>Ga0308159_1000034_pt1 | contig 646073 bp, 541 predicted proteins | sample PhyCR1_FD_201040 | JGI IMG/M metagenome (GOLD analysis project Ga0308159, IMG submission 201040) | Phyllosphere microbial communities from UC Gill Tract Community Farm, Albany, California, United States - DLSLC.R1 | ecosystem: Host-associated > Plants > Phyllosphere > Unclassified | place...
AAATCGCTCAATTTTTCTAAACTACTTAAATTCTTTCCAATCAGGCATGTTGCAGTGTCGTTTTTATATGTGCTTTTTTGTGCGACAAGAATATTAACATCTACAGTTGCGTTATCAAATACTTGGTAACCTCCAAAGTCAATCAGTAATAAGGGATTTGTATGATCTATAAAAAATTTACGAGTTGCTTGACCATAGCCTGCTCGCATCCATTTATTAGATGTTATATAACCTAAAAAATAATTAGGTTTTAATAAGCGAAAACCTAATTCATAAAATAAGCTATAAATATCTCCAGTACGTACAAAAGTTGAATAATCTTGCTTTTGCAGTATATCAGCTTCTAACCCCATTTTCTGTAACTGTATATATGGTGGATTTCCGATAATTGCATCAAAGCCAATAAAATCTCCATTATGATCTAATACTTCCGGAAATTCAAAACGCCATTCAAACGCATTTTTGTAAAGCTGATTATTTTCTATATCTGAAATCTGTTGCGAAAGTTTATCTATTTCTTTTTGATACTTGGCTACTTCCTTTTCAATATCTTTTTTGCTCTTTTTTTGGCCAAATAAATCGTTATTGGTACTTTCAGCTAATATTTTTTTTCCTCTCCATTCTGACAGTTTTTTACGACGAGGATCTCTATTGCTAACGGTTTCATGGAATTTAGTTTTGATTTCTTTAAAAAAGATTTTCAACTCTTCTTTTGCATCTTTACTTGGAGCTTCTTTATATCTCTGTACAGCCAGTTGATATTCTTTTATTCCATATTTGTCTTTTTTGAATACTTCTGATAAGTCTTCATTAAGGCTATATTTGTTTAGTAAGGAGTTACCTTGTTTTATATTGATATCAATGTTGGGCAAAGTCTCGAGTTCAGTTTCATTCGCTGTATCATCGACTTTATAATATGCATTTTTTAATAACTCAATCCAAAGGCGTAGTTGACAGATTTTTACAGAATTTGGATTTATATCTACGCCAAATAAGCAATTTTCGATTAGTTTGCGTTTTTCGTTAAATAAGGTTTTTTGAATTCGTTGAATCTGAGGAGATACAGTTATCTTATCATCCTTTTTAACTACTGTATATTCAAAGAAATCCTGATTGGTATAATTTACAACTAGTTCATCATTAGCGATTGAAAGATCTATATCACTCAGCCTATTACCAGTTTCATCTGCAAATATACCTAGCTCTGCCTTTATAGCTATTAACTCATTTAAGCTTGATACCAAGAAGTGACCAGAGCCAACCGCTGGATCTGCTAACCGTATAGTATCTATAATTTCATTAAACTTTAAAATATCTTTTGAGTTTCTACGATCGGCTAAATGGTTTTTTAAATCGTCAATTGTTTCACAGCTCCATTGGTATTTTTCATTAAACCTTAATACTACTGCTTTTCTAATAACTTCTTTGCATAAATACATGGTGATAGCACCAGGGGTATAGATTGAGCCATCGCGATAGCCATTAATTTTTTCAAAGACTAATCCTAAAACTGAAGCATTAATGATAGTCTTATTATCCTCTTGTACTTCTTCTTTGCCAACGGAAGAAAAGTCGTAAGCGTCTAGGAAATCAAAAAAATAGTGTAAAGTGTTAATAACCGACGTTTCTTTTTTGTTGATTCCCTTTTTTAACACAGAATTATTATAAAATGGAATATCTAAATTATCATCTAGTGCATTTACTTTAATAGTTAAATCTTCTAGGTCTGAGATTTCGAATAAAGAGCTATTTAAGTAAGGTATATTATTATATTTTTCTTTTATTTTAGGTAACCTATCAGCATTTTTTCTGGCTAAAACCTGAAAGAACAATTTGTAAAGCTCATCGTAATCGTTGATGGTTTTTACATTTAAAAAACGATAATTTTTATCTCCTTGATGATATTTAATTAATTGGGCTTCTAAAAGTTTTAAGAAAAGTAATCTATTAACCCATGTAATTGAAAGATCGAGAGCAAGATTGAACATCTTTTCTTCCCTTGTTTCTCCAAACTGTAATTTAGAAGGAACTTTTCTTAACCCATCTTCTACCTCCAAAATATTCAGAGCATTTTCGATGATAGACCCTTGGTTACGTTTTTCTATCGGAAGTCTTCTAATAATTTTTTTGCTGCCATCTTTTACCTCTTCTAAACCAATAATATGTAAGAGTTCTGCGAAAAAACCTTTATCTAAAGAATTACTATCATTGGCGAAAGAAAGTTTTAGTAAGTGGGTAGGCGAGAAAAATTTATATAGGGCAATTAGTTTTGTGTCGTTTTTATCATCAGTTCTTTTAAGATTTTTTTCATATTCTCTAATATCGAAATGTGTGAAACTGATCTCTTTATCTAATTCTTTTAAAAATGGTTTAACAATATCATTGTAGAATAAACCTGTTGAGGCACTAACTTTTTGACCATTTTTCCACTCTTGATATGAATTTTGTAGGTTTTTATTTTGAGTAAAGATTTTTTCAAAAATAACCGCATCAAAAACGAACCACTCATATATGTTTGTAATTATGAGGTTAGTTAGAGATATATTTTTCTTGTCAAAACGCTCGCGTAAAAAATATAGAATAAGCTCATGCATAGCCCTAGCATTGAGATTAGTCCTACTAATCATCTCAGCTTTATTGGTAGGCTTTTTAACCTCGAACATCACGCCTACAGCACACTGTGCATTTGTTCCGGTGTGTATAACGAAATCTGTTTTGTTGTTTGTGGCTACAAAATACTCAGGATGATATTGAATTTTAAGAAAATCCATTAAATGGATTTTCACATGCTCTTCACTCTCTTGCTCATTTATATGGCTTAATAAAGTATTTAGTTTGCGTTTAAATTCGTCAAGTTCTGTTCTCTTCGGTTTTACTAATCTAAAAGCTTTGTTAATGCTGGTTTTAACGTCAAGAGGAGAAATAGTCATTATTGATAGTATTAATTTGATGATCAATGATACGAAATTATCTTTGTCGATAAAAATAGAGGTATTTAACAACTTAGCTTTTGAATTAATTTATATTAAAAAGCGAGATAAAGTATGTATAAAAGTAATATTGGATAATATTGATATTTATTTGATACGGGAAGCCGTAATTCTATTGATTTAACTTAAATAAATTTGGATGAAATTAAAATTCTAATTAAATGTTAATACAAAGAAATGAGTAGTTTGAAAATAGTTGATTGGAAATCTAAATTATTATACCAATTTAGGGATTGATATATAAGTATAATTACTAATTAGATGCTGTTATGAATTTCAATCATAGGTATAAGCCTAATGCAAATACTAAGTAGAACGATTTTAGTAAAATGTTCTATAAATCGTTTGCAAAATTTAACAATCTATAAATAAATCATTTTTTATAAAACTATTTAACGCTCATATGCCAAGTTTAGCAAAGCAATTCTCTAAAGAACAGATAGAGCATGCCCTCGAATACATTATCGAAAATAGTGTAACCCTTCAGCCTTCAACGGTACATAATCTTATTTACAAAGGCAAAACTTTTCCCCCAAAAGAAGTTGTGCGTTGGGCTGCCCGTCTATCACAATTGTCCAATTGGGAAAATATGACTTTAAGTGGTGGTGATAATACGAACTTACCTTTAAAAGCCCTTGGTTTTGTTATTGTAGCAAAAAAAAAGACTTTTTTGCTTCTTTAATTTCTGATTATAAAAACAGACCAAAAAATATGAGGCTTAAAGATGAGCTTTATAAATGGAAACTAGGCAAATCTTTTAGGGGTCGACCAGATATTAACACCCTTGATTTTCAAAGGAGATAAAGGAAATTAATTTTTCGAATCTGGTTTATGGAATAGGTAAAGGAGCAATAAAACATTTGGCAGAGGTATGCCCATAAAATACAAAAAAAGCTTTAAATTTCTTTATGACGAAAATTCTCCTTTGACAGAACGTATTAAAAGTTCCATATCTCCGGTTACATCTTTATACAGGACTTTGGTTCTGCAGGAAGAGGTAAATTATAACGGAAAAAACTGAATAAATTAAATTACTATGAAAAAATTTAGAATAAAATCTGCATCAATTTTGCTTTTAAAGCATGAATATTACGAGCTAATTTTTGAAATTGCTCCAGCTGATAGAAATCAAGTCGCAGATTTTGATCTTTTGAAAGCAGATTTAGAAGCCATAAAAAACGAAAAAGATAAATTGTCTATACAACATAATGCTACACTCATTTACTGTAGTTATAATAAAGTAGATAATCATAATATTTATTTCATAAATCCGCTGTTAAGGTCTCTTGAAAACATTAATTGGTTTGAAGACATTCCCGCTTCGGGGGGCATTACTTCTTTTAAGTCCAACAAATTCGATAACCCAATAAAAATAGATGTTAAGTTTGCTTTTATTGAGGGTGAAGTAAGAAATGAGTTTAAAATTAGTGATGTTTCGTTAATGCAATTTAAAGATTAATAAATATTGGATTTATTTTATAAGTAATTGATTTGAATTATGCAAAATACCAAAGCTTATAGAGTAGGTACAAATTGGGGAGGAGTGGATGTATTTCCATATTTTAAGAGTTTAAAAATTGCATTTGTTGGTTCGGAGGTAGAAAATTATGTGCTTTCTACCAAGACAAATGATATTTTGATTATCACTAAAGGCCGCAACATTATCGCTTTAGCTGATGTTGTTGGTTTGGCAGATCTTTCTGAAGTTTCTGTAAATCTTTCAAATGAATTTGACGATGTGAAATGCTTAAAACTGGGAAATATTTTTCTTCAAGATGATTACACAGAACTTAATTTCGGTATTTATGGGGGGCAGGGTAAACAATTTCATATAGCCCATGGTAATTACGCAAAAAACGCGATATATAATTTTTCAAAGATTATAAACATTAAAATGCATCAAGAGATAGTAGCGCTTTTAAAATACAAAAAGCAAATAATATTACAAGGTCCTCCAGGGACTGGCAAAACAAAATTAGCGGGTGAGATTGCAGAAAGTTTAATAGCCCCTAAAAATCTTGGAAGCCCTAAACAGGTTATAGAAGACTATATCAAGCATTTTGATTCTTCTTTGGAAACTATTGTATCTAAAAGGAAAGAACTGAATGGATTACTCGAGGCATTTCAAGAGAAGTTTAAAAAAGAAAATCTTAATCAAATTACGCTTGAAGAATATGCTTTCGGTATGGGTACTAATGATAGTTTTTGTTGGTGGCTTGAGTACGTTCTCTATGGTTATGGTCAGTATGCTGGCTTTGCGGGTAAATTTTTAATTTACTGGAAAAAGGATAGTCAATCGTATGTTAAGAGCGGTTTTGTTAAGTATGTTGAGGATGATGAGGTAGCCATGGAAATGTTAGCAGGACAACTTTTTAATGTTGCAAACAATCAAAATCTCTTAGAGGCAAGTAAATACTTAGGAAAGGGATTGATGTTAAAAATACTCAATAGCTATTATCCAGAATTATATTTCCCTATCTCTAACGAAACATGTATAAATAATGCATTAAAATTATTGGGCTTCGATCATACCGGGTTAAATTTTATTGATAAAAACAAAAAACTTCAAGAGATCTTTTTAGAAAAAAAGAAAAAACTAGGCTCTGATATTAATAATGTCGAATTTATGGGTTTCTTATTCAGCACCTACGATATGAAAGGGGATATTGAGCTACAAAAAGACGAAGTTGTTTCAAAAGGGGAGTTTGAAATTGTGCAGTTTCATCCATCATATACGTACGAAGATTTTGTGCGAGGTATTGTTTCTAAGAGCAATAATCAGAATCAAATTGAATTTATTGTAGAAAATAAGGTGTTATCAGTTTTTGCTCAAAAAGCTCTTGATAATCCTAATTCAAACTATGTTTTGATTTTAGATGAAATAAATAGAGCTAACTTGTCCGCAGTTCTTGGCGAATTAATATTTGCATTAGAATATCGATTTGAAAAGGATAAGGCAAAGCAAACAACGGTACGAAGTATGTACACTTTGAAAGAACATGTTGATGATGAAAGTGGAACGAACGAATTAAGGCTGCCAAAAAATTTGTACATCATCGGAACCATGAATACTGCTGATCGTTCCGTAGGTCATATAGACTACGCTATCAGAAGAAGATTCGCTTTTGTGGATGTATTGCCTAAAGATTTAAGTAAAGAGCCGAATATTAAATTTGATAGTATCTTGTTTAATAAGGTGGCTTTGCTGTTTGATGATCATTTAACAGCAGATTTTAACAAAAATGAAGTACAGCTTGGGCATTCGTATTTTATAGATAAATCTGAAGAGGGTGGAGATATGACGGTGAGGTTAAAGTACGAAATCATACCTATTCTAGAAGAATATATCAAGGATGGAATTTTAAAAGAAACTGCGAGAGAAGTAATCAAGAATCTAGCATAATCGAAAACTAATGCTTAAGATTTCTGAACATTTCGAGTATTATCATACTGATCATATCAATACGCTTTCCCAATTATCCAATTGGAAAAGCTATTATACACTGGAAGATAAAATAGATACCATTTTTTTTGATAAGAAAAAGCAATATCCGTGTGTTTCCTTAAGACTGAGTAAAGAAGACGAACAGCATCAATGTTCAATTACATCGTCCTATTACATCGGTTTAGATAGATTCGCAAAATTTAAACTACCCGTTTATATCCAACCCAAGCTTAATAGTGAAGATTGCCAACTAAACTATATTAAAATGCTTTTAGAAGCATTAAAAGAACCAGAAAATTTTGATCATTTGGAAGGTTTGGTATTGGTTAAGTTTGATGATACGTGGATTGAAATAGAAAATGAACTTTTACCAGAACTAACACCGTTTTTAATTGCACAGTTTTTAGCAACAGTTAAGTTGTTAGTTAAAAAAGGACTAAAAAAATCTTACTACCAAAAAACAGAAAATTTTTCCGGTAAAATAAAAGGTAAGATTTTGGTGGGGAGACAGCTTAAAGAAAATAACTTTAAAAACAGGTCAACCCAAACCATTTGCCAATATCAAGAGTTTGGATTTGATACGGAAGTTAATCAATTCTTAAAATATGTGTTAAGTATATTACCGCGGCATTTCGATGATTTTGATGTAAAAGAGAATATTAGATTAAATCTAGAGGAAATATGGCGTTTCTGTCAAGCTAGTTTTCATCAAGTAGGCAAAAGAACATTTACTAAATTGCAATATAAAGAGAATAACCCTTTTTTTAAACAGTACAATTTAGCTATAGAGTTGGGTAATCAAATACTCGCATTACACGCTTATAATATTGCGAGAAATGCTAAACAAGCTACTTGTACGCACCCACCATTTTGGATAGATATGAGCAAGCTATTTGAACTTTATGTGTTTAAAGAATTAAGAGAAAAGTTTAAAGGTAAAGGCAAGGTGGTTTATCACCAAAAGATTTATCAACAGGAGCTGGATTTTATTATTAATACAGATGAGATTAAAGCTGTAGTAGATGCCAAATATAAGCCTCGATATGCCTACGGCAACCCAAGTATTGAGGATGCTAGGCAATTGTCTGGGTATACCAGATTAATTAAAGTATACGAAGAGCTAAGCATCATTGATAATTTGTTGATTCCTGCTTATCTTATTTATCCTTCAAATTTACCAGTAGTTGCTGAAAAAAATGGTTTAGAAAGTAAAGATGCTTTTGAGGAACCACCTGAAGCGTGCGATAAGCTACTTGAGGGTAAAGTCAGAAAATCTACTATGTATAAAGAACTTTTTTTACAGGAAATTAGTTTGCCATTTATCTAATTATGCTCTGTAAAATCTTTTAGTTGTTAGGGGTAAATCTTCTTTAAAAAATTTGAGGAAGAATATTTTAATTCACATCAGGAATTGAATAGCGCCTTTCCTCTTTAAGTTAGCAGAAGAACTTCCTAGTTTTCTATTGATTTAGAAAAATCCAGTAAATCAGATACCGATATTTTTAAGTGGTCAGCAATCAATTTAAGGCTGCTGATAGAAACGTTAGTTTCAGCTCTTTCAATACGACCTATTTGTCTAGTATCGATTTCAGTTAATTCTGCCAGCTTCTCCTGTGTAATTTTTCTAAGATCACGGATTTCGACAATGCGTTTTCCAATTTTAACTAAGTACTCTTGATCGCGATATTGTTTTCCCACCATGCAAAATCCAAATATTAACGAAAATATATTAGGACTTATTTGTCCTTTTATTTTGGATTCATTATATTTGATTATTAATAAAGAGTTATAAATAAGAGTTTTGCAGCTCCACATCTCAGGCCGTTGATGCAAAACAGTAGATTTATAGCCCATTCTTGTGTAGTTTATGCTATTTTAGCATTTCTAAATGAGAGTGGGTTTCTGCTGTAATTCCATATCAACGTAAGGCCTGAGAAACTTTAAGGAGCTATGGTAGGTAGAAGCCCACTTTTATATTTTACCCCAACAAGACTCGTAAAACCATACGAGTATGAAAACTAAATCCACTACCATTGCAGGGAAACCGCTTTCGCGGTTTTATCAACTGCCTTTAGAAAAGGGGAGCAGGGTGTTAAGGTTAGCGGTGCTTGATCCGATAGCTATCGGATCGCATGGCATGTTTAGTGTAGGTGAAAAGCCTGGGCCCTTGGCCATCACATCGCTTTCTTTTGATCAGGGTTTGTTAACTGTTGATGTGAGATTGGGAGGGGAAGAGGCAAAGGTTTACCTCGCGGTAGAATACGATTGCCTGTTGGTGAGCTGTAGTGTGGATACGGATGAAAGCTACCTTGGGCGTTACGCTTACCTTACTTTGCGGGCCATGATGCGGAGCGGTTACTGCGATTTTCAGCAATATTACTGGCCGGCCTGTTTTGCTTTGGGCAACAAGCGGTCGGGATATGTAGATGTGATTAAAAAACCTGGCGGTTTTACCATTATCTTAAAGAAAAAGTTTAGCGGTTTGTTTAGGCCTGGTGATGATTTGCCGGATGTTACGGAACGAACGGTGGTACCACGAGAAAGGTTATTGAATAAACATGCTGCGGTGCGTTTGGCATCGGTTAGCATTGGCTATTGTTTCGCCAATACCGATCTGCTTAATTTTCACAGCAACCATTATCCTTTTTTAATTCCTTATGTTTTTGCGGCCACGGCCTACCTTAAAACGGTAAAATCTTTTAAACGTTTCGTGTTGAATCCGCACGATGTGGATGGCATTAGCCTCTCGCCACAACAGAAGGAGCTGAACAGCATTTGTTTTGCCATGAAAGAAATAGCTGCTGTCCGCTTTAATGCAAACGGCCACCTGCCCGAAAAGGTGGCCGAAACCAATAAACTTAATGAAGCTAACCAGCTGGCGCTTTTAAAGTTATGGAACAAGGCTCTGCCGCTATTGATGCAACAGCGTTTTACACATTACTTTTATACTTATGGCCTGCGTAATGTTACGGGCAAACCTGTAATGCGGGATATGAAAATGGTTGAATTTACTATGGAGGTGCCTGTTTTAAGTTTCGTGCTTAAAGATGAGGGCGATTATTACGAACTGGAACTGAAGATTAAAGTGAAAGGGAAGCTGTTGCGTTTGAGTACGGATCAGCCTGGCCTGTTTTTGGTTTGCGATAGCGCTAAACCGTATTTATGGTATTTGCTTGAGGCCGAAATGGATTATAAACTGGTATGTTTTTTTAGCAGGGTAAATTTTAAGGTGCAGGTGATTAAAGGGTATTATAGAGAGTTTTTTGAGGGGTTTGTAGAGGGGGTGGAGAGGTGGTATGAAGTGAAGAGGGGGTAAAGTTTTTCCGCTCTATGCCGCGGGGCATGGTACTTTGTCGCGCCAAAGTACCCAAAGCGCTTCGTCAATCCGGCAATGGGCCTTTTGCGCATAGCCCTAGCACATCAAAAAAACAGCGGCACTTTGTTTTGTGTCGGGTTGTGGTTAGTGAAAGTTAGTAGGTTCCCGTGACACAAAACTCACTGCGTTTGAGGTTTGGTAGTGCTGGTTTTGCTGGTCTGCACCTGTTTTTTTGATTCAGCTGGCCCTTGGGATTGACGGGCGTGCTTCGGTAAGGGTTGTGGGGGTGGTGAAAGGGAGTTGGCAAAGTGCCTAAAATATGTTAAGGTCTTGGGGTTTTTACTGCTGCAGCGGTTATTCCACCACTCTCGCTTTGATCCTGCCTTGGGTTGTGGGGTATGAGGGGTAAGTGCAAAGATTTCCGTGCTTTTTCCGGCGAAAATCTGCGAGGCCGGGAAGCAGGGTGCAGATAGTGGGATGCAGATAGCACGGTGTATAAGGATAGTTTCTAATATGGTGTTGTTCCCCAATAAATCCGTCATTGCGAGAAGGCTTTTTTCAGCCGCCAAAGCAATCTTACTACTATGGTTTATTGTAGATTTATACTTTAGATATACTTTTGATTATCTTTTACTTCATGCTGTCATCCTGAGGACGAAGGATCTTTTGATTGAAAGATTTGCTTCGCAGAGCCTACGGGTTCTTTAGTGCGTTCGGAATGACAATTAATGGTTTTCCCGCAACCTCGCTTTTTTATTTCCATACATTTTCCTCAACTTAGCAGCATTAAATACCTATGCCGCCAGAGAAAAGAACACCAATAAACAAAAAACCGGTTATCAGGAAACCTATCGTTAGGAAACCTGCAACCCGAAAAACCACAGCAGGTAGAAAAAAGAAAGGTGGCATTTCGGTTCAGCTGAAGTTGGTTATTGCAGGTTTATTGTTGATTTTACTCTCTCCATTTTATTACGGCTATGTATTAAGAAGTTTTGTGGCTACCTGGCGCTGGGTTAAAGACTGGGGGCAAGACCCGAATTACCGAACTTACGAAAGTTTTAACATTAAAATCCCTAAAAAATATACCGTTCACGGCATTGATGTTTCTTATTACCAGGGCAAAATAAACTGGCAAAAAGTAAAGGAAATGAAAGAGGATGAGGTGAGTATCCGTTTTGCCTTTATCAAAGCCACAGAAGGATTAATGCTGGTTGATCCGTATTTTCAGCGCAACTGGCGCGAAGCGCCAAAAGCAGGTATCATTTGTGGTGCCTATCATTTTTTCAGGCCAAAAAAGGACGGCAAAACACAAGCGAAATTTTTCTTACAGGTGGTGAATATAGAGAAAGGCGATTTACCACCTGTTGTGGATATTGAATCTTTAGATGGCGTTTCGCCATTGAAAATGAGGGCTGAGCTGTCTGATTTTCTCAATTATGTTGAAGTGAAAACCAAAGTAAGACCGATTATTTACACCGGGCTTAAATTTTATGAAGATTATCTGGTCGATCATTTTGAGGATTACCCATTATGGATTGCCCATTATTATCAGCCAAAATTAAGGATGGATAAGAGTCGCTGGAAATTCTGGCAGCATTCTGATAAAGCGAAGATTAATGGTATCGGCCATGTGGTTGATTTTAATGCTTTTAATGGTGATAGTTTGGCGTTGGATAGGTTGTTGGTTAATTAGTCATTGGTTCAATGATCATTAGTTCATTGGTCATTGATTCATTCGTTTTGTTACTTCTTTTATTTGTTATTAGTGCATTGGTTAGTGCAAATAGCTTGATTTTTTTCGCTCTATGCCGCGGGGCATGGTACTTTGTCGCGCCAAAGTACCCAAAGCGCTTCGTCAATCCAACAATGAGCCTTTTGCGCAATACCGCACACATCGAAAAAACAGCGGCACTTTGTTTTCTGTCAGATTGTGGTTGATGAACGGTTGTATGTTTCTTGTGACAGAAAACTCACTGCGTTTCAGGTTTGTCAGTGCCAATTTACCTGAGTTGCAACTGTTTTTTCGATTTTTCTGGCTCTTGGGATTGCCGGGCGTACTTCGGTAAGCGCTGAGGGTTGGTGAAAGGAAGTTGGCAAAGTGCGAAGAGTAGTATTGCTAATAGATGTTGACAGGAAATGAATTAAGTTGTGCTAAGGGTTTTCCACTCTATGCCTCGGCGCATGGTAGTTAATAGTGAATAGGTATTAATTTCCTAGGTTATTGTTTAAACCGGTTAATCGCCTCCAAACTCCAAACACCCAACTCCAAACTACACCCGCCAGCTTTCACATTTCTCCAGAAAAAATTCATCAGCTTCTGCACCAATACCGATTTCTTCAGGAACATCAAGGAAGTAGCCGTTGTAGGTTAGTCCGCCAACAACCGGGTCAACCAGATGGCCCAACAATGCGGTATCTAAATCAAAAAACTCCACATTCGGACTGGCGTAGGCGAAATGCAGGTTGGCGCTCAATGCAATCCGGCTTTCGAGCATACTGCCAATCATACACTTAACGCCATGTTTTAAGGCTTCTTCATGTATTTTCTGGGCTTCTAAAATTCCGCCTGATTTTGAAAATTTAATGTTTAAGTAAGTGGTAGACTGGCTATTGATCAGTTTTCGGGCATCGTGATGGTTATAGCAGCTTTCATCGGCCATCAGTTTAATTGGCGAATTTACATTCAGCTCCGGTAATTGATCATCATACCAGGTACGCATGGGTTGTTCGCAGAATTCTATGTTGTATTTTTCCAATTCGCCCAAAGCAAATAAAGCATCATCAAAACTCCAACCCTGATTGGCATCCAGGCGTAAAATCAAATCTTCGCCCACGGCCTCGCGGATCTGTTTTACCCTCTCTATATCATCATGTACTTTTTTACCGAGCTTGATTTTTAGAATCCGGCAATCCTGACTTTTATATTTCAACGCAGTTGCAGCCATTCCCTCTGGTGTATCGATGCCAATGGTCATATCGGTTTCTATATTGCGTTTAGTTCCACCAAGAAATTTATAAAGCGGTAATTTTGCATTTTTGGCTGCAATATCAAACAGTGCCATATCGAAAGCACTTTTTATAGTGGCGTTATGGTCTGCATAACCCAATAAATCGTTCATCCGTTCTGGAATTTCCAAAGGATCTTTGCCTTTTAAAATAGCTGCGAAATCCTTTGCCATGGCAATGCAGGTTTCCTGCGTTTCGCCTACAATCATCGGGAAAGCAGAACATTCGCCAAGGCCATGGATGCCCGTATCAGTAAAAATGCGGATCAGAACATTCTGTGCAAAATGCATGGTTCCGGTGGCGATAACAAAAGGCTCCATGGGGATGCTGAAGCGGTATATTTCGGTGTGGGTGATTTTCATGGGTTTAAGGTTGAAGGCTGAAGGCTGAAGGTGTAAGGTTAAAGGTGTAGGGTTGAGGGTGTAAGGTATGTGATCTGTGATTAAATAAATCATTTTTACTCAATTCTATTCCGTCAGATAGATTTCTGACTAAAGTATAAAAACAAAAACTAAATAGGAACAGGTTTGTAGATTATTAATAGATTTACGCCTCGAAATAAATTCCATTTTCCTTCTTACATTTTACATAACCTGTCATGTCAGATACCAATAATTTAATCAACGCTTCCTCACCTTATTTGCTTCAACATGCGCACAACCCGGTTGATTGGTACGAATGGGGAGCGGAGGCATTAGAAAAAGCCAAAGCCGAGAACAAACTGATTTTGGTGAGTATTGGTTATTCAGCCTGCCATTGGTGCCATGTAATGGAGCGCGAAAGTTTCGAAAATCACGAAGTAGCGGAAGTAATGAACCGGCATTTTGTATGCATTAAAGTTGACAGGGAGGAACGCCCGGATATTGACCAGATTTATATGTACGCCATCCAACTCATGACCGGTAGCGGCGGCTGGCCTTTAAACTGCATCTGTTTGCCCGATCAGCGCCCTATATATGGTGGAACTTATTTTAGAAAAAATGATTGGATTAATATTCTGGAAAATGTGGCTGCACTATGGGCTAACGAACCTGATAAGGCTATCCAATATGCGGAGCGGCTAACTTCGGGCATTAAAGACAGCGAAAAGATCATTGCTGCGGTAACTACAGAAGAATATACCCAGGCGCATTTAACTGAAATTATTGATCCCTGGAAACGACATTTTGATATAGCTTATGGCGGTTATAACCGCGCACCCAAATTCCCTTTGCCCAATAACTGGGTGTTTTTATTGCGTTATGGCTTTTTAAAAGATGATGAATCTGTTTTTACAGCGGTTTGCCATACACTCGAAGAAATGAGCAGGGGAGGAATTTATGATCAGATTGGGGGTGGCTTTGCCCGCTATTCGGTTGATGATAAATGGCATGTGCCGCATTTTGAGAAGATGCTTTATGATAACGCTCAGCTGATCAGTTTATATGCCGAAGCTTACCAATGTACCAAATTCGATTCTTTTAAACAGACTGTCGTAGAAACCATTAATTGGGTGTTTGACGAAATGACTTCTACCGATGGCTTATTTTACTCCGCACTGGATGCAGATAGCGAAGGTGTTGAGGGCAAGTTTTATGTTTGGGATAAAGCAGAATTTGACCAGGTATTGGGAGCAGATGCTCAATTGATCGGTGCTTATTATAATATTACCGAAGAAGGTAACTGGGAAGAGGAACAGGCCAATATTTTACGCAAAACCGTCAGCGATGACGATCTGCTTGCAAAATTTGATATCGATGCAGCACAACTTTATGATAAAGTGAACTCGGCCAAATCAAAATTAATGGCTGTGCGGAGCAAAAGAATCAGGCCAGGTTTGGATGATAAATGTTTAACCGCCTGGAATGGCATGATGATTAAAGCCTTGGCTGATGCAGCAGCAGTATTGAATCATCAGGCTTATTATGAAAAGGCCTCAACTGCGGCCAGTTTTATTTTAAAGCATTTAAAATCAGAGAATGGCGGTTTATACCGTAACTATAAAAACGGAAAGGCTTCTATTACAGGTTTCCTGGATGATTATGCCTTTTTTATCGAAGCGCTAATTGCCCTTTACGAAGCTGATTTTGATGAAAAATGGTTGGAAGAAGCAAAAGCATTGACGGATTATGTGATGGCTAATTTTACAGATCCGGAGTCGCCGATGTTTTTCTATACCTCTGCAGAAAGCGAAGATTTAATTGCCCGTAAACATGAAGTGATGGATAATGTAATCCCTGCTTCGAACTCTGCCATGGCACAGAATTTAAAGAAATTAGGGCTCCTTTTTGATATAGAAGCTTATGCAGAAAAAGCTTCGGCAATGCTTGCTGCAGTTCAGCCGAAGATTAAAACCTATGGCTCTGCTTACTCCAACTGGGCCATTCAGTTATTGAATGAAATTTATGGCATAAACGAAATTGCCATTACCGGATTGGAAACCGAAGCGGTTAAATTGGAATTGAGCGGGCATTATATTCCGAACAAAATTACATTGGGTGGAACAAAAAGTAACTTGCCACTGTTAAAAGGTAAGCAAAGCAATGAAACAAAAGTTTATATTTGCCGAAATAAAGTATGCCAGTTGCCGGTTAACACTGTTGAGGAAGCATTATTGTATGTACAATAAATAAATTTAAATGAATATTTCACCAAACTCTGTAGTAGCGTTAACTTACGAATTGCATACTACTAACGAAGAAGGACAACAAGTTTTTGTAGAAAAAGCTGACGAACAAAATCCTTTAGTATTTTTATATGGCGTTGGCATGATGTTGCCTAAATTTGAAGAGCATTTAACTGGTTTAAAAACCGGTGATGAATATTCATTTGAACTATCTGCAGCAGATGGTTATGGTGATATTGATCCGGGTGCTTTTGCTGATTTGCCAAAAACGATGTTTACCGAAGCTGGTGGCGAATTGCCAAACGTTGGTGATGTTATCCCTTTACAAGATAACAATGGTAACCAATTTAGAGCAGGCGTTACTGCGGTGCATGATGAAACCATTTCAGTAGATTTAAACCACCCAATGGCTGGTAAAAATTTGATGTTTAGCGGTGTGATTTTAAATGTACGTGAAGCTACGCAAGATGAATTGGCACATGGCCATGCGCACGGTGCTGATGGTCATTCAGGTCACTAGTTAATATAAACGATTTCAAGAAAGTCAAGTTTTAAATAGCCGTTTTGCTATCTAAACTTGACTTCTTTCATGAATAACCAATTTTAATCCTGAAAAACCTCTTCCAAAACGAGTTTGAGGCTGGGTATAATTGATGTTGTTACCTCTTCGCCTTCCGTAAGCATTTTTGTGGGCTGAAACTTGCCGTTTTCATCCAAAATATACCTGAAAAACGTTTTGTGCGCAGGACTTACAAGCCAGTATTCTTTTACACCGGCTTCTTCATAAACCTCATATTTGTTGATCAGTTCCTTTTCATTATTCCCGGGCGATAAAATCTCGACCACAATATCTGGTGCACCAATACAGCCACGCTGATCTAATTTAGCCGGATCGCAAACCACCACGATATCAGGTTGCACTACGGTGAAAATTTCTTTGTCATCCTGCATTTTCTTGGCTAAACGCACATCAAAAGGTGCTGAATAAACACGGCAGGGTTTCCCTTTGAGCGCATTATAAATTGGACCAAAAATGTTGGTTAAAATACCCTGGTGAATTCGGGAAGGGGCAGGGCTCATTTTAAACAACTGTCCTTTAATAATTTCTAAGCGCTCATCAAATTCGAAACGCATATAATCTGCATAACTGTATAAAGCAGAAAAATCGACCTCATTAAGTGTTCTATAAACAGGTTGCTCCTGCTCAGTTGGATAGGGTTTAATATTTTTCATACATTACTAATCTTTAAATACCTCATCCAGTACCAGTTTAAAGCCAGGTATAATCTTGGTAGTCACCTCTTCACCCTCGGTAAGCATTTTTGTAGGCTTAAATTTGCCGTTTTCATCGAGGATATACCTGAAAAATGTTCTGTGTGTAGGACTTACAATCCAATATTCTTTTACGCCAGCCTCTTCGTAAACCTCGTATTTATTGATCAGTTCTTTTTTATTATTTCCAGGCGATAAAATCTCGACCACGATATCCGGAGCGCCAATGCACCCGCGGTCATCTAGTTTAGCCGGATCGCAAACCACCACTAGATCCGGTTGTACCACGGTAAAAACTTCTTTATCATCCTGCGTTTTTTTGGCTAAACGAACATCAAAAGGTGCTGAATAAACTTCGCATTGATGACCATTTAATGCATTGTAAATTGGATTGAAAATTCTTCCGGATATTTTTTGATGTATCCTTGAAGGGGCAGGGCTCATCCGGAAAATGTAACCTTTGATAATTTCTAAACGCTCTTCAAATTCGAAACGCATATAATCTGCATAGCTATAAATAGCAGAAAAATCTATCTCGTTAAGGGTTTTAACCGGAGGTAGCTCATCTTCGGTGGGGTAGGATTTGATGTTTTTCATATATAAGGCGTTTAACCAAATATACTAAATATCTTAGTTTTTTAGAAATCGATTTTTAACCGCAATCCACCATTAGTAAGGTTAAGGTTTTCTTTTGAGAAAGTTTTCATGGGCAACCTCAAAAAGGGCTCAATAGCAATATTATTCTTTTTAGAGATTTTCTGCTTATAACCTAAAGAGAAATTATAAAATCCAATGTATTTATCAGGATCGATATTCGCTTCGGGTTGCGGCTCAACCTTTTTTTCTTGTACAATCATGGTTTTAGAATCTGCGTAACCATTTACCGCGGGAGCAGAGAAACTTTGAACCTGATTGACTATATAACTATTTTGCTGCGAGTTATTTAACACGGCAAGGGCAGAAACCCCAACATTGGTATAAAGTTTATCGCTGATGCTGTATTTTAATTCTAAAGGCACATTAATTCCACGCACTTTGGCATCAACCGAAGCTAAATTTTTACCCGATAAGGTTTGTGGCGCAGTGGCATTTAATGATTCTGTGGTGCTGATCGAAGCATAAGATACTCCAGAACTTATTGATAATTTATTGGCGATGGCATACGATAAAGAAAACCCATAATTCATGGTTACTTTATTGTCGTTACCCATAGCCGGGGCAACGTATACATCTGGTTGCCATTTGGAGTTACCACCCGATTTATCGGCAGGTTTTTGTTGGTTTACATAACTATCATGAGCCAGTAGTTTTTCAAAATCTGTTGGCGTACCGATGGGTTGTGTTTTCTTTTCCGTTAAGATTTCAAATGGTTTTGATTTTAAACCTGAAAGATTTATCGCAGATAGTTTATTCTCCAAAAGGTTATGATTAACTGGATCTAACGTTTCAGATGCATTTAAAAGCGAATAATTGTTTCGCTGTTCTGTTGAAGGTTTTGCAATTGATGAAGTTTGAATGGGGCGACCAGTTATTAAATTGGTTGAGGGATTAGTATTGTTATTTAACTGCGCCAAATCATTTTTAGAATGAGTGTCGGTATGCCCGCCATCAGCAGCATCGCTTTTAACTTTAGGCTTAGTGATGACAACCATTTGTTTTTGAGCCGTGTTGTTTAATGTAAAAAATACACCTGCAACAATAAAAATCAGGGCAGCAGCAGCCCATAAAGGCCAGAAAGCGATGCCTCTTTTCTTTTTTTCTTTCTCCGAAAAGCGCTCCCATGCACCATTAGAATAAGCTTCCTCATGGTTTTGGAGTTGCGCGGTGATCTGCTCAATTAATTCCTTATCCATTTTTTTCGTATGAGTTGACCATGGTATTTAGGTAAAGGGTACGTAACTTATTTTTAGAACGGGTAAGGTAAACACGACTGGAACTTTCAGGAATGTTTAACATCTTCGAAATCTCATCATGAGCGAAGCCTTCAATTTCATATAAGTTAAATACCAGTCTCTGCGTATCTGGTAAGTGATTTAGTAAATTTAAAATATCGTTAACGTGTAATTCAGAGGCAACAGATACCTGTGTAACCGGATGTTCACTTTCTGCTAGATCATCAACATAAAACTGGACTTTGGTACTCCGGATCTTATCTATCGCTGTCCGCGAAGCAATCTGCGCAATCCATCCTTTAAACGATCGTTGTAATTCTTCCGGATTTTTTGGCGCCTTGAAGCCACCAACGTGTTTGAAAATCTTGATAAAGCTGTCATTTACAAGCTCTTCACTATCCGAAGGGTTTTTGGTATACCTTAAAATTATGCCCATTAAATAGCCGTAAAATGATTTATACATCATTTCTTTACAGCTATTGTCGTTTTTTACACAGCCTTTTAAAATTTCCTCAAAACTGAGTATTTTTTTGATCACCGTTGTAAGGGACTATTTATAAAAGGTTTATCATGGTTAACTGATGGCAAATTTAAGAAAATAACACCACCCAATTTTTGAGTGGTGTTCATTTTCGTTTTCACAGGTAGAGTGAATATTTTTATTTGTTTGTCATCACTGATAAGCCAACGCCCGTGCTATCAGTTTTGCTCGATAAGCCTTTAGCCCATATGGTATAAATTTTACCTTTTTCGATTTTAACCGCCGGCAAGCTAACTTTAACCGCTCCCCCTTGTTTCAATTGAAAAGTATAACTGTCATTAGGTGCAATGTTGCTAAAAGTGGTAAACTCTTTAAAAGCTTTTGCCGTAAACAATGGTGCATCTGTACCGGCAATGGCCAAATCAAATGGCGCAGACCCAGGGCTTAAGTTTACAAAACGAACTTTGGCCTTATCGGTTTCTGGTGCTTTCAAATCATCCTCAAGGATTAAAAGTTTGGTTGATTTTAAAGTATCCACTACGAAAACCGAATAAAATGATCCCGATTTTAAGGTTGCATTCGCAGTAGTTAAATATTTTAAGGTATCCTTTTTGGCAACACCCACTAACCTGATGCCTGGATAAGCCGCATAGTAACCAAGATCTTTTGTATAAGTAAAGCTGTTTATTTTTTGGTTATCCAAAATAAAATCAAGTGCACCCGTTCCCGGCGATGCATGCACAAAGCCAATACCGGCAGCTTCTATCGGATCGTTGTTAAAATCCTTCTTGCAGGCTGTTATCGTTAAAGTAATCGCAAGGAGAGAGAGTATAATTTTTGTAGCAGTGCTAAAATTTTTCAAATCCGTTTTCATTTCAATGTTTAAATCAATTTCTGAACAAAATTGGTTAATGGCCATTAACGCTTTTTCTTGTAAAACGATTAAGGGAATGAAAACGCTACAGTTAAAATTATTTTTTTATAAATATTGGGTTTGCGAAAGAATTTTGACTTAATCGACGGTTACATCACCATTAACAATTAATTTGCTTTTTACCGCTCTACCATTCACTTTGGCAGGCACGAAAGCAAGATCATCGGGATGAAACTTAGCAAGGTTAATAATTTCAGTTTTGTTGAAGGATGGAGAAATAATCTTTACTTCATAATTAAGTAGCTGACCGCTATCACTAACAGTAAAGATGTAGTTTAATTTGTGAAATCCTTTAATATGTTTTAATTCATTAGGGATACGAAAGCGTTCAGTTAAAAAGTACATTCCATATAAATTACCACCAATTTTTGCCGGATAAGTAACTTTATCGCCTTCTTTTAGCGAATCAATTTCGTACGTTATCTCTTTAATTGGTGCGTTGTATTCTAACTTTTTAGTTGAATAATTATATATCTGTTGAAGTGTGTCTAACGGACAAAAAAAATGCCAGCGACCTATTCGTTCATTATTTTTATACATGCCTGTGGCAAGTTTTCTTTTACCTGAAAGTATGGTTGCAATACCATTCTTAATTCCCTTTTGTAACTTTAATTCCGTAGAATGCTCAATAAAACCTCCGCGTACATAGCGGTAATGCGTGTGTGTAGAGTCTGTTTTTTGAGCTACAACAGTAAAAGAAATGAAATAGAGAAGGACGGAGAGCAGCGTTTTCATAATTTAAATTTGTTATATAAAGAAAAAGAGTTTTGATATCATTTCAAAACTCTTTTTCGTTTTATTTACGAGTACATTTCTTCGCGGAGTTTCGCAACGTCCGCATTGTTAATGTATTCATCGTAAGTCATTAATTTATCAATAGTACCTTTTGGTGTAATTTCGATGATCCTGTTGGCAACAGTTTCTGTCAACTGGTGATCTCGTGAGGTAAACAAAATCGTGCCTTTAAAATCTTTCATACCATTGTTTAAGGCCTCAATCGATTCTAAATCCAGGTGGTTGGTCGGCTCATCAAACATCAGTAAGTTGGCTTGTTGTAACATCATTCTCGAAAACATACAACGCATTTTCTCACCTCCTGATAATACTTTAACGTTTTTCAATACTTCTTCGCCCGAGAATAACATACGGCCTAAAAAGCTGCGAACAAATTGCTCATCTGCATCGGTACCAGAATACTCACGCAACCAGTCTACCAGGTTTTCGTCTTTACCAGCAAAATATTCAGTATTATCATTTGGGATATCTGCAGTGCTAATGGTAACGCCCCATTTAAATTCACCTTTATGATCGGTATCTCTACCCGTCAAAACATCGTAAAATGCGGCGGTAGCTAAACTGTTTTGAGATAAAATTGCAATTTTATCGCCTTTGTTTACCATAAAGGTAACTTTATCGAACAATATACCGTCATTTCCGCTTTTACCCAGGTTTTCTACCTGTAAAATCTGGTCGCCAGCCTCACGACCGGTATTGTTGAATATAATGGCCGGATATTTTCTGCTCGAGGCTTTGATTTCGGTGATATCAATCTTATCTAAAGCTTTCTTACGTGAAGTTGCCTGTTTAGATTTAGAAGCGTTGGCACTGAACCTGCGGATAAATTCCTGAAGTTCCTTCACCTTATCTTCCATTTTCTTGTTCTGGTCGCTGCGCTGTTTTAGGGCCAGCTGACTTGATTCGTACCAGAAAGTATAGTTGCCGGTATAGATACTCATCTTAGCGAAGTCGATATCTACAATGTGCGTACAAACGGCGTCTAAAAAGTGCCTGTCGTGCGATACCACCAATACAATGTTCTGATAATCAGCCAGGAAGTTTTCCAGCCAGGCAATGGTTTCGATGTCCAAATCGTTGGTCGGCTCATCCAGTAACAAAATATCCGGATTACCAAACAGGGCCTGTGCCAATAACACCCTTACTTTTTGTGTGTTATCCAGCTCCTTTAGCAATTTATAGTGATTATCTTCGGTAATGCCCAAATTACTTAACATGGTTGCTGCGTTGCTTTCCATGTTCCAGCCATCCATTTCTGCAAAAAGATTTTCAAGCTCTCCGGCGCGTTCGCCATCCTTTTCAGAGAAATCTTCTTTCATATAAATGGCATCTTTCTCTTTCATGATGGCATAAAGTTCTTTATGACCGATCATTACGGTTTCCAATACCGAAAACTCATCAAATTCGTAGTGATTTTGTTTTAAAACCGCCATTCTTTCGCCTGGGGTAAAAGCTACGCTACCAGAGGTTTGACTCACTTCTCCTGATAAAATTTTAAGGAAAGTAGATTTACCTGCGCCGTTAGCCCCAATTACGCCATAGCAGTTGCCCTGGGTAAATTTGAGGTTAACATCTTCAAATAATGTGCGTTTGCCGTACCGTAACGATAAATTAGAAACTGAAATCATGCTATAATTGAAATAAGCCGCAAAGATACGCAAAAAGGTTGAGGGTAGGAAGGCATTTGCCTGTTGTAAAGTTTGAATGTTGTAAAGTTGAATGTTGTAATGTTGAAAAGTTAAAGGCTTGAATGTTGTTTTTAGGAAACGAAGGGTTCTGTTCTTTGTAGCCAGAAGCAGTCCCGTTATCCGCTTTACTGCGTTGCACTCCGTGTTCGCTGCTACCGGGTTTATTTTACAAATGGGTAGAAGCTTTTGGCCAATGGCTTAAATCGCAAAGCCTCCAATTGAGAAGATTATAAATGTTTATTCGGTCTTTCTTGCGCTAATTTTAGTATTTTAGCAATACACACAAAATGAAGTCAATATGAATAAGTTAACCCTATTAGGCATAATGATGTCTAGCATGTCCGTCATGGCTTATGGCCAAAATTCCCGGTATAAATATAAAGTAGACTTTTATGGAGATACAACACTTGTTGATGAGCGGGATCATACCATAGGTAAGCAGAAGAAAGACTTTTTCGGCAATACCATTATAGTGGATAAAGATGGTAAAACCATTGCAAAGGAAAAAAAGGATTTCTTTGGCAATACGGTATTGGAAAATGAAGGTGGGAAAACCGTGGCTAAACAAAAGAAAGATTTTTCGGGCAATACCATTTTGGAAACTGAAAGCGGTGAGAGATTGGTGCCAAAACCATTAGATGGTTTAGTGCCGGGCGATGGGAAAACAGCAGTTAAGATCAGGGAAAAAAATGATATTTTTGGTAATACCATTATTGAAGATGAACATGGTGAGAAGATAAATGTATATAAAACTGATATCTCAGGGAACATGATAATAGAAGACGGTAATGGTAAAACCATAGGAAAGCATAAAAAGAATTTATTTGGAGAAACCATTGTTGAGGACGAGCATGGAAATGTGTTGGCAAAATACAAAGCAGATGTATTCGGCAATACGGTTATAGAAGATGTTAATGGTAAAAAAGTAGGTGTTTTTAAAACCGATATTTTCGGGAATAAAACTTTTGTTCCGGAATATTAATTATTATTTTTAATAAGCTGTTTTAAAGTGGGGATATGTCATTCTTGCGCATGCGGAAACCACGAGGTGTTCAGCGAAGCTAATCTTAATGAACGCAGCATTTATATATTAAATAAGGTCTTCTGATAAATTATTGTAATTCCTAAGGGGTAATTTATTGTATAAAAATCCATATAAATGGACAGATGTTAAAGAAATTGAGTGTATCGAAGTATCATCATTTTCACCGCAGTCTCCGCCTGTACGGGCAGACCTGATCGTAAAGGCTGGAAGAAATCTTTTAAACCAAGTTTTAATAATTATGTTGAAAAGATCTCTCCATTTCGCTTCGCTACAGTCGAGATGACGATTTTTTTAGGGGAGTCTGTCAATGGTAGCTTGTTGAAGGATCTGCTTTGAATCTCTTTAAGGCGTTTCGATACTTCGTCCAGCTCAGCACAGGCTAAGCTCAAAGTGACAAATTTGATTAAAATACAATTTATGATACAGTATCATGCCGACTTATATGAATGTACTTTATCCTAAAATATTTATTTTAGCCTCATGCTAAATCAAACCTTACTCGAAACCATAAAAACCACCCTTCAAAAAAGTAAAGTAGAAAAATTAGCGGCCATCGCTTCAACTGATGGCTTTTCGGTAAAAGACCTCATCGATCTCAGTTTTTATCATGATCAGCAGATCGGGTTTCGGGCGGCCTGGATTTTGGAGAATGTATTTGTTAACCATCAACAAAAGTTTTTACCTAATGCGCTCTATTTCCTGGAGCAATTTCCGAAACAGAACAACTTATCGGCGTTAAGGCATTACGTAAAGATTTTGGCCCTTATGACCAAAAGAAACGCTTCAACAGCCATCAAAAAAAATATTGACGATTATGATACTGACCATTTGGTGGAGGTTGTTTTTGCCTGGTTGATTGATGATCAGATTCCCGTTGCTGTTAAATCTCATTGTTTAAACATTTTGGCTAATCTAAATGTAAAGCACAACTGGATTAAAGAGGAATTGTTGCAGACCATGGATTTTTTGGTAGACAAAGAGAGTATTGGCTTCTTTGCAAAGGTTAAACAGATCAGGAAACAGTTAGCAGTTCGCAGTTGACGGTTTTCAGCTGGCAGTTTTCAGCCGGCAGTTATCAATTTACTGTTACCAATTACCAATGACCAATGGAACAATGAACCAATGACCAATGAACCAATGAACCAATGACCAAATGACTAATCAACCATTACTAATTTCAGTTGATTCAAAGTTAAATCTTCAATATTTTAGCCCTAAACCTTACACCTTCAACCCTCAGCCTTATAAAATCTTTCAGCTTTTAGCTATTTTTACCAAATGAGTACTACATACGATATCATCTCAAAAGTTATAAAAGAACGTCGCAGTATTTTTCCTGCAAGCTATATCAGAAAAGAAATTCCGGTTGAAGTCATTAACCAGATTTTAGAAACGGCCAATTATGCACCCACACACAAGTTAACCCAGCCCTGGCGTTTTGTGGTGATCAGGAAGGCTGGCCTGGCGAGGTTAGGTGAGGAGCTTGGTAACCTTTATAAAAAGGTGGTTTCTCCACAACAGTTTTTACAGAAAAAGTACGATAGTTTTGCTGAAAAAACGAGTCAGGCTGATTGTATTATTGCCATTAATATGAAACTAAGCGGTAAAATACCCGAGTGGGAAGAGCTGGCCGCGGTTTCCTGTGCGGTTCAGAACATGGCTTTAACCGCAGAGAGCTTGAAGGTTGGCGCTTACTGGAGTTCGCCGCCTTTAATTGATCATTTAGGCAGTTTTTTAGATCTGGGTGAAAACGAGAAGTGCCTCGGCTTATTTTACATGGGGTATCATAACGAAAAACCCTGGACACCAAACCGGACGCCCATGGAAGAAAAAGTGAGGTGGATTGAGGGGTAGTTTTTAGTCCTTAGTCTATAGTCCAAAGTCTGGAGTCTGCAGTCCTTAGTCTATGTCCATTAGTCCGGTTAATGATTTGATCGGTCATGGCTATTGTGCTGTGAACCATTTACCATTATCCCATCCCATCAACCATTTTACATCATCCATATTCCATTATCCATCCCCCATTATCCATTTTACATCATTTATGTCTGCTTTAAAATCTAAACTTTATCAGCTTTGTCTGACTTTTATCCAAAACAGGATCGAAAATATAGAATATTCGCTGCAACAGGCCAGGCAGGCATCGAATGATGACACCAAAAGCAGTGCTGGCGACAAATACGAAACTACGCGCGAAATGATGCAGCAGGATATGGATCGCAACAATAAATTATTGTACGAAGCCGGTCAGCAGAAAATTGCTTTACAACAGATTGAAAATGTCGCATCAGATCGGTTGGTTAAAAACGGTAGTTTGGTAATCACCTCGGCAGGTAATTTTTATATCAGCATTAGCGCAGGGGAGTTGAATACGGACGGACAAAAATTCTTTGCTGTTTCTCAGGTATCGCCCATTGGCAGGTTTCTGATCGGAAAAGCTGTAAATGACAGTTTTAAGTTTAATGGTAAAGAATATATCGTAGAGGAGATACTTTGACAGTTTTCAGTTAGCAGTTTGCAGTTGACAGTTATCAGTTGGCGGTTTCCAGTGTTCAGTTGATAGTTTTCAATTCACAGTTAATCAGTTTAAACAATTAACCGATTAATCAATAAATTCCCGCAGATTTAAAATGATTAACGCGGTTGACAGTTCGCAGTTGGCCATTTACAGTGTTCATTTGGCAGTTTTCAATTCACAGTTAATTAGTTTAAACCATTAACCGATTAACCGTTTAGTGATGATCAACTGTTAACCCGTAACTGGAAGCTGCAAACTACTTTACGCCCATTCGCTTTGCAAAGGCTGGCACCAGATAAGTCCTTATGTCCGAATAAGGAATAAATATTACAATTTGTCCTTGTGCATAACTGGCAACCTCATATGGATTGTACATAAAGGCAATACCATTGGCATTGAAATAGAAGTTATTATTGGGTTTAATAAAATCATCAAAAAGAACAGTGCTTAATGCATCTTTTGCTTTGATATTATATTCCTTACGGAGATTGCGTTCTAAAATGCCTGACAAAACATTTGAATCTATCTTAATGATATCAGTTAGTGCCAATTGTTTTTTGTTCGGCACATCTAAACAGATCATGCTGCTGTTGTAATTTCCGTGTGCACCGCCAGTGTAAGTATCGGTAAGGAAATCAACCACAACATAACCATTATCATTGTAATTAACCGTTTGCTGACTATTGTCTGTATAATTCATCCAGGCCTCAAATTCGTTGCCACGGCCATCTTTTTGCTGTTCGGCAACCTCTGTTTTATAATCGCTGAAATAGGTAGCTGCCAGATTTTTGAAACCGGTTAAGCGATCGGCCTGTTCCAGACCGAAGATTTTTTTCAGTTCTGAATCAAGCCATTTGCTATTCTCACCATTGCTCTTGCTTTCAAGATATTGAAAACTGATTTCGGCAGTAGGAGATTTTGTCCGGTTAGCAAATGCTTTAACGGAGTCTCTGTAAATTCCGATGCTGAATGGATAGCTGCCTTCCGGATATTTTTCTGTTAAAGCTACCGGATATTTTTTTGTTTTATCACCACTTTCCCATATACCATCAAAACCCTTTCCATTCCATTTTAATTTTAAAATTGGCGATTTTGAATCCTGATTAAAGTAAGATTCGTAAAAATTATACTCTGCCAGCACAATGCTATCTTTGCCGATTACCGTATTAGTTGAGAGATTAAGCCATGATCCATCATAATGATAGGTACCACTCACTTCATCTTGATCATCAACTCTTTGCAGATGCATAACTACCTTTTTACCCGCAATAGTGCCTTCTAACCTTTTGTAAAAACTCTTTGGAAGTTCTTTTTTAGTCGCATTTATACCATCTGTGGTTGCATTATTGTTGTTCCCGTTTTTAGGGTTATTACAAGCCAGTGTTATCGCTAATCCAAAAAGAATAAAAACAAAAGAATACTTCATAGTGCAATGGTTAAAGGTTTTAATGCTGAGTTATCATCTGGAATATAATTCTTCCATCTTTTCACCTCGCAACGCTTAATTTTTAATCATTAACCGCTTTGCTTAGATTTTGTTTTATTAAAACTTTTGTTGATGCTATAGTAAAGGTTTTTTGCGGTGTATCTTCCCGGATCAATTATCCTCCTGATGGTGTAAAGCGGATAATTTTCATCTCTTGCTGTCGACAATATAAAGGCTGCCTTAAATCCATGTTCCTTTAGCTTGTGCAGGGTAGATGATTTGTAAACACCATAAGGGAATGCAAAATATGCTACTTTTTTGCCTGTAATTTCTTCCAGTTTTTTTGTGGGTTCATCAATCTGGGTTTTCCAATCCCCATCAGTAAATTGTGCGAAATTTTTATGGTCGTAGGTATGGCTGGCAATGGTATTTCCCTCGTCAGACAGTTGTTTGATCTGCTCTTTGGTCATGTAATTGATCCGTCCTTTTCTGCCGATCGATACCGTCATGATAAAATAAACACCTTTAAAGCCATATTTTTTCAGCGTAGCATTGCCAACTGTAAATTGATCTTCATCCGTATCATCAAACGTGATCATGATGGGTTTTTCAGGTAACCTGGCACCATAAACCAGGTAATTATACAATTGATCAGGCAGAATAGAATGGTAGCCGCTATCGGCCAGCATTTTCATGTGTTCCCTGAATTTATCGGGAGCAATGATATCATCATGTGCTCTTTTGCTGTCGCTGGCGATATTGTTTCTGATCTGGTGATAACACAGAACGGGCACCTCTCTGCGTGCCATAATGGTTTTGTTATCGGCAGGTTTGGTGTTTGCAGAATCTATTTTAACCGTTTCGGTAGCATTTGTAACCGCTACTTTTTCTTTTGAAGCCTTTGACGGCTGGCAAGACGTTAAAAGAAGCGAAGAAACTGCAGCATAGAGCAGAGCACTTTTGATCATGACTATATTGATTTAAAAGCTATTCTTGATGCTGTTGCTTAAGGTTTTTGGCGACCAGTAGCCACTGGCAATAATCCGGCGGATGGTAAACAATGGATCTTTTTCATCACGTTTGGTTGATAACTGGAAAGCCATTCTGAAACCGCGTTTTTTTAACTCAGGAATGCCTTCTGCATTCCATAAACCAAATGGATAAGCAAATTCGGTCATTTTCTTGCCTGTAATCTCCTCCAGTTTTTTGGTTGGTTTGTCTAGTTGTTCTTCCCAATCCTTACCCGCGTATTTTTTGAAGTTTTTATGGTCGTAAGTGTGGCTACCGATCACATTTCCTTCGTCAGACAGTTGTTTAATCTGCTCTTTCGTCATGTAATCTACAAACTTGCCTTTTCTGCCGATTGAAACGGTCATGATGAAATAAACTGCTTTATAACCCAGTTTTTCTAACGTTGGGCGCACAACGGTAAATTGGTCCATGTCAGTATCATCAAAGGTTAACATAATGGGTTTGCTCGGTAATGGAGCACCGGTATTGAGGTAAGCGTAAAGCTGATCGGGTAAAATGGTATGGTAACCGCTATCGGCCAGCATTTTCATCTGGTCTTTAAAATTCTGGATTTCTACAATATAATCCTTACCTACCTTGCCATCAGTGGGTTTCCAGTTTCTTACCTGGTGGTAACATAAAATCGGGACTTGTTTTCTGGCCAGGATGGTTTTAGCATCAGCCACTTTTATTTTTGAAACATCAATGGCAGCAGCGTTGGAATTTTCGCTGGTTTGTGTTGTTTTTCCAGTTGAATCGTTTCCTGTAGCACTGTCTGTTTGTGATTTAGATTGGCAGCTGGCAAATAAGATTGCACCGGCTGTTATTAAGGTTAAAAAGCTGTATTTCATTGTTAGTGTATATGGGTACAAAACTATAAAATCCCTCAATTATTTATCTATCAAAATAAATTGTGTTAATAATTAATTTGAGTGGCAAGAAATTATGCTAACTATCGCATTTATTACATATCAAAGCCTGCTTAATATCCTTTAATTAAATAATTTAGCAACTCAAACAAATTTTAATGAAGAAACTCTACAAATTTCTGCTGGGCGCGCAGTTTATATCCTTAACTGTTGCTGCACAAAATAAAACATTTACCCTAACCGAAAATATTCAGCCACAGCCTAAGGCAAATTATCAACTCGCTTCGCGGTTTTCGCCAAATAAGCTGAAAAAGATGGTGTATTCCACAGCTGTAGATCCGCATTGGTTAAAATTGAGTAACCGTTTCTGGTATACTTTCGAAAGTCCGAAAGGAAAATTCTGGTATTTGGTAGATCCTGCAGCCAAAAGCAAAAAATTAATGTTTGATAATGCTAAACTTGCTGCAGATATTACGCTGATTGTTCGCGATCCGTTTGATGCCGAACACTTACCCCTGGAAAACTTAAAATTTGCCGCCGACGAAAAAAGTATTTCTTTCGAAATCAAGAGCACGGTTGAAGAACTAAAAAAAGATAGAAAGGATAAAAAAGCCGCAGATTCTATGCAGAAGAAAATATTTTCTTTCAAATATGAACTGGCCAGTGCAAAATTAACCGAGGTGCCAAATTTCAGTAAACCCAAGCCTAAACCATCATGGGGCTCGGTAGCACCCGATTCTTCAGCCATTATCTTTTCCCGCAATTACAATCTGTATTGGATGGATAAAGACAACTACAAAAAAGCAGTTAATAATGAAGAGGATAGTACCATTGTGGAGCATCAGCTTACCAAAGACGGGGTAAAATTTTACTCTTATGGAAGTGACGGCGATGGCGAGAACAATGTGGAGAATGAAAAAAACAATAAGAAACGCCGCGGCGCTTATGTGCTCTGGTCGCCAAATTCTAAATATTTTGTGTTAGACCGCACCGATTCGCGTAAGGTAAAAGACCTTTGGGTAATCAACAGCGTTACACCTGGCCGCCCTACTTTAGAAACTTATAAATACCAGATGCCCGGAGAATCCGAAGCTCCTCAGGATGAAATTTTATTGTTCGATTTTGCCGCAAAATCTTATAAAAAACTAAATGTATCTGCATTTAAAGATCAAAGTGTATCCGTTTGGAGCAAACCAGCTTTAAATAAAGACCGTGATAACGAATTTCGTCCATCTATCTGGTTAGGTAACAATAACAGGTTCTATTTTTCGCGTACCAGCCGCGATTTAAAACGTATCGATATCGGTACTGTTGATATTGCCACAGGCAAGGTTACCCCGTTAATTGATGAACGCTTTAATACCTACGTTGAAGTGAACCGTCCGGGTTTGGTTAATGATGGTAAAGAGCTGATTCATTGGAGTGAACGTGATGGTTGGGCACATTTTTACCTTTTTGATGAAAATGGTAAGCTGAAAAATCAGATTACCAAAGGTGCTTTCCACTGTGAAAGTATTGTTAATATCGATGAGAAAAAACGCATACTGTATTTTACGGCCAATGGTCGGGAAGGCAAAGAAGATCCTTATTACTTACATTTATACAGCATCAATTTCGATGGTTCGAATATGAAATTATTAAATGCCGGTGACTTTGATCACCTGGCGAATATGAATGATAACAACACTTTTTTTGTAGATAACTATTCGAGGGTAAATACAGCACCAAAAGCGACGCTTTATGATGGAACAGGCAAAAAAGTAATGGATCTGGAAACAACAGATCTTTCATTGCTCATGGCAGCGGGCTACAAATTTCCTGAGCCTTTTAAAGTAAAAGCGGATGACGGGATAACTGATCTGTATGGTGTAATGTATAAACCTTTCGATTTTGATCCCAATAAAAAGTATCCAATCATTGAATATGTTTACCCGGGGCCACAAACCGAAGCGGTAAATAAAGCTTTCAGCAAAAGTATGGACCGCACCGAACGTTTGGCTCAATTTGGTTACATCGTAATTACGGTAGGCAACCGCGGCGGAAATCCTTCACGTTCTAAATGGTACCATACTTATGGTTATGGAAACCTGCGCGATTATGGTTTAGCGGATAAAAAAACAGCTGTTGAGCAACTGGCTGCCAAATATTCGTTTATCGATGAATCGAAGGTGGGTATTACTGGTCACTCAGGTGGTGGTTTTATGTCTACCGCGGCCATGCTGGTGTATCCCGATTTCTTTAAGGCGGCGGTTTCAAATGCCGGAAATCATGATAACAGCATTTACAACCGCTGGTGGAGCGAAAAACACCATGGTGTTAAGGAAACCATCTCTTTAAAAGGCGATACATCATTTAAATACAGCATTGATAAAAATCCTGATCTGGCAAAAAACCTGAAAGGACATTTGTTATTGATGCACGGCGACGTAGATAACAATGTGCACCCGGCAAACTCTATCCGGGTAGCCAATGCGTTAATGAAAGCAGGTAAACGGTTCGATTTCCTGATTATTCCGGGGCAGCGCCATGGTTTTGGAGATATGACAGAATATGCTTTCTGGAAACTGGCCGATCATTTCAATAAATATTTAATTGGCGATTTTTCTGAACCGAGCGATGTTGATCTGGTAGAAATGGATCGGGATATTGAGCAGAATGGAAAGTAATTAACCACAGATGAAAAGGATAAACACAGATCAGGATTGTTAGCTGTGTTAAGATACTTTGTTGGACTTAATAATAAAGCCGTGGTTCGTGTCTTCACGAACCACTCATCCATGCATCTTTTGCAATGATTCGTATCTTCACGGACCATTTGTTTTTTTAAACATTGTTGTTTTTCGGAAAGCAGGCTCGGGTGGTTCTTGGGCTATTCCAGTCCTGCTATTGCCCATAGTCCCGATAGGAATCTTTTTACATACAATTTTTATTTAAAATCGGGAGCTATCTGGCGCTATCAGGTTTACCTCATTTGGGCTTGTGTTTCAAATGAGACTGTTCAACCGCGAAGTTTTTCTCATTCTTTCGCCAAGGTTCTTGTCCTCACGAACCTTATTATTTTTATAATTGGTTAATATCCAAAATAGGCCACCATGCAGCCTTACCCCGCCGTGGTTCGTGTCTTCACGAACCGTTATTACCGCTGCACAGCCAGGCGGCTTTTCTACTTCAAAAATGAAATGCTGTCCTGGCCACTTAGCCCCGGTTGAAGCGATACCCTGCAGCAACGAGGCACGAGGCAGCGAAGCGTATAAGCGTAAAACGGGAAGAAATTAACTGTTTTGCATTGGCTGCGCGCTCCAAACCCAACATTACCAAAACCTGACTTTGGAGCGTCTGGTCCGTAAACTTTCGATCATCTTTAATTTTAAATAAAAAAAGCCTCCCGATTGATCAAATCGGAAGGCTTTTTTAGGTTTTAAGATAATCCTGGTTTTTTGATCTTATTTGTAAAGGTAATTTAAGGCAATGACATCATTTGCGTTGAAAGTACGGTTGCCGCCGTTTGAACAGGCCAGCATGAATGATGCTGCATCCGGATTAGCAGGCGTTCCCGGTATTCTTACCGCACCAACATTTGATGCGCCTTCATTGCCGGCACCACTCGAACCACAGCTAAAGGCACGGTTCATGTAATCGGTATGACGGAAACCAATGCAATGGCCAACCTCATGCTGAATTACAGAAGCCAGGTACAATAAATTAGGGTTTGAACCATAGGCTGCTGAATTGGTGTTCATTCTGATCTGATTAAATGGCTGGCCTGATGAAGTCGGGAAACCGGCAGAGCCTAAGGTAATAAAACCACCGCTCGGACCTTCGTTAAAACCTACAACATTAATGTTTCCGGTTGTACCGGCACTGGCTCTTTGGAAAGTGATGCGTAAACCCAGCGAGTTGTATCTCGAAATCATGGTGTTCACCGCATCGCTATATACCTGAGGCAGGTTGGTTACCGATACCGTAATTACACGTGGCAACGATTTTACAATGTTTGTGGTTCTGTATTGTTCTGTTTCGGCAATATTTAAATTTGCCCCGGTAGAAGGCTCAGCTAGATTGTCGTCGGTTAAAAGGATATCTCCCTCTACCAGATAGCCTTCATCTGTTTTACGGATATTGTCAGTACTGAAACCGAGTGATTTGATCTGTGATAATTTGCTTGCAGAAATTTCGCTCTTATTTTCTACGGCATTTTCTGTATTATTACTCTTACAAGAGTATAGATTTGTGAGTAGAATGCAGGCGGCTGCAATCGATAAAAAGTTGGTTGTTTTCATCTTAGTTAGAATAAAATTAGTTTAGGTTGAATAAGTTAGTTAATAATATTTGCGGATTATCTTATAAATCCTAATTTAGGGAAGATATATCATGTAACCAAAATTTTATAATAAAATATTTTTTGAAAGTCATTACTGTATTTTTAGTTTTATGTTTTTGTCTGTCTGTTTTTAGTTTAAACGCACAGATACAACCTGGTGGAATAGATAAAAAAAATGAAAAATATATTTCAAAAACGGGTAGTGTTACAAAATTAAGTGATGATCAGTCTATTTTGGTAAGATTTAAACAGGTGTTAACAGCTGAAGAAATTCAGCGGTTAAAGCCCAAAAAAATGCTCTCTGGTGATCATTTTATCGTCGAAAAATCGAGTGTATCTAACTTTTCTAATAGTGTCATTGATCAGGAACAAGCTAACGGGCTCTGGAAAGTTAGTGACAGATTGATGAAAGTGCTCAATAAAAGCAGTAAAAAGAATGATTCTATTCTGGTTCGGTTAGCCTTTAAAAATGTAAATCCGCTACCAGTGGCGCTGGCAGGTGTAAAAATAAAATCAATCGATAACATCAATCACATCTGTACAGCTTACCTCTCGCCAAAAGATTTAATGTTTTTGCTGGAGCTTAGTGATCTTTTATATGCAGATGTTTTGCCTGTAGCTAAGGAGGAGGTTGTAATCAACGGTCTCGACCTTAGCCTTAACCAGATCTCTAACGCCCGAAACCTTTATCCAGGTATTGATGGTGCTGGTATAAATGTGTCCTTTAAAGAAGGAATGTATGATGCTGCTGATCTTGACTTAATGGGGAAAACCGTTGTGGGAGCCACTATTGGTAAAACGCCAACTACCCATGCTACCATTATGGCTACCCTGGCTTTGGGGAATGGTAATTCCTTTATCCGTGGACTCGGTGCAGCACCAAAGGCCAGACTGGCCTATTCTGATTTTACGAATTTAATGCCTGATCTGGCTACCGATTTAAACAAGCTTCGGGTTAATGTTCAAAATCATTCTTATGGGACCGATATCGATAACGATTATGGAATGGAGGCTGCGGCATACGATAAACAGATTTTTGAAACCGACACCTTGATCCATGTTTTCTCGGCTGGAAATAAAGGTACTGCCACACCATCTGCAGGGTTTTATCAGGGTATAGTAGCCCGTGCCAACTTAACCGGCAATTTCAAGCAGGCCAAAAATTTATTGGTGATAGGAGGGATTAACAGAGAAAATATGTCTGAAAACCTGAGCAGCAAGGGGCCTGCTTACGATGGACGTGTAAAACCTGAATTGGTTGCCCTGGGCGAAGACGGAACATCGGGGGCTGCAGCCATTACCAGTGGATCTGTTGCTTTGGTAGAACAGTTTTATCAGCAGAAATATAAAAGAGCGGCATCTGCTTCCCTCATCAGGGCAACCTTAATCAATTCTGCTGATGATTTAGGTACTGCACAGGTCGATTTTGTGTATGGTTACGGAAAATTAAATGTGAGCCAGTCGTTAAAAACCCTAGATGAAAACAGGGCATCACTGTATGAGGTAGCCAAAAACCAGGATTTACTCATCCCCTTAACTATTCCCGCTAATGTGGAGGAAGTAAAGCTGACCATCGCCTGGAATGATCCTCCTGCTATTGTAAATGCTGCACAAAGCCTGGTTAATGGATTGGATTTAAGCCTGGAAACACCCGCAGGGAATTTGATGCTGCCCTGGGTATTAAGCAGCTTTCCTCATTTAGATTCCCTTTCAAAACCAGCGGTGCGTAAGGCCGATCTTCTCAATAACGTTCAACAGGTTACGCTCAATCAACCATCAGCTGGTACTTATACTATTCATGTTAAAGGTGATCGGATTAAACAGGGCAATAATCAACCTTTCGCATTGGCTTATCGTTACACATTCGAGAATGATTTTTCCTTTGTTAGTCCTGTGAAAAACGAATATTTTTTTGCTAATGAAGATAACTATATCCGATGGGAAAATACATATACGAGTAAAACAGGCAACCTTTCAGTGAGCTATGACAAAGGTAATACCTGGAAATCTATTGCCGCCGGTGTTGCTTTAAGTAAAGGATTTTACCACTGGATTCCACCAAGCCTGTTTGTTAAAGCCATGATAAAAATGGAAGTGGAAGGTAAGGAAATATTGAGTCAACCCTTTGTTATTTCCAGTCCGAGGGTATTAAAAGTTGGCTATGCTTGTAAAGATGGTCTGGTACTCAGCTGGAATGCACAGCCCGGAGCAAAGGACTATACATTGTATAATATCACAGATAATATCCTTTCGCCGGTTTTAACGCTTGCTGATACCATAGTTAAGCTGGATGCCGGCAAAATCAATAGTAATTACTTTGCCGTGGCGGCAAATGGTGTAGGTTTTACGGGTTTAAAAAGTTATACCATCGATTATACCCAACAGGGCATTGCCTGTTACGTGAGAAATTTGTTTGCTTCGTTAACCGATGATAAACGGGTAAAAATTGAACTGAGTGTGGGTACCACTTTGGATATAAAGAACATCATCTGGGAAAAACAGACCGGACCAAATACTTTTAGTGTTTTACAGCAAACCAGGCCCGTTTCAAACCAGCTGGATTATACGGTTTTTGATGATAAGCCAAAAACCGGAATCCAGTTTTACCGCGTTACGTTCGAAACGGCCAACGGTCAGGTAAAGAGCGATCTCGTATCGGTAGTGTACCTGAAAGAGAATGAATTTTCATTCTTTCCTAATCCGGTATCTGATTATTTAACGATTCTGAGCGGATCATTTGAAGATTACAGCCTGTCTATCTTTAACATGTTAGGTCAGAAAATTTTCGAAGAAAAAGCCACCAGTTCAAATAAATTTGCACTTAATGCTTTATCAACAGGGGTGTATGTGGGTGTGATCAATAAAAATGGGCAACAACTGAAAAAATTTAAGCTGATTAAGAAGTAATTAAGGGTAAAACTTGCTTTCGGTCAAACCCTAATAATCCTCATGTAACAAATTAAGAAGAGCCACGCTAAGTCGTTAGGCAATAGGGGTAAAATCTTAGCCGAAATGGGTGCAGATATTTTTTACTACATTAGCGATAAACCAAATCAATTTTCTTAATGACTCTCCAAATCAAATCAGTAATAATTGTAGTCCTTTCCTGCTTGCTTGCCATCAATGGCTATTCGCAGTTACCTCAAACCGCTCAAAGTATAATATCGGCTTCAAAAAATATAATTAAAACTTATAATAAGGACACACCTAAAGCTAATCATGTAGTTAAGGTGGTGTATTTTTATGGAAAAGGCCAAAAGCTATTCGCTAACTGGGAAGAGCGCTTAAACCGCGTATTGAGCGCTGTGAGTGATTTTTACAGAGACGAGTTCCAGCGTTATGGAATAAAATCCGATGGCGTAAACTTTGAGAAATCAGGGAATAAATATATGCTCACTGCAGTTGAAGGAGATTTCGATTCAAAAAGCTATAATGTCAATTCCGCTAATCAGCTGCAAGCGGAAATATCGAACAAAGCAGGTGATAAAATTGATTTTTACAAAGATCATGTGCTGATCATAACCGGGTTATATTATAGGAAAGATAGTACAACCTATGTTTTTGACTCGCCATATATGGGCATTGGTTCATCAGTTAACGGAGTCAGCTTTGCCGCCGATTGCCCACTGCTCGATCCAAAGTTACTAACGGATAAGGTGAACCGGATTAAGTACGCTGAACCCGGCAGGGCCGACAGGGAGTGCAGCGTAGCGGAGTTTAACAGCTGGTATATAGGGGGGATTGCTCACGAAATGGGGCACATGTTTGGCCTGCATCACGATTTTGGTCATCCATCCGAATTGAAGCCTTCATCAATATCCTTAATGGGAGAGTATGGAAGCCGCCATTTTAAAGGAAGCGTTTGGGGCGATACCCAGACTTCTTATATTTCAGCCGCCGGAATATTGCAGCTGCTCAGTCACCCCGTGTTTACCGGATATGCTAAATACAATAAGACTGATACACAACTGTCATTAAATAACATTTCTTGCAGCTATACCGATAAGGGCATCCTATTGAAAGCCGGTATTGCCGGTAATTTAACCCCTTACGCCCTTTCAGTGCTGATTAGTCCTTTGAACGAAACAGAATATTTCAATGAAAGTACTATTTACCCTGTTAACAGTACTGGATCGATCGCTGTACCGTTAAAAAAATGGAAAGAAGGGAACTACCGGATGTATTTGATCTTTATGCTCCCTAATGGGGTGGCGTATCCTTTTTACAAACTTTTTATGGTGGGGCGTAACCATGCAGAGGTGATGGAAATTCCAACAGGAAAGGCATTAGATGTCAAAGAACTTTATGGCCGTTTCTCCGTAATGCAGAAGACCGGGGAAATCAAGAAAAAGCTTAGCATACTTGAAAGTGTGATTAATCCCATCCCGCCTGTTGATCCTGCAACGTATAAAGGTGATAGTCTTTACCTTTCAGACGCGAAGTGGGAGCTTGCCAGCGTGGGTTGGGACAAACCTGGACGTAATTATTTTACTACCGAGTCGGAATATGTTTTTTTTCTTGCTAACCAGGGTCAGATTTATGAAAAGGGATTATTTGCCCATTCGCCGTCTGTTTATTCGTTCCTTTTAAATAAAAAATGGACAAGGTTTTCCGCTATTGTAGGTTTGAGAGATTATGCCCACCAGCAAGGCTCGGCAAGATTTACCATTATCGGCGATGGTAAAGAGCGTTACCGATCGCCGGCGTTAAGAGTTGGAGAGCAGAACCGGATAGATATCAGCATTGAGAATATAAATAAAATCGAGCTGCGCGCCGAAGGAACAGAAGGGCATAACCACAATTCATGGGCCATCTGGCTTAATCCACTGCTTAAGCGGTAAGCGGTTATTGCTGATTCACCAAACGGATCGGGGATCATCATCACCTTTGAACCCGATCAAAAGTAGATGATTGCTATTACTTTCATTTAATTCTAACCTGTTTTTGCCTGGAATACTTATCAGAATGAAACCATTCCGGAACAGATGGACGGACGGGCACCAAGTTCTCCTCTGCCAGATCAGCAAAAAAATCAGGTTCATTTTACCGTATGGTACAACAAACAAAAAGCGTCACGATTCAACATCGTGACGCTCTCTGAAAAAAAGTCATTTATTAATTGCCTCCCGGGGGAGAATTAATTAAAAGTAGAACTGAACACCCAATCTTGGTGCAAAAGTATCAGCGTTTAATCCAAATGTATTGGTTTTAGCTTTAGCACCGGTTCCTTCAGCTTTAACAGTATAATTGTCGTAGCTTAAACCTCTAACTGAAAGTTCAATACCGATTTTTTTGGTTGGGAAGAAAGCAAAACCTGGAGCAAGTTCTACGCCGATATTGGTGGTAGTACCTAATTTAACCGCGTTATCACCATTGGCATCAGTTGCTTTTAACTCACCAAAAGCCAAAGGCACTGATAATTGTCCGAAGAATTTAAACTGGTCTGATAAACCTACATAATAACGTCCGAAAGGGGCAACTTTAAAAGCGCCAGTCTGTGTTCTGTTGCTTACTTTTTTATCGTATTCGTAACCAACACCTGTACCAATTGCAAAGTTGTTGCCAACAAAATAGCCAACACTAGGTACTATGCTGAAGTTGAAATCTGCTTTCGGAGCGCCATCAACTTTTGTAGAATTTACACCTACATTACCACCTAACATAAAATTTCCTTTTTCAGTTTGTGCCTGTGCACCATAAACTAAACCAGCTACTGCTACTAAAGATAATAATAATTTTTTCATCTTTTTTATGATTTATTTGTTATAAAAATATAGTCAATTTTACTATTTTAATTTCTGACTATATTTGCCTAAAAGTCAACACTTATGCCAAAAAGCTTGGTTAAAGTCATCAAAAAATCAGTTTTTGGGTAACTTGTTAGCTTACAAACAGATGTAAATTAAGTGTTAATTCAATATTATTTTCGTGTGACGAAAAATCAATCGATTGATTAATTTTTTAGATATGACAAATTGACAATCTGACTTTTTTTGTAGAAATGTCAGATATTGAAGTGGCAGAAATGGCAGGTTTTGAAGTAACTTGTAAGGTTTAGTTAAACCTTACAAGCCGAAATGAGGTTATCTATTTTCTTTTGGATAATGGAGATGGTTTTTTCATCATTTAAATTCCCATCCGCATCAAATTTATTTTGAGCCTGGGCAATCAAAACTTCTGGCTGCAAAACCGGATTCATATTTAAAAAAGTAAAAACAGGTAAAAATGCAGCTTGCATCCTAACTGTGCCCCACATGCCCTGCGTTGCACCCATCAGGGCAACCGGTTTGTGCATCAATGGAGAGTCCTTTCCACGGCTGGCCCAGTCAATTGCATTTTTTAATCCCCCGGGAATGGAATAATTATATTCAGGAGAAACAATAATAAAAGCATCCGCGGTAGCCAGGGCATCCCTGAATCTTACTACACTTGCTGGTCTTTCTTCAACCTCCGGCAGATCATGGTCTGCATTGTAAACCGGAACATCATCATATGCAACAATTTCGAATTCGATACCTTCAGGAATTAAACTACCTGCAAGGTTAAGCAACATGGCATTATAAGAGCCTTTACGTAAGCTTCCGCACAACCCAATAATTTTTTTGTTTTTTTCCATAGCTATAAAACGAAAACTTTACTAAAATGTTTGTTTTTTGCAAGGGCAACCGCTAAGCTATAAAAAAATATTATCCCTAATTTTGGCACATAAGCTACCCGTTATGACTGAAAATACATCTACTACCGCCATTATCGAAAAAACCGTTTTCCCGATACTTTTTGCCTTAAGTTTTTCGCATCTGTTAAATGATACCATACAATCGTTAATTCCTGCAATTTATCCCATTATTAAAAACAGCTATCGCTTAAGTTTTTCGCAGATCGGGCTCATTACCTTAACCTTTCAATTGGCCGCATCACTCTTACAGCCTTTTGTGGGTTTATACACCGATAAAAAACCTCAGCCATATTCATTGGCGATAGGCATGGGGTTTACGCTGCTTGGTTTGATTTCGCTTTCGCTGTCCGGCCATTTTTACACCATATTAATTTCCGTTTCTTTTATCGGCATCGGTTCATCGGTATTTCATCCCGAAGCCTCAAGGATGGCACATGCTGCATCTGGAGGGAAGAGGGGACTGGCACAATCGGTTTTTCAGTTGGGCGGTAATGCAGGCAGTGCTTTGGGTCCGCTATTGGCCGCCTGGATTATTGTGCCTTATGGGCAGATCAGCGTCATCTGGTTTTCGGTTATTGCGCTTTTAGCCATTGTTATTTTAACCTATGTTGGCAATTGGTACAGAGGTTTTATGCTTTCGAGAAGTAAAAAGATCAATATTCAAACCGTTGTGAATCAATTTTCAAGAGGAAAGGTGATCTTCTCAGTGTGTATTTTACTGTTATTGATCTTTTCGAAATATTTTTATATGGCGAGTTTAACGAATTATTTTACCTTTTACCTGATCGATAAATTTAAGGTTTCCGTGCAAACCTCACAGCTTTATTTGTTTGTTTTCCTATTCTCGGTAGCTGCCGGAACGTTACTGGGCGGACCAATAGGAGATAAGATAGGACGAAAATATGTCATTTGGGTATCGATATTGGGTACCGCTCCATTTGCTTTATTGCTTCCACATGCCAGTTTGTTTTGGATTGGGGTCCTTATTATTCCTATCGGGATGATTCTGGCCTCTGCTTTTTCTGCCATATTGGTTTATGCACAGGAATTGATTCCCGGAAAGGTAGGTTTGGTTGCAGGTTTGTTTTTTGGCTTTGCCTTTGGTATGGGGGGCATCGGATCGGCCTTACTGGGTAAACTGGCAGATTCAACCAGTATCGGATATGTATTTAACGTTTGTGCGTTTCTGCCTTTAATCGGTTTATTAACCGGTTTCTTACCGAATATAGAAACAAAGAAGAAATAAAAAATAGTGCCGTCTTTATTAGAGATGGCACTATCTGATTTAAAAATGTAAGTTAACCCCAATACCTGGGGTGAAAGAACTAAAGCCAAATATAAATGTTTCATTACTTAAGGCTTGAGAATTTAAATTTACACCATCATCTTTCATGTTTTGTTTACTGTAAGCAAGTAAAGGAAAAGAAAGCTCAACAGCCCATTTTTTAGTAGGGAAGAATGCAAAGCCAGGATCGATAGAGGCCTGATAATTGGTGTTTTTATAATGGGTGGTTTCAGTAACATAATTTCCTGATAACATTAGGTTATACATGCTTTTTCCAAAAGCCATTCCAACATTTGCCTGGCCGAAGAATTTAAATTTATCAACAATATCTACGTAATACCTTAAATATGGAACAACATTAAAGGAGTGACTTTTACTAACTGAATTAATGAATTGTGGACTGCCACTTCCCAGAAAATATGTTGATTGGGATTCCGCCTTATTTCCGCCATATCCAATCTGTAGGCCCAGAGCCAGGTTTTTTCCAAAAAAATGGCCGAAGCGCGGTGCAATACTATACGATTTTGAATTACCGGTAGAAAAAGTATTGGTAGAATTTAATGGCTCCTGTTTGTTATGGCTAAATCCAATAGAACCACCGATTAAATTGTCTCCTTTTTCTGTTTGGGCATTAGCACCAATAGTGATAGCGCATATTGCTACCAGCGTTAATAATTGTTTTTTCATTTGTGTTTTTTTTATGTGTCTAATGATAACCAAAAACCCGAAATAAAACTATGATGTTAGTTATTTTGTATGTAATTAACTCATTTTCAGTTTTTAAAAAAAAAATAGTCCAGGTTAAATTTCAGTCTGAAGTTTTTTTATTTGTGAGCTATACTATTGGCAATTCAGTTTTTCGATAAAATAATAAGTGTCCATGGCATCTTCCGATTCACGGTCCTCGTTTTCATTAACAATTGATTTTATTTTACCGTCGCTTTTTTGAGATCCTGTGTTGTTGTACTCAAATTTGATATTACCAATGGATTTAATTTTTCCATCTTCCGATTTAAAAACGGAATTGTAATATTCAATTTTAATATCACCAATGGATTTTATTTTTCCGTTTTCAGAAGGGAATACGCTGTTGTAATATTCTACTCTTTTATCGCCGATTGTTTTTACTTTTCCATCTTCAGATTTAAAAACGGAATTATAGTATTCAATCCTGGTGCCATTTATAGATTTGATTTTCCCATCTTCAGAAGGAAATACACTACTGTAATATTCTATTTTGCCTCGAAAGCGTTGTGCATTTGCCTGAATGGAAAGACTTAAAAGAAATAATAAGCTTATGCCTGCCCGGCTGAAGCTTTTGGTGAATATATTTTTCATTGTAAGGAATGTTAAAAGTGATAATTAAAAGTAAATGTTGGTGTGAAATTTTGCAGGGCAAGCTTCAAATTGTTCGTTTTATCGTAATTGTAAAGCGATTCTTCAGCGTAGTAATTTTGATGAAAGAAAGAGACAACAGGTGCTGAAAAATCCAAAGCGGCATGTTTAGATATGAAATAGCTAAAACCAGGACTGATACTGGCGCCCCATCCTTTTATTTTGGCATCGGTACGGATCAGGTAACCTTCGTCATCAATGCGGTTAAAGGTATTTACCTGTAAGAGCAGGTTGGCCTGCATAAAAAACTTAAAACGATCTTTAACATCAATGTATTTGCGTACAAAGGGAGAAAAACCAAAGCTGAATTCTTTTACGCCGCGCTGTTCTTCGTAATATCCGTATTCACTATTCCATGCAATATAACTTTCGCCCCTGAGCTTCGACAGATTTAAGGGGACTTCCAGGCCGATGGCAAAATTATTGGCTAAAAAATAACCTCCCCGCGGCGTTAAAGTAAAGGTGTTTAAGCTGGGTGATGAAGGGTTTTGTCTGGAGGTTCCAAAACTCAGGCTTCCGCCAATAAAGCCGGATCCTTTTTCAGTTTGGGCATAGCTGCGCCAACTAACGGCGCATAGCAGCGCCATAATGATTAATTTAGGTTTCATTTTATTTTGTGTTTTTGTGTGTAATCAATAATAATCATTATCGAAACAAAAAGCAAGAAAAATGAACTGCTATGTTAGTTAATTTTTAAATGTCAAATCCCACAGAAATAAGTGCTTTGGGATTTGATATTATTGATTGTCAGTATGATGTGGCAGGTAAGTGGCGAACGCTACAGGAATCCAGGTTTTATACGCTTTAGCCTCTTTTTTTGCCCTTTCGCTTACTGGTATTTTCCATATCTCAAAAAACGACGATAAATCTGAATTCGTAGCTTTACTGATGGATGTAAACCAAAGATCGATCCGTGCTTCATTGCTCAATTCGTTTTGGTAATATTTTCTCGGATCCATATCGCGGTATATTTTATTGGCTTTGAGGATAGACTCCCATCCAAAATGTTCAATAAGCTGGATATACATACACAAAGCGGTGAAGGGTTCCTTTCCCCATTTTTCAAATGTAGGCTGGTTTTGAAGATAACTATTGATTTTCTGCTTTACTTCATCTTTACTTTCCATTCCCTCGTGATTGTAGAGGCCCTTTTTTAGTACTTTATCATATACATACATGGTATAAAGGTTGGTGGTTACTTCACCAACTTCATCCATATCAAGCCCCCAAAATTGATGGCGATGGCCGAGCTCGTGGAAATGGCCCCAGCTTCCTTTTTCTTTCAGCATTTTTTCATTAAGCATTAATTCGCAACTTTCATCATTGGGGGCCACAATTTTATCCCAGACGGTGAACATATAGCCATAGGCAACCTGATTATCGATGACTATCCTTTCAGGATGTGTTCTGGTACGGCTAATGATGGCTAAATCAGCATCTGCATCCATTATCTGGTCCCATAACTTTAGTAAGGAGTCAGGATTTTCCAAATTTTTAATGCGATAGGTGGGTACGGTGAGTATAATTTTATCCGTCGCTAGTTCTGTCCATGGTGCAGGATTATTTTTAATGCTTGCCCATTCGGTCAGGCTATTTTTCTCTAATTTATAGTAGGGGGCTTTTACTACACCATTTGCAATAATACTTATTGATTTAAGTGAGGAACTGTCAGGAATTCTGATATACAATAGTCCACCATATGGTGAAAAAATGGTTGTGGTATCTTTTTCCAGTTCAAATGATCTGGTTAAGTCAAAACCCGATCTTTCCAGCTGATCCAGATGTCTTAAATCATCATTATGAATGCCGATCTGCGCCTTTAAATATTGGTTTTTATATTTTGGGTCGATCACGATGCTCACTTTTTCGCCGGCCGGAACATAAACGCCTGTACTGTGTAACCTGAAATAATTTGGATAAGGTTCAGCTAAGCCTTGCGAACCTACCTGTACGGCTATATCAATCAATTCTGTGCTACGCCTGGCGTTTTTGGGTACCTCTCCAGGAAACGACTTACTTTCCGGATATACAAAATCGGTCGAGTTTTCTTTATTGTGAGATTTTTCATAAATATATTTTGAAAATTGATAGCCCGCTTTTTTAGCGGCAGTGGAAATATCCAGTGGTTTGTTTAGTGCGGGTATCGGAAGTGAATCGCCAATGGAAAGTGTCGATTTTATTTTCCTGATCAACATACTGGTATCTGCATTATTCGAAAAAGCCAGCTCTAATGTAGGCTCTATACCGTAGGCATATTCGGTGGGGCTGGTCGGTTTAGGAGAAGGTTTCGCCAGCTCACTCAAAATATTCTTCAATAGAAGATAAAAAGGTTCTTTTGTTAACGTCAAACTATCTTTGGCATGCTCAGCCGTAAACATGGTATAGGCATTAAATATTCCCGCCTTACTTAATAAAGCATTTATTTTTATCAGATCATTTAAATATGATTTATTGGGATCTCTGTGCTTAAAAATATATGGGTAGGGGGAGCCATAAACCAAATTTCCACCATCAGCTATGTATTTTTCAATGACTTTAAGCGCTGCTGTATCCTTCACGTCATTGGTTAAAAAGTAAATGTCGGTATTGGGCTGTAGTTTACTGCTATCAGCGATGTAAACTTGAGCATTGTTGGCTTTCAATGCATTGATCAATCCTGCATCGGCAGTTTTAGTGACGGCTACTTTAAGTTTTTTGGGATGATTTCTTGCCGATTGGATAATGTTTTTTAACAAATGTTGAACATTTTGATCGCTCAATAATTTGCTTTCAAAATACTCGGACGAGCCTATGGCAAAAATGTGTCCTTTACCCAGGGCGCTGCTCATCATTACTGTTGCTGAAACATCAACTTGCGATGAAAGCAAATGTGTAGCTATGATCTGAGGTTGTTCATTAGTGCTAAAGAACGCAGAAACAAATTTTCCCGTATCAGGCATAGGTAAGGTATTAATGCCTTTTAAAAGTGCTGATTTTTGAAATTTTTGAGCGAAACTTTGGATGGCAAGACAGGCCAAAATAAGAAGAAGCGTGGTTTTGAGATTCATTTTCAGGCGGTTGTATCTGCAATTTTAAGTATCTCAAACCACTGCCACAACACACTTTATGTTAAAAAACGCTAAATAAATCAGGCTTTAGGTACAACAGGCAATATGGGTAACAAAAAAATCCCGTCCAGATGAACTCGGGACGGGACTCGATTGTTGTATTTTAATCCACTTTCTGGTTCAGGAACACAAATTTATGATCGAACATGTCTAACTTAATTTTGCTGTCTTTGTCAACTTTTCCTGCCAGGATCTCTTTCGATAGCTCGTTCAGGATTCTTTTCTGGATGACCCTTTTCAACGGCCTTGCACCAAACTGCGGATCATAACCCAGTTGTGCCAACCAATCTAAAGCTTCATCACTGGCATCCATCTCTATACCCATTTCGGCTAAGGTTTGCTGTACCTGTTTAAACTGTAAGCTTACAATATTTCTGATTTCGCTGCGGTTTAATGGGGTAAACATAATCAGCTCATCAATCCTGTTCAAAAACTCCGGACGAATGGTTTGTTTCAACACCTCAAATAGTTCGTTTTTGGTTTTCGCAATAACCTCTTCGCGGTTTTCATCGCTCAAATCTTTAAAGTTATCCTGAATTAAATGCGCACCAATGTTCGAGGTCATGATGATGATGGTGTTTTTGAAATTCACCGTTCTGCCTTTGTTATCAGTTAAACGGCCATCATCCAATACCTGCAGCAAGATGTTAAATACATCCGGATGTGCCTTTTCGATCTCATCAAGCAATACTACCGAATAAGGTTTGCGCCTAACCGCTTCCGTTAACTGTCCGCCTTCATCATAACCCACATACCCCGGAGGCGCTCCGATTAAGCGTGATACGGCATGTCGTTCCTGGTACTCACTCATATCAATACGGGTAAGTGCATTTTCATCATTGAATAAAAACTCAGCCAGGGCTTTGGCAAGTTCCGTTTTACCTACACCCGTAGTACCTAAGAAAATAAAGGAACCAATAGGTTTACGTTTATCCTGTAAGCCAGCACGTGAACGGCGGATGGCATCAGAAATGGCTTCAATAGCCTCGTCCTGGCCCGCTACACGTTGGTGCAGCTCTTCTTCTAAATGCAACAGCTTCTCGCGCTCACTGGCAATCAATTTCGTAACCGGAATACCGGTCCAACGGCCAACCACACCTGCAATATCGTCAGCAGTAACCTCTTCTTTTAGCATGCGGCTATCGGTTTGCTGGCTTTCTAAATCGGCTTTAAGTTTTTCAACCTTGTCCTGGGCTTCCTTTATCTTGCCGTAACGGATTTCGGCAACCTTGCCATAATCTCCGGCACGTTCTGCCTGTTCGGCCTCTAATTTATAATGCTCAATCTGCTCCAATTCATTATTCACTGCATCTACCAGGTCTTTTTCGCCTTGCCATTTCGCTTTAAATTCATCACGCTCTGCAGACAGGTTAGCAATTTCTGCTGAAAGATCTGCAACTTTTCTATCGTCTTTTTCCCGTTTAATCGCTTCGCGTTCAATTTCCAATCGCATAATCTCACGGTCCAGCGCATCTACATGTTCAGGTACACTATCCATTTCCATGCGTAGTTTAGAAGCAGCTTCGTCCATTAAATCGATGGCTTTATCCGGTAAGAAACGATCAGAAATATAGCGCTGACTCATTTCTACGGCTGCAATAATCGCTTCATCTTTAATCCTTACCTTATGGTGGGTTTCGTAACGTTCCTTTAACCCACGGAGGATCGAAATGGCATCCTGGGTATCTGGTTCCTCAACCATCACCTTTTGGAAACGGCGTTCCAAAGCTTTGTCTTTTTCCAGGTATTTCTGATATTCATCTAAAGTCGTTGCACCAATAGCGCGGAGTTCTCCCCGGGCAAGTGCCGGTTTTAAGATGTTTGCGGCATCCATTGCACCCTCACCGCCACCGGCACCCACCAAAGTATGGATCTCGTCGATAAAAAGGATAATATCACCATCACTCTGTGTAACCTCCTTCACTACTGCCTTTAAACGTTCCTCAAACTCGCCTTTATATTTTGCGCCGGCAATTAATGCACCCATATCAAGCGAATAAACCACTTTACTTTTCAGGTTTTCTGGCACGTCGCCTTTTATAATCCTAAAGGCAATACCCTCTGCAATGGCGGTTTTACCTACACCAGGTTCGCCGATCAATATCGGGTTGTTTTTGGTTCTGCGCGATAAAATCTGAATAACACGGCGGATTTCCTCATCGCGACCGATTACCGGATCCAGTTTTCCGCTTTCTGCATATTCATTTAAATTGCGTGCATATTTACTTAAGGCCTGATAAGTGGCTTCTGCATTTTGATCGGTTACCCGGTTATCGCCACGTAACGCTACAATGGCTTTTTTAAGATCTTTCTCGTTAACACCTTGTTCCTTTAACAACTTAGCGGTGCTATCGTTAACAGATAAGATACCTAGTAACAGATGTTCTACAGATACAAATTCATCCTTAAACTCATTTAAAAATGTTTGCGCCTTTTGTAAAACGCTATTGGCATTGGATGAAAGATATACATTGCTTCCGCTCACTTTCGGGAACCTGGCAATCTCTGCATCCAGATTTTGATTTAATACATTTAGGTTAACGTTTAATTTCTTTAAAACATAAGAAACCACGTTTTCATCAACAGTAAGCAGACCTTTAAGCAGGTGCGCCGTTTCAATAGCCTGTTGCTGGTTGCCCTGGGCTATTTCAGAAGCCTGTTGAACTGCTTCCTGGGCTTTTATGGTAAAATTGTTGAAGTTCATATTCCTTTTAAATCAAAACAAATGCCATGTTAATTTTGATTTTCAAATCGGAAATTTTGTCGTGAAGTGGTTGTTGTAAGTGAATAAATGACTGATTTTTAACAGTTTATGCTGAAAATTTGTCTTGTTTAGCTTACTGTCATCCTAAACGTCGTGAAGCATCTTTAAAAGCTGGGTTTATATTGAGGATCGGTAACTGTTAACTGATTTGGGCGTTCCCCAATCCCGAGAAATACGGGAAAGGGTCGGGCTTTACAGGACTCCGCTTCGCTCCGGTACCGATGAAAGATCGGCACTGAACCCTTACAATCCCTAACGCGGTATTTATCGCAGTAAAATTTGGCAAGGTTGAGCATGGTGATATGAAATGCCTGACCATCGTTAAATGCGTTTAGATTGGATAGCAAAAAAATCCCGTTTTACCTCTCCAGGCAAAACGGGATAAAACCTAAAACAAAATCCGTTTCATTTGACAAAACGTTACAACTTGTGTGTTGTTAAAATAATAGACAGGAATTTCTGTTTAAGGTTTAATACCTGTTGAATATCTTTTATTTAATTTAAGGCATATGATTAAATAAATGATAGCAAGATATTCTTCAGGTTTACTAAATTGTTTTAAAAGAGGGCTGCGGCGAAATTGTTTCGAAATGATGGTTACAGCATGTAATTATTTTTTTTGCGAGGCTTTCGTTAATGCTGCGCAGTTTTATCTAAGTTTGTTCAATAATAAATTATTAAGGATAGAAAATGTCGGTAAGGGGTAACCAGTTTAAGGCCAATACATTCAGAGATAAAGGTGCAGAAAATGCACCAGGCAGGTCATCATTGGGCAGGCAGCCAAAGCGAAAAATGGATTTTTTGCCAAGCTTTGACCTGGCAGATGGCCGTGCAGTTAAAATTATAGGGCTGTTTTTCGTCATATTATCATTATATTTTTTAATCGCTTTTACTTCCTATCTGTTTACCTGGCAGGATGACCAGAGTTATGTAATTGATGCAAATGGCGGATGGAGCAATCTTTTTAAAACATCCGAAGAACTGAAAGAGGCGGGTGTTTCCATCCCGGTGGTTCAAAACTGGCTGGGTAAATTCGGTGCGCTGTTATCACACCAATTTATTTACGAATGGTTCGGGATTGCATCTTTCCTGTTCGTTCTGGCCTTTTTTATTATCGGCTACCGTTTATTATTTAAGGTTAAAATTCTTTCTATTTCTAAAACATTAGGGTATAGCTTTTTCTTTTTGCTTTTTATTTCATTAACCTTAGGTTTTGCACATGGTTTCTGGTCAGAATCGCCACATTATCTGGAAGGAGAATTTGGCTATTGGAGCAATAAATTATTAAGTGCCCAGATTGGCGCTGCCGGTGTTGCCGGATTAATCGCTTTTGCCGGATTAACCATTTTAATCATTGCCTATAATATCGATTTTAAGTTTCCGGAGCGTAAAGCGAAGGAAGTTTACCTGGATAATGAAACGCCTGATTATGTAAACGACATTAGGGAGCAGGTGGTAAAAAACAAAACCTATGAAGAACCTGCTGCATCTATTGAATTTCCGGTACGCGATAAGCCGGTAAGTAACGAACGTAAACAGCAGAACGTTGTATTACAGCCAAGCCGTTTTGAGGAAAAAGAGGAAGAGGAAACGGTAGCACCGGTGGTGCTCTCTCCATTGGCGACAAATTTGCCATTGGCTACTGCTGCGGCCGCTTCATTGCCTTTAACGGTAGAGCCAGCGGTTGAAGTAGAAAAGGAACCTGCCTTTACGATCGAAAAAACTGAAGAAGAAAAAAAATCGGAAGACCTGGTTGAACAGTTTGGCAATTATGACGAAAAACTGGATTTATCGGGTTACAAATACCCTACAGTTGATCTTTTGGAAAATTACGGCACCAATAAAATTTCGGTAAATGCGGAAGAACTGGAGGCCAATAAAAATAAAATTGTTGAAACGCTTAATCATTACAATATCGAAATTGATAAGATTAAGGCTACCATTGGTCCAACCGTTACCCTGTACGAAATTATACCGGCGCCGGGCGTAAGGATATCTAAAATTAAAAACCTGGAAGATGATATTGCGCTTTCTTTAGCGGCTTTGGGCATCCGGATTATTGCGCCAATGCCAGGTAAAGGTACCATTGGTATTGAGGTACCAAACCAGCATCCGGAAATGGTACCGATGCGCAGCATTTTAAATACCGAAAAATGGGCACAAAACACTATGGATTTGCCTATTGCCTTAGGTAAAACCATTAGTAATGAGGTTTTTATTGCCGATCTGGCCAAAATGCCGCACTTATTGGTGGCCGGGGCAACTGGTCAGGGTAAATCGGTGGGGATTAACTCTATCCTGGTTTCGCTATTGTTTAAAAAACACCCTGCACAACTTAAATTTGTACTGGTTGACCCGAAAAAAGTGGAGTTAACCCTGTTCAACAGGATTGAAAGACACTTTTTGGCTAAACTGCCCGGAGAGGCTGATGCCATTATTACCGATACCAAAAAAGTGGTCAATACCTTAAATTCACTTTGTATTGAAATGGATCAGCGTTACGATTTATTGAAAGATGCACAGGTAAGGAATTTAAAAGAATACAACGATAAGTTTGTTAAACGCAAGCTTAATCCCAACAACGGTCACCGCTTTTTGCCTTTTATTGTTTTGGTGGTAGATGAGTTTGCCGATTTGATGATGACGGCAGGTAAAGAGGTGGAGGCACCAATTGCCCGTTTGGCGCAGTTGGCCAGGGCAATCGGAATCCATTTGGTTCTGGCTACCCAACGTCCGTCGGTAAATATTATTACGGGTACCATTAAAGCCAACTTCCCGGCCAGGTTAGCCTTCAGGGTATTGTCGAAAATCGATTCGCGGACCATTTTAGATAGTGGTGGTGCCGATCAGTTAATTGGCCGTGGTGATATGCTTTTATCTACAGGCAGCGACTTAATCAGGCTACAGTGTGCTTTCGTTGATACACCTGAGGTAGACCGTATTTCTGAATATATCGGGAACCAACGTGGTTATGCAGATGCTTACCAGCTGCCGGAATATATTGATGAGGCAGGGGAGGGAAGCAAAGCTGATTTTGATCCCAACGAGCGTGATAAATTCTTTGAGGATGCAGCCAGGCTGATCGTTATGCACCAACAAGGTTCAACCTCATTAATCCAGCGTAAATTAAAACTGGGTTACAACCGTGCCGGCCGGATTATTGATCAATTGGAGGCCGCAGGAATTGTGGGACCGTTTGAAGGAAGTAAAGCACGTGAAGTTTTATACCCTGATGAATATTCTTTGGAACAGTTCTTGAATGGTATGGATAACAAAGATTAGATTAAACCATTTCACAGCAATCTACTCTAACGTTTCAAAGGAAAAATTTTTAAAAAAGAAAAGATGAAGAAATTAATTTCAGCATTAATGGTTGTCGTTGCTTTTACAACTTCAACATATGCGCAGACTGATGCGAAAGCTAAAGCCATTTTAGCTGAGGTGAGTAAAAAATACAAATCGTACAATGTAGTTAAAACAGATTTTACCTTCACACTGGATAATCCAAAAGCTAAAGTAAAGGAAACGCAACAAGGTACTTTGTATGTTAAAGCCAATTCTAATAAGTACAAAGTAGCCATGACGAACCAGGAATTATTTAGTGATGGCAAAAGCCAGTGGACTTATTTGAAAAAAGACAAGGAAGTACAGGTGAGCAACGTAGATAACAGTGGCGATGCGATCAATCCAGCCAAGATTTTCACGGTTTACGAAAAAGGATTTAAGTACGTTTATACAGGTGAAGAAAAAGCAGGTGCCAAAACCTATCAAATGATTGATTTAACACCGGTTGACGCCAAAAAATCCATTTTTAAAGTGCGTTTAAGTATCGATAAAGCGGCTAAACAAATTGCTAATGTGGTATTGTTTGATAAAAACGGAAACAAATACACTTACAGTGTGAAAACTTTTTCGCCTAACGTAAATGTACCGGAAACTACGTTTGCTTTTGATGCCAAAAAATACCCTGGTGTTGAAGTGGTAGATTTAAGGTAATTGTTATTGCCGCCCGGGCGGCGTGAAACCTGAAAGGTTCAGTTGGAAACAGCTGAACCTTTTTTGTTTACGGAACTCAAATGGAATTGATATTTGTATCTATTAGTTAGTTATTGACGTACTTTGATTAAATCATGTAAGTAAGGTGTCTTTTTTTTGAAAAGCAATCGCAGTGGTTCTTGGTTTGCAGCAGTCCCGCCATTCGCTATAGGCCCGATGAAGAATCGGGCGCTGCCGCTGCTGTCGGGTTTAAGTGGCCTGGTTCTTTTAAGATACAACGTTTTCTAGCCAACATTTATAAAATAGAGATTCTTAGAATGAGGTTAGCTCACTTCAAAAAGATAGGCAAGAGCGAAATTTGTTCCCTATGTTTATCTTTCGTGTTGGCAAATTTATATCAGTGATTATTTTTTTAGTAAGAAATCGTCATCTCCGTAGCGCCTGCCCGTACAGGCGGGGAGAGATCTTTTTTGAACGTAGTTTCGGCGTTATGCTAGCTCGCTTTAATCACCACACAGGTTTTACCGAAGGACGCTGTCAATCCCAAGAGCCGGAGAAATCAAAAAAACAGTTGCAGTTCAGGCAAATTAGCACTTACAAACCTGAAACGCAGTGGTTTTGTGTTCATCAGAAATGAATCGAAGCTTTTGAAAGAATTGAACACAAAACGAAGTGCCGCTGTTTTTTTGATGCGGGTTGGATTGTGCAAAAGGCTCATTGCTGGATTGACAAAGCGCTTTGGGTACTTTGGCGCGACAAAGTACCATGCCACCGCGGCATAGAGCGGAAGAAAAATATCATAATTAATTGTGTTCACACGGTAGGTTAAAATGGGAACCACGGAGTGCTCAGCGAAGCTAATCTTAATACGATAGAACGGCAAATAAGTAATTCCTTACCAAATCATTAAGATGCCCATCCGATAGCGATCGGATCAAGCTGAGCATGACGACATTGCCAAATTTAATTCTTTTGCCAGCTCTAAACCTGTTATTTTGATATAGCCTCATCTTTCCTGCTGCTAAGACCCTTAAATAATTACCTTCGGATTTTTACGATTTATGAGTACTGCTTACAAGCACGATTTTTACTCTGTATTTTTTATTCCTTATTTAATTACGGGAACGATTGCATAGATATATATGATTTATCATACATAATTGTATTTTAGTTGTTAATTTCATGTTTAGTATTAACCAAATATAATTCTACAAACATGAAAAAAAAATCAGGTATTCTCGTACTCGGAATGGCTATTGCATTGTTCGGATGCAAGAAAGACAACACAACAGCGGCTGATATTGCAGATGGTCAGTCTACCGTTCAGCCAAACAAAATGGAACTTGCCACAGCGGCAGTAAGTGCTACTGTCAGCACAGAAGCTGCTTTAAAAACGGCTATAGCAAACGCGCAGCCGGGTGATGTAATCACTGTGAGTGGTACCATTTATCTCACCAGCACGCTTCAATTACTTAAAAGTGGTACTTCCAGCTCTAAAATTAATTTTACAGGCGGCATATTGGATTGTTCCGGTATTTCTGGTGCCAACTGGGGGGTAAAGGTAAATGGAAGCTACTGGAATATTACCAATATGACCATCAGAAATGCGCCAGACTGCGGTATTGTGTTCCAGACCGGTGGCTACAATTACGTAAATAAGGTAACTACGCATGGAAATAAAGATTCCGGGTTACAGATCTATAACGGTGGTCACCACAACAGCATCAATAATTCCACATCGTACGACAATTATGATGTAGCCAACGGTGGTGAAAATGCAGATGGTTATGCCTGTAAGTTATCTGCCGGTGCAGGTAATCAGTTTAATTCCTGTAATGCCTACCACAATTCTGATGACGGATGGGATTTATACGGACAACCTTATACTGTTGTCATCAATAATTGTACGGCCACCAATAATGGTTACGGTACAAACGGTGATGGAAATGGCTTTAAGCTGGGTAGTGCAGGACAAAATGTTGCACATACTGTGACCAATTGCACCGCCAGCAATAACAAGGGAAGCGGTTATGACGGTAATGGAAACATGGGCCACATCACCACCACAGGCAGCGGCGGCTCTGGTAATGTAAAAGGGCTTTTTAACCGAATTTACTAAATGGTTCTCTCCGTAAAAGGTTCAGTTGGCAACAGCTGGACTTTTTTTGTTATGTTAAAATTAAATTTAGGCGTAGCGTAGGGTTTATACTGTTTTTTGGAAAGCAATTGCAGTAATGCTTAGGTTGCAGCAGTCTTGCCATTCGCTATTGGGAACGATTCAGAACACTTTTGTATGGAGTCCATCCGTTTTGAGCGTAGCTTCGGCGTTATGCTAGCTCGCTTTAATAACACACAGGTTTTACCGAAGGACGCTGTCAATCCCAAGAGCCGGAGAAATCAAAAAAACAGTTGCTGTTCAAGTAAAATGGCACTAACAAACATGAAACGTAGTGGTTTTGTGTTCATAAGAAATGATTCGAAGCTTTGAAAGAATTGAACACAAAACAAAGTGCCGCTGTTTTTTTGATGCGTGTGGCATTGTGCAAAAGGCTCATTGCTGGATTGACAAAGCGCTTTGGGTACTTTGGCGCGACAAAGTACCATGCCCCGCGGCATAGAGCGATAGACGAATGTTATAATTAATTGTGTTCAAACGATAGGCCTGCGCAGGAAAGACGACCACTCTATTGGAGTCTGCCATTGATAGAGTTTAGAATTTTTCAAATACTTCGGAGTGTTGATGACAGGTATACAAGGGGCTTCATTTCGATCGTAGCGGAGAGACGTTTTAATCCAGTTCAAAGATTTCTCCATTTCGCTGCGCTTCAGTCGAAATGACGGAGATTTTTTAAATTTGTCAATAATAGGGGATAAGTAAAGCGGATGGTAGTGCTTTCGTAACCGATTGTTACCAGCATTCTGATTTTCTAAATGTTTTAGAAATGAACATTACGCTACATTTTTTTTACCACTGTATTTATGAATGCTGCATAGATTTATCTAAGTTTGTTTCTAATGTCATTGCCACTAACAAACCATACTTTAGAAAAATTAGAAGTCCTGCTTTTAGCGATGGGTTATAAGGTACGTTATGAGAAAGGTAACTTTAAAACTGGTTCCTGCCTGCTTGAGCACAATAAAGTTATTGTAGTTAATAAATTCTCCAATCTGGAAGGTAAAATTGCTGCACTGGTTGCCCTGGCTAAACAAACCAATGCCGGTGAAAACCTGTTAGATGAAAAACAACGACAGTTTTATCAATCTTTACAACAAACCGAATTATTTTAATGAAGATACAACGCAAGTATTACTTATTTAGAAAGGAAAGTTTAGGCAGATGAAAGTTACTTTTTTAGGTACGGGTACATCACAAGGCGTTCCTGTAATTGCTTGTACTTGTGAAGTCTGTAGATCTACAGATAAAAGAGACAACCGTTTAAGAACTTCTATTTTAGTGGAAACGGCCGATAAAACCATTGTGGTAGATAGTGGTCCTGATTTTCGTTACCAGCTTTTGCGCGAAAAGGTAAAAGACCTGGATGCGGTTTTATTCACCCACGAACATAAAGACCATATTGCCGGTCTGGATGATATCCGCCCCTTTAATTATTTATTGCACAAAGTTATTGATGTGTATGCTACCGAAAGGGTACAAACGTCATTAAAAAGAGAATTTTACTACATTTTTGCGGAAACCAAATACCATGGTTTGCCGCAGATTAACCTGCATACGGTAACCAATGGCGAAGATTTTAAAATAGGAGAAAGAACCATTACACCTTTCGAAGTGATGCACCATTTATTGCCCATTACCGGTTACCGGATCGGTGATTTTACCTACATTACCGATGCCAAAACCATCTCAGAACAGAGTTTCGAAAAAATAAAGGGATCAAAAATATTGGTATTAAACGCTTTGCAGAAAGAACCGCATATTTCTCATTTTACCTTAGGCGAAGCGATTGCCTTTGCCGAAAGGGTAGGTGCCGAAACCACTTACCTGACACACATCAGCCATAATTTAGGCTTACATGCAGTGGTAGAAAAAGATTTGCCATCGAACGTCAGGCTGGCCTATGATGGACTGTCTTTTGACTGTTAAGATATTATATCGCGGTTAATTCGGTTATTATTAAAAAACGAAATTGCCACAATAGCTACTCATTGATATTTCCATTCTGTCATCTGAAATAAATGCCATCCAGGTATGAAAAGTTTTTCCTTTATAAAATGACGGAATTTCCAGGCTATCCCTTTCTTTAAATCGCCTGGCACCACTGGTTTCGAAGAAAGCCATTTTATTGTCCACATCATACGCCATCAGCATCACCTGGTCATATTTCCTGGCATTATTGCCGTTAGAATTATCCCTCCAGCTTAAATGTACACCCGCATCGTCGTGTTCCAGTTGAACATCCTCCGCACCGGTGAGCTTTCCAAAGCTTAAACGCACAGCGGTATAGTCTATTTCGCCGGCTGCATTTTGGGCATTTAACATGTTATAAGATTTAGCAGCATTATGTGCAGTCATCATTCTTTTTTTCGATTCCAGGTTAAAACCAATGCGGATAAAACCAATAATAGGGCTTAAAAAAGTCTGCATGATGGTAAAACGCGACCTACAGGCCTTCTGATCTGCACTGCCTGTTTTGTTTTTGATCGATTTTCTGCGCTTGCTCCTGATCACCCATTTCCCGTTCAGGTAATAGCCCGTTACGGATCCTACCGTTCCGGTAAATCCGCTGTTAATTCCATTTTCTATTTTTCCCATGATGGCATTAGGTTATGTGATCTAATATCGCAAATTGCTGATTAATAAACAAATGACTTGTATTTGCTACTGATTTAAGTCGGCTTTTATTCGCGTTTAATTGTCATAAGTCCGACGAAACCCCGACTTAAGTGCGATGAAAATCCATCGTAATGGTTAGGCTGTTATATCGGTCTCTATAACTGGAATAAGTTTACAACGTCGGATACTGGAAAGGTTTACAATGTTAAGATTTGCTGTCCGGAATTTCAGTTCAAAAAATATTTACTGAATGTTGCAGCGCACTATGGTTAATTTATATATTTGCAACAATTCAAACTTAGGTGGGCGGTCCCGATAGCTATCGGGATGGTAGACGCCTTTGGGGATGATTGAATAGTAAATACCCAGGTGGGCGGTCCCGATAGCTATCGGGATGGTAGACGCCTTCGGGAATGATTGAATAGTAAATACCCAGGTGGGCGGTCCCGATAGCTATCGGGATGGTAGACGCCTTCGGGAATGATTGAATAGTAAATACCCAGGTGGCGGTCCCGATAGCTATCGGGATGGTAGACGCCTTCGGGAATGATTGAATAGTAAATACCCAGGTGGCGGAATTGGTAGACGCACCAGCTTGAGGGGCTGGCGCCTGTATGGGTGTGGGAGTTCGAATCTCCTCTTGGGTACAAAGAGTTTGGTTTCTACCAAACTCTTTCTTGTTATATGGCATCAGTTTATATCCTATTTTCTAAAAAATTGAACCGTTATTACATTGGTAGTTGTCTGGATTTATCCAAACGCCTAGATGAGCATTTACAAGGTTTTTATCCTGATAGTTTTACCAGCAAAGCCACCGACTGGGAACTTTTTCTTCATATCAATGATTTGGCATACCAGCAAGCCAGGCAGATTGAACTACACATTAAAAAAATGAAAAGCAAAACTTACATAGAAAATCTAAAAAAATACGAAGATATTCAAACCAGGCTTATTGTTCGGTATAGATAACGGTGGCGACCCCGATTGCTATCGGGGTGGTAGACGCACCAGCTTGAGGGGCTGGCGCCCGTATGGGTGTGGGAGTTCGATCCGATAGCTATCGGATCTCCTCTTGGGTACAAAGAGTTTGGCGTTTGCCAAACTCTTTCCTGTTATATGGCCTCAGTTTATATTCTTTTCTCTAAAAAATTGAACCGTTATTATATTGGTAGTTGCCTGGATTTATCCAAACGACTAGATGAGCATTTACAGGGTTTCTATTCTGATAGTTTTACCAGTAAAGCTACCGACTGGGAACTTTTTCTTCATATCAATGATTTGGCATACCAGCAAGCCAGACAGATTGAACTGCATATTAAAAAAATGAAAAGTAGAACTTACATAGAAAACCTAAAAAAATACGAAGATATTCAAACCAAGCTGATTATGCTGTACAGATAATGGTGGCGACCCCGATTGCTATCGGGGTGGTAGACGCACCATCTTGAGGGGGTGGCGCCTGTATGGTGTGGGAGTTCGATCCGATAGCTATCGGATCTCCTCTTGGGTACTTAAAACCGGAGTTCAAGTTTTTTTAATTTGGCTCCGGTTTTTTTTATTTCCTATTGATTTGCGCTTTAGTAAAATGATTATAAAAAATCATTAATTTATTAAGTTTTAAAAGCACAAGTCAGCCATAACAGTTCCCAAACCACCAAGACTTGCGCTAGAAAGGGTTTACTTAAAAAAAATATTAGCGTAAGTCTGCCAGGTTTTCTAACTGAAATCACCTCTATATTCTGACTTAATGTTTTTTACCAATGACCCGTCGACGACTTGTATTGCCGATCGGTTTAAATGTATCCTTATCATTATGATATTTAACTTTTATTTCTATTTTTGAATATGCTCTCTAATTCTAAAATCTTTACTGGCCGTATGTGCGTTTTTCTGACACAAATAATTTACTCTAGTAAATTATCGGCTCGCGAATATTGCATTTTCTAAGATATCATTTCGCTATGGAGAAACAAATCATAAATGTTGGTACTCTGAGGAGTATTTCAAATTTAAATTACAGTCTCAGTAAAGAACTCAAAATTCTAAGAAACGGCTACATTCACGGTGAAGGTAGAATCCCTGTTTGGGATTTGACAAACATAATCCCTAAAAATGTAAGCATCGCCTCCCTGACGGCTTTCTTATCCATTTCGAAAGTTGTCAGAGATTTTGTTGGCCAACCAATTGAAGTCATGCTTCTGTGGCAACCAGATTTTCAAAGTTTCCTCTTGGATATTGGTTTCTTACAAATTGCGAGAGATTTCGACTTATACAATTGGAATGGAATGTTAGGTGGATTTGAAGGCAACAAAACCAGTCCGCATACAAAGATCTTTTACTACAGTGATATCCCGGAAATTGATCCAATCAATCAAGAAGAGGTAATCGAATGGAAAGATCGTAAAAGGCAGGAAATTAAACATTCTATTCATTTCCGATTAAGTAATCTTTTTAATAACGACATCTTTTATGAGCAATGGAACAAGAATCTAGAAGGCATTTTTAATATAACAATTTCGGAACTAGTTGTCAACGCTCTCCTTCATGGCCGGGCAATTGCTTTTGTCGGAGTTCAGCGAACAAGAACCGGAATAAGTACTTCTGTCTGTGACGCCGGACGAGGTTTTTTGAGGTCTCTAATTGGTAATAAAAATCATCTCGAAGCCATATTGGAGAAATCGACACTCAAAGCGCTAATATACTCCTCGTTTCAGAGTAAAAACAAAATTGGTCTTTACCGCGCTATTAATGATATCATTTTTTCTGAAGGTTATGTAAATATCTCATCATATGACGGTGAGATCTTGTGGAAACATGATTTGTGGAACAGTATCAAAGAAAATGACGAAGAGTCCTATATGAGAGAATTTAACCTTGAATCCCATAAAAATTATGTCACTGGATTCACTGACACTGATATCTTAAGACAAGGTTATTTTAAAAAGTATGAAGATTTTTTGGTCGGAAGTAGAATTTCATTTGAAATCCCCTTTTAATCATGGTGATAGAACATAAACTTTCAGATATTTCGTTCAGCTCCACCTCATACGTGTACACTCGCGCACAGGTATTAACTTGGATTGCAAATGGAACCTCGTTGCTGAACATTTTTGAGCAAGATGCAAGTGAACTGCTTTCAAAGATTATTCATGAAACAGATCTTGGAAAATCTATTGTTGCTAATTTCAACGGGATAACTAATATTGACGAGCATGCTTTGGATAGCGTATTTGCAGAGCTGAATGACAATACTAAGCAGCTGGTTATTATTAACGGTTACGGTCTAGTAGATGCATTCATGAGACTTAAAAAATCTTCAACTGCGAACATTAACACCCATTCTGAAAGTAATGCGATTGTGATTGGTAATTCAAGAGCTGTAGATTTTAAAAACATTGAGAATGAAAGGATAGTTTTTTTTAAACAATTTATCAAAGTAAATCTTGCTGAAACATTTATTGAGTTTAGCGAACCGAAGAGACTTTGCTCTACACCAATTATTGCTAACGGAGAGTTCAATTCGAACGTGATCCTGTCGAACCCTTATAAATTTAAATGGATAAGTGTGTTTTTGTCTGATAGACTAGAACAGTTAATTAAAGACCAAAAGTTGTCCAATGTCAAATTAATTAGCGCCAGTTTACGTGGTGCGCCATTTGCTGCAATTCTTGGGTTATTTAACAATAAAGAGTTTGAAACCATTGATCACTTTGGGCCTAGGCACAAAGTATTTGACTTCGATTTTGTAACCAAGAAAGAGCATGGGATCAACTATATCTATATTGGAGATTTTGTATTTGGTGGAACTGAAATAAAGATCGCAAAAACATACATTGAAATGAAGGGCTCTAAACTTGAACATGCATTGGTTTTGGGAAGTTTGTTCGACAAGGATGTTTTTGAGAACGATTTTAATCTTGAATCTCTATCGAGTCTTCAAAACATAACGGAGGGCAAGGCTAACTTTAAACTTTTCAATAATGACTAAGAAGATTCTACACATTACAGACTTACATCTTAATGATTTCGAAGGAAATACAGAATTTATCAGGAGGCGTTTCTTTGAGGAATATCTTGACAAACTTGTCACAGCAATAAATGATAGCGGGATTAAAACCATCGATGTTCTTGTTTTGACTGGCGATTTTGTGGACCGTGGCAAGGTTGAAAATTTCGAGTATATTAAAAATATAATTAACTACCTGTGCGCCAAACTCGGGATTTCAGAAAGTAATGTCTGCTGCACAATTGGAAATCATGATTATAAATGGAAGGAAGAAGTTTCCGACTTTAGTACGTCCGTTGAATTAAGAAAGCCCTATTATGACTTTGCTTCAGCGTTTGATGGGGAAATCGCTGAAAGAACGGATCGGTTTCTTCTAAAAAAGGTTGATGAAGACACTTATTTTCTTTCTCTAGATTCAACGTTACGTTCTACGGGTGGCGCGCCTGGCAAAATAGATGATAGTGAAATTGATGCTATCGTACATGATGCATTGAAAAAACATCTAAATGAAAACTCAACCCTACTAATTGGATGCCATTTCCCGATCACCTCAGATGAAAATAATTTTTTAGCGTCCGAGGAACCGAACTGGCATGCGAACCATGTTTGGACTCAGGCAGCAGGACTTCATGATCGCATCAAATCGCTCAAGTTCAAAAATATTATCTGGTTTCACGGCGATGTACATGCCAGCGACAAAAAGAGTATAGAAAATAGCACCTATATTCTGACTGGCCGTTTTAGCGGAAATATAACTACTGTCAGTGAATTTCCAAGGCAGTGTGCCTTGGTAGAAATCGATGATTCAGGTCAAAAGGCAACTACTTACAGCTTTATTTCACCAACTCACACGGCCAATCCACATACCGGCAGATGGGGAAGTTCAGCATCTACTCAAATTAGGGAAGTCAGCAATACGAACCAGAGTGCTGTCAAGATTTCAAATGACCCCAGAGAGTTGAAAGTAATTGACGAAGAAATTGAAAGTCAGATTATCGAGAATATTTCAAATGATGAGCTTTTTAAATTCGGGAGATTCAAGACTAGCGAAAAGTATTCATCAATCGGTTGGATAAATGTGAATAAGCTAATGAATTCGCCAGTCTTGCTCTCCAGGATTAACGAAAAATCATTCAAACACATTAAGGAAATTACAAATGCTGAAAGCAGTAAGGTGATTTTAATAGGCCTAGAAGTTATTGGTGGAATAATTGCTAGTCAGGTTTCAGTCAGGACCAATACAATTAATTTTATTTTACCAATCAGGGGAAATAAAAAATTTTATTCGACGGAGGAAACTAGTATCGAGAAACTTGAGGCTATCCTCCCAACTATCGAAGAAGTTGTCGTTTTTATAGATGTGATCGCAAGCGGGAACACGATGAGCGAATTTGTCACAAGTTTAATTGGAATAAATCCGAAATTAAAGATTCACGTTATTTCAGTTTTAACCAATAGCATTTCGTTCATCAAACCTGAAATTCCTGGTGTAACCAGTTATGCAACTTTTTGCCACAAGCTTAAAATTCCACTGGTTGAAAATCAGTACCTTCCAGATGAATCGATTCTTCCAGCAACATTGGATTTTACATAATTAAAGGAACTATGTCTCTGAGTACAAATTCAATCCTCCATTATACTGATCAATTAAATAAGCTTGAATCCATTTTACGGGAAGGTTTCAAAATCAAATATTGCCGAGAGGCCTTAGTTATTCAAGATAGCACTGGTTCAAGAGCCGCACACCCAATGATCTCATTTTGTGATATTCCACTATCCCAGTCTTTCGAACATTTTTCCGCTTATGGAAAGTATGGGGTGGGACTTACCAAAAAATGGGCAAATCGAAATGGTATTAATCCTGTACTTTATCTTGAATCCAATTCAGAAGCAACCAAGGCACTCGGTCGATTATTGGAAGATAGAAGAAACAAAAAGGGTAATTTGACTCTTGAACAGGAAATGGATATTTTAAGACTGAAGTGCTTTGTGAAGAACTATTCAGGACCACTTAAACGCAAAGACCTCAATATTTTAGATTATCGATTTTATAACGAACGAGAATGGAGACTGGTGCCGAACAGAAAACAGTTAGACGGGCAAAAATTTTCTATTACGATGAGTGAATATAATCGCAAGAAAGAACAATATAATAAAAAGATAGCTCACCTCAGATTCAAATTCAACCCCGAAGATATCTCTTATATTATCGTCGAACATTCTAAAGAAATACCTCAGATGATAGCTTTTCTCAAAAAACAATTTAACAATTGCGGCAAGGATAAAGTGTTAGACATGCTATTCAGCAAGGTTACTTCCACAGAACAAATACTGAGAGACTACTAAAAATCAAAAACTATGACACCAGCAGAATTAAACGCCATCGATAAATCCGCAGATCTGGCGAAAGGTTTTTTGAGTAAAATTTTGGGCCCTTCAGCTCAAGAAGTAGGTTTGATGTTCGCTGATAACTTTAAAATTAGAAGGCTTAAAAATCAAATCAAAAACCTAGAAAAGGTAAGAAGGATTGTAGAAGAGGAAAATATAACCCTGAAAGATGTAAACTTGAAAGTGCTTGTGCCATACTTGGACTCGGTGTCACTGGAAGAGGAAGAATCTTTACAAGAAAAATGGGCTAATTTATTCGCGAATTACCTGGATGCAGAGAAAGTTCTGAGTTCAACAGTGTATCCTTCCATACTTGCACAATTGTCTTCCACAGATATCGAAATACTCGATTATCTCTCAAAAAGCCCTGGCAAAACCATAAATTTAAAGCCTTTATCCAATCCTGCGAGCGAGCGCTGGAACTTTACCGATGTAATCAATCTTTTAAGGCTTGGAATATTGGAGGAGGAATTTGATTACAAAACCAATGAGATCCAGATCAACCATTCCGGCTATACCAATAATTTAGAGATTGTGCAGGTTGGCCTTGATAAATATTACTTTACTATTTTTGGTCAGGAATTTTATGATGCCTGCAATAGATAATGTCAAAATTATTTTGCAATAGAAATGCATTTAAAATGAGATTTTCATAATATTGACAGATTACAAAAATTATTGAAAGTTGCACCATCTGTATGTAGTCTAAAGTCTTAAGTTGGGCGTAAGGAGAATAAGTATTTAGGTGAAAACCAATTTTAGCTTAAAAGCTCAAAACTATGCCATAATCCGTAGAGTCACTGTGCTAAACTCTATGGCCGGACGGGCCTACTTTTTTTATTATACTGCACACTTAAGTTTTCTCTTACTTCTAAAATACTAATAAAAAAATCGTAAATGAAAAAGGCTCATAAAGAATACGATAAATTTCTGCGGTCACTTCCAAAAAATGGAAATCCAGTCGTCTCATGGAATTTTCACGAGGTCGATTTAACCTTTTTAGAAGGTAGAGGTTTTTTGAAATTGGATTGGCATAGTGAGGGTATTGATAGTGTTTCCTTGACGCCTCGAGGCAATGTGTTCATAGCAGAAGGTGGATTTAAAAATGAGTGGAAGAAAAGAATGTCAGAGATAGTAAAGTTTTGGTCGAGTTGGGCGATATCACTAATTGCCCTTGCCATTAGCTACTACACTTTTGAAGATGCTAGAAATTCAGATAAAGATTTGGAATTAAAATTTAATCAGTTTAAAAAAAGGATTGAAAGTTTAGAGCGGTATAAGGACTCTGTTATTCAAAAAAATAAAAGTGAAAAAAAATCCTTTGCTTCTAAATTAAGTGATCAAAATAAGAGGTAAATAAAAAAAATGAGCCCTCACCATCCGCAAGGGCTCAATTTATTTACTACCCACCCATCACTCAAAACTTCCTTTCCCAACCACATAACTATAAATCACCGCATACTCCATTCCATTTTTTTCAAAATATCCTATAGGAACATCCCCGTTTTCAAAATAGGCTGATTGACTTTCGTTAGGAATGCCACAAAGGATAGTATTAGGCTCTATCTGATGATAAACTACATCATGCCTACTATTTGCAATGGCCATTAATGCGGATAAACTTTTGCTCGATCCTTTTTGGTTGTATTTTGGATGATGCGGGTGCTGATCGGCCCAAATCCATTCACCGCATACCATTGGTTTATAGAATTTACCTAAAGGGATATCGAAGCGGCGGGGCAAAAAACAAGAGGCTATTGTACCATTGGCGGTGATGGTTCCGGTTTCAATAAAGAAATGGCTAATCTGTATCCAATGCCGGGTGAGCTGATACACATATTCCCTAACCGCATTTTGTCCGTCTTCTAAAAATTCTGCCCAGCCGCTGTAGCGTGGCAAAGTCATCATGATTTCTGATACATGCCCATCAATGTGATGTAAGGTGGCCTTTACGGCGCAAATGGCAGGCAATACATTCATGTTGTTGGTTACAGCTGCAACCTGAGCAGGGAGCTGTGTGTGTTGATTTTTACTTTTGGTAGTTCGCATAACCGTAAAATAAAGTATCCTGGTCGCTGCGAACTACCAAATAACTCTTCACAGAGAAATTGAAAATGTGGGGCTACCACTCGACCAGGAATATTGTTAAAGAAATTTAATTGATTTTTAGCTCTGTGTTTAAGTGAATGATGATATTAATTAGTAATTCGCATCACTAATATAGAAATAATATCTAAAAACACAAAGAGAAATCTTAATTAAATTAATTATCCCGGTTGTGGTAAACTGCCAACTAAATTATTGAAAAATTAAAGTTTTGCATGGCAGGGTTTCTAGCATGATAGATTGCTAAGATCGACACTTCTTGCTTGGATTTCTGTCAAGCTGCTGCTTGTCCTGTCAATTCCTTTTTGCTTTTCCCATTAGGAATACTTACTATTGATTACACACAAAAACAATATACAGATGAAACGTTTACAATTAAAAAGGGGATATTTTCTGATGCCCTTTGTAAGGAGTATGATGTGCTTACTGCTTACCGGCTGGCTAGTGCCGGCAAATGCACAATTTTCGGGAGATCTAAATGATAACAGGATATTTTCCATACTTAATGGAAGAATTGGGCCTGTTGGTAATCCTGATGTCACCTATTATACTGGAGATTTTTATCCGGAAATTAAAGGTAAGATAAAATCTATCGGCAATACTAACATCACCTATTACACTGGTGATTTTTATCCTGAAATTAAAGGCAAGATAAAATCTATTGGCCATACTGACATCACCTATTACACTGGAGAATTCTACCCTGAAATTAAAGGTAGGATAAAATCAGTAGGTGCAATAGATTTGATTTACTACACTGGAGATTTTTATCCCGAGCTTAAAGGTAAACTAAAAACTGTTGGTGATGCCGAGATTGTTTATTACACTGGAGATTTTTATCCAGAGCTTAAAGGTAAAGTAAAATCAGTGAATGGGAGTTTTCCCGAAAGCATTTTGTTTCTTTTTCCCGAACTGGGCATAACCAATTAGCATGCTGAACAGATCAGGCAATAAAGTAGGTACCTGTAGTGGTGTTAAGTTTAGTATGATTGCATTTGAATCCTAAACAAAAAGGGGCAAAATTATTTTAAAGATTTTTGCCCCTTCTGTCTATAGTCTTGAGCCTTAGGATTGAGGGTAGGGAGACTACGGATTAATTAATATAAGAGCGCTTAATTGCTTTTACAGGTCTTCTGGATATTTATGCTCAAAAATTTTATCCTTAGCCTGGCCAATGGCTTTTAGTTTTTATAACTTTTACGCATCACAATAGCAGCCTCTTTAATATTTAAGCCATACTCTTTTAACGGTGAGGCTTGCGAAATCGCCATTTAACAGAGATAACGATCAATAGATCTAATCTCTTCTGCTTTCCACCGTATAGATAAAGCTATCGGCCTTATAAAAGCCGAGGTTGTATTCAATTGGTTTTTCGTCAATATCATAAACAAAACGCTTCCGGAATAAGATAGGGGAACCTATATCTGTCTCCAGTTTGGCTGCAATAAATTCATCCGCAAGTAAGGCACTGATTTCCTCTTTAGATATCATCGCAACAACCGCATGTTCCTTTTCGAGCATTTCATAAAGGGGCGCTTTGTAATCTTCTTCGCCCGTTAAGCCTACATTTGGATGAAAGTAAGATTCAAAATAGACGAAAGGCCCCTCCGGGCGGCCCCTTAAGCGAACCAGTTTAAGCACTTTTTTATCTTCCTTAATCTGAAAAAAACTAGCCAGCCGTTTTTCCGGATAAACCCAGCTTACATGTAATTCAAAATTTCGAATCGGAATTCCCCTGGCGCTCATTTCCTGAGAGAAACTCATCCAGTTTTTGGATTTGGAACTCAGGGATTTCGACTCGGCAACCCTGGTGCCCACGCCTTTTTTGCGGCTCAGCAAGCCGTCGTAAACCAGTTTATTGATCGATTGGCGTAAAGTAGTACGTGATATGCCCAATTCTTTTGATAAGTCTACTTCATTGGGAAGCAGTTTGCCGCCGGCATATTCAGGGCTTTCAATTAATTTTCGTAACAATGCTTCTGCCTGTACATGTAATGGCACCTGACTTTTATGGTCTATTGTTAGTTTCATACTCGATACAATGATATAAAAAAATCGCTTAATTACCTCATGTACATACATGTCATTGTTTTCCGCGATTTAAGCCTCAGTTTAGTCTCATCCGGCAGTCAGGTGCAAAAAATAATCGAATAAAAATTTGGAAGTAACTTATTTAATAATACATTTGTATGTACATACTAAAGAATGTACCGTCTAACCAGATAATTTACTTAATTTTTAAAATTTTAATCATGTTGAGCCAAATACCCTTTCTAAATACCTTTTATATCGGGTTTAGTGATGATGGTGCAACTATGATCACGATTAAAGCATCGTTGCCGGGATAAAAAGATTCTCATTTCGTATGCCTGAAATTCGTGGATGCCAGAACATTGTATGAACATGGACCAAATTCAAAATATAACATACCAGCACCCTTACCCCAATATGTCAATAGAAGAACCGATGCGAAAGACCGAGCAGGAAATTATGCCGGCATTTATTAATGAAATCAGCAAACCGCAGGGCTACGATATCTACCCGTACTTTGCGCTGGGAGAAAAACAAATTTTTAATGGTTATGCTGCCCTTGCTGATTACATCACGCGGCAAAAAAACGTCGTTGTGGATGGTTATGTGGGGGTGTATTGGAATTTATTCATCCGCTCGCTTAAGAACGAGCTTGAATCCAGAAGGTTACGGGTACACATTATAGATACAGCTTCTTTTTTAAAAGATGAAGACCTGATTGATGAAATGACGCTAGACTTTTTAGGCGAGAAGGATGGGGTGTGGGGAAAAAAGACCACACTGAGCCTAAGTGATTTTTTTGATCTTGAAGCTTTAAAGGCTTCAGAAGTAAATGAAGATTGTGATGTAAACATTATGATCGGCTGCGGCGCTTCGCTGAGCGAATGGGATGCACCCCTGATTTATGTGGATTTACCAAAAAATGAGCTGCAGCACCGAATGAGTGCGGGCGCCATCTGCAATTTGGGCAAGTCTGGTCCGCAGGAAGCAACTGAAATGTACAAACGTTTTTATTTTGTAGACTGGGTTGTACTTAATGCCCACAAAGAGCAGTTAGTAAAAAATGTAGCTGTTTTTGTTGATGCGCAGTGGGCGGAAGACATTAACTGGGGCTATGGTGACTCGGTTAGGGAAGGGCTTCAGAAAATGTCTGCATCGGTATTTCGTGCAAGGCCATGGTTTGCCCCGGGCGCCTGGGGTGGGCAGTGGATGAAAAAGCACATGCCCCAACTTGATCAAAATGAGGTTAATTATGCATGGTCTTTTGAGCTTATTGTGCCGGAAAACGGCCTGGTGTTTGAAAGTGATGGCCTGCTTTTAGAGGTCTCTTTCGATCTGCTGATGTTCACCCAATCGGAAAACATACTGGGCAGGCACGCTGAACGATTTGGAAATGAATTTCCGATAAGGTTTGATTTCCTCGACACCTTTGACGGCGGTAACCTTTCTATCCAATGCCATCCAAGTCTTGAATATATTAAAGAACAGTTTGGAGAAAATATTACTCAGGATGAAACCTACTATATTCTGGATTGCAATGATGATGCAAGCGTGTACCTGGGCTTTCAGGAAGACATGGATCCGGCTGCTTTTAGAACAGTACTGGAGGACAGTAACCGAAATGGGGTAGCAATAGAGATTGAGCAATACGTACAGTGTCACCAAGCAGAAAAGCACGATCTGTTTCTGATTCCAAATGGCACCATTCACAGTGCAGGTGCACATAACCTGGTGCTTGAAATTAGTGCAACACCCTATATTTTTACTTTTAAGATGTATGATTGGTTGAGGCTTGACCTCAATGGCAAGCCACGGCCAATTAATATCGAACATGCTTTTAAAAATCTCGATTTTTCACGAAAAGGAAGCAAGGTAAAACAAGAGCTCATTTCAAAACCGACTGTCCTTTTTGAAAAGGAAGGGTGTACCTGTTATCACCTGCCTACCCACGCCGAACATTTTTATGATGTACATCGCCTGGACTTTGATTTACACGTTGATGTTGAAACGGACGATGTTTGCCATGTTCTGATGCTTGTTGAAGGTGATTCGGTTACGGTAAGCACTGCCGACGGCTCGACCATGCATTTTCAGTATGCTGAAACTTTTGTGATCCCGGCAGCAGCCGGAAGCTACAGCATTACGAATAACTCAAACGGGCAGGCGAAAGTAATCAAAGCTTTTTTAAAATAAATTAACATGACTATACAGGAAAAACATATCGGTATCAAAAAAAGCCGTTCCTACTTGTACCTCGTGAGCCTGGTTGCTGCATTGGGAGGCTTTTTGTTTGGCTTCGATACAGCCGTGATATCCGGTACCATTAGCCTGGTTACCAAAGACTTTGGCCTGGATGCGGTTAGCGAAGGATGGTTTGTGAGTTGTGCGCTTTTGGGCTGCATCATCGGGGTAATCATTTCAGGTAAGCTCAGCGATAAATTCGGACGGAAAATCGTCCTCATCCTCTCTGCCTTTCTTTTCCTCACCTCAGCCCTGGGCTGCATGTACTCCGGATCCTTCTCTGCCCTGATTATCTTCAGGCTTATTGGGGGCATCGGAATCGGCGTGGCCTCGATGGTATCACCGCTTTATATTTCGGAGTTTGCGCCTTCGAGGCTGCGTGGAACCATGGTTTCGCTCTATCAGCTTGCCCTAACCATTGGTATTGTTGTGGCCTATTTTACCAATGCTTACCTGGCAAATCACACCGGAGAGGTGCATTCAAATGCAGCGTTACAAAGAATATTCTCTGCAGAAGTGTGGCGTGCCATGCTTGGCCTGGGCGCTTTTCCGGCGCTTATTTTTCTTTTGGCGCTCTTTGCTGTCCCCGAATCGCCAAGATGGTTACTAACCATGGGACGCAAAGATTTAGCAGCGCGGATATTGATCAAAATTGACGGTGAAGCGGCGGCAAGGAAAGAACTGGAAGCTTTCTCTGGTCAACGAATTTCGGGAGAAGAGGGCTCACTGAAAACACTTTTTAGCCCGGTGTACCGTAAAGCACTTTGGATCGGTCTTTTGCTTCCCTTTCTCTCTCAGGTTTGCGGCATTAATGCCGTTATTTATTACGGTCCGAGAATATTGGAACAAGCAGGCTTTACGCTGAATAACGCCCTTGGCGGGCAGGTAACCATTGGCATCGTAAATGTGGTTTTCACATTTGTAGCCATTTTTACGGTTGATAAATGGGGGCGTAAACCCCTGCTTTATGTTGGCGTAGGAGGGGCGGTGATTTCGCTTATCATTATTGGCATGCTTTTTCAGTTCGGCGTAATCTCAGGTCCGTGGATCCTCATTTTTATCCTCGCTTTCATTGCCTGTTTTGCTTTTTCTTTCGGGCCGGTATGCTGGGTAGTTATCGGAGAGATTTTTCCTAATGGCATTAGGGGTAAAGCCATGTCTTTAGCTACGCTTACCCTTTGGATCGGTAATTTCTTTGTTGGTCAGCTTACCCCGGTGATGCTTCAGGGCATCGGAACTTCGTGGACCTTCTGGATTTTTGCCATCTGTTGTTCTCCGGCATTGCTTCTCACCTGGAAGCTGATCCCGGAAACCAAAGGGCGCTCTCTTGAAGAAATTGAAGAACACTGGCAACGAAGCCAAAGTATCCCCAAATAAATAAACACCAAAAGAACCTAACCATATATCAAAAATGCCTGTAGGCATGCTAACCAATCAAAATGTTATGAGACTCAAAATTTACCAATCAAAAAAACTTAAGTGGTGCTGCTGCAGGCAGCTGGCCTTGCTGTTGGTAGTACTGGTGCTTTTTATGCCAGCTTACCTCGCTGCAAGCCCCTCTGCTTTAACCCCATTGAGGCAGGGATTTAAAAATATGACCATAGGTGGAAAAGTAGTGGATGAGAAAGGCAGCGGTCTTCCGGGAGTAAACGTGCAGCTTAAAGGCACATCTGTAGGCACTGTTACAGATGCTAACGGAAACTACAGCATTTCAGTTCCTGATAACCTGGCGTCAGGAAGCCTCTCTTTTTCCTATATCGGTTATACGGGCCAGGAGGTTGCCATTGCCTCGCGAAAAATAATTAACGTAAAGCTGGTGCCTGCTGCCGGAAACGAGTTGAATGATGTGGTGGTTGTAGGTTACGGTACACAAAAACGGGTATCTATAACGGGTTCGGTGAGCACGATTGATGCAAAGAACATCGAAAATAAGCCCGTACTGAATGCCTACCAGGCATTGCAGGGCGAAGCGCCCAACCTCATCATTCAGCAAACCAACCTAAACCCGGGAAGTGATGTTACCGTAAATATCAGGGGGGTAGGAACTTTAGGAGACAATACGCCCCTGGTGGTGGTGGATGGTATTGTTGGAGGGAATCTGAACACCATCAATCCAAATGATATTGCGAGCGTATCTGTTCTAAAAGATGCCGGTTCTGCTGCCATTTACGGTTCAAGAGCGGCAAATGGTGTAATATTAATTACCACGAAAGCCGGTAAACTCAATCAAAAAACTACAGTTTCTTATAATGGAAGTTACGGTATCCAGGATGCCAATGTGCTGGTACATAAAGTTCCGGCCTGGCAAAATGCCTATTATAAAAACGAATCTTTGGTTAATTCGGGTTTAAGCCCGGCTTATACACCAGATCAGATTCAACAACTCAAAGATCAGGGAGATGGTACCTGGGATATCGAACATCTTTTACGCACCGCACCACAACAGTCACATAACGTAAATATTGCCGGTGGTGGAGAAAAAAGTGCCTTCTACGTTTCAGCAGGTTTCCAGGATCAGCAAAGTAATTTTATTGGCAATGGGGGTGAGGGATCAAAATTCGGCTATCAGAAATACAATTTGAGGTTAAATCAGACCAATGTTATCGGAAAATTGCGCACGAATTTCATCTTGCTTTATACCAAAACCAGAAACAAGACCAACAGCGTGGGTGATAACAATATCTTCGCCGATGCAAACAGAGTTCCACACAATTTCAACTGGCAGGACGAAAATGGCAACTACCTTACCAATCCATTTGCTTCACAGTACAATGAATACGGCGTTCTGGAAAACGGCGGATTTAACCAAGCCGATAATGATGAGATTTTCGGATCATTCAATGGGCAGTTTAACATTACCAAAAACCTGAAACTAACCGGTGAATTCGGTGGAACCTTGCAAAATAATGGCACCTTCTTCCGCCGTAAACAGGTAAATTATCTTCCTTCAGGCGTTTACGGAGATGATCGTTCGGTTTTGGATGCCAACAGCAAATCGCAACTTTTCAACACCAAAGTTTATCTGGAATATGGAAAGAAAATTGCAGCGCACGATTTTAAAGTTCAGTTGGGTGCTTCAAGCGAAAATTATTCACAACGTGGCTTTCAGCTTCAAAAAACCTTAACAGACCAGTTACTGGGAACGCCAACAACAGGAACTATAGTGGATCCCATTAATTCTAATAATAGCTTAGCGATTAACTCCAATAGCTTGCAGTCTTTATTTGGCAGACTCAATTATGCTTTCGAAGACCGTTATTTGCTGGAGGCCACTGCACGTTACGATGCTTCCTCAAAATTTGCCAGGGGCAACCGCGGCAGTTTCTTTCCATCGGTGAGTGCAGGCTGGATTATCTCTCAGGAATCTTTTATGGAATCCTTAAAGCGTACGGTAAGCAATCTGAAACTTCGTGCTTCATACGGGGTTTTAGGAAATCAGAATGTGGGCAACTTCCAGTATCAAACCACCTATTTTAACTATGCAAGTGCGTATGGATTCAATAATATCCCGGTAGGTGGCGCAGGTACGTTATTATCTAACCGGGATTTAACCTGGGAAAAAGCTTCTACCTTAAATATCGGTTTAGAAGCAGGCTTTTTTGACAATGCATTAACGGCTACTTTTGATTACTTCAATAAAGTAACCAGAGATATCCTTCAGCCAAGGCAGGATGTTCCGTCAATATTTGGTGCGGCTACACCCGATTTTAATGTGGCGAAAGTGAGAAGTAAAGGCTGGGAAGCTTCGGTTACCTATAATTTACGTGGAGAAAACGTAACCCAGAGTTTTAGCCTTAATGTAGCAGATAACCAAAACAAGTTGCTTCAGTTATCGGGCGGAGCTACTGAGCAGATCATCAATCAGGATGTATTCCAGTTGCTTAGACGTGTGGGCGAACCCATTACACAGTATTACGGCTATCAAACCAATGGCTTTTTTCAAAATCAGGCAGACATCAACAGTGCTCCGAAAATTGCCGGAAATGCAGTTGTTCCGGGAGACGTTAAATTTAAAGATCTGAATAATGACGGCGTGGTTGATGCAAAAGATAAAACTGTATTGGGCAATCCCTTCCCAAGATATACTTTCGGGTTCACCTACCGCCTGGCTGTAAAAGGCTTCGATCTTCAGTTGTTTATTCAGGGTGTGGGTAAACGCGAAACATTCCTTCGCGGAGAACTTGTTGAGCCTTTTCATTACGGTTATGGCGCAACAGTGTATGAGCACATGACGGATTACTGGAGTCCGGGAAATCCTGATGCACGCTACCCAATTTTTGCCAACATCGGATCGCCATCAAATACCAACAACTGGAGAACGGGTTCCGATCTTTACAAATATGATGCAGCTTACGCACGTTTAAAGAATGTGAACATCGGCTATACCTTGCCACAGGCACTAACACAAAAAGCAGGTATTCAGCGCCTGAGGGTTTCCTTAATCGGGCAGAATTTGTTTACGCTTTCAAAACTTAAATTTATCGACCCGGAAACGTCAGAATTCGGGAATAACCTGAGCACTGGTTCGAGTTCGAATAGCGCCCGCCAGTATCCATTACCGATTTTTTACGGAGCAGGTCTGGACATCACCTTTTAATATTCACGGCTAGAATTATTCATATGAAATTTTTAAATAAAACCCTCATCATCGCTTTCAGCCTTCTTGCCTTTGCAGGATGTAAAAAGCTCGATATTGCGCCAACCGACCGGTTTTCGGATTTAACATTCTGGACCGTGGATGTGAATGTAAACAGTGCGCTCAATAATAATTACAGTTTGCTTTACAACAGTTCATTATATTTTGAGCCGGAAGCACTCTCTGATAACGCATATTCACCTTCAGGAGACCTTAACCTGATTGCAAGCGGCAATGCCACTTCGCTTACCGCCAAGTTTGCCGGAGACTGGGCAAGTTATTACAAAACCATAAAGTCAGTCAACATATTTTTAGAAAATGTAGACCAAAACAAAACACTTCCGGCGGCAACTATCGCCAGGATGAAAGCCGAAAACCAATTTATGAGGGCTTTTGCATTGTTTAATCTAAGTAAATGGTATGGGGATGTGCCCCTTCCGGATCATGACCTTACACCAGAAGAGGCTCAGGTAATTCCACGTAGCGCAAAAGCAGCGGTAAGCGACTACATTATCGCTCAGCTTGAAGCGGCCATTCCTAATCTTCCAAGTAAAGATCAGCTCCCGGCCAGTGAAAACGGCAGGATTACAAAAGGTGCAGCACTTGCCCTGCAGATGAGAACGTTGCTTTACCAGGGAAACAAAATGGCTGAAGTAGTGGCGGTTTGCGAAAAGTTGATCAACAATCAGGCGACCTACGGCACCTATTCATTAACGTCAAATTACAGTGCCTTATTTAGTGACCCTGCAACCAATAAAACCAACAGCGAAAGTATATTATCCCTTCAATATGTTCCAACGGTAAGAACCTGGCAGAATTTCTGGGATTTTGCCCCGAGAACAGTTGGCGGAAGGGTAAGTGCCATGGCTCCGACACAGGAGCTGGTAGATGACTATATCATGCTCAACGGAAAAGGAATTAAAGAAGCCGGTTCAGGTTATGTAGAAACTAACCCTTATATCAACCGCGATCCCAGGCTCACCGCCACGGTGGTTTATGACCGGTATACCTGGGTAAATCCTAATAATACGACCAAAACAATTTACATCAAACCAGGTTCAGATCCCGTTCAGCCAGGCCTGGATGAATATTCGCCGGGTTCGCAAAGTGCTTCTGCTACAGGTTATTACTGGAGAAAATATTTCGACCCCATTGCTTTATCAAGTTTTGTGTCCGGAAATAATTTACACCTTTTCCGTTATGCGGAGGTATTGCTCACTTACGCCGAAGCGAAAAACGCCTTGGGGCAGATGGATGCCACGATATGGGCGAAAACAATTGGTGCGCTCCGTGCCAGGGCTGGTTTCACCGATCCGGCAGCCTTAAGTTTTCCGTCAGGAGATTTAACCGCTGTCATCCGTCGCGAACGCAGGGCTGAACTTGCAATGGAAGGTTTGAGAACAGATGACATCAGACGCTGGCGAGTAGCAGAAGTAACCATGAATGGCTTTGCCCATGGTGCAAAATTTGCAACAGACCAGAACGTAGATGGCGGCTACATCAGAACACAACAACGCAAGTTTAATCCGCAAAGAGATTATTTATGGGCAATTCCGTCAAGCGAGGTAAGCCTGAACAAAAATTTAACCCAAAACCCAGGCTACTAATCCTTATTAGCATATGAAAAATCTCAAAACATTATTTGCTATGGTGCTGGTGATCTGCACCGCTGCAAGCTCTTGCAAAAAGGATGAGCACTCACTGAACGAAAACATAAGCACAACCGGCGCATTAAGCCTGCCGGCCAATATGGCGAGCATAAAACTCACCCCAGCTAATGCAACTGCCTCCCAGCAGTTTAAGTGGACGGCAGCAACTCCCGAAGATGGAGGACTTGTACTTTATGAAGTGGCCTTCGACAAAGAAGGCGGTAACTTCTCTAACCCGGTTTTTAAAGTAATTTCTGATGGCGGGGGGATACAAGCCCAGGTTACCATATCGCATAAAGACCTGACCAAAATTGCGGCTTTATGTGGTATTAATTCCTCTTCTACTGGCAAGGTCAGCTGGACTGTAATCGCTTCAAAAGCCAGTAACAAGAAAACCGGTCAGGAAAGCAGGACATTACAGCTCGAACGGCCGGCAGGATTTGCTGATGTGCCAACCGACCTTTACCTAACCGGTTCGGCGACAGAAAGTGGTGATGATGTGAGCAAAGCGCTCCGGTTTAAAAAGCTTGAAGACGGCGTTTATGAACTATATACTTCACTAAAAGCCGGAACTTACCAGCTTACAGACAAGCCAACTGCCGGCGGAAGAAAATTTTATGCTGAAGGCACTTTAATTAAAGAAGGCACATCAACAATTACCGTTACCGGCAATGCAAAAGTATATTACCTGAAATACGATTTCAATGTAGCCAGTGTGTTAGAAGTAACTGAAATTCAAAGTCTGGGACTCTATATGTCTGCCTATTCAAGCGAAATCGGACAACTAAACTACACCGCTAACGGCACCTGGCAATCTGGCGCAATACCGGTTGTTTTCTATCCGTTTTCATGGGGTAGAGACGAGCGTTATAAATTTGCACTTCATACCGCTGCAGGTATAAAATACATGGGCAGCAGCAATGTAAACAATGTAAGCCCGGTAGGTCAGGCAGCATCCTATTTTTATCTGAATGCTGTTTCCAACGATCAATGGAACAATACCTATAAGTTCGATCCTGCTGCCGATAACAAAAGCGTGAAGGCAACTGTTAGCCTTAGCGCAACTGGTCCGTATACGCATAGCATCATTACTCAATAAATTAAGCGCTGCCACCGGTGTTGCCGGTGGTTTTTAAACCTGTTTTATGAAAGCAATATTCAGATATACCGTATTTATGCTCGCCCTCTATTTCGCAGTTTCATGCAAAAAAGAACCGGCGCCGGCACCAGTTCCTCCACCGCCTGTAGTGCCTCCGGTGGTTCCGGGCGCACCGGTCAATTACCTTCAGCAGGCAAAGGATACCCACAATTTTACAGTGAATAACCTGCTTACCGCCAGCTACGGATACCGGGCCAACACCACAACCAAATCTTCGAATTGTTTTGAGTGGTATAACGTAAGCCAGATTTATGCCGATGCCGCCATGGTTGCTGCAGGAGAAACGGGTTATTTGGTGTATATGAACAATACATTCAAATTCATGGACAACATGTGGGATAAGAAAGACCTGCGGGGCGGGTATTTCGCATCGGTTAACCTTGATGGCAGCGGTGCGGGCGGAGATAAATATGTGGATGATAATGCATTGAGCGGAATGGTATACCTGGAGGCTTATGAGGTAACAACAGGTGCAGATAAACAGGCTTACCTGGCGAAAGCTAAAGCCTGTGCTGACTGGCTGATTAACAGCGGCCTTTGGGATAACGCTTACGGCGGAGGCTTTTACTGGAACACCCAGAAACCTGAAAAACCAACGCAAACCAATGGATTAACCCTCCAATTGTTCGCTAAACTGTATGGTTTAACCGGAGCATCCATCTACAGAGACTGGGCAAGGCAGGTTGATGCCTGGCTGGGTGCAAAAATGTTCGATCCAAATACCGGCCTTTACATCTGGAAGATAGATGGCGCCGGTGAAGGTTTAAAACACAACGAAAAATTTACCTACGATAATGCCATAATGGTAGAAGCTTTTCTGATTTATAGCCAGGTTTTCAACGATCCTTCTTATCTAACCAAAGCACAAAACTTGGGTAAAGCCATGAATAATACGCTCTGGAACGCACTATACAAAGGTTATGTTTTTAATACCGCAGAAACCAGGATCAACCCGGCGTGGTGTGCCTGGGGCTCTCAAGCCATGATCAGACTTTATGAAGCCGACAAAAATGAAGCCTGGCTGGTATATGCTAAAGAAAATATCAACCGGCTAAATATTGCCAATCGAAATTCAACTACATTGGGCTACTATTTCTTTGCAGGCTTTGATGGCCAGAGCCGTTCTACAGAAATGGAAACTGTAGATCAGGCCTGGATGCAAAGACTACAGGCAATGCTATCAAAATTTTAACAACAGATCCTCAATTTTATGAAAACAGGCCTTAAATCGCTATCCGTTCTCCTGGTTTTAATTTTTTTTCACGCTATTTCCTATGCACAGGATGTGCTGAAATTTGTGAATCCTAATATCGGTACCGCACACAGCAGGTGGTTTTTTTACACCCCCGCAGCAGTACCTTATGGAATGGCAAAACTTGCACCTTCTACCAATGGCAGTTACGGAAACCTGCAGGGCTGGGAGGCCGTTGGTTATGATACCCGGCACACGTCAATAGAGGGCTTTGTGCATTTCCATGAATGGCAGGTTGGCGGGATCAGCTTTATGCCAACAGCGGGTAGACTCAAAACTGTTCCCGGGGCACTTGAAAAGCCCGGAAGCGGTTATCGCTCAGGATTTTCGAGAAAAAATGAAATTGCAGCACCAGGGTACTATTCAGTAATTTTGGACGATTTTAAGATTAAAGCAGAGCTTACGGCTACAAAGCGGGTGGGGTTTCATCGATATACCTTTCCAAAATCAGACAGTTCAAAAATCATCCTGTCCATAGGAAATGTTCAGGGCGAAAGTGGGCCGGTAACCGATGCCTCGGTAGAAATGATTGATGATACCCATTTTCAGGGCTATGTAATTACCTATCCTAAATATGTTAAAACCTATGATGAGGGCGGGCGCGTTGCCATGTACTTTTTTGGGGAACTCAATAAAAAGCCATTTACAGTGGGCACTTTGGCTAAAGATGCCGCAGTAGCGAATCAAAGATCATCGAAAGGAATCGGTGCAGGTTTATATTTAGGCTATAAAACTGCAGAACAGGAGAGCATCGAAATCAAGGTTGGCCTTTCTTATACCTCCGTTGCCAATGCAAAGCTTAACCTGAAAACTGAAGCCGAACACCTGGCCTTTGCTGCGGCGAAAGCGGCTGCTCAGCGCGAATGGAGTATTGCACTGAATAAACTCAAGGTATCAACCAAAAATGTTGCGGCTAAAACAAAATTTTATACCGGCCTATATCATGCGCTTTTGGGGCGGGGAATCGCCAGCGATGTGAATGGAAATTTTCCAAGACACGATGGTACCATCGGTCAGCTGCCTAAAGATGCAAAGGGGAAATTTAGCTATAATTTTATGAATACCGATGCCATATGGGGAGGTTTCTGGAACCTTACCCAACTATGGGCACTTTCTTATCCTACCCATTACAGTGATTTTGTGCACACCCAGCTGGAAATTTATAAAGAACGTGGCTGGTTTGGTGATGGAATAGCCAACAGCAATTTTGTTTCCGGCGTGGGCACCAATTTCGTGGGCTTAGCCATCGCGGGGGCTTATCAGGCCGGCATTCGTGATTATGATTTGAATTTAGCTTATGAAGCCGTAAAGGGAAATGAACTGGGTTATCAAAATCGCCTGGTAGGTTCGGGCAAAATGGATACCAAAAGTTTTATAACGAAAGGTTACGTACCCTATTTAGACGCCGACAAAACAGATTCGACCGGGTCTCATTTTTCCGGTTCGCATACGCTTGAATACAGTTACAGCGCCTTTGCTGCAGCACAATTTGCCAAAAGGTTGGGTAAAACAGCAGATTATCAGAAAATGATCCAACTGTCAGATGGTTGGAAAAATATATTCGATAAAACGTTAAAGCTTGTACATCCTAAAATGGAAGATGGTACGTTTATCAACAAGTTTGATCCTTTAGAAGCGTGGCGGGGCTTTCAGGAAGGCAATGCCACACAATATACTTTTTATGTGCCGCAAAACCCTAAATCCCTGATCAATGAGATCGGAGAAAAAACCTTTAATAACAGGTTGAATGAAATTTTCGAAACCTCCAGGAAAAATGCTTTTGGTGGCGGCAAAACCATAGACGCATTCGCAGGCATACAGTCTCTTTACAATCATGGTAATCAACCCAACCTGCACATCAGCTGGCTATTTAACTATTCTTCATCGCCCTGGCTTACTCAAAAATGGACAAGGGCCATATGTGATGAGTTTTATGGAACGGAAAGCATCCACGGTTACGGTTATGGTCAGGACGAAGATCAGGGCCAGTTAGGTTCCTGGTATGTCATGTCATCGCTCGGACTCTTTGATGTAAAGGGATTGACAGATTTCAGGCCAACCCTTCAGATTGGAAGTCCTGTTTTTGACCAGTCAATCATTACACTAGGCAACGGGAAATTGCTGACCATAAAAGCTGAAAACAACTCAAATGAAAATGTTTTTGTACAATCTGCCTCCTGGAATGGAAAGGTAATTAACCAGGCCTGGTTGTATCGTGATCAACTGATGCAGGGTGGAACGCTTATCCTGAAAATGGGAAGTAAACCCAATAAAAACTGGGGAGTAAAGCTGCCGCCCCCATCAGTTCAGTAAACCGCGGTGAGTGTTAAAATATATGAAAAAGATCACCTGCATCCTGGTATTGCTTTTCTGTGGTAGTGCATATGCTCAAACACCTGTCTTAAAAAACATATACAAAGCCCGGGCCGAAGAGATGTTCACTAAAATCTGGACACACTATCGTATCGATAGTTTCCCGGGGCTCTTTAGCGAACATTATCCATCAGGTAAACAGGTAAATCTCGATTATTTTCAGGGTGCTGTTGTACATGAAAAAAAGGTTAGCTTCTTATGGCCTTTTTCCGGGATGTTCTCTGCCGCCAATGTATTGGTTAAATATCCGGATCTAAAGGATAAATATACGCAGTATCTGGATTCACTGACAATCGGTGTTTTGGCCTATCGGGATACCGTACGCAGTCCGTCAGGTTATCAGGCATATCCGGTAGCACTGGAAAAAGCAGACCGGTACTATGATGATAATGCATTGGTGTGCATTGATTACCTCGAAGCCTACTTCAATACAAAAGACCTGCTGTACGTCAAAAAGGCCAAAGAAGTATTCCGTTTCATCGAAAGCGGTTGGGATGAAAACCTGCAGGGCGGCGTTTACTGGCTCGAAGGCCACAAGGATCAGAAACCCGCCTGCAGTAATGGAATGGCAACCCTGGCAGCACTAAAATTGTATGAAGCAACTCATGAAGTGGCATATCTGAATTGGGGAAAACGATTTTATAAATGGATGCATGCCCGGCTTAGAAACCCTGATGCCATTTATTACAATGACATGAAGATGGATGGTACTCAGAATGCTACTTATTATACTTACAATACCGGATCTATGCTGGAAGCGGCCGTACTTTTGTATCGTTTTACAGGCAATCGCACTTATCTCCATGAAGCCCGGCTGGTCGCAAAAAATGCCTTCACGTTTTTTTCTACCCCGAACAAGGGGGAATTCAGGTTCAGGATTGATCTTCCCTGGTTTGTTATGGTTTTATTCAGGGGATATGAGGCGTTATATAAAGTAGACCATAACCCAACCTATGTTAATGCGATCGCTTCAGATTTGGACCGGGCCTGGAAACTTTCCAAAGATCAATATGGATTTTTAACGGCAAAATGGGCCACCGACCAAGAAAGTAAAGAAAAGCCAAAATGGCTGCTTGATGAAGCTTGTATAGCAGAGCTTTACGGGCGACTCGGATTGTTGAATATCAGATAATTCAATAGAATATATAAACATATTATTCTTTGGGCCGGTATCGGCGGTTCACATCACTTCCGCTTTGGTTGATTTGGAGACCGGGAATTTAGTGCCTGAATCTACCCATCGGATAAAAGTTGATTCGAAAGGAAGCCCATGACATATTATACAAAGCTGGTATAAAGTCATTGCCAAGACTTTAAACGGAACACCACATTCAGGAAAGGTTGCAATAGCCATGCCCGGACCATTTGATTTATGATAAGGGTATTTCCTTACATGAAAGGGTTCGGTATACGAAAATTCATGGTTTTTACTATAGTAACCGGCTATGGTTCTGCAAAAGGGATGAACGGAAAGCAACAGACGCTGAATATTGGCATTATCCCTCTATGGGCAGCATTTTTGAACTTGCTGCGGTTCGAATGAGATATTGATTACCCATATTGCATCAAATCTCCATCAAAATATAGCATAATTACCACGGCTAACTAGTAATGTTGCCGTAATTTGGGTTAAAATCTGGTGATAAAACTGCCATATTAAACCAAAAACTGACAAAATTTTATATCTCATGGAATTATGAAACAATAGCTATAACTATGTGTTGCAAATGCATAGGGTATGAACGGGGGACATGCCTGTTTATCATGCAGAAACATGTAAAATGAAAGATAAATACGTTAATAACCAGGCTGACCTCGAATATTATTTTGAACAATATCCAAACCTGCTGTGCATTGTGGGTGGAGACGGATTGCTGAAGAAAATTAATCCTGCCGTTCAAAATTTATTGGGTTACTCGGATGAAGAGCTGTTTAATTCACCTATAGATGATTTTATCCATCCCGATGATCGGGAGGTTGCTTCTCATGTGAGAACTGCACAGGTAAATAGTGCGCATTTTGCCGAGTATGATAACCGCCTGCTGACCAAGGATGGTAAAACGGTATGGCTTTCCTGGTCATCTGTTTTTATTGAGCGCGATCAGGTTTTTTTCTCCATTGCAAAAGATATCACCAGCAAAAAAAAGGAAGAAGAGCAAAGTCATATTGTCTCCATCCTAAACCGTTTGGGAGAGGAGCAAAAGGCCAGGTTTTCGCAGGAAATTGCCTTCATCAATCCCGAAATCCACCCTGAAGTGCCTGATTTCAGGTGGTTGGGACTCAATGAGACCTTAGCGGTTGCCGACCAGAAGTGGATGGAAAAGTTTGAAACGCTGGTCCGTAAACATGCAGGTACGGCTAACCTGAATTTAAGGTTTTTAAGCGCGGAAATGGCCATGAGCGAACGCCAGGTTTATCGCTATATCGATAGGATTGTTTCAATGACACCAAAAAAATTAATTACCATGGTACAAATGCACATGGTGTGGGAGATGATCTCGAAAGGAAAAGAACACAGCCCGGCTGCTTTAGGTAGAATGGCAGGTTTTTCCTCGACCAGCCGGTTTAAAAAAATGTTCTATAACATCTATGGAATTGATGTTACAGCACTGCTGTAAATTAAAAAATTTTAATCTGGGTATATGTATAAAAAAGTATTGGTTATTGATGATGATGAAGAACTTTTATGGCTTTTCGAAACAATCCTTAACCAGGAGCAAATTCAGACCGTTACTTATCATTCCGGTATTCCGTTAGCAGACATTATTGCTACAGCACCTGATCTGGTGTTATTGGATGTGAACATTATCGGATATAAAAAAAGCGGAGTTGATATCTGTACAGAAATCAAAGCCAATAAGCAACTCCTCCATACACCGGTTTTGTTGGTATCGGGAGAATCGGATTTAAATGCACTGGCGCGGCGCTGCGGTGCAGATGATTTTATTGCAAAACCTTTTAATATCGATTATCTGATGGATAAAGTAAAGAAACTGCTAACTTAGGGCAATTTTAAAATACTATGTCCGAACAAACCAATCCACCAAATGCCTGGGAAAGGATCAACCTTGGTTCTGAAAGGTTAAAGCTTTTTTTCATCAAACATCTCGACCGTATTTATACCGCTAAAATACACTTAACCCATAAATTACCCCTGCTGGCCGAAGAGGCCCGTTTTAAAGATCTTCGCAACGCCATTTTTGATACTGTTGGAAATGTGGAGAAGCAACTTGCCCGGTTGCAGCTGATTTATACCCTGTTAGACAGTGATCCATCAAAAGGCAGTATTCATGGCCTCTCGGGGTTAATTGATGATGCCTTTGAAGCCATTAACGAACAAAAAGGAGAAGCAGAACTTCAGGACCTTTCGATTATATTCTACCTCCAGAACATCGAAAGTGTAGAAATGGCTTCTTTTCAGATTTTACAGATGGCTGCAGTCAGGCTCCATAATCCCCATATCAATAAACTACTGAAAGAAAACTATGAAGAAGCAAAGTCTGACCGGACCTTGCTGTTATTAATTTCTTCGAAATATATTGTTAGCTAGTTTGTTTTTTCGCTTTTTTTCTCAATAATCGTCTAAATCTGGTGCGTGTAGGGTAAGTTCTGTTCTTAGTCATATTATTGAAGAGCAAAGCAATCAATAACAAGATGATACATCCTGATAATACAGGAGAAAGTACATACCAATAACCTAAACCGGCAATTTTACCTGGAGAGCTTACCGCTATCAAAGCAGTTGCACCACCGGGAGGATGCAAGGTTTTGGTGCATTGCATTACTATAATGGAAAGAGATACGGCCAACGGTGCAGCTAACCAGATAATATCAGGAATAAGCTGGTTGATAGTTACCCCTACCAGGGCCGACAGCACATGCCCGCCAATTAAATTTCTGGGTTGCGCAAGCGGACTTTGGATTGCTCCATAAATTAATACACTTGAGGCTCCAAAAGAGCCTATCAGGAATATGTTCTCTTCCTTTAACAAATAATGCGATTGAAGAAATGCAATTAGCCAGATTCCAACAAAGGCACCAAGAAACGACCAGAAATGTTCTTTATAATCAATTAGGGTTTCTTTGTAGATAATATACTTTGATACCCTGAATGTTCTTCTCATCAATTTCTTCATTAGATTCTGTTTGATATATAAAATTAGTCGAATGATTTTATAATTATGATTTTAATTTCTGTGGGTAAAAATATTGTATCAATTTTTCTATAGCAAATGGACCTGAGAAATTTTAATTCTCAAGTCCATTAGATATGTTCAGATCAATTGGAAAATATTGGCTACAATTTCTTTCATTCTGAAATTCGAGTTTCACTAGTTAAACTTTCGCTCCTCTTCCTTAATGGGTAAATCATTAATGCTGGCATAGCGCTTTTTCATTAACCCGTTTTCATCAAATTCCCAATTTTCATTGCCATACGCTCTAAACCACTTTCCATCCTGATCCATGTACTCGTATTCGAATCTGACAGCAATGCGGTTATCGGTATGCGCCCAGTACTCTTTTTTGAGCTTATAGTTCAGCTCCTCTTTCCATTTATCGGCAAGAAATTTTATGATGTCAGCTCTGCCATTCACAAACTTATTCCTATTTCTCCATTCGCTGTCAATGGTATATGCCCTGGAAATTTTTTCAGGGTTTTGACTATTCCAGGCGTCTTCCGCAAGCTGCACCTTTTGCAAGGCAGTTTCCAATGTAAACGGTGGGAGCGGATACTTTTTTTCTACTTGCGGAGGCTGTTGGGCTTTTTCGGTAACTGCAATAACAGAAGTGTTGCAGGGAGCATTTTGTAATCCTGCTTTAGCCTGATCGTTGGTAAGGGTGTTATTTGAACCATTTTGTGCGATTGCTACCGTTTCTGCCAATTTTCCAGCTGATTGCGGAGTTTGTGTAAGAATTCTCATAACGCTGAGTTTTTTAAAGTTTAAAAATGAAGTTTGGTCAACAAAACTGACAATAAAGTTAGCTGAATCATTTTTCGTCAATAACATCCTTTTCAGCTGTTGAAAACCAGATCGGTTGCGTGATTTATGATTAATGTTGACATAAAACTAATTATTTAACATCACAAATGTATCACTTAAGACAAATATAGACAAACCTGTCTGTATGTTTTTTGAATATTATTTTTTTATATATTTAAAGTATTAATAATCAATGCAATATTTTTTAAGGTGTGATAATTGCTTCGAAGAATTTTTGTTTAGTGTTTTTAGGCAATGTTTATGGGCGATGAAAAGGAATTCTTTTCACCCTATGGACTACAGAAAGATTATTAAATTATTTTTTTTCTAATTTATCAGATTAGATTTTTGATAATCATTTTTGATCTTTCTATCAATTGGTTGGATTTAAACATTTTACTTTCCATTATTGAACTTTCAAAAAGCATGTAAATTTGGTCCGATTTACTTTCATCGTTTATAAGAGATGAAAAAAAATTTCGAAGATCTGTTTTGTGATCCTGAATCACTTTTAAGATTTTAATATTGTCGTTAGGAATCTCTGCCAGGACATTTAGAAAGCTGCAACCTCGAAAATGTTCCTTTGCGTTCATATAGATCAAAAAGTTGAATGATGAGATCACTTTTGATTTTACATCTTTTTCTGCTTTTATAAAATGATCAAGTTCAGCAAACCAATATTTATGCCTTGCCTCCAGGAATGCCACACACAAGTCTTCCTTAGATTTAAAATGCTGATAAAAACTTGCTTTGGCTACATTTGCTTCAGCAATGATCTGATTAATTCCAGTTGAATTATAACCTTGATTAGCAAAAAGGTTGAGCGCTGTTTCTAAAATTCTTTCTTTTGGTGAAGGCATACTGAGTATTTAACAAACAAAGATAAGAGATATCATTTGTAAATAGACAAACTGGTCTGTGTTTTACTTGTTTTCGGAATCAACTGTTATGCGCTAAAATTATTTCTTGACAAATAGAAATGAGCATCAATGATTTACCAGATAAATGTGAAAGATACCATAGGTCAAGATTGATTTGCATTTACAACACTACATTTGATATATAATAAGAACAGGAAACATTTTCTTAAAATATAATCGACCATAAACAAAAAACTAAAAACCATGAGTACACTAAAATTAAAAGACGGAACAGAGATTTTTTACAAAGATCAAGGTCAGGGACCAACTTTAATGTTTCACCACGGCTGGCCACTGTCATCAGATGATTGGGATGCACAGGTGATCTTTTTTTTACAGAAAGGCTACCGGGTAATTGCACACGATAGGAGAGGGCACGGCCGTTCCAGCCAGGACATCTATGGGCATACGATTGAACAATATGCGGCTGATGCGGCTGAGCTGGTAGAATTTCTTGATTTGAAAGATGTGGTTCACATCGGCCATTCTACAGGTGGTGGCGAAGTGATTCGTTATGTTCATAAATACGCCAATGGCAGAGCAAAAAAAGCTGTATTGATTAGTGCTGTTCCACCGATTATGGTTCAAAGTGAAAGCAATCCGGATGGTGTACCCATGTCTGTTTTTGATAATATCAGAGACCAGACATTAAACAACAGACAGCAGTTTTATATTGATTTAACCATTCCATTTTACGGATATAACAGGGAAGGAGCAGTTGTGAAAGAGGGCGTGCAAAGAAACTGGTGGAGACAGGGAATGATGGGCGGAATTGTTGCGCATTATGATGGCATCAAGGCGTTTTCTGAAACTGATTTCAATGAAGATCTGAAAGCTGTTGATATTCCGGTCCTGGTGCTTCATGGTGAAGATGACCAGATTGTTCCTTACCAAAATGCTGGTTTAAAATCTGCCAAACTGTTGAAAAATGGTAAATTGATCACCTATCCAGGCTTTCCTCACGGCATGCCAACTACAGAAGCTGAAACAATTAATAAAGATATTTTAGCGTTTATTCAGTCTTAGCTGCCCAAAGTTTAGCGGTATGATGAGTAGTTTTTTCTCCGGTCAGGTAGTTTAAATGTTCAAAATAAGCCTACCGACCGGTATACAAAGAGGCTGCATCATGGGTAAAATTGTCATCCTGAGGGATAATTTATGATATAAAAATCAATATGATTGACGTTTTTTCCTTCGCACAATTCTTGCCTCGGCTCACCGCCGCCGAAGGGCTCTTACTTTTTGGCATCAAAAAGTAACAAAAAATGCCGGCTGAAAATTTTTCTTTCAAAGCCAGTGTTATGGCTAGAACAGTGCAGTCCGAAAAATTTATTAGGCCGGTTTTAAGTAGAACGGTGATACGGTGCTATGGCCTAGCTATACGGAAATGCATGATGCCGCATTCTGCTCATTAATAGGTAATTACAAAATAACGTCAATGGTAGGGGTAATTTAATGGATAAAAATCGATGGCAATGACAGCTAATTTAGCAAATTGAAAGGCGAAGAGGCATCGTCATTGCGAGAAGGCTTTTTCAGCCGACGGCTAGCCCCGACTTTTCGGGGAAGCGATCTTAGAACGATCGCTACTCGCGTGCGCATTAAGATTGCTTCGTTGCTCGCAATGACGATTTTTATATTGGAGTCTGTCAATGGTAGGGGTAATTTATTTAATAAAAATCAATTCGCAAAAAAAGATTGCTTCGTCGTTCCTCCTCGCAATGACGACTTTTTTACGGACTCTGTCTATAGTCGCTTTTCGAAAAACAAGGTTTCTAAATGCTTTAAAGGCGTTTCGATACTTTTACTTGCTCAGTACAGGCTGAGTTCAACTTGACAAATTAGAGGTGAAATTTCAAATTTTATAAAGCTTCTTTTGTTTTTTTACAGCATTTTTAATGTAAGCAATTCAACAGACAGGGATTGGAAGTTATATTTTTTTAAAATTTTCAAAAACCAAATGCTTAAGATTCCGTTTCTTCGACATGGAAACTTTTAAGAGGCTAATTTCAATTATTTTAGACGTATTTTTTATTTGTCTGGTCGTTAGCGCCATTCTCGGCATGACCTTAGCTAAGCTGGCTTAATTTTTCATCTGATTTTACAAACCATTACGTTATTTAATTTGCATGGAAAGTTTAGATTCATTTGAAAGGTTGCTGGCCATATTTTTTGCCACCATTTTATTGCTTGGTTTCATTATCGGTACTGCCCTTTATTTACTGGTATAAATCCTGGCTTTTCAGGAATTAATCCATTGGCGCTATTTCAGGCTGTCGAATTCGATGAACTCATATTCCGGCGAGCTCTCCAGTAATTGCCGGAGGATAGCACCATGACCGTTCCCGAATATGACCAGAATCCGGTCTTTTGGACTTTCGGTAATCTCCTGAAGGTTTCTAAAAATCCGCAGGTTCCGGCTGTACCAGTTTATGGCCAGGGCATTTGCACCTCTTTTATCATCTAACTTAAAATCACCTACAAGGTAAGCACCATGCATAAGCTGTTGATAGCGCTTCGAGTTTGTAAGTTTGAAGTATGCTAACAAGGAAGTTTTAGCACGTAAACTGTCTTCAGCTTTATACCAATGTGCATACATTTTGGAGTAAGGGTCTTCACTTTTATAGTCATAATCTTTAAACAAAGCTTTAAAATACTCCGGATCGATTTTGCTCAATGCAGAAACCATTGAGTTATCATCAATTGAATAAATGGTATCCAGCTTCAGTTCAATTGCCAGTCGCATACCAAGCTGGTAGCGTTCATCCCGCTCCGCCCTGTAGGCTCCGTTTTTGTATGCTTTTAATTTCTGTGTCGCTTTCCATTCAGGAAAAGCCTCAATTGCAATTTTTGTAGGCCTGAATTTTTTGATATAGTTTACCAGATCAGTAAGTTCTTTTTGCCTGGATGCTGACAGTACATCCACTTGATCATCGTTTGCGGTTATATGGGCATCTAATCCGGGATAGTGAAAATGAAAAGTCCCGACAAATAACACTTTTGTGCTTTGTTGAGGGAAATATGATTTTGTTGAAGATAAATTTTGATTGTGCTGTGCAAAAACGGATGAAATACCAATCAGCGATGGAATAATTAAGGCTGCCAACCGGCTAAAAATTGTTTTTTTCATATTGTTGTAATGGATTTGTGTATAAGACAGGTATTGGTTATCAATGTTGCATTACCAATACATCATCTGGATATAAACCTTTCGCGTTTGGTGTAAATTTAAATAACCACTCACTACCTCCGTAAAGGATATCTGGAAAAACCATTTTACCAACAGCTGTTAGCACCTGCTTTAATGTATTTTATGCGTCTTGGTTTTATCACATCTTCCAAGTAAATTACACCAGCTTTGTTTTTTATGTAAAACTTCAACATGTCTTCAGTATCTTATACCATATTTGTTTATCATGAAGATTCTGATTATTGAAGATGAGCCAGGTTTGCAACAAAGTATTGTGCAATACCTGATGTCTGAAGGCAACCAATGCAGTATGGCTTCAACTTATGCGCAGGCGCTTGAGCGCCTGGGGTTATACGATTATGATTGCATTCTGCTTGATCTTGGTTTGCCGGATGGAGAAGGACTTCAGTTATTAAACTATTTAAAAAGACTGAACCGGACAGAAGGCGTGATCATCATTTCGGCGAGAAATTCGATTGATCAAAAAATAGAAGGTTTACGTTTGGGGGCTGATGATTACCTGACCAAGCCTTTCCATCTTTCTGAACTTAATGCCAGGATACTTGCTGTTGTACGCCGGAAAAGTGCGCATGGAGAACGCCATATCGAGTTTAACGAAATTCGCATTGATTTAGACGCCAAGGAGGTTCTGGTGAAAGGTAAGTTGGTTTACCTGACCAAAAAAGAGTTTGATCTCCTGCTTTATTTTGTTGCCAATAAAGGAAAAGTAATTTCTAAATCGGCGGCGGTGGAGCATATTTGGGGTGATGATTCAGACATGGCAGATAGTTTCGATTTCATTTATACCCATATCAAAAACATCAGAAAAAAATTAACTGATGCCGGGAGTGGCGATTATTTTCAATCCGTATATGGCGTGGGTTATAAATTTATGGAAATATGAAGTTGTTTACCAGATATAATATCATATTGATGGCGATCAGCCTTTTCGGGTTGCTGTTGATTGGTTCTCTTTTTTACCGGTTGCTGGGTTATTACCTGGATAAACAGATTGATCATGATCTGGTAGAAGAGATTATGGAAGTAAAAGAATATGCTTCAAAAGGAAATTTTTATCAGCCGCACGAATTTGAGGATCTGGTTGTTCAATACAAAAAAATAAAAAAAGCCAATCCTTCCAGCAGCTATGCTGATACCATTTTTTATAATCCTGTAAAGCATCATACGGAAACGGCAAGATACCTTAAAACAGAACTTGAACTGTTGGGCCAACCCTATCAGATCCTGGTCATCGCCTCAAAATCTGAACGCCAGGAGCAGATCCAGAACATCTGCCTAATCATTCTCATCCCCGTGATGCTGCTTTTTGCTTTGCTTTTGCTGGTGAACCGGATTTTGCTTAAGAAAATCTGGACGCCATTTGAACAGCTGCTGAAAAATATTACGGCATTCAATATTAATCATGAAGTGCCCTATCAGCCGGTAGAAATGCCTGTTGCCGAATTCAGGCAGCTGAATAAAGTATTGGTGGAGCTTTCCGGTAAAGTTAAATCAGACTATAACGAGATCAAGCTATTTACTGAAAATGCATCGCATGAGATGATGACACCCCTCGCTGTGATCAATTCCAAGCTTGATAATATGCTTCAGTCAAATGTTTTGGAGAAAGAGCACGGAGAAACGCTTGTTGAATTGTATAAGGCTACCTCTCGCTTAACAAAGCTTAATCAATCTTTGCTGCTTTTGGTTAAAATTGATAATAATTTGCTCCAGGATAAAGAAAAAATTAACCTGAAGTCGCTTATCGAAGAAAAATACGTTTATTTTCACGAGCTTATCAATGGCCGCAACATACATGTGGAATCGGTTTTAGCCGATGTAAGCATTTATGCAAACCAGCAACTTCTGGAGATATTAATCAACAATTTATTTAGTAATGTTATCCGGCATAATTATGATGGAGGGCAGGTTGAGATTCGTTTAGACCCGGATAAAATTGTATTTGCCAATACCGGCCATAATCCGGCGCTCGATCCCGAAAAAATATTTGATCGTTTTTATAAAGATCATGCTTCTGAAGGTACAGGCCTGGGGCTTGCTATACTTAAGCAGATCTGTAACCGGCAGCACTTCCTGTTGGATTATACCTATCATCACGACTTGCATACTTTTATTATTACCTTTAAACATTGAGTTAATATGGCGATTATCGAACCTATCAATCATGAAATCGGAGAAATCAATACCGGAAAGAAATACCCGGCCAGCCTGCGCTTTTGGCACTGGGTAAATGTTATTGTGCTTTTCGGATCGTTGTTCACGGTACTCATCAACGCTACGCTTTTCGATCATGCGCAACGCAGTTTTGTCAAAACAGCGCTAATGAATGCCGGCGCACCCGTAAGTGATAAGCAGGCAGGCGCGGTAACACATGGGCTTGAGGACCAGGTTTGGGGCATCCACATCTACTTTGGCTATGCCCTTGCTACGCTTTTTTTATTCAGGTTGATTGCTGAATTTTTTCTGCCTGCTGCCCAGAGAATTTCTCCAAAAATTAAAAAAGCTTACCTGGCTTATTTTATCTTAAAAAAAGAACGGGAGGCAGCAAAGCACGAATTGGTAGTAAAAGGGCTTTATCTGGTTTTTTATATTTTGTTAGCGATTATGGTGGTTACAGGCTTATTGCTGGCCTTTGAGGATTATACCGGCATTCCCAGAAACATGAATCACAGCATCAAGGAATTCCATGGCTTTTGCATGTATCTGATCCTTGGCTTTATTTTCATTCATTTGGCGGGCATTTTTCTGGCCGAACGAAAAGATGGAAAAGGAATTGTTTCAGATATGATCAACGGGGGGTGAGCAACATTACCTGATGACAGACATTATTTTTAAACAATGAGAAAGTCCCATAAAGAAGAACATCTTAAAAGTTCCGCATTTATTTCTGATATCGTGATCGGGATGAGTGACGGGCTTACTGTACCTTTTGCACTTGCCGCAGGTTTAAGTGCTGCAGTAAGTAGCAATTCGATCATCATTACGGCCGGTATTGCTGAGATCATTGCAGGCTGTATTGCCATGGGGCTGGGCGGCTATCTGTCTGGCAAGACTGAACAGGAACATTATGAGAGCGAGCTGAGGCGGGAATACCTGGAGGTTGAAAAGGTTCCGGAGATGGAAAAGAAAGAGGTTAAAGAAATCTTTGCCGCATACGGACTGGATCATTACGCACAAGATCTTTTGGTGGATCAATTGAGTAAAAACAAAGACCAATGGGTAGACTTTATGATGAAATTTGAGCTTGGCCTTGAAAAACCAGATATCAACAGGGCCAGAAACAGTGCACTCACCATAGGTTTATCTTACTGTGTGGGCGGCATGTTGCCCTTATCTGCTTATTTTTTTACGTCAAAACCACAGGATGGACTGCTGTTATCTGCCTTACTCACTACCATTTGTTTGTTCGTATTTGGCTATTTTAAAAGCAAGTTAACCGGTCAGCCAGCAGTTAAGGGTGCCTTCAAAGTTACCGCTATCGGCCTCATTGCGGCAGGTGCGGCCTTTTTGATTGCGAGATGGATTGCTTAAGCTTTTTTGCATTTTTTTAAGGTTATTTTTAACAGATGTTTAACAATTTTCTTTCAGAACTTCAGAATGTCTTCAGACTTGATTTATATTTTTGTTAAAAGATCAACCTTCTGATTTTGTTATTGCGCAAAATAGAAAGTTGAGGACATACTTAAATCAGAAGTTTTTATAGGAACAATTTTACAAAGATTTTTCAAGCTGTATTTATTGATCATAAAAGCCTGGCTATAATGCCACTGTTGGATCATCTTATCGTATTGCTGATTTAATTATAAAAGAAGAATGAAATTACTTTTTGTTGCCCTATTAGGGCTGTTTACCATTCCTGCATTATGGATGGAAAACTTTTCAGAAGCACAACAGCAGGCTAAAGCCACGCATAAACAGATTTTAATTAATTTTTCGGGCTCAGATTGGTGCGGCCCATGTATCCGCCTGCGCAAAGAAATTCTAGAATCTGAACGTTTTGAGCAATATGCAGATCAGAACCTGATTTTGGTAAGGGCAGATTTTCCAAGACAGAAGAAAAACCAGCTGACAAAAGAGCAGGTTAAACTTAACGAGGCATTGGCCGAGGTATACAATAAGGATGGTAAATTTCCATATACGCTTCTTGTTGACGAAGATGGAAAGGTGCTTAAAACCTGGGATGGATTTCCTAACGAAAGTCCTGAAGCATTTGTATCTGAGTTGGATAAGCTAAAGAAATAACCTAAATAAGATGGCTAAGCCTGTTTCTGTAAACCGGATACTAAAACTCATGGGAAACCGGTTTGAGTTTACGGTAATTGCTGAGCATGAGCAGGAGGGGAATGCAGCAATAGATTCGGCAATAAAAGAAGTGCAGCGGATAGAACAGCTGCTTACTACTTACAGCGAACTTAGCCAAACGAGTTTGATAAACAGGCACGCGGGTTTAAAGCCGGTAAAGGTTGATGAAGAAGTGATTAACCTGATCGAGCGCTCAATAAGGATCTCTGAAATTACCGACGGCGCTTTTGACATTACCTATGGCTCTATAGATAAAAGATTGTGGAATTTTGATCAGCTTATGACGAGTCTTCCTGATGAAGAAACTGCACTCAAATCTGTCGGATTAATTGATTACCGGAATGTGATCATCGATAAAAAGCAATCAACTGTACTGTTGAAAAATAAAGGAATGAGGATCGGCTTTGGTGGAATTGGAAAGGGCTATGCAGCTGATAGGGCAAAATTAGTGCTGCAAGAACTGGGTATTAGAAGCGGAATTGTAAATGCAGCCGGCGATTTGATCACATGGGGTACGCAAATAGGCGGCCACGCGTGGACAGTTGGCATTGCCGATCCTGAACAAACCGACAGGCCGTTTTCTGCACTAAAAATTAGTGATATGGCGATTGCAACTTCGGGTAGTTATGAAAAATATGCGACCATTAATGGGAAGCGTTACTCGCATACCATTGATCCTAAAACCGGACTTCCGGTAAGCGGGGTGAAAAGTGTCAGCATTATTTGCCCGAGTGCGGAACTGGCCGATGCACTTGCCACACCGGTTGTGGTAATGGGGGTAAAGGTGGGGCTTGAACTCATTAACCAGATTAAACAAGTAGCCTGTATTGTTATTGATGATGATGATCGGGTTTTTACCACAAAAAATATTAATGTGATATAATATGAAACCATCATGATTTTACCAAAACCCGAACGGGAATGAATATTTGAAATCATGATCGCTTCATCACCTTTAAACCGAGCTTGCGAGCTCATTGATACCATAAAAAACATAAACTATCGTCAATAAAATAAATCATAGATAGATGAGAATTTCCAGAATTTTCCTTGCAACGGTTAGCGCTGTTTCACTAATCAGTATGCTCAGTGCCTGCAGTAGCGTAAAGCCTTATCAAAAAAATAAGATTAACGATGCCGATATGACCTTATCAGCCCGAAAGGTGCAAAAATTTGAACAAAGTTTTCAGCTTTACCGCGAAGGTGCATCTGGTGCCAACGGTGGCAAAAGCGGTGGAGGTTGTGGCTGTAATTAATGAATGATCGGAAATGAAAAAAATATATCTCCATGTGCTCTTCATGTATTTCGGTATATTAGGCACTTATGCACAAAGCAGACCGGAACCGGCAAAAGTAGATAGCAGCAAATATCAGTCGAGAAAGCTAAAAGTAGATGAAGTCAATCTTGTTTCGGCTTATTATCATCAGAACGGCAATAATTCTGCGGTAACCGGTGGTATCGGTACCGAGAAACTGAGTGATTTTGCGAATACTATCGACCTTCAAATGTCTAAGTTCAACAAAAGGGGCAAAAAAAATACTTTTCTTTTTGAGCTCGGTGTTGATCATTATACCTCGGCTTCTTCAGATAAAATTGATCCGAATACTATTTCTTCCGCTTCTTCTGCAGATACCCGTATTTATCCGTCACTAAACTGGACACATTCGAACGAAGAGACCGGTAATTCATTCGGTTTTACAGGTTCTTACTCAACGGAATTTGATTACCAGTCGCTTGGGGCAGCCTTTAATTTAACCCGCCTGTCAAAAGATAAAAATACCCAGTTTGATTTTAAACTGCAGGCATTTTTAGATCAGTGGACAGTGATCCTCCCGATAGAGTTACGAACGGGCAATACGGGCAGGGGGCACGAACAGTACGATACCGCACCAAGAAATTCGTTCAGTACATCTTTTTCCTTGTCTCAGGTTATCAGCCAAAAGTTTCAGGCCGCTTTGATTTTGGAGCCATCTTATCAGAAGGGATTGCTGGCGACTAAATATCAGCGTAATTATTTTACGGATGGTTCGCTCCGCGCTGAAACATTACCCGATAAGCGTTATAAACTTCCCATAGGCTTACGCATGAACTATTTCCTGGATGATCATTTTGTAATTCGTACTTTTTACCGTTACTATATGGATAACTGGGGCATCAGGGCGCATACAGCTGAACTTGAAATACCGGTGAAGATCAATTCTTTCTTTTCGATCAGTCCTTTCTACCGGTATAATAACCAGGTGGGTACCAAATATTTTGCACCTTACGGGCAACATGCCCCATCTGAACAATATTTTACCAGTGATTATGATCTATCTACACTAACAAGCGACTTTTATGGTGCAGGTATTCGTTTTGCCCCACCCAAAGGTGTTTTTGGCTGGCAAAGACTTAACATGCTGGAGTTGAGATATGGGCATTATTCGCGATCGACAAGTTTGGTTTCCAATATCCTATCACTAAACCTTAAATTTAAGTAAGATGCTATCCGTAATAAAGAGCTATTCAAGTATTTAAATTCTTCTGACGGGTACATTGGGGCTGTATCAAAATAACAGATTTGGCGCCGGCAAAAGAATTAAATCTGGCGGTGTCGTCGGGCATCTTAATGATTTGGTAGGGAAGTACTTATTTTCTATACTATTGCATTAAGATTAGCTTCGCTGAGCACTGCGTGGTTCCCGTTTTCACGTGAATGACGACCTTTCAAAATATTATGCTGCCAAAAATCCAAAAATCATTTATGATACAGCTTTTTTTACTAAAGTTAACCTACATTCTTTTTTAAAATAAAGACATTGTTGGCTAGCTTTTAATAAACGGTTGTTAACATTGCAAGAGTTTAGTTTTTTCCAGATGTAGATCTTTCAAACTTAGTATCCATCCGAAAATGCTTCACTGATTAAGTTAAGCAGGTCGTTACGGTTTGATTTTTTAAAGACCACATCATTGCACTTATTGAACAGAATAAATTCCTTTAAATGATGGATAAGCTTATCGATGGTTTTTTCGTCAGGCTCAACGGCTTCAAAATGGAGATTGTGGACGATCAATGTTTTCTTTTTCCGGTCGGCTTTGGCATCCATCCTGGCAATAAACCTTTCTCCGGCCAGAATAGGTAAAGAGAAATAGCCAAATTTTCGTTTAGGAGCTGGCACGAAGCACTCAATCTGATAATCGAAGTCGAAAAAATCTTTTAAGCGTGCACGAAATACGTTCAGGATATCAAAAGGCGAGAGGATGAAAACTTCGTCTTCTATATTAACATTAACATCTGTGCCAGAAAGCATATACAATGGTCCTTTTACACCCTCTACCTTTGCCGTTTTAACTTCTCCTGCCTGCAGCATCTTTTCCAGTTCTTTTTTTACCAGGTTGCCTTTTACGCGGCGGGCACGCCAGGCCATTTCTTTTACCGATGAAATGCCCAATGCACCGAGGGTGCGTTTAATGATGTAACGTGCATAATCTTCGTCAGTAGGTTCGGTTTGGTCGGTGTCATGTGGTATTACATCCAAAGGAAGCTGGTAAACTTTTTGAAATGCACTATTGCGGCTGATCATCAGTTTGCCTTCCAGGTAAAGCTTTTCTAATGCAACTTTTGCCGGACGCCAATCCCACCAGCCCGAGCTGGCTTCTATACGGTCGTTCTCAAAATCGCCAACCATCACCGCCCCATCCCGCTCAACCTGATCTAGAATTTGTGTCATTAAATCCGATTGTGCTTTTGTTAAGGGGCTACCCTGCGTTGCAAATGCTTTTTTTACCGGAAGCGAAAATCGGAAATCGTGCATGGGCAGAAATCCTGCATCGGAAGTGAAATATTCGAAAACATCACCATCATTACATAGGGCTGCAAGCCATTCTGTTTGATAATCCGGAACCCGTGTAAAGAGGGCATGATGGTGGGCACGTTCTACAACATAGTTGGTATCTAACTGTACATAACCCAAATGGTCAATTACACGGTTAACGGCCTCAATACCAGTACCAAAATGCGCTTTTCCGGAGAGGCCTGCCGCATGTAAAATCATTCTCCGCGCCTGCGATCTGCTGAGTTCAATAGCTTCCATTGTGCTAAGATATTGATCATTTATCAGGCATCAAATATTGCTTAACCCTTTTTCGGTTTGGATAAATGTGCTATTGCCATCTCTCCATGTATCCTCCATTTAAGCTCCGAAATCAGCGTGGCTGTAAAAATCAATCCTCCGCCTATTAATAAGCGGGAGGTAATGGCTTCACCCAGCATAAAATGTGCGGCAATGGCACCAAAAACCGGTTCGAAAAGATAAATGATCGATACCCTTTCGGCGCTGATGTATTTTTGAGCGATGTTTGATATGGTATACATGTATGCAGTAGAAAATAACGCACAGAAAATGATACCGAACCAAAAAGTTTGCGTTTCGGGAATCCAGACCGTGTTGTTTTGAAAGGAGGCCAATAAAAAAGTGAAAAGCGCACAGGTGGCAAACATGGGGACTATGCTGGGTACAATATCACCTTCTTTCGATTTCTTTTCCACCTGAATTAAATATACGGCGAAACAGAAAGCCCCGATAATGGTATACAAATCGCCGATACCAATACTCAATTTATCAGTAAGTGATATGACGAAAAGGCCAGTTAGCGCTACGCAGGCCGCAATCCATATTTTCAGCGGCGCAGCTTTTCGGTAAATCATCAGTTTGATTACAGGAATGATCACCACGGTTATGCCGGCTACAAAGGAACATTGCGATGCTGAAGTATGTGTAATACCGAGGGTTTGCAGGTAAATGCCCAATACAAGCGATATTGCAAGGCCCGCGCCCGTTTTCATCGTGTTTATATTAAGCTTCTTTACGTGCTTCCAGAAAATTACGGATAAAACCATCGTGGCTAAAAGGAAACGGTAGCATAAAAATAAAAGTGGCTGACCATGGCCAATCGCCAGTTTGGTAACCGAAAAAGAAATACCCCAGAAAGCGGTGCCCAGGACGAGTAAAATCAGGAAAAGGGTTCTTTTTTCCATTATAATGTCTTTAATTCGTTTGAATGATCCAGTTCTTTTTTCATTAACAGATCGGTTTGCTCATCGTTACCGAGCCAGAATGCATGTTTTCCAAATGCTTTGAAGCCATTTTTTTCGTAAAACCGTAAAGCCCTGTGGTTTTCTTCCCATACCCCAAGCCATACCCATTTTGCCCCTTGTTCGCAGGCCATATCAATAGCCTTTTGATAAAGGGCCTGGGCTACTTTTTTGCCATGGAATGTTTGTTTTACGTAAATCCGTTCGATTTCAATGGCATCATCTATTTTTTCGTTTTGTGCTTCACCAGCATTAATTTTCAAATAAGCCACAACATTACCATTTACCATCGCAAAATAAAACTGCGAATCCCTGTTATTCAGTTCCGTTTTCAATTTCTCCTCCGAAAAACTTTTTTCCAGATAATCTTTCATATCGTCTTCCGTATTTACGCCGGCAAAAGCTTCATAAAATGTGCTTCTCCCGATTTCCTGAAGTTTAGGGATGTCGTTTGTGGTTACCTTTTCAATACTGATTTTCATGTTACGAATGTAATTAGTTGTTAAATGATTTAAAATGTTATTATTTCATTTATTAATGCATATTTTGCATTAATGGATCTTCAACGAATCAAATATTTTTTAGCCCTTGCAGAGCAGCTTCATTATTGGAAAACTGCAGAGAAGGTTAACATTACACAGTCAGCACTCAGTCGCCAGATCCAATCGCTCGAAAATGAATTGGGCCTGCAGCTGTTTGAGCGTAATAAGCGTAATGTGAAACTTACGCCGGCAGGCAAATTCCTGAAAGAAAAGTGGGAAATCGAATTAAATGAACTTGAATATATCCATCAATTTGCTAAACAGCTCCATTTAGGCGAGCGTGGAACCATTACCATTGCACATCCCGATTCCATATCCGCTTCGCTCATGCCTGATATGCTGGCTAAGATCACACAGGTACTTCCCCGGCTTCAGATCAAGTTGGTACAGGTTTTATTTGAAAATCAACTGGATTTCTTAAAAAACTATAAGATTGACCTGGCCATCACGAGAGATATCAACAGCGAACCGGGGATCAGGGCGAAAAAACTGTATTCCGATCACCTTGCATTGGTGGTTCCGGTAGAACATCCTTTTAACGTGTTCGGAGACCTATCTACCGAAAGCCTGAAAAATCAAAAATTTATACTGCCCACCAAAGATGAGGGAAGCAGTTACAGCGAGATTATCCAGGCATTATTTAAATTTTACGATTTTGTTCCGGATGTGTTTTTACACTCTGAGTTTGGTTCTGCCATCATCGCATTGGTGAGAAAGGGCTTGGGCATAGCCATTTTACCCGACTCGTATATGCACCATCAAAGTCCTGGTTTGCGCTTCATCCCGCTGCCATTTAAAACAGATTTATGGATCAATTGGCGGGCTGAAGATCATAATCCTGTGCTGGCCAATATTTTGAAACTTGTTTTTGAAGAGTAAATAAGATTTACGCGGTTTAATCTGGACCTTTAAATTTAGTTTCTACATTACTTATTATTTTGGGTTTAATTTATCGTATAAAAATAGAAGAGGGTGATATAAGCTTTAATGTAGGATAGGTTGCGATGAATCGTCATTGCTGACGACCTTTTCTGTTAGAATGTCAAATGGTATCCTTATATTATATTATTGAACTATTCATTTTTAATCAAAAAAATATTTTACTGCAGTATATAATTTACATTTTATAGGCAAAAAAAGCATTCAGTTTAAATAACTTTGTTTTTTATTGAAAAATCGGTGAATCGATTTATTTAAACCAAATAATTAAAATGCTTTTACTTATTCTCAACATTATTTTCTGTATCTCCTTTTTGGGTTTTGCCTATGTAAACCTTAATGATAACGACGCTTTTTTATGGGTGTCTATTTATTTAAGTGCTGCAATATGCTGTGGATTGGCTGCTGCCGGTAAGTATTATCCATTTGCTTATCTGTTTTTAACTGCTTTTTATTTGATTTACGCGGTCATCCTGTTTTTTGCAAAAGACGGCGTACGCGATTGGATCACTAAATACAGGCGCGAGAGCCTGGTACAGAGTATGCAGGCTACCAAACCCTATATCGAACAAACAAGGGAATTTTTTGGCCTGTTGATTATTGCAGGTGCATTGCTGATCAACTATTTTGTTTCTGCAGGTATCACCGCATAATAGCTTTTTTTGACATTAATTTATGAGAAATGAGCATATGAAGGCCGTGAACGAGATTATAGGGGCTGTTGTAAAAAATAACATCAGTGTAGAAGCCGAAAAGTGGCTGGATGAATTTACACAAGCTCAAGACCAAGCTACACTGTTAGCTAAGGTATTTGTGATGCTGCCCCGCAAAACGGGTAAATTACCGGTTGCTATTTCTGAGGAGCAGCAAGCAGTGCTGAGTGCGGCAGGTTTTGGGTATATCAGCAGCTGGACGATAGACAGGCTCGCCCGGGTGTGGCTGTTGGCAGGTTTGGATCCGGGAGATAAGGAACTTCTATTTTCCTCCGTTAACCCCTTATTTCTGTCGGCAGAAGTAAACGAAGCTGTGGCTCTATATTCGGCTCTTCTGTTTTTACCCCATCCCGAAATCTGGGCGAAACGCTGTGCTGAAGGGATCAGGAGCAATATTGGTTCTGTACTCGAAGCCATTATGGAAAATAATCCTTATCCGGCAGCAAACCTGGATGAAGCCGCATGGAATCAGCTGGTGCTGAAAGCTTTTTTTACCGAGAAGAATATTAAACTGATAGTAGGGTTAGATCAACGCGCCAATCTGCAGCTTGCTTTAACGCTGGTAGATTACGCTCAGGAACGCTGGGCTGCGGGCAGGGAAGTACATCCACAGTTGTGGCGCCTGGTGGGTAGATTTATCAATCCTGAAATTTTTGAAACCCTTAAAACCGGTTTGCAGCATTATAACCAGATGGAACAACGCGCCATTGCGCTGGCCATTTCGCAGTCTGATTACCAACCGGCAAAAGATTACATCAATACTTTTCCGGAACTGAAATTGGCCCTGGCTGATGGAAGCTTAAACTGGAATTCATTTTAACCTATAAAAAAATCTAAGATAAAGATATGTGTTGTAGCAGTTCAATAGAAAGAGATAAAGCCATGATGGGCGAGCCTGAAGCTTTCGACATCAGTGCGGTAAAGGGAATGAAATTCTTCGACCCACATGTGCACATGACTTCGAGAACAACAGACGATTATCAGGCTATGGCCGATGCTGGTGTTGTTGCTTTGATAGAACCCGCATTTTGGTTGGGCCAGCCCCGTACCGGATTGGATAGTTTTAGGGATTACTACAGCAGCCTGATCGGTTGGGAGCGTTTCCGTTCTTCTCAATTTGGCATTAAACATTATTGCACCATTGGTCTTAACTCCAGAGAGGCCAATAACGAAAGCCTGGCCGAACAGGTAATGGAAATCCTGCCTTTGTTTATTTATAAGGAAGGTGTGGTTGGTGTTGGCGAGATCGGTTTTGATGATCAGACTGCTGCCGAAGAAAAGTATTACCGTTTGCAGCTGGAGCTTGCTAAGGAAGCAGGTTTGCCTGTTCAGGTACATACCCCACACCGCGATAAGAAAAAGGGCACCCAGCGCAGCATGGATATTGCTTTGGAGCATGGCCTCGATCCTTATAGCGTTATTATCGATCACAATAATGAAGAAACGGTAAAAGAGGTATTAGACAGAGGTTTTTGGGTAGCTTTTACCATTTATCCTTTTACCAAAATGGGCAACGAGCGTATGGTAGAAATTGTAAAGCAATACGGTTCGGAGCGTATTATGGTCAATTCTGCTGCCGATTGGGGCATTAGCGACCCCCTGGCGGTACCGAAAACTGCCGCCCTGATGAAAATGCGTGGACTAAGCGATCAGGATATTCAATTGGTTACCTACAACAATGCCATAAAGGCTTTTGCACAGAGTGGACAACTTGATGAAAGCGATTTTAACGCACAGATAGACCTTACAGAGAAATTTGAAGGTAATACCATCTTAAGAGGCGGACAGCAGCCCAGACCAGATAAATCTTCTATCATTATTAGTTAAAGTATTGAAAAAAATAACTGTCTATCTGCGCATGATGCGCCCGGCCAACATCATTACTTCAGTAGCCGATATTCTGGCAGGGATTGCCATTTCAGGGGTTTTAAGCATTGGTTTTCCCATTCCATGGCTGTCTATTATATTATTGGCTGCATCAACCGCCTGTTTATATGGCGGAGGGATCGTTTTTAACGATGTTTTTGATGCAGATCTGGATAAAATAGAACGTCCGGAACGGGCTATTCCCAGTGGCATAATCAGTTTACGGGATGCAACCTTATTGGGAGGCCTGCTACTGTTTGCGGGAATTGCTTTTGCGGCTTTAAACAGTCTGACCTCGGGATTATTGGCCCTTCTGGTAGCTGTTTTTGCCTTACTTTATAATAAATTTGGGAAACATCATTCTTTTTTCGGACCGTTGAATATGGGCCTATGCCGTGGATTTAACCTGTTGTTGGGTATAAGTATCGTGCCTGAAATGCTATCCAATCACTATCTGGCTATTATTCCTGTCATTTACATTTTTTCCATTACCATGACCAGCCGTGGCGAAGTTCATGGAGGCCGTGCTAAAAACTTATATTTGGCCGCGTTTCTATATGCTATAGTAATCTGTGCCATAGCTTATTTTGCATTTGTAAATGAAAGGTTGCTGCTGTCAATGCTATTCCTGGTGCCATTTGTCGTCATGATTTTCAGGCCACTTATAAAAGCCATAAAAGAGCCTGTTGGCAAAAATATCGGTGGCGCAGTAAAAGCCGGCGTCATTTCACTTATTCTGATGGATGCTGCCTGGGCGGTAACCTTTGATGCTTTGATCCTGGCTTTTATCATAGCAGCTTTATTGCCTTTATCCATGTGGCTTTCTAAATTATTTGCCGTTACTTAACCATCAAATACACCTTCGCAATTGTTATGGAACATTTATATCAATCCTTTACTGTACAGTATCATTATAACGTTTTCTTCACCTCTTCGCTTTTTTCGCCTGAAAACGAATTGTTGAATAGTTTTTTGGTTAACTTAAATCCGGCTGCTGCAATAAAGAAAATTTTATTTGTTATTGATAAGGGGGTAGCAGATGCACACCCAGGACTTACTGCGCAAATTAAAGCCTATTTCTTACAGCATCATCAAACTCAACTGGTTCAGGATATGCTGGTCATCCCAGGTGGAGAGCAGGTGAAAAATGACACGGGATATTTTGATCAGGTATTAGAAGCCATTAATACATATGGTATAGACAGGCATTCGTTTGTTGCGGCCATTGGTGGCGGGGCAGTACTAGATATGGTGGGTTATGCGGCTACCGTTGCACACCGGGGCATTAAACACATCAGGATTCCGAGTACCGTGCTTTCGCAGAACGATTCGGGTGTCGGGGTAAAAAACGGAATCAATTATTTCAATAAAAAGAACTTTCTGGGTACTTTTTCGCCACCCGTTGCTGTTTTTAACGATGAAGTGTTTTTAAATACTTTATCTGACCGCGATTGGCGTTCAGGTATTGCCGAAGCGGTTAAAGTGGCACTGATTAAAGATGCCGGATTTTTTGAATGGCTGGAAGCAAACGCAGTTGCACTTGCAAACCGCGATGCCACTGCTATGAACTACCAGATCTGGAAATGTGCGAAATTACATATGGAACATATCCGCAGTGCCGATCCATTTGAGAACGGTTCGGCCCGTCCACTGGATTTTGGCCATTGGAGTGCACATAAACTGGAATACCTGACCAATTTTGAAGTGAGACACGGGGAGGCGGTTGCTATGGGCATTGCTTTAGATACTGTATATTCTAATTTATCGGGCAGGATCAGTGCTGAAGACGCACGCAGGGTGATCGACCTGATTCAGCAACTTGGTTTTGAACTCACGCACCCGTTGTTGCAGGTTAAAGAAGGCAACAGCCCGATTTTGGATGGATTGGAAGAATTCCGCGAGCATCTTGGTGGGCAGCTTACCATTACTTTGCTTACCGGACTGGGCAGTGGCGAAGAAGTCCATGAAATTGATGCCGACATATTAAAACAAGCCGCAGAAATTTTAAATCAACAGACCGCTAGTATTCAACATTAAGCTATGAAATTAACTTCAGGGCACTTAACCTTCTGTACCAATATTTACGCGGGCGAAAACTGGGCGGCACATTTTGATGTGTTAAAATCCAGTTTGCCAATACTAAAAGCAAAATTATCTCCAGATGCACCAATGGGGATCGGTTTACGCCTTTCCAACCTGGCCAGCATCGAACTGTTGGAGGGAAATCATCTTGAAACATTTAAGCAGTGGCTTGCACAGGAAGGTGGTTACGTTTTTACCATGAACGGATTTCCATACGGCGGTTTTCACCATACCAGGGTGAAAGATCAGGTACATGCGCCCGATTGGACAACGGCAGAGCGTGTTGAGTATACGCTTCGTTTAGCAGAAATCCTGTCAAGGCTGCTTCCTGATGATATGGAAGGTGGTATTTCAACCTCACCATTAAGTTATAAGCCCTGGTTTAATGATATGGGGGCGAGAAAAAGCGCGACATTTAGTGCAACGGCCCATATTATACAGGTGGCGGAAGGTTTACATCGTATTTTTAGCCAGAGCGGCAAGGTTATCCATTTGGATATTGAACCCGAACCGGATGGTTTTCTTGAATCTGGACGGGAATTTATTGAGTGGTACGAAAATATGCTTTTACCTGCAGTAAAAGATGAAAGCCTGATCAAAAAGCACATTTGTTTATGTTATGATGTTTGCCATTTTGCAATCGGTTACGAACCACATACCGCCATTATAAAAGAATTGCAGCAAAAGGGTATCAAAATTGGGAAAATCCAGATCAGTGCGGCGCTAAAAGCTAAATTGCCGTCCTCTGAGGTAGAAAGAAACGCGGTATTGGATCAGCTTGCCCGATTTGATGAACCTGTTTATCTTCATCAGGTAATCGCCAAAAAAAATGATGGCAGTTTAATTCGTTATCCTGATCTTAAAGAAGCACTGGCAGAAAGTAAAAACTATGCAGTAGAGGAGTGGCGGGCGCATTTCCATGTGCCTATTTTTGTAGAAGACATGGGCCTGATCCAATCTACGCAATCAGATATTACAGCCGTGCTGAACCTTCAGAAAACTAATCCGTTTACCGATCATTTAGAAGTAGAAACCTATACCTGGGAAGTTTTGCCTGCTGCGTTAAAAGCGCCCCTTAACGATTCCATTATCAGAGAACTGGACTGGGTAAAAAAAATATTATAAGTGAAGCATATGCATAAAACCGTTGTTATCGATATTGTAGCCTTATCTAATTCTGTGATAGGAAAACATACACCCTTTCTTCAGAAATACATCGCTGAACGCCACCTCAGTACGATTGAACCTTTATTGCCAGCGGTTACCACGGCGGTACAGTCGAGTTACCTGACGGGTAAATTCCCTTCAGAAAACGGGATTGTGGGCAATGGCTGGTATGACCATGAGGATGCGGAAATCAAATTCTGGAAACAGTCTAACAAACTGGTTAATGCTGAAAAAATCTGGGATCAGGCTAAAAAGGAAGATCCGGATTTTACCTGTGCCAATATGTTCTGGTGGTACAATATGTATTCTACAGCCGATTTTTCGGTAACACCCCGGCCTAATTACCTTGCCGATGGACGTAAATTGCCTGATTGCTATTCGCAACCGGCCGAACTTCGCGATCATTTACAGGCTAAGCTGGGCCAGTTCCCTTTGTTTCAGTTCTGGGGACCAGGTGCCAATATCAAATCAACAAAGTGGATTGCAGATGCCTCGATGGAAACCGAAAAACTGCATAATCCGACACTTACCTTAATTTATCTGCCTCATTTAGATTATTGCCTGCAAAAGTTTGGCCCAGAGCTGGAAAAAATCAGCGCCGAGCTGAAAGAAATTGACCAGGTGGTAGAGGAACTGGTGCGTTTTTATGAAAGCAGGGGGGCACGCATCATTTTACTTTCTGAATATGGGATTGCGCCTGTAAATCAGCCCATTCATCTGAACCGTTTGTTCAGGGAGAACGGCCTGATCCAGATCCGTGAAGAAAGAGGATTGGAATTGCTGGACGCGGGTGCTTCGAAAGCCTTTGTAGTGGCCGATCATCAGGTGGCACATGTATATATTAATGATAAAAGTGTTACCGAACAGGTTAAAGCGCTATTGAAAAATGTACCTGGTATTGATTTGATACTTGATAAGAAAGAGCAGGAACAATACCATATTAACCATAAACGTTCTGGCGATCTGGTACTGGTTGCAAAAGAGAACAGCTGGTTTACTTATTATTTCTGGTTAGATGATGCGAAGGCACCGGATTACGCCAGGGTAGTAGATATTCATAAAAAACCTGGATACGATCCGGTAGAAATGTTTATGACCTCAAAATTAAGGGCCGGATATAAACTTTTGAGAAAAAAGGCCGGCTTCCGTTATGTGATGGACGTCATTCCGCTTGACGCTACGCTGGTTAAAGGGTCGCATGGCGGCATCAATACCGCTGATCAATATAAACCTGTTCTGGTTACTTCAAAAGCAATTGATAAGACATTGCAGGCACCAGATATTTATCAGGTAATTTGGGATAGTTTAACGGTTTAAAAAGGTAACCATTCTATTGATCCGATCGCAATCGGATCAGCTAGGCTTTGTGATTTTGAGCAATGATATTGTAAAAAAAAATCGCGATTGCGAGAAGCCTTTTTCAGCCGACAGCTAGCCCCGAATTTTTAGGGAAGCAATATTTTTTATCGCATCATTGACATAATCTGTTAGCAGGGTTGTAATTCCCGCGCATTCGGGAGTTTTAAAGCAGACGTTTTAAGATTCCACTCAAGTTGGGAATGACGATTCCCCGGGGATATTACTAATTAAATTTTATCTGGCATTCATATTGATGTTATCCATTGGATCATCCCTGAAACTGACAATGTATTTTTATACTTTTTTAAACCTTGACCTCGAATTATTATTCTCTTATAAACCTATACCCGCAACCTTCAATACAAGGTGGGTTAAGTTCCAGCGATTTTGCTGAAGCCCGGTATCGGAAAATTGCCGGCATTTTATTGTTGTCGCTATAGACCTCCATTTGTACACTGTCCAATATTTTAAAGGAAAATAGATTTGGGATTGCATCACCTTTAATTATTCCGGCTTTATCTACTGATTTCTCCAAAATCAAATATTTGGCACCACCTGTAACCTTTGTGTACTTCCCTTGTCCATTACCAATATCGAACAAGGTTTCGGTCAGTTTCCATTTTCCGTAAACTTCGCCTTTGCCATCATTACTATAGTCTGATTTTTTGCACGATGCATTGATCATGCCTACAGCCGCCAAAAAGAATAAAATTTTTTTCATAAAGTTGAATTTACAGCGTATACGCAGATGAATCCCAAAACGCTACTGGCAGGCTGAATTTAACTATTTATTTTTGAGGGCGAATATCTTCATTTACCTGTAGAGACCGGATTATCTTGCTGACCTCACAACTATCAGGTTTTTTTAACCGCAAATATTTTTAACGTTCTTCTGCTGTAGGTTGCAGACAGCTGTTTTTTATGGTTATTATAAATATGGAAGAAAGCCGAAGATACTTTGCCAATGCCGGTTCGATTGAATTCATATCAGTATCAATCCTGAGGTTGCCACCAAAAACTCCAGCAATTACCGTTGTATATTTTATTCCAGTCCAGCGCTGAAATCTATTCCAAAGTCAAAATCAAGCAGCACTGTCGGGTGGATTTTTAAACCGATGGCCAGTCGCATAATGGTAATAAAATTTGGACTGGTTTCGCCATTTTCATATTTAATGATGTCGCCGGTGTTTACCCCACTTCTTTTATAAAATTCGCGATAAGAAAGTTCCTGTTTCTCTTTTAAGGATTTTAGATGCTCGCCAAAGCTTTTCAGAATTATTTTTTCTTTCTCACTGATCATTTCATTGCTGATAAAAATACAATTGGCAATGTCTTTTATATTTTATTCAAAATCGTCATGCAATTACTTGACATTTGTCTTTTTTTTATTTACATTTACGTAACAAAAAAAAATAGACCAGTAAAAGGTAAAATTAAGAGTCTTGCAACCTCAAATCTCACGCCGTTGGAGCAAGACAGCAGATTTTATCCCATTTCTTATAGCGGAATTGCTATCTTTAGCTTTCCAACATAAGAGTGGGCTTCTGCTGTAATTCCATTTCAACGTAAGGCGTGAGAAACATTATGAGGTTATGGTTTGGGAAGCCCACTTTTTCTTCTCTCCGGCAAGACTCATAACATATAGTTATGGGAACGCAAAAAATAAATAAGATAAACAGGTTGTTGCTTACCAAAGTAGGTGTACGCCAGTATGTTTGTTTATTTATTTGTTATTTGCAGATATTTCTATACCAGTCCCTGCTAAGTTGTCCATTCGATAGGCTTTATGCCTTGAAACCTAAAAATCCCGAATAATTTTTTGATAAGGCAGGCTAACCTTAAAGGTTAATGAAAATTTAGGTTTTTTAATGATGATGGTCTGCCTTATTCCTTTTTGCAGAGATTATTAATATGCCGGTTAAACTTTGGTTTAGACGGAATATTTTATAAAAAACTAAGTGGCTTATGCTGCAATGGGATTGTTATGTCTAAATTTTTCGCCTAAATACTTTTTTTCCTTTTAAATCAATATCCGATAAGGCTAATTTTTAAAGTCCAAATTAACCGGATCACGCCAATTAAACGATGAGATTCAACAATGCTTATTTGCCGCTTTTTTTCTTTTGCTGGGCTTTGTTGTACAGTCCACTGGCGATATGGTATGTTTTTGAACAAAATGAAAATTTGAACACGGCTGTTCCGAAGGGTACACATGCTGATAAGATGGATGAGGCAGGGGATTTTGAATGTTTTCCTTTTACCTACACATCGTGCTGGTTGATCATTGGGCATAATCATCAAGGTTGCAATTTTAGCGATAGCTATATTCCATTTGTTTTTTATAAAGTTGATCAATGCAACGTGCATAGCGCAAATTAGGTGGTTTCTGCTTGATTGTCGCATACTGGAAAGTAAATTGGTTTGAGGATAACCAGCCCGTAACCTAACCATTGATAAGGCTTTGGAGTATGCACTTATCCTGATAAAATTTTCCATTTAAACTAATTAAAATTAAAAATAAACGGTTTTGGCTGTATTGCAATTGCTATGTCTTTTTAATCCAGACTTTTCCGCTGGGATTACCCTAGCCGCAAGTAGGGTACAGTGGCTAGCGAGGCTTATGAGGGAATGAGTTTCTCTCATAGCCTCTGCTTTAACATATCATGCAACTTGAACCAACTAAACAATTTATACATGAATAAAAATATTTATACTGTTTTACTAATCATGCTGTTTGCACTTGGCGTGTCAGCACAGCGTGTTGCGCCAATAAAGATTACTCCTATTGCCGTGGGAGATCAATTGCCAAAAACATTTTGGGATTTGAAACATGTTATGCTGAAGCGTGGCATACCTCATGAATATAACCTCTCTGCTGATAGGGGAAAACTTATCATCATTGATTTTTGGGCAAGCTGGTGCGGTTCCTGCATTAAAAGATTTCCTGAACTGGAAAATATCGAAAAGACCTTTCCAGAGAAGGTAAAAGTATTGTTAGTTAATTCGGTAGGTACTGAAGATACCATAGAGTCGCTATTAGCCAAATTTAAAGCTGGTTCGGCTAGTTTTACTTCCACAAACCTATCAATAATTGCGGCTGATTCGCTATTTCTTAAAGCTTTCCCCCACAAAGCTCTTCCACATTATGTGTGGATTGCCGATGGTGGCGTGCGTGCAATAACTACTGCAGAGCTTTTAACAGTAGAAAATGTAAAGTTGTTGCTTGAACATATGAATGAGATAGGAGATAGGAGGATGAAGATTGAGGCAATAAGGGCAAAATCTAAAAAAGATTGAAGCTATGGAGAAGATAAATCGCAAGTTTAAATTATATACGGCATGTCGCCAGTGCTATACAATTTCACTTTTGGTATTTTTCCTATCTGGCTTTTATTCTGCGGCGTTCGCACAAGAACGCTTAACAGGCGTAGTATTAAGCTCAGATGGTAAGCCACTTGCAGGTGTTACTGTTCACGCAGGTAGCGGAAAAACAGCTGTTTCTTCTGAAAAGGGTGAGTTTTCATTATCATTAACCACAGGAAACCATAAACTTAAATTGTCAGGACTGAATATTGATCAACTGGATACCGTTGTCTCTATTCCATTTTCAGGGGTTTTTAAGATAATATGTTCCGTTAATGATGTACAACTCCAAACTGTTGAGGTAAGTACAGGCTACCAACAACTGCCTAGGGAGCGGGCAACCGGATCTTTTGCCGTGGTTTCAAACAAGGTGCTTAATGAGCAGGTCGGCACCGATATTATCGGCAGGTTGGAAGGAATAGTAAGCGGTTATAGTGTAGATCGCAAAAGCAACGGCGGCGGGGGCTATGGGATCATCATCAGGGGAGTTAGTACATTAAGGGGTATACGTGCGCCGCTGATTGTGTTAGATAACTTTCCATATGAAGGTGATATCGATAATATTAACCCAAATGATATTGAAAGCGTAACCGTACTTAAAGATGCTGCCGCTGCGTCAATCTGGGGAGCCAGGGCCGGAAATGGGGTGGTGGTGATCACCTCTAAAAAAGCAAAATATAATTCAGCGTTAAAAGTAGCTTTTGCGGGAAGCTTTAAAGTTACAGATAAGCCAAATCTCTTTTACGAGAATAAGATCAGCGTTTCAGATTTTGTACAGGTTGAAAATTTTCTTTTTGATAAGGGTTATTTTAATGCTGTAGAAACAGGCACAGATAGATTCGCTCTTTCTGAAGCAGTGGAGTTAAGGATTGCCGCAAGAGATGGTAAGCTTTCGGCAGCCGAACTTGCAAAGAGGATGGATTTGCTAAGGAGTTATGACCTCAGGAAAGAGCTTGACCGCTATGTGTTCTCAAAGGCCACTGCGCAACAGTATTCGCTATCCTTAAATGGAGGCACAGATAAAAGGAACTGGCTTGCTTCATTCGGGACAGATAAAAATATAGATGCGCTCGGTACACCATTCAGCCGCTATAGTTTAAAGGCAGATCAAAATATAAAGCTTACCGATAAACTTACTTTGGGTGCAAATCTATTGTTCACCTATTCTTATAATGGCAGGGGCAGGGAAGATGTTTCCAAGCTGAATACGACCACCGGGAGCTTACCGCCCTACACCAGGCTTGCTGATGATAACGGCAACCCGCTCGTAGTTATGCGGAATTACAGGTCATCATACCTCTCCACTATTGGAAATGGTAAGCTTTTAGACTGGCAATATGTTCCGCTTGAGGATTATAAAAATATCACGGGAGGCACTGGCGTAAATTCAGTCCTGGCTTCGATCAGGGCTGCCTATCAGCTTACTGATTGGCTAAAATTTACGGCGAGTTATCAGCTGCAGCGCGAAGGAACTAAAACGAATACCAATTACCTTGAAAACAGTTATATGGTAAGAGAAATGGTAAACCTTTATTCCTCAGTTGATGCCAACGGTTTGCTGAAGAGAAATATCCCAACAGGATCTATCAGAGATCGGGGGCTTTCACTGCTAACGGCCCACAACGGTAGGGGACAGCTTGATTTTAATAAGTATTTCGGCAGACACTCCATTGTTGCACTGGCTGGTGCAGAATTAAGAAGCACAGCGATTGATGGAGAAACCAAGCGAGTTTATGGCGTTAACGAATCTACCCTCACATCTGGCGTGGTAGATTATGTAAACCCTTATCCTACCATCATAACAGGAAATACTGCATTTGTACCTAATGGTGATGGCTTTACGGGTTCTGTATCCCGGTTTGTATCATTGTTTGCCAATGCAGCCTATACCTTTGATGATCGTTATACGCTCTCGTTAAGTGTTAGGAGGGACGCTTCGAATCTTTTTGGCCTGGCTACCAACGACAAATGGAACCCGCTTTTTTCTTCAGGTCTTGCCTGGAATATTGCGAAAGAGAAGTTTTATACCTCAACTTTATTGCCACTGCTAAAACTCAGGATGACTTTTGGGGCGAGCGGTAATACCGACCCCAAAGGATCAGCCGCAACTTCGATTATATTTTCAAGCATCAACTCTCCTTACACACAGTCTCCTTATGCGATCTTCAATAACTATAATAATCCTGAACTAAAATGGGAACGTGTATACATGTTCAACGCAGGCCTTGATTTTGGCTTTAAGGGTAATAGGGTAAAAGGAAGCATTGAGGTTTTTAGGAAAAAATCAGTTGATCTTCTAGCCCTGAGCCCTATTGACCTTACCGCGGGGATAGGTTCTACAGTAGTAAAAAATACCGGCTCGATACAGGGTAATGGCGTAGACCTGGAGATGAACACCATTAATACAGCAGGGAAATTTATATGGACTACAGACTTTTTCTTAAATTATTACAAAGACCGCGTGATGAAAAACTATGACGCTTCTAGCAGTGTTCGCGCGTTGGTTAATGGGAATATTACCACAACTGGTGCGGTTGGATATCCACTTTTTAGCATGTTTTCTTACAAATGGGCTGGCCTCGATCCTCAAACTGGTGATCCACAGGGCCTACATGCTGGAGTCGTCAGTAAAAATTATACAGCCTTATTTGGTAATACATTGCGTATTGAGGATATGGTATATCATGGTTCTGCTCTTCCGGTTTTATCTGGTGCCTTGGGTAATAATTTTTCCTATGGCCGCTTTAGTGCCAGTTTCAGGCTAAGTTTCAAACTGGGTTATTACTTTAGGAAGCCCTCGTTAAATTATAATGCATTGTTTACTGGACGTGATGGTAATGGCGAATTTGCTTCGAGGTGGCAAAAACCGGGTAATGAGGCGTTCACCAACGTACCCAGTATGGTGTATCCGGCATCATCCAGCAGGGATGAGTTTTATATTGGCGCTGAAGTCAATGTGCTAAGGGGAGATCATGTGCGTATGCAATATATCAATATTGGCTTTGATGTTTCAGATAATAAACCAGGCAAAAAGCTTTTCTCCCAAGCAAAGGTATTTTTGGTGGCGTCGAACCTTGGAATTATCTGGCGGGCAAATCGTGAAGGTATTGATCCCGATTTTAGGGCCATACCAGATCAAAAAAATATAGCGATAGGTTTTAAGTCAAATTTATAAGTATAACATGAAAAAAATATTTTATATCATCTTACCCGTGCTGTTGATTACGTTTTCGTGTAAAAAATTTCTTGATGAGAAATCTGACCGTTCTTTGGCTATTGCTGAAACTTTAGCTGATCAGCAATCGCTATTAGATCATTATCAGGTGCTCAATCAGGCCGACGGCAATTCTGCGGAAATAAGTTCAACCGATTTTTATCTCACAGATGCCGATTTTTTGGCCAGATTAGAGAATGAACGCAATATGTATACTTGGCAGCGGGCAAATGTATTTTTGCCAGACCTAAACGAGTGGGGCAATAACTATAGGGCTGTGTATAGGGCTAATAGTGTTATAGAGAATCTGGCTAAAATTCCACGTACTGCTGCAAATGCGTCACAATGGGATAATGTGAGCGGACAAGCTTACTTTTACAGGGCAAAGAATATTTTGAAGAGCCTTTATGTTTGGGCACCAGCTTATGATTCAGCAACAGCTGGTACCGATCTTGGTGTGCCGCTTAGGGACGGTACTGATTTTAATGTGCCTTCTTTTAGGGCAACTGTGGCGGAGGGATATGCTCAGGTATTGGCCGATCTTAAGGTTTCCATACGATGTCTACCACCAGTTGCTGTACATGTAATACGTCCATCAAAGGCTGCTGCTTTTGGATTGCTGGCCAGGGCTTTGCTCTCTATGCGAAAGTATGATGAGGCCTATCTTTATGCAGATTCTTCATTAAAGTTAAAAAGTGAACTCATGGACTACAATACACTTAATTCGGCAAGTACATTCCCTGTTCCAAGGTTTAATGTAGAGGTGCTTCATGACAGTTATTTTACCGGCGTTCCTTTATCAAACGTCAGGGCGAAAACCGACCCCCAACTGATTGCTTTATACGAACCTAACGACCTCCGGAAAGTGGTGTTTTTTAATGATAACAGAAACGGAACATACGGTTTTAAAGGAAGTTATGAAGGGGCCACAACATTTTTTGCTGGCGTAGCTGTTGATGAGGTGCTGTTAATCAGGGCTGAATGTCTGGCCAGAATGAATAGGCTGCCTGAAGCACTTGCAGATCTTAATAAATTGCTGCGTAACCGATATAAGAAAAATACTTTTACAGAAAGGCAGAGTTCAGATCAGGAGTTGGTTAAAAAGATGATTTTAACAGAACGGAGAAAAGAATTACCGATGCGTGGACTAAGGTGGCCTGATGTAAAGCGTTTAAATAAAGAAGGTGCTGGAATTACCTTCGGCAGGACTGTTAATGGAGTAAATTATTCCCTCTTACCTAACTCATCCGGATTTGTACTTCCTATCCCTGAACAGGTGATTGAACTTTCAGGGATGCCTCAGAATCTCTGATGTAAAGGTGCAGTCTGATAAACTGCACCTTTTATGGTTAATCTCTGGTTGATCTGATTTCAGGAGAAGCCATTATTTTTTCTGCTGTGTCATAAGTTGAAAGATAGCTAGATAGCGATCCTGTAACTTCAATAGTGCAGGGCAATACTTCTTCTTCGCTACAGCTAAAAGATGGTGCGCCCGCAACTGGCTCCCACGAAGCTTGGTCGTTAATTGTGCCGTTACTATCTTTATAGTGGTACAGCGTTCCAAAAGTTTTAGTAGTGAAAGCACTTTGTGTTGCGATAAGGCCGAACCCCAATACGAGGGCTACAAGACCTAAATTGATTTTTTTTAGCATGTTTTTTTAAGTTTGATATTTACTGCTTATCAAATAGGGCTTAAGCAGCTAGCCCTGCTGTTTGTTCTCCTTGGCCATCAATACAGCTTGTAGTTTTTGATCTGTTGGCCTGGCCAGTTCCATTATTTAACCTTAATCTTTGTCACGTACCTCCGGCTTTAGTTTAATAAATAGTGAGAGCATTGCGGCGCTAATAAAAAAAATGTTGAAAATGAGGTGAGCCTTCCAGCCCATGGCTTTAATTACGCCACCACAACTACATGGTACTTTCGGGAAGTATCCTGAAATGATGAGTAGGATATATCCGGTAAAAATCAACATGAGTAAGAGTGATAAGGCTAAACCCAGCTTATTGGTTTTTTTTATCAATAGCAGTACAGCAGCAATTATTTCCAGGAATGGGATTAAGTATAATAGCACCGCTGTTATACCTGGGCTAAAAACTTGCAGACTCATTTGCTGCTGGTAAGCCTGGAAGTCAGTCAATTTGCTCCCCGCGGTATATACCCAGAGTAAAATGAATGCTGCTGAAATAACCTGTACTATCGATGTTTTCATATCCGTTTTCTTTGCTATTTCGAATTTGGATTATATTCTGCTAAACCACCTCACATCTAAATGGGAAAAACCAATATCTTCATCAAAAATGACTAAACCAATGTGGGTTGATCATGCTGCTGTTGATCGATAGGCCGAGTAAATTATGGTGTATGTTTGTAATTTCTATTTCTCATTGCACTCAGCGTACTGCTATGAATGCCCAGGTATGATGCCACATCTTTTACTGCAGTCTGGCTAAAAACGATCGGAAAAGATGCAAGTAATTTATCCAGCCTTTGGTCGGCATTTTGAGTTTTTAATCCAATCATCATTACGATTACTTTGGCCAATAATTCAGCATTTATTTCAGCACTTAAAGTGGCCGATTCGCGGAATAGCCTATGCATGTTATTGCCGTGTTTTACGGGTATGGCAAGCAAAGTAGTGTCTTCTGAAAATTGCATGAAAAACTGGCTTTTTGCATATCTGGAGATGGATTTAAAGTCTGGTAAAATATCGTTTGCCTGGAAAAACATCAAGGTGATTTCCTGCTCATTCTCGGTGTCATCAGTAAATATTCTTCCACCGCCTTTGGCCAGATAGCAAAAATGGCCAAGCGCTGTGTTGTTGAATGCGATTTTTTCCAGTTTCATGAAATCGGTTTGGTACATCGCGTAGCTAATGTAGGCGCGGAGGCCGACCGAAAGTTTTTGATAGGATGATAATTTAGAGAGGTATTGTTCTTTTTCCATAACCATTTTTTTGAAGGTAAAGAAATGGATATTTCGACGTTTGTCAAGTTGCTGTTCCAGCCACCCTCAGCAACCCCGTTATTTTTTCGTTTTAAGAAAATAAAAGGCTTAGATCTGTTATATTTGAGCCATGAAATAAAAAATAATTACATATTGATATTGTAGCGACAGCTATTTTACTGTTTTAGAAAACCGCAAAACTTCAAAAGACACAGGAAAAAATAGATGGTTGCCTACGCTATGCGTGGGTGCCTGTTTATCTTGTGTCTGGGCATTTGCGGTGCCCCTAAAACGGATATCGGGTTAACCCACGCTTTTATGGATAGTTCCTCCCAGTCAAATTACTTTCTTCTCAATCTGCCCATTGCAGAACTTCCACTATCTGAGAATTTTAAGCTTAGAAGCAAATTAATGGGCTTTTTTACCCTTCAGGATATTATTGGAGTAAAACAAAAAGAATTATCTACGCTTGAGGATTATTCAGAACACTGGTATTTTGAATTTGTAGATTTCTTACACAGGAAAGAATTATTAGATCTTCTTGGTTAGCATTTGTCCTGGGCAATGTTCAACATGACAACGATTTTTTCGATCACCTTTTGGATATCCTTATCCACATAGCCATAGTATGCATTTTTAAAGCTTTTTTCTGATATAACCTCTTTTTCAGTCGTACTATAATGTTTAGTAATGTATTGGTGCAGCAGTTTTGGACTCTTTATTGTAATAATGCCCGCCTCGACTTGCAAGTTGATAAATAGGGCAAGCTGCCTAACGGTGAAGGTTACCTTAAAATTGCTTTCTAAAATACCACCGCGCGTCAGATCTTCGGCTATGGTATCTATTGATTGCAGGTAGCTGATTTCACTTTCAATATACCTGAGTATGGCTTCATCAATATCGGGCAAATTTTTATGGTATGGTATACTGATGGTTTTAAAAACCTGTCCAATCAGTTTTTTAAAGAAATGGATTAATCTATATTGCTCGCTTATGTTTTCGCAATTCTGAAGCTCGCGATTAAGGTGGCTGCAGCAGGAGTGATAAAAGAAGGGATGATTAAAATTTAATGATACGAGTAGAAGAATAATGTCGGAAAAATCTAAAGGTTGCACAAAAGTATTTAAAGCCATCTTTATGGAATCAAAAAAAGCGTACAGATATTTAGCCTGTTCAAAAGTGAAACGCCCTGTATAGTCGTTCAGGTTTTTGAAGAGCTGTTTAAACAGGTTGATGGTTTCCTTGTCTGCATGTAATTCTTCAGCTTTTTTCAGGATCTGACCGGAATTTGATGCAATATCTAAAATGAGTTGTTCCTGGCTAGCCGTTGAAACGGGGCAATCGAAGTCAAAATAATATGGTAAATGCTGCTGAAGATCGATTACCATTTGATTAAGTAGCTTTACTAAACTACTAATCATTCCGTCTCTACTTTTTTGATCAGCGTAAGGCTCATTTTCATTCGTTAGCGCCTCTGCCTCATCAATTAATTGCATCAATCCTCTTTGATGTTGCCTGATGTAAGCCTTAGCTCTATCAGGCTCAACCAGCGTAGCATGATGTAGGATGGAACTCATTATCCGTTTACTTTCTTTTGTGATTTTGTGTTGCGATTCTTTGTCATGGCATTGCCCTGCCACTTTAATCTTAATAACATCTAAAATCAATTCCCTGAAGCTTATAATTTCGTACATCATTTGCTCAAAAGCCAATTGCCTAATTCTAGCTTTTTTATTTTCATTTTCCGAATTAACTTGGTAAAAAGCCGCTTTAACGTGGCGAAAATAAATGTTAACAATTGTTGGTTAACGTAAACAGGCTATATCATGTGGTAAAGTAACATCCACATTCAAATTAGGGAGGTGGGGAAAATGCATAGGCTTTCCCAACCCATCGTTAGGAAAATTGAATATATTATTGCAGATGGTTTTCTATTGCGCCGGAAATCTGGTTGATCTCGGCTACGCCTAAAGAAATGTGGTGACCGCTTCCAGTCAGTTTATTTTTAGTGACTAATGTTTCAGCATCGATCTCTTCCGCTTTCATTAAGATCCAGTCAGATCCTTGTTTTTTTAAAATGCCTAAAATCTCCTCTAAATAAACAATCCTAAAATGATCATCTTGTGGAATAATGGTCAGTGTTAGTGCCTGATCATTATGGTTAATTTCAATATTAAATGCATTCATGATCTCAAAACCATTACATTTTGTTTATTGTTTTGGTAAAATGAAACAGGTGATCAGGATACACAAACAACTATCATGGATCAGTTGAAAGAAATGTTTTTGGACCTGCTTTGATGTTTAAATGTTATCATACACGTTCAGCCACTTTGGCTTAACTATTTAGCCGGTTACTTGTAACGAACCGCTGTTCACCAAGCAACCGGCTTAAACAAGGTATCATTAATCCACTCTTCCCGGATATTGCTTCAACGCTATTTCCAGGCAGTCCATCGCCGCATTTAAGTCATCGGTATTTAAAACGTAAGCCATACGGACTTCATTTTTACCAGAGCCAGCGGTAGAGTAAAAGCCGGTAGCAGGCGCCATCATAACCGTTTGATTATTGTGATTAAAATCCTCTAAAATCCACTGGCAAAATTTATCGGCATCATCAATCGGGAATTTGGCTACTACATAAAATGCACCCCCCGGATTAGGACAAAAAACGCCATCAATATTATTTAACCGGTTAACCAATGTATCTCTGCGTAAAGTATATTCGGTATTTACTTTTTCGAAATAACTGTCCGGAGTATCTACAGCTGCCGCACCAGCAATCTGTTCGACCATGCCCGGGCTTAATCTTGCCTGTGCGAATTTTAATCCTGATGTAATCACTTCTTTGTTTTTGGTAATCAAACAGCCTAAGCGTGCGCCACATGCACTGTAACGTTTAGAAACCGTATCCATAACCACCACATTTTCATCCAAACCATCCAAATGCATCGGCGAAATAAATTCCCTGCCATCATAACAGAATTCGCGATACGCTTCATCGGAGAATAAAAACAGATCGTATTTAACACAAAGCGTTTTTAAAGCCTCTAATTCTTCTTTAGAATATAAATAACCCGTTGGGTTATTAGGGTTGCAGATAATAATTGCTTTGGTTTTTTCGGTAATTAATTTTTCGAATTCGGCAATCGGTGGCAATGCAAAACCATTTTCGATATAAGAAAGAATCGGTTTCACCACAACATTGCTCATACAGGCAAAGCCATTGTAATTGGCGTAAAAAGGTTCCGGAATGATAATTTCATCTCCTTCATTTACACAGGTTTGCATGGCAATGGTGATGGCCTCTGAGCCACCAACGGTTACCAGGATATTTTCTGGCGTAATATCGTAACCCAGTTTATTGTAGTATTCGGTAAGTTTTAAACGGTAAGCAAGGGTACCTTCTGATGGTGTATAGGCCCAAACATTAAAATCAATGTTTTTGATGGCATTTAACATTCCTTCTGGTGTCTCTATGTCTGGCTGACCAATATTTAAATGGAAAACTTTTTTACCATCTTTTTTAGCTTGATCTGCAAATGGAGTTAACTTTCTGATTGGTGAAGCAGGCATCTGCACACCCTTTTGTGAAATTTTTGGCATGGCACAAAAATAAAAAAGTCCGGATGAAAATCCGGACTTTTTAAATATTATCGTTTAAAAATTATTTTGAAGAAGCGGCAACTGTTTCGCCTTTAATGTAAAGCACTTTAATTGGTGTTTTTGCATTTGAAGTAATGGTTACGGCTTTAGAAAAGGTTGACGGACCAGCAGCGGCGTTAAACGTTACTGAAATTACACCGGTTTCACCTTTTTTTATTGGTGTAGAAGTATATTTAGGTACTGTACACCCACAGCTTGCCTCAGCTTTGGTGATAATTAAAGGCGCTTCGCCAACATTGGTGTATTTGAAATCGTAAGTTACTGGTTTGTTCAAAACAATTTTACCAAAATCGTGCGTTTCTGATTCAAATTTGAACTCTGCAGGTTTGGTTTGTGCGTTTGCTGCAAGACCCAAACCTAAAACAAAAGCGAATAATACTAAGATCTTTTTCATGTTATGTGGTGTGATTTATTTTTTAATAATTCTAAAACAAATTTAATGTTTTCCTAATAAAACAAAAACTATTCCAAATATATTTTGCAAATCCATATATAATTTTACAATGTAGGGTAAAGGCAAACTTTTAATTTTCCATATATTTGCCGCAACCAATCTTTGATTACTATGCCGAATGAAAAATTGATGACCAAAACTATTGATGCTTCCGAACTTAGTTTTAACGATTTTAAATCTATTGTTATAAACGACTATAAAATTGCCTTCGAAAGCAGGCAGGCCAGTATTTTAGGCCGCAGGGAAGTATTAACAGGTAAGGCTAAATTTGGCATTTTCGGCGATGGTAAAGAGGTTCCGCAATTGGCCATGGCTAAAGCATTTAAAAATGGCGACTGGCGCTCGGGTTATTACCGAGATCAAACTTTTGCCTTTGCCACAGGGATCTCTACTATCAAAGAATTTTTTGCCCAGCTCTATGCTAATCCGGCAGAAGGTGCGGATCCATTTTCGGGGGGAAGACAAATGAACTGCCATTTTGCAACAAAATCTGTAAACGAAGATGGCAGCTGGAACGATTTAACGCAGATTAAAAATTGCTCATCTGATATTTCGCCAACCGGTGGGCAGATGGCCCGCTTGGTAGGTTTGGCTTATGCTTCTAAATTATTCAGGCAAAATAAAGAACTCGATTATTTAAAACACTTTTCTGTAAACGGAAATGAGGTGGCCTTTGGTACCATTGGCAACGCATCAACTTCTGAAGGGGTATTTTTCGAGGCCATTAATGCTGCTGGCGTGTTACAGATACCCATGGCCATTTCTATTTGGGATGATGATTATGGCATTTCCGTTCCGGCAAAATATCAAACTACAAAAGAAGATATTTCTGAGGTTTTAAAAGGTTTTCAGCGTGATGCTGATCAGCCTGGATATGAAATTTATAAAGTAAAAGGCTGGGATTATCCGGCTTTGTGCGAGGTGTATGAAAAGGCGATACAGGTTTGCCGCGATGAGCATGTACCTGTTTTAATCCATGTTACCGAACTCACACAGCCTCAGGGACATTCTACCTCTGGTTCGCACGAAAGGTACAAATCAAAAGAACGCCTATCTTGGGAAACTGAATACGATTGTATCCAGAAAATGCGTACCTGGATGCTCGAATCGGCTCTGGCAACCGAAGAGGAAATCGCAGCGCTTGAAAAAGAGGCAAAGATTTTTGTTCGCAACGCACAAAAAGAAGCCTGGAATGAGTTTTTGGACAGCATTAAACCAGAACAGAAGCAAGTAGTTGATTTGGTTAGCGGCGTAGCTAAACATCAGCCCGAACTGGCAAAAATTGCGGCGGGATTAGCTTCAATTGCAGATGCGCAACGCAGGGAAGTATTTGCTGCTGCACGCAAAGCCATACGTTTATCAGCTGCTTTTAGCAGTCCTGAACGTAATAAACTGGTGGAATGGTATAAGCAACAGGATCATTTAAATTACGATCGTTACAATTCCAAACTGCATACCAATGGTAAGGAAAGTCCGGATAAGATTGCACTGGTCGAAGCCGTATATGATGAACAATCGAAAATGGTTGATGGTAGGGAAGTACTCAACGCCTGCTTTAATGAAAACTTTGCACGCGATCCGCGTTTGGTTGCTTTTGGAGAAGATTTAGGAAACATTGGAGATGTAAATCAAGGTTTTGCAGGTTTGCAGGCTAAATATGGCGAGTTAAGAATCACCGATACCGGCATCAGGGAAATGACCATTATGGGGCAGGGAATAGGTTTAGCCATGAGGGGTTTAAAGCCTATTGCCGAAATCCAATATCTTGATTATTTGATTTTTGCCTTAAATGTGCTTAGTGATGACCTGGCATCGCTCTCGTACCGCACCAAAGGAATTCAGAAAGCGCCGGTTATTGTGCGCACCCGTGGTCATCGACTGGAGGGAATCTGGCATTCCGGATCGCCAATTAGCATGATTTTAGGGGCCTTAAGAGGTATGCATTTATGCGTACCAAGAAATATGACCCAGGCTGCAGGTATGTATAACACGCTTTTCAGGGCTGATGAACCAGCCATTGTAATTGAATGTTTAAATGGTTACCGCCTTAAAGAAAAACTGCCGGGTAATGCCGGTGATTTTACAGTACCCTTAGGCCGGGCAGAGGTTTTAGAAGAAGGAACTGATATTACGGTTATCTCTTACGGTTCGTCATTAAGAATTGTTCAGGAAGCAGCAGAAGAGCTGAACTTATTGGGTATTTCTGTAGAAATTATAGACCCACAAACGCTTTTACCTTTTGATACTACACAGGTTTGTGTAAAATCACTTGCCAAAACCAATAAATTATTGGTGGTGGATGAGGATGTTCCCGGAGGGGCATCGGCCTATATCCTTCAACAGGTACTGGAAGAACAGAAAGGTTATTTTCATTTAGATGGTCAGCCAAAAACATTATCGGCCAAAGCACATCGCCCACCATTCGGATCAGATGGTGATTATTTCAGTAAGCCTTCTGTTGATGATGTAATTGAAGCTGTTTACCAGATGATGCATGATGCAAATCCCTCTAAATATCCTTCGCTATTTTAACGAATAGCTGGATAGTTAGATGATTGGTTATCGTCTTTTTATTTCTATGGGGATGATTTAGTGTTGAGGAATGATTAAAAAAGTGATTCCTTAATCGTTTTTTTTCTTGAATAGATCAAACTTAATCTGGAGTTAGTTCATTAGAAAGGAGTAAAAGTTGTATCAACGATTTTAAGCGTAATTTCCGTAAAAATTTATTTTTGATGTTTCTTTTTCCCAGTATATAATTTCTCTCCTGCTTTTATGGCCAATTGCAGGTCGTTTTCTTCTGGTGGTACCGGACAGCGATAGCCTTCACTATAGGCGCAATAGGGATTATAAGCCTTGTTGAAATCGATTTCGATGTGATTATCGACAATTTCTTTAGCATCCAGATCAATGTACCTTCCACCACCATAAGTTTCCTTATTGTTGGTTTCATCTGTAAAAGGTAAAAAGAGGTGATCTTTATATAATGGGTTGTTTGACAAAGCAACACTTCTATACAAAGTCATTTGGATTTTCTTCTCATCCAAAACGAAGTTAACATGTGCATACCGGTAATAATCGCTGCTTGAACCATTAAAAGCAGGCATCTTGAAAACTTTTTCGTTTTTTAGTAATTCTATGGTAGCGAATATTTTATAAGTACTGTCCGCATCGTAAAAGTGCAGGTTTTGCAGGTCGATTTTCTTTAGTGGAGCGCGTTCGTCTTTTATAAAATCCTGCTTGTAAGCCTCACGGTGCTTTGCAATCTGTTCAGCGTAGCTTTGGGCAAAGCTGTTCATGCTGATGAGGAGCAATAGAAAGGTGAAAATTTTCATTGAGGGAAATTAGATGATACTGGCTTTGTTTCTTAAAAACTGATCGGCTAAAACCAGTGCAGCCATGGCTTCAACAATAACGACTGCTCTGGGTACTACACAAGGGTCGTGCCGGCCTTTGCCTTTAATCTCCGAGGCTTCACCCGCCGCATTTATAGTTTGTTGGTTATGCATGATGGTCGCTACAGGTTTAAATGCCACTTTGAAGGTAATATCCATTCCGTTGGATATCCCGCCTAAAATACCACCCGCATAGTTGGTGGTGGTTTTAAACACTTTTGAATCGGCAGCTTTTGGTTGGGGGATATCGTTATGTTGTGAACCCCTTAATTCGCTTCCTGCAAAACCAGAGCCATATTCGAAACCGTGAACGGCATTAATGCTGAGCATGGCTTTACCTAAATCAGCATGCAATTTATCGAAAACAGGTTCACCTAAACCTGCCGGGCAACCTTTTACTACACAGCTTATTTTTCCGCCTACGGTATCGCCATCTTTTCTAACCGAATCTATAAACTCAATCATTTCGTGTGCAGTTGCAGGATCGGCACAGCGAACAATATTATCTTCTCTGATTTGCAATAAAGCAGATAGGTCATTGCCTTCTAAATTTGGCGCTTCAATTGTACCTACTGAAGTTACATGGGCGAAAATTTCGATCCCCTGTTGCTTTAAAAGCAATTTGGCAATTGCTCCGGCTGCTACGCGGGCAGCGGTTTCGCGTGCAGACGAGCGTCCGCCACCGCGGTGATCGCGGATTCCGTATTTGGCATCGTAAACATAATCGGCGTGGCTGGGGCGGTAAACATCCACATTATGCCCGTAATCTTTTGAACGCTGATCCTCATTCGGAATTAAAAGTGCAATAGGTGTCCCGGTACTTTTTCCTTCAAATACACCCGATAGAATCTGAACGGTATCGCTTTCTTTTCTTTGCGTGGTGATTTTAGATTGACCTGGTTTACGTTTATCCAGTTCTGATTGGATAAAATCCATATCAATATCCAATTGTGCCGGACAGCCATCGATAATTACACCAATAGCCACACCATGAGATTCGCCAAAGGTTGTGATGCGAAAAAGTTGTCCGAATGAATTGCCTGCCATGTTTATTAGATAAGAGAGAGTAGATATGAGATTTGAGAAGAACCAAATTCTTATCTAAACTTCAGTTTTTAAATTATTTAGGGGTTAGATTTGAGAAGTTTTCCCCAAATCTTGTTATTATTTGTCTTAATTAATCTGATGTCTCCACAACGATTTATTCTCTGTCAAATCTTATGTCTCACATCTGGTATCTCACTTCTCAAATCTCTTTCACCTCAAACCCTGCTTTTTTCAAATCTTCCCAATAATATGGATATGATTTTTCTACCACCTGCATGTCTTCAATTTCGACTTCGTTAATCAACAAAGCCAGTGGTGCAAAAGCCATAGCCATACGGTGGTCTTCGTAGGTTGCAATGGTAATTTTATCCGGGAAATGAAGATTATCTGTGTTTAGTGTATAAATCAGATTGTTTTCAGCCAGTGTGACGCCAATTTTTGCCAGTTCGTTCTGAAGGGCCGCAATGCGGTCTGTTTCTTTGATTTTTAAAGTTTCCAGGCCCGTAAAAGCCATGTTTTTACCCAAAGCTGCAGCGATAACGATAATGGTTTGTGCCAAATCAGGGCAGGTTTTAAGGTCTAGTATCTGATTGGTATCTAGAGACAGGCCCAGGTTGCTGATCGAAATTCCTCTTTCCGTTTTACTGGTTGCAATGCCAAAAATCTTCATGATGTTTTTGATCTGGCTATCGCCCTGTAAACTTTTCTCTTTTAAAGCCGGTAAATTAATTTCTGCTTCCTCAGCAAGAGCTGCAATGCTATACCAATAGGATGCTGCACTCCAATCGGGCTCTACAACCAGGGTCCCCGGTTTAAAAGCCTGGGGTTCAATAGTGATCGAATTCCCGTTCCAGCGATGTTCGATACCAACTTCTGTAAGCATATCCAAAGTCATATCTACATATGGCCTGGAGGTAAGCTCACCTTCAATTTCTAAAGTCAAACCTTGGGGCAGGACAGGGGCAATCATTAACAAGGCCGAAATATACTGACTACTGATATCGCCTTTAATTCTTACCTGGTTCGTTTTCTGGTCTAACGGACCATTGATGTTCAGCGGTGGAAAACCTTCAGCCTCTGCATAAGAAATGTCAGCGCCAATGGTTTTTAAGGCTTCGGCCAAAATACCAATCGGGCGTTGCTTCATGCGTTCGGTCCCCGTAAGTAAAAAGTTGCCGTTTTTTGCCGAAAGATACGCCGATAAGAAACGCATAGCGGTTCCGGCAGGCCCCACATCAACCAATTCGGAGTTTGCCGTTTTCCGTTTAGCGTCTACTCTCAAATCACTACCCTCAACTCCCAGCTTGTTCAGGATATCATTTAATGTTACGGTATCAGCGGCGTTGGAAAGATTATCTACTTTAACCAGATTTTTACTTAAAGCGCTTATAATTAAAGCCCTGTTGCATTCGCTTTTTGAGCCTGTTAACTGGATTTCCGCATTAATATTCTTGGTTCCTTTAAAAGAAACTAAGGCATTTTTAGACATTTTTATTCTGTTTTAAACTTAAATGTAGGTGTCAGATGGTAACATCTGACACCACATCGATAATGTTATATGTAGAAGATTTCTTTTTAAGGTTAGGTTTCACCCTCTACCTTACACCTTCCAGCCTTATACCTTACTTAGGCTTTAACTTCATTATGTTGCTCAGCAGCGATGCCTTTCTCGGCTTTACCGGCATTCATAATTTCTGTTTGTTTACGGATGGATTCACCATGCATTAATTCCAGGAATTTCTCTGTAAAGTTTAAATCCAGTTTCAAAGCTTTTGCAAAAGCATGGCCTTTTTTGATGATGGCATCCCAACGGTTTACCTGTAAAATCGTTACCTGGTTATCGCGTTTAAATTCACCGATTTTTTCTACAATAGCCATACGCTCACCTAACTTCTGTAACAAGATATCATCAATTTTATCAATTGATTTACGCAGTTCGGCTAATTTATCGGCAGATGCTTCATTTGGTACTTCAGGTTCACGTACGGTTAAACGATCTACCAAATCAGCTAAAGCTGCTGGTGTAACTTGTTGTTTGGCATCTGTCCAGGCCACTGATGGATCTACATGAGATTCGATCATTAAACCTTGCATATCTAAATCCAAAGCTTTTTGAGCAACGTAAGGGATTAACTCACGGTTACCACAGATATGGCTTGGATCGTTAATGATGGGAAGTTCAGGGCATAAAGTTTTTAACTGGATAGCCATCTCCCACATTGGTTCGTTACGGAAAGAACTTTTCTCGAAAGATGAGAATCCACGGTGGATAGCACCGATTTTAGTAATTCCTGCCCCATTGATACGCTCAATTGCACCGATCCATAACTGTAAATCAGGATTAACCGGGTTTTTAATTAATACCGGAACATCATGGCCTTTTAAAGCATCAGCAATTTCCTGAACGGTGAACGGATTTACTGTAGAACGTGCACCGATCCAAAGGATATCTACACCAGCAGCCAAAGCCTCTTCAACGTGTTTTGCATTTGCAACCTCTACAGCTGTAGGTAAACCAGTTTCCGCTTTGGCGCGTTTTAACCACTCTAAGCCAATACTTCCGATACCTTCAAATTCTCCCGGACGGGTGCGTGGTTTCCAGATACCTGCACGTAATACCGATACTTTACCGGTAGCCGCTAATAAGTGTGCTGTAGTTAATAATTGTTCTTCAGTTTCCGCACTGCAGGGACCGGAAATGATTAGTGGTTCGTTGTTTACGTTTAACCAGGTGTTTAAAGGTTGAATGTTTAAATTAAGTTTCATGATGAAGGGTTTGTTTAAAGTCCTTAGTCCGCAGTCGGAAATCAGGAGTTATATTTTAATTATTTTATTATTACAGGTTTGACTATTCTACTATTTGTCTTCGGCCCAGACTTCGGACTTATTTATACTTTATCGTTCTTTTGATATTCTCCTAATATGTTAAAGTTCGATGTATATTTTAATGCCTTTCTAATGGCCTTATCATATTTTTCGGTGCTTGGCCATTCTAAGTCGACGTAAAAGTAATATTCGTTTCTTTTACCTAAAACCGGCATAGATTGTATTTTTGTTAAGCTTACTTCTTGTTCTGCGAAGATATTTAACACTGTTGCCAATGAACCGGCTTTGTGGCCAACCTGAAAGCAAATAGATGCTTTGTTTATTTTTTTGCCTTCGTCTGTTTTGTCTTTTTTCAGGATCAGGAAACGGGTATAGTTTTTCTTATTTGATTCTACACGGCGTTCTAAAATGTTTAAGCCGTAAAGTTCTGCTGCTAAGTTGTTTGCAATGGCCATCGTGTCTGTTAGCTGCTCTTGCTGTATGCGTTTGGCACAGGCTGCGGTATCATTGCTTTCTACGATTTTAATGTGTGGATAATCATAAAAGAAATCGATACACTGGCGGATGGCGATGGGGTGTGAAGTAACCACTTTAATATCTTCAAACTTTACGCCTGGTAGCGCCATCAAGTGCAATTGGATAGCTAAGTAAACCTCGCCTACAACTGAAAAACCAAAATCTCTGATCAGTGTATAGTTTGGTAATAAACTGCCGGCGATAGAGTTTTCGATCGCCATTACGACGAAATCTGCCTCGTTTTTTTCTAATTTATCGCAGGTTTCTTTAAAAGAATTACACTCAACAGTCTCAATGTCTCTACCAAAGAATTTGTATGCGGCCTCCTCGTGGAAAGATGCCTTAATACCCTGAATTGCTACTCGTTTTGTCGTTTCCATTTTTGCGTTAAAACAAAAAAGTCCCGGCTGGTTGCCGGGACTTTTTTATACATTTTAATATTATTATATATCTTTTTGCATATTAGCCCCGGCTCTTACTAAAATAGTAAAAGTAACCAAAGTAATATGTGTTTGTATTTTGCATTTCTTTTTTTGTTGAGCCAAATGTAGTAACAAAATTTAATTTGTCAATAGTAAAATGAAAATATTTTTAATGAAATTTAATTTTTTTGTTTTTGAACCGTTTTGGCAATGAGTGTATAATATTCAAATCTATTGTTTAGTTGATATGTAACTATCGATTTTAACTGAAGATAGCTGATATAGAAAGTAGAATTTAACTCAGATATTAATTGAATTTACAAGCTTTCTATTATTTTCTGAATATCTTTTTTAGTGATAGTAGCTTCTTCAGATTTATCATAAATGTAAATCATATTGATTTCATTTTCAATCTGCAGATAAGTAATTACCCTGTAACCACCGCTCTTTCCTTTTCCTTTACTTTTAACAGCTAATCTTATCTTAAAAATTCCATTGCCAAGATCGGCACCAATTCGTGGATTTTCGAGCAGTTGGGATTCTAATTCGGATAAATCGTTAATTAGAGATAAATGTTTTTTTTTTAATTGCTTGGCTTTTTTTATAAAAATAGGTGAGTAGATTATCTTTATTTCCATTGTTTCAGATATCTTTTAAAGATAACGGCTCAATTTTGCCAGATTTAATTTCTTTTGCTTCTTTTATCCCCTGAGCAATACCATTTAACAGAAGTTTTTTCTTAGAAGGCTGAACCACTTTTGCATTAATTCTTTTTAATACCTCTAGCAGAAATTCAGTATCGTTATCTTTAACTTGTATGGTTAATGTGGTCATAGCAGTAAATTTTATACCAAAAATACGAATTATATCTAAGTATAATAGATATTAAGTTTAAAGAGAGAAATTACCAAATACTGTGCCTGATTGAGCGTAATCAGTGATAAAATTAGGTGTGGTATATCATAAAAAAAAGGTCTGTGGAGACACAGACCTTAGTTTATTTTTATCCTGCAGAGCTCAGCTCGCCATGGTCGTTAAGTGCTTTTACTTTTTGCTTTTGCTCGTCATCATGTCTTTTCTGTTCTTCTTCGCGCAGCTCCTTTTGCATGATTTTTGCAATTTTGGTACTTCCGTCATGGCTCCACCCCGGTGGGTTAAAAATGTATTTCACTTTATCCATAAAGGTGGGTGCCTTTTTTACATCTGCTGTTAAGGCAATAAATTCGTGGAAAATAATGTTTACAGGGCCTGTATCGGTAGGCTGGGTGGTTAAGCCGTATTTAACTTTATCTTCAGGTAACTCGGCCTGGAAGGTTCCAAACCACCTGTCCCACAGAATTAATACCATACCCATGTTTTTATCAAGGTAACGCACATTACTGGCATGGTGTACACGGTGATGAGATGGCGTTACAAAGATATACTCGTACCATTTCGGGAATCTGATATTGTATTGGGTGTGAACCAGGTTGCCATAAATTTGGGTAACCAGGTAGGCAAAAAGAATATCAACTGCCGTAAAGCCCATAAAGGCCAGGGGCAGGTAAAAGAAAACGCGGTATAATGGCTCAAAAACAGTTGAACGGAAACCCGTGGTTAAGTTAAAGTGTTCAGAAGAGTGATGGGTAACATGCATTGCCCAGAAAAAGCGTACGTAATGACCTACGGTATGCAAAAACCAGTATAAAAAATCCTGTGCTAAAATCAGCACGATCCAATAGAGCCAAATATTGGAAATCTGAAACAAGCGGAACTGGTAACAATAGGCCAATAAGAAAAAAGTAAATGTTTTGGTACCTAAATTAATTACAACAGCTGCAGTCATCAGATAGATGTTGGTCCAGGTATCGCGTTTGGTATATAATTTTCTGTCGTGCTGGTAGCTGAAATACATTTCAACCAGGGTTAACACGATTACGAAGCTAAAAAGCCCGATAACAGAAATATCACTTCCGGTATATTTCATTTTATAAACTGTTATAATAATCTAAACTGCTTAAAATATCGGTTGTACTTACACGGCAGTTAAACGTGCATTTACCTATGTTTTCCAAAAGTGAAAAGAGAATGTTTCCGTCTTCATTCTTTTTATCACTTTTCATTAATTCCAAAAGGGTGTTATAGCTTTCTTTTTTAATATTGTATTTGGGATACAACGATAAGATATATCTGCTGATATCTTCCAGTTCTTCTGTGCTCAATGTGCTGTTATTGATTGAAAGCGCTGCCTCGCAAACAAAACCGATGGCAATGGCTTCACCATGTGTAAGCGGATTTTCGTCATTTGCCAGAGAATAACCTTCAATAGCATGGCCAATGGTATGTCCAAAGTTTAAAATCTTCCGCAGGTTTTTCTCATGCGGATCGATGGTTACCACTTCATTTTTAATCTCAACCGAGCGGTAAATATCTGCTGCTGCGGGCGTTAAATAGTCACTAACCTTAAGTTTTTCGTAATAAGCTTTGTCGTAAATTAAACCATGTTTAATCATCTCGGCAAAGCCCGATAAAAGTTCGCGCGGGGGCAGTGTTTTCAAAAATGCGGTTTCAATAAAAACCATTTGCGGCAGGGTAAAGGTACCCACCATGTTTTTTACATTGTCGATATCAATTCCCGTTTTACCGCCAACTGAGGCATCAACCTGAGAAAGGAGGGTGGTGGGAATGTTGATAAAATCGATTCCGCGTTTATAGGTAGAGGCAATAAAGCCACCCATATCGGTAATTACACCTCCACCGAGGTTGATCATCAGGCTTTTACGGTCGGCTTCAAAATCCAGTAAGGTTTTCCAGATGCCAATGCAGAAATCGATGTTTTTATTTTCTTCACCTGCTGAAGTTTCAATCAGGTCAAATTCAGAAAAGTCTAAGATGGATTGAAACAGGGGCAGGCAAACTTCACTGGTATGTTCATCAGCCAGTACAAAAACCTTGCTGTATTTATTGCTTGCTAAAAGTGTTTTTAAAGCATCTAAATTGCTTTCGAAATAAAGCGTATGGCCTGCGCTGGTAAGTGGTTCCATTAAATAATTTCTATTTTATTTTCGCCAAAAGTAACAATATCGCCAACTCTGACCTTATAACGTTTGCGGAATTCGACCTCGCCGTTGGTTTTTACTAAACCATCTTCAACAACGGTTTGGGCATCACCGCCACTGCCTACCAATCCGCTTGCTTTTAACAGCTGGATCAATGGAATAAATTCGCCCTCTAATTTGAATTGTATCATTTTGTGCAAAAATACGATTATTTAAAGGTTTTTAGTTTTAACAACCAATGCTTTTTATAATTTTGCATCAATCTGACTTATTATATCGTAACAAATGGATTTATCCACCAAGAAACTGCCAAATTTCGATAATACGGAAATTGCATTCCGTCAAAAATCTAACCAGGAACTTAAAAAAGCATACTGGCTTTTTAAAATGATCGGAAATAATTTCCTCACGAAAGTTGGTCCCGCCATTACAAACTTCTTTTTAAATATTGGCCTGCCGATTCAGGGCGCCATTAAAGCAACCATTTTTCAGCAGTTTTGCGGCGGTGAAACCATTGCAGAATGTGATAAGGCCATTGCGCAACTGGACAAAGGTGGGGTAGGTACCATTTTAGATTATTCGGTGGAAGGAGAAGAGGAAGAACGGGTTTTTGATGAGACCTGTGCCGAAATTATCCGCACCATTGTGCGTGCCGATGGCGATCGCAAAATTCCGATTACGGTATTTAAGATAACAGGTATCGGCCGTTTTGCGCTATTACAGAAACTGGATGCTAAAGAGACGCTAACTGCAGCAGAACAGGTTGAATATGAAAAGGTGAAGTTACGCTGCGAAATGATCTGTAAAACCGCTTATGATAGAGGAGTGCCTATCATGATTGATGCAGAAGAAACCTGGATTCAGGATACCATTGATGAACTGGCGCTGGATATGATGCGTAAATATAACCGCGAACGCATTATTGTGTACAACACTTACCAGATGTACCGCCATGATAAGCTGGCCGATATGAAAGCTGATCATTTGATTGCAAAAGCGGATGGCTTTATTTTGGGCGTAAAAATGGTACGTGGTGCTTACATGGAAAAAGAGCGTAAACGTGCTGCGGAAATGGGATATCCCTCGCCGATTCAGCCTGATAAAGCCGCATCAGACCATGATTACAATGAATCTTTACGCTATTGTGTAGATCATATTGAAGATATTGCCATTGTTGCCGGAACGCATAATGAGGATAGCAGCCGGTTATTGACTTACCTTTTGGAGGAAAAAAAGATTACACACAATCATCAGCATGTATACTTTGCCCAGTTATTGGGCATGAGTGATAACTTAAGTTTTAATCTTGCTGACTCGAATTATAATGTGGCTAAATATGTTCCTTATGGCCCGATTAAAGCGGTAATGCCTTATTTGTTCAGAAGAGCACAGGAAAATACGTCGGTGGCCGGACAAACAGGTCGTGAGTTAGGTTTGATTGAAAGAGAATTGAAGAGAAGGAAGCTGTAGTTCAGTTTTCAGTTAGCAGTATTCAGTTAGCAGTATTCACATAACAGCGTCGTCATTTCTAAATAAGTGTGATTGTCATCCTGAGGGATAATTTATGATATAAAAATCAATATGATTGACGTTTTTTCCTTCGCACAATTCTTGCCTCGGCTCACCGCCGCCGAAGGGCTCTTACTTTTTGGCATCAAAAAGTAACAAAAAATGCCGGCTGAAAATTTTTCTTTCAAAGCCAGTGTTATGGCTAGAACAGTGCAGTCCGAAAAATTTATTAGGCCGGTTTTAAGTAGAACGGTGATACGGTGCTATGGCCTAGCTATACGGAAATGCATGATACCGCATTCTGCTCATTAATAGGTAATTACAAAATAACGTCAATGGTAGTGTGATTGTCATCCTGAGGGATAATTTATGATATGAAAATCAATATGATTGACGTTTTTTCCTTCGCACAATTCTTGCCTCGGCTCACCGCCGCCGAAGGGCTCTTACTTTTTGGCATCAAAAAGTAACAAAAAATGCCGGCTGAAAATTTTTCTTTTAAAGCCAGTGCTATGGTTAGAACAGTGCAGTCCGAAAAATTTATTAGGCCGGTTTTAAGTAGAACGGTGATACGGTGCTATGGCCTAGCTATACGGAAATGCATGATGCCGCATTCTGCTCATTAATAGGTAGTTACAAAATAACGTCAATGGTAGTATTCAGTTAGCAGTATTCACTTAACAGCGTCGTCATTTCTAAATAAGTGTGATTGTCATCCTGAGGGATAATTTATGATATAAAAATCAATATGATTGACGTTTTTCCCTTCGCACAATTCTTGCCTCGGCTCACCGCCGCCGAAGGGCTCTTACTTTTTGGCATCAAAAAGTAACAAAAAATGCCGGCTGAAAATTTTTCTTTCAAAGCCAGTGTTATGGCTAGAACAGTGCAGTCCGAAAAATTTATTAGGCCGGTTTTAAGTAGAACGGTGATACGGTGCTATGGCCTAGCTATACGGAAATGCATGATGCCGCATTCTGCTCATTAATAGGTAATTACAAAATAACGTCAATGGTAGCGTAGTCGAAGGATCTCTGCTACAGTTCATTCGGTATGGCGATTTTTCTTTTATTCACCAAAACAATTATCTCTTATAAAAGATCGCTTGCTTTTTGGAAACGAGCATGCAATAGTCCTTTGGGAGGTGCAGCCTCGCTTTTGCTATATCTTTTTGGCTGCCCTTCGACTACACTCAGGGTGACAGCCAAAAAGGATAGTGCGCTGAATATCGCAAAATTAAGTTTTCACTATAAAAGATTGTTTGCCTGTCAGCAGATCATAAAAGAGGATAAAATCGCTGGCTAAACTATAAAGCGGGTATTGAAAGGTAGCGGGTTTATTTTTTTCAAAAAAGAAATGTCCAACCCATGCGAAGCCATAACCCAATACTGGCATGGCCAAAAAGAAATGCCAGTTATGAAAAAGAAATCCAGTAAAAAAAGCCAGGCAAACTAATCCGGTACCGATAAAATGCAGCACACGAGATGTGGTATTGCAATGTTCTGATAAATAAAATGGGTAGAACTCTTTTAGCGACTTAAACTTTTTTTCTGACATACTAAGTTATAAAATTCCGTTCGCTTTTAAAAATGCGCCCAATTGTGACGGTTTTTCAGTCATTAATAAGGTATTTAAGCCCACTTTTTTGGCGCCTTCTATGTGCTGTGGACTATCGTCGATAAACAGCGTCTCGGCCGGATCAAGGTTATTTTCTCTTAAAACCTGTTCGAAAATATTGGTATTGGGTTTACGGAGCTTCATGTGCTGAGAGAAATAAGCTTTCTCAAAATAAGCATCATAATTATTAATTTCGAAAGTGGTTTTCAGGTAATTGATAATCCAATCATAGTGGATTTCATTGTTATTGCTCAACAAGAACGTACGGTACTTTTCTTTTACTTCAAGTAATAAATTATGGTTCTCCTGTATGGTTCCGATTAACAGGCTGTTCCATGCTTCGTCAATCTGCTGATCGGTTAATTCGGAATTGCCTGCGGCATTTCTAATTCCTGCTCTAAATTCGGAAGGAGAAATGGCACCGGTTTCAAAATCATCAAATAACTGGTTGTGCGCTTTATGCGCAAAGAAATTTTCAATATCAGTAATGCCCAATTTTTGAAAAGAAGCCTGGGCAATTCTGAAATCGATATCAAATATTACGTTTCCGTAATCGAAAATTATGTTTTTAATATTTTGCATGAGATTCATCCTGATTTACTGCAAAGATATTAATGATGGATATTAAAACACCATTTTTTTATAAAATGAGGATATCAAGCTGATATCTGCTTTCGATGCTCATGTTGAGCCTCCCGAGGCTTGGGGCAGGTCGTCGAAACAGCCAGCAAGATGCTTTGATGAGCTATTGAAGCCCGCCATTTGGCAAAAAAGCCTGTCAGTTTATATTGATTAACATTGAATTCCCGCGTAGGCGGAAATCCAATGTTAAAAAATTATTTATTTAGGCGCTACTGTAATCGATTGGATTATGGTCCGTTTCTTCTTATCACCCGTTTTTAGGGTTTTGAACACAAAATAAATATCGTGTGATTTCCCGTCCGAAATCATTTGTACCGGCACACTTTTTCTAAAGGTAGACTTACCGATCAACATGCCTTTACTATCATCTAATCTGATTTCGATTTCTCCGTCGGATTCAGGATCGAGGTTCAGAAATGAATAGCTAAAACCTGAAATACCGGTTAAATCGACATTTTTAATGGCTATCCAACCATTGTCTTTGGTGAGAATGAGTTTTTCGCCGCCATAAATGTCTTTACGTTCAAAACCTGCAAAATCTTTAATGTCATCTGCATCAATGATATTGCTTTTGAGGTTGATTACGTTTGTTGTGGTTAATGGTTTTAAACCTGCACCACCGGCATCGGTATAGGTTGCCTTTAAAGTAAATACCGTTTTCTTTTTATCTGCAGCTGTTGCAGGAACGATTTTTCCCGAAGTTGGCAGTGAGGCTTTAACGGCTTCTTTGTTGCCTAAAATCATAATCCACTCGGTAATTTTCTTCACTTCGGCTTCTTTCATTGCCGGGTGTGCAGGCATTGGTACTTCTCCCCATACACCATGGCTACCACCAATTACTTTTGATGCCAGGTAATCAACGGCTTTACTATCATTTTTATATTTCATTGCTATTTTTTCGAAAGCAGGGCCGATAGAAACAGCTGATTCTTTATGGCAGGTGCTACAATCGGATTTCAGCATGAGCGATTTGCCAATTAGCGTTTGTGCTGCCTGCTGGTGGCCTAATTGTGCGCCGGCCAAATCAGTCCCTTCGGTATAGGTGTTTGAGATGTAAATGCGGTTGGTATTCACCTTTGCACCTTTATCGCTTACTAAAACTTTATAATCAATTGCTTTATTCGGGAAATAAAAACTCTTGTTACCACTTAAATTAATGGTTACAGTTGGGTGTTCGTTACCCGCATAAACAGGTATTACCTGGCTTTTTGCAGAAGCTTTACTGTTGTCTATCACCGTTACGCTTACCGGATATTCGCCCTTTTTAGTAAAAGTATAGTTTAATGTTGGGGTACTGGTGGTTTTGGTAATCCCTTTTCCTAAGTTCCATATATATTTTAAAGGGTCGCCGTCAGGGTCTTTAGCCGTAACGGTTGCCGTCATTTTATAAGGCAGTAAACCACTGGATTTTGCGATATTAAGGCGTTCAATAGCCGGCGGACGGTTACCTTTCAGGTAATCAATTCTGGTAATTGCTGCATCAGGGTTTTTGCTAAACCAGCCTTTACCATACTCAAGGATGTATAGTTTTCCGTCAGGACCTAATTCCATATCGATAGGCGCAGCTAAAGAAACGTTAGCCATAAATGGCTCCATACTTACGTAATCGCCCTGCGCATTCATGGTTACTGCTTTAACCCAGCCCCGTACCCATTCATAAATAATCAGCTTTCCATTATAGTAAGCTGGGTAAGGTGAGTTAGCAGTGGCATAATATACGGGACCCGCCATTGCGGTACGCCCGCCCGCACCCACTTGCGGAAACTCTTTGGACTCGCCATAAGGATACCAGATATAGGCTGGTTGTGCAGGTGGAAGTTTCTCCAAACCGGTATTGTTTGGCGAATTGTTTATAGGTGATTCGGGATCGAATGCATTTCCGTTTGCGCCGTTGGTATAATCATAAGCCTTATATGGATAGTTGTTGCCTATAAACAGGGGCCATCCAAAATTACCTGCTTTACGCGCCTGGTTCACCTCATCATAACCTCTGGGGCCTCTTAGTGGATCGTCGTTGGTGGCATCAGGGCCAACTTCACCCCAGTACAAAAAGTTGGTTTTCTGGTCAACTGAAATACGGTAAGGGTTTCTATTGCCCATTACATAAATTTCAGGTCTGGTTTTTGGGGTATCTTTAGGGAAAAGGTTGCCATCCGGTATGCTATAGGTGCCATCTTCATTTACTTTGATCCTGAGTATTTTTCCCCTCAAATCGTTGGTATTTCCGGCCGATCTTCTGGAGTCATATTGCTCAAATCCTTTTCTGTTATCAAGGGGAGCATAACCTTTGTTTACATATTGTTGTTTTGGCGCATCAAATGGGGTAGAGTTGTCGCCTGTTGATACATAAAGCAAATTATCTGATCCAAAAGCAATGGAGCCGCCGGTATGGCAACATATCTCGCGCTGAGAATAGAATTCGAGCACAATTTTTTCAGATTCTTTAACAATCTGATCGTTAACCAGTTTAAATCTCGAAAGGCGGTTTACAGATTTGTCAAAAGGGCTGTAAAAAAGATAAATGTATTGATTTACGGCAAATTTTGGGTCTGCGGCCATGCCCAGTAAACCTTCTTCAGCATTTACATTCGGGGTATTGGTTTTGAAATAGACATCAAGCTTGCCCGCTTCTTTTATTTTTTTGGTTTGGTTTTTATAGATCAATACTTCACCTCTGCGCTGGGCAACTAAAATGTCCAGATTAGGGAGCACTGCCATCTCAGTTGGCTCTGTAAATTCTCCCTGCGCCAGGGTAACTTTCACAAAGCGGTCTTGATCTGGTGTATCTATTTTTTGCTTTGGAAAAAAATTGAAAGTTTTGTGCTCAAAAACTTTTTTGTTTAAAGTTGTTGCCGATATAAAGATAAGTGCAAGAGCAGATAAAAATAGGCTAAGTGCTGTTTTCATTTATTTGGTTGAATGATTTTCAATAAATATAGGGTATAGTTTTGTAGGCTGGGGTATTGTATCAAAATTTATGCGAAAGGTATCGGTATAATTTACCAGGCAGTGCGTATTTCTGGATCGAATTTAAAATTTAATAATTATCTCATTATTAGTTGTGTAGATTGAAAATCAGCATCAAAAGGATTGCAAATTGTAATAATTGCTCTTGAAAATCCAACAACCAAGGGTTGTTTTTTGCATTTATCTTATGTCAGTCTATTGTCATTGTGGTTTTAATATGTAAATTACGGAATGAACGATAAAATTAATTTTATTCTTGGAGTAGTTTTCCTGTTAGGCGGTTTTAGTGTTTTCTTTGTGATTTTTAGCGGGAAAAAGGGTTAGTTTTTTCTTTAAAAGCAGAACGCAATCTTCCTTTTTTGACTCCTTAAATTCTGTATCGAAATAAAATTTGATTGGTTGATATTCCATCTTGTTGTTACATGTGGCATTGTAAAATCATGCTGTATCGAATGCTCACAACCTCTTAGATGCCAATCGCGGGATCTTGATTTCGGTAATATGCACAATCTGACCGGTTAATTCAAGCTAACTTTTTCCTGTGTATACGGTACTACATCATGTAGGTAAGTTTTGCATATCGTGCATGGCTGCTGCGCATATCATAAGCGCTTAGCGTTAAATTATTGTTATGATCGCCATATTTATTGAACTGGCCAAAAAAATGTATTTAATGGCTAAACCTTTTGATCTTTTTTATGTTTAAGCAGTAAATTCCAGATAAAATGCAGGGGACAGTAAAGTTTTATAATGAAACTAAGGGATTTGGTTTCATTATAACGGAAAACGGAGAAGAAATTTTTGTTCATGTTACCGGCTTTAGCGATAAAGTAAGCCAGCATGACCGAGTTGAATTTGAGGTAGTACAAGGAAAAAAAGGTACAAACGCAGTTAATGTTAAAAAGATTTGATAATTCGATGAGATTAGGTACTGTAAAGTTTTATAATCCGGAAGAGGGGATAGGCAGTATTATACCTTCAAATGGAGGGAAAGAATTAAGCGTTTTTGCCCATGGCGTGGTTGATCACATTAAAACCAGTAACATTGTTCAGTTTGATATCGAATTTACGCAAAATGGCATCGAAGCCACTAAGGTAATTGTGCTGTCGGCGTAGAAATAAGTTCCGGATATTATATAGTCTACAAGCAAGAGTTGCTGATAGCGGTCAGCTTACAATGAAATGATTATTTTGATTTGGAAGGAGGACAGGTGGATGAGTGGTATGGTCGAAAATTTTGTGGGTCCGGACGGCTTAATAACAGTATCCGTATTACGCTGGCTCCTGCGGACCAGTGCCTCCTGGTCATAATATATTTCAACAACTTGTAACCAAGTCGGATAAATTTGGTCTTATTGTTGTTTATCCTCAAGTTTTTATGATTCAGCTAGAGCCAATTAGCGGTTTTTTTCACAGAGAGCGTGCATTACAGGCCATATATCCTATGCGCATGTTGATTGTATGCCAGGGAAAAGGCTTTCTGTGTATGAATTCTGGCGATTACCCACTTTTGAATGGCCGGATTTTTTTTATTCCGGAAGAGGGCCTGGTTAGGCTCGATGGAGAAATGAGTTCGGGTTATTGGCTAAGTTTTAGTAGTTTGTTATATGCAGAATTTTTACAGCAGCACTTGGATCCGCAAGCTAAAAATCTTTTTTTAAACCTTTCTTTCAGGGATCTTGATCCGCAAAAATCAAGCAAAACGTATAATCTACTTGATCAGTTGAAAAGAGAAATTGATCATAAAAGGGATATGTCTTATATAGCACAATATTTATCATTGTTTTTGGGCTTTACAGCTGGTTTGGATGGCTATCTTGCAGCGTTAACCTTAGATGATTTACAGCAGGTATTAAGGTTCCGGGCAATTTTAGAGCAATTTTATAAGCAGGAAAGATCCATTCAGTTTTATGCTGAAGGCATGGGGATGAGTCCGGGCAGATTGAATAAATTTTTAGATCGGGTGCTTGGAAAAAGCCTGACCGTACTGATTAAAGACCGTATTATGCGCGAAGCGGAAGTGTTGTTGCTTCATAGTGATTATACGATTGATGAAATAGCCGAGATATTGGGTTTTGAACAAACCACTAGTTTTAATACCAGTTTTAAAAGACATAAAGGCATGTCGGTATTTCAATTTAGCCGCCTAAGCATCAGTTAAAATAAAAATTGGTGCGTCTGCCAAAGAAACGTCCATCAATTTGATTTGATCTCTTCTAGAAAACAGGTATTCCACACCTCACCACATTAATTGTTTCTCGCCTAACGCGTAAAGCTTTGCTCACTGTTGCTATTTTATCAGCCGCACCAATTTATGTTTGCTAAATTATAAAATCTTAATTTAAAGAAGAAGAAATATTCCTAAATATATTACGTATTTGTATTTTAGTATTTACAATTCCGGATGTTGCCGTTTTACAAGGGTAAAATACGCATTTGGCCAATCTAGGGTTTGTTGAAAAAACGATCCTTTTCATGGTGAACAGCGATAAATTTCAGCAATTTGGTACGATGTAGCAAAGCGTAAAAGCATCAAACGGGAAGAAACCTGGTACATTGAATTAGCCCTGCGCTCTTTATAAAAAAAGCTGTTCTTTCTGCTACAATATAGTTCATTGTGCTATGCTGTAAATTCCCTAATAAAGCCTTTGGCCTGTGTTAATTTTCAAACAGATAACCGCTGTAAGCCAAACCTTTGGCTACACTTTTAAAATTATCGCCGGAGTTTAACGGAATATGTGGAAACTTGGTTTTAAATAAGTTTTGAACGGCAGCTACCATCGAGGTTCCCCCGGTCAAAAACAAACAGTCAATATCTGCCGGGTTGATTTTATATGTTTCCATAAAACGGTCCAGGTAGGCATCTATTTTATTAATGTCTTTTTCGATAATGGAATTGTACTGTTGCAGCGAAATATTTTCATCAATCTCGATTTCCATATTGCTATAGGCAAAAGTAGAATCAGGCTGATCAGAAAGTTCGATTTTGGTTTTTTCTATCGATCTGAATAAAGAATAACCCAGGTTATTTTCGATCAGGGTAATCAGGTTTTTGAATTTCGGATCGTTTCCGGAGTAATAATAATATTCTTCAATTTCTTTCTGAATTTTTAAACCGTTAAAGAAATTCATTTTATCCCAGGTGCAGATATTTGCAAAGAGCGATTTGGGTACATTTAAGACCTTGCCTGGTGTAGCTTCATACAGCGTGTTTTTACCAAAATATGGTGTTCCCCTGTCCCACATAAATGCCGAATCAAGGCTATCGCCCCCAATGTAGATCCCACCAGAGGCAATCATATCGTTTTTACGGTCTTTGCTGCCAACTTTATCGGGATCAAGAATCAGATAAGTGAAATCTGTTGTACCTCCGCCCAGATCGGCCACCAGTACGCGCTCTTTCCTGGTAATGTTTTTTTCATAGGCAAAAGCAGCCCCGATAGGCTCAAACTGAAAGCGGACATCGGTAAAGCCGGCACTTTCCGCGGCTTTTTTTAATCTGGTTTGCGCCAAGGTATCTTTCATCGTATTGTCATCATCAAAAAATACCGGGCGACCTATAATGGCCTTGTTACATTCTTTGCCAATAATCTGATCGGCCTTCGTCTTCAAATCCCTCAGGATTAAAGTGACCAGGTCTGACGCAGTATATCTTTTATTATGGATACGGGTTTCGGTAAAAGTAGTTCTGGAAAGGATCTGTTTAATGGATTTTATAAAACGGCCTTTCATGCCATCGCTTAAATAAGCATCTATTGCTTTTTCGCCAACGATATGACTTTCGCCATCAATAAGACTTTTTACTTCTGTAAAATAAATTAAGGAAGGAATAGAAATGGTATCTAAAATTTCTTTCTTTTCTTCATCGTAAATGGAAAGTGCCGAATTGGTTGTTCCAAAATCGATTCCGTATAAAAAATTACTCATGGCTTGCTATGCTGGGGTTGGCGGGACTAAAATGGGGTTGCGAAAGTGTTAAAAAAAGTGTTAAGAAGTAAATTTTTTTAAAATAACTCGCTGGTACCCAAATGTGCATTAACGATGCGGGTAATCTGTTGGCCGAGTTCTTTTGCATTACCAATGCCTACGCTTTTGAGTGCTGCCAGCTGATCGGTTGTTCTTGGCATTTTTTCGGCAATAGAAAGTAATGCTAAATCAGAAAGTACAGCATAATCCTGCGTGCCGCGTTGCTGTGCAATTTTGCTACGCCATTCGACGAGGTTTTTATAAACCTGAGGATTTGAAATTTCTTTTGGTTTAATGTTCGATTTAACCGGTTTTTTCTCTGCTTGTTTATTTCCAGCGGCGTGTAAAGTATTGATATAGTCTCTAATGGAAAATGAATTCCAGGAAATTTTAAACAGCGCCAATTTGATCTGGAGCCCGTCTTTGCAATCGTTTAATATGGTAAGTAGTTTATCAGAATGTGTGTCGTTATAAAAGTTGATGGCCACAATTTTGGAAGTTAAAGTAATGAGCTGTTCCAGTTTTGGAACAAAATAATCTGACGCTTTTTGCAAGCGATCCATAAAAGCCCTTTCATCTGCCGTGTTGTTATCGGTATTGATTTTCGAAAATTCCTTTGCAATAAAATTTTTGGCTACTTTAAAAATCTCGTTCTGAAAGATCTGATTTCCAGGTTCGTAAATAGCTAAAAATGCATTTTGCTCATCTCTGTCGATCAGCTTGGAGCGCCCCAGTTTTTCCCAGTCTTTGGCAACCAGCGAGAAATCCAGTAGTTCGTGGATCAATCCCCAGCTATATTGCTGCGTATAACGGGCTAACAATTGTGGTGTAGGTTGATTCTGATGGGCGGCTTTTGTAAAACTGATTACTTTAGCATCGGTAATGATATTTTCGGTAACCACAGGCGATTTTAAAATGAGCCCTTCCAAACTTCTGCAACGGCTCAGCGCCACGTAGGCCTGTCCGTGGGTAAATGCTGTGCTTACATCTACTATCGCCTGATCAAAAGTTAAACCCTGGCTTTTGTGCACGGTAATGGCCCAGGCTAGCTTAAATGGATATTGGGAGAAGGATCCTGTACTGGTTTCATCAATTTTATTTTCTTCATTGCTCAGGCTGTATTTAACATTCTGCCAGATTTCTTTCTCTACTTCAATTTCTCTGCCACCGTTGGTGAAAGTTACTTTTATCGCATCCTGACTGATTGCAGTAATTTTAGCCGCTTTTCCGTTGTAAAATTGCTTTTTACCTGAAGAATCATTTTTGATGAAGATGACCTGCGCACCCAGTTTTAACTGAAGTTTTTCATCGGTGGGATAAGCGTCTTTAGGAAAATCACCACTGACTTCTGCATTAAATTCGAAAATTTCCCCTGGTAATTTTTCCAGACAGCCTTCGTTAATTTCGTTAACCAACTGGTTGTGCGTGGTAAGGGCGATATAATCATCTTTCCATTCCTGATTCAAAGATGGATCGTAACGTTCATTCAGTTTGGCCAGGAGTTCTGCATTAAGGCTGTTTTCACGCATGCCATTCAAAATGTCAAGAAATACAGGGTCTGACTGGCGGTAAACCTTATCTAGGGTAAACGTCAGCATCGGCGTAGACCTGAAAATGAGGCTGTCAAAAAAATAAGGACTGGAATAATAACTGCCCAGGATGTGCCAGGCATCATGAAAGATAGGGGAGAGCTGGTAAAGATCACCGATCATTAATACCTGCACGCCACCGAAGGGACGATTTGAACCTTTAACACGTTTTAAAGTACGGTCGATAAAATCAATCAGATCTACCCTGACCATACTGATTTCATCAATAATCAATAAATCAAGGCAACGTAAGAGTCTTGTTTTCTCATCTGAATACTTAAAATTGGTTTCTGCATGTTCATCAACAACCGGAACCAATGGCCCGAAAGGAATCTGAAAAAAGGAGTGTAGCGTAACACCACCAGCATTTATGGCCGCAACTGCGGTGGGCGCAACAATGGCGAAATTCTTTTTGGTGGTATCCCTGATTTTGCGCAGGAGGGTAGTTTTACCTGTTCCGGCTTTACCGGTTAAAAAAACAGGCTGATTGGTGGTGGCTAAAAAGTCTAAAAGGAGTTGGTTGTCCTGGTCGGGCGTGTTCATATCAACTACAAAATTAACCTATTCGAAATGGATTTACGGGTAGGTAAACAAGCGTTTTATCCACATTTTTTTAATAGTGGCCAGGCTTGCTATAATGAAAATTAAAATTAAGCGGTTGAAAATGAGTTTATATTCATTCTTTTTGTGAAAAAATGCCGAAAACATTTTCCTAATTTCAATACAAATTTGTAACATTGCACTCGCAAAAAAGGAATGCCTTTTTTCGGGCCTATAGCTCAGCTGGTTAGAGTAGAAGACTCATAATCTTTTGGTCCCTGGTTCGAGCCCAGGTGGGCCCACTGACAAAAAATCGCCCTTCAGCATATTCTGGAGGGCTTTTTTGTGCTCTTGAAGGTCGTTTGAAGCCATTATACATTAAAGTTGCTCTAATTATTGGTGTTAGCTTTAACAAAAATTAATGTTTAAATTAGTACAAAAAACTTAGGAAAAGCTTAGGAAAGTGTGTCAATTTCACTCAAAACTTAGGAAAAAATTAGGGAAAATTTCAGAGCTAAAAACATTAAATCAAATTGTATGACGACAGTTTCAGCTACGATCATTAAAAAAGATCAGAAGTCCGACAGGACGTGGAATGTTAAAATTAGAGTTTGACACAAAAAACAGTCAGCCTATATCGACACGATTCATTCCGTCAATATAAAGCAACTTTTGGAAAAAAAGCCCTAATAGCTACTCGCTTATCATAAAGAATAAATTTATACTGGAACGAATCGCCGCTGATTTAAGAAAGTATAGAGACTGGATAGGTGATAACGAACACCATGTGGCCAAATTATCGGCTAAACAGGTAAGGGACAAGCTAGTTAATTTAAAGAAGGGAGATTTGACAGAAATTGAGAGATAAATACCAAAAAGCAAATAACGCAGGAAATAATCCCTTTTCCCAAAATTACTTTATCCTTGGCCTGTCGTCTGCTTTTACCCATTCATCATGTTTGCAATTGGTGCATTCGGCTTTTTGTTCTTCATTGATGTTGTGAACTTTGCCGCAGAAGCTACAGGCGTAAAGGCCGGCAAGATCTACAACTTTGGACGCTTGCGCAAATTCTTTGGGCATGATCGGCAGGCCTGGCTGCACCTCTTCATCTGAAAAAAAGAAGATGCTTACGCAGCCAGAAGTTTCCAGTATGGCCGTTTTAACCTGACCGAGATGGGAAACGCCCTGTTGCCGCAGTTCGGAAAAGAACTCATCCTGGGCGAGGGTTTCTTTCCGAAATTCATTTACGGAGAATATGCCCCCCTCAATGATGTAGGTAGCTTTGCCTTCAACCAGGTCGTCAAACCGCTTGCTTTTAGCCATTAGGTAGGTGGTAAGCCTGTAGGCACCCACAATGATGGCAAATATGGCGAGAGGCACCATGAGCCCGATTTCTTTATAGAACATCGGATCTCCGGCTGCGGAACCCAGACTGATGATGACTACCATTTCAAATACCGATAACTGACCTACCCCTCGCTTGCCAAGAAGCCTTAACCCGATGAGTATGATAAAGTACATCAGTATGGTGCGTATAGCGATTTCTATGAGAAATCCCCACTGCTCTTCACCTACCATGATTTTGGTCCAGTCGATATCCTGCATGTTGAAATTTATTTTGTGTGAATCAGTTTAAAGTAACACCCTAAGTTAAATGTAAATATTTCTCAAAAGTTGATCTGCCTGGAATTCCTCACCAATAAATGGGCATCAATGGTTTTGGTCAGATCTTCTTTTGTACTCTTATGACAGCCCTGTGCGCTCATCACAGTGCCACAAATATTTTTTTTACCCCGCTGATTCAAAAGCCTGCACACTTCTATTCCGATCCAATCTGGCAACATGAAGTCAGGTTGAATAAATCCGGATTCAGGTTGATTTGATAAAAATCATTTACCCTGGCAGGTGCTCTAATCCGAAAACCTTTTCCAGCAGCGCGTATTAATGATATTGGCCATGCGGGGACCACTTGTCAAGATGTACATATTTATTTGCGCAATAGATATGGATGGTTGTGTTTCAGGTCTGTGGATTGAAATATTCGAGCGGCATGAAATGCCTGTATTTATTCTTGTTCCCCATTAGAAGTTTCAGTACTGCCCTCTTCATACTTTTTTTCTCCATTTTCATCCTCATGTACAATAAGCGAATGCGGTGCAGCAGATGATGGATTACTTCCGGTCCCCGAGATCTCGGGTATGGTTAGTATGTCGTTGTTGTTGTCTGCTGAGGGTTGAATTGCTTCGCTGTTCCCCAATGCGGCCTGGGCAAGTTGTTCCTGGTTAGTAAGACCTTCTTCCTGCTGTTCTTTTTTGTTCGCGTTGTTTTCCATAATTTCTTTATTGTAGGTTAACATTTAAAACAGTTCGATAGTTTGCTTAATGCGAAAATGTAAGTTGGCCGATTTTGGTAAGGGAAAAATTCAAAACTATAAAAGCCTGTTCTATAGCCGCCTGAGTTTAGATTACTCAGGAATTTGCTTCTCTTCAAATTGTCACCTGGGAAACTTCTTACCAGCCGGAGCCTCTGACCGTTTACTTCAGGAGTAACCTGAAAAAGCGTTTGCCTTTAGCCCCTTTTCCGCTCAGGCTGATGTTTTTATCAAGCAAAGATTAATGTCGCTCAGGTCAATTTCTTTGTTGTTATTTCCATAACACTTCTCAATAGCCTATATTTGTTGATAGATTTTTATATCCTTGCGAAACATCACCTCTCTTTTCAATCGTTACTATCGTACTGCATTTGGTATTATCTGCCTGATACTGGTTTTTGTTTACAGCAAGCGGTATGGTTACATGCTTTTCCATACTTTGGTTGAACTCTTTTCCATCGTAATCGCTTTCGCGGTGTTTATTGTGGCCTGGAATTCCAGAAAAATGCAGGATAACAAATACCTGCATGTTGTGGGAATATCCTATCTGTTTATTGGTGCTCTGGATTTGTTACATACTTTGAGCTATAAGGGGATGAATATCATTCCGTTACCTGGATATCCTGCCAACCAGTTCTGGGTGGCAACACGTGGCATGGAGGCGGTGATTTTTCTAGGCGGTTTTTTAATGATTGGGCGCAAACGAAAAATTAATACCGAACTGCTTTTCCTCCTATATTTTGTGGTGGCTTCACTCATTGCTGCAAGCATTTTGGTATGGAAAGTATTTCCCGTTTGTTTTGTGCCTGGAGCTGGTCAAACCCTTTTCAAGGTGGTATGTGAGTACATTATCATCTTATTTTTATTTGCAAGCTTATTCTTGCTTTACCGGAGAAGGGCTAATTTTGACCGGAAAACTTACCATCTTCTTTCAGGGTCTATTATAGTTGCCATTCTAAGTGAATGTTGCTTTGCCACTTATACATCAAACTACGGACAGTTAAATGAGTGGGGACATTATGGGAAACTGATTTCTTTCTTTCTTATTTACAAAGCTAATGTACAAATGGCTTTTGATAAGCCCATGGCGAGTATTTTTCGTGAGCTTAAGGCCAGCGAGACGGAGTATAAGACTTTGGCTGAAAATCTTCCGGATCTGATCATGCGTTTTGATGAAAACCTGGATTGTATCTATGTCAATCAGGAAATCAGTAAGCTTCCACCGTTTGCTGATTCAGATGTTCAATCGTTGAGTAAAAGAATCTGGAATGAATTGAAACAGGCACTTGTTACCAGAAAAAATATTGCCGGAGAATTAGAAGCAGGCATGCAGGAAAGCCGCTATTATTTTTCATTTCATATCATTCCGGAAATCTTAGATGACGCTTCTGAGGTTAGACTTTTGGTTATTTTCAGGGATATTACTATTGTAAGGAAGGAGAAACTTCATCTATCGAAACTTCTTGATACCCTACCACAACAAGTATGGACGGCCAGGGCTGATGGTACAATTGATTATGTTAACGGCGTGATCATCCGTGATTTCGCACTCGATCCTGAATCCCCTTTTGGTATCGGCTGGCAACACTACGTTCATCCTGATGATTTGCATGAATGTATAAGGGTGTGGATGCTTTCACTTGGTAATGGTACCGAATACCAAGTCCAGTTTAGATTGAAAATGGCAGATGGTCAATATCTATGGCATTTGGGGCGGGCCGTGCCTATTTTCGAAAATGGTGAGGTTATATTATGGATTGGTTCGAATACCAATATAGACCTGCAAAAGAAAGGAGAGGAGCAGCGGGATGAATTTATTTCTATTGCTTCGCACGAGTTGAAAACACCATTAACCAGTATTAAAGCATTTAATCAACTGCTCGCAAGAACCAATGATCTTGATCGGGCAAAATCTTACTTACAAAAAGTAGATCTCGCTACGACTAAACTGGAGAGCCTGATTAACGATTTGCTGGACGTAAGCAAGATCAATGCAGGTAAACTCCAGTTCAATAAATCGATTTTCAATCTTAACCAGCTGATTCAGGAATGCTGCGAAAACCTTCAGCTAAGCGTTAATACCCATCGGATCATCTTTACAGCGAACGAACAAATTAATATATATGCCGATCGTTTCAGGATTGAACAGGTAATCGATAATTTACTCAGCAATGCCGTTAAATATTCTCCCAGTGCAGATGTGGTAAATGTTACGTTCAGGGTTGAACAGGAATCGATTATTATCGCAGTCGAAGATCATGGTATAGGTATAGATAGTGATGAGCTTGAAAAACTTTTCGACCGTTATTACCGATCAGATAATGCTGCGGGGCGCTTTGGCGGACTGGGCTTAGGCCTTTTTATCTCCTCCGAAATTATCAAAGCTCATCAGGGTACATTCTGGATCGAAAGTGAACTCGGGATAGGAACTACAGTTTACATACGCGTTCCAATGAGCGAAACTGGGATTACAAAAGGTTCGGTTGCAAAAGGACTTAACTATAGCGATGAATACCTGACCATTAGTTACAATGATCAGCAAGACTGGATGGAAGCAAACTGGACCGGGCATCAGAATTTTAAAAGTGTGCAAAACGGGGGGCTTCAGATGATAGAGATGCTGAGGTCATCAGGACTTAAAAAAGTGCTTAATGATAATCGAGAAGTGCTTGGAAATTGGTCGGAGGCATCAGATTGGGTGGGAAAGGTTTGGTTTCCGATGATGATTGAAGCTGGCCTGCAGGATTTTGCCTGGATTTTTTCTCGAAGTATCTTTGCGCAACTTGCCGCTCAAAAAAGTTTCGATGTATCGGACGGTAAAGCCAACGTTCGCTTTTTTTACGACATAGAGGAAGCCAAACGCTGGTTGAAGGAAACCAACAAGGTTAAGCCTTTGTGATTTTTAATAAGGTCTGAATTGAAGATAAATCCGGTAGCAGGATTTATCTTCAGTATATAAACTTTTATTTATGTCCTATCTCTTATTTTATGCTGCCAAAGATAGTCAATTAGCAACTTCGGGTGATCGGTCTGTAATCCCTGAATGCCTGATTTTATTGCCTTCATCCAATCATCGGGTGTTTCATTTGCTTTTTGTACATCCATAAAAATACTGATGCCCATGGTTTTTAGAACTGGAAGTAATGTTTCTTTAGGGGCATTGTCAATCGCCTCCAAGGGGGCTTTTGACATTGCTTGCATCAAGGCTTTTTCGGTTGTGATGGTATTATCCAAACGAGACATTAAAGGCATTTCGGGTGCTGTTTTCCGCCAGGAAAGGTAGTCGCTATGGCTACTTACATAAACCAATACATTGTACTTCATACCTGCCTTTTTAATGGCCTTATATGCTTTCTCTGCTTCAGCTGCTTTAAAATCCAAATAGATATTTATTTTTCCTTTGCAAGCCGTTAATGCCTCCTCAAAACTGGCAATCCGGTGTATACTCCCGTCTTTTCCTTTAAGGATAAGTTGCCTTGCTGCTTCAAAATCTAGGTCTTTTATTTGTCCTTTTCCATTACTTAAACCCTCTACACGGTCGTTATGCAAAAGTACCAGGTGCCCGTCTTTTGTGGTACGCAGATCAAGTTCCACATAATCTGCACCCAAATCAATAGCCTCCGTAATGGAAGCTATTGTATTTTCTGGTTTGATTAAATGACTACCACGGTGGGCAATCACGATAAAAGCATTTTTTGATTTCGGTAATGGCCTCATCGCCTGTTGTGAGAATACAGGTATACAGAGGCAGCTAAATAAGATGGCCAGTAAAACCGGTGTGATATTTATGCTCATGACTAGGGATTTTGTGTAGGGTTCATATCTGTAAATGCTGCTGCGCTGTTTCTGTCAGATTTTTTTAAGGAGAAAGCATCGAAAAACTCGCCAGAGGTTTTATAGGCCTCAAATTTAAGGTTTGGCCCATCAACATGGATAACCTGGAACAGCTGGGTGTTTTCTAAAGATACATCCATCCATTTTGCTCCATCTACTTTGTACATTTTAGGGCCTGCAACCGAAACCAGATAAACCGGCCCGCTCACTTCCCTTCCCGATAGTCCCCTTGGCAGGTTTTGGCCACGGCTGTATGTGTGGTCATGGCCCTGCAGTACAAGATCAATATGGTATTTATCAAATAAGGGTTTAAAGCGATCTCTGAATTCCTTGTTATCCCTGCTCTTTGCTGTTGAGAAAATGGGATGGTGAAAGGTAACTACTGTCCATAGCTTGGTATTTTCCTTCAATACTTTTTCGAGCCACTCATATTCAGCTTTGGCCGAAGCTTCGTCCAATATAATCATTTGCGAATCCAGGGAAATGATCCTCATATCCTGATAATCGACATAATAAACCGATTCTTCGAGACCTTTTGGGCCATTGCCGGCAAAAGTATACTGTACGCCCCAATGTGGGTCAAGCACCAGTTTTCTTTTGTCATCACGTACATATTCATGGTTTCCGGGGGAGGGGACGCTGGGAATCATACCATTGATGAAACCACCTCCATAATGCCATTCGCCCCATTCCTGGTCGTTATTGGAACGATTGATCAAGTCGCCGGCATGGATGATAAATCTGGCATCAGGCTGGTGGGAAAATGCTTTACGGATTACTCTCGACCATTTTGAACGGATGTCGTTCTGTGCATCGCCAAGGTAAATGAAAGAAAATGGAGTGCTTTTAACTGCTGCAGTGGTAAACTGGAACCACTCGCTCCAATATTCACCAGAGCCAACGCGGTAAGCATAAACCGTTGCCGGTTTAAGGTTGGTAAAATTAACATGGTGGTAGCTTGCAATATCGTAATTATTTCCGCTACCAAGTAAGGTAGAAGTAGCATCGTAATTCATAATCGATTGTTCAAGCGCCGGATTGGAATCTTCAGCTTTGATCTGGGCTTTTGAGGCTTTAATAGTGGTATCGGTACGCCAGTTTACGGTTTGGCTTGTAGCAGGATCTCCGGCCCAGGTTAAAATTACGCGATCGGGAAAATGCCCGGGTTTAAAATCCTGGGCATGTGTTTTAACGCCAATGGTCAAAACAGAGAGTGCAAGTAAAAAAGAAAAAGTGATATATAGTTTCATGTTATTTTATTTGGTAATAAAGGAATTGATTTATTTTAGGTACCACATTAAAGTATACTGATTGTCGGTACCAAAAACGGAAACGGCTTTTTGATAGTTAACACGGTTTTTTGCACTTTCCGAATCAGGGTAGGTATAACGTTTTGGAATGCCTCTCCCAGCTGCTAACGGACCTGTTACAAAGGCAGGGTATCCGGTGCGGCGCTGATCAAACCATCCTTCAGCACCTTTAAACAACATAGCGAGCCATTTTTGGGTAATCAATTGTTCAAGTGTGCCATCGTATTTTACCAAAGGTTGATCATAATAGGCCTGTGTTGCACTTACAGCGTAGCTGCTCATCGATTCTTTGATGCCTTTATAGTACAGCGATTCGGCAGTTTCGCCACTTACGCTTAGTTTTCCTTTTTGTACGGCCTCAGCCAAAATAAAGCACTGCTCGGTATAAGTGATTAAGCTGGCTTTTAGTAATGCGTTGGAAGCGCCTCCGTTTTTTCTGAAAAATGTAGAAGAGAAAACCGAAACATGATCTTCGCCGCCGTTATAGGCAGAAGGTGCGTCAATGGCATTAGGCACTCCCACGTAACGGTTCAGATCAACAGTTGATCCGTTGGTACTCTTTACCGGTTCTACCCAGACAGTCAACCTTGGATCATTCCTTTGTATTAGTCTGTCTACCAGTTCTTTGCTTGCTTTGGTTTTCAGGTAATCGAAATCGATCATCGCCAAAGGGCCGCCCGGCCAGCTATAGGTCGCAATATTGCCCAAATAGGCTACTTCCGCATTGTCTGCACTGCTTTCGAAGATAGGATAAGCTATTTTATCGTTCAATATTTCCTGCATTTCGGCAAAGGCTGGTGCATAATTTTTTGAGATCCGCAACAACATCCGGAGACGTAGCGAATTGGCAAATTTGCGCCAGGCAAGCGCTTTACCTTTAAACATTACATCGCCTTTAGCATTGATTTCCTGAACGTTGCCTTTTAGCATATCGTTGGCTTCCCTTAGCTCCCTCAACAGATCAGGATAAATGACCTGCTGCTGATCGTATTCAGGATAAATAATATTAGCCTCTTTCGATTTTAATGCCTGCGAATAGGGGATATCGCCATATAAATCGGTAAGGTAACCAAAGTTAAAAGCTTTCATAATTTTACCGATGGCCACGTATTGGTTTTCAGAACGTTTTTGTGCAGTTTCCATAAAGGTTTTGTTTACGGCTAAGCGGGCGTAAATATCGTCCCAATCAACCGGACCCCAATCCAACAGGTCATAGCCGGTATTTCGAACCAGGGTAAGGTAGCGCGCTGCAGAGGCGGGCCGCCGGTTCACAGCATTTTCCTGGTAGGCGTAAGCGGTAGAAACCAATACGTCTGACATTAAAAATTCGGTATTGGTGGTTTCAGGAGCATTGGGGTTGGTATTTATCTTTTCAAAATCTTTGGTACAGCTTGTAATCAAAGCCAGTATAGCGAAAAGTATCGTTGTATATTTGAATTTCATTTCTGTACAGGTTAAAAGTTACAACTTAATTTAAAACCGAATGAGCGTGTTCCCGGAAGTGTCCAATGACCTACGCCCAGTTTAAAGCCTTCGGTAACACTCATGGTCGTTTCAGGATCATAACCCAGTCCATTGGCGGTCCAGGTATACAGGTTCCTGCCAATAAGCGATAATGACAGGTTGCTGATGGGCAGTTTGCGGATCAGTTTTTTATCGAATACATAGGTTAATGAGGCTTCTCTGATTTTCAGGAAGGAGGCCGAATAGGTTAACCTTTCATAGTATTTGTTGTAGGTATTGTTATAAAAATCAGAAGCGGCGATAACGACCGTGTTTTGGGTCAGGTTTCCGTTCGCATCTGCAATAAAGCCCGGAATAATCATTCCGTCGTTCCGTTTTCTGCCCTGCGAATCCGTCCATGCTAAACCTCCGGTTTCTGCATCTCGGCCCACCAGTGTGTTATCGGTTAAGCCTGCGTTGATTAGTGATTTTACTACGTAAGAGTAAAAATTGCCGCCCTTACGCCAGTCTAAAAGTACGTTTAGGGTAAAGTTTTTGTAACTGAAAGTATTGTTGAAACCCATGGTAAAATCGGGGTTATAGTTTCCAACTTTAAGGTATTCGCTATTGTTGCGAATGTAATGCCCGGTTTTGTCTAGCAAGGCTGCTCCCGCGTTTGGTCCGCTTGCTACTTTGGTATAACTCGGAGTGTAGAAGTCGCCGATTTTTGTACCTTCCTTAATCAGGTAACGAATGTTGTCTCCATCGGCACTGCCCATCGAATATTCTTTTAAACCTTCTGATAACGCTATCACCTTGTTTTCATTTTTGGTGAAGTTGACATTGGTTTCCCATTTAAAAACGCCATCAAATGGAACAGCATTTAATCCAATTTCCCATCCGCTGTTCTGGATATTTCCGGCATTGATCAACCGGTTTGATGAACCCGATGCGATCGTAGTAGGAATATTAATGATCTGATTACGCTTATTGGTTTTGTACCAGGTAACATCTATACCTATCCGGCTTTTTAAAAAGCGGAGGTCACCACCAAACTCATATGAAGTGGCGATTTCAGGCTTCAGGAAGTTGTTTTTAAGGTTAAACTCAATGGTGGCTCTTTTTACATCGCCCCAATCCTGATTAAAGGGAATGGTATTATACAATTGGTAAGGATCGGTATCACTGCCCACCTGCGCCCAGTTGGCCCTCAGTTTAAGGAAAGAAAGTACATCTGATTTGATCTTGAACACATCCGTTACAATGGTGCTTAACGATGCAGAAGGATAAAAGTACGAATTGTTGCCAGCGGGAAGTGTGCTCGACCAATCGTTTCTGCCCGTTACATCAAGAAAAACCATATCCTTGAACGATACCTGGCCAAGACCATAAATACTATTGATGCGTTTCCGGGAATTATATTGCGAATTTACGATGGTACCTGCCTGCGCATTGGCAATATTGTAAACACCTGGAATACTCAGGCTCTCTGTTTTCTGCGCGGTAAACCGGTTGGTCTGATCCATTTGGTTTCCTCCGGCAGAAAGACTCAAAGACCAATCCTGATTTAACAGTTTTTTATAACTCAGTAAAAAATCTGTGTTCTGTTCCTTAAAGAAAGAATTATCGACTCCATATCCGCCAAATTTAAAACGTTTTGAACTGAAGGGGCGTTTGGTCTCATGTTCTTCATTGTACATGTCCAGCCCGGTACGTGCCATTAAACTTAAGTTTTTGGTAATATCGTAAACCACCTGTATATTCCCGGTTAAGCGGTTCCTGTCGTAGCCATTGGTATGCTCGTAAGCTACGAAATAGGGGTTGTCAGAATCATCTGCTGAAAACTGCTCGATGTTTTCCCTTCCCGGTTTCCAGTAGTTTTTCAGGTCGTTGATGTTCATATTTGGTGGAAGTGAATACAGCATCTGTGTTACACTTTCCCGGTAAGCCGATGGCCGGTTGTCGCTTTTATTGTTTACATAACCAATATTGGTGCTAATTTTCAATTTGGGGTGCAACACATAGGTGGCCGAAAGGTTAAGGGTATTCCTTTTGAGATCGGTATTGGGGACAATCCCCTTATTGCTCAGGTTGGTGTATGATAAACGGTAATTACCATCTGCATTTTTGCCACTAATGGAAATGTTGTTGGTGTAGGTAGAACCGGTTTCATAGAAGTCCTGCGGATTGTTCGGATGCGATACCCAATCGGTAGCAATTGGTTTCCCGCTGGCATCCAGGGGGCTGTTCCATTGCAGGTGTTTGGTACCCACATCAAGCCGCGGCCCCCAGGCAGATGTGGTGGAAGATGCCTGATCGTCGGTATATTCGCCTCCCCCAAAAGTGTGCTGAAAATGTGGGAACATCCATGCCTGATCGTACATGGCATTTGAATTAAAATTTATTCCTAAACCCTTTTTGTTTATCAGGCCACTTTTTGTGGTAATCAAAACCACACCACTTCCGGCCCTGCTTCCATACAATGCAGCAGCACTTGCGCCCTTTAATATGGTGATACTTTCTACATCATCCGGACTGATATCCGCAATCGGGCTACCGTAATCAACCGATGAACGGCCAACCTCTGATGTTGCCCGGAGGGAATGTGCTACCGGAACACCATCTACCACAAATAAGGGCTGGTTGTCGGTTGCGATTGATGATTGTCCCCTGATGGTGATAAATGAACTTGATCCGGGATCAGCACCTGTGCTGACCACATTTACACCAGCCACCTTTCCGGCCAGTGAATTGATCACATTTACTTCTTTCACTGTATTAACGTCACTTCCTTTTACGGTGGCGATCGAATAACCAAGGGCCTTTTCTGCACGTTTAATACCAAGTGCGGTAACCACTACATCAGAGAGTGCTGTTTCGTCAGGCGCGAGGTTGATGTTTAGTTCAGTTTCGCCCTTTAGTGCAATTTCCCTGCTCTGATAACCGATCATTTTAAAGATCAGCAAGGCCTGACTGTTCAATACGTTCAGGTTAAATTCTCCATTTAAGTTGGTGCTGGTCGCATTGTTACTTCCTTTTTCAATTACGTTTACTCCCGGCAGTGGCATACCTTTTTCGTCTGTTACCTTACCTTTAATTCGTATTGATTTTTTGATGATGATCTGGTTTTTCTCGATCAGGTAGCTGAGCTGAAAAGGAGGTAATATCCGGTCGAGCAAAGCGCTTACAGCTTCATTTTGTGCCTTAAAACCACTTAGGTTTTGTTTCTCTATGGCATCTTTGTTGGTGTATACAAAGTATAGGCCGGTTTTCTTTTCTATGGTTTTAAAAAGTTCCGTTAAAGATCCCTTTTTGATATTGATACTTACTTTAACGTCTAATTGTTGTGCATTTACCGGCGACGCCTGCCCTACAAAGAGCATGGTGGAGAGCATGATGTAAATGAGGGTAAAAAAACGCATTGCGCTAAAAATTAATTGACTAGTCACTGCGGACTTTTTCATAACTTTGTTTGTTTTAATCTTGATGGGTTAAAATAAAATTTAAAATTTCTTAGCTGCAGCATGCGCCAACATGCTGCAGCTATCTTTTACTGGTTGTTTAATTACATCTACCTCCTTTTATATAAATAGTCTGTTTGTTTATGGTATACTGGATATCGAATGTAAGCTCCAGTGTGCGCAACACCTCTTTTATACTTACATTATCAAATTTTGCCGTTAGTTCACAGTTGTCAAATGATCTGTCTGAAACTACTTTAAGGGCATATTTCCTTGATATGGTCTGGAATACATCTTCCATCGGCGTTTTATTGAAAAACATTTTACCAGTCCGCCACTCAGTTGATGTTTTGGCATCTTCTACATTTTCGCGTACCAGGAGTGCCAGTTTTGTATCGTAAGTTACTTTCTGATTTGGAAGAAGGTGGACAGCTGCTGACTGTGTACCTGCAGAATCTCTCGAAACGGCTACCTTACCGGTAAGTACAGTTACTTCAGGCCTGTAATTTTTCCATGCCCGGATGTTGAAACTGGTTCCCAGTACCCTGGTTTGGATATTGTTGCTTTTTACTACAAAAGGATGAGCAGGGTCTCTTTTTACTTTAAAAAAAGCCTCTCCATTGAGTTTGACCATTCTGATGCCGGCATGTTTCAGGTTTTGCGGAAAGCTGATGCTACTCCCTGAGTTTAACCAGATCTCGGAACTATCCGGAAGTAGTACATTAATAATTTTACCTGGCGCTGCAGTTTTAGTTGTCCATACAACCTGATTTTGCTTGGAAGTCAATAACTTTTTATCTCCGGCAATAAAGAAGATTATTGCGCCAATAATTGCCGCAGCAGTTGCCGCTGGCCACCATTTTAATAGTTTGAACTTTCTGACCGGAGCCTGCTTGATCTGTTCTCTGATACCGGCAAAACTTTCCTTCCACAATCCGTCATCCGGTAGTTGAGCCGTGTCCTGCCATAGCAATAATACCGCTTCTAATTGCTCCTCACGATCATCATCTTCATCTACCCAGTTCCTAAGTCTTTTTTCCAACAATGCAATTTCAGCTTTGCTGCTGCTCAAATCTTCCTTTACAGCTAAATATTCGAGTACTAATTTCCACGTTTCCTGATCCATTCACATGCTTTTATGCTTACAAGACAAGGATAACAGGCGCACTACGGGCCCAAAAAAGTTAACTTTGCGTTAAGAAATTATTAAGTGGCATTTTATCTGAATTCTGACTTGTTTTCTAATACTTTTTGCTGAAGAAATTGAAAGCCTTTTACCAGGTGGTCTTCAACCGTACGTACTGATATGTCCAGTAAAACTGCAATTTCCCTGTAACTAAATCCATCAATTCGGTACATGTAAAAAATAAGCCTTCGGCGTTCGGGCATCTGATCAATAAGCGTGTAAAGTACGCGGTTGCGGTCTTTGTTCTGAAAAGCCTGCGACGGGGTTTCTTTCACGTCTATAATTTCAGAAAACTCTTCTTCGCTATCGATGTACCAAAGATTGGCTTTGGCTGCCTTATGGTAATTTGTAGCCGCATTTTTAACGGCCCGGAAGAGATATGCTTTTTCGTTATTGAGGATAGTGCCGTTTTTCCAGATCGATATAAATACATCATTTAAGATGAGTTGAGCATCTTCTACATCTTTAACAAGATAAATGGCGTATTTTTTTAAAGTAGGGTACATGCGGCGATAAAGGTCTTCGAAGGTTTTTTCATCAAACTTCTTGTTATTATCAGCATTAAGTCCGGCAATAGTGTTTTGGGGCATAAATTATGGCCACAAAATTAAAATTCAAAAACGATACACATATTAACAGAATATTAACAATAACCAGATGATTTTGGGGTTAAAAGTAGCGTGACGATAGTTAGCCTAATTATGCTTTAAATAGTGTGCTGATAAATCAATGATCAGGTGACCGCGCAAAACGAATCTTTGGATGGTACAGATAGCATGCGTTTTGCCATTTTCCCTGTAAAAACGAAAATCCAGTTTCAAAGGCTTAAAACAAACGCTTTGCCGAAAAAAGCCGTGCAAAATCGTCAAATGTTTTACGGAAACTTCGACCCACCGGAATGGCTGTTTTATCTATCAATACCTCCTGGTTGCTGATGGCAGTTACCTGATGCTGATTGATGATAAATGACCGGTGAATCCTTAAAAATCCTTTGTGCTGAAGATGTACTGCAAGTTCGGAAACTGACATTTTAGAAACCATCAAAAGTTCGTTCTGAAGCACCGCCTTAATATCGTTTCCGATGCTTTCGAAATAAAGAATATCTTTCAGCAAAAGCTTGCGGCTAAATCCCTCTGACTTTAAAATCAAGAAATCATCTTCGTTTTCCTTTTTTACATTTCTAAGGACCCTGTCTACAGATTTGAAAAAGCGTTCGAAAGTGATGGGTTTCAGCAGATAATCTACGGCTTCAAGCTCAAAGCCTTCGATGGCAAATTCCCGGTAAGCGGTGGTAAAAATAACAGACGGCTTTTTATTCAGCGACCTCAGAAATTCTATGCCGTTCAGATCGGGCATCTGAATGTCCAGAAAAAGAAGATCCACTTCCTGAGTTTGTAAAATTCTATAAGCCTCGAGTGCATCTGCTGCTGTAGCTACCAGCTTTAGTTCCGCTATCTTTGAAATATGGTTTTCCAAAAGTCTGACGGCCAAAGGCTCATCATCTATCACAATACACTTAATCATGTTGTTGGAGTCATTAAATTTACCTTAAACCAATTATCTGCCTGCGCTATTGCTAATGTATATTGATTCGGATAATAAAGATCGAGTTGTCTTCTGATATTTTCCAATCCTATTCCGGTTCCTGGTTTTTTATGTTTCCCAAAGAACTGATTTTCTATCCTGAAAAACGAAGCGTTTGCATGGGTTTCAATCGAAATTCTGATGGTTACGTTTCCACTTGTTTTTTCGGCACCATGTTTAAAGGCATTTTCTACAAAAGACAGATACAGCAAAGGCGGGATGAGGCCTGGAAATGCTACTTTTTCTTCTATCTCAAGTTTCAGGCGTTCATCATAGCGCAGCATTTCAAGTGCAATATAATCTTTAACGATTTTCGTTTCTGCTGTAATTGGTACCATTTCTTTTTGCCCGTGATAAAGAATATAATCCAGGATGTCTGAAAGCCGGCTGATGGATTGGGATACGGCATCCGAACCGGTGATGGATAATGAATAAATATTATTCAGGGTGTTAAACAGGAAATGAGGATTCAGCTGTGCCTTCAGTGATTTTAATTCAAGCTCCGATTTCTCTTTCTGAAGCTGCAGGGCATTTTGCTTTTCATCCCTGTACCGAAGCATAAACATCATCGAAACAAAAATGAAAGATCCGGAAATAATGGGCAGGATGTAATGAAACAGGAGATATTTAACATCCGTTAGAATATCGAAAATACTGTTTTGAGGATAATTTGAAAATAAAGGTTCTGCAGCATATACAATAAAAAGCCGATTTAACACGCCTAAAATGTACATCCCAGCAACAAGGTAGAGCATAAAATGAAAATATTTTTTAGCCTCGAAAAATCTGCGGATCAGAATGAAGTAAATCCAGTTGGCGCCGATGATCTGAAAGATCCAATGACATACACCATAGTAAAATACTTCTCGGAAATCAGGCTGCTCAGGCTCACCGTAATTACGGAATATCCCAAAAATAAATAGCGCAATCCAGAGTCCGGTTTGATAGTTGATTTCCTTTCTTAACTTGCCGTTTGATATTTTGCTCACAGAACGTAAAGATATTACTAAAAAGCTTTGTATGTGCTGATCGGATTCAGAAGTATCCATTTTGGTGATGAATTGCAGGAGCAGGCATTCGAACAACAAATAATGTTGTATGCAGGCAGAAGCAGTCTTTCTGCATTCGTCGTTTGATACCCATGGTAAATAGTAAGATTATTGCAGAAAAAATGATGGAAAAAGAAAAATTCGTTGGGTTAGATCATTTACGGGCGGTTGCGATCCTGCTGGTATTCCTGTATCATTATGGAATGTTTAAGCATCCCGCCTGGGTAGATACTATCGGTTGGATCGGATGGACAGGAGTTGATTTGTTTTTTGTTTTAAGTGGTTTTTTAATTTCCAATCAGCTCTTCCGGGAAATTAGCGCACACCAGACCATTAGGCTAAAAACCTTCTTTACCAAACGGTTTTTCAGGATCATTCCTCCATATTTGTTCACGCTGTTACTGTATTTTTGTTTTCCGGTATTTAGGGAAAGGGAAGCTTTGCCACCCCTGTGGAAATTTCTTTCTTTTACTCAGAATTTCGGTTTGGATGTGATTAACCAGGGAACCTTTTCTCACGCCTGGTCATTGTGCATTGAAGAACAATTTTACCTGGCGCTACCGGTTTTGCTGCTGTTTTTGATCAGATTGAAGCAAATGAAATATCTGAAAATCATAATTGTTTTGCTGCTGATCTCTACTTTTTTTCTGCGCGTTTTTTCCTGGAATGAATATGTTTTCCCGAAACTGGAAACGCCCGGTTTCTGGAAAGACTGGTATATGTATATCTATTACCCTACATATACCAGGTTGGACGGGCTGGTGATTGGCGTGCTGATTGGGGTACTGTTTCAGTCGTCAACATTCAAAGCGATGATCACTCGAAATGGGAATCTACTGGTCTTTACCGGCATAACAGCCGTTACATTTTCGCTGTGGTTCTGCAGAGATGCCTATTCACAGCAGGCCTCTCTCTTCGGATTTACACTGGTAGCTGTAAGTTACGGAATACTGGTAACAGGAGCTATTTCGGGCACTTCGTTCCTTAGTAAGAAATCCAACATGATCACCACGCAATTGGCAGCCTTGTCTTACGCGATTTATTTGTCGCATAAAATTGTCATCCATCTTGTACAGTTGTTTCTTGAAAGAATTAAAATTCCGGCATCCTATTCAACTGGATTGCTGATCTGTTTTGCCTGTTGTATCCTTGCCGGCCTAGTTTATCGCCACTGTATAGAAAAACCATCTGCAACCATCAAAAATAAAGTCCTTAACAGGTTTAATCGCGACTACTAAACAATTAATTTATGAAAAAAATTAGTTTAAGCATCTTCATCCTGATGTCTCATTTTGCTGTAGCTCAGCACTTCACTGAGGAGAAAAAAGAAATCCAGCGTGTGGTCTGGCAATTCAAAGAAAGCATCATTAAAAAAGATTCAGCTACTTTTAACAGTCTGTTCCATGAAAACCCGGTGGTCTGGATTGGTGTTGTGAAAAACAGATCTCAGCAAAAACGTCTGGAGATTAATCCTTCGAACCGCAAAAATTACTTCAAAGACACATATCAAAATTTTTTCCACTACATCATGGAAAAAGGCCGCAAGGAAGAAAAATTTGATAAGATCAGGATCGTTAATGATGATGTGATTGCCAGTGTGAGTTTCGATTACTCATTCCGGGAAGAAAATATTGTCACCAATTGGGGAAGCGAATACTGGCACCTTATCAAAGCAGACGGAAAATGGAAAATTGTAAGCATTATTTATTCTTACGAAAACGCAAAATTTTTCCCCATAAATTCGCGTTAGCAAATAATAATAATTAATAAGATACAAAAATGAAGAATTCCTTCAAACTTAGCCTTTTTTTGCTGTTTACTACCTGCTATCAGGTTTTTGGGCAAAGCCATGTCCTTAATGCCAAGATACAAGAGATTATCGCTTTAAAGCATGCCAAAGTAGGAATTGCCATTAAAGGGCCAAATGAAAGGGATGACCTATCTATTAATGGAAACGAACATTTCCCCTTACAAAGTGTATTCAAATTCCATATTGCTCTGGCGGTACTCTCTCAGGTAGATAAAGGAAAGTTCAGTTTGAGTCAAAAAATAAAAATCAGTAAGAAAGACCTTTTACCTGATTTATATAGTCCTATTCGTGATCGATATCCAGATGGTGTAATATTACTATTATCAGAAATTTTAGCATACACCGTTTCACAAAGTGATAATGTAGGTTGTGATATTTTACTGAGGATGATTGGAGGTCCGGAATTTGTTGAAAAGTACTGTAAGAGTGTGGGCATCCATGATGTATCCATAAAAATAAATGAAGAGGAACAACAGGGCAACTGGAATTCGCAATTTAAAAACTGGACCACGCCCAAAGCAGCTAATCACATCCTGGAACTTTTTTACATGAATAAAAACAATCTCCTTTCAAAGAAAAGCCATCACTTCATTTGGAAAGTGATGCGTGAAACCAAAACAGGAGCGCATCGATTGAGAGGATTGCTCCCTAAGAATACCCTTATAGCCCATAAAACAGGTTCGTCAGGCACAAATAAGCAAGGTATAACGGCAGCAGTAAATGATATCGGGATCGTATTTTTACCAAATGGATCATACTATTTCATCAGTGTCTTCGTAACGGAATCGACAGAAAATGAAGTAACAAATGAGAAAATAATTGCTGATATTAATAAAGAAGCCTGGGAATATTTTAATGGCAATAGATCGTTATAAGGTCAGACCTAATTTAATATTTTAAATAAACCATCCGTAAGCTGGTAAGCGGCCTTACGCTTCAATCGTTACTGTCACGAATAAAAGTTACTTTAAATACATTTTTTTTAGCTCAGGAAGTTCTTTTTTATATTGATTTATGTCGAAATCTATATTGAAAGATGATTTCATGTAAGACTTTAAAGATTCCAATCCTACCTTAGCCCGTCTTTCGTCCACATTATCGATGTCAGCTATAGGATAGAGGATGTATTTTTTGCTTACTTTATCTATTAATGTCTGTGATCCATATTGTTGCATTTTTCCTACTCTCATATTTATCCTATCTTCTAAATAGGCAAAATCTTTTGGCAATACCTTTCCATCCTTAAGGCCTTTTTTGAACAGCGGTAGATATTTTTTCTGGGCATCAAGATCAGCATGTTGCAAAATAAGAAATAGATACTGATTGTTCTTATATCCTACCTCAGTGGGGCCGAGCCATCCATATTGTTTAATAATGGTTTCAAATGCGCGAAAATTAGTTGAATCCTGTTTTTTCATTACCAAAATAAGTTTTTTCTCGGCTGTAGAGTTCAATCCGTCAACCTTTCTAACCGAATCCAGTTTAAATCTAATTGACTGGTCTGCCGCTCCAATTTTCCTTATCCTGTCGGCAATATCCCGCTTAATGCCATTTAAAAAAGTATTTTTTTTATTCTTTGCCTCATTTAATGAACTTGTCCACCGAGGGTCGACTTTAATCGGCTCAAAATCGGTGTCCTTAATTAACATGTTATAAAAGTCAACGGGATCATCCCAGCTTTTGATCATTTTATTGTTAAGGATATTTTGGAGATAAAGAAAAGCCTTATCGTTATTTCCTGCCAAGCTCCATGCGCATGCCGCATTGTATAAATTTGTCTGTGTGGTATTCCCATTAAATTCTTTTAATGCCTGGTCAAAAGCTTGCCCGGCCTCATGGTATCTTTTATCGTGGTAAAACTTCATCGCGGAATCAATATTTACAAAATATTTCAATTCCTGTGCGTTGCTGCTTGTGCTGAATGTTAACAGAAGTACTAAAATGGAAATTATTTTTTTTATCATTTTATCTTTAAATTTAAAATTGAAGCTGAACCTTGATAAGTTTAGTAGTGTATTTAAGATTGCCATCCTGCGTATAATAAACAAAATGATCAGAAAAAAGGTAATAGTTTAGGTTATAAGACACAAAAAAGAATAGTTCGTTGCATTGAGTAACTGTCTTTCCAGGCTAATATCCGATATCATATTATTTTTATACTTTTATTTCCAGGGCGCAGGAGATACAGCGCTATAAAATATATTAAATTTTCATCTTACCTCTTGTTGCCGTAGCAATCATCGGGCAAAGCAGACGGTCAGGACAAAATAATAAAGACTATAAATAGTATGGCGAAAACAATACTTATAGTGATACTGGCAATGATTTTTGGTCAGGCCAATGCACAAAAAGCAAAGTTGACTGCTAATCTAAATTTTACAGGTAATATTGGTAAATACCCAATAGAAATGAAACTGAGTTTAAACAACTATAATGACAGCATTTTTGGTGAATATTACTATATCAAAAATGGTTACGGTAGCAAGCTCTATCTGGAGGGCACTTTAAAAGATGACAAAATGTTCCTCAAAGAAAGTGCATATAACGCTAAATCAAAAAAAATTGAAACTACAGGTTATTTCAAAATGGCTTATATCTTGCAAAAAGCCTTAGCGGGTAGCTGGGGCAAAAAATCGAATAGAGAAAAAACGCTGGACATCAAGTTGCAGTGTCGCGAAAATTTGCAGGCTTTTAATCCACTTAGCTTCGATTTTATCATGTCGAAGACCAAGCCTGACGAGGATTCGATAACTGAAAATTCGGTGGGCTATTTCACCTTGCTCTCCCTAAAAATTAATGCCAATAAAAATTCCGGATGGATACTTCATGATTTTGATAAATATGATTTAGTTAAAGATAAGGTGGAACTGGAAGATGTAAATTTCGATGGTTATCTGGATATAAAATTGCCTGTTTTTTATCCGGATAGAATAAAAGGAGATTATGGCTATGTGTATTTCGTATATGATGTAACACGTAAAAGCTTTATTAAAAACAAAACTTTAGATGATTTGGGTGTCGTATTTTTTGACTCATTTAAAAAACAAATTTATAAATATGATGCAGACGGTAACGGGAATGAAGGAAAGATGTATTATCGCTGGCAAAACGGAAAACTCTTATTACAGAAAGCAGAACGTGTTTATGAAAACGATACTTTTACGCACTATGAGCAATACAAAATCGAAAATGGCAGGTCGGTGAAAGTGAGGGATTATAAAAAAAGAGGATAAATACGGAGCATTGTCAATCTATACAGCCTAATGGATAACTGCATAAAAAATAGCTTAAACAGAATGAAAGGTATCATAACCGCATTAATAATAGTTACATTTTTGGGTTGCCGAAATACGCCAACTACGGAGATCGTAAATACAACAACAGATACTTTAAAAACTAAAAAGGATGGCATAGCTGTGGTTAAACAAGATCGCATCCCCGCTAAAAAAACAGAAAAAAAAGATACCATTAGAAATGACAAAGACACCCAAATGAACGAGGCGTTTTTTCAAAAGGCAATGATCAACCTCAGCGACAGCTCGCTCAATGTTTATGATAATATTAGGGCAGATTATCGAATTTTTGGTTACGAAAAACCAGATACCAGCTCCAGAAAGATGATCTTATTCTCTGTTTTTACTTCTGACGTAAAAAATAATCCTTACAGATGTAAGTTTGGTGCTTACTATTCGTCTGGAGCCATGCAGAATACCAAAATTAAATATATTAAGAAAACCGGCGCTTTTGTAGAAGTACATTTGATTAAGGAGTCTGATATTAAACCCACATCTGTCTACATGCTTAAAGATTGGGTGGAATTTGAAAAAAGGAATTAAACATGAAAAATCATTTTTCCTGCCTGTTGTTTATAGGTTTTATTGTTTTTGCAGATATTGTATCAGCAACTAATTTACAAAGCTTTAACGGGAACTTTACTGGTAAATTCGGGCGTAAAATTGGTGTTGTTTTCAGCTTAAAAAATACCAGAGGAAAGCTGAGCGGTTTTTACTATTACGAGAACATCGGCGCAGAAATCAGGCTTGCAGGGGAAGTGATTAATGGTATTGCTACTGTTTACGAGCTTGATTACCTAAACGTAAAAAGAGCAAAAATTACCGGTAAGTTCACAAAGGATGGTTTTAATGGCAAATGGGAAAGTTTATCTTCGAAAAAAGCATATCCCATACGGTTAACCCCAACCAATAAAACTATCCCGTCGTTGCCACACAATCTTATTGGCAATTACCAGGTAGATGAACAAGATCAATGTGCTTTGAGTGTGACCATCTCCAAAAGTAAGGGGCAATATCGCTACCATTTTTATAGTTCTACAAGAAACTTAAATGGCAAAATTACCTTCAGTAGAAGCCTGGATGAAAAGTTAGTTTATATCGATTTTCACGGTATTGAATGGGATGAAGACAGTGGCGATGTGACCAAAGATAACAATGAAGAAAGTTTTTCCGGAAATGAACAACTACCGACCGTTGTTCAGGGTTTGTTAAGTGATGGTGAAATTGTTATTCAAAACACTGGCAATGCGATGAACAGGTATGTGAAAATTGGTGAATGCGATTTGAAGTATATTCATTTGAAGAGGGTAAAATAGACATAGCTGATTCGCGCTAAAACTTTTTTACGCAAAAAAGCTGAACGATTATATGAATAAAAAACAATTTGATTTTAACTGTTCTAAATCATAGCAAGGCTAATTGCCAGAATACAACTATTTTTCTATACTTGCACTTTGTTCGGTAGCTACGCGAACTTTCAAATTTCAGTAGCTAAAATAAATCCTTTAAGTATGATATCATTATCCGCCGGCAAAATTAGTCTGGCGTCAATTTTAGCTTTGGTGTTTTCTACTGCACTAGCCCAACAGCAACCTGCAACAATCAATAAAGGCAAAAAAGTGTTAACCGGCTCAAAAAGAGATTCAGTACGCAGCGTGATTTCAGCGGCGCTGATCCAGCCTTCGTGGATATTTAACAGCGACTTAATACTCTATAATACCAGTAATGCCGCCGGATTAAAAACCTATTATATTGCTGATCCTACGCATAGCAAAAGTATACGATTGTTTGACGGCAACGAGCTTGTTGAACTTACATCCGCTTACCTGTCACAATCCGTACACCCTACGAAGGTAGATTTCAGTATCCAGGGTGTTTCGCCAACAGATCCAGCTATCTTATTATGCAACGTACAAGGTGTAGCGCTACAGTATGATTTAAAAAAAGGCATTTTTGGCGAGGTTGATCCAGGTAAATCCGCCAGCAAGCCTTTTCCTGTAAAAGCAGTACCTCGTAAAGATATCTGGACATTTTATACAAAAGATGGGGCATACGGTGTTTACGCTAACAACCATAATCTCTTCTTAAAAAAAACAGGTGCTTTGGGACAGGATTCGGTGGTTCAATTGACCTACGACGGAGATCCTAATTATTCATTCGCAAGAAAAACCGTCTCTAACCATAACAGAGGTCAACGCGGACCATGGCTGGGGGAATGGTTAGGAGATACACATATCGGCTTTGCCTTACGTTCGGATCAGCGCAAAGTGAGAGACCTGACTTTAATCAATAGTTTAGCCATGTATGCACCCGTTCGGGTAGATTATAAATACGAATTGCCTGGCGATGAGAATGTAACGCAGTATGAGTTATGGCTATTGAATGCAGATAGCGCTAAAATGCAAAAAAAAAATATTGATCGTTTTCCTGACCAGGAAGTGAAAATGAATCAAAATCAGCAATCTGGCGGAATCTATTTTACGCGGGAGAGCCGTACGGTAGATACCATACAACTTTGTAGGGTAGATCCATATACCTTCAAGACTACTGTACTGATTACTGAAGTTGGAAAACCAATTCTAAACGATCAACTGCAGACTTATATGGTGATTAATGAAGGTAAGGAGGTTATATGGTGGTCTGAACGCACAGGTAAAGGTGCTTACTATTTGTATGACCATACAGGTAAGCTGAAGAATGCCATTACCAAAGGTGATTTTGTTGCCGGCAATATTGTCGATGTAAATACTAAGGCGCGTTATATGATTTTGGAAGGCTTTGGCTACAAATCTGCAAATAATCCCTACCATAAAAAATTCTACAAAGTGAACCTGGATGGTTCTGGCTTTGTTGAATTAACACCGGGGCAGGGTGATCATTCCATTATGCCGTCCCTGGATAAAAAATTTATCATCGACAGCTATTCGGCTGTAAACAGTTTACCCAAATGTGAAATAAGGGATATGAATGGAAAAGTGCGGACGGTTATTCCAATGTTGGATCATCGTACTTTAACAGACTACGGCTTAAACATGCCGATACTGCGAAAAGTTAAGGCGGCTGATCATATTACAGATTTATACGGGATCATCTATACACCAGCTGATTTTGATCCTCATCAAAAATACCCCGTGATTTGTAATGTATATCCCGGACCTCAGGTTGATGGCATACCACAAGGTTTTAATATTACGCCGAGCAACAATGCAAAACTTGCCGATCTGGGTTTTATTGTACTGCAATTTGGTTATAGGGGCTCATCGCCGCTTCGCGGACGGGATTTCTATACTTTTGGACATGGCAATTTGCGTGATTATGCATTAGCAGATTGCAAGTATGTAGTAGAACAATTGGCTGAAAGTTATCCCTATATGGATCTAGACCGGGTGGGTATTTACGGGCATTCGGGAGGAGGATTTATGACAGCAGCGGCAATGCTAACCTATCCTGATTTTTTCAAAGTCGGGGTGTCGTCATCTGGTAATCACGATAATAACATTTACGGAAAATTCTGGACAGAAACCTATCAGGGAGTTGAGCAAACTAAACCTGCTACCTTAGACTCATCAGGTAAATTGCATGCTTCTTTTAGCAGCAGTGCACCAACTACCATAGAACTGGCTAAAAATTTAAAAGGTAGAATTTTATTGGTAACCGGCGATATGGACAATAATGTACATCCTGCAAATACCATACGTTTGGCCAACGCCCTGATTAAAAACAATAAAAGATTTGACTTAATGATCCTGCCAGGTATCGCTCATGAAGTAAGTGGCGATTATTATAGAAATTTAATCAGTAATTATTTCGTGGATCATTTAAAAAACTGGAAAGGCTTTGATGTGAATATGGTTAAATAATTTTTGGTAAATATCTGACCAGAAAGTTATTCAATCCAAAAAAAAATGTGCCGCATCAATCTTCCATTAGATTTAGCGGCACATTTTTTTATTAAGGGCAGATGAGTACCGGTGCCCATTGGCTAAGTTTTCCTGCGTAACCGGTATCCCAATCTAGGCAGTTCCTACCGTATGCTGAAAATCAGGTTATCAGTAAACGATATCATTAGTCCGTTGCTCCAGTTGCGGATCTTCCGGAAACTGTCGCAGATAAAATTCTTCGTAATATGCTTTAATGATGGCTGCAAGCGGTGTGGATAGCAGCGCGCCAGTTAGTCCAAATGCCGTGCCCATGGCCAATAACAGAAACAGCGATGACATCGGATGGATATTCATGGTTGAGGAGCGAAGTTTAGGCATCAAAAAATCTGAAATCAGTTCATTCAATAATAAAAAGAATACCAGGCACCAAAGTGCGGTTGCCGGGCTCACGGAGAGTGCAACCAGGGTAGGGGGAATCGCCATGATATAAAATCCAATTTTTGGGACAAGTTCAGAAAAGAAAGCCAGTGCAGCCCAAACCAATGCACCCGGAACGTTCATTAAGGTTAGAAAACCATATACCAATACCGCCTCAATAGCGCCGCCAATAAGATTGGATTTCATCCAGCCCACCAGCATCACGGAAGTGTGTTTTATTGCATTTTCTGCCTTTTCCCTTTGTTTTACCGGAAATACAGTTAGATAAAGCTCGATGATCGGTTTGGGATTTCCTACAAAAAACACAACCATGCAAACAAATACAATGAATACAAAAATACCTCCCAGAATTGAAAACGAAAAGTTTCCAATTCCCATTACGGTGTTGCCAATAGAAGGTATAGCTGAAGAAATGGACGAGCCTCCCTCACTCATTTCTTTCCTGAGTTCAGGAAATTTGCGTAACAATGAATCCAGGTAACCCGATACGCTGGCGTAATACTTTGGCAGATTACCGATCAAAACATCCAGCTGATCGCTCATGTGTGGAACCACCATCCAGCCGAGCAATGCCGTAATCCCAAAAATGATAAAAAATACAATCAAACTCGCCAGCCAGCGCTTCATCCCTTTTTTTTCAAGCCGGCTTACCGGAGCATTAATGATTAGGCCTAAAACGATAGCAAAAATACCCAGAAGCACGATGCTTAGAATTTTTAATAGAAACCAGAGCAGAATGATAAGTCCGGCCGTGTAGAGAATAATTGAGGTAACCGTCCTAAAGATTCCGTTATTTGATTTAATGTCCATGTATCAAACTAACCCTGTTTAATACAAAAATGTTTGACTGCAGCTGTAAGTTTATGCCGCCCATTCAAATACTCCTTTCACAAAGTAAATGTTACATTTGCCGATTCAAACCACAAACCGAATATGATATACCTGAAAATGAAATACCGGTGTACGTGTTGATGGATAACCCCCGGTTATTTAACATTATTGTAAGTTAACCATACAAGTGTACCCTATTGCTATACCTCGCCCAACTAAATTTGTTGTTAAGGTAGTTAGATTTTTACCATAGGCATTTACATTAATGCTTAAACCAAATATTTATTGCACACTCATAAACAAACCTATTTCGAAATCATCATGAAATTAATAAAACACCTAATGCTAAGCATCAGCTTTGTCATGTTAAGTTTTTTGGCCATTGCTCAATCTTCTATTAAAACCGTGTGGTTAGATGAGTTAGACTTAAGCAGTGCTACCCAGGGATATGGAACCCCCAGAAAAAACAAAACCGTTGATGGCAGAACAATGAGTATAGCAGGCAAAACCTTCGAAAGAGGTTTCGGAAGCCATGCAACCAGCCTGTTAACGGTTATTCTAGATGGAAAAGCAAAATCCTTTTATGCCATGGTGGGCATTGATGATGAAGTGAAAGGACAACAACCAGCAGCCGAATTTGTGGTTATGGGCGACGGTAAGCGACTTTGGAGCAGTGGTATAATGAAAGTAGGGGAGGAAGCTAAATCATGTCAGGTTAACCTGGAAGGGATAAACAAATTAGAACTTATGGTTACAGATGGAGGTAATGGCGATTATTATGATCATGTAAACTGGGCAGATGCTAAATTTGAGGCGATAGGGGTAAACACCTTCAAAACGTATAATCCAATTTCTTCTACCCCTTATATACTAACGCCAAAACCAGCAGCTTTTCCTAAATTTACCGGAGCAAAAGTATTTGGTGTGCGGCCCGGATCCCCGTTCCAGCATCGGGTTACGGCAACCGGCGAAAGACCTTTGACTTTTACCGCTTTGAATTTGCCTAAAGGATTGAAAATCGACAACAAAACTGGTCTGATTACCGGTAAAATTACGCAAGCGGGAACCTATCTGGTTACCTTAAAGGCGAAAAATGCCAGCGGTACGGCCGAACGAAAATTCAAAATAGTATGTGGTGATCGCATTGCCTTAACGCCTCCAATGGGCTGGAACAGCTGGAACTGTTTTGCCCATGAGGTATCTGCAGATAAAATAAAACGTGCTGCTGATGCTATGGTAAAGAGTGGGTTGATTAATCACGGCTGGACCTACATCAACATTGACGACTTTTGGCAAAACAGCCGCGATTCAAAAGACCCTGACTTACAGGGTAAATTTCGCGATGAGGCAGGAAATATCATAACCAACAAAAGATTTCCGGACATGAAAGGTCTTGCTGATTATGTACATCATCTGGGGTTGAAAATCGGTTTGTATTCTAGTCCCGGACCATGGACTTGCGGAGGCTGTGCCGGTAGTTACGGTTATGAAAAAAACGATGCCAAAAGCTATGCTAAATGGGGTTTTGATTACCTAAAGTATGACTGGTGCAGCTATGGTAACGTAATTGATGGTTTGCCGGATAATGACCCTTATAAAGTTTCATCACTATCTTATAAAGGTGGCGAAAAATTAAATACCGCTGTAAAACCATTTCAAATGATGGGAGATTATTTACGTGCGCAGCCGAGGGATATTGTTTTTAGTTTATGCCAGTACGGCATGTCTGATGTTTGGAAATGGGGCGATTCGGTACATGGAAGTGCCTGGAGAACGACTAACGATATTACCGACACCTGGTCTAGCGTGAAAAGTATCGCGCTGGCACAAGATCAGGCGGCCCCTTACGCCAAACCAGGCAACTGGAACGATCCTGATATGCTGGTTGTGGGCCACGTTGGTTGGGGAAATCCTCACCCAAGCAAGTTAAAACCAGATGAACAATATTTACACATCAGCTTATGGAGCATGTTTGCAGCGCCTTTATTGATCGGATGTGATATGGAAAAACTGGATGATTTCACCCTAAACCTGCTTACCAATGATGAGGTAATTGACATTAATCAGGATCCGCTTGGGAAACAGGGCGTTTGTTTGCAAACTATCGGCGATTTAAGGATTTACGTTAAAGAGCTGGAAGACGGAGGAAAGGCTGTTGGTTTCTGCAATTTCGGAACAGAGCCTGTAGATATGGATTATGCAGATTTTAAAAAATTGGGGTTAAAAGGTCGTTTTAGCGTAAGAGATCTATGGAGACAGCAGCAAATAACTACAGGAGATGCTAACACCTCAAAAATAAAACTAAAAGTGCCGGCACATGGGGTATTATTGTACAAGTTCTCAGCCTTAAAATAAAATCCGGCGCTCTATCAGATGCCAAGCGTAGTTAAAACAATTTCTCATTTTGTTTGGCATCTGTTTACGCTAAAAATTTAACTCCATTTATGAGTTGTTATTGGTGCTGCTGCGGTTGCGATCTTGCCTATAATCGACGTTTCTTAAGGAAATAAGATTTTAGATGGCATATTTATTGTTTATTTAAGGAATCTAAACTAATTGATATGAACAGATTAGCGATAGTAGCCATTGGAATGATGTTGTTCTCGGCCTGTGGAGAACGAGCCGGCAAATCGGAACAGAAAGGTAAGCAAGATACAGTAAATGTCGGAGCTGATCAGGACGAGCATGGATGTATAGGCTCAGCCGGGTATACCTGGAGCAAATTGAAAAATGATTGTATACAAATTTTCAATGTTGGATTTCGATTAAATCCGGTAGCCGTTGAAAAGGGCAGGGAGGTGATCAGCGCTTTTGTGCTGATGAGTGATGACCAGGCTAAAGTAGAGTTGTTTCTGCCAGATGATGATCAGCACTCCGTACTTTTAAATAAAACCGGAGATTTGATTTATGGAAATGGCACTTACCGTTATGATGCGAAGAAATCAATTCTCTACCTTAAAGATCAGGTAGCATATAAAGGCAATGTGCAATAGCAACGTTAAAGTATCAGCCTTTGATAAACACCACCCAACGTGGTTTCAAGTGGCTATACTGTGACTGCTATTTTGTTAAAGATAAAAAATACGCCTTAAAACTCATCCGTAAAAGTTCATTGAGTCTGGATTTAAGTAAATAAACTTAGATGATATTTACGATTATGCATAAGGTAAAGTTGAGCATAAATTTTAAATGCTTATTGTGTGGATAATAACTAAAATCATCAACTGGCTTTTAAAATGTGAAGTGCTGAATAAATAATGAGCACGTTGTTTCTGGGAGTTAAACTCGCCAAAAAAGAAATGTCCTGTTAAATTCCTTTTTTACAAAGGAGTTGTATCTTTGGTTATCAACAGTCAAACTTGAATCCTGAACTTTCGGATACTGCCCTTTGGTCCCGCTTACTTAATGGCGAGGAAGATGCCCTGGATCAAATCTATAAGGTACATTTTCAGTCATTATACCAATATGGAATGCGCATGCTCCATCAGGAAGATGAGGTGAAAGATTGCCTGCACAACCTTTTCGTTAAACTTTGGGAAAACCGAAAAACACTCAATCCAACAACGCAGATCCGCTATTATCTGCTCGCTGCCCTTCGCAATACCATCGTTAACCACCGGACAAAGGAATCGAAATACGAGAAAGTGGAAGCAAGCGACGAATATCTTTTTGATTTAAACTTCACCCTTGAATCTGCCTATATCCGCAAAGAAGAAATGAACCAAAAGGCTGTACAACTGGCAGCAGCCATGAATCAGCTGACACCCAGGCAAAAAGAAATTATTTACCTCAAATATTTTGAAGAACTGGATTATAGCCAGATTGCAGAAATTATGGATCTGAGTACCAAGGGTACCTACAAGCTTAGTGCAAGGGCATTAGATGCCTTGCGCGAGATTATGAAAGTAGATAAGACCTCATTGGTATTGTTACTACTCGAATTAAACAAGCTCCATAAATGGCATATCTAATTGAAGTAATCAACTGGTCTTTATTTATAGTGCTGCCAAGCCATTTTTTAACAATGGGAAATATTTTAAAATAATTTAATTTCCATGGGGTAATTTTCTTTTCTTTCTTGTTTGTATAATCGTATGGCCATCATTGGTCACACTGTTTTATGACCAAACACAACTATACTACCTTTACAACAAGCGATTTTTTAGAAGATCCCGATTTTCTGCGTTATGTAAAATATCAGCTGCCAGAAGATAGGCTTTTCTGGGAAAACTGGCAGAAGGCACAACCGCAAAACCTTGCTGCATTTTCGGATGCCGAATTGCAGCTGCGACTAATGCTCAGTCCAAAGCCTTTTAAAACTTCTCTCCATTTAGAAGAAAACCTGTTAGCAGCCATTCATCAGTCTATCGCAAAGGGACACAGAAAAATAAAAATCAGCAGGCAAAAATACTTTTGGGCAGGAGGGCTGGCCGCCAGCTTAATATTGACATTATTTATCGGCTGGTTCCTGAATTCTACCGTGAGTATTCATACGGCTTTTGGCGAACAAAAAAAGATTGCGCTACCAGATGGTTCTGAGGTGATTTTAAATGCCAACTCTACCTTGAGTTATCCACGGGCTTATGCCTGGAAAGAAAACAGGGCAGTTAAACTGGAGGGTGAAGCCTATTTCAAAGTCAAACACCTCAATCATAACACCGCTCATATCAAAGCCGGCGAATTATTTAAGGCAGAAACCAGGACTATAGAAGTGGAGGTTTTAGGTACCACGTTTAATATAAAGGAAAGACGTGGTATGGCTCATGTTGCCCTGGTTGAAGGTAGTGTGCGGGTACGGACTGTAAAAACCGGACAGCATTACCAGATGTATCCTGGCAATGTGGTACAGGTAAATAGTCGCAACGGTTTGCTAACGGTAGAAAAGCGAGGTTCGCTACAGCAATCAGCCTGGACAGATGGTCGCTTAATCGTTAACCAAACCACGGTTAACGAAATCCTGCGAAATTTCGAAGATGTTTATGGGTACCGGGTGATTCTGGATGATCCGTCACTTGGCGAGAAAAAGATTGATGGCAGCATTTCGATCAAAAGCGAAGAGGGTTTGCTCTTTACGCTGAGCCATATTTTAAATGTAAATATCCAAAAACAAGGCAAAGTTATTTATCTGAAACGCAGGTAAATGCTGGCCCATATTATCAACAAACAACCAAACTAATCAACATGAACAAAAACTTTACCAGACCCATTTATTTTCTAATGGTGGTAGTGCTGGCTTTTGGCGCTGCATTCCAGGCGGCGGCTCAAGATCAGCAAATCAGTCTGCAACAGGCGCTTGATGCCATTTCGAAAAAATACAAAACCAAGTTCGCTTACGAACACAGTATTGTACAGGGAAAAACAACCTCTACGGCAAGTTTGAAGGCCAAATCGGTAGATGAAGCACTGAAAAATGTATTGTATCCTAACAATTTATTATTCCTTTATGTAAGCGAGGGAAATTATACCATTGTGAGCCGGGACGCAAAAGGCCTTGGCATAAACGCCCAGACTAATCTGCCTGAAGGAAGCGCAGGCAACAATAGCAGTAACGAATTTTACATCTCTGGGCAGGTTACGGATGAAAATAGTAATCCGTTGCCTGGCGTTACCATCAAATCTAACGGATCTAACCGGGCAGTTACTACCGACGGAAACGGAAAGTATTCGATTTTTGTACCAAATACGACTACGTCAGTTAGTTTTTCGTATCTGGGTTATCAAACCAGTAACTTACCGGTAACAACCAATACCAATAACTTGAATGTCTCTCTAACCCCGGCGGCCAGCAATCAACTGCAGGACGTTAACATCGTTTCCAATGGTTACCAGATATTGCCTAAAGAGCGTTCAACCGGAGCAGCATCTGGGGTAACGGCAGAAGACCTGAAAAAAATCCCGACTCCTAACGTGGTGCAGCGTTTAGAATCACTGGTGCCTGGATTAAAGGTTACCTTAAACTCTGACAACATGTTTACTTATGGAAATACACAGCAAGGTATCAATTCTTCAACCCGCGCATTAGGTAGGTCTGATTACAACATGGAAATCAGGGGCAATAATACACTGAGGGGAGAAAGTTTCCCGTTAGTGGTAGTGGATGGTGCCATTATGGAATTAGATTTAGCTACTATCAACCCAAATGATATTGCCAATATTTCGTTTTTGAAAGATGCTGCTGCGGCTTCTATATGGGGAACCCGCGCAGCAAATGGGGTAATTGTAATTACCACTAAAAAAGGTAAAACCGCGCAGGCACCAACCATAAGTTTCTCTATGACGGCTGCCATAGCCAATCGTCCGAATTTGGGTTACCTTAAAATGATGAATGCTGCACAGACAATTGCTTATGAGCAAGACTTAGTGGCCAAAAATTTAATTTTTGCGCCTAGTGCAACCTCGGCTTTAAGTGGTCCTGTTGCTGAAGCAACCGACCTGACTTTTAAATTAAAAGCCGGAACCATTACTCAAGCCGCCTATGATTCGGCCATCAGTCGCCTGAGTGCCAGAGATAACCGTTCGCAAATAGATGATTACCTGTTGCGTCCTTCAAATAACCAGCAATACAACCTTTCGGTGAGTGGCGGAGGTAAGAGCAGCGATTATTTCTATTCTGCTTCTTACAGTAAAGAAAACCCTTATACTAAAGGGACTGAAGGCCAGCGTTTAACTTTAGCAATGAACAATAATTTCAAATTGTTTAAAGTAGCCACATTATCTGCAAATTTCAGGGCCTCTTTCTTTAAATATAAAACCGGTGCGGTAAGCCTCACTAACCTGTTATCGCCATCAGCCAGCACCTTTATGCCCTATAGTCAATTTGTAGATGAAAACGGCAACCGTGTCGCTTATTCTACCGCTTATTATTCTGGCTGGGTAGATAACCTGCAAAACCAGGGTTTCCTGAACTGGAAATACAACGTGCTTGATGAGATGGATAACGTAGACAATTCACAAAACGAAAACAATTATAATTTCAACCTGAACCTGAATGTTCCCATCTTTAAAGGTTTATCTGCAAATGCCCTTTTTTCCAATGAAAGAAGCTTTGGTTACACTAAAAACTATTATAACGAATCAACTTTTTATTACCGCAACTTAGTAAACACCTACACCCCGATACCTACTTCAGGCAGAGCGGTAAACAGCATCGGACTGGCCCCTGGTAGCGGTATTTTAAACAATATGAATGGTAGTAATAACAACTATACCTTAAGGGGGCAGTTAAATTACGACCGTACTTTTGGTAGTGATCACCAATTAACCATGATTGCCGGTTCCGAGATCCGCCAAACAAAAGCAGGGCAGGGAACAAGTGTGCTTTATGGTTACAATACCGGAAACGGGATTTCCAGAGCGGTAAATTTCTTTACACCTTATGCCACCGTTCAAGGTTTCAATCAGGGCTTGACGGGTAATCCAACACAACAGGATAAGGTAAGAAGATACCTTTCTTACTACAGTAACGCCGCCTATACCTATAAAGGAAAATATACCCTTTCAGGAAGTGTGCGTTATGATGATTACAATAACTTTGGGGTAGATCGTAAATTCCGTGCTACGCCGCTTTGGTCTTCCGGTTTAAAATGGGATGCCAAAAAAGAATCTTTTCTTAAAAATGAAAATTGGCTAAGCAGCTTGAGTTTGCGGGCAACTTATGGTGTAAATGGAAATATCTCCACAAACACTTATCCTTTTACCTGGATCAGTTTGGGTTCTGGCGATGCGGCTACCGGTTTACCGAATGCCAGTATTATAGCACCTGCCAATCCGGAGTTAAGATGGGAGAAAACAAATGTGGCCAACTTGGGAATTGATTTTGCCTTATTGGATAACCGTTTGTCGGGTTCGGTAGACGTGTACAGCAAAAGGGGTAAAGATCTGTTTTACGAGTTCCCGATTAACGGAACTTATGGTTTTACCAGTATTTTTAGGAACACCGCTTCTTTATCGGGGCATGGTATGGAGTTCAACCTGAACGGAACGATGATCCGCGAAAAGGATTATGAGTGGAATGCCGGGCTAAATTTTGCCTATAATACAAACGAGATTGCAGATACCCGTTTTATTGTCAATTCTTCTTTTCTTTCCAACCCGGCTTTCGGCGGGGTGCCGTTAGATGGTTATGCAACGGATAAAATATTTGTATTCCGCAATGCTGGATTAGATGCCAACGGATTAACACAGGTATACGACCAGAATGGAAACAAGGTTGCTGCCAATCAGAATGTCACCTCTATTGATGCCTTAGCTTATGCGGGCCGTAAAACCCCACCATATTTTGGTAGTTTTAATACCTCATTCCGATACAAAGCATTTACTCTGATGGCGGTAGCTACTTACCAATTTGGCAACGTTTTCATGCGCCCAACCATTTCTGCCTATCCTTCCTCTAGAACCGGTACAAAGTATGATCTTCATGAAGATATTACAAAACGCTGGACCAAAGCAGGAGATGAAGCCTTTACCAATGTACCGGGTGCAGCAGGTGCTTTAGCACCAACCAGTTTATTGCGCTATCAGCAATCAGACATCAACGTATTAAAGGGTGATTATATCCGTTTGCGTGAGTTATCACTAAGTTACCAGATTCCGGTAGAAAAATTAAAATTTATGAAGGCTGCCAATGTAGGCTTCTCGGTAAGAAATCTAGGTTTAATTTGGAAGGCCAACAAAGAAGGTCTTGATCCTGATTTTGCAGGCAGTTTAAATGCCTCTACATTGGGACTTCCTTCACCGGTATCTTATAACTTATCCCTTAATGTGAACTTTTAACCAAAAACGATAATGAATCCAAAATATAAAATCCTTACTTTTCTTTTAGCTACTGCCACATTGGCCGGATGTAAGAAGTTTGTTGATATTAAAACTCAGGGACAGCTGGTACCCAATCAAACCATCAATTACCGTTATCTTTTAAACAATACTTCCAATTTTGAAACGGTAGCTAACCTGTCTGATTTCGCTTCGTCGGATATCAATCTTAATGATGCGGCGCAACAAACAGCACTTTCAGGATCGCTGAATTACAATTATCTTGTAGCCAGCTATACTTGGCAGCCGGTGATCTATCCTTTAGGATCAAATATTGAACAAGATCCAAACTGGATCCGTCTGTACAATAATGTTTTGAACTGTAATACCATCATTAACGAATTGCCCGGCAGTGACGGCGCCCAGGCAGATAAAGATGCTTTAACTGCTGAGGCACTGGTACACCGCGCAGATACCTACCTGAACCTGGTAAATACCTATGCCAAACCCTACAGTGCCGCAACGGCCGGAACCGATCTGGGTGTACCCTTAATCCTGGTACAAACCCTGAGTCAGAAGCTAAACCGCGCCTCCGTACAGGATGTGTATAACCAGATCATCAGCGACCTTACTAAAGCACTCCCGGCGCTTCCGGAAACGCAAGCCTATAATACCCTTCCTTCAAAAGCTTCCGCCTATGGCGAACTGGCCCGTTGTTACCTGATGATGAACGATTATGCAAATGCTGGCAAATATGCAGATGAAGCCCTTAAATTGAGAAGTACCCTGAACGATTTGTCAACGATCACAACCGTGACCAGTACAAATTATCCTAGAAGAATCACAGATCCTGAAATTCTGTTATCCAAAGTACCGGTTAACAGTTCTTTAAACTTTTTTCCTACGGTATTAAAACCTAGTGACGAGTGGTTCAATTTACTAGGCACTAAAGATCAGCGTTACGCGTTATTTACCACGCCTGCAGCAACGATATCCTCCAGCTTGACCGGCAGGGTTTATACCAAAGAACGTGCGATAGGAGAGACCCGCAATGAAGGCCCTTCTGTGCCAGAGATGATGTTGATCCGTGCTGAAGCTTATGCACGTGCCAATGATGCGACGAATGCAATGATCTGGGTAAACAACGTTCGGATTAAAAGATTTAAAACTGCAGATTATACACCTTTGACGGCCACTGATGCCAATGACGCCCTAAACAAGGTGATTGATGAGCGCCGCCGTGAATTTTTTGGTATTTCGCTTCGCTGGTGGGATATGCGCAGGTTAAATAATCAAACGAATTTTCAGCGAACTTACACACGTGTATTTAACGGCACCACGTATACGCTGGCACCAAACAGTAACCGATATGTATTTCCAATTGCTGAATATTTCCGTTCATTGAACCCTGAACTGGAACCCAACCCATAATTATTATAATTGATATGAGGATGTAATTTTGAATCTGATTTGTCATGTTGAGCCTGTCGAAACGCCTTATAAAAATTAAAATTGCGTCTGTCGACAAACTACCATTGACAGCATCCAAAAAAAGGCGTCATTGCGGGGAAAAACGACGAAGCAATCTATCATGCTAGAGATTCTTGCTATAAAGATTGCTTCGTCGGCTGAAAAAGCCTTCTCGCAATGACGATTCTTCACCTACTGTCATTTATATTGATTTTTATAACATAAATTATCCCTCAGGATGACATTTATACCCATAGTAAAATCTCACTTAATTAAAAAACATGTTAAAAAAAATCCTGTTTCTGCACATTTTACTGGCGTTCTCCCTTGCTGTTTTTGCGCAATCTCCGGCAGCTTTTAAGGTATCTCCTGAAAGGCCTGAAAGTGGTAAGGCCTTAACCATAACTTACGATGCTTCGCAGACCGTATTATCGGGTAAAAAGCAGGTAAGTGCAGTTGTTTACCAGTACATTAATTACAAATGGAAAGCTGCTGACCTAAAATTGGAAAGCGTGCAAAACCTTTGGAAGGCAACTTTTAATGTGTCCGCAGATTGCGGCTTTCTGGGTTTTAAATTCACTTCGGGAGACCAGATTGATAACAATCAGGATCAGGGCTATTTTGTGATGTTATCTGACGCTAAGCGTAAAGGGCTGATTGCTCCGGGTGGCTATGCCGGTTGGGGCATGGCCCGTTCACCAAAATATGGCATGGATATCCCGAATTATATCAAATTTGAAGGCATCAGCGATTCGGCTACCTATCATTGGCTTAACCAGGAAATCAGTTACAATCAGCCATCAAAGTCTATGCTGGCTTATCCCTACGCTTCAGCGCTAAAAAACACTTATAAAGATAGTGCAACGCCGCGTTTACAGCGGGTAATGGCTTACTTGAAAAGGCCCGAGGCTAGTGAACTGGATTTGTTCAATGGACGCCGGATAGCACAATATCTTTTAAATGATAAAAATCTGGCTGATTCTATTGAAAAAGTCTGGGCGCAACGTTTTCCAAAAGGAAGCCTCGCCCGAATAGCGGCCTATAAAAATATTGGACAAAGCCGTGATATAGCTACAATTTTGGCTGCTTCAGAAAAGTTTCTGGAAGATTTCCCCGAATATAAAAGCAGCCCGGAAATAGATGCCCAGAACCGCATCAGTTATGGCATGGTTTATCAAAATATCATGGTGTTTGGTGCCATGCAACATCCGAACGGCAATGAAGTAGCGCATTATGTAGATTCCTTATCGTTCGAAGCCCTGCCAAATGTATATTATAAGCTGATCCAGATTCCTTATGACAAAGGGAATCTCAATCGCTTAAAGGAGTATTCAGATCTGCTGGTGAAAAGATTTGAATACTTCAAAATGCATCAGCCTGAAAGTATGGCTTACCTCTCGCCAATAGAATGGCAGAAAGAATATCAGCGGCTTTTTGTACTAAATGTGTCAAGGGTATACGCTGGTTTACTTAATAAGGCTGGTCTTTATGCCCAGGCGCTTCGCATTACACAAGAGGCACAACAAATTCGACATTATAAGCAGGCTGCGATCAATAATGAGCAGGCCATTGCCCTTCAAAAACTGGGTAAAAGTGCTGAACTCGAAAAACTGCTGATCAAAAGCATGTTCGAGAATCAAAGTTCTACTGAAATGACGGCCATGCTTAAAGCTTTATACATCAAACGCAAAAAATCAGCTACCGGTTTTGAGGCTTACGTAGAATCACTTAAAAATCCTGCAGATCTGCAGAAAAATCATGAAGAATTAAAAGCCAGGATGATTAAAAAGGAAATGCCTGCATGGAGCATGAAAGATCTGAAAGGAAATACGGTTACCCTGGCCGGGCTTAAGGGAAAAACGGTTGTAATGGACTTTTGGGCCACCTGGTGTGTACCCTGTAAAGCTTCCTTCCCCGGTATGAAACTGGCCGTAGAGAAGTATAAAAACGATCCGGATGTGGTTTTCCTTTTTGTGGATACTGAAGAATATAAAGCCGGCTTCCAGGCAGAAGTAGCTAAATACATCCAAGATAATCAATATCCCTTTAAGGTTTTGTTTGATAACCAGACCGAAGGTGCTAAAACCAATGATGAAGTATTTAGCCGCATAGCCAAAACCTTCAGTATTTCAGGAATTCCTCAAAAACTGATTATTGATCGAAACGGCTATTTAAGGTTTATTTCCATTGGCTACGGGGGGAGCGCGACGGCCCTGGCCGATGAGATTTCAAACCTGATTGAACTGACCAAAAGCGCAAACTAATGGAAGGAAAAATCATCTCCTTATTCGTGCTGTTGTTATTTGCTCATTTTACATATGCGCAAAGTTATCGTTCAGAAGAAGTGCTCTTTAGTTCAGCAAAAGACAGCATCACTTACGGTGGAACTTTAACCATTCCATCGGGCAAGGGTCCATTTACGACTATCGTAATGGTTTCCGGTACTGGAAAACAAGACCGTGACGGTACCATGGGTGGGCACAAGATATTCCGGGATATTGCAGATGGGTTATCCAAAAACGGTTATGCCGTACTCCGGCTTGATGATCGGGGCGTTGGTAAAACCACCGGTGTGTACGAAAAGGCCACGACACTCGATTTTGCCAATGACGCCCTTGCTGCGGTAGCCTATCTACGCGGCCGTAAAGAAATTAACGCCAAAAAGATCGGTTTGCTGGGTCATAGTGAAGGGGGCATGGCCATCAGCATTGCAGCGTCAAATAGCAAACAAGTTGCTTTTTTGATTAGTATCGCCGGGCTGGCTTCCAACGGGCTTGATGCTTTGATTCGGCAAAACCGAGATCTGGTTGCAAACGCCCAGCTGCCCGATTACGATAAAGCCCGTTCTAACCAGATCAATGAACTGATGTTTCAAACGGCCTATAAATATGCAGACTCCGCCAATATGGAGGCAAAATTAAATGAAACCTATAACCTGTGGAAGGTAAAAGATGATGCTTATTTCAAAACGTTAAACCAACCTTTTGATCATTTCCGCTTTCCACTGTATAGTTATGTGAAAATGGCTACAAGTTCCTGGTACCGCTTTTTTATTCAATATAATGCGGTAAAAACACTTGCACAGATTAAGGTGCCTGTATTGGCTTTAAATGGTGACCGCGACCTCATGGTGGCCGGAAAGGAAAACCTGCAGCACTGGAAGGAATATACGCGGCAGGGTGGAAATACCGATGTAGAAACGGTGCTGATTCCCAATTTAAATCATTTGTTTTTACCCTGTGTTACCTGTAACCAGGCTGAAATTCCTACGATTAAAGCCGGCTTTTCAGATGTAGCCATGAAGCTTATGATTAATTGGTTAAAGAAAAAAATTAGATGATGGCAGGGCGGCGATTTACCAATTCAGCAAGGTAATCATGATCTATACTGAACTGGTTAATCCTGGTCAAAACATCATCTTAAGCAGAGGCTGACCCGATAAAAATTTGCTGTTTGAATTGTTGGTGAAAATCTGGCAACTTCGATTTTATGTAAGATGAGCTAAATAATGCAGATTTCTTTTTGAATAATGGCCAACACCAACTTACTATCGTTTTATAGTAATATGACCTTCGATTTCCAGCAACTGGCTGGCAAAGTCTGGTGCCGACAATAGTGAAGAGATTTCCTGTTTCATCTGTTTTAGTGCAGAAACTTTTTGCTCAATCTCCCAGGCGTCTCCTGGTTTACCTTCATGAATTGCGATAAGCTGCAAATTATGAAAATTAATTTTGGTATTATAAAAGTTGAATAAAATTGATTTTGCGTCTTCCACGGTAAACTTTCCCTGGATAAGTGTAAACTGATTGTTGTGTTGCATATTATTTTAAAATTTGATATTGGTTAGTTTTTATTTACTAGGTGTTCACCAGAACTATGCCTTGCACAAGGGTTTGTTTTAATAGATTGCTACAGTTTGAAGATAGCAACCGAGTAACTGTTTCTTGTTCGCTGATCCGATGCTCAAGTGATCGTAGCTTTAATTTTTTAAAAACGGTAATGTGATTAGGTTAGCTACTGTCCCTGGCCAAGAGAAAATGCATCTACACCGTCAAAGGCATACAGGTTTTCGCTTTTGATCACCTCAAGTCCAGCCAAAGTAGCAGTAAGAAACAGGCCAATAATTTTTCTCTGATCAATAAAGGTATCTCTGGCTGGCATGAACCGGCATCTCCAGTGATCTGTGCAGAAAGTTTCGGGAAATCCACCAGGCCAAACCTTAATTCCCCTATTGGTAATCATCGAAAGCTCAATTCCTGCTGTTTCGATCGTTTTAAGTTTCGCTGCAAGCGCATCCGGGCTGTTGCCTGTCCAATGAAAAAAGAGGTCTATTCCCTTAAGTTCTTTAGTCTTCTGCGGTTTTCTCACGTATTTTGGAAGTTTCAGTGCCGAACTGCCTGTGTAGGAAACTGGTTGAAGTATTGAAGGCTTTAGGCCGAGATTGTCTATCACCGCACTGGCAAATGCCCTGGTACCTACAAGGATACTACTCTTTCCCGGTTTATAAATATCTTGTGTATGCACACCATCTTCAATCGTTTTAAGCCAGGCATTATGGATTTTTTCTGCCGCTGGAGCCTGCCCAATATGGTTTAGCATCATTATTGCACCGTGAATCAGGCCCGAGGGATTTGCTACATCCTGTCCCGCAATTGCAGGTGCAGAACCATGAATGGCTTCGAACATTGCGCAAGATTCGCCAATATTTGCAGAACCGCCGAGGCCAACGGATCCGGTAATCTGTGCCGCAACATCACTTAAGATATCTCCATAAAGATTTGGCATCACAATCACTTCAAAACATTCTGGTGTATCTGCCAGCTTAGCTGCACCGATATCCACAATCCAGTGTTCTTTTTCTATATCAGGATATTCGTTCCCGATCTCATTAAACACCTGGCGGAACATTCCGTCGGTTTGTTTCATGATGTTATCTTTGGTAAAGCATGTCACTTTCTTTTTGTTGTTTTGCAAAGCATATTCAAAAGCGTATCTCACTATCTTTTCGCAACCAGGGCGACTGATGAGTTTAAGGCACTGGACAACTTCATCGGTCTGTTGATGCTCAATACCTGCATATAGATCCTCTTCATTTTCTCTTACAATCACCACATTCATTTCGGGATGTTTGGTTTCAATAAAGGGGTGATGACTTGCGCATGGTCTTACATTGGCATAAAGGCCGAGGAACTTTCTGGTACTTACATTTATACTTTTATATCCACCGCCTTGTGGAGTGGTGACGGGGCCTTTTAAAAATATTTTATTCTTTCTGATGATTTCCCAGGCTGCAGCATCTATACCAGAGGAGTTACCATTTAAGTACACCTTTTCACCAATATCAACGTAATCCATTTGGATTTCGGCTCCTGATGCTCGTAAAATGGAAAGTGTTGCCTCCATTATCTCGGGGCCGATACCGTCACCCTTTGCAATTGCGATTCTTGTCATAAGATTAAATTATTTTCTGATGCAAAGTTGAAGTCTAATTTTCATATATTTTCATTTATATTTGCGATAGAAAACATAAAATTATTTTATGAATTATACGTTGCATCAGCTTCAGATATTTCTGAAAATCACTCAAACCAAAAGTATTACCAAAGCCGCTCAGGAACTCCATCTTACACAGCCGGCCGTATCCATACAATTAAAAAATCTGCAAGACCAGTTTGATATCCCACTTACAGAAGTAATGGGAAGGCAATTATATGTAACCGACTTCGGAGCTGAGATTGCCATTGCTGCAGAAAAAATACTTGGGGAAGTTTATGCGATTAATTACAAGACTATGGCTTATAAAGGTCAGCTAAGCGGCAGGCTCAAGCTCTCGGTAGTGTCTACAGGTAAATATGTAATCCCTTATTTTCTGTCAGATTTTCTGAAACAGCACCAGGGTATAGAACTTGTGCTTGATGTGACCAATAAGGCCAGGGTAATAGAAAGTCTCGAAAAAAACGAGGTCGATTTTTCCTTAGTCTCTGTATTGCCGGAGAAACTTGTGGTAGAGTCCATAGAGCTTATGCAGAACAAACTTTATCTTGTCGGATCCGGACGGGAACCCCAGCCAGTTAAGGCCAATACCTACGAAGTGCTTGAAACGCTTCCTATCATCTACAGGGAACAAGGCTCAGGCACAAGGTATACGATGGAGCGATACATTTCCAAGCATAACCTCAATGTGAAGAAAAAAATGGAACTTACTTCAAATGAAGCCGTAAAACAAGCAGTTGTGGCCGGTCTTGGCTATTCTATTATGCCACTGATTGGCATCAAAAACGAACTCCTAAATGGCGAGTTATGTATTATTCCTGTAAAAGGTTTGCCGCTCAGTTCAGTCTGGAACATGATTTGGTTAAAAAACAAGTCCTTTTCGCCAGTAGCGGCCGCTTTCTTGTTGCATCTTCAAAAGGAAAAAACCAGAATCATTGCTGATAAGTTTTCCTGGTTCGAGCAGTTTGTTGCCAGGCAGAATAGTTAAAAACTATTAACCTGAATCCGATAATTATTTGTTAAAAATAGTGTTGTGAAAGCAATAAGTTTATAAGTTGCTAAATAGCTAACGGAGTGCTTTGAAACTGCTCATGGATTACAATAGTCGCAATATCGCGGATTTTCATTCCTTTTTTCATGCGGATAAAGTTGCTCTTCGGTATGATTGCATTTTTGACATGTATAGGTATGCGAAAGCGTATTTTTTGTCGGAAGTCTACATTCAGCACAGGTGAGTCCAGGGTTTACTTTTGAAACATCATACCCAAGAAAACTACAGTGAGGACATATGCGCAATATGCTTTGGACAAGCTTTTCTCCCGCCTCAGCAATAACAGCCATACGCATAGGATTGTACATGGCCCGCATATCGGTCTCCAAAACAACCGATCCATAGTCCCTTAAGTTTCTATTAAAATATTCCCTGAGTATTTCCCAATCCTGAATCCCCTTTTTTACTTGCGTCCGTTGCTGGTTTGAAATGATAAGCCCGTGACCGGGAAACCTGGCTGAATTGGCAAAATGAGCGGCAGTTTCCCAGTCAGTAAAGGTTTTTGCACCAAAGTTTGTTTTCAGGTTAACAATTCTCGCCCTTACACAGATATCATTTTCAAGGTCCATAAATACAAGTATTTCCTCGTTGGCAGGTGTAAAATAAATGGTTGGGTGAGGGCCAAAAGATCCTTCACTTGCTACGGCCAAACCACAGCCAACGATGCGGCAAGCATCCAGGCATTTTGCTTTTGCTGACTCGAGTGGATCCATTTCACGCAGTATTTCTCCGGAAAAAGTTCCGTATAAATCTGTATTGAAACTTTCCGGAACGATGGTTTCTACACCAAGTGCTTTTTCAAGTATTGGACTTAATACGCTTTCCTTACCATGCATGGTCGCTATAACCAGCTTTCTTCCTTTAAAATTCAAGATTTATTTTTTATTTATTTCAAACCATAGATAATCTATGTAAAGCAGCCGGCTCTTCACAATCTATCAACAACCAGCTTTCATCACTTTGATAAAGATGGATTTGATTGTCATCTTGTGGATTTATGACCAAAAGGTATATCCATTCGTTGATAATGAGTTGCTTTAGCTGAGCATTTTTTAAGAGTATCTGTTCAATTCTTTCAAGCGGCGCCTGGATAATAACAGATAGCCTGAGGGGCTGATGGTAAATGGTGCGGTCAGAACTATTTACCGACTGCAGCGGAAGCCCATACTTAAGGTCTCCTCCATTGCCCCTCATCACACCGAACCTTCCGGTAACATTGTGGGTTATTTTTGACCCTCCTCCAAATTTTTCATTATCTACTGTAGAAAAATAATAGTGGTTGTTGATCCATTGGGTAACAACCATTGGACCCTGCATAATCATTTCCAGGGAAAGTCCGTCATGGTCCGTTTCCCAGTCATAAGAGTGCAAAAAACACCTGCCTTTTAGATTCAGCTCTCTGGTAACGTTGCGAGGTGCAATGATGAAGCCGGCATTTCCGGCAAGCCCCCATTCAGGCCTGGTTTCTGCCCAGTTTGTTGATTTTTTGTGTGCGAGATTCATCCCGTTTTTCTCGTTGAGCCTTTCTGCGATGGCTTGTTGCTGGACCTCTTTCAGATCTGATTTGAGCAACCTGATTATTAAATGATGTGATGCAGGCGCTTCTATGTCGAAAAGTTCCAATTCATCAGTAACAGTATTGTGCTCAGCACCCAAAAAGAAGGTCTGCTCTGGAATATCTATGTTAAATTCGGTTCTAAGTAGTGTTCTGACTTCCGAATGATTGGCCAGTGTGGCGAGCATCCTGGCGTTGTGACGGCCCGGACTTGCCGCACAGGCTCCGCAATCTAAACTTGACGCAAATGGATTGTTAACGGAATGGCTCCCGTGGCCGGCAAAGACAACCAACGGCGCAAAATCTTTCCAGCCTAACAGCGCAAAGGCCGACTTTACAATGGCTGCTTTTTCCCTGATTTGTAGCTGCTTCTCTGTGCTTTTATTGTTGTTTGCATTTAAATGTGTTATGCAGCTATTTTCATGGCCTGGTTTATTTACTAATCTCGTTGAATTTGTTAGTCCTCGCCATAACAGTGCCATTCCATAGAAAAGGCCGGTTCCCTCTACGTAGCCAAAAGCCGAAGGAAGCATATTTTTCATGCGCTGACCGAGGAAATCCATAAATGCCTTAACGCCTATTTTCTGATGATAAGCCGACATTTCCAAAGCCCTTCCCGGTAATGGCTTCTCTGAAATAGTGTATGCTGAGGAAAGAATAGGTGGACATGATTTACGCAAGAGGCCCGTACCTGGATCCTCGTAATCAGCCGCTATTCCAAAAAAACCTGCATAACCAAAAGTTTCATATTCTCGTTTCGCTTCAATATGCCTCCTGATAAGCTCAGACCTGGTATCAATACAAAAAACAAATTGGGCCAAAGGCTTTGTTTTCGTTTGACTTTCAGTTTTCATTTGCTTCAAATTGTTGCCGATAGCTTTCCCCAGACTCATTTGCCAGCTTTTTTCCCAGGCTTTTAGCCATAACATTTTTAAACTGAACATATCATTCTGTTTTTGATCTGTAGTTCGTTTAGTATAGATGCCGCACGCGATCTTATTGGCTATACATAAACGCACTGCCAGGTAATCCTTCAGGGTAATTGGGTACTTCTGCTGCCATGGTGAGCATTCACTCATTCTGTATTTTATATAACCGGCCCAGCCTGGCATGGCTGCGAGGTGCTCGATAAAGATACTCACACACTCCTGGTACGAATAGCCCATCAGGTAAGCCGAAAGCGCCTGGTCTGCTGTTTCCGGTATTTCATTCTTTGAGCTAATTCCAATCTCCTGATCATAGATGCCCAGTTTGCGCCAACAAGAAAAAAAGCCATTTTCCCTTCCAGGCATTTCCCATTCACCCATGCCTTCATCCATAAAGACACAAAGCCACTTGGCAATAATCCTGTCTAGCTTACGGTTTTCGTTAACTGGTTTGCTATCTTTTAACCGTTCCATTTCTTTGAGGTAAAATTCGCTCTGCTGATGTAACCCAGCTTCTCCCAGTATCTTCTTTAAGATATGATTATTGATTTCTCCAGAGGCCCACGCCTGAGCGAACATTGAGGATGAAGGAAGAACGGAGGCATCAAGGTATTTGCTTGCTTTCCTGATCGCCTGCCCGAAAGTTTTGTCCTCATAGCCAGATAGGGGATTGGAGGTTACAAAGCCATAAAGCGGCCAGGTTTTTCCAATAACCGATGATGCTTCTTCGATACTGGCTGTAAAATCTGAATTGATCATATTTATTTATTTTTATAGTTTAGAATAGTGTGACGATAAGGTTGGCTGATATTCAATAACTTTACGTATAGCCAGGGGAAATTTTTATACAATCCCAGCTTCATGATGAAAAAGCCCAGCAGAAAAACTACACCGAATAGGATTTGTACCAACGAAAGGGGAGATGGCGCCTCAACAAAGGCAAAATCTTTCATAAGGTAGCTTACGCCATTATATATTAGTGCATAGCTGCCTATTCCTGCCGGAAATACCAACAGCTGAAGTACAAGTTTTTGTCCGAAGGTTAGTATACTTTGTTTTACGATGTTATAGGTTGCCTGTCCTACTGTAATCGCGACAACTAATATTAGAAAAATACCACTGTCTAACAATTTTCCTTTTCCTGTTAGCCATGCAAAAAATCCTGCTCCAATAATTCCGCTCATTATTACAACAAGGGCCTGTAATGGCCTGATCAGTATTGGCATTGGTTTTTCAGGTACAGACGCCTTAATGTTTTCTCCGGCGGAGAGGAAAAGATAGGCTTTATAAAATCCATGAAGAATTAAATGCGTCACCGCAGCATTGAAAAAACCCAGCCCGCATTGCATAATCATAAAGCCCATTTGAGCAATTGTTGAACAGGCCAGCTTTTGCTTAACGCTAACCTGAAGTAATTTTGTAAATTGGGCAATGATGGCGGTAAGGCCCCCAACTGCAAATAGCAGGGGCAGTACATCTGCATGAACCATTAACGATGCAAACAGTGTAAGTATAATCCCCGAACCATTGACAAACCCCGCATGCATAAGGGCCGAGGCAGGAGTAGGCGCTGTCATGGCAGAGAGCAACCATCTATGAAAGGGGTAAATGGCTGACTGTATTAAACAGGAAAAAATAATAAATAGCGAAGATACCAAAAGGGTTGGCTTAGGTAAACTGCTCAGCGCAGGTATAATTTTACCGAGGGTAAATTTCTCCGTGCTAAATGCAAGTAACAATACACCTGCGCTAAGCATCACCCCTGACAAAATGAAGAACCTTTGCGCATATTTTGACGCAGCACAGGCTTCCGGCCAGTCAGATTCTATCCCAATCAGTCTTGCCATGAAAAATCCCATTAAGAACCAGGAAATTAATAATGCAACAACGTGATCGGCAGCTACCAAAACCATTACTGATAAGGTAAAGGCCAAACAGAGTGCTGCAAAACGTGTTCGGTATCTGAATCCTGTAAGATAGGTTGAGCTATAAATGCTCACCAGCGTACTGAAAAAGCTTACCACGCCCCAAATCAGAAGTGTAAAGACATTTATTCTGAAGAGCCCCCAAAAGTTAAAGTCCAAATGTACGGTTGTTGCGATGAGCATAAGGACTGTGGCAAGAAACACTATAGCGCATATAGCTGTAACTACATAACAGTAGTAGTCGGAAATTTTTCTCTGAGGCCTTATAAAAGGAGTTTCAAATGCTTGTTTTAAGTTCATGTTGTAATGGATGTTTTTATGTATTACGGCGCAAAACTGTTGAAAATCAATTATAAATTTTTATTTATATTTTATATATAATACATAAATATTTTTTATGTTTTTTTCGGATAGATGATACAAAAGATTTTCCCTTAGAAGATTCTGTCGGAAGTCAGGATGGAAAAAACGGATTAATTTAGCATTTGCAGAAAATTACATGCCATCATGGTATTAAGCGAAAAAATGATTACTTCAAGGCCTAATTTTTTAGCAATTAAAGCTTGTTATTTGTACTAAGATGCTTGCCCCGTATTTGCTGTCAGGCCTTTAAATAATTAATCCGCTAATAAAATAATTTCATCAGCATGATTATCATAAAAATATGGTTAATGCGATAGGCATGGCGATTAGAAAATGACAATGTTCATAAAACATCTTCAGCGCTGATTATTAATCGAACTCAGATTTTTATCTTAGGTATTCACGAACATTAAATGGTTTGCATTTGATCGCTATCGAATTGAGGTGGGAATGACGATGGCTCTAAAAACCTAAAATTTACGGGAGACGGCTATGGTTTTTCTTTTTTTTATGCAAAAAAAGTAAACTTTCGGCGGTGGCACACCTGAACCGGTACTTAGTAGGTAGCAGAGGCGAGCCCACGCCGAAAGGCAAAAGCGATAACCTAAGCCTACCTTAAATAGCATCGAAATGCTGATGAGACTGGTCGTAAAGTTTAGTTTCATTCGAAAAGATTATAGGATACTGAAAATAAATGTCTTTAAGTTTATTGTTTAATGTATTAATCAGGTTGTTGATTATCGGTTGCCCGTAAACTGCCAGGAGTCAAAATAAAATAAATCATGTTTTCCTTTAAACACAAAATAAAGATCATGCGAACCGGTTAACGATTTAACTGATGTTTTTATGCTTCTCCAAACATCACCCTCGCCTTTATAGTTAACATTCACTACTCCTAACAGCGGACCGTCTATGGCATCTCTTCGTACTTCTATCTGACCTCCATAGAGCGCTGCTACTAAGACCTCCAAAGTATTTGCTCCTTTTGAAAAGTCTACGCTTCTTATTTTGATATAGTCTCCGTTGTGGATGGCAGTAAGTACCATTCCCGAAGGAATTTTTCCGCCGTTTGTGGCAGATTTAAGATTTCCCAGCGTTGATGCTACCGCTGTTTTAACGCCTTCGCTATAAGCCATGGTAACTGCTTTGACATTTTTATAGGGATTGATAGTCCCGACACTTTTCAACTCTTCAGGTGTCCAGAACGGAAGCTTTTCAATGGTGCCGTCTGCGCTGTACCTGAGTTCCTTAACCTGAACTGAACGGCGCTCGTAAGGCTGGCTCATCGTTTTCATTCTCAAGCTTTGGTCAAATCCGAATACGTAAGATTTTCCTTTGTAATCAATAATTCCCGGGTGATTGCCGCCGGATCTCGGGTCTCCATCCATAATCATACCCGCGTATTTCCATGGGCCTGTAGCGGTTTCGCCCATAGCATAACCTATACCTTCGGGGCAGCAGGTTGAAGCATAGGCCATATAATATTTCCCTTTCCGTTTCCAGGCCCAGGGACCCTCCTGATAATGAAAAAAATCATGATTTGCTTTACCTTTTGCGAATGAAGGATCTTTGATGAGATCACCAGAAATCGAAATCATATCCTCATTAAGTTTAACATACCAGAGATTAGGGTTGCCCCAATATAAGTATGCCTGTCCGTCATCGTCAATCAAAACACTCGGGTCGATATCTTCCATCGAATTTTTGATCAGCGGCTTTCCAATAGGATCTCTGAATGGTCCGTATGGGCTGTCGGCTACCATTACACCAATACCAATGGCATTTGGCATGGAGCAATAGAGGTAAAATTTTCCATTTCTGGCTATGCATTGGGCGGCCCATGCACCATCATCTGAATGTGCCCATTTAAAATCCTTTACAGATGCTACAGCACCATGATCAGTCCAGTTAACCATATCTGTGGAGGTATACAGTAACCAGTCTTTCATTCTGAAGCCGAATGCCTGGTCGTCATCATGTCCGGTATACAAAAAAACGGTGTCTTTATATACCATGGGAGCAGGATCAGCCGTAAATTTAGTTTGAACAACAGGGGTTTGAGCTAATGCTATCCGTGTAAAGCATAATATGGTTAATGCGATGCGTAAAAGTTTTAGTTTCATTTTGAGAAGATTGGCTAATTATTATTTGGCTATATCTGGCTTGCAGACATTCAAATATAATCTCCTGATGATGTGATAAATTTATCTGAAACCGACATTTTTTATCACTATTCCGATATTAATCGTTTTTCCTCTTGATTGTGGTGGCATTTAACCCATTTTTTCTTGCGAAGAAAGCGTTAAAAAATGCTGCTAAAAAAGAAAGCCCCATTAAAGGAGCTTTCGTAGATGTTGATTATATTTTAAATTCAGCACACACATATTTTTTATAATATGAGCTCAACCCGATTAACCTTTAGCTGAACCCATCATTTTTGTAATTGATTTTTTAATTACATCCACAGGTAAAATGATCGTTGCCGTTCGGCTGTGCCTGGCAATGTTAATGCCCATGAAGTTTCCACTGCTATCGAAAACCGGCCCTCCGCACTCATCCGACCGGATGGCAGCATCCTGAACAAATACTTTTTCAAACCCGTCAGAGCGCAAACTTCTTTTCCCTTTATAGTTACGGGTAATGTCGCGCGTTGGCCTGTCTGTAAAATCAATATCTATGTTAGAGGTTTTATTGTTCCTGATGATGCCTAAAGTAAGGTGATCACCGATCATCAGACGGTTCATTTCCTGACCATATCCATCCTCGTTTTGTACTTTTTTGCCGTTTACAGCTATGATCTGATCGCCAATTTTCAGTACCTGTTCGGCAGGATAATGTTGTGCAATATCTTTTACTACCATTTTACCGGCTTCTTCTACTACCAGCGCACCCAGTTGTGCACGGCTAAATAATAGAGGTAGCTGGATTTCTTCGGTACTGATGATTCCTGTCTTGCAATTTTCAGGGGCTATTGGTGAATATAAAAATTTCCCGAGATCATCGGTAGTGAGGGGCTTGTAGCGTATTCCCCCGATTTTTATACCCTGAATGCCATTTGGACTATTCGCCGAATTTAACAGTACCAGGTCATTTTCGGGATCACGTGCTATGACCTCCAGCTGAATATTTTTGCCATTATAGATCACATAAGGCTGTTCGCCAAGCATAGAACTTTTACTGAGCCATAAAACAGATGAAAGGCCTTTATTTCCAGGGTTTATTGCAGTAGCCAGAATGGTTTGTTGGGTATTGCCTTTTGTACTATGCAGGGTAATTACATCGTTTAAAAAACCAAGGCCTGCCTTTGAAAAATAGGTGGATGGGGCTACGGTAAAACGTTTGCGAGCCTGTAAAGCGGGGAGTGGCGCTGCTACCGGTAACTGTTGGTAATTTACAGGCTTTTGCAATGCAGTCCAGTACCGGCGGAACAGATTAACCGGGATATCAAAATTTTCATCCTCATTGGTCTGAACTTTATCGCGGATACCGATCAATTTACCTTGCAGATCAAAGAGGCCGCCGCCTGAATCTCCAGGTTCCATTTTGCAGGTGGATTCCATAAAGCCATCGCCGGCATCTAAACTGGTCAAACGTCCGAAACGAAGATTAGGCTTTTTTTGAAAAAAGCTGCCCGGATAGGATACGGCCAGGCAGCCTTCTCCAATCAGCAGGGTTCTGCTATCTGCCATCAACGCAAAAGGCCATGGGCCTTTGCCTTCCATTTGGAGCATCGCCAGGTCGAATTGTTTATTTTGTGCATCCAGCGCAATTTTCCCTAAAGCCACAGCCACGCCTTTTTGTCCGTTTGGAAACTCTACCCGGTATCGATGGGTAGGTTTAACGGAATGCGCAGCAGTTAAAACAATGCCATCTGAAGAAACGATAACCGCACTAAATCCACCAAAATCCTGGTCTGCCACCGTATCCCTGATTACCAGTTTAATACAGGCATCAACCACCTTCAAGTTTGTTTTGCGAAGCAGACTTTCTATTTTTTTGACAGATGTGACCTCTTGTTGTGCCTGCGTTTCTGCTAACAGACTGGAAAAAAATAACAGGATGCAGACTATTTTATAAAGATATCTCATTTTTTGGAGAAGACTTCGTCTAATTTTTGAGTAAGTTCTTCACCCCGAAGATTGATGGCGAGTATTTTGCCGTTACCATCTACCAGGAAATTAGAAGGAATGGATTGTAAACCATAGTATTTTAAGATTTCCCAATCTCTTACCTGTTTCCAGGGAAGGCGGTCTTCATTTACCGCTTTTTTCCATTTTGCCACATCTGTATCACATGAAATACCCAGGATATCAAACCCTTTAGCATGGTGTTTATTATAGTTTTCCAACAAATTAGGATTTTCTTGTCTGCAGGGTACGCACCAGCTTGCCCAGAAATCAACAAGTACAATTTTACCTTTATAATCTGCCAGGGTAACGGTTTTACCATCTATATCGGGAATGCTAAAGGTTTTTAAGGGTTTGCCTGTAGCCGAAAGTTGTAAAACAGAGAGGCCTTTTTTTACTGAAATACTTGCTGAGGATTTTTTTAAAGACTGATCAATGCCCTGGAAAAGTGCATTTGCCCTGTCGTAATCTATCCTGGAACCAATAAGTAAACTTAGCAAATGCAGACTTACATAGTTTTTCGGATTATTCCTGATGTACTGCTCCGCCAGGCCGCTTGAAATCATTTGTCCGATTCTAAACAATTGGAGTTTTACCATAGTGGTATCTGCATTACCATTGGCCATTAGCGCATCCAAGCTATCTGCCTGTTTAATTAAGGACATCCTTGCTTTAATGTAAGCATTAAACACATTTTGAGTGGGCGCACCGGTAATGCTAAGATTCATAATGGAATCCAGGTTGTCTACGTTTCCGCGTAGCTTCAGCTCTCCGCGTTCTGCAAAAAAAGGATAGTCGAAACTTTGCCCTTCAAAGGGAAGTTTCAATGTGGCCATAACCGGAGTATCTATTGGTGCAATTACGTTGAATGCGCCATTTTTGACAGCTATACGATCATTGTGTGTTTTCCCATTAAGCATATAACTTAAGGATATGCTATCAGCATTACATCCACCCAACTGGCCGCTCAACCGCATTTGTGCCTGTAACTGGCTCTTTACTGAAAATACCAGCAACATTAAAAGAAGATAAATTTTGTTCTTCACTTTTTTATTTTTATTAATTTAATTTTTTAACCGTTTCAATAATGGCGCCCATTTCTGCTGCCAGCTCAGCTGTTGAACCGCTGAACCCTACACTGCTTAAACGGATAAAACCATTACGATCGATAATGAATTTATGTGGTATGCCGCCTACTTTGAAGCTTTCTGCTACCTTATTTTGTTTGGTATCTTTAGTTCTTAAATCTACATAAAGTGGTAGTGTAAAATCGTGTGCTTTAAAATAAGCCATTGATTGGTTTTTAACCTTCTCAAAAGTTTCACCAGTGATTTCTTTGGTGTGAATAAAAAGAAATTTCACTTCAGGATCATTTTTGTATTTATCTACCAACATTTGCATGCCGGGCAGTGCAGCCTTACAAGGCATACACCAGGTGGCCCAAAAATCGATTACCATGATTTTGTCTCTAAAATCTTTCAAAGATACCGTGTTGCCGTTGGCATCCAGCAGTTCAAACTCTGGTGCTTTTTCTTTGATTAAGTTTTCACCTTTGTAGTCCTTGTACTTCGCTTCATACTGTTTTACCCTTGAAATCTCGATAGAATCAAGATGTGCTTTTACATCTCTGTTCGGGTACATGAATTGATAGGCACGTTTATATTCACTTTTGACTTCTTCATCCTCTGTCTCTTTGTTGATCATTTTTTTGAGGGCTGGAAAAGCTGCCCTATAGTTGCCACTTTTGCTTAGTAAAATGTTGTAGTGATCCATTTCATTCTGAGTAGGATTTGGAGTCAGATCTAATATCTTTTTCGCAATGATGGCCGCATTTTTATAATCCTGCTTTTGTTCCAGAAGATAACGCTTCATATTCAGGAGCATCACTCGTTCTTCTGCAGGTAAGTTTTTTTGTGAAAGGGTTTGGTTAACACGTAACGTAACCTGTTTTGATATCTTCGGGTCATTTACCAAAGCCAGTTGAGACCAGGCCATTACGCGATCCTGGTCTTTTGTTTTTTGCAAATAGGCCATGGCCTGATTAAAGTTACCTGCTCTGGCATAATCGCCGACAATTAATGCATAGATATAGCCATATTTTTGGTTTGGAAATTCCTTTTTCAAGGAAGCCAGTATGGCCAGTTTTTTATTCAGGTCCTTCTCTGCAAAAAACTTTTCCTGTGCTTTATTAAAAGCAAATTGTTCTTTAGGCATGCGTTTCGCTGCGAGTTCATCCCATTGACTACGGGACCAGCCTTTGTCCAGCCCATATTGAGTAAGTAGCATAAGGTCTTCTTCAGATCCGCTCGCCAGTGCATTAATTTTTTGATTGAGTACAATGGTATCCTGAATATTCTTAAGTCCTTCCAGCTCTTTTTTAAGATCACGCGTGCTTTGCGCAGATAGCTGAACGAAACAACTTACTGTTAGAATGAAACAAATGATTATTTTACAAAACATATATGTTTTTTTAATAGATTAATTGATTTAATTGGCCCTACGATAACTTATGGATGAAATTTCTCCAAAACCATCTATTTTCTGATCATAAGTTCCGTTAGTAATCGTCCCAAGGTTATTTACTTTGAAGAAGTATACTGATCCTCCGGTGGCCTGGTTAGCAGCAACAACCAGCGTTTTGCTATCCGTCTGATCCATCTGGATTTGTTTGATTTGTGTCCCTGACGGGAATGTATAAAGCAGTTTGGCCGAGTTCGCCAGAATATCATATAAATAAATGCTGTTATCTGTAGCGTAATATAACTGCCTCAAAGTAAGCGAAGCCGCAAATGATTTAGCAGAAGCAATCTCGGGGCTATTCAGCATTTTTTGATTAAGGCGTGGCGATGCACCTGATAATGAATAAAGGAAGCGATCGCCATTGGTATCCTGCATCACAAAGAAAAAATCTTCTGATGAGTTTGTTTTCACACCATCCATAGCGCCTACCATCAACATACCTGTATTTCCAATATTAAAAGCAGCAGAAGAAGAGCCAAAAGTTGGGATTAAACTAAAGCTGCCAAATGGTACATACATAAAGCGTTTGTACTTGTTGTCATAAAAATAGGTAGAGAATAAAGCGCTGGTGATTACTTTAGGGTACAGGTTGTAGTCTCCATCTAATCTGGCAGAATAGGTAACATTCGCAGGGTCGTTAAGCATGGATGCAGCGTAAAGACCTCCATCATTAATCACGTACTCTTCAGTTGTAAACTTTGATACACTAAAAGCAAATTTATCTTTCACCGGTGTAAAACTAATGGTTGATTTTCCTGAAACTAAAAAATCGTTTGCACTAAAGCGGTAACTTCCTTTATCGGTAAAAAAACTTAGTCCGAAACGACTTCCGTCACCATTGTAGAAAAGATTAGCGGCAACAGCATTCCCCGGAAAGATGGTTTGATTTACAGCGCCGGCCGGGTTATAAAACACCTTATAATCCGAACGGATAAAGCCTAATTGAGCATTACCCGATGTAGTGTTGCTCACCAGCCACCCCTTACCAAATGCACTGTTAACTTGTACGGTATAAACCTTAAATGTGGATACACCAGTGGCCGAATTTGTAATTTTATATTCCAGGTTATAACCATCCTTTAAAGGTGGATAACTAATTACCGCTTTTAATGCCTGAGCGGTAGACAGAACTTTTTCATCAATTCCATCCACCGGAGAGACGGAGTAAATTTTCCATTGATAGGTAAATCCTTCTCCCGCAGGCTTGCTTTGGCTAATCTGCGGATTGATTTTGAGTGTATCAAACTGGACAATAGACAAATTTGCATTGTCATCTTTAATCTCCAGTTCATTTAATTCTTTATAATTAAAGTCCTGACTTTTTTTGCAGGACCACAAGGTGGCACAGCATATCAGTAATAAGTAAATGCAATATTTTATTTTTAACATAACTTAAAATGTAATTGGGTTTCCGAATTCATCAATAAGAGGGCCGTTCAGCTGAACATAATCTGAAAGTGCTTTTTTCAAGTTTACCTGGATCAGAAATAATTCACCTATATCAACCACGTTAGGGTCAAAATTTGTAAGTCCTGTTACCTTGATCATAAATTTAAATTTTACTATACTAAAGTCTCCAAAGAAGAAGGTTAGATTTTGCCAATAATCAGGCTCTATAAGTTGATTAGTGATGTTGACTTTCATTTTTGCAAAGTTTCTGGAAAGATCTACTGCTACTCCCGGCGCACCAGGAACCAGTTCACTCCCTGGATCGACACCTAGCAACAATTGAAAACTTTTGTTGAGCATTTCGGGCGTATTAAACACGACCAGCGGATAGTTAACAAAAATTGCATTTGCTGGTAACTTAACTTCGGGCAAAATGTAATCGACATTTGGACGAGCTGTTGAACCCGCCAATGCTTTTAATTTAATACTGCGTGCTACACTGGCAGGTTTGCCTACCAAACGCATTTTAATAAATATGGTATCTTTTGTTTTAACCGTTGGCTGTAAGGCAAATGAATAATTGGTGCTATCAGGATTTTCGTAATAATCAATAAAGAAACTGATTCCATCCCGGCCTTCAAAAGTTGGTATATCATCTTTCTTGCAGCCTATTGCAAAAACGAGCAAGAATAATATCGTTAAGTATTTCATTTGTTTAGTTGTAATTTGGGTTAAACTCTAATTCTTGATCGGGAATAGGCAATACATAATTAGATAGTGGAATATCTGTGGTCATAAACTGCATCCTTGTAATGTTTTTTCGTTTATAGTAATAGAACAGTTGCCCTTCCACATGAAATTCCTTTTGGTACTCTTTAGTAATCTCATTATTTAAATTGCTCTGACTAAGAGTGGTGGCCAATGGCGTAATGTTCCTGTTTTCGCGTACCACGTTCAGGTAATTAATGCCATCCGCGGTAGTTGATGCGCATTCGGCCAGAATGTAATACATTTCTGCCAACCTGATCATGGGTACTAACTGATCTAAACGATTGTCGGAAGGAGCTGTACCGGGATAGGTTTGCCAGAATTTCGATGGAAATACAAAACCTACACTATTGCTGTTATCTACTTCAATTCTTGCCAAATAGCGGATATCCGTACTACCACCAGAACTTGTTTCATAAAGTGTTTGGTAATCATTAGAAGAGCGGCGCATATTGGAAGCACCGCGAAAATAGCCAGGATCTACCCAATTTCTAAGGTTAGCTACTCTCAGCCCAAAAATTTGTTCTGTAATGTAGATCCGGTCTCTGCTTTCGGCTGCAGCCGTTGCATTCCCGAAGGTTACAAATGTGAATTTATTGGCATCAACAACCATTTTCGCTGCTGCAAAGGCTTTGCTTTTATCGCCAGCAAAAAGGTATACTCTGGCCTGCAAGGCTTTAACCGCATAATAATTCATCTTGATGCTGCGGTTTGTCTGGCCATTGACGATTGGATCTGATGTGGCCAGCAGTTGTTCGGCTTCATTCAGATCTGCAAGTATAGCTATTACCGCATTTTGTGTAGTTAAAGGTACTGCAGTATATTGGTTTACATCTTTTTTGTACGGGATGGCTTTTTTTGTGAGTCCGCTTACATATTCAGGTCCAAATAACCGCAGGAGTTCGAAATGCATATAAGCCCGCAGCGCTACCGCTTCACCACGAATCCGGCTGTAAGCCGAGGTACTTAATACATCACGTCGCTTTTCTGTATTTTGAATCACCTTATTCGCACCGGCGATAGCGTTATAACCGTTGCTCCAGATCGAATTTCCCAATTCAGTCACTTCCTGTGAGTTGAAGTTGAATTTAGCAGTATCGTAAAATCTGGAGTTAACGGGAATGTTATAATTCTGTGCCAAGGCGGACATAAAGCCCATAGTCAGATTATCGCCAAATAGGTTTTGCGAAGCAAATAGCGAGTATACGCCATCTAAAGCCTGTTGAAAGCCTAATTCCGAGTTGAATAGCTGGTTTTCAGAAACGGATGATTTTGGATTTACGTCAAGATATTTTTTGCATGACGTTAGCATAGCGGTTAAACAAACCAATATGGCTAAGAATTTTTTATAGTTCATATCTTTTAGTTAAAAACCTGCTCTTAAGGTTAAGGAATATGTTCTGGCAAAAGGGTTGCTGGTACCGCGTTCTACCTGTATAGAACTTACCCTGAAAAGGTCATTGGTAATGGCCGTGAGCTGTAAACTGCGCAACCCTATTTTTTCCAAAAACTGTTTTTTGTAAAAAGTATAACCTAATGATGCAGAACTCAAAATCAGGTTATCATCATCCTGTACAAATCTTGACGTCAGTTTGGTTTGAGTTGGGTTGGCGGTAATCCTTCTGAATTGGCTTACATCACCTGGTTTTGCCCAACCTAAGTCATAAGCTCTTTGGTCTACGTTGAATTTTGGATTAACAGATTCCACACGCTCTACCAAGGTTTGGTTATACATTTGTCCGCCGAATTGGTAGTTAAAGATCAGATTAACCTCAAAACCCTTATGCGAAAAGCCAGTGCCAAAGTTTCCGTTCCAAAGTGGCTGACTGATGCCTACCGGTACTTTGTCTGCTACATTCCAATCCAAGGTAGTTTCTCCTGATTTAGTTAGAAATACCTCAGAACCAGTAGTTGCATCTATCCCCAGTGAACGTACTGCAAAAATGGTATTAATAGATTGTCCTTCTACCAATTGGAGATTGGGTTTCACCTGATTTTGATTTCCGTTATTCAATAAATTGTTCGATGACTGCAGCGCGTTTGAAATTTTTCTAAGCGAGTTTCTATTGGTAAATCCGTTTACGTTAACTGTCCATAACGTCCTTGTAAATGGATTTTGCAGAATAGTATACCTAGCGTAAAATTCAAAACCTTTGTTTAATAATTCTCCATAGTTTTCTGTATAAGAATTAAATCCGGTTGAAGGGGCAAGGGTAATTTGTGTTACTGCATTTTTGGTATTCTCCCGATACAATTCAAACCTCAGGTTTAAACGGTTTTTCAATAGGTCGGCATCAAGACCAATATTCGCTTTCAATACATCCTGCCAGCTTAAAAAATCATTTCCCATGCCTGCAAGTGTAGCACCGATATTACCAAAATAAGCGCTTTCTGCATTAACATTGTACCTGAATTGAGAAGCATAAGAAGGTACATTGAGCGAACCGGTAGACCCATAACTTCCTCTTACTTTCAGTCGGTTAACGAAGTCGCTTTTCTGAAAGAAAGATTCGTTATGGATATTCCAGCCTGCACCTACAGACCAAAATGTACCAAAACGTTTCTCGTTGCCGTATTGAGAAGAACCATCCCTTCTGTAAGAAACACTGGCCAGAAAGCGGTCATCGTAAATGTAATTTCCACTGTACAGCAAACCTACACGGCTAATTGTGTTTTCATCACCAACCGGACGACCACTATACTGTGTAGCATAAAGAATGTCATCTAATTGATCTGTTAGCAGGCCTGTTGCAGAAAAGGTATTATAAGATGACGTGCTGCGAGATAAATTTAAACCTAAGTTAGAAAACAACTGGTGTTTGCCAAATATGGCATTCCAGTTTGCAGTCGTCAAACTTTCATATCCCATACTGTTATTGGTGCTTAAATCATAACTTCCTTTCAGGTTCAGATCAGTCACATTATTAAACCTGGTGTTTTGTGCAGAATAAAATAAATCGTCACCTCCGCTTTGTTTATTAATGCTTAAACTGCTCTCTACATAGATAGATTGTGTAGGCTTGTAGCGGGCACTAAAGTTATTGGAAAACCCAAAATAATTGGTACTGTTTATCGAATGCAGCGTGGCATTGTAAAGGGGATTTGCCGTCTGGTAGCTGAATCCAAGAAAGTTCAGGTCTTCTACCATTCGATTGGCGTTACCCTTATTATCATAAGGGGCCCAATAAGGGTTCATACTTACATAATCTGCGAAATTACCATAAGGTGATTCATTAGACTTGTTCTGGAAAATACGCAGGGAATTCCGGAACTCAAATTTCTTTTTAAAATAATTTAAGTCAAATTGACCTGAGTAATTGGTACGATCCTGACCTTTCATTACACCCGATTGGAAGTCACCTGATACCTGAAGCGCATAGCGGATAACCGTATCACCACCTTGTGCATAAACAGAAGTCCGGTTACTGTAGCCATTTTGTGTGGGTATAGATAACCAATCGGTATTAACGCCTTTGGCATAAGCTTTATAACGTTCGTTGTAAAGCATGTCAAAACTGCTTTGCAAAAGATTTGATGTAGTGCTATATAATCCAACCCGTTTTTCAAAATCGAGTTTTTGCTCAGAATTAAGCAGATGATACACTGAAAGATCTGGCGTGGTGAGGCGAAAATCGTGGGTTACATTCACCTGAAGTTTGCCGGCTGCAGGGGTAATGGTTGTAATTACAATCACACCATTAGCCCCTCTTGAACCATAAAGTGCGGTAGCAGAAGCATCCTTTAGCAGGGTTACGCTTCTGATTAAATTCATATCCAGATCGACTATACGTTGCAGGTTTACTTCAAAGCCATCCAAAATCAGTAGCGGAAGGGTTGGGATAGATGACAATTGCCCCGAAAGGTTTGGAAATGAATTTTCCCCGCGAAGTTGAATATTAGGCAATTGGTTAATATTACCGCCCGTTACGTTGTTGGGAACTATCCTGAACGATGGATCAAGGGCGCCGATCGCTGCAAATACGTTGTTGGCACTTACCTTTTTCAGCTCTGCCCCGGTTAAGGTATTTGCTGCACCCGTGAAGTTTTCTTTGCGTTGTGTAAAGATACCATTAACTACGGTTTCGTCTAAGCTCAAGGCCTGTTCTTCCAAGAAAATACTGAAATGGCGTTCATTTTTAATTTCAACTTCGACGGTCTTATAACCTATATACCTAAACTCCAAAACTTTGGCATTTGCTGGAATATTGAGTTTGAAACGGCCGTTATTATCTGTTTGGGTTTGAAATTTAGTACCCTTTATGGAAACAACCACCGCTGGTAATGGATTGCTTGTTTTGCGATCTCTAACTACGCCGTCAATTTCATCATTCTGTTTAAATTTACTGGTCAGTACAACCGTTTTATCCTGAATGGTATAGCTGATACCTTGCGGGTCTAAAATTAATTTTAGTGTGGCATCAATAGATTGGTCTTTCAGGTTTACACTGATTTGTTTGGCATCTGAAATGATTTTATCAGAGTACACAAAATTATAGCCAGTCTGGCTTTTAATCATCCGGAAAACTTCCGAAAGCGGTTGGTTAGAAACGTTTAGTGTAATCCGTTGAGCGAAGGTATAAGCACTCACCTGCAAAAAAGATAAGATGAGCAGGAAGTGGAACAAGGTAGCTATCCGCAAAATTCTGGGACGTGCAGCACAATGCACAGCCATTTTATTGGTCTTCATTAAGTTGGTTTGGTTTGATAGTTGGATTAGTTGATTCTTGGTTTGATTCTGTAATTTTTGCAGTTTACAAAAACTAGAATTCTTGGTCTTTAAGTTAGTTTTTTACCATAGGTTGTTATATTAATGTTTGTATAATCATGAGTTAAATTAATCTTATTGTATCGCCGATACGACTACACGGTTACCTGCTGTTTTGATCTTAACCGTTCCGGTAGCCTGAAGGATGGTGAGTACACTGTGAATGTCTGCAAATCTCGAAATGCTGCCACTTATTTTCTCTGACGGTATTTCACCTTCATAAGTAATATTTACGTCATACCATCTCGCGATCAGTTTCATAATATACCTGATATCCTGACTCGCAAATACGAATTCGTTATTTTTCCAACCTGTTGCAGCTTCGATATTTGCAGCTGCTTTCTCGATGTTTCCATTACGTACTGTTCCCTTTTCACCTGGTGCCAGTATAACCTTTTCCCTGTTGGTATTCATGCTGATTTTTCCCTGTACCAGTGTGGTTATTTCCTCATCGTCATTTTCATAAGAACTTACATTAAATTCTGTTCCCAATACCTTTATATCGTGCCCGCGTGTAGTTACTACAAAGGGATGTTCGCTGTCATGAGCTACTTTAAAATAAGCTTCGCCATTTAATTTTACCTTCCTGATTTCAGCAGTAGCAAGATTAGTGGTGTAGGTAAGGCTTGAAGCTGCATTAAGCCACACCGAAGATCCATCCGGAAGTTCAACCTTAAAGGTTTCTCCCTTTGCGGTAGACAGGGTATTTGTTTTTAAGGTGTTATCGGCTTCATTTTTAACCTCGTACACCAATTCGCCTTTGGCCGTCTTGGTAATTTTTACACCAGCCTCTTCAGCAAAAACGCCATTTTTCAATTGGCTTAACCTGATTTGCTTTCCATTGGCCAGCGTAAGCGTTGCACCATAGGTGCCTGGCGTTATTTGTTCTTTTTTGTTTTGCACCAACGGTTGCTTTTGAGGCAAATTGTGTTCATAAAGTTTAAAAAGGCTGAACAATACCAGTACAACCGCTGCAGCTGCCGCAAATCTTGGCCAAAGCTTCCGTTTTACTGAAACTTCAGTTGCAGGAAGTTTCGCCCAGATTTCCTGTCCGATCAGTTCCATATTTTCCGAATGTTCAACATCGGCAATGGTATTGGCATAGGCATTAAACCAGGCGTCGATCCGGATTTTTTCTTCTGGTGTACAGTTACCTGCGTTGTAACGGTTAAGCAGTTCCTTCGCGTATTTAGTTTGGTCTTCAGTCATTTTTGGTCAGTAGATACTGGCTTAACGACTAAGTAGGACGAAAGTCCCATGCGGAATGAAAAAAAAATTAAAAAAAGATAAGATAGGTGTTTATGGTGTCTCCCAGCTTGTTTCTGAGGGTTTTTAAAGCCGTGCTGAGTTGATTTTTAACGGTCTTGTTGGAAATCTGAAGTTCATCTGCAATTTCCTGGTTGGATTTATACTCTTTGCGGCTCATTTCAAATATCCGTCGCATCTTTTCGGGCAAGTGCTGAATTTCACGCTCAATCTGGTCATACAGTTCTTTTTCTATATACAAACGATCTGGCGTAGCGTGGTTAAGCTGTATAAAACTGGTTAAAGACTCCAGGTATCTGTTTTCAACCTTCGAACGTTTTACCAGATCAAGAATCCGGTTTCGGGTAAGGGTGTATAGATAGGCCGCGAGTGGTATATTCGCATTTTGACTTTCTCTTTTAGCCCACAAAATAGTAAAAACTTCCTGTACCACGTCTTTTGCTATATTTTCATCCTGCAGCATTTTCCGCGAGAAGCGGTACAGCACCTGCCAGTAACGATCGTAAATTTCTTTATACGCGCTGCTTCTTCCGGCTTTTAAAGCGGTTAGAAGATCATTGTCGCTAACGAATAAAGGTGTTGGCATGTTGGTTTCTGATTGGTAACAAAAGGCACAATCTAATGTTTATCCATATGGTTTGCAAATGTGTCGAACATAGAAAAAGTGCTACAACAATAATCGGTTATACGGATTTAATCTTCAAATATACTTTACTTTTATGGATTTGGTTCTATTTTAAAACTTATAGTTTGAGGTTTTATAAAAGTAGGGCAAGGGGTTGGAATGGATTTATATGAAGATGGTTGACAGTTGTAAGTTAAAGATTATCAATTTTTTATTATTAAACCGATCCTGGTAAGCACTAAAGGTTAAAAGTGGTATTTCAGGTGTTTTTATTTATGAAATTTAATAATATTTCTTAAATCGTATTATACTTGCCCTGTTGCTAAAGAGGTAAGAATGTCGGATTTGTACAAAAAAAAGTCTTATTTATTTCTTTTTTTTGGTTTAAAGTCAACTAATTTTGGTTGATAGATAGGTGTCTAATGATTCCTTGATTTTAACCAAATAGATCAGACAGATTAGCAGAATCTTATTCTTATCGGATAGAGCTATGCCAAAAACAACACAACATGAAAAGAAGAACCTTAATTAAAGGTATGGCTTTGAGTTTATCATCGCTATATCTATCTAAAAGTTATGCAGGCCAGCTGCTTAATGCGCCTTATGCAGCTGGTCCGTTTAAACCTACCTGGGATTCACTGTCTCAATACAAAACGCCTGAGTGGTTTCGCGATGCCAAATTTGGCATGTGGGCACATTGGGGGCCCCAGTGTCAGCCGGAATTCGGTGATTGGTATGCCCGCGAAATGTACATGGAAGGCGGACATAAATATAAATATCACTTAGAAAAATATGGTCATCCTTCTAAATTCGGTTTTAAAGACGTGATTAATGAATGGAAGGCTGATCAATGGGATCCGGAAGAATTGGTGGGGCTGTACAAAAAGGCTGGCGCCAAATATTTTATGGCCATGGCCAATCACCACGATAACCTGGATCTGTATGATAGTACACACCAGAAATGGAATTCTGTTCGCATGGGGCCTAAAAAGGATATTATTGGTGGCTGGGCGAAGGCCGCAAAAAATCATGACCTGCGCTTCGGGGTAAGTGTGCATGCGGCGCACGCCTGGAGCTGGATGGAGACCGCCCAGCGTGCTGATAAACATGGCCCAATGGCCGGTATTCCTTACGATGGAAAATTAACAAAAGCTGATGGTAAAGGAACCTGGTGGGAAGGAGAAGACCCTCAGGAGCTATATGCTCAAAATCATCCACTCAGTAAAAATAGTGAAGATAACGGGATGATCCACAGTCAATGGGCTTGGGTAAATGGTGTTTCCCTGCCTTCTAAAGCCTATTGTGAAAAATTCTACAAACGCACTATTGAACTGTTGGATAAGTATGGGCCGGACGTCATCTACTTTGATGATACGATTTTACCTCTATATCCGGTTAGCGACGCCGGACTAAGGATTGCCGCACACATGTATAATGCCAGTATCAAAAAATATGGTAAACTGGAGGCGGTATTATTCGGGAAAGTGCTTGATGAACAACAGCGTAAGTGTATGGTGTGGGATATCGAGCGTGGGCAAACCAATGAAATTGCTAAAGAGCCTTTCCAGACAGATACTTGTATTGGTTCCTGGCATTATGACCGTCCGGTTTATGATAACAACTGGTATAAAGATCCCAAAACCGTTATTCATATGTTGTTGGATGTGGTCAGTAAAAATGGCAACCTGATGCTGAATATTCCAGTAAGGGGAAATGGAACCATTGACGAAAAAGAACGCGCCATAGTGGAAGGAATAACCGATTGGATGCAACGAAACAGCGAATGTATTTATAGTACGCGACCATGGAAAATCTTCGGAGAAGGACCGGCAATTGCAAACGCAAAGCCACTAAGTGTACAGGGCTTTAACGAAGGTAGTGTAAAATTTGGGGCAAAGGATTTCCGCTTCACCACCAAAGGGAAAGATTTGTTTGCAGCCATGCTTGACTGGCCTTCTGATAGAACAGCATTGATAGAGAGCCTCGCATCAAATAAAGTCAATAAAATACAAAAGGTAAGTTTATTGGGTTATCCCGGATCAATTGAATTTGAACAGACAGGAGAGGGATTAAAAATAAAACTTCCTGAACAGGCACCAGGCTCCATTGCCTATGTGTTTAAAATTTACGGCGCTATTGTCTAAATAGGATTGTACTCCTTAAATGAGTTGGTTATCTCTCCGTCCTGGAATGAATCAGCCAGATCATATTTTACTCACTTAATTGTTAAAACACATCATTCATGCACCAATATGGCGCATGAATGATTTAATGAAGTCGTTACATGATTGCTAATAAAGTGATACGAAAACGTGCGATTACGCTGCTTTTCATCATGCTATTTTTGCCTGCTCTTACCTTCGCACAATCTCCGGTTAATGCACCCACCTGGGGCAATTGGACAAATTGGGGAGATCAGGGCAATGGCACTTACCGCAACCCGGTTTTACCTGGCGATTACAGCGATGTTGATTGCATCCGCGTAGGTGATTCCTATTATGCGGTTTCTTCTACTTTTCAATATTCGCCTGGATTTGTTATCCTGAAATCGAAAGATCTGGTTAACTGGCAGATACTGGGACATGCCGTTAAAGATATTAGTACAATTTCACCTGCCATGAACTATACGCAGATGGACCGTTACGGAAAGGGAATCTGGGCAGGTGCCATCCGGTATCATAACAAACGTTTCTGGATTTATTTTGGTGATCCGGATGAAGGTTATTTTATGAGTTCTGCAGCTAAGTCAGAAGGACCGTGGACGCCTTTACATAAGGTGTGGGGCGAAAAGGGCTGGGATGATTGCTGCCCTTTCTGGGATGAAGATGGCCAGGGTTATCTCATCGGAACCCACTTTGCTGATGGCTATAAAATTCATCTTTTTAAGATGACGGCCGATGGCAAGTCACTGATCAAAGATTCAGATCAGGTAATTTATCAATCACATGGGAGCGAAGCCAATAAGCTGTACAAAATCAATGGCTATTATTATCACCTTTTCAGTGAGGTGCGCAATAACGTTCGCGTTTTAATGATGGAAAGGGCCAAAAATATCTGGGGGCCTTATGAAGGACCACGGCAGCTGAGCGAAGGGCAACCTGAGTTTAATGAGCCCAATCAGGGCGGATTGGTACAGACCCAAACCGGTGGATGGTACTTCTTGACCCACCATGGTTCTGGCGATTGGTCCGGACGGATTCTAAGCCTGCTGCCTGTAACCTGGATGGAAGGTTGGCCGGTAATCGGAAAACCTAACGCCAATGGTATTGGCGAAATGGTATGGTCTGCGCCTATGCCGGTCAAATCAACCCGCAAAACATATCCGCAAAGCAGTGATGATTTTAATGCCAAAACCCTCAAGCCCCAATGGGAGTGGAACTACCAGCCAAAAAAAGATCAATGGTCATTATCCGAGAGAAAAGGATGGTTGCGTTTACATGCCTTTAAACCGCTAAAAGATCATATTCTTTCTGCCGGCAATACCTTAACACAAAGGGTTTACCGCACATCTAAAAATACGGTTACCGTAAAGTTTGATCTTAGTGGAATGGCCAGTGGGCAAAAAGCTGGTTTATCGCATTTTGGTGCGCCGGATTATGCTACGCTTGGGTTTGAATGTACCGACGGAACCAAGAAGTTATCTTTTACAACGAAAAATCAGGTTTTAACAGGCCCTGAAATTCAAGGTAATGAGGTTTGGATCCGATCAGTATGGGGACTTGATGGGCAAAGTACCTTTAGTTATAGTATGGATGGCAAAACATTTAAATCATTTGGTGAGCCTTATCAACTTCGCTGGGGATCTTATCGGGGTGACCGGATTGCCATTTACAATTACAATCCTCTTGGTAAAGGGGGATCTATTGATGTAGATTACCTTCATTATGATTATGATAAATAAAATATTAATACATCAAAAATCCCTTACACTTTTTATTCAGCAGTATTTTAACCGGTCATTAAACCTGATCGTCTATACTTTGCTATTCATTTTAAGTGTTTCAAGGGGCTATGCCCAAAGTTCCTGGACGGCAGATAATGGAAATGGTACCTATACCAATCCGCTATTTTATGATGAATTCTCCGATCCGGACCTCATTCGCGTAGGGAATGATTTTTACCTCACCGGTACCACCATGCACAGTGTACCGGGATTACCGGTGCTGCACTCTAAAGACCTGGTTAACTGGAAAGTGATCAGTTATGCAATGGACCGTTTTCAGCAGGGAGGGGAATTTAATCTTCAGGATGGGAAAGAAGCCTATGGACAAGGCATATGGGCACCTTGTATCCGGTACCACGAAGGAATTTTCTATATTTTTTCCAATGTAAACAAACATGGTCTGCAGATTTTTACGGCCTCCAATCCTGCAGGGCCTTGGACACAGCACCAGCTGAAAGGTCATATTTATGATTTGTCGGTGCTGTTTGAGAACGGAAAAATCTATGTTGTTTATGGTGTCGGGGAAATTAAACTCATTGAATTAAAACCTGACCTTAGCGGTTTTGTAGAAGGTAGCGACCGTGTGATCATTCCCCGGGGAAATGCCATGGGCGAAGGTAATCACATTTACAAAATCAATGGAAAATATTATATTACCAATGCTGATAACGGTCGCCTGCAATGTGCGCGTGCCGCCAATATTGAGGGACCTTACGAAACAACAGTGGTCAGTGCAAAAGAAACCATGGGAACAACGCTTGGTTGGTTGACCAACGACATGTGGCTGGATTCTGCCTTGCCTGCCGCAAATGCCAGATTATCGATGACCAGGCAAAGCGATCAATTGTTTGGATCAGTTCCCATGCATCAGGGTGGTATTGTTGATCTGCCCAATGGCGAATGGTGGGGATTTTCGATGATGGATTTCCGGGCAGTGGGCAGAACAACCTTTCTGTCGCCTGTTACCTGGAAAGATGGCTGGCCTTTCTTTGGCATTGAAGGTAACTTGGGCAGGTCGCCACGTACCTGGTTTAAACCCCATGTGGCTCAACCCGATCGTCCTAAGGCGCCCTACAAACGTAATGACAATTTTGATGCATCACAATTAGCCTCTGCATGGCAATGGAACCATAATCCTGTCGACAGCAGATGGCAGTTGAAAGGGGGAAGCCTGCGCCTGCATACCTTACCGGCAAAAGATTTCCTTTGGGCAAGAAATACCCTGACCCAACGGGGTGTCGGTCCTGAATCTGAAGCTAACGTGGAATTGAACGGTCAACAACTGAAAGATGGTGATATTGCAGGTTTAGGTTTAATGAACATCCCTTATGCCTGGATCGGTATCTTGCGCGAAGGTAATCGTTATTTGTTCAGAATGTTCGACCAGTATCAGCAAAAAACCATCGATAAACCCATAACATCGCCAAGGGTCTACCTGCGTGCTTTTGGCAATTTCGATGATGATATCGCACAGCTGAGCTATAGCCTGGATGGGAAAACCTTTGAAAAGGTTGGCGACAGTATCCGCTTGCCCTTCCAGCTGAAGACCTTTCAGGGTACCCGATTTGCGCTTTTTGCCTATAATACCAAAGGTACCGAAGGTGGTTATGCCCAATTTAAAAATTTTACTTTGAAAGAACCTTTGGCCGATCGTGCAAAAAATCTGCCTTTGGATCAGGTAATTACGTTAACAAATCTTGCAGATCGCCGTCAGGCATGGGCCAATCCACATGGGATGCTTTGTCCGGGCAGAAGTTTTTCTCAGGAAAAAGATATCAACTACCAGTTCCGGGTATTGGATCGCGGACAGGGGAAAGTAGCCCTGCAGGCCCTGAACGGATCAGGTTTCCTGACGATTACCAGCATGGGCTTGTCTGCCGATGTGCGGCTCATCAAGGAAGAAACAGCCGGTAGCCTGTTCGTATGGCAGGATATGTTGAGGGGGCAGTGTATGTTATTATCATTAAAAACAAACCGTTTTGTAGGCTTAGATCCGCATACGGGAGAATTATATAGTGCAGATCGGCCAGGTACTTTACCGAACCGCAAAGACGGAACCGTTTTTAGCTGGCAGGTAGTAAATGAATAAACATTTAGCCGATTACCTAAAATATTAAAACACAAATCAAATGATACTAAGAAAATCCTTTATCCTTTATGTTTTGGTGACTTCACTTTGCTACAGTATGGCCTATGCACAAAAAATCCAGTCTTACCCGATCATTTCGCCCAATGGCAAAATCAAACTGGTGCTGGAATATCATCAACAGGCAAAAACTGACAGTAGCGCATCTGCGGAGTTTGATGTATATTATCTAACCAATGGAAAATGGGTGCCGATTCTTTCCAATACTGAAATCGGTATCGCCACCCAAAAGGAGCAGTTTAAAAACCTCACCTTAAAAAGTGCCGGATCTGTTAAACGGCTGAATACCAGGTATGAAATGATAAGCGGTAAAAGAAAGCTTTGTAGTAACCAGGCGAATGAAAATAGCTATACCTTTGTCAATGCGAACGGTAAGGCATTGAATGTGATTTTCCGGGTATACAACGATGGTATTGCCTTCCGTTATGAATTTCCAAAATGGTCAGACCAGCCGGTTCATATCGAAGATGAATACACTACCTTTAACATCCCTGCACAGACAGAGCGCTGGGTACAAGCCTACGATCCGGGTTATGAAGATTTTTATCCTTATAGCAATAACGGTAAAGGAGAAAAAAGCCAGGAGTGGTCTTACCCTGCCTTGTTTAAACATCAGGAGGCACCAGTATGGTATCTCATTTCTGAAGCCGGAAACAGCGAATTTAATGCAGCTTCCAGATTGGTGAACAACAAAGATGTTAACCGGTACAAAATCAGCTACTCGGCAGGAAGGAAAAGCTTTCCGCAACAAGGTGATATCAGCACTTTACCCTGGAAGTCGCAGTGGCATACTGTAATGATCGGAAGCCTGGCAACTGTGGTAGAATCTACCTTGATTGCCGATGTGAGTGAGCCAAGTCGTATTGCACAAAAAGACTGGATCAAACCAGGTGCGGTAGCCTGGATTTACTGGGCTTATAACCATGGATCTAAAGACTATCAAAAAGCGGTGGAATATACCAACCTCGCCAAAACCATGAGCTGGCCTTATGTGCTGATCGACTGGGAATGGGATGTAATGGGCAATGGCGGGAAACTGGAGGATGCCGTTAATTATGCCAAATCGAAAGGCATCAAACCCTTAATCTGGTACAATTCTGGTACAACTGACTGGTCAAAGGATACACCTGTAGACCGCATGAGAACCCGGGAAAGACGCATCAAAGAGTTTGAATGGTTAAATAAAATAGGGGTGTACGGAGTTAAGGTAGACTTTTTTGCCGGAGACCAGCAGGATATGATGAAGTTGTATCTTGATATCCTTCAGGATGCTGCCGACCATCACCTGATGGTGAACTTTCATGGTGCAACCATCCCACGTGGCTGGTCTAGAACCTATCCGAATTTAATGAGCGTGGAAGCCGTTTTTGGTGCTGAATGGTATAATAATGGAGATGTAATGACCAATAAGGCAGCTGTACACAATACAACCTTGCCTTTTACCAGGAATGTAATTGGACCCATGGATTATACCCCGGTTACCTTTTCTAACAGTCAGCACCCACATATTACTTCTTATGGACATGAGTTAGCACTTTCCGTTGTCTTTGAATCGGCTTTACAGCACTTTGCAGATCGACCGGAAGCTTATTATGCACTGCCTGATGCCCCAAAAAACTTTTTGAAGACCGTTCCTAACGCCTGGGATGAAACACGTTTACTGAGTGGCTTTCCGGGGAAATATGTGGTAATGGCGAGAAGACGTGGTACCAAATGGTACATTGGAGGACTGAATGGGCAGGAAGACGCTAAAGTATTACAGTTCAATTTAGACTTTTTGAACAAAAAGCAAGCAAACATCAACATTATCCAGGATGGCGAAAATGACAAATCTTTTAACTCACAAACGCAAGTATGGCGTAAGGGGCAGCCGGTAAAAATTAACTGTTTGCCACGTGGTGGTTTCGTTGCGGTGGTAGAATAAAATGTTTTGCGACCATTTATGGAATCCCATGTTGCGGTCGTCATTCTCACGAATGCGGGAACCACTAAGTGCTCAGCGAAGCTAATCTTAATGCAAGCGCCCAAGATTCCCAATCAAGTTGGGAATGACGATTCCTTGAGGAATATTACATAATAAAATTTATCTGTCACGCATATTGATTTTTATACATAAATTGTGAGTTTTGGCTCTTAACTTCGTCATTGCGAACTGAAGAAGGGACTTCGCGCAGGAGTGAAGCAATCTTTTTTGATAATAAATTACACGGCTCGCTCATATCCCGCCTCGCAATGATGGATTATCTTGTAATAACCTTATAGTCAACTATAAATAACCATAATTCACGTTAGATTATCCTTCAGGATGGCAATTTTATACTTATGATACCAACCTCAAGGGTTATGATCTAAATGTCTGTACTAAGCCTAAAGAAATATTAACAGCGAGCCTGATTTTGATCAGAAACATAATCTTGATAAATAATGATGCCCTTGAAAAGAAATGTTGCAAAAAAAATGAGTTCTGGAATAATCATCTTTGCAGTGATCTGTTTATTCATAGCTCAAAATATCCATGCCCAAACGGTTCAATATTCCCGAGGCGTATCTTCCTTTCAGGGTAATGATGTTTTACTAGATCCTTCGTGGGTAAAAAACCGTGAAGAACTGAACACCAATTACCTTTTAACACTCGATCCCGATCGCCTATTGCATAATTTTAAGATCAATGCGGGCCTGCCTTCTCAGGCCAAACCTTTGGGGGGATGGGAGGCACCGGATATCGGTCTTCGTGGTCATTTTACCGGTCATTATCTTTCGGCAGTTTCACTTTTGGTAGAACAGCATAAAAATCCGTTATTGCGCCAAAGGCTTATTTATATGATTAATGAGTTATATAAATGCCAGCAGGCTTTAGGTAAAGGTTACCTAAGTGCTTTTCCGGAGCGTGATTTTGATACCCTCGAAAAAACATTCGGAAATGTATGGGCGCCTTATTATACCTACCATAAAATCATGCAGGGGCTTTTGGATGTTTATACGCATACCGGTAACCAAAAGGCCTATACTATGGTTAATTTAATGGCCAGTTATGTGCAAAACAGAATGGCACGGCTTGATTCGCAAAGCATTGAAAAAATATTATATACAGTTGGTGCTAATCCAGGCAATGAGGTCGGTCCGATGAATGAGGTGATGTACAACCTGTATCAGGTTTCCCATAAGCCTGAACACCTCGCACTGGCGAAACTATTTGATAGGGACTGGTTCTTTCGCCCAATGGCAGAAAATCAGGATATCCTTTCCGGGCTGCATTCCAATACCCATCTTGTGCTGGTGAACGGTTTTGTACAACGTGCCATTATTACCGGTGAAAGCGCTTATCTGAATGCGTCAAAGAATTTCTGGAATATGTTGATGCATCATCATGCTTATGCCAATGGTTCTAGCAGCGGTCCGCGGCCAAATGTAACCAGTCCAACATCGCTTACAGCAGAACACTGGGGCGTTCCGGATCATTTAAGCAATACGATGACCAAAGAAATTGCCGAATCATGTGTTTCTCATAACAGCCAAAAACTAACCAGCTATCTGTTTTGCCAGGATCAACAGCCTGTTTATGCTGAAACTTATATGAATACTTTTTATAATTCGGTAATGGCCCTGCAAAATGGAAATACTGGTGCAGTTGTTTATCACTTGCCGCTCGGTTCGCCAAGAGAAAAGAAATTCTTAAAAGAAGACGATTTCAGGTGCTGTAACGGAACATCTATCGAAGCTTTTGCCTCGCTAAATAAAGGGATTTATTACCATGATGCAACTTCTGTATGGATCAATTTGTATGTACCTTCTACATTGAACTGGAAAGAACAGAAATTTGCATTTCAACAGGAAGGTAACTTTCCAAACGATTCTACGGTTACATTCACTATAAAATCTGCTAAAACAGAAGCATTGAAATTAAATCTCCTGATCCCGAGCTGGTCAGAAGGGACAGCGGTTTACATCAATGGAAAGCGTGAGTCTCCTGCTCCGGCTGCCGGTACTTATTTGTCCTTGAACCGCACTTGGAAAGCTGGCGACCAGATCAAACTGGTTTTTCACTATCGTTTCCACCTTGAAGCCATGCCTGATGACGAAAATGTATTTGCCATTTTCTATGGACCAACCCTGTTGGCTGCAGAAACTGACGCAGAATTTGTTTTAAAGGGATCTAAGCAGGAAATCCTTAAAAACATGAACCAAGAGGGAAAAGATTGTTTCAAACTCCGCAATGCCAATAATACCTTTACCTTGCGCCCACTTTATGATATTAGCAATCAAGCTTATGGAGTATATGCAACTTTACGGAATTATTGATCTGAATGCTTAACATTTTTGGCGATCATCCCAGCCCTTGTAATTGTATCAGGCGGTGTGATTCAAATTTAATAGAAATTAGTTCTATACCCGGATATTTATGATTGGAAGGGGAATTTTGACCGGTATTATTCTTGTATAAATGCAGTATAGATTTTATGTTTTTTTGCAGGCAAATATCATCTTCGGAAACAAAGAAATATGAAATCCGGTTATTTTGCTACTAAGTAGGGTATTGGTTTAAGCAGAGAGGTGCAATCTATCCGTTAAAGTAAAGATAAAGTGAGTTTTGTTTCGTATGTATGAACATATCTTAAAAGTGAACACTACTTTTTCTTAGTAATCAATGAGCTTTCATTGAAATAATAGCTTTGTTTGTTGGTTTTTGATGTTTTATAAGTTAATTTGCTTAAACTTTCCCTAAAGCTATGAATAGCTACGAGTCTTTTTCGGATGCCCAGCTAATTTCCCATATCAAAAATGGTGATCAAGGTGCATTTACGGAAATATACCGCAGGTTCTGGGATAAGGTATTTGCCGTAGCCTACCACCGTCTGGCTAACCAGGCCGAAGCTGAAGAAGTGGTACAGGAGGTGTTTTTAAGTCTCTGGAAAAGGCGTTCAAACCTGCAGATCAAATATAGCCTGCGTACTTATTTAAGTGCAGCAACCAAATACCAGGTGATTAATAAACAAAGTAGAGGATATTTTCATGAGGCCAAGAAAAAATCACTTGAGGAAATTGCAGAACCGGGGATAGATACTACTGAATTATGGTTTTCTGAACGGGAACTCAGACAGGAATTAGACAAACATATTAACGGGCTTCCGCTTAAATGCCGGCTGATTTTTAAAATGAGCAGGGAAGACTACAAATCAAATGCAGCAATCGCTGAGGAATTAAATATATCTGAAAAAACAGTCGAAGCCCATATTACCAGGGCACTCAAAATTTTGAAGGGTAAATTAGGGGCAGGACTGCCATTGATTTTATATCTTCTTTCCAAGTAAAATTTATTTTAAAATTAATATAGGGTTAGGCCTTGTTGATGTGACTATATGTTAAATCAGCAAACAATTGGATCAACGCGACAAAACCTACTCCATACCAGAAATTGCCTTTAAGTGGCAACAAGGAACTGCTACGCCAGAAGAAAAAGCCTTCTACGAGCAATGGTACACTTCTTTTAATGATGAAGAACTCGATCTCCGGGAAACCAGCTATACCGGATTTGATGAGTTGGAAAAAAGTCTTTATGCTAAAATAGATATCGGGATTAAAGAAGAAAAAGTAAAACCCTTAAAATCTAGACTTTTTCCGATCTGGTTTACAAGTGCAGCAGCTATACTGGTGTTCGCTATTGGTTTTTTTGCCTATCAATCCGGTTGGTTTAACATGCTGATTTCTCCTGAAAAAACTAAAAGTGAAATTTTACCCGGAAACAATACGGCTATTCTGAAACTATCGAACGGAAAGATTTTGCAGTTAAGCAATAGTAAACCCGGCTTAAAAATCAATTCCGCTGATCTCGAATATATAGATGGAAGTGGAATAGCTTTAGATAAAACGAGTGCTGTAACCAAAGAGATGGAGATTAAAACACCAAACGGAGGCACCTACCAGGTGGAACTACCTGATGGTACAAAAGTTTGGCTTAACGCTTCCAGCAGCATTTCGCTGCCTGCAAATTTTTCATCAAACTTCGAACGGCGTTTAAAATTACAGGGCGAGGCCTATTTTGAAGTGGCAAAAGTAAATACAGCTGTTAATGGCATTCAAAAAAGAAGGCCTTTTATTATTACGGTTGATAACAAATCTGTTGAGGTATTGGGTACTCACTTTAATGTAAGGGCTTACAATAATGAACCATCACTTAAAGCCACCCTGCTAGAGGGCAGTGTAAAAGTGGTTGATGGTAACACCGCTAAAAAAATAGTTCCCGGCGAGCAGGCAACAGCTGTTAATGGACTTATTAATATAAATAAAGTTGATGTGGATGATGTTATCGCCTGGAAAAACGGCAATTTTCAGTTTACAAATGTGGGGATAGAACGGATTATGCAGGATATTGCCAGGTGGTATGATGTAGAAGTAGTTTATAACGGACCGGTAACCAAAGAAAGCTTTGGAGGAGCCATCTCCAGAAATAAACCCTTGCAGGATGTACTTTCGTCGCTTGAAGAAACCGGTGGTGTACATTTCAAAATTGAAGGAAGGAGGGTAATCGTGATGCCATAAATTTACATAGCTACGTTTCCAGAAAGAACCGGAGGTGAGATGAAGCACCCCCGGCAGTAAATTTGGAGCGGTATAAATGAAGAATATATTCAACTAAACCAAACAACCAAACAAACCAGGATACCATTGCGCCCGCATGTGGTATTCTATTCAAATGTATGAAAAAATCCATTTCATTGTACGATGGGCCATGCGCCTGTCGAACTGGGCTAAATATGGGCTTTACAGCAAAGGTAGCCATACTTTTGTTTGCCATTTTTGCCTTTCAGTTAGGTAGCAGTAAAGCACAAACTGTTACCCTGTCAAAAAGTAATGCCAAAATTGTCGATGTTTTTAAAGAGATCAGAAAACAGACGGGATACGATTTCGTATATACTTCCAGTCATATCAGCGAAACGACACCGGTAACCATAAATGTAAAAAATGCTTCTCTCGAAAGTGCATTGGCAGCGTGTTTTAAAGATCAGCCGCTAAGTTATTCCATTAAGAATAAAACGATTATTATCAAATCGAAAACCGTCACTCAAGAAATGGGACCTCCCGCATCCAGGCCAGCGGGTAAATACCGTATGGTTACGGGTAGGGTAGCAGATACCGAAAATCGCTCCCTTCCGGGTGTAACTGTATTTTCAAAAGAATTAAATGTAAAAACAGCTACAGATAAAGAGGGAAGGTACAAGATTGATGTGTCTGCGCAGGAACCCGCTACTTTAATCTTCTCATTTGTAGGTATGGAAAGCAAACAGGTTTCTGTTAGCAATCAATCTGTAATAGATGTAACGCTTTCCATGGCTGCTAAAGAAATGGAAGAAATGGTGGTTACCGGTTACCAAATACTTAAAAAAGCTGATGTAGTTGGTTCTGTAGCTACCATTCAAGCTAAGGATTTAAACCTAAACGGGATCAATACGTTAGAACAGGCTTTGCAAGGTAAACTGGCAGGGGTAGTAGTAACCAATACCAGTGGTATGGTGGGTACTAAACAAAACGTGAGAGTAAGGGGTACGTCTACTTTGGTAGGTTCGCAGGAACCTATTTGGGTAGTAGATGGTATCATTCAGGAAGATCCGCTTCCCTTTAAAGCACAAGAGTTAAATACCGCAGGAAATATCAATTCTGATAATTTCGACTATTTGAGAACCTTTGTTGGTAACTCTATCCGATGGTTGAATCCAAACGATATTCAAGACATTACCGTATTAAAGGATGCCTCAGCCACAGCAATTTATGGTGTTAGGGCCGCGAATGGTGTTATTGTAATCACTACAAAAAAAGGACAGGTTGGTCCTCCATCTATTAACTACTCTACCAATTTCAGTATTACTGATAAGGTAACCTATCAGAAACTTAACCTGATGAACTCTAAAGAGCGTGTTGCCGTTTCAAGGGAAATTTTCGAAAGAGGTTTAACCTCACCGTTTGTGAATAACAACATTGGTTACGCAGGTGCTTTAAATGAATATCTTTACCTAAAAACCATTACGGAAGATGAGTTTAATACAAGGGTGGCAGCCATGGAAACGGCGAATACCAATTGGTTTGACATTTTGTTCCGGGCCCCGGTTAGTACCAATCATAACTTAGGTATTTCTGGCGGTAATTCTAATACCAGATATTACTCTTCATTTGGCTATAACACAAATAATGGTACAGCTATAGGTAACGACACTAAGGGCATTACTGGTAGCTTGGCCATGAGTTCCCAGGTCTTCAAAAATCTGTCGCTAAGTATTCGTTTGGCAGCGTCAAAAAATACCACCAATGGCTTTTACCAGGTAAGTCCTTATGATTATGCTACTAAAGTGAACAGAGCAATCGCAGCTTATAACCCTGATGGCGAATTGAGTTTTTACCGCAACTCATCCGGTTATATGTTCAATATCATCAATGAGATAAATGAAACCGGAAACGTTAACAATGTTTTAACTACCAACGGAAGTATGGATGTGAACTATCAAATTTCCAATAATTTTCGTTTCCAAACACTTTTTAGCTACAATTCATCTGCCACCAATGGTTCAACATATGCCACTGAAAAAACAGAATACGTATCCAGGACATTAAGGTTTGCAGAATATGGTATTTCACCTTCAGATCCGGCCTACATTAATTCCAAATTGCCTGTAGGTGGAGAGTTTAACGAGGTAACCAGTACCAATAGAACTTTTGGCTGGCGTAACAACTTGTCATTTAACAAAACTTTCGGTCGAAAACATACGGTGGGAGCAATGTTTGGTATAGAAACCAACAGTACAAATTACGAAGGCTATCAAGCTACCGCTTATGGTTATCTACGTGATAGAGGAAAATCATTCGCGACGCTGCCGTTAACAGTAACTTCTGCAAAAACAGTAAATTCTTTGTTAGTTTCTATTCCTCGTATCACTGATAGGAGGGTAAATACCATGGGCCTTTACCTAACTTCTTCATATTCTTATGCCAGCAGATATGTATTTAACTTTAGTGTAAGAAACGATAGATCTAACCGCTTCGGTCAATTCACCAATGAGAAATTTAATCCCGTTTGGGCTGGTGGTTTCCGTTGGAATATTGCTAACGAAAAATGGTTTGAAAGTAGTAACTGGTTAAGTGGTTTAGCTTTACGCAGTTCTTTTGGTTACCAACGTAACATCGCAGCCAATATAAGTCCTGATTTAATTATCAAACTTCCTACAGGCCAAGCAGCTAATTCAACTGATGCGTTAACTGGAGAGTCACTACTTACCATAGGCAACTTACCTTACGGCGATTTAAGATGGGAACAAACAACCAGTTTAAACTTAGGATTAGATTGGAATCTATTTCAAAATAAAGTAAACGGATCAATAGAATATTATACGAAGAGAGGTAGAGATTTGATCACTACGTTACCGGTGCCTTTGGAATACGGCGTACCTAACATGTACGTAAATGGCGGTTCAATGAAAAATGAGGGCTATGAAGTGAGTGCTAATTTTGTACCGGTACGCACTAGAAACTTTACCTGGTCGGTAAGTTTAAATACATCTAAAAATCGCAACCTCGTTACCAAAACCGGTGCACAAGTGGTAAGCTGGCGTACAGCTGCTTCTGGTCAGCTCAACGTAGAAGGACAGCCGGTTTCAGCATTTTATGCCTTTAAATACACGGGTATTAATCCGGCTAATGGCGAGCCAACTTTTGATTTAAGTGTTGCACCAGGTGCTGATCCTAAAAGCCCTACTTCATTTATGCAATACATGGGTAAGCTTGATCCTGATTTTACCTCTGGTTTAGGAATGAATTTTAGGTATAAAATGTTAAGCTTCAGCAGTTCCTTTTATCTACAAGTGGGCGGAAAGAGATTTTTAGCGCCTTTGTACAATTACGCGTCTAACAATAGCGGATTGCCTACTGAATATGAAAATCTATCAAGACTAATATTAGATAGGTGGACGCCATCTAATACTGGTGCGTCAATTCCAGCTTTGCCTAATGGTAGCCTGCCTAGTGTTGCCTTACCAAATAACGATCAGACTTATAAAAACCTCTACATGTTCTACAACTATAGTACTGATAGGGTAGTTAGTGCGACCAGTTTTCGCTGTAATAACATCAACGTAAGTTATACTTTACCAGAATCGGTAGTTAAAAAAATAAAGTGTAAAAATGTGTCGTTGGGTGGGGGCGTATCTAATCCTTTTGTAATCAATAGTCATGATTTTAACGGAGTTGATCCCGAAGTGGCCTACGGCGGGCAGCCGCGTACCAGAACCTATACTCTAAACCTAAACCTAAGCTTTTAAGTGATGAAAAAAATATTTTTATGCAGCCTGGTGCTGATCATGACACTCTCCATTTCCTGCAAAAAGTTTTTAGAGGAATATAGCCAGGAGGAGATGCGCCCAGGATCAACGGGTGATTTAACTTCACTGATGAACGGTGATGCTTATCCCAATGGCGTATCTATAGAGACTTTTGATGTACTAACGGATGATATCCAAAATAATCCCTTAGTACAGGTAAACGGCGCACCTATACCAACTTATCTAGCTAGCTTACAGGCAGGTACGCCTATGTTCACTTTTAATCCAACTATGTTTGATCAAAATAACACCATCAGTACATCTGCTAATGTATACACCAGACTTTATACTAAAATTAAAGGATGTAATGTAATTATTGATTATCTGGATAATGTATCGGGTACGGCAAAGGATAAAAATGCCATTTTAGGTCAGTGCCTATTTTTAAGGGCTTACTACTATTTAAGATTGGTTACACTTTATGGTCAAATGTACAATGGTGCAGGTATAAATCCTGAAACCGCATTAGGTGTACCATTGGTACTTAGTAGTCAGGTTAAAGATGGTGGTTTGCCTCGTAATTCACTCAAAGAAGTTTACGATCAGGTTGAAAAAGATTTACTACGGGCCGAGCCGCTACTGAGAGCTAACTTTACACCGACTAACGTTTTTAGAGTAAGTGCCGATTTATGTAATGCCTTGCTATCTCGTTTTTATCTATATAAAGGTAGGAACGAAGATATGGACAAAACCATCCAGTATGCTACCGCAACTTTGCAAAACAAATTTATCCTTACTTCTTTAGCTGGCTTTGTAGGAAGCAATAACGCAATTTCTCCAAATGGCATTTATAATGCAGCTAGTCCCGAAGTGCTTTGGATTTATTCGGGCTCTTATTCTGATATCAATACCGTTAACTTCGATAACAGGTCATTGCCTCCGTTTACCGTATCGGCAGATTTAAGTAACCAGTACGATAAAGGTACCGGAACTTCTAATTACGGCGATTTGCGTTATCAGTATTATTTCCAATCTTTCACCACAGCTAGTGGCACTAAGTTTCCATATCGCACTGCAAAAAATACGGTAAACGCAACTTATGGCACTAAAGGATTTAGGGTGGCTGAATTATATCTTAACCGTGCCGAAGCCTATGCCCGTAGATTTCTTGTTAGCGGAAACACCACTGATAGAACAGCTGCTCTGGCTGATTTGAACACCTTAAGACAAAGTAGGTACGATACTAGAAATACAGGTTATACGCCTGTAAATATTACCGATGCACAAGCACTTTATACGTTTTGTAAAGAGGAACGCAGGAGAGAGCTGGCTTTGGAAGACTGTCACCGTTTTATTGATTTAAAAAGATGGGGTATGGGCGTTACCCACATTTATACCGGACCAGATAATGTAACCAGCACGTTTACGTTGCCACCAAATAGTCCGCTATTTGCTTTGCCTATCCCTTATGATGTGATGTTGGCCAACACCGGACTTATTCAAAATCCTAGATAAATTATTCTTATTAAACCTTTAAAATCATGAAAATTTATTCTAAACTCTTCATACTATTAGCAGCTATGGCTATCATTAGTTCATGCGCTAAAAAGGAAGAAACACTTACCCCTTCCAATATCAATTTAACTTACAAGCTGCCACAGGGAAATAATGCCTTTGACCAAACTATTGTAAATTATTACAAAACTTACGGTAGCTATATGTTGTATCAATTTACAGAACGTGATGCGTACTGGACTCCAACAGGTTGGAAACGACCAGTTTTGAATGATGCTGCAGGAAGTTGGTCTGGAATTGATGTTTCACCTGCTGAAACCAGTGCTGTTGAAGCTCAGGTTGATCTCATTAATAAAAGCCTGTTTACGCTTTATCCGGCAGCTTTCTTAAAAAAGTATTTGCCTGCGAAATTGTTGCTGTGCAATAAGGTAGATTCTATCTACACCACATTCGTTTTTACACCAACGTATGTTACCAATAAAAACATCAAAAAGATTTCTGCATTTTATAGTTACGATAACATCTATATCAATTACGGAAATAGTACAGTTGCACAATTAACTGCGGCTGAGAAATTGGCTTTTTTAGCCAGATTAAATCAGGTGTTTTTCCAGAGCATTAATGAGAGAGGGATGATATTGCCTTCTGTGGAATTTATGAACTCCGCTGATTACGCTTCAACCAACTCAACACAGGCGGTAGCGTACAGCAAAGGTTTAATTGCCAATTCTAACAATACCATCACACCAACTGCAGATTGGAATGCTTATATGATGGCGATGGTTACACTTTCTGAAGCAGATCTTAATCGTTCTGTAGTTAATACTGACAAAAGTGCCGCAGGTATTTTAAACGCAACTAAAGACAGCAATGGTATCATTAAAAAACGCTATGCTATAGTTCGTAACTACTTTATTAACAATTTTCAGGTTGATCTTCAGGCTATCGGAAATAAAGCCAGGGGCCTGTAGAAATTGGTCAATTTATCTTTTCACTTAAGTATTGCCTGTAACACACAGCAGGCAATACTTTTTAACACTAATGAATGAAACTACTAAAAAAGTTGTTGTTGCTGGGCGGCCTTTGCTTAAGTACCAGTTTAATGGCACAAAAGGCGTCCCAATCGCCACCTGCTATCAGCACATTTATCAAGCAGAATGCAATATCCTACAAAGGTGTGTTCAACATTTATCAGCAGGATGATAAGTATTACCTGGAGTTACAGGATTCACTGTTAAACCGTGATATCCTGGCTATGATTGTCATTAACAAAGGTTCGGCACAGGTAGCCAGAGATGCAAGAAAGCGTTACGGCTTTGCCGGAGATGTGGTACATGAAGCGGTTTTTAAATTCAACAGAAACAAAAAAGGTGCAATCAACATGGAACAGTCGCAGTTCTATAATGCGCCGAAGGCTAATAGCATTTTCTATAATGCCCTTACTCAAAGGCCATCGCAGATTATCATGTCTTTTACACCGGTTGCCAAAGATGCAGGTGCGGTACTCATCGATATTACGCCGGCAATCAATGCAGATATGCCCATATTATCCCTAAGTGGCGCAAAAGAAGAATTAGGCCTGGGCGCTTATCAGGCTAATCTATCAAGGCTAACCGCAATTTCGGCCTACAAAAACAACATGGTGTTCCGTTCATTGCGCAATTATTCGCCCGGGGCGCTAGCCCAAAAGCCCAATTCAGGCGAAGCACCTGTTGAACCTCAGCAGCCACAGGAAAGCCAGAACGCTCTTCAAAACGGGCCAACGGCATGGGAAGTTGGTGCAAGCTGGTATTTGTTGCCGGCCATACCAATGCGACAGCGCTTTGCCGATAAAAGGGTTGGTTATTTTGCACGTGGATTGAATGATTATTCCAGCAATCCCCTTAAACTGGAAGAACGTGGCCTGGCCACCCGTTGGAAAATAGAGCCTAAACCACAGGATGTAGAAAAATACAAACGTGGCGAACTTGTTGAACCTGCACAACCCATTGTTTTTTATGTTGACAGGAATACGCCGGAGTATTTGCAACCGTATTTTATTGCCGGCGTGGATGCCTGGCAAAAGGTTTTTGAGAAAATAGGGTTTAAAAATGCCATTGTGGCCAAAATGGCACCTACGGCAGCAGAAGATCCCGATTTTTCTATGGATAATATCAATTATTCTGTGATTTCTTATAAACCTTCCACCACTGCAAATGCTTATGGTCCCATGGTGATTGATCCGCGTTCTGGTCAGATTCTGAGTTCGCACGTGGCCGTTTTTCACAACATTACCGATTTAATGCAGCGCTGGTACTTCGTCATGTGTTCAGCAGTGGATCAGAGAGGCCGTAAGCTGCCCCTGGCTAAAGATATTATGGGCCGGATGTTACAAACTGTAATTACACACGAAGTGGGGCATACCTTGGGCCTGCGTCACGATTTTGCAGGCAGCCACAGTTATAGCGTAGATAGTGTTCGTAAACGAGATTATGTAGCTAAAAATGGTTTTGGTGCTTCTATTATGGATTACCTCAGGTTTAACTATGTAGTGCAGCCTGAAGATGGTTTTACCCCGGAAGAACTTCATCCGAAAATCGGTGTATATGATGAGTTTGCGATTGAATGGGGATACAAATATTTCCCTGAACTGAACAATGCCTACAAAGAGGGTGAATTTTTGAAAAACTGGGTGACGGAGAAACGTAAAGATGTGCGGTTGTTTTATTTTCCTGAAGGCGATTTTTCCGACCCCCGCGTACAATCAGAAGATATGGGCAGCAATGCCATGCAAGCCGGTGCTTTAGGTATTAAAAACCTTAAATACATCATGAATAACATGGAAAACTGGCTGGAGAAAGATGACGATGAAAATTACAGCATGATGAGAAGGATGCATGCTTCCGTTGCAAGCCGTTACAATGAATATCTGGCACATGTAGTTAAAAATATAGGCGGTAGATATGGTGATCAGGCGCTTAAGGCAGAAGATAAGCCCAATTTTGTTCCGGTAGGCCGTGCCACGCAAAAAGAAGCCATGGCCTTCATTAATACCTATTATTTTCAGGAACCGGTTTGGCTGTTTCCTAAAAATATAACCGATAAAACCAGGTTTGTATTTGCCGGTGAAGTACAGGCAGATTATGAAGCTTTTTTAGGAAAAGTTTTTTATAAATTTTCTGCCATCTCGAAGAACGAGCGCATTACAGGGCAAACTCCTTACACGCTTAACGAATTTTTTGATGACCTGTACCAGGGAATTTTTGGTGATATAAATTCAGTAGCGCCTATTTCTGATTACCGCAGAATGCTGCAGCGGAATTACATTAACAAGCTGTTGGGTTCAATCTATAATCCGGCAAGTTTTGGGAATAATGAAGCCATTTTAATGAAACTGCAACTGGAGAAGATTAAAAAAGCCTGTGATGACGCTCAACAGCTCAAAACCGATTACCTGTCAAAAGATCATTTGAGAGCCATTTCAGAATTGATAAAGCAATGGCAGGAGAGCAAGCCTGCAAGCTAGTACAGCGCGAACATAAATAAACAGATGGAGCCGTCAATGATTTTAAAAAAAAATATTGATCATGATGGCTTAATGATCATTAAAAGCAGAACGATACGGATGAAAAAAATATTAACAATGGTGTTGCTGGCTTTAGCCATTACCTCTACAGTGGTAGCCCAGCAGCCAAAACAAAGTGCTTCTTTAAATTTCGAAAAGTTTATTAAAGATAAAAAACAGCTGGTAGCAGGTACATTTCCCGTTTACCAGGCTGATGAAAAATATTACCTGCAGATTGGGCCAAACCAATTGAATAAAGATATTCTGGTGGCCGGAGATATCCGTTTTGGTGCTTCTGCAATCTCTAAATCGTCGGGTGTACTTAGGTTTGTGAAAGGACCGGGCGAAAACCTGTATGTCACCAGAAATAATTATAGCGAACAGGCCGTTAACAACGCACCTATGTCACAATTGTTGAGTGGCTCAACCCTTGAACCCATTAGCTTTACATTTAAAATAGAGGCTTCAGGTAAAGATACTGGTAGTGTGATTATCGATATCACCAGGCAACTAATCGAGGGCGGTGAACTTTTTTCTTTTAAGAACTACAATCTTATGGCCAACCCAGATCCAAGCAGATCGGGGGTAGAACAGGTTGAAGCAGTTAAAAACGGTGTTTTTTTTAACGTGGTCAGAACCCAGAATAATCCCGGACGTGATTATAATGGCAAAAGTATAGAGCAAGCTAATACCATGCAGTTCGGTTTGTTATTACAGCAGCTTTCTGAAGCGCAGATGCCCATCAAACTTGCTGATAAACGCATTGGTTTTGATACCCGCCAGTTTACTGATTTTGGATTGGCCGGTTATGCAGCAAAAAAAATTATGGTAATTAAAAAGTGGAACTTACTGGTAAAACCACAGGATGTTGCCAGCTACAAGGCGGGTAATCTGGTAGAGCCTCAGCAGCCTATTCTGGTTTATATCCATGCTTCAGTACCCCAGTTTTTTATCAACGCCGTTAAAGATGGTGTTTTAGCATGGAACAAGTGCTTTGAAAGTGCCGGATTTAAAAACGCAATCAAAGTTGTTTTACCCGAAAACGGTAAACCGGTAGCCATGGAAGAAGGTAGCGTATTGATGGCCTGGGCAGGTGTTTCGCCGAAAGCAGTGGTAGATTTGATAGAAGACCCCCGAACTGCCGAAATTAAAACTGCAAAGGTAACATTCAGCGATTTAATGATTGATGACCTGTTGCAAAAGTATTTTATACAATGCGGGGCTTACGATCCGCGGATTCAAAAAGATGCTGCCTCGCCTGCAGTACGCCAGGATATCCTGAAGTTTAAAGTTAGCCAGGCCATGGCTGAAGTGCTGGGCATGCTTCCAAACTATGCGGCAAGTGCCGCTTATACCGTACAGCAACTCAGCGACCCCAAATTTGTAAACCAACACGGATTTACCTCTTCAATTACCGATCAGTTAGAGTTTAACTATTTAATGTTACCTGCTTCAAAGACATTTGACAGCAAACTGTTTTTACCGCATATAGGCGCCTATGATCATCTGGCCATTAACTGGGCGTACCGTCAGTTTCAGGATGGCAACAATGGCGCCTCATTTTTAAAGGAAGGCAAAATAAACCCTGCGCTTTATTACTCGGCCGAAGACAAGAACAACCCTTATGCACAGGCTAAAGATTTATCTTCACAAAATATAGAAGCCGCGCAGATTGGAATCAATCGACTGAAAGCTTTCTACCCGAAACTGGAAGGTATTGCATCTAAAATGAATGATGATACCTGGGATACCTACATGTTGCTTGCCGCCAATTTTATCATGTCGTACGACCAGTATGCCACCAGTGTGTTACCTAATATAGGTGGAAAACAGCGTTTTGCGGTGATGAAAGGTTATAATAGTATACCATCCGTTTATGTGCCAAAGGCAAGGCAACTGGCCACCTTCGAATTTTTATACCAAAATGTATTAAAAGAAGTACCGGCATGGACCAGAAATGATAGGGCACAATCCATGGATGGCTCCAATACCGAAACACTGGTTTCAAAAACTTCAAACAAGATCGTTAATTACCTCACCACTGCCGATCTGCTCAAAAATCTTTTGGAAGCCGAAAATTCAGGAGAAGAAAATGTTTTTGGCACAAAAGATCTGTTTAATCAGGTAGAGCATTATATCTTTTTAGATTTTAACCCAGATAAAGCGTTAAGCACTTATCAGCGCAATATTCAGTATAACTATCTTAAAAACCTGCTGACTTTAATTTCAAAAAACAAAATCGATGCTGGTTTAAGTGATATCAGTATTGTTTTAAATGCTTACCGCACTTCATTAAGTAAACAAATTAACCAGGTAGCCAATACCCATAAAGACCCTTTAACAAAAGAGCATTTTCAATTAATGAAAATGTTAATGAATAACGAACCTAATGCCAGATAATATGAGAAGAATCATTTTTGCAGTAACCATGCTTTTTTTAAGCCTGGCTGTAAGCGCCCAGAAAAAAGAAATCCATTTCGAAAAGCTAAGCCTGAAAGAAGCTTTGGCTAAGGCCAAAAGTGAAAATAAGTCTGTTTTTGTAGATTGTTTTACCACCTGGTGCATTCCCTGCAAGCAAATGGAGGCCAATGTATTTACACAAGATAGTGTTGCCGATTTTTACAATAGAAACTTTATCAACATCAAAGTGGATATGGAAAAAGGCGAAGGGCCATCGGTTAAAAAAATGTATACCATTGAAGCTTATCCCTCTTACCTGGTATTAGATGCCGACGGAAAAATCAGGAATAAGTTTGTAGGCGGTATGTCGGCGAAAGATTTCATCGCCAATGCCAGCAAAGGATTAACGGCAAATAATGATGAAGCGAACCTCAATGCCCGTTATGAGCATGGCGATCGTACGCCCGAGTTAATGAGGGCTTACATCAGGCAAAAGATTAAGGTGATGGAAAAATCAAGGGCTAAGGAACTGAATAATGAGTTAATGGCCAGTTTAACACCAGAGCAAAAAGCCAGCCCAGAAAATTGGTTTTTATTTGGCGAAAACCGCTATACCATGTATCTGTCTGATTTCTCAAGCCCTAACTTCGAATACCTGGCCGAACATTGGAGAGATTTTGTGGCAAAAAATACCAAGGATACAGTTGATAAAAAGCTTTCATCTGTATACAGACAAATTGCATCGTGGACCTTAAATGGTTTTTATGCCAAAGTAAAGCCTTTTAACAAGAAGGATTACGAACGCTACAAAACGCAAATCGGCAATACCGAAATGCCTGATAAAAAACAGTTGTTGGTGATGATGGATATTGCCATTGCAGCCGGAGAGAAAAACATTGATGAAGTTACCGACTTGTTTTTGAAAAATTTAGGTTCTTTCTCTGAAGCCAACCGCCATATTTTATTTGACTATGTTACGTTTGCCAGAACTATCAAAGGTTATACATTTCCAAAGATAGCCGGGCTTTCAGATGAAATCACCAGAACTTCGGGTAATCCTTACCTGGTAAGTTTATTTAAGTCTATGAAAGAGAGATATGTGCAAAAAGCCAATTAGTTTAATTTTATTATGGTTGGTTTGCAGTGTAGTGGCTGTTGCACAGCAAGCCAATTATAAAGCTGCTCAAAAATTTGATGCGCCAAATTTAAATAAGCTGATTGGTACCACAAAGGTGATTCCATTTTTTCTTAAAAATGGCAGGTATTTTTGGTTTATCGCTGATGAACCTATTTTAAATGGTAAACAACCGGATTGGTCAGGCGATTCTCTTGTTGCTCCCGCTAAAAAGAATACGCATTACATTGTAAATTTAGCTACAGGAAAAAAGCAGAGCTTATTTGATAAACCCGAAATACTGAGGCAATTAAAAGCGCTCACAGGGCAAATGGTTGAAGAAAAGGACGTGATGTATTGGGCAAATTTTTCAGACGATGAGAAAAGTGTTATTATAAAATATGCCGCAAAAACTTACGACTATAACTACGAAACAAAAAAAATAACCTTAAAGGTTAACAAAGCACCAATAACAAAAACAGCCGGTTTTGGTGTCTCTGCAGATGGTAAGTGGACGCTTTACAGCAAAGCACATAATTTGTACATTGCTGCAACTGCCAACAAGAAAAATGAACGTCAGCTGAGTTTTGATGCTGAACCTTATTTCTCGTTTTGTGTTGATCAAAAAGGTACGTACACTACTGATAAAACTTATCCTTCTAATGCAAAATGGTTAGGTGACAGATATTTTTATGCCTTAAGGGTAGATACGAGGAAAGTAGCTACGCTGGCTGTAATCAGCTCGGCGATCACACCAAGACCAAGGGTATCAACCTATAAATATGAATTACCGGGCGATAAGGACGTAGCGCAGTATGAGCTTTATATCGGTAATGCCGAAAGCGGGTCTTTCAAAAAAGTAGACCTGAAACGCTGGCCAGATCAGCAATTGGAAGTAGTCGAAGCTCAGGGAAATACAAAGGAAGTTTTCGTCATCAGACGTAAACGCAGCAGGGATGAAATGGAACTTTGTGCGGTAGACCTGGCTTCGGGGAATGTTCGTTCCATTATAGAGGAAACCAGCAAACCCTTTATTAACGAAGATTTTTTCGATGTTTCATTTATAAAAGGAGGAAAGGAAATTATCTGGTGGAGCGACAGAACAGGTTGGGGCCAATACTACCGCTACAACAGTGATGGTCATTTACTCAACCGCATTACCAAAGGCAATTTTACGGCCGGAAAAATCATGTCTGTCGATACCGTTAAAGGCGATATTTATCTGTATGGTTATGGTAAGGAGCGTAACATCAACCCCTACTATGCCATGTTACACAAGGTGGCTTTAAACGGTAAAAACGAGCAGTTGCTTACCCCTGAAAACGCCACCCATCAGGTTTATATCTCACCAGACCGAAAATATTTTGTAGATAACTATTCCCGTATAGATCTGGCGCCGGTAACGGTGCTGCGTAAAATTGACGGCAAAACCATTTCTGAGGTATTAAGGCCAAATGTAAGTAATCTATATGCTTATGGTTGGAAAAATGCCGAACCCTTTACCGTAAAAGCCAAAGATGGCGTAACCGATTTGTATGGGCTGATCTGGAAACCATTCGATTTTGATCCGGCTAAAAAATATCCGGTAATATCTCAGGTTTATCCTGGTCCTCAGATCGAAACCGTTTGGAACGATTTTACTGTGCTTGATAAATATAACAATGCCGCTCTGGCGCAAATAGGATTTATTGTGGTCGCAGTTGGGCATAGGGGAGGCTCGCCCATACGTAATGCCGAATATTACAAATATGGCTACGGAAACCTTCGCGATTACGCTATCGACGATGATAAATATGCCCTGGAGCAATTGGCCAAACAACATCCCTTTATGGATCTAGACAGAGTAGGAATCTTCGGCCATTCCGGAGGAGGTATGATGACTGTTGCTGCTATGGGCAAATATCCTGATTTTTATCAGGTAGGCGTAGCTTCATCGGGTAACCACGACAATAGAATTTATAACCGAACCTGGGGTGAAACTTATCAGGGACTGGAAAATAAAATGCCTTTAAATGAGGATTTAGCCAAAAAAATAAAGGGTCATTTAATGCTGGTAACCGGCGAGGTTGACGAGAATGTAAATCCGGCAAATACCTACAGAATGGTAGATGCCCTAATCAAAGCAGATAAAGATTTTGATTTAATGGTGCTGCCCGGACAGGATCACCACTATGAAGGCGCGGCGAAGTTTTATTTCGAGAAACGAATGCGGGCTTATTTCGCAAAATATTTTATTGAACAAAACATTTCTACAGATAGAAAATAGATATAGCAATTAGGTTGCTAATTTTTAGTTAATGATGAGCGGAGCTGGTTGGATAACCGCTCCGTTTTTTATTTAAAATATCTACAATTAAATAGGTTAAGCCCCGTTTCGCTAAAAATAAATATATAACACCGAAAAACTATATGCACATGTTTTTGTTGAACTTCAAAATAAATCAAAATATGAGGCAGCATTTACGAACAGCTTTATTGTTCTTAATCACATTCAGCATAGCATTGCCGGCGTGCAAGAAGAAAACCATAGATGAACCTACTCCGCCTGATCCATTTGATGTTTATGCCGCCGGTAGAGAAGGTTATGTAGCCAAATACTGGAAAAACGGGAAAGCAGTTAATCTTGGTCGTGCTGGCGTATCTTCTGATGCAAATGCTATGGTGATCGCCGGAAATGATGTCCACATTGCGGGTTACGAAGTTAATGCCTCCGGAAAATATGTAGCCAAATATTGGAAAAATGGCGTATCAACCTCACTAACCGATGGGAGCCGGGATGCTTTTGCAAATGACATTTTTATACAGGGAAATGATGTGTACATTGCCGGACAGGAAATGGCACCTGGTAAATCGACCTACCAGGCGAAATACTGGAAAAACGGAACTCCTGTAGTATTAACAGATGATACACAGTCTTCTATTGCCACCGGAATCGCCCTGGTTGGAAATGATGTTTATGTAATTGGTGAGCGAAGGAATTTGGATTGGCTTAGTCCGATTACGGTTTGTTGGAAGAACGGACAGCTTTTTGACCTATCAGAGCAGACTAGAACTGCTGACAATCAGGCGATAGCCGTATCAGGTAACGATTTATATTTACTCTGGTCTGAAACCTATAATAGTGCCGGGCAGTCACAAACCAGGTATAGTAAAAACATGGGCAATCCGGTACTTATTAGCAATGGTACTGCAGATGTGAGGGGCTATTCAATTTTTGTAAACGGGAGCGATGTATATGTTGCAGGATCGGGTACTGTTAACGGAAATAATGCAATTGTGGCAAAATATTGGAAAAACGGATCACCGGTCATTTTATCCAATGGCCCGGAAAGTGCCTACGCTTTATCTATAGCTGTTTCCGGTGCAGATGTTTTTGCAGGTGGCTACCGTGACGGGAGTAATGGAAAATCTGGAGTAGCCCAGTATTGGAAAAATGGTAGTGTAGTGCAGCTTACCGATGGATCAGCATCGGCACTGCTCCATAAAATTATCGTCATTAAAAAGTAGCTACATTTTTGCACCAGATATGTATCAGGCAACATGTTGAAAGAAAACCTACCTTTGCTAAAGTTTATTGAGTTAAAGAATTTACTGTTGGACGATCAAAAACATCGTTTGTGTGCTGCGGCTTTAATCTGATTGTAAAATAAACAGGGCATTATTATTGTCGAGCGCCGATCTGTATCGTTTTTAAAAAAATAACTTAATTTTATCTCTATAAATGATATCCAGGTTTTCAGTTTTAAATATTTTCAAGAAAATGCATTTCCATCATCCAATCCAATCATCACAATCACAATACGCTCATGAATTATAAAAAACTACAGGAAGATGTAGAAAAGCATGTGGTTAATTACTTCCATACCCATAGCGATCCGCGTTTGGTTTATCACAACCTGGAACATACGCAAGAAGTGGTAAATGCCGCACAGCAGATAGCCAATCACTACCAGTTAAACGAACAGGATTTTTTTACGGTAATGGCGGCTGCCTATTTTCATGATACCGGATATTTTGAAGACGCGTTAAACCACGAAGCAAAAGGAGCAATATTGGCTGATGATTTTCTAGCCAGCCATCAGGTGAACCAGGAAATCCGCGATCAGGTTAAAAGTGCAATACTGGCTACCAAAATACCTCAAAACCCTAAAAATGAGATTGATAAAATCCTTTGTGATGCAGATTTATTTCATTTGGGTCAGGCTGATTTTCGTGCAAAAGGGAAGTTGATGCATAAAGAAAATGAACGGATCTACAAAAAAGACATCAGTAAATCAGATTGGCGCAAAAAAGACATCCAGTTTCTGGAAGCGCACCATTACCATACCGATTATGCCAATCTGTTGTTAAGCGATCAGAAACAAAAAAACATCGAAAAACTGAAAAGCAAACTTACGGCACAGGAAGTAATCAATACCGAGCTTCAGGAACCAAAAAACTTTGCACCGGTTATTGTTACTGACAAAAAGAAAAAAGATAAAGACAACAGACCAGATAAGGGAATTGAAACGATGTTCAGGATTACATCGGCCAATAACCAGAGGTTGAGCGATATGGCCGATAACAAGGCACACATCCTCATTACCGTAAATTCAATTATGCTTTCCTTAATCGTGAGTTTATTGTTAAGGCGACTGGAAGATCATGGCAACCTGATTATCCCGACATTTATTTTATTGTTGGTGAGTTTAACCTGCGTAGTGGTTTCCATTTTATCAACCCGTCCATCCATACCAAAAGGAGAATTTACGCAGGAAGATATGGATAAGAAAAAGGTAAACCTCCTGTTTTTTGGCAATTTCTACAAAATGAGTTTGCCCAGTTATACCGATGGTATGATTAAGGTGATGAACGATAAAGATTTTTTATACGGCACCTTAATTACGGATGTATACTCGCAAGGGGTGGTATTAGGCCGGAAATATAAACTTATCCGCCTGGCTTATAACATTTTCATGTTTGGTTTAATTGCAGCGGTATTAGCATTTGTAATTGCTTACGCAGCTTACGGTAAACTTTAATGGAACAGTTGATAGAAACCTCTTTTTTTAATCGGGATTTAAGCTGGTTAAAGTTTAACGAGCGCATTCTGATGGAAGCAGAGCGAAGCACCGTTCCGCTACTGGAACGGATTAAATTTTTAGCTATCTTCTCTTCCAATCTTGATGAATTTTATCGGGTAAGGATGCCTGTACTGCTCGCTTTGGAAAAATTGAGCAACAAAGAAGATAACGACATCAGGATCGATGATCATTTATTGACTGCGGCCAATCAGCTTATTTCTGATCAGCAACAGCGCTATGGTCAGGTACTTCAGTCAGATCTGATCCCATTGCTCAAAGAAAATCAAATAAACTTAATCTACGGGGAGCCGTTTCTGGCAAACATTCAGAAAAGTACTACAAGGTATTTTTTAAGTCAGGTAATGGCTTTTTTGCAGCCGGTGTATGTAAATGCCGGCTCCGATTTTTTTCCTTCTAATAATGAGCTTTACTTTCTGATTACATTAAAAACGAAAGAAGATGCCGAAGTAGTGATTTTAAATATCCCTTCCAACCAGTTGCCGCGTTTTTATAAGGTAGAATCAGGAGATCAAACCTTTGTGGTGTTTCTGGATGATGTTGTACGTTTTCATTTAGACCGCGTTTTTCCGCAGGCTGAAGTAACCGGATGTTATAGCTTTAAAATTACCAGAGATGCAGAATTAGATCTTAACGATGAATACCCTGGTAATTTATCAGAACAGCTCGAAAAACAATTGATGAAACGCGATTTGGGTTTAGCCACACGTTTTCTTCACCAACCTGGTATTCCGGCCAATGTATTTGAACTGCTAAAAAAGCTATTTAACCTAAAAAAGGCAAATAGGATAGAAGGAGGACGGTATCATAACCTAAAAGATTTTATGGCCTTTCCGGTGAGTTTACCAAAATTGTCCAACCAAAACTGGCCAAAGATCTGTAATACCGACCGGATCGACGGATCGTTAACCGAAGCCATTTATAAAAACGACATCATTATACACACACCTTACCAGAGTTATGATAGTGTTTTGCGGTTTTTTAATGAAGCTGCCATTGATGCCGAAGTGAGGGAGATTTATGTTACGCTTTATCGTGTGGCCAGCGATTCTAAAATTGTAAATGCGTTAATCAGCGCAGCAAAGAACGGTAAAAAAGTTACCGTTCTGGTTGAGCTTAAAGCCCGTTTTGATGAGGCCAATAACATCAAATGGGCAAAAAAAATGAAAGATGCCGGCGTTGATATTATTTATAGTGTCACCGCGCTTAAAGTGCATGCAAAAGTAGCCCTGGTAAAACGCCGGATAGGGAATAGAATGCGTTACGCTGGTTTGTTTGCTACCGGAAACTTCAACGAAAGCACCGCTGCTTTTTATACCGATCACATCTTAATGACGGCCAATAAAGAAATGCTACGGGAAGTAGAACTGCTTTTCATTTTTCTGGCTAAACGGGTTAAGCCTTCATCTCCTGATCAGATTAAATTCCATCATTTACTGGTGGCCCAGTTTAATTTACAGCAGGTTTTTCTCAACCTTATTGATCGTGAAATTGAACACGCCAGGCAAGGCAAACCATCAGGCATTACCATTAAAATGAATAATCTGGAAGAGAAAGTATTGATCAACAAACTTTACGAAGCCTCTTCAGCTGGAGTAAAAATCGACATGATCGTAAGGAGCATCTGCCGCCTAATTCCGGGGGTCGCAGGAATGAGCGAAAATATTAAAGTTACCCGCATTGTAGATCGTTATCTGGAACACGGACGTGTTTTTATTTTTAATAACCTGGGTAAGTATGATGTTTATTTGGGCTCTGCCGATTGGATGAACCGGAATATTTACCGAAGAATTGAAGTTTGTTTTCCGGTTTATGATGAGCAGATTAAGAAAGAAATAATGGATATTATCGAAATTCAAAAACAAGATAACGTGCAGGCGGTTTGTATAGCTAAAAACATGGATAATATACCGGTTCAAGCAGATCAAAAGCTGGTTTCATCTCAATATGCCATTTACGAATTTTTGAAAAATAAACCATAATTAAACGCCGTGATATACAGTGGTCTGTGTACCCCGCTATAAGGTCATATGCCATGGTCTTTGTCCTCACAGACCACTTTATATGGTTAGCATGATTTTAGCTAGTATGATTTTATCCTTGGTCTATGAGGACACAGACCAGGACAAGTAAAAATTAAATTTACCCTTATGAAATACAATAAAACTCTTTTAGCTTCAGGTCTTTTAATCGCTTCAGCTTTTCTTAGCGTATCCTGTGTGAATAGTAACCGCGAGGATAAACAAAAGGATTCAGACAGTACAACTGCATCAGTAAGCGGGGCAGAAAAATCGAATTTACCTTACGATTTAACAAAACCTGTAAAATATAATATGCCGCAAAATCTCTTTGAGATTTCGGGTATTGTATTTCATAATGGCGATCCCAGAGAAGTTTTTGCCATTCAGGATGAAGATGGCGATCTTTTTCATCTGGGTTTGGGCGATAAAGAATCGAAATTTACCAAATTTGGTGGTAAAGGCGATTATGAAGATGTAACCATCATTAAAAATTATTTCGTTGTGTTAAAAAGTAATGGCGAGCTACATACTTTCCCAATTGCTGAATTAGGCAAGCCAAAAGCCGGCAATGTAACCAAAACCAAAGATCTGGTACCAAAAGCCGAATATGAAGGCTTGGCCGCAGATGAAAAAAACAATATGATTTATGTGCTGACTAAGGATAGTAAAGCTGATTCTAAAGCAAAAGCATCCAGTATTTATGGGTTTAAAGTTGCTGATGATGCTTCGTTAACGGCAGCCGGAGAATTTAGCCTCTCACATAAAGCGATCGAAAAAGCATCCGGAAGTTCAAAATCACGGTTCCGTCCATCTGCCTTGGCTAAAAATCCCCAAACTAACGAGTGGTACATCCTTTCATCCGTAAATAAACTATTGGTCGTTACAGATGCTGATTTCAAGGTTAAAACCACATATCCCCTGGATCCGCAGTTATTTAACCAGCCAGAAGGCATCGCTTTTGATCGCGATAATAATCTATATATCTCCAACGAGGGCGGAACGCTATCTGCAGGAAATATTTTAATGTTTAAGTTGAAAAAATAAATTTGTTAGTGGTATCCTAAGGCGATCATACTATAAGTTGCGAGGAATCGTCATTCCCAACTTGATTGGGAATCCTAATGCAGGCGCTTTAAGATTAGCTTTGCTGAGCACTCCGTGGTTCCCGCCTGTGCGAGAATGACTGCCGTACTGATAGATTCTGTCTATGGTGGAGATATTTATTTATAAAATCAATATGAATGGACAGTAGAATTTGATGGCGGAGTTGTTACCTTTAAATAAATCTCCCGAGGGATCGTCATTGCGAGAAGGCTTTTTTAGCCGACGAAGCAATCTTTATAGCAAGGATTCTAGCATGATAGATTGCTTCGTCGTTCCTCCTCGCAATGACGATCTTTTTTGGAACGATGCTCATGAGAAATAAATTAAATTTTAAAATAACTACCTTTATACAAATGCCGAGTCTATGATTAAAAGATTTACCCTTTTTACCATCTTATTTTTAATCAACTTCATTGCCTTTGCGCAGGATGATGTAAAATACCGTGTAATTCTTTTTGGCGATGCAGGAGAGATGAACGCTGCCCAAATGCAGGATTTAAAAAATGCAGCTAAGCAGATTCTTCCCCAAAAAACCACCGTTTTATATCTGGGCGATAATATTTATCCAACCGGGATGGGGTTGCCCGGAAGTGTAGAAGAAGAAGAAACCAAAAAGATTCTGCGCTCGCAGTTCGAACCGATGCGTAAAATGGGCGCTGCGGTTTATTTTATTCCCGGCAACCACGATTGGGATAAATCGGGGCCAAAAGGGCTGGCCAAAATAAAAGCGCAGGGCGATTACCTGAGGGAACAGAATGACCCTCTGCTTAAACTTATCCCTGATAATGGCTGCCCAGATCCAATAGCCATTAAATTAACAGATAAACTCACCATCATTGCCTATGATAGCGAATGGTGGTTATTTCCATATAACAAAACCAACCCAAATGACGATTGTGATTGCCACACGAAAGATGAGGTGCTGGTAAAAATGGACGAGTTATTGGCCGAAAACAAAGATAAGGTAATCCTGCTGGCATCACACCATCCTTTTCAGAGTTATGGGCCGCATGGTGGTTACTTTAATTTGAGGAACCATCTTTTTCCGTTAACTTCTTTAAATAAAAATCTTTACATCCCTCTGCCTGGTTTGGGTTCTGTTTACCCTTTGTTACGTTCTACCTTATTAAGCCCAGAAGATTTAAACCATCCGGCTTATAAGGATATGATTAAATCGGTTACCGGAGTTTTTGGCGATTATCCAAACGTAACTTATGTTGCAGGTCATGAACATGGCCTTCAGTTGATTAAAGGAAAACAACTGCAGGTAATCAGTGGTTCAGGGTCAAAAGTATCACCAAATAAAGAAGGTAAAACGTCGTTGTTTCACGAAATGCAACAAGGTTATGTGGTGGCCGATCAATTGAATAACAACGATATGCGCTACGAATATTATATTTATTCAGATACAAGTGTTAAAAAAGTTTACAGTTACATCAAAAAGTTCGAAACCATACCTAAAACCATACGAAATAGGGATAAACCGATTACGGCTGACAGTATTTTTGTGCGTGTAAAGCCGGAATACGATAGCGTTGGTCGTTTTCACCGCATTATTTTTGGCGAAAATTATCGCAAGGAATATGCTGCGAAAACCAAAGTCCCTGTGCTGCGCATTTCCCAGATGATGGGGGGCTTAAAAGCAACAAAACGAGGTGGAGGTAACCAATCGCGATCTTTGCGTTTAGAAGATAAAAATGGTAAAGAGTATGTGTTGCGCAGCGTAGAAAAATTTCCGGAGGTATTGTTGCCTGCAGCATTGCGCGAAACTTTTGCTAAAGATATTTTAAAAGATAATATGTCTGCGCAGCATCCTTTTTCAGCGCTGGTAGTTCCGGAGCTAGCTGAAGCGGGTGGCATTGCACATAGCAACCCCATTATCGGCTGGGTTTCTCCAGATGATAACCTGGGCGAATTTGAACCTGCGTTTGCCAACACGTTGTGTTTGTTTGAAGAAAGGGAACCTACAGGAGAATCAGATAATTCTCCTAAAATGGATAAAAAATTGACAGAAGATAACGATAATAGATTAGATGGGCCAGCCTGGGTGAGGGCCAGGGCGTTTGATGTGTTATTGGGCGATTGGGACAGACATGAAGACCAGTGGCGGTGGAAGGAAACCAAGACTAAAGATGGTTCGCTTTATTCTCCGGTGCCACGAGATCGTGACCAGGTATTTTTCAGATCAGACGGGCTTTTACAACGGTACACGCAATCTTCCTCGTTATTGCCTATGATGCAGGGCTATGAACGTGGCATAAAAGATATCAATTGGTTTTTGTGGGAAGGAAGAGAAATCAGCAGCCGCTGGACTGCCAATATAAACGAGGAGGAATTCGATAAAATTGTAAAGGATTTCTGCGCCAACTATAACGATGAAGTTTTTGAAAAGGCATTGAAAAAACTGCCTGAACCTAGCTATTCATTACATCATGATGCCTTTATGGCCCAGCTGAGTAACCGGATTGCTACGCTGCCAAAATTAATGAACGAATATTACCATTTCTTCAACCGAATTGTGGATATAGAGGTGACTAACAAAAATGAATTGATTAAGATCACTGATGCTGCTAATAATGGATTGCGTGTAAAGATCAATAAAATATCTAAGGAAGGTAATATCAAGGATGAGCTTTTTGATCGGAAATTTGATCCTAAGGTAACCAAAGAGATCAGGGTATATATGCACAACGGTAATGATAGCCTGATACTGGATAATAAAAACTCGGACATTAAATTGCGGATTATTGGTGGCAAGGGTAATAAAGTTTACGATTTTGCAAACAGCAATGGTACAGTAAAGCTTTACGGGCGGACCACCAAAGCAACTTACATGGGTAACGACCAGGATAAGATCCGGAAAATTATTTCAAACGATACGTCAAATTTCAGCTACATCCCTAAAGATATGTACCGCCGGAATTCGTGGTTATTAAATGCCGGTTATAATCAGGATGACGGGATATTGTTGGGTTTGATTTATAAACAGACCAACCCTGGTTTCAGAAAGCAACCTTATGGCAATTCGCAAACCATTTCTTTTCTGCACTCATTCTCTACAAAAGCCTTTAGGTTCAATTATAAAGGGGAATGGTTAAAAGCTTTGGGTAAAGGTGATTTTGTGTTGAAGGCAGATGCTTTCGCCCCGAATAACACGCAAAATTTCTTTGGTTTAGGTAATGAAACCCCATTTGATGAAGGCCGCGATGACGATGAGAATATCAGGTATTACCGTGCACGCTTTAATCTGTATCAGGTAGATGCCGCCATCCGCTGGCGCCGCCCTAAATCTACTTTTAGCGTTGGTCCTTCATATCAGTATTATAAATATAATCAGGAAGATAACAATGGCCGTTTTATTGAAAACCCATCATTATTGCATTCTTCTGATTCACTTACCGTTAGAAATGAAAAGATGTTTGCCGGTGCATTTGTGAACTTTACCAATAATACCCGCGATAATGATCTCTTACCAACCTTAGGCAGCTTTGTAGATTTTAAACTTTTGGGCTACAAAGGCGTAAATAAGTATTCTAACTCTTATGGACAGTTCACAGCAAGTATAGCATTATATAAAAATCTGGACGGCAGAAAGAATTTTATTCTTGCCGATCGTTTTGGCGGAGGAGTAACCATAGGTAAACCTGCATTTTACCAGGCTTTGTTTTTAGGCGGACAAGGCAATCTTTTAGGCTACAGGCAATTTAGGTTTGCTGGTGAACATATGTTTTACAATAATTTAGAACTCAGGGCGAAGCTCGGCGATTTAGTAAGTTATGTTTTACCCGGACAAGTTGGCTTGCTCGGTTTTTATGATGTGGGCAGGGTATGGAAACGTGATGAGAAATCAACTTTATGGCACCATGGCGTAGGAGCCGGGGTTTATTTTGCCCCTGCATCACTCACAGTTGTACGATTTGTGATGGGACATTCAACAGATGGCTGGTATCCATACGTTTCAATCAATTTTAGGTACTAAATTTGTAATGACAGTATGATGGATGTTTGCCTGAAGTATTTACGTTCAGCAGACTAACAACACATGTGGCAGTAGCTATCTTTGCAGTTGATTAGTAACATATTAGAAAATTATAATTTTTATCCTATAGCAGAACTTATACAATGAATACCAATGTCATACAAATACATAAAAACGAATGTATACATTGCCAGGTAGAGTCTTCTCTGTCTTTCCGCCCCCTTGTGGAGTATTTAAAAAGCAGGCTGAAAACAGAAAAATCGGTTAAATCTGAATTTTACAGGTTTTTACTTCAAAAAATTGAAAAAGACGATGTGCTGCTGGGCAACATCAGCCCTGAGGATTTGTCTCAATATAAAGATACCTTAGAATTAATTTTTACGATCCTCACACCCTTAATGGATAATGAAAATGATTTGTTTTGGGCATTAAGTACACCGATTCCAGATCAGATTTTCTTTAGTACCAATGCATTCTATAATTTTTTTAAGGATCACGATCCTAAAAATAAGGTGACTAAAGATAATGAGCCTGTTGAGAAAAAACAGCTTAAGTTTATTTACAACATCATTCTTGGTCGTTTTTACAATTTTACATCAGTACTGAAAAATGAGATCATTTATGCGCACATTAATCAGGAAACTAAATTAACGCAGTATTACAATATCCAAACAGATACCAAATTTGTCGAAATTATGCACAAAGGCGATTTGCCTGAACTTAATTTTGAAGCTTTGAGCAAACATTTCCAGGAAGAAACGGAACTGGAATATTTATTGGAAAATCTTCCGTTAAGTGATTTTCATTTCGAAGGTTTCAGCATTATTTCCATTACCGATGTAACATTACAACATGCTATTGACGGTATTCGTGATGCACTTGTTGATCATAACTATCAAACAGAAGCTTACAGCCATGTTATACATGCACTAAAGACATTAAGCGGTAACAGTAAGCTGGAATTTGGCTTAATGCCTTTTTTAACGGTTAATAATAAGCTGGTATTTGATAATCAGGAGTTTTCTCAGAGCATGCTCATCAATTCAGCAAAAGCTTCTAATTTAGAAGAAGAAGTTTTTTATGCCCTGGTTGATAAATACAAGGAAAACCCGCGTTCCATTTTTGTAAGTGCCATAAAAGAAGAACAGATAGAAAAAGATCCTTTTTTAAAGGTTTTAAAAGCTGCGGGCGTTAGTTCTTATTCCATACTGCCTGTCTATTACAATAAAGAGCTAGCGGGCGTGCTGGAAGTATATTCTAAAGAGGAAGTAGCCGTTGATGATAAGTTGTTATCAAGGTTGCGTCCGGCTATGCCTTTGATTGGTCAGCTTTTCCAGTACAGCATTGAAGAATTTAATGCCAAGATGGATGAAATCCTGATGGATAAATTTACTGCGCTGCAGCCGTCGGTTCAATGGAAATTTAACGAGGCCGTTTGGCATTTCCTACAACAGAATAATGGTTATCATAAGTTAAAGGAAATCGAAACCATTACATTTAGGCATCTTTACCCGCTTTTTGGAGCTATTGATATCCGCAATTCGACTACCGAGCGTAACAAGGCGCTAAAAAATGATTTGGAAGTACAGTTAAATACCCTGATTGATACTTTAAAGTTTATTAGTAAAAATGTTTCTTTAGCGCTTATTGATAAGCTGATTTTCAACTGTAAGGACTGGATTAAAAGAATAGGCGATTTTGCATCTTCCAATGAAGAAAGCCAGTTGAATGAATTTTTGGAAGTGGAGGTTTATCCTTTCCTGTCTATCATTAAAGCCAACCATCCTGATACTACAGCGGTCATAGATCAGTATTTCGAAGTGGTGGTGCCAGAAACCGGTGCCGCATTCGAAAACCGGAGGCAGCTTGAAGTTTCTATGCAGCTGATCAATACCGAAGTTAGCCAATACCTGGAAAAATCGCAGTCAAAACTCCAGGCTTCTTATCCTTGCTATTTTGCCAAGTTCAGGACAGATGGCGTAGAATATGATATTTACATTGGTCAGGATATTGCGCCCGAAAAACCGTTCGATTTGCTTTACCTGAAAAATATCCGTTTGTGGCAGCTTACCTCAATGGTTGATATTGCCCGTTTGTCGAAAAGTTTAATTGCCGAGATGCCATGCACGCTGGAAACCACGCAATTGATTTTTATCCATTCAAATGCTATTGATATTAGTTTCAGAAACGATGAGCGCCGCTTCGATGTAGAGGGGGCTTATAACATCCGTTATGAAGTGGTTAAAAAGCGTATTGATAAGGTGCTGATAAAAGGTACAACAGAGCGTTTAACCCAGCCGCATAAAATTTCGATGGTTTACTTTAATCCTGAAGAAGCAAAGGAGTATATTGAATATATTAAATACATGCAGGTTCAGGGTTATTTGAACGATGATTTGGAACAGCTTGAATTGGATGAACTTCAAGGCGTTTCAGGTTTAAAAGCTTTAAGGGTAGGAGTAAAGTACCTGGAAGATAAAGCGGCAACTAAAACAGATGCGGCTAAAAAACTTAAGCCTAAAGAGATCAAGTCAATCGAAAAGGAAATTGCTAATGTATTACAGCATTAAACAGATTGTTTAAAAGGCTGTTCAAAATAACAGATTTAGTGCTGGCAAAAGAATTAAGGTTGACCGTGTTGTCATACTCAGCTTGATCCTATAAGCTATCGGATGGGGCATCTTAAGGATTGGTAGGGACTTATTTATTTGCCGTTCTATCGGATTAGGATTTCCGTTTTCACCGGAATGACGACCTTTTAAAATTATGCTGCCGAAAATCTCCTGGAAATAAAAAGGCTTCCTGATCAAATCAGGAAGCCTTAATTTCATTTGCGTTTTTGTGTATTTTATTTAATTGCAGCCAACTCCTGTTCCAGAGCAACGGTTTCCGTCGAACTGATGTTGGTTTTTAAGGCAGCAAATTTATCTATGGTTAACTTTTGTGATTTACCCATTACCAAGGTATGGCAATCTGTAGAACCGCTTAATTTTAGATCAGCATGATCTGAAATCACCGTATACAAACCTTCTGAACTGGTATTGATCTCTGCCTGGGCATTCCCTCTTAAAAAGATTTGCAGATATTTGGTATTCAGTTTTCCCTCTGTTTTAACAATGGCATTTTCTGAAGCTTCAATTCTGTAGAAATCATTTACATATACCGTTAACTTTGCTTTTTCAGTACCGGTTGAGGTTATTTTCAAATCGTAGCCATTTTGTACAACTTTTGCTGCTCCCATGTCATCATCAAGATAAGAAATACCATAACCTCTTCCCTGGATAATGGTTACTTCAATATTGCCTTTTACATAAATTCTTTTAAAAGCCGATGTTTTGATTTTGGTATCTATTCCTTTTTTTATGGCATAAACGTTGGAAGTAAATATCACTGAAGACAAAATGATCGCTGTAAGTGAAACTTGGAGCAGGGTTTTGATAGAGGTTTTCATAATATTTTATGTAATGCTTAAGTGTCAATTATTTGGTTTTAAAATATTTAGGTTTTATTTGTTGTTCTGCTGATAAGACGCTGTGAAATAAAAATACGTTGCAGGCCAAAATGCGTTTTTATACAAGCCACCAATAATATTCGACGAACAGACATTTATTCAAGACAATGCCTGAAATATTTACCAACGGTTTGTAAAATATTTTAAGATGTATTTTTGGATTGCGCTTTTTTTTTATCTTTAATGAGAATTTTGGTTGTTTATTTATGAAGAAAAAGGTTGTGCTTGTTCAGGATAATAAAGATATCCTTGATATAATGGATGAGGTATTAGCAGAGGAGGGGTTTGACGTTACCCCATCTTTAACAACCGAGCCTATAGAAAAAATAGATGAAATTGAACCCGATGTGGTGATCGTGGATGATCACATTAAAGGTAAAAAGAAGGGTTCGCAGGTAATTAAAGAACTTAAATCTGATCCCAAAACAGAAGATGTATCTGCCGTACTCACATCAACATCAAATAACTTGCCCCAACAGGCAGAAGATTGCAAAGCTGATGATTATATCGAAAAACCATTTGATATCGATCACATGGTAGATATAGTTAAGAAAAATGCTTAGCCTTCACACCTATAAAATAGTTGCTTCTACTAAAAGCTTAACTGGATTAATATTCTTATGATGCCTTAAAGTTCATTTTTCTACCGTTTGGTAAAGTTATATTCCGTTTAAACGCGCGAAGCGAAACCGGGTCCGGGATGATCATATCGCTGGTCGATTACCCAGGTCATACTCGTTTTATTGATCTTGGTAATTTCAAAGGTTTTGGCAATATCAAAATCTGTAGCGGCAATGTCCATTCTTTGGACCATATCATCTGAAATAGAAATTTTGTATGCAAGTGCCTGCCTTCCGTGTCGGTCTGAAAGATAAAGTGTCTCTGGGTTTTTAAAGTCGTACCATGGTGCCGGAGTTTCAAAAGGCAGCTTCTCCGTGTACGAAATCTTTTCTGTCTCATCATACATGATATACACTCCACCGGTAAGTTCCCACTCTCCGGCAACCTGCTGTTTGAGCAAAGTGAGCTTATCCGGTTGGGAAACTTCTTTCGCCTTTTTGCAACTAAAAAGCATCAGTGTAAAACCGAGAAAAATAAAGATTTTTGAAAAGAGAGTTGTGATTCTAAAAGTCATGTCTTATGAGGAGATATTGCAAGCTGATTTGTACGAATCAACATCAAAGTATAAAGATTGTTTTATTCAACATAAAAAAATACACTTTCTAATGATAGTTTAACTGGTTGATAAGTAAGGCTTCATGTTTTTGTGGGATTTTTGGAAGCGAAATTTATTTTACGGTAAACCTAATGGCTACTGGATTGTTTGTTACCAAAAGATTCGTTAATTTAAATACATATATGACCTTTTACAAAACTCTCGTTTTAATTGCACTGTCTTTTAATGTAGCAACCGGGGCATTTACACAAATAAGGAAACCCGGATCATCGCAGCAAAATTTAACATCGGACAGACAAATGGCTGACCAAGCCATTCTATCGATTCGGGAAGCTGTGCAAAATACCAATTCAAAGAAACTAAAAAAGGAACACCATACGTATGAAGCTGATGGTTGCGTGGAGGAGGGGGTAGTGGATTACTATTTCGACGGAAAAGCCATTGTTAAAATTGTAGAGTCGGGTTCAATAGGCGATGGCAGTTGGGTAAATGAATATTACTATCAATCTGGCAAGGTCATCTTTTGTTTTGAAACAATTACCGGAGGACCTGCGATCGGGGAGGTGACTAAAAAAGAATACCGGTTTTATATCAAAGATGGCCGCATTCTAAAAGCAATGGAAGGAAAAAGGATTATAAAAACTGACTCTAAAGCGAGTGAGTCAATAGCAACTGCAAAAAATATATTCAACGCTTATGCATCGAAAGATTTTGCCGGTGCTTTGTGTAATTAATGCTGTATCTAATTTAAACTCTATTATGCAGTAAAGGTGTAAAGCAGACTCCGCATGATCAACTGTCTGCGGAGCATCGCCTATACCTGTAATCCAGCACAAACCCGAGATAAATTATTTCAGGATCTGTCTGCTTAAACTAAGCAACATAACTCACCTTAAATATCGTTTTTGCCTGAAAATAAGTCGCTACGTTATAGCGATTAACGGCTAACTACATTAATTGTCCATATCGTTACCTCTGTAATGTTGGTTGATAGGTATCCGTATGTACAATAGCCTTTAGCTCGTGCAAAATCTGATATAACCCAAAATTAGTCCGGTTAACATAGATAAAATGTTTTACTCCGCGGGCTTGTTTAAATTCCGGCATTTTAGAAATCTTTTCGCCATATGCATAAAGCTGTTCAAAAAAATCAGGTTTACTAAAATCAAATGATTTACTGGTATAAGGCTTGGCAAAGAGACTGATCATCTCCCTGTACGATTTATAATAAAATTCAACCTGATCGGCAGAATCGTCTGCATGGATCATGTCGAGCTTCCTAAAAGCTTCGATTGTTTTCCGCTTATCATTGATCACATCGGTAGAAATCAGTGAAAAGAAAGGGTAATAAAAATCATCCGGCATCTCCTTAATACAGCCAAAATCAATTACGCCAAGATTTTCATCAGGCGTGATCATAAAATTTCCAGGGTGCGGATCTGCGTGCACCGCTCTGAGTTGGTGTTGTTGAAAGTTATAAAAATCCCACAATGCCTGGCCGATTTTATTCCGAAGTTCCTGAGGTGGATTGGTTTGCAAGAATTCTTTCAAGTGCAGGCCATCAATCCAATCCATCGTGATGATGCGCTTTCCTGATAGTTCTGGGTAATACTTTGGGAAAACCACATGATTGAGGTTTTTACAGGCTTCAGAAAACTGGATGGAACGCTTAACTTCCAGTTCATAATCTGTTTCTTCCAGTAAACGCTCCTCAACTTCTTTAATATAAATATTCAATTCCCTTTCAGACATGCCCAATAAACGGAATGCAAAAGGTTTTACCAGCTTTAAATCGGATGAAATGCTATCGCCAACGCCCGGATATTGTATTTTTACAGCTAATTTTTTGCCGTTAAGCGTAGCCTGATGCACCTGCCCTATAGAGGCCGCATTGCTGGAATTTAAATTAAAACTATCAAAAATGTTTTCAGGAGTTTTACCGAAGTTTTTGGTAAAAGTACGCACAATTAACGGACCTGAAAGAGGAGGCGCATTGTATTGCGATTGGCTAAATTTATCTACGTAGGATTTTGGCAGGATATTTTTATCCATGCTCAGCATTTGTGCAATTTTTAAGGCACTTCCTTTGAGCTCGCTCAGCGATTTATAAATATCGGTCGCATTATCCTCATTAAGCTGTTCACGATCAAGATCAGGATTAAAGAGCTTTTTTGAATAATGTTTAATGTAATTACCGCCGATCTGGATGCCGGTTTTAACGAATTTTGCCGAACGCTCAACTTTGGTGGTCGGAATAGTTTTTTGTGTCTTCATTTGGTGTTTAAAACCTCATCTTTTCTGCAAATTTCCCGTTCCTTGATAAAAACTTGCCATACTCCAATAAATTATCTATCGGCGAATGCTGGAAAAGGTCGAAAGTAACATTAATACCTTTTTCAATGGCTTCGTCGCTTTTCTCGAAACCTTCGCTATCATCATTGATCCAGAAGTTTAGAATAAAGGCGAACTGCACCCATAGGGCATCTTTATATCTTTTACTTAGAAAACGACGTTCCGCAAGTTCGCCGCTATCCAAACCTTCTTCAATAATCTCCTGTGCGAAGTTTTCAAAAATAGGTTTTACTCCGGTCAAAACGTCAGGTGTAGAAAATTTACCACGGTGATGTTTTAGGCTATAAATTACAAAACTGCGCTCATTCTTCAGATTTTCCAGATAACTATAAAAGAAAGAAAGCATTTTTTCTCTCGCCGTATATTGGAGCCAAACTTCCTGAGCTTTAATTTTAGTAATGGTTTCGAATGTGAGTTCAAACCAGATCGTTTTTTCGATGCTTTCGAAAGAAGAAAAAAACTGATAAAAATCGGCCTCAGTAATCTTGAGTTTTTTTACAAAAATGTAAACCGACTTCGGCTTTTCATCATTCGTTAAAACATAATCTAAATACCCTTTTCTAATTTGTTGAGCAGTTGCCATATTAGCTGTTTTTTACAAGTATAACGTTTAATTAAATGCCATGTTCTGCCGGCCTGTTTTTTCTTAATCATGAAATTGTAATAATAGCTTTCAAAATAATTGAAAGTTATTATTTAGCTAATTATTTTAGCTTATCGAGCTTGGTGAAGTGAAAATTTATCGTGATAAAACTAGTTTTTTTGGTATTTTTGTTTTTTATAATCCTTTCAGTTAAAACACGCCAATATGATCCAGGTAAATGATTTTTTATACGGTAAAATGGAACTGCCTACGTTATTTTCAGATCTGCTGAATACCGATGCTTTAAAAAGGTTGGGTGGGATCCATCAAAGCGGTGCGATATTCCTGGTCAATCCAGATATCTGTCATTCGAGGCTGGAGCATGCCATCGGGGTGACCATGCTCATCAGGATGCTAGGCGGTTCAGAACTGGAACAGGTTGCAGGCCTGTTGCACGATATTTCGCATACGGCTTTTTCGCATGTGGGCGATTATGTTTTCGGCAATACGGAAGAGGACTATCATGAAAAGGTTTTTGCCGAGGTTTTGTGTAAATCTGAAGTACCCGTTGTACTGTTGAAATATGGATATAATGTGGGCCAGATTCTGCATGGCACCTTTGATATTTTAGAACAGCCCTTGCCAGCACTCTGTGCCGATCGTTTAGATTATACTTTACGTGATGGTGTTCATGCTGGGGTGATTTCCCGTCAGCGCGCCCGCGAATTTTTAACTGCTGTTGTTCTTAAAGATGGTAAAGTAGCGGTGAATGCAGAAAGTGAAGTAGCTTGGATTAATGAAGCTTTCGAGAAGCTGAACAATGATGTGTTTAACTTATCCCTTCATTTATATGCCAATGGAAAAATTGCCGAACTGATTAAGCGATTTCTGGATAAGGGCATATTGGTTGAAAGCGATCTGTTTAAAACGGATACCATGCTGTTGAACAAAATCAGAACATCATATGAGGGCTATGAATGCATTAAGGCTATTAAACAGTTAAAAGGTTTTGCCGAATTTATCAGGCACGGCGCTGTACCAAAAATTAAAAAACGAACTTTAAATGCCTTATTGGTTTAGTTAGCTTGGTATTGATGTCTCAAATAGACTAGTTCCGTTATCCCGAACATGTTTCAGGATCTTTCCAGCTTAATTAATCCTGGAATGCCAGAATACCAATGACTCATTTCTCAATGGTCACTAATCAAAGAATCCAATTCAAAAGAATTGACGTATATTGTGGAAAATATAACGATATGTCTGCAATAGAAATTATTTTAATCGGAGTGGTTATCCTGCTTATTTTTGGTGGTAAAAAACTGCCTGAATTAATGAAGGGGGTAGGGAAGAGCGTAAAAGAATTTAAGGATGCCAAAAATGAGCCTCCGGTAAAATAATTTTTGCCAATAAAACATTCCTAAACTGTCACTGTTTATTTAATAAATACCTCACAATGGAAAATCAAAAAGAAGACCAGGCAAAATCTAATTTCACCGAAGAAAATGCCAAACATCCTGATCAAGGACTTGACAGTTGGAACGACCGTTTAGAGGATAATCTGGAGCCTGAAGCCCATAACGATGTTCAGGCAGATGAAAAGGCTAAAGATTTTTCTGAAAAATATGGAAGCGGAGACCAGTCCGATCAAAGTAATGACTGACTATTTATTATGTAGTTGCGTGTATAAATGATTTGAATCCTGAAATTTTTTACACTAAGCCTTCGTTTTATTACACAAAACAGGGTTTTTCTGTTTAAAAATGTTTAAAATTCAATAATTTTTTTTCATGTAGTTTGATTAGTAGTATATTGCATATCTAATCAAACAAACATGTGTGACGTTTTTAAATTAGGCTGATAAGTGATGAATAAGCATTGGTTATTGGTCTTGTTTATGTTCTTGTTTTCTAACCGGATTTTTGGGCAAAACATTTCTAACGAAGGAACTGATTTTTGGACAGTTTTCCCTACCCATGTTCCTTCGAGAGCGGTTGATGGGGTAATCCCTTATGGCAATATTGCCGTTTTTGTGACATCAAAATCTACTTCCGAGGTTACTGTAACTTGTGGAAGTGCTGCGCCAGTTACAAAGACTATTCCAGCTAATACAGCTGTTAGGTTTGATGTTCCAAGAGCCAATGCTTATATAGATGGAATATTGGAATCCAATCAAGTTTTAACGAATAAAGGCATACATGTTAAAGTTACAGACGGTAAGCCAAAAGTATCTGTTTATGCCCATATTTACGGTGCAGCGAGATCTGCTGCTTCGTTGATTTTGCCCTTTGAAACTTTAGGACAGGCGTATTACTCCATGAATTTTTCGCAGACCAACGGCGGTAATAATTTTTTAACGCTGGTTGCTGTAGAAGATAATACAAATGTTATTTTGCATGAAAAAAATGGAAATAAAGTTGCTATAACCTTAAAAAAAGCTGGCGATGTTTATGAATACTTAGCATCCGGAACGCAAGATATTACAGGTACTTATGTAGAAACAGATCCGGCAACATCTTCATGCAAGCGCTTTGCTGCATTTTCTGGTTCTTCAGTAATTGCGATTGGTTGCAACTCTTCTCAGGATCCTTTATATCAGCAGCTTTATCCTACAAATAGCTGGGGTAAAAATTACGGCGTTGTACCCTTTATCAATAGAAAATATATTTTACGCATTCTTGCAAAAGAAGATAATACACATGTAACTTATAATGGCAATACGTATATCGTTAATAAAGGTATCGCTGTTGAAAGCGAACAATTAACCGGTTCTACTTTTATTACGGCAGATAAGTTAATTAGTGTAGCCGAGTATTCTTTAACGCAAGATTGTTCCTCAGCAAGTGGAAGTGCTATTATAGGAGATCCTGAAATGGTGATCTTAAATCCGATTGAATTTAATATAAAGGGGGTGACAGTATTTTCTTCCGGTTTGCAGAAAATTACAGAAAAGTATGTGAATGTTTTAATTAAAACAGCTAGTATCTCAGGATTTAGGTATAACGGCGTAGCACCAAATACCGCTTGGACCGTTTTAAATGGCAATTCTATCTACTCCTATACACAGATTCCGGTTAACGAAGAAAGCATAACACTAACTGCCGGTGATGGCTTTAATGCTGTAGCTTACGGTTTTGGTGATCATGAATCTTATGCTTATTCTGCTGGCACAAATTTATCGTCGAACAACTATCTTACTGTGTTTAACACTACTAAAAATGAAGAAGGACAAAATGGATGTGTTGGTGAAACTTATAATATAAAAATATCGCTTCCATATAAGCCAGATTACATTAACTGGTCACTGGATAATGGAAATTTAATTAATCAAAACCCACCTGCTCTTATCGAAACTAAAACTTTGCCAGATGGTACTAACATATTTACTTATGAATCTCCTTACACCGAAACTTATGCAGAAAAAGGTAAACACAGTTTAGAAATTGTAGCACATGTACCCAATACATCATCATGCTTATCAGGCGATTTAACGACCAATTATAGTTTTAATATTTATGATCTTCCAACAGCAAAATTTAATCCCATTATTGGTTGTTCAAATACTGTTGCGAAATTTACAGACGGGAGTATACCTAATAATGACGATTTTGCAATTACCAAATGGTTATGGGATTTTGGAGATGAAAGTACACCTTCTACAGAGCAAAATCCAGAGCATACTTACACGAGACCAGGTAAATATTTGGTTAAGTTAACTGTTACCACGGGTTCTAATTGTTCTAATACCTCAGAACCTGTTGAAATTACAATAAATCCTACACCATCAGCAGATTTTGATGTTGCCGGGTTCTGTACCAATAAACCAACTATTTTAACTGATAAATCAAGCATCGAGGGTACTGGTGCCATAGTAAAGTGGACCTGGGATTTTGGAGATGGAAGTGCCCCAGTAATACTAGATAATCATGTGCCTCCTCCACATCAATACGCTGTTGCAGGTCTTTATACCGTTACTTTAACTGTTGAGAGTGATCTTGAATGTTTAAATGTTAAGCGTATAAATATAAATATCTACGATCCACCGAAAGAAGTGGATTTCATGCTTCCTGATTTTTGCTTGGCTGATCGTGAAGCGAGATTTAAAAATACATCCAAAAATGCTGATGGAAGTACAACAGGCTTAACCGCACAATGGACCTATACCTATAACGGAGTTATAGTGGCAACATCAACTGATTTTAACGGTTCTTTTTCCCCTATAGATACCGGTAATTACAATGTAGCTTTGGTTGTTAAAAATGGAGCTGGCTGTGAAATATCAAAAACGCGCACATTTACGGTTAATGGTGCAGTTAAAGCTGCCGATTTTGACATTGTAAAAAATAATGTTTGTGTGAGTGATATGGTCATCATCAAAAATACATCTACCGTTTTTGCTGGCAGGATTACGAAAATTGAGATTTACAGGGATTATCCAAATGAAACCAGTATTTATAAAACCATTCCTTATCCGGATGATAGTGATATAGAAATTCAGTACAATTCCTTTGGAGGTACCTCAGATCGCAGCTTTAATGTTAGACTAGTGGCTTATTCCGGAGAACAATGCGCTAACGAAGTAGAGAAACGAGTTACCTTAAAACCGGTTCCACAATTGGTTTTTGATGATATGCCAGCTGTTTGCGAAGCAGATGGAACGGTGCTCATTACACAAGCGAAACAGAAAGATGAGGAAGAAGTGGTCGGTGGTAGCGGCGAATATACAGGAGATGGAATAAAAGCAGACGGTACCTTCAATCCGAAAATTGCTGGTGTTGGGGCACATATCATTACTTACACTTTTAAAGGCGCTAACGATTGTTCTTCTTCAGTAAGTAAAACGATCGAGGTGTATGCATCTCCTGTGGCTAATGCAGGTACATTGATTTACATACTGGCTGGTGGACAGATTGAAATTCCGGCAACTGCTGAAGGAGCCAATTTAAAATACGAATGGTCACCAGCGATTGGTCTGAACAGAACAGATGTATTAAATCCAATTGCGTCACCAGATGAGGACACAGAATATACCCTAACGGTTACTACCCAACCAGAAGGCTGTGTAACAACTTCAAAAGTATTTGTTAAGGTACTGCAAGCTATAAATCCACCCAATATCTTTACGCCAAATGGCGATAATGTGAATGATACCTGGAATATTAAATATTTAGAATCTTACCCAAATGCTACGGTAGATATCTTCAACAGAAATGGCCTAAAAATATTTTCGAGTAAAGGTTATAAAGTTCCGTTTGACGGTACGTACCAGAATGAACCGTTACCAGTCGGCGTTTATTATTACATTATCAATCCACAGAATGGACGTAAAACCATAACAGGACCGCTCACTATAATCAGATAAATTGAAGAAGCTCATCACCACATTTGCACTTTTTGCATCACTTAACGTTTTTGCACAACAAAAGCCACAGTATACGCAATACATTTTTAATCAATACCTGCTAAATCCGGCGTTATCCGGAATTGAGAACTACCTTGATTTTAAAGCCGGTTACCGTAAGCAATGGTCGGGCATTACCGATGCACCACAAACGTCCTTTGTGTCAGCACATTGGGCACTGGGTGATAACCAGTTATGGAGTAATGCATTAACGGCTTTTCCTGAGCAAACGGGGAATCCCATGGATAGAAATTATACGCAAAATTATATGTCGTCTCCGCCTCACCATGGAATGGGAGTTACCGGTGTTTTAGATAAAGCCGGTCCGATAAAAAGGCTGGATGCCAATGTTACTTATGCTTATCATTTACAACTGAGTAATAATTTTAACCTTTCGGCCGGGGTAGCGGCAGGTATTTCGAGTATTGCATTAGATGCAAATGCACTTACTTTCGATACACCTATAGATCCGGTTATGAACAGGGCATTGATTAACCAGGTTAAACCTGATTTGAGTGTAGGATTATGGTTATATGGCGCCAGGATGTTTGCAGGTGTTTCTGTGCAGCAAATTTTGCCTCAAAAGTTAAGTTTTACAGGCGATAACAATTATAATCTAGGTAAAGAGGTGCCGCATTATTTCGCTACCGCAGGATATAAATTTTTTGTTGATGACGAAATTTCTGCCATTCCGTCGGTTATGGTAAAATACGTATCGCCTGCCCCTGTTTCTGTAGATGTTAACCTGAAACTGGCTTTTAAAGATAAAATATGGTTAGGCGGAAGCTACCGTAAAGACGATTCTTTTGCTGCAATGGCAGGTTTCAATATTGGAAAGATGGTTAACCTGACTTATTCTTACGATTTTACCACCTCGCAGCTGAACCAGGTAAGCAACGGAAGCCATGAAATCGTATTGGGTTTATTGTTGAACAATGTCTATAAAGTTCCATCGTATATCAAAATGTGGTAGTCATACATCGTCCCGATTTGCAATCGGGATGTACGGGAATGGCGATTTCATCGCCAAAAGACTCATCATATAGCATTTCAAATGCTAATCACTGTAATCCTCGTTACAAACGAGGACTATATAATATAACCAATAATTGAAAACTGCCAAACTCATTAAGTTCTTTATTTAGCCAGAAGTTATTAATAACTATTTTCCATCGTCCCGATTTGCAATCGGGATGAATGAAAAAGGCGATTTTATCGGCAAAGGGCCGAGATTTGGCATTTAAAAAGCAAATCTTATTAAGTGCCTGTCTCAAATGGGAGATTAAATAATAGCAATAGAATTAAATTTGTTGATGTCGTCATGCCCAGCTTGATCATATAGCCATCGGATGGGCATCTTAATGATTTGTATGGATTTAGTTAGTTGCCGTTCTATCTCATTAAGATTAGCTTCGCTGAGCACTCCGTGGTTCCCGTTTTCACGGGATGACGCCCTTTCAAAATATTATTCTGCCAAAAATCTCCAAAATCATTTCTGAGACAGCCTCCTATATTAAAGCTCTTTCCTTAGCCTGGCTACAGGGATATTCATTTGCTCGCGATATTTGGCAACTGTTCTTCTGGCAATGTTATAACCTCTTTCTTTTAAAATTTCCGTCAGTTTTTCATCTGCCAAAGGTTTCCGTTTATCTTCGTTACCAATACAGTCTTCTAATATTTTTTTAACCTCTTTATTCGAAACTTCTTCACCATTTTCGGTTTGTATCGCTTCGGAGAAGAAAGATTTTAATAAAAATGTACCAAATTCGGTTTGTACATATTTAGAGTTTGCCACCCTCGATACGGTTGAGATATCCATATCGATTTTATCTGCAATATCTTTCAAGATCATGGGACGCATCTTACGCTCATCAGCTGTTAAAAAATATTCATACTGGTAGTGCATGATGGCGTTCATTGTTTTTAACAAAGTTTGTTGTCTTTGTTTAATCGCATCAATAAACCACCTTGCAGAATCTAATTTTTGTTTAACGAACTGAACGGCCTCTTTCAACTTTTTATCTTTAGATGAAGCTTTGTCATAATGCTCAAACATTTCCTGGTAAGATCTGCTCACTTTCAGCTCAGGGGCATTTTTTGAATTCAAAGTAAGAATCAAAACACCATCATTATTACTGATATGGAAATCAGGAATAATCTGCATCTGCTTTGTGGTTACCTGGTTGGCATCACCCGGTTTAGGATTTAAACGTAAAATTTCATTTACTACCTCTTTAAGCTCTTCACTATCCAAGCCTAAACTTTTTTCTAATTTATCGTAATGTTTGCGCGTAAACTCGTCCAGATAGTTTTCTACAACATTCATTGCTTTAACTATAATCGGATTGTTGGTGTCTTTTCTTTTTAACTGGATCAATAAACATTCTTTCAGGTCTCTTGCGCCAATACCCGGAGGATCGAAGCCCTGGATCAGTTTTAACATTTCCAATACATCCTCTTCCTCAACCATCACGTTCTGAGAAAAAGCAAGGTCATCGATCATGGAACCCAACGGACGGCGTAAATAGCCGTCATCATCCAAACTGCCAATGATCTGTTTACCGATAATAAAATCCTGATCGGACAAGGGTATAAGGTCTAATTGCTCCTGTAAACTTTCAAAAAAGGTGCTTTCAATGGCAATTGGCGTTTCTTTTTTCTCCTCGTCGTCGTCGCCATTATTATAGTTGGTGCTATAATCGTTCGCCGAATCGTCCTGCAAATAATCATCTACATTAAATTCGTCCATGCTGGTGTCTTCTGATGATTGTTCGTAATCATCAGGACTATCATTTAGGTCATCATATTCGCTTTTTGGCTCATCCTGAGTCATTAAACTTGGATCTTCCAGCGCCGGATTGTCTTCAAGTTCTTCTTTTACGCGGGTATCTAAAGCAACGGTTGGCACCTGCAACAATTTAATAAACTGTATTTGTTGCGGCGATAACTTTTGTAATAATTTTTGTTGTAGATGTTGTTTTAGCATAGTAAATAAAAAAAGAATAGCGCAAAAATAAACAATAGATTTCAGATATTATGCTGATTTGACCCAAATGCCTATTGATATGTTCGGTTTTTAAAATTATTTGCTAAACGTTTGCATTGAGTTTAATGTTTGCTATTTTAGTAAATAAATAAAACTAAGCTAATACAATATGGGGTTTGTAAAAGAATTTAAAGAGTTTGCCATTAAGGGCAATGCTTTCGATTTAGCAGTCGGAGTTATTATTGGCGGGGCTTTTGGTAAAATTGTAACCAGTATAATTGAAGATTTGATTATGCCTGTGGTTGCTGCTATGGTTGGCAAACCCGATTTTAGCAGCATTTATTTTGCCATGGGTAAAGGATCAGAGCTAATCCCGAAGGGTGCATCATTAGCTGAGGCGAAAAAAGCTGCACCCGACGCCGCTATATTTGCATATGGAAATTTTATTACGGTTGCGATAAATTTCTTTTTACTGGCCCTGATTGTTTTTATTATGTTGAAAACCATTAACAGAATGAAAAAGAAAGAGGAAGCGGTAGCTGTTGCCACACCACCTGCGCCTACCAAAGAAGAAGTGCTTTTAACAGAAATCAGAGATTTGCTAAAAGCAAAAGCATAAAACACAAAGCTCCGCTCACCAATCTCAGATGCGGAGCTTTCGTTTTAATAACTTCTTTTGACCTTCGGGTCGGTGATGATGATGTAATCACCAAGAGAACGAAATTTTTCCCATTCAGGATTGGCAAAACTTTCATCAGAAAACGACGAGATATTCAAAATTGCCAATTTAGGATTGAGTTTTTTGAGTTTGGCCACTGTACCAAGCTTTTCATCGCTGTGGAAACGACCGTTCAGCTGTAAAACCTTAATGCCTTTGTTTACTTTAATAAACCTATTGATAGACCAGGCCATGGTCGCATCCCATAAATTTTGGGTCTGGTAAATTTTCATCGTACCCATGTTGTGCCCGCCCAGGGTTTCTGTGAATTTTTCATAATACCTACCCTGCGCGGTATCAACAGGCAATGGAGGTAAAAAGCCGAACGATGCTTTAGGGAACTTTTCTAACACCTTTAAGCCATTAAGTGTAACAGCATTGCTGTAACGTGTTGCCGCATTTGCCGCGATAACTTTCAAACTGTTTTGTTTGGCATATTCAATTAAAGGTCTGTAATCTTTATAATTTCCCCAGGCCCTGCTTTCCTTAACAAAGTTCTTTTCTGAGATCAATCCTGCCAGGTATTCATCTACCTCAAGCTGTACATCGGTTTGGAACATCTCTAAGGATAACGCCACTTTCCGCGGATATTTTGAATCGAGTTTTTTGAAAAGTTCCGCTTCGAGGTGGTGTCCTACAGAATCATTATGGTCTTCGCCAAAAAATAAAACATCAGCATGTTCCATATCATCAATAATATCGTCTATTGAGATCGATTTTTGTTTTTTTACATCATAGATCTTGTAATGGCTGCTTATTTCCTGTGCATACAGGCCGGTAGAAATAGCAAAAACAAACACAAATAGTATAAATTTCATGCTTTCAAAATAACAAAATAATTTTCACCGACAAAATAAGGTCGCTTACCGCCGTTTGCCGGTTTCTTACATGTGGCTTATGTGTCGATCGGGAGCTGATCAATATTTTTGGATCATTAAACACGAGCACAAATGGAAAATTTAAATCATAATAATCACCAGCTTAACAACTCAGGACGGGTTTGGAGCGGTTTCATCATCATCATTATTGGGCTTGCATTTTTATTAAACAATATAGGGTTAGATATTCCGGGATGGATATTCAGTTGGTCTAATTTTTTAATTTTATTAGGCGTATTTATCGGCGTTCGCCGTAACTTTAAGGGAATAGGATGGCTGGTCTTAATTTTAGTCGGTGCCTACAATACCTTAATTCGTATACCTGGCCTGGACATCGATTTGTCAAAATATGCGTTAGGCCTTGGTTTGGTGATTGTAGGTAGCTTTTTAATTATCAAACCAAAGCATTGTTCGTCTCTAAAGAAAAAAGGTAAGAAAAAGGCTGATTTTGATTTCGAAAGTGTTGCAGACCAGGATAACATAAATAATAATGATGTGATTGATGTAATGGCTGTTTTTGGAGGTAGTCATCAAACGGTATACACCAAAAACTTCCAGGGTGGAAATGTTACAGCCGTTTTTGGAGGCGCAGATATTGTAATGACCCAGGCTGATTTTCCTGAAGCGGTATCGCTTGATGTAACAGCCGTTTTTGGCGGAATTAAATTGATTGTACCACAAAACTGGGCAATAAAATCAAATGTAACTGCATTATTTGGCAGTGTTGAAGATAAAAGATCGCATGTGATGCCGGTTGCGGAGCTGAAAAAGACATTGATTTTAGATGGCACGGCTTTATTTGGTGGGATTGAAATTAAAAGTTTCTAAATATTCATGATAAATAACGCCTTATGAAATGGTTTGCAGTAAATTGTATCTATCAGGTAATTTGCGGTGAAGGCAAACATACGCCACAGTTTAACGAGCAGATACGTTTAATCCAGGCGGATGGTATCAGGCAGGCCTTAAGCAAGGCTAATTTGAATGCCATGCATTTTAATCCTTCTCTTAACAATTGCCAGGGAGATAAAATAGTATGGAAGTTTTTAGGTGTAGGTGGGATATCTGAAGTTGCAGCACTTAAAGATGGTGCAGAAGTAAGTTCCAGGATTGTTGAGCCTACTTCGGTTGCAAGATATCTGGAAGAGCTGGCGTATCGCAATAATTCATTAACTAATCAAACTCATTTTGACAACTAGACCTTTATCCGTTCCGCAAATACAGAAAGTATCATTGGCCATAGCAGTCCTATGGACGATAATTTGTGCCGCTGGATTACATTATGTAGTTAATTTTTCCTGGTGGATAGCCATAACTGATAGCTTAACCAGTAATTTTTTGCTGGCATTGGCCTGTATAGGAGTAAGCAATATGCTGGGTTATTACCAGCCAAAAAATGAACGTATTCTTTATGTACTGATTATTACACTGGCGCTCACATTAGTGATTATCTATACTGCCAAATATGGCTTGCTTTATATTTTTACAGATTATAAGGAATATAAAGATTTTTATAATTTTTCTTTTGCCTTTAGGGGGCTGATTTCTTTTATGTGCTTAGGTTGGTGTGCATTAGCCAATATACTATGGTATAGGTTGGAAGAACAGTCAGAAACGCACGAGCGACTATCTGCGGCGAAAAGTTTGGCTAAAGAGGCTGAGTTAAATAAGCTCCGGCACCAGTTGCAACCGCATTTTCTTTTTAACAGTTTAAATTCGGTATTTGCACTCACCATGGTTAATCCAAAAGAAGCTGGCGTGATGATTACGAAATTAGCTTCTTTTCTGCGCGGCACCCTAAAACGCGACGATGAATTATGGGTTTCGGTAGAGGAAGAAATGGAATATATTCAATTATACCTTGATATAGAGAAAGTGAGGTTCAGCCATAGATTAAATGTAGAAGTAAATGTTGCTGAAGATACCTTAAAACTTTGTTTGCCAGGCACATTGTTGCAGCCTATTGTGGAAAATGCCATTAAATTTGGCCTTTATAATACTTCAGCCGGCATCACGATCAAAATAGACGTTACTGTTGAATATAATATTTTACAATTGCGCGTTCAAAATCCTTTCGATCCGGAAATGAAAGCTGCAGGCGGGACAGGATTCGGTTTAAGTGCCATTAAACGCAGGTTATATCTGTTATTTGCAAATACCCATTTATTACAAACCGATATTGAGGCAAATAATTTATATATTACCACCCTAAAAATTCCACAAAAAAATGATCCGGACAATACTAATTGATGATGAGCCTTTAGCGAGAGATATTGTAAAATATTACCTTTCAGATCATGCAGAAATAGAAATTGTAGCCGAATGTGGTGACGGATTTGAAGGTTTGAAAGCGATTACCTTGCATAAGCCCGATTTAATTTTTCTAGACATACAAATGCCTAAAATTAGTGGCTTTGAAATGCTCGAACTGGTAGAAGATAAGCCCGCCGTAATTTTTACCACTGCTTTTGATGAGTATGCCATTAAAGCCTTTGAGGTTAATGCAGTAGATTATTTGCTTAAACCTATTGATAAATCGCGCTTCGATGCCGCCATCAAAAAAATACCCGGCAAATTAAACCAGGCTGAAAATACAGAAGCTGTTCTGGATGCGGCAGCTTTAAGCCCGGCCCAAAACAATAGGGTAGTGGTTAAAAAAGATGGTGTAATTAAAATCATTCCGGTTGCCGATATTAACTATTTAGAGGCTGATGATGATTACGTGAAATTAAGTACTGTTGACGGTGCTTTCTATAAAAACAAAACCATGGCTTATTTTGAGCAAACCCTTGATAGTAGCCAGTTTATCCGGATACACCGATCATACATCATTAACCTGGCACAGGTAACTAAAATAGAACTAAAAGAAAAAGATAGCTATGTGGTGTTGTTAAAGTCTGATATCTGGCTTCCTGTAAGCAAAACAGGGTATGTGAAATTGAAGGCCGCGCTGGGGCTTTGAGCTGGTTATCCGGCAAGCATCAACAGCTAAATTTATGGTTGGTTGTGCGTTCCGTCTGGCAATGGCATAACACTAGCCATTATCCCTCAGGCTCACAAAAAGTATTTTCACCGCATTTGTTTTCAAAAGATTCTTTAGCTTTGCAATTAAATATAAAATAATAATTAGTCACTCTTGCATTTGTAGAGAAATCGCTTTATATTTGCACCTCTTAATTTTACAATAGATAATATACAGTCATGAAAAGAACATACCAACCTTCGCAAAGAAAGAGAAGAAATAAACACGGCTTCCGCGAAAGAATGGCAACAGCTAACGGCAGACGAGTATTAGCATCACGTCGTGCTAAAGGAAGAAAAAGATTAACAGTTTCTGACGAACGCAAGCATAAAGCATAATTTTTGATTGCTTTTCCGTTAATTCGGGATTGGCAGATCAAAGTCTGCAGTTATCAATCAAAAATATATGTACACATTCAGGAAAGAAGAACGGTTATGCAGCAGGAAATATTTGGACCTGTTGTTTAAAAACGGTTCTTCTTTTTTATTATATCCTTTTCGGATTTCTTATCTTTTTGTTGACGTTGTTACTGATGTGCAAGCGCAGGTGGTAATCAATGTACCTAAAAGAAGATATAAGCGGGCCGTTGATCGTAACCTGCTCAAGCGTCGCATCCGCGAAGCTTATCGGCTAAATAAACAGGATCAGTTGTACATTTCTTTACCTGCAGACCGGGGATTGCTGTTATTTTCCATCCAGTTTGTAGGAAAGGATAAGTATGAATTTGCTTTTATCGAGAAGAAACTGATCGCTACCTTTAAGCGTTTCCAAAATTTAATCAAGCCCAATGAAATTCATCAATAAAATTTTTGGATGGTTATTTTTAGGTTTGATCAAAATTTATCAATACGGCATTTCGCCTATGTTGGGTGCAAATTGCCGTTTTACGCCAACCTGCTCTCAATATGGCATTGAAGCTGTTAAAAAGCATGGTCCGTTTAAAGGTGGCTGGCTGGCATTAAAACGTATTGGCCGTTGTCATCCATGGGGTAAACACGGGCACGACCCGGTTCCATAGCGAGGTTCATTTGTTATGGGTTGATTAGTTATTTTCTGTTCCTGGCGCCAATCCTAATCGCGGTCATCCTTTCGGCTGAAGTGCAGTCCCGAACGTTCAGGAGAGAAATCTATTTGGCCAAGTTTTGATTTTATAAAAATCCTTTCATTGCGTTCAGGATGACAGCATAATGGCATCAATTTCGACTCCGCTCAGGCCGGCACGTTTCGAAGCAATAATTGACTCATGACTCGAGACTGCGGACTATTCAGGACCCATTTTCCATAGTCCCTCTTACATCTTCCATTTTTATTTATCTTTGTCCCATGGCTAAAATACTTCAAATAGAAACCGCTACGGCAATATGCTCTGTGGCGTTATCTGTTAATGGTGAAACAATTTCATTTAAAGAGGAGCAAGGGCAGAACCTGCATGCAGCAAATTTGACGCTGTTTATTGATGAAGTAGTGAAAGCTGCAGGCTTAAGCTATCCAGAATTAGATGCCATTGCGGTAAGTAAAGGCCCTGGATCTTATACAGGCCTGCGTATTGGTGTTTCAACCGCTAAAGGACTTTGTTATGCCCTGGATAAACCTTTGATTGCGATTGAAACATTGGAAATGATGGCCGCTGGTTTTTTGTCGCAAAATCCGGCTTATTCAGGATTAATCTGTCCTATGATTGATGCCAGAAGGATGGAAGTATATACAACAGTTTTTGATCCGTTGTTAAATGTATCCATACCCACTGAAGCTAAAATTATTGATGACACGAGTTTTAATAATTTTCTTTCCAATCACCTCATTACCTTCTTAGGCGATGGAGCAGCCAAATGCGCAGCCGTTTTAACACATCAAAATGCAAAATTTGATGCGGCAAATTTTAATTCTGCTACGTATATGTCGCGTTTGGCTAACGAGGCGTTTGATAACCGCAATTTTGAAGATGTAGCCTACTTTGAGCCTTTTTACCTTAAAGATTTTGTAATTACACAATCTAAAAAGCAGCAGGCATAAATCTACTTTCTTTTAAAAATCGAAAAAAGGCTTTTGAAGAAACTGTCACCATCACTTTTATCATTAATACCCGGTATTATGTCAGCAAACTGGGGATGATTCACTACATTTCCGAATTTGATGCCTACGCCCATATAAAAAGAGGCTCCGTTAGGTCCCCTGCCTGTATAGGCATTTTTTTTAATCAGGCCATAAGTTTGGTAACCTGTAGAAACCAGATTATCTGTACCCATAAACAACTCAAAGTTAGGCGTCTGGTATTTTCCTTGCAGCCCAACCATAAAAACACCATTAAAATTGTATAAAGGTGTTACGCTCCCTGAAAAATCGTTAACGATAAAAGTATTTACGAATGCAACATCACCACCTTTATAAAACAGGTTTTTTGAAACGGCCAAAGCAGGTTTATAAAAACCATAACGTTTAGACATAAAAAAATCAAATTTAGCATTTGTTGGAGCCAGGAATTTTTTAGGTTCCTCTGCCTGCAAGAAAATATCTTGTATTTGCTGATTGGTATTCGATTGGTTATTTTCGATATTCTCAATAGTTTTTGATTGAACGATGGTTGTACGTTGGGTATTGCTGCGCCACCAGATAAATCCTAAGTCTTTAATGTTGGCCATTAAAAATAAACCTTTTTTAGTGGTATAGTTGGTTCCAAAACCAAACGATAAGCCTGGGTTTTTAAAGTTTGGAAAGAAGGTTTTCTTATTTATTTCATTAAAATCGGAGAAGTTGGCCGAGTAGGTCCCGTTCAAACCAATTAACAAAGCATCCGTCTCAGGATCAATGTATAATTTAGAATCATAAATATTTAACTTATTATAAAGTATCCCACTTAATACACTGGCTTTCAAACCAAATGCAAGCCTTTTGTTCCAGTTTTCGCGGTAGGTAAAGCTAAGCTGATGGTAACTTTGCTGATAACCTTTGGTATCAAAAATCCCTGTATATAGCTTGTTGCTATCAAACCGTTCGAAGGAATCAAAAATGGCCAAAGTTTCGTTGGTATAATCAATATGGGCATCAGACCTGATCTGCCATGAAAAGCCCATTTCTTCCTGATACTTATAAGATTTGAAAAGCCTGAATGTTGCTACATAGATATTACTGTTTTCAAAAAAATGATTAACCTCGCCGGTGCCAATGGGTAAACTTCTGGTATCAAAAACGCCTTCCTGAGCTAATTTTCTAACGGCAAATTCAGAACTTCCCTTATTAACTGCATTCGTTCCGAAATAAGGTAAGAAGAAATTGGAAGAAAATTTTCTGGATGAATCCAGGGTGAAAGATTTCTGAGATGGGTTTTCAAATGCATCGAACATGGTTTTGGTGCCAAAAAGTGCATATTGTTGTGCATTTGCAGTCCCGAAGCTGGCTATCGCCAGTAACGCAAGTAAAAGTTTCTTCATGTAAAGGGTTTATTGGGATGGTTTCCTTATTAACGGTTACTTAATGAATCTGGTATTTTTGGTTGTATATATTTGTTTAGAAGTAAGTTAGTAATGAATTTGTTTTTATCTGCAGTCATCTGGTAACAAAACGTATCGAAATTTTTTAAACCACTGTCGGCCCGTAAGTGTCTGTAGAAACTCAGTTGAATATTATGCCTGAAAATATCTGCCGAATTTTGGGTATTAATGTAATAACTTACATTAGAAGTGGTAGAAATCTCGTTCGCGGCAGCTAAATATTGAGGTGTTTGTATTAAAAGCCGGTTCTTTTTATAGCTATTTAAAAATGATTGTATGGTACTTGCATTATTGGCCACAACCAAATTATTATCGATAATAACATAATAAGGCCGCGCGAATTTTTTAAAGGGCTCACCAAAATAACTGTATAAAATATCGGCTGATTTAAAAAATTTGATTTCTTCGTTATAATCTGTGCTGACGTCAAACAATAACTGTTTTGTCTTTTCGCCATCCGATAATGAGACCGCGCCTAGTTTTTTGCCCGTACTTAATTGAAAAAGAATAAACTGATTCTTGGTATACGTAGTAAATATGGAATTTAAATCTGTTCTGTAATTATCCTTTACTGCTTTGATTACCGCATTTGTTTTTGAAAGTATTTTCGTCTGTTCCTGCCAGGCATTTAATTTCCTGAACCATTTTCCATAATCATCATAAGCATATAATGCATAGTTTGCGGTATTATCGGGCAGGATATTTTGAATAGATGTATTTTGTGCAGCGGTGTTTTCAAAGAGCTTAAGGTAATTGTGCTGATCTTTTATTTCGGTACTCCCGTTAAAAAGAATTTTTTCCTTACTAAAATTATAATTGAGTACAGCATAACTGTTCTGTTGATTAAATAGGGCAATTTCTCCATTAATGTTACCCGCGATAATATTTTTTAGCAATAAGGGAGCCTGGTTAAAATTAATATAAATGTTAGCCAGTACGTTTTTAATCTGGCGGTTATTCTCTTTAATGTATTCTGTGAAAGGATTTTCAGTTAAACGGATATTGGCATCATTAATTAGTTTTAAAGAAGTTGAAACGGTTAATACCTGATTGTGTACGCCCAAATAAACCTGTAAGCTATCATTTATCTTAACGGTGTAAAGTTCCTTTGAATTTTCGGTAATTAACCGTTTTAATTTTAATTGTTCATGAAATTTTTTGATGTCGTTTTCTGGCTGAATCTGTAAGGTGATGAGAAAGTTAAGTGTTTTATTGGAGTCAGGTAGCAAGCTAATATAAACCTGCTGATCTTTCAGATACCTGTTAAGCAGGTTGTCATCAATCATGTTTGCTTTTAGCTGTTTCAGGAGGCTCATTTTATCTTTGCCTAAAACCTGCTGGATCAGTTGTTGTCCTTCCAGAATATCGTAGAAACCCTTGTCGTTTCGAAAAGAAAATACCAGTGCTGCATTATTGGTTGCCGACTGGAGTGCCAGGTCTTTTGCATCATTATCAATCCCTAATTTCGAAAAATAGAGGTATGCCATAAAGGCTACACCTAAAAATAATGCACTTGTTAGAATTACGATTTTTTTCATCTGCTAAGCAACAAATTTAATTTATTACATTGATTAGTGAGAAGTTCTTTGCCAATTTATTAATTTAGCGACTGCTACTTGCAAATAACTATGAATAAACGAATAATCCTTACTGCTTCTTTTTTTGGTGCTGTTGCCGTTCTGTTGGGGGCATTTGGTGCCCATGGACTAAAAGCTTTAATTGATGGACCGTCATTAGAAATCTGGCAAAAAGGTGTCGACTACCAGTTTTATCATACATTTGCTTTATTATACCTTTCTACTTTTGCCCGTTATCGGAACAAGCTTATTAATATTGCTTATTTCTGCTTTACATTTGGGATTATTCTTTTTTCAGGATCGTTATATTTATTGGCTACGCGAAGCATCACGCATTTAGGATTTACCGAATTTATTGGCCCGGTTACGCCAATTGGTGGGCTTTTGTTTGTATTGGGATGGATAATGCTCTTTTTTGCAGCATTTAAAGATAAGTAATGAACACTTTCGAAAACGATATTTTTTCAGAAAGAGAAACACTTTTTGTGGAAGTTATTTTGCCTTTATCGTTGGCAAAAAACTATACATATCGGGTACCTTTCGATTTAAATGATCAGATTGCCATTGGAAAACGTGTAGTGGTACAATTTGGAAAGCATCGAATTTATACGGCTTTAATTAGTGCCATCAGCAAAGTGCCACCTACGGTTTATGAGGCTAAATACATTATTGACGTTGTAGATGCCGAGCCTGTAATTACACCCATGCAGCTTAAATTCTGGACATGGATGACCAATTATTACATGTGCAACGAGGGCGATGTCATGTCGGCTGCCCTGCCGGCCAGTTTAAAATTGGCCAGTGAAACCATCCTGGTTCTTCGCGATGATTATAATGAAGCATCTGTGCTTACCGATAAAGAAGAAATCATTATCAATGCACTTAAACAGCAACAGAAACTTACGGTTAATGATGTTTCTAAACTGCTGGGACAGAAAACTGTATATCCAATCATCAATCAGCTATTGGATAAGGAATTGGTGCTGGTGGCAGAAGAGGTGGTGCAGAAATATAAACCATTGCTCAAATCGTTTATTGTTTTAAATGATTTTTATAATGACGAAGAAAATCTGAAGCAGCTTTTTAATGTTCTGGAAAAGGCACCTAAACAGTTAGACGCTTTATTGGCTTACCTGAAATTGCGAAAAACAAATTTGCCCATTGCTAAAGAACAACTTTTAGCAGAAAGCAGTTGTGGGCCGGCGGCATTAAAAGCTTTAACAGACAAAGATATTTTTGTGGTGATGAAAAGGCCGGTTAGCCGTTTGGCTTCCCATGATGAAGAGTTTAGTGTTAATTTCGAGCTGAACGGAAGTCAGCAGAAAGCCTTGGATCAGATTAACCGGCATTTTGAGGAAAAAGAAGTTGTTTTGCTGCATGGCGTAACCGCGTCAGGAAAAACGCAGGTTTATATTAAACTGATTGAAGAGATTATTCAGAATACAGATGGACAGGTACTGTTTCTGTTGCCCGAAATTGCCTTAACCACGCAGATTGTAGAACGTATTAAACGTTATTTTGGCAATGCGATTGGGGTTTACCATTCTAAGTTTAATAATAGCGAAAGAGTAGAAATCTGGAACAAGGTAAGAACAGGTGCGTATAAAGTAATTCTTGGTGCACGTTCGGCTGTTTTTCTTCCTTTTGAAGATTTAAAACTGATTGTGGTTGATGAAGAACACGAACCTTCTTACAAACAGTATGATCCGGCTCCCCGCTATCAGGCCCGTGATGCGGCCATATATCTCGGTTACCTGCATCATGCCAAGGTTATTTTAGGCTCAGCTACACCATCCCTGGAGAGCTATTATAATGCCCTGCAGGGCAAATACGGCCTTGTAGAAATGAAAGAGCGCTTTGGCGGGGTTCAGCTTCCTAACCAACAGGTGGTGAGTATTGCTGAGGAAACCAAGAAAAAAACGATGAGTTCTTATTTTTCCAGCGTATTGATCAAAGATATTGATCTGGCACTTTCTAAAAAAGAACAGATTGTATTGTTTCAGAACAGGAGGGGCTACGCTACAATTTTAATCTGCGCTACCTGTGGTTATACTCCAAAATGCGTGAACTGCGATGTAAGTTTAACCTATCATAAAAGCAGTGGTAAACTGCATTGCCATTACTGTGGTTACCAGCAGAGCAGCATAAATATTTGTCCGGCCTGTGGATCGGTACACGTAGAGCAAAAAGGTTTTGGAACCGAGCGGATTGAAGAAGAACTCAGGTTACTTTATCCAGATGTTACGATTGCCCGGTTAGACATGGACAGTACGAGGACCAAAAATGGTTTACAGCAGATTTTAAACGATTTCCAGGAAAAGAAAACCGATATTTTAATCGGTACACAGATGGTGGCCAAAGGCCTGGATTTCGACAACCTGAACCTGATTGGCGTAATTAATGCCGATACGCTTTTAGGTTATCCAGATTTTCGTGCCTACGAAAGGAGTTTCCAGCTGCTTGCACAGGTTGCGGGTAGGGCAGGCAGACGAGCCGATCAGGGCAATGTTTGTATCCAGACTTACGACGCTGAAAACCGGATTATCAAACAGGTAGTGAACAATGATTATGAGGGGATGTATAATGATGAGATTCTGGAGCGCGAGAAATTCCTTTATCCGCCGTTTTCACGGATGATTTTTTTATATATCAAACATAAAGATTCTCATGTTCTGGATCACGCCGCACTTACCCTGGCCAATATTTTAAAAGGAAAATTCGGTAAGCGTGTGCTAGGTCCGGAACAACCACTCGTAAGCCGTGTACGTAATCTCTACATCAAACAGATTATTATTAAGGCTGATAAGCACACCGCTATTCAAAAAGTTAAGGATGCGTTAAGGGAAACGCTTACACAATTTAATGCCACTAAAGAATTTAAGGGGATTTTTACGCAAATCGATGTAGATCCGTACTAGAAATGATTGAATGATTGGGTTTTGAATGAGTGAATGGTTTTTCAGTCTCTCATTCTATAAATCTCTCACTCTATAATTCAATCATTCCGTAATTCTGTCATTCGATGATTCCCTCATTCTATCCTTCTCTCCATCTTTCCTTCAATCCTTTTTATGTGGATAATGTATCATTCTCAAACTCAGCCAATCCATTCACAAATTCAATCATTCTCTTATTTTAACCTTGAATCACCGTTAAAAAAAGCTAATTTTGAAGCTCATGGCATATAAATTTGTTGATAATTACCGAGAACGTGGAGCTAGAAAAAAACTGGTTGAGTTGTTAAGGTCACGTGGAATTGAAGATGAAAATGTATTAGCGGCCATTGGTAAAGTTCCACGTCATTTCTTTTTTGATGAAACGTTTTGGAACCAGGCCTACAAAGATATTGCTTTCCCCATAGGTGATGGACAAACCATATCTCAGCCTTATACGGTTGCTTACCAAAGTGAATTGCTCCACATTAAAAAAGGAGATAAAGTACTCGAAATCGGAACAGGATCGGGCTATCAAACCTGCATTTTAATGGAGTTGGGCGCTACCGTATTTACCATCGAAAGACAGGAGAATATTTACAACAGAACCATTCGGGTTTTACCTGGGATGGGGTATCGACCTACTTTTTATTGCGGTGATGGTTCCAAGGGAATTGCCGCCCATGCACCATATGATAAAATAATCGTTACCGCTGGTGCGCCAATGGTTCCGGAAATTTTATTAAAACAATTAAAAATTGGTGGCATTCTGGTGATCCCGGTCGGTGATGAGAAAACCCAGAAAATGGTTACGGTGATCCGTGTAAGCGAAACAGATTACGACAAAATTGTATTGGATACTTTTAGATTTGTACCATTGGTTGGAGACCAGGCATGGTAGAAGGCGAGTCTTTAGTCCAGAGTCCGCAGTCTGTAGTCATTTATACTTAAACCTTAACCCGGGACTAGATTATTGCGCTATCCAGCGTTAAGTTTGTATTCGAAAGCCCTTAGTGTAAATTCAATTAGACTAAGGACTCAAGACTTCAGACTGAAGACTAACCTACCTTTTCATGGCTCTATCCAGCTCCCGCTTGTTATCTCTTTCCTTAATGCTATCGCGTTTGTCGAACTCTTTTTTACCCTGGGCCAGTGCAATTTCCATCTTGGCAAAACCCCTTTCATTGATAAAAATGCGTAAAGGAACAATGGTATAACCTTTTTCTTCGCCTTTCAGCTTTAGTTTTCTGATTTCTTTCTTTTGAAGGAGTAATGCCCGGTCACGTTTTATATCATGGTGGTAAAAAGAACTGTGGCTATATTCAGAAATATGGAGGTTGCGCACATAGAGATTCCCACCAATGAACATGCAAAATGCATCAGTCATGTTGGCCTTACCTTGTCTGATTGCTTTTATTTCTGTTCCTAAAAGTGCAATCCCGGCTACGTATTTATCTAAAAGATTATAATCAAAATATGCTCTTTTATTCTTGATGTTGATATCGTTTTTCAAAATTTTAATAAGTGTATCATTGTAGTATATACAACGGTATGTAAAACAAAATGTTTGAATTACAAATGCGCCTCACCATGCTCAATTTGTTTCAGTATCTTTTATGAGCTCCTTAAATAAAGTTGATCACGATCTGTCCAGGAATGAAGGCCGTTAATGTAATTCGCGGTTAACAGCTGCAAATATCTTAAAAATTGGTGTGATAATTTAGTTTTAATTTATTTCGGGCTTAATGCGATCGTTAGGCTGAATTAATTTACAAATAGAGGTGATATTTTCAATTGTCTTTTAGCTACTTTGTGGGCAGCAGTTTTATGTAGATGGGCCCTGAAATAAATTACCTTCGGTGAGCTCGCGAGCGCTCGGTTCAGGGTGACGACTCCAAGCAAGTAAGTTAACCTTAATCTCTGTATTAGTGGGTTTTAGTTAGGGAAATGTAAGGACAGTGCTTTTGGCAGCTTCAGTCATACTTTTTATCGCAGCAAAACCAGAAAAAGCTTTTGGTTTCGCGGCAATCATGTTTATTTAGCATAGGCTTTTGCAAGGGGAATAGGCTTTTCGTCAGCTTACAAGCCCTTATCCTTAACCCGACAGGAGCGAACACGCAGTGCAATGGAGTAAAGCGGATGGCGGGGCTGAAGAACCGATGAAAAACTGACATTCATTTTCTAATGATGATACTTGCATTAAAGAGAAGTCAGGTTTTATCACATAGTGCATATTTAAACTTGACTTCTTCTGGAAAAAATATTCATCTCTTTGTAAAAGCTAGGGTATATATTGTTATGTTCGTATTTATTGGTTTAAGTTTGAACTTAAAATATCTAAAATGAAATTCAGGAACTTACTTTTAATCTTATTGTTAGCCGTAACTTTTCAGGTAAATGCACAGCAACCCGCGCTATTGCCGCAGTTTACCTTTTATAAACTGGATGGGAAACCTTTTTCAAACAGCGATATTAAACAAGGAAAAAAGAACCTCTTTATATTGTTTGATTGCACCTGTGAGCACTGTCAGCGGGAAAGTAAAAACCTGAACGCGAATTATGCCAAATTCAAGGATGTTAATATTTATATGATCACAATGGATGAAGCTTATATCATTCCACAGTTTTTTAATTCGTATGCCAAAGGCTTGAATACAAAACCAAATGTGTTGGTGTTGCAGGATAAAAAAAGGATATTTATTCCAACATTTTTACCTAAACAATACCCGGCGATGTATTTATATTCGCCTGCCGGCAAATTGCTAATGTACCAATCTGGCGATGGTGGTATCAAAAAAATGTTGACGGTGGTGGGTAAATAATCATTTCAATCACAGCTACACGCCAGTCATAGCTGTGCTTTGATTATAATTCAACGCTGAACAATCTACCTGATAATCAACACCGGGATATTCACTTTGTGCCTCACCGAATCAACTGTAGTGCCAAAAACAAGGTCTTTTAAACCTTTATGTCCGTGTGCACCCATCACCAGGAGCTCCATTCCGTTTCGGTTACTGATATCGGCTATGGCTTTTCCTGTGTTTCCAAAACCAATAAATGGTGTAGCATCATAGCCAAGGTTTTCCAGGTTAGCTTTATATCGCTCGAGGTTAACCGCATCACTCTGCGTTTCGTGGTCCATTACTTCCTTACCAAGATAGCGTGCGGCAGCTGTTTCTACGATGTGGATAAGGTAATAGTGTGCATCTTTGCCGCCTTGAATTAAAGCATGCCTAATAGTGTTTCGGTCGTTTTTAGAGAAATCAACGGCAATTCCAATTTTTTTATACGTGATCTTATCAATTTTGCCGATATCCAACGCATCTCCATGAGGCACGATTTTTCTGGATGCATTTTTTTTCTGTTCCAATAAAGGATGGAAGAAAACATAGAGCAAAAGTAATACTATGAGGATTAAAGCAGGTATTACGATGGCGTAAATCCACCAGTTATTGGCTTCTTTTGTCCAACCGCTTATCTCTTCAATAACCAGTTTTACATTAAGCGCGATGATCACGATGGCACTTGTCCAGGCTAAAACCTTTACCCACGGTTTAATGGCGAAATCTTTCATCAGTTTTTTATCTGATGTGAAATGGATCAAAGGGATGATTGCAAAGCCCAGCTGCAGACTTAACACCACCTGGCTCAGTACCAACAAACCGCCAAGTGCATCGTCGCCATAGTGCAATATGGTGAAAAACGCAGGGATGATGGCCAGTAATCGGGTAATCAGCCTTCGTAACCAGGGTTGGATCCTTAAGTTGATGTGTCCCTCCATAATAATCTGTCCGGCTAAAGTTCCGGTTACTGTAGAGCTCTGTCCGGCAGCGATAAGCGCAATAGCGAACAGGGCGGGGGCTACGCTCCCAAAAATATTTGAAAGTAATTTATGCGCATCCTGAATTTCTGCCACTTCATGTAAGCCATTTTTGTAAAAAGCAGCTGCGGCGAGGATCAAAATGGCCGCATTAACAAAAAAAGCGAGATTTAATGCAACGGTGGTATCAATAAGATTAAATTTTAAAGCTTCTTTAATTCCCTGGTTGCTCCGTTCAATTTTTCTGGTTTGTACCAGAGAGGAGTGAAGGTAAAGGTTATGTGGCATTACCGTTGCGCCGATAATCCCGATGGCAATATAAAGTGCATCGCCATTGAGAATAGAAGGTTCAAAACCTTTGGCTACCTCTTTGAGTGACGGCTCAACAATAAACATTTCAACCAGAAAAGAAATGCCGACGATAAAAACCATCGAAACAATAAATCCTTCCATAGCCCTCATGCCCTTATTGAGTAAAAAAAGCAATAAAATGGTGTCGAAAATCGTAATGCTAATGCCCCAGATTAACGGCAAGCCAAAAAGTAACTGTAAACCAATGGCCATGCCGATAATTTCGGCAAGATCGCAGGCAATAATTGCGGTTTGTGCCAAAGCAAACAATGGAATATTGGCCCAACGCGGATAAGCTTGTTTAGAAGCCTGCGCCAAATCTAATCCCCTCACTATACCTAAACGGGCACTTAGTGATTGTAAAAGCAGCGCAATGAGGTTTGACATCAGTAATACCCAGATTAACTGGTACCCGAATTTACTTCCACCTGCCAAATCTGTCGCCCAGTTCCCCGGATCCATGTAACCCACACTGATTAAATAAGCCGGACCAATAAAGGCCAGAATTCTGCGCCAGCCTTTCCTTTTATCGGTATTTACGCTTTGATGTACTTCACTTAGCGATTCAGTTTTTGCCATTACTGCTGATTAAAATATGTTTTGCAACTTCTCTACTGATATTAACTTGTTTATCGGATATCCGGATCTCAACCGAACCGTCGAAATCGGTAACATCACTAACCTGGATTTGTTTGCCAAGGGTAAGCCCTAATTTTTCCAAATGTTTTAAAAAAGGAGAACTGTGCTGACTCACACCGGTAATGGTGCCAGAATCGCCTGTTTTTAATTCAATAAGTTTGATAAACTGGGTTTTGGCAAATCGTCTGTTTTTATCGGGGATCGGATCGCCATGGGGGTCTGCTCTGGGAAAACCTAAAAACTCATCTAGTCTTTCAATCAGTTCAACTGATTTGATATGTTCCAACTCTTCAGCCACATCATGCACCTCATCCCATTTAAAATTTAGTTTATCAACCAAAAAAACTTCCCATAATCTATGTTTACGTACAATATCTATCGCTGTGTTTTTTCCTGTTTCGGTTAAGGTAACGCCCTGGTATTTAACATAATCAATCAGGCCCTTCTCTGCCAGTTTTTTGATCATGTCTGTAACCGATGCAGGTTTGGTTTGCATTTGTTCTGCTATGGCATTGGTTTGAACATTTGTGGTTTTCTCTGCCAGATGATAAATGGTCTTTAAGTAGTTCTCTTCGGTATAGCTTTGCATTTATGTTTGCCTAATTTTATTTTTAGGTAAATCTAAAAATTATTTCTTAAAATATATATGATAAATTATGTTAAAATTTAGAATTTAATTTGGTTATTTGTATTCGCAATACCTTTAACACCATATGGCATCTGAATTAGATAAAATTGATTTTAAAATTTTAAGAATACTTCAAGAGAACGGAAGAATTACCAATCTGCTTTTATCACAGGAAATTGGTCTATCACCCGCACCAACCTTAGAGCGTGTCCGCAAGCTCGAAATGGCAGGATATATTAAAAGTTACCATGCACTGGTAGATGAAGAAAAACTGGGTTTGGGCATTAAAACCTTTATCCAGATTCAACTCGATTTTCATAAAAACAATACCATCCAGATCTTTTTAGATGAAGTAAATCAAATCAAAGAGATCACAGAATGTCACCATGTTACAGGTCAGGCTGACTTTTTGTTAAAGGTTTATGTGAAAGACATTAAAGCTTACGAACGTTTAATTATGGATAAAATCAGTAAGATTTCTGTAGTGAAAACCTTCCAAACAATGATGATCATGTCTACCACGAAGAAAGAGCCTATTGTTCCGTTGGAATATTAGACTTAAATACCTGCTATGGTTCTTCTTTTATCATTTAGAATCACTGTATCTGTCGGGCGCGTCGCCCTTGTTTCAGGGGCTTAGCTGTTAAACTTTTGCTATCGTTTTTTACCCTATAAGAAACATAAGGACATGTCAGATATGGAGCTTATATTTAACGTATATTCCTTATATGTTTCCGGCTTGGCGGCTCTATTGCTTCGTCACCCGGAACTTATTTCAGGGAATTGATTTAAAATTAAATTCCCCAGATTCGGATAAGAATTTTTGTATTTTAGTATCATTAAAATCTCTTTATAAATATTCCCCAAACGGAACGCTGTTCTGAATTCCCTTATCCATCCGATAACAGGGACTAAACATTATTTTCTAAAATTTATAAAGAGAACATCATGCAAGATTTAAAAATTGCTTTAATTGGTGCTACAGGTAAAGCTGGTAGCTATATTTTAAAAGCGCTTTTGGCGCAGCAGTTCAGGGTAAAAGTGCTGGTCAGAAATCCGGAAAAACTTCAGATCAATCATTCTTCGCTTGAAATGATAACCGGTGACGTTAAAGATCAGGAAACTGTGCAAAAACTTATACAAGGTTGCGATGCCGTTATCAGTGCGCTGGGCTTGGGGCAACCAGCAAGTGAAAAAACAATATTTACGCAATCAACAGGAAACGTTCTGACAGCTATGAAAGCCCTTAAACTTAATCGTTATTTAGTGCTTACCGGCATTAATGTAGATACACTTTTTGACAATAAAGACGAAAAGACCAAATTAGCTACCCGATGGATGTATGATAATTATCCAATTTCAACGGCTGACAGGCAAAAAGAGTATGAATTGTTAATCGCAAGCAATCTCGATTGGACGCTAATCCGTTTACCCTTAATTATACAAACTGAAGAAAAAACAGCGATAGGAACAAGCCTGGTGAATTGCGTTGGCGATCAGATTAATGCAGCTAATGTGGCGGGATTTATTATTGGTCAGTTAGCAGAAGTAACATTTATAAATCAGGCCCCTTTTATTTGGAATAGTTAGGTTTATAACTTTTATCGTCATTGCTGAGGAGGCACGACGAAGCAATCTTTCATGGTAGCAATCCTGCTGGCGAGATTGCTTCGTCGGCTGAAAAAGCCTTCTCGCAAAGACGATTACTCTGGCAGCCCGTCACCCTGAACTTGTTTCAGGGTCTTTTACGTAATAGATCTCTCTCCCGAACGTTCGGGACTGCACTTCAGTCGGGATAACGACCTTTTATATTGAAATCTGCCAGGTAGAACCCTTAGTTTCTTATTGGTCAATATTTAGGCAATGTTTTCCCCAATCCGCACCACTCATTTCAAATTTCACTTCCCCTTTATTTACCGTTCCCACTTTTTTCCATCCCTGCCTGGCGTAAAATTCTTCTGCACGGGTATTGGGCGCTGTACCTAGCCATACCAATTCTTGTGTTTGATTAAAATACCAATCCATCATCAAGTGGTGCAATCTTTTGCCGATTCCTCTGCCTTCGAACTCCGGACGCAGAAATAAGGCCCAGATATTATGTTCTTTTAAATCTACAATAGAGAAACCCACTACTTCTCCATCCACTTCGCAAACCCAACCTTTACCACGTTGCGTAATAAATTCTTCGCAATCTTTGTCAGTAACCAAAGCAGGATCAGACAAAATGTTCTCCTTTACGGTATGCCTGACAATTTGCATTGCAGCTATGTCAGTAGTTTTTGCCTCGCGAAAAATCATTTTTTGATCAGTTATTGAGAAAGTTAATGATTTGAAAAAGCCTTTTAAATGCCCTAAGGGTTGATTATTAATCGTAAAGCTAATCAATAAATGTTTATGACAAATGAATGATTGTGAATTCTGGAATTGGTTCTACATTTGCTTAACGGTGTTAGATTATTTACACCTAATATTCCAGTCATGGGAAGTAAAGAAAGAATTCTACGTTTAAAAGATGAAACCAGAACAAAAATTCTGGATGCTGCCTTGAACATTGTTCAAACAGAGGGCTGGCAGGCATTGAGTATGCGTAAAATTGCCGACCAGATTGAATATACTGCACCCATCATTTACGAGTACTTTTCTAATAAAGATGGCATCTTACTGGAACTCACCAGAAGAGGGTATTTGATTTTGGCTAAAGATATCCGTGAAGCCAGGGATAAACACAAATCTCCGGAAGAAAAAATGGAAGCCATGTGGATTGCCTACTGGAACTTCGCCTTTGCCCATAAAGAATTTTACCAACTGATGTACGGGGTGGATATGGTTTGTTGTACGGTTAAAAATTCATTGCCCGAAGCTGAAAATGTAGGTGGTATGTTAGGTGAGGTAATTGAATCTTTATTCAAGAAGAAACCAGTTTCTGATGATGATATCTGCATGAAGTATTACACGTATTGGTCAATCATTCATGGTTTGATTTCCATTAACCTGGTGCGCCCGAATGGAAGAACAACCGACGAACTAAACCAGCAAATTTTGAAAGATGCCATCAAAGGCATCACCTTATCTATTAACAGTTAGCATTTTTTTTAAACAGTAACTTAACACTGTTAAATTATTTATACACTATAATTCAATTAAATTTAATCCATATGAAATCTCTACATCGCTTGCGCCTTACGCTTAACACTGTTAAACAGTTTACTAGTGTTAAGTCATTGTTAACCGTTTCGCTGCTTTCAATAATTTTATCCAGCTGTAAATCAGCTCCGGATCAGTCAGCAGCGGCACCGCCTCCGCCAGCTTTGCCGGTAAGCGCCATTAATGCCAGCACTGAAACTACTTATATTGAATACCCGGCATCTATCCAGGGTGCGGTTGATATTGATGTGCGGCCACAGGTGAGCGGTTATTTACAAAGCGTTCTGGTTAATGAGGGTGCTTATGTAACCGCGGGACAAACGCTATTTAAAATTAATGAAAACCCTTATCGCGAGGCACTAAACAACGCTAAAGCCAGTTTACACGCAGCGGAGGCGGCCATGTTAAATGCACAGTTGGAAGTGGATAAGCTAACTCCTTTAGTACAGAACAAGGTTGTGTCAGATATCCAGTTAAAAACGGCTAAAACAGCTTATAAAATTGCGCAGGCCAATGCTGAGCAGGCTAAAGCCAGTGTTGCAGCTGCAAAAATCAACTTAGGTTACACCAATGTTAAAGCTACGGTAAGCGGTTACATCGGCCGTATTCCGAAGAAACAGGGAAGTTTGGTTTCGCCAACTGATCAGGTTGCTTTAACACAATTATCTGATATCCACGAAGTACATGTTTACTTCTCACTGGGTGAAAACGACTTCAACAATTTCAACGCAAATTATCCTGGCAAAACCCCTGCCGACAGGATTAAACATTTACCGGCCGTAGAACTTTTATTGGCTGATAATTCCGCTTACCCGATTAAAGGTAAGATTGATATGATTGACGGACAGTTCGATAAAAACACGGGCGCCATTACACTAAGGGCCAGTTTTCCCAATGCCAGCGGAACGCTTCGTTCGGGTAACACCGGCAAGATCCGTCTAGGTCTGCAGCATGATGATGCCATTTTAGTGCCGCAGGCATCGACGGTAGAAATGCAGGATAAAGTATTTGTATTTACCGTTGGCGATAGCAGCAAAGTGAAGAAACAGGCGATTACCATTGTGGGTAAAGCCGGTGAAAATTACCTGGTTAAAGACGGCGTAAAAGTTGGCGACCAGATTGTGTTGAGCGGTGTTGATAAATTACAGGAAGGTATGGTAATCCAGCCTCAAAAAGCAGCCGATAAAGTAGCTGTGGCCAGAACAAAAAAATAATAAAATACTAAAGTTTAAGCAATCATGTTTCAAAAATTTATAGACAGGCCTGTACTGTCGACCGTCATTTCCATCTTATTGGTAATAGTGGGAATACTGGGTTTAACCAAGCTGCCCTTAGAGCGCTTTCCAAATATCGCACCTCCATCGGTATTGGTAACGGCGGTTTACCCTGGGGCTAATGCCGAAACCATTTTACGTTCGGTAACACCATCCCTGGAGGAAGCCATTAACGGTGTGGAGAACATGACCTACATGACCTCCAGCGCCAGTAACGATGGTACCCTGGCCATTACGGTTTACTTTCAACAAGGTACCAACCCCGATCAGGCAGCAGTTAACGTACAAAACCGGGTGTCGCAGGCTACCAGTCAGTTGCCGGCAGAGGTGGTGCAGTATGGTATCACCACGACCAAACAGCAAAACAGCTTTATCGGTGCCATTGGTGTATATTCTGAAGATCCAAAAAAATACGATGCTGTTTTTGTCAACAACTATGCACAGATCAATATCATTCCCGAGCTTAAACGTATCCCGGGTGTAGGTTCTGCCAGTGTATTTGGGGGGATTAAAGACTATTCGATGCGGATCTGGTTAAACCCAAGTCAATTAGCTACCTACAAAATTACACCTAATGAGGTGATTGCCGCCATTCAGGATAAAAACCTGGAAGCGGCCCCAGGCAGGTTTGGAGAAAGAAGCAGTGAGGCCTTTGAATATATTGTTAAATACAAAGGTAAACTGACCAAACCGGAGGAATATCAGAATATAGCGATCCGTTCCAACTCGGATGGTTCAATCTTACGTTTAAAAGATGTAGCGCGTGTAGAATTGGGTGCCTACAGTTATGGCAGTGTTAACCGTTTAAACGGACACGATGGAATTACCATCGGTGTAATTCAATTATCAGGCTCTAATGCCAACGAAATTCAGATCGCCATTGATAAACTATTGGCGAAACTATCCAAAGATTTCCCGGCCGGTATTAAATACAACCAGTTTTACCGTACCAAAACCGATCTTGATGAATCCATCAACCAGGTGGAGCATACGCTGATCGAAGCCTTTTTATTGGTATTCATCGTGGTATTTATCTTCCTTCAGGATTTCAGGTCTACCTTAATTCCGGCTATTGCTGTGCCAGTGGCTATTATCGGTACCTTCTTTTTTATGCAGCTGTTCGGTTTCTCCATTAACCTTTTAACGCTGTTTGCACTGGTACTGGCCATTGGTATCGTTGTTGATGATGCGATTGTAGTGGTGGAGGCCGTGCATGCCAAAATGGAAGAAAACCCTTCGCTTAGCCCAAAAGCAGCAACTACGCAAGCCATGAACGAAATTACCGGGGCCATTATTTCCATTACGCTGGTGATGGCGGCAGTATTTTTACCGGTAGGTTTTATGACTGGCTCCACAGGTATCTTCTACAAACAGTTCGCTTTAACCATGGCGATCGCGATCATTATTTCAGCGGTTAACGCTTTAACTTTGAGTCCGGCGCTGGCGGCTTTATTTTTAAAGAACAAACATGCCGAAGGTGGTCATGCTGCACCTAAAAAAGGGTTCGTAGAAAAGTTTTACGCAGGCTTTAATGGTGGGTTCAATTACATGACCAACCGTTATGTCGGTGGCTTAAAAGTGTTGATCCGTAATAAGTGGATCAGCATGGCCGGTTTGGCCTTAATTGTAGCAGTTACCGTACTGTTGGTAAGCAGAACCAAAACCGGTTTTATCCCAACAGAAGATCAGGGTTTTGTGGCCATTGCGGTTTCGAGTCCGTCGGGAACCTCATTAGCCAATACCAATAAAATATTAAAGCAGGCTGAAGCGGAGTTGAGGGCAATGCCATCGGCAAGATTCGTGATGTCGCTGGCGGGTTATAATTTCTTAACTGCATCTAACAGCCCCTCAGCCGGACAGATTTTCTTATTGTTAAAACCAAACGAGGAAAGAGGAGCAGTAAAAAACATAGATGAGATACAAAACATTGTAAGGGCTAAAATGGCCGCCATATCTGCAGGAACCTTCTTTGTATTCAGTTTTCCAACGGTACCAGGCTTTAGCAATGTAGAGGCCATGAATGTTATGTTACAGGATAAAACCAATGGCAGGCTGGATAAATTTAGTGGCGTGGCAAATAACTTTATAGCGAAGTTAATGGCTAAACCGGCAATTGCTTATGCCTTTACTTCTTACAAGGCTGATTATCCGCAGTTGCAATTGGATGTTAATGATGAAAAGGCCGATCAGCTGGGTGTAAGCAAAAAAGATATCTTACAAACCATGCAAACTTATTTTGGTACTGCACAGGCTTCAGATTTTAACCGCTTTGGTAAATACTACCGGGTAGTGGTGCAGGCCGATGTGGCTGACCGGACCGATCCGGCAAGTATTGACCGTGTGTTTGTGAAAAATAAAAACGGAGAAAGTGTACCTATCAATACCCTGGTAAAGCTTACCCGTGTATATGGTTCGGAAACGGCTGCACGTTATAACCTGTTTAACTCAATTGAAGTAAATGCCATCCCTAAACCAGGTTTCAGTTCCGGTGATGCGATTAAAGCGATAGAAGAAACTGCCAGAGAACAACTGCCAACCGGTTATGCTTATGAATTCTCCGGGCAAACCCGTGAGGAGATTTCTTCAGGCGGACAATCGACTGTGATCTTCCTGCTTTGTTTGGTATTTGTGTACTTCCTGTTATCGGCACAGTACGAAAGTTATATTTTACCACTAGCCGTAATCCTTTCTATTCCTACAGGTGTATTTGGCGTGTTTGTGGTTTTGGGCTTAACCGGTATCGAAAACAACATTTATGTTCAGGTAGCACTGATTATGCTGATCGGTTTGCTGGCTAAAAATGCCATCCTGATTGTAGAATTTGCCGTGCAGCGGCGAAAGGCCGGGTTGAGTTTGGTTGATGCCGCTATTGAAGCAGCAAGATTAAGGATCAGGCCAATTATTATGACCTCACTTGCCTTTGTGTTCGGTTTATTTCCGATGAGTATTGCAACGGGGCCATCGGCACAGGGTAATCATTCTATCAGTATCGGCGCAGCAGGAGGGATGGTATCGGGCGTAATTTTAGGCTTGTTCATCATTCCGGTACTTTTTGTCATCTTCCAGGCTTTACAGGAAAAATTATCAAAAAAATCTTCAAATGAGGTTGTTCGCCACCATGAAGAACCTATAAATCATACAGTTTATGAAACGGTTTAATATCATTATCATTTTGCTCCTGGCTTTAATCTGGAGTGGATGTTCAGTTTCGAAAAATACCGCACTGCCCAATATTGCACCCGGATTTTTCAGAAATAATTCATCAACAGACTCTTCAAGCATTGGTACAATGCCACTGAAAAGTTTTATCAGCGACCTTACCGTTCAAAATTTAATTGATACGGCTTTGGTCAAAAATTATGATATGCAAATGGCATTGAAAAATATCGATGCTGCTGAAATATTGTTCAAACAATCGAAACTGGGCTACTTACCTGAACTGAAATTACAGGTATCGGCGAATTCGAGCCGTCCGAGTGATAATAGTTTAAACGGATTAAGCCTGAACCAGTTTACAGGTTCCACACACATTGAAGATTATAATGCAAACCTGGGTGTGGTTTGGGAGGCCGATATCTGGGGTAAAATCCGCAATCAAAAAGCTGGTGCTTTAGCCAGCTTTTTGCAGACCGAGGAGGCACGTAAAGCCGTTCAAACCCGTTTGGTGGCTAATGTTGCACAGGGCTATTACAATTTGTTGATGCTTGATGCGCAGTTGGAAATCGCCAGAAAGAACTTGAAATTGAACGATAGTACCTTACGAATCATTAATTTACAGTTCGACGCCGGTCAGGTTACCTCACTGGCGATACAACAGGCGCAGGCACAACAGCTGGTTGCTGCACAGTTGGTTCCCCGCTTAGAGCAAAATGTAACCTTACAGGAAAATGCTTTAAGTATACTGATTGGTACGTTGCCTAAAGCGATTAACCGCGAGAGTCGTTTGGATCAGATGAATATCCCACAAAATCTGAATGCTGGTTTTCCATCAGCTATGTTGAGCCGCCGGCCCGATATCAAAAGTGCAGAGCTGGCGTTGACCGTTGCCAATGCGAGGGTGGGTGTAGCCAAAGCAAGCTTGTATCCATCATTGGTAATTACCGCGAGCGGAGGGATTAACTCCTTTAAAGCAAGCAACTGGTTTAATGTACCGGCATCTTTATTCGGCCTGGTAGGGGCAGGCATTACCCAGCCCATTTTTCAACGCGGACAGTTAAAAAGCAATTTGGAACTGGCTAAAATAGACCGGGAGAAAACAGTGATCCAGTTTCGCCAGTCGGTATTAAACGCTGTTGGCGAAGTATCTGATGAATTAACGAAAGTAGAGAAGTTAAAAACACAATACAGCATTGCTGAAAAACGCACACAAACTTTGCAACAAGCGTCACGCAATGCCAACCTCTTGTTTAAAAGCGGTATGGCTAATTACCTGGAGGTCATCACGGCTCAAGGCAATTTATTGCAGAGCGAACTGGAATTAACCACCATCAAAACAGAACAGCTTAATGCGGTGGTAGGCTTGTACCGGTCGTTAGGCGGCGGCTGGAATTAATTGAAATATCTAAACCTATAAGGTCTTCAAGACCTTATAGGCTTGTGTATAAATTTAAGCACCAGGAACGCGATGTTCCTGGTGTTTTTTTTCAGTGCAGTCGTCGTAATACAAATTTCGTTTAGTATACCGCCAAAATTTTACAATAAAGCCCTGTCTAAATGTACATAACCACCATCTACATGGATCAGTTGGCCTGTGGTATGACTGGATTTATCTGATAATAAAAATATGGCAGTATTCGCAATTTCCTCCACAGTGGTCATCCGGTTTTCGAAGGGGATTTTATCGGTGATGTTTTTAAGTTTTGCATCTCGGTCTTCAAAAGAATTAATCCATTTTTCGTATAGTGGCGTCCAGGCTTCGGCAACAATAATGGCATTTACACGGATACTAAAGGGTAGTAATTCCACGGCCCATTCGCGTGTTAAAGCATTTCTGGCACCATTGGATGCTGCATAACCAGAAGTTCCACCTTGCCCCGTTTCTGCTGTTTTACTCCCGATATTTAAAATCGAACCTTTACTTTGCTTCAATGCTGGCAGGGCATATTTTGCCAAAAGATAATAATGTACTACGTTTTTATGAAGCGATTCTATAAAGCCTTCGTATGTACCACTCTCCAGGCATACACCATCATTAACGCCCGCATTGTTTACTAAACCGTCAATTCTGCCATACCTGGTTAATACAGCGTCAATAATGTTTTTACAATGTTCTGGAAGTGTGAGTTCAGCCGTGAAATAATCAGCTTTTAAGCCTAGATCTGTGATTTCCTGAAGCAGTTTTACATTATCGCTTTCATTGCGGCCAATAATGATCGGCAAAGCATGTTCAATAGCCAGGGCTTTAACAATTGCGCCACCAATGCCTTTTGCCCCACCACTTACCAGAATTATTTTGTCGTTTAAATTTAAATTCATATTCGGTTATCTTTTTCTTTTATCATTTAATCATTGAGCATAGCGTTTTTTGTAGAGGGGATAGTGGTGGATTTAGTTGTTTTAGATTTCCCCCTTACGTTTTATGCTATTGATAGCTTAGGGAGTTAATGAATGATTTCTATTATTAAATATTCCATCTCACATCTTCCATCTGGCATTTCACCTCTCATTATAAGCTAACTCCTCTTTTCCATGGAATAAAGTCATCCTGGTTGAGCTGTACGGCTTTTGGTATTTCCTCTCCACTGGCAACTTTAATACAGTATTCCAATATATCTTCGCCCATTTCGCTAATGGTTTTTTCCCCGTTAATTACAGGTCCGGTATCGATATCAATGAGATCACTCATACGTTTGGCCAGAACGGAATTGGTAGCGACTTTAATGGTCGGGCAAACGGGGTTTCCTGTTGGTGTGCCTAAGCCTGTAGTAAATAAGATTAAGGTTGCTCCTGCAGCGGCTTTACCCGTAGTGGCTTCAACATCATTTCCCGGCGTACATACTAAACTTAAGCCGGGTTTAGTTGCGGATTCGGTATAATCTAAAACATCTACAATCGGTGCGGAACCAGCTTTACGGGCAGCACCTGCTGATTTAATGGCATCGGTAATCAAACCATCTTTAATATTGCCCGGAGAAGGATTCATGTAAAAACCAGATCCAACTTTATGCGCCAGATCATCATACTCCGTCATCAAACGGATAAATTTTTCGGCAATTGACTGTTCAACACACCTATCGATCATTTCCTGTTCTACACCACAAAGTTCGGGAAACTCTGCCAATAAAACCCTGGCCCCCAATGCTACCAATAAATCGGCACAATAACCAACTGCCGGATTTGCAGAAATACCGCTAAACCCATCACTGCCACCACATTTCACTCCCACACACAGCTTGCTGAGTGGTGCTGCTTCGCGCTTTTGTTTGTTGATCAACATTAAACCTTCAAACGTACTCCGAATGGCGTTTTGGATCAACTGTTCTTCGCTTTGTGCTTTTTGCTGCTCGAAAATTAAAAGCGGTTTATCGAAATCCGGGTCCAATGCAAAAAGATCGCGTTTAAAATCTGCTACCTGCAAATGCTGGCAGCCTAAACTTAAAACGGTTATTCCGGCTACATTCGGGTGATGAGCATAGGCGGCCAATAATTTGCTTAGCGTATCCGCATCCTGTCGTGTTCCGCCACAGCCACCATTATGCGTGAGGAATTTAATGCCATCCACATTTTTAAAAGTCCGGTGGGTTTGATTTACCTTAGGCTCAAAACTAATGGTACTGATGTCTTCTCCCTTTTCAAAAGCCTGAACCAGTTTATGGGTATAGGATTTATATTTATCATCTACAGCATACCCCAATTCACTGTAAAGCGATTCCTTAATGATATCCAGGTTTCTGTTTTCACAAAAAACAGTAGGGATAAACAACCAATAGTTTGCAGTGCCCACTTCACCATTTTTACGGTGATAACCGTTAAAGCTGCGGTTGGTATATTTAAGCACATCAGGGGCGTCCCATTTGTAATGAGCATGGCGATACGCAAATGGCTCTGCAGCGTGTTTGGTGTTATCAACATTCATCCGCATGCCCGCTTTTACATCAAACTGTACTTTTCCAACCAAAACGCCATACATCATTACTTCATCACCGGTTTTCATATCCTGCATAAAAAATTTATGTTTGGCCGGGATTTCATCAACAGTAACATAAGTATTTCCATCATGCAATATTGAAGTGCCTGCCGGCAAATCCTGTAACGCAACTAAAACGTTATCCGCATGGTTAATCTTGATGACTAATTTTTTCATTGTCAATTTATACTTCTAAACTTATTTCTTTTTCGATATGATCAGGTTTCCATCCTTTCCAGCCAAAGTAAAGGACCACAAGGAAGCATACAAAAGGTACCAGGTAGCCATACTGGATGTTGTGGGTAGCATCTGATATAAGGCCCAAAACCGGAGGCAAAAATGCACCGCCTACAATAGACATTACAATTAAAGAGGAACCCAGTTTGGTGTCTTTACCCAGCCCGGCTATGCCTAATGAGAATATGGTCGGGAACATGATCGACATAAAAAAGGCAACACCGATTAAGGCGTAAACAGTAATCATTCCGCTTCCCAGAATAGATACAAGGGTAAGTACTGCACTGATCAACGCATACAGCATTAATAATTTATTTGGAGCTACAAACTTCATAAAAATGGTACCTACAAATCTGCCAATCATAAAAGCCAAACCCGCTGCACCAGCGTACCATTTTGCTTCATCCTGACTTATACTTGCTGATGAGGTTACGAAGCTGATGAATAAACTTAATATGCAAACCTGGGCGCCTACATAGAAAAACTGACCAATAATTGCCCATCGTAAATGGCTATGGCCTAATACATGGCGGAAAGTGCTTTTTTCCTCGATGTTTTCTTCTTCCTTGATATCGGGCAGTTTGGTAAAAATGAATAGGATTGCTACGACAATAATCAGGATACCTAAAATTAAATACGGTGCTTTTACGGTCGATGCTTCTTCGAGCATATAAGCCTGTTTTTCCAAAGGAAGCATTTTTGCCAGCTGGGCATCAGTATATTTTACTTCCGTGAAAATAAATTTACCTCCAAGTACCGGGGCTAAAAAGGCAGCAAACCCGTTAAAGGATTGAGAGAAATTTAAGCGTTGTGAAGCGGTTTCAGGCGGTCCGAGCACAGTAACATAAGGATTTGCCGCCGTTTCCAGAAATGTTAAGCCGCAGGCGATAATAAAAAGTGCGCCTAAGAAAAAGATATATTGTGCGGTATTGGCGGCAGGTATAAAGAGTAGACAGCCAATGGCAAATAAAACGAGTCCTAAAATAATACCGCTTTTATAGCCGTATTTGCGCATAACATAGCCTGCTGGCAGTGCCAGTAAAAAATAAGCAATAAAAACAGATGAATCGACCAGGGTGGATTCGAAAACATTCAGATGAAACGCTTTGCGTAGATGTGGAATCAATATCGGATCGAGATTGTGGACAAAGCCCCAGAAGAAAAACAAGCTGGTAACTAAAATTAACGGAAATAGGTATCCCTTTCCGTTTTTTGGTTGGTTGGATACTTTAAAGTTTGTGGATTGATTTTGGCTCATGTTTATTTGGTTAAAAAGGATTAAACAGGTTGACGCTAAAATTAGAATAATAATAGTTTAAACCGCTGAAAATTTTGATTATCAAGTTCCAACCTTAGGCAGATACGGTGAAACCAAGACCTGCTTTTCCAACCACTTTGATGTGGCAGCGGCAACTTTGGGAAGCAATTGGTCTCTATAACAGGAAATAAATAATCCAATTTTCATAAGATGTTTAGGGTGAGTTGCAGTTATACAAATTAAGCCCTTCAGCGTTAATAAAAATTTAACTTTATCATCTAATTATTAAATGATATTAGCTTGATTTTTTACATTGCGAATTTATTTTGCATATTAGATTGATTTTTTAAGATTTTATGAAACCGCATTTACTTAATGTATCTACCAATTCTGTGGATTCTTTTAGCGCCCGAAGAGATGTTATGCCTGATGTAAACAATCGCTGGCATTACCATTCAGCGCTGGAATTGATTTACATTAAAAAAGGAAGAGGTACGCAGTTTATTGGCGATAGCATCAAAAATTTTAAGGAGGGGGATGTGGTTTTACTCGGGAGCAACCTGCCGCATTACTGGCGTTTTGACCCGGAATTTTTTGATGAAAATGTTTGTGAACCGGTTGACGTTTATGTAATCCATTTTAAAGAAGATTTTTTAGGAAGAGATTTTTTGGATCTTCCAGAAAACCAGGAAATTAAAAAGATTTTGATGCAATCAACGCAGGGCATTCAGCTGGGAGGAGTTTCTAAAGAAAAAATCGCTCATTTAATGCCACAGATTATCGAAGCAAAAGGCACCATGCGGATTATCAGAATACTCGAAGTATTAACAGAAATAGGCCATTGCGGAGAAAGAAACACGTTGGTTTCGCTGGGCTTTAAGCCCAATTTTCTGGAGAACGAAAAAGACCGGATCCAATCTATTTACAATTATACCATCAGCAATTACAAGAATAAGATCGAACTAAAGGAAATTGCTGCAGTAGCTAAAATTAGCCCCAATTCGTTCTGTAAATTCTTTAAAACCAAAAGCAGAAAAACCTACACGCAGTTTCTGAATGAAATCAGGGTGGGGCAGGCCTGTAAATTATTGATTGAAAACAACTTAACTGTGAAAGAGATCTGTTACGATTGCGGGTTTTACAATTTTACCAGTTTTCACAAATATTTCAGGGAAATAACGGGTAAAACCCCATTAAAATACCAGCAGGCTTTTTCTAAGCAATAATACCTGTCTATAAAGTGCTGTTTTTAATTTTAAATCCTATTCGGAACTATTAAAACATGAACAATATCAGGAAATCATATCACTCAATACTGAAATAACACTTTTGCCTTTGATTGACATCCAGGCAACTGCATATTACAGTTCATTGCTTAAACGGAGTGGCATTTTATAGCTTAAAATATGGAGACGTTAATTTTGATGACGGGAAAAGGCTAGTTAAAATTTTTCATCATCGCTAGGGATTTGCTCAGCGGAGAAATAGCAGTACAACATCAATCCAAAAGAAAGAATATAAAATGCTGCCGTAATTAAAAGGAATGTGGTCATAACATGTATTATTTGGTTAGTGTAATTCAAACGTTAAGTTATCTTTAATATGATAGGATGCTGCATTTATTTTGTATTAATTTTCAACATAATAGATTTTTTATGTTGAAAACTATTTTGTTAGTTTGTTTATGTTTTGATTGTTGTCGGTTATCGCGCTTATTTAGGTTGAAATTTATCGCGATATTGTGTTGGTGTCATTCCTACCGATTTTCTGAATACTTTTCTGAATGCTTTAGGATCATTGTATCCTGAGTTGTAAATAACTTCTGTCATCTGCTGTGCAGTTTGCTCCAATAATTTTTTTGCGGCTTCGATCCGCGTTTGCTGAAGATACTCAATAGGAGTCATCCCGGTTACCTGCTTAAACCGGCGTACAATATTTCTTCTGCTCGAAGGAATATCTTTAATCATCTCTTCAATCGTAGCTAAATCCTGATAATTATTTTCGATTTTCTCCTGAGCAGAAGCAACTATATCATCATTATGGTGGCGGATAGGCTGAAAGGTACTAAAATAAGACTGGTTTACGCGATCCATGTCAATGGCGAATATTTTAGCCACCTTAATAGCCATATCTTTTCCGCAATGGAGCTGTAAAAGATGTAACAACAAATGAAAGGTTGAGGTAGCGCCGCCGCTTGTAAATAACCTGCCATCTTGGGTTACCGTTTTATCAGCCTTCAAGTGCACCAGCGGGAATGCCGTAGAAAAGGCAGAACATGCATCAACATGTGTGGTTGCGGCTCTACCATCCAATAGTCCTGATGCAGCGACTAAAAATGCACCAGTACAAAAGGTAGCAATTTCAGCTCCTGCCGCATGCTGTTTATTTAGCCATGGAATATAGCCGTTATTCGCGCCAATGCAGTCTTTTATATCAAGGCTTGCAAATGATGGAACCAAAATCAGTTCAAATTGCCCGGCATTTTGTAAGGATATGCAGGGATGTGCGCTAAAATTATAATTTTTATCATCAATGGTAATTAAACTCATGCTAAATGGAACTTCAAGTCCATCTTTTGTGTAAAAACCATTTACCGTATCAAATACGTCCAGAATTGCCGCGAGGCTTAATAATCTGAAATTTTGCGGCATTAAAACACCTACATTTATCATTTGGTTAAAAATTTTGGGTATCGTAAATATATGAAAATTGTCTGAAATGCCCCTCAAGATTGACTTTTACGGCACGGGTAGGCATCAATATTTAGCCATAACTTTATTCTTATACTAACCACCTGATAAAATGATATGAAACTTAAACCAACCAGTGGCAGGATGTACGGCTTAGTTGTACTTTACGAAATGCAGACAGATTTTTTATTGAAGGCTTTAGAGGGGATAGACCAAAAAGATGCGCAAAAAAGATTGGATACCAAAGCTAACCACATTGCCTGGATTACCGGCAGTATAGTGCAGGGAAGGTATTTCCTGGCGAAGTTGTTTGGTATTGATCTGCCATCTGTCACAGATGAATTTTTTGCTCATAATAAGGGGATTATTGATGATGCGGTTTATCCGCCGCTTGCCGCTTTTATAAAAGACTGGGAAGAAATTTCTCCAAAGTTGCAGGAAGCCTTAATCCGGGCTACGGATGAAAAGCTTGAAGAGAAACTCAGCATGCCAGGGATGGAAATTACCCTTTTCGAAATGATCAGTTTCAACACCTACCGGGATGCGAACTGTATCGGTCAAATTGCCTTGTGGCGTAGATTATTGGGCTATCCGGGAATGAATTATAGATAAATTATGGAAAAAGTAATCAATGAAGCCAATGAAACCTTATTGGCGTTGGAAAATGAGCTCTCAAAATTTGATGCCTCGTTATTAAATAAAGTGCCTTTTGACGGCAGCTGGACCGCAGGGCAACTGGCTGAGCACCTGGTGTTGTCGAATGCGGGCTTTCTAGAGGTTATTAATGGTCCTTTTATGGAGACAGATAAGCCAGCTGATTTATTGGTAGAAACCATTAAAAAAGATTTTTTAAATTTTAACGTAAAATACAATTCACCTGAAGAAATTTACCCTGAACACAAAGCCTACAATCCATCTGAATTATCCGGGAATTTAAAGCTGATCAGGGTGGGGATCTCAGAGGCGGCAGGCAACCTGGATTTAACTAAAACCGGTAGCGCTTATAAACTGCCTGGTTATGGTTTTCTTACCCGTTTGGAGGCTGTTTATTTTGTTATTTATCATACGCAGCGGCATATTTACCAATTAAAGAATATCTATAACAGCTTAGACAGCAATTGACTTTAACTAAATTTATGAGGAACAAAAGTCTTGATTTACTCAATCCATACATCGGTAAATGGAAAACAGAAGGTTTAACGATGTTGGGTGATATAATTACCGGAACAGATACTTACGAGTGGGTTGATGGTGGGTTTTTCTTAAAACATCGGGTTGATCTTATGCGCGGTGATAAAACGATGCGATCGCTTGAAATTACACATTACGATGATATGGAAGAGGTGTTCCGCTCACAATCTTTCGATAATGAGGGATGTATTTCAATATCTACCCTTAAAATTTACGATGATATCATTTTAATATTTGCTGATAACGAAAGATTTAAAGGAAATTTTAAAACCAACACCATCGAAGGCACGTGGGAGCAATTTGATGGTAAAAACTGGGTACAGTGGATGGATATAAAATTGACGAGGATTTACTTGTAACGTCTTGCTGAACTTATTTCAGTATATTAACTAAATAGATCCTGAAACAAGTTCAGGATAACCACCGTTCGTCACAAGAACATAATAGCAAACAAATTATAACAAACCCTAAAAGGATTAAAACAACAAAAAAAATGGCAACACTCAACATGTACTTAAATTTTAACGGGAACACCGAGGAAGCATTCAATTTTTACAAATCAGTATTTGGCGGAGAATTTTTGGCAGTGCAACGTTATAAAGATTCGCCAGGCTGCGAAGGCATGTCTGTGAGCGATCAGGAAAAATTGATGCACATTGCTTTGCCCGTTGGCGGCAACATTTTAATGGGTACTGATATAACCAGTCCGATGCCGCCTGCAACGTTTGGTACGGGTATCTCACTTTCAGTTGACGCCACCAGCGAAGACGAAGCCAAACGCTTATTTGACAGCCTCTCAGCAGGGGGGACAGTAACCATGGCCTTAGAAAAAACTTTTTGGAATGCACTTTTCGGTATGACTACGGATAAATTCGGCATTCAATGGATGGTGAACTATGATTATAAGTAGGAGGGGAAGTCTGGAGTCCGTAGTCGTGAGTCCTTAGTCCAGGATTTGCAATATAAATAGGCAGTTTAAAATTCTGCATCTATTATCAGTTAGTTCAATGTTTAATCACCAATAAACTAATGACTAATGGACTAATAACCAGTAAACTAATGACCAATTGAACAATAAATTTTATTATTTTTAAATATAAAACCAAAAATTAAACCATATGAAAATTGCAGTAATTGTTGTACGCGTGCTTCTGGCCGCTATGTATCTTTTTGCCTCTGTAAGCTTTTTTCTGCACTTAATGCCGAAAGCACCGGAAATGACAGCGGCTCAAACCACATTTATGTCAGGAGTAATGGCATCTGTTTATTTAATGCCCTTAATTAAAGCTACAGAGTTAATAGGTGGAATATTATTGCTGGTTAACCGCACCGCGCCATTGGCAGCAGTGATCATTTTTCCGGTTACACTGAACATTTTCCTGTATCATGCTTTTTTAGGTCCGAAAGATTTACCTATGGTCAGCGTAATGCTTTTATTTAATTTATTCCTGTTTTATGCTTATCGCGCCAGGTATCTGCCCATCGTTTCAAAGTAATTTTTAAGGTTTTTGAAAATTCTTATACTTTTTCTCTTTATTTAGTGTTTCGATATAAGGTGTAATGATTATATTTAAAAACTAACTAGAAATAAAAAATATGAGAAAGTTCCCATTTTTGATGCTACTCTTTGTAGCCATATCATTTTCTGCTATTGCGCAGAACAAAGATGCAATTGTTGGCAAGTGGCTTAATCCATCAGGCGAAGGACAAATAGAAATCTATAAAAAAGGCGATAAATACTATGGGAAACTGGCCTGGATGAAAGAGCCAAACCTAAATGGTAAGCCTAAACTGGATGCCAAAAACCCTAGTGAGAACCTGCAGAAACGCGCTTTGCTCAACCTGGAAATATTAAAGGATTTTGTGTATGATGATGGCAAGTGGACTGGTGGAACCATTTATGATCCGAAGAGCGGTAAAACCTATAGCTGTAATATGAGTCTGAAAAGTGCTGATGTGCTAAACATCCGCGGATATGTCGGTATTTCACTTTTAGGACGATCGGAAACTTTTAGACGGGTAAAATAAGTTATCAATGAAGAAGATTTTATGGTGCCTTTTATTGGCACCTTTTTTTTGCGCTGCGCAATCGTATTCTTTAAAGCCTTTAAATGAACATGCCAAAACCAGTTTACGCGGATTAAGTGTCGTATCAGACCGGGTTGCATGGGTAAGCGGAAGTAACGGCGCGGTTGGTAAAACTACTGATGGCGGGATCACCTGGAAATGGGTAAAACCGAAAGGTTACGAGAAAATCGATTTCAGGGATATTGAAGCTTTCGATGATCAACAGGCCGTTATTGTGGGTATTGCCTCTCCGGCTTATATCCTGAAAACTGTTGACGGAGGCGAAACCTGGACAGAAAACTATAAAAATGTTGATTCTGCTATATTTCTGGATGGCTTAAGTTTTTGGGATAAAAGTAAAGGAATCATTTTCGGCGACCCTATAAATGATAAACTTCAATTGCTTAAAACCGTTGATGCTGGTAAAAGCTGGCAGAATATTTCAACAAACGTACAAGCTAGCCTGGCTAAAGGAGAAGCCAGTTTTGCCGCCAGTGGTACCACTATTAAAACGTTGCCGGGAGGTAAAACATGGATTGCAACAGGTGGCAAAGTGTCTAACATTTACTTTTCTGCTGATTATGGAGAAAGCTGGCAAGTATTTAAATGTCCGATTTTACAGGGAGCGGAAAGTACAGGCCCTTTTTCCATTGATTTTTTTAACACTAAAACAGGTATAGCCGTTGGCGGTGACTATTTAAAGGACAAAGAAAATTCGAATAATGTGCTTTTAACTAAAGATGGAGGCAAAACCTGGCAAAAGCCCGCCGCGCCGGTTTTAGGTTTCCGATCAGGTGTTACCTATATCAACGCGAAGACTTTAATTGCCACAGGTACTTCGGGAACCGATATTTCTACCGATGGTGGTCAGCACTGGAAACACATCTCTGATAAAAGTTTTAATGCTGTTCAAAAGGCAAAAAGGGGTAAAGCAGTTTTGTTAGCTGGTAATAATGGCGTTATTTATCAGTTAGATACTGTCAATTGATATTTGGCTTTCAGATATGTAACAATTCTAATAACTGTCATTCTAACAATAAAAACAATGAGGTAAGTAGCGGAAATGATAAAATTTTGTTTCTTTGCTGTTAACTAAAACTTTAATTTAAAACATACACACAATCGCTCAATGGATTTTCTGCACACAATTTTAGGTGATGACATTCAAGCTGGATTATTAATTATTTTGAATTTAATTGTAATCGAAAGTTTATTATCAGTTGATAATGCCGCTGTTTTGGCAACCATGGTAATGGACCTGCCTAAATCGCAAAGAGAGAAAGCACTCAAATATGGCATTATCGGTGCTTACGTTTTCAGGGGCATCTGTTTATTCCTTGCAGCATGGTTAGTTAAAATCTGGTGGTTAAAACCACTTGGCGGTTTATACCTCTTATATCTGGCTTTCGATTATTTTAGAAAAAAGAACAGTAAAAAGAATGAGGAAGAAGAGGAAGTAGATAAAAGCAAAAGCTGGATTTATAAATCTACCGTTGGCTTAGTGGGTACTTTTTGGGCTACCGTTGCTTTGGTAGAGGTAATGGATTTGGCTTTCTCCATCGATAATGTTTTTGCTGCGGTAGCTTTTACCGATCATATCTGGTTAATTTATATAGGCGTTTTCATCGGGATTTTGGCCATGCGTTTTGTAGCGCAGGCTTTTGTGAAACTGATGGAGAAATTTACCTTTTTAGAAACCGTTGCCTTTATTGTAATTGGTGTTCTGGGCATTAAGCTTACCTCGTCATTATTTACCCATTTTTATCCTCAATCCCCTATTTCTCATGCTATTGAAGGAGAAAAAACTGATCTCTTTGTGTCTGTTTTCACTGTTGCCATTTTCATCATACCGGTATTAACTTCTCTTTTGTTTAATTATCCCAAGAAACATAAAAGCGATATCGTTATTTCGGAAGATGCTGAAAAAGTATTGGATAAGTCGTAATTTATATGGCTTATCTGTCATAAATCTTACAATCAGCCGCTTCTGATTATACAATCAAATTTGTAATATTAGAATTTATTAAACAGATTAGGAAATAGGGTGCAATGGCTTTTTACAAACACTACTCATTCGATCTTTGGTTAACGTTGATTAAGTCGAATCCAACTTATAAACAGGAACGGGTACAGTATTTTTTCAGGAATTTTAACAGCAAGCATAAAAGCATTGATGAAATTGCCATCACTTTCCGACAGGTAGATTTGATGGTAAATGCCATTAATGAGAAAGCCGGTAAAAATGTGGATGCGGATGAAATGTATTTAATGATCATCAGTATGATTAATGATTACGATTTCAACTTTAACGATGTAGACCTTAAGTTGCTTGATGAGGATATGGAGCAGATCGTATTTAACCACATGCCTCAACTTTACTGTGATGACTGTTTGAGGGTATTGGCAAACATTAAAGATTCAGGTAACAGCTCCACCAATATATTAAGTAATACCGGTTTTATTAAAGGTAAAACCTTAAAAAAGGTCATTAATCATCTGGGCATCGGTCAGTATATCGATTTTCAGCTTTATTCTGATGAAGTGCGCATGTCTAAACCCAATGCAGGCTTTTTTCAGCTGATGGTAGATCGTATCGACAGAACAAAACACCCTGAATTACTGTTAACAGATGTTATCCACGTGGGGGATAATCCCCATGCCGATATCCGTGGTGCAGAAGCCATAGGGATTAACAGTATGCTCATCAATTCCAACAAATTATCTATCTTAAACCTACTCTATGATACCGTATAATTTCTCTCTTCATAAAATAGACAATACAGTCGATTTCGGTTTTAGTGCCGATGATTACAGCCGTTTTAAATTTGGCGATGATCTGGTAGCCAGATCTTTTGGAAAAGACCTGGCCGATGGTTTTATCAGGTATTACCTGGCTGATAATTTGATTACCGACCAGATTGTGGTTATTTCCAGTCCCTACAGCTTTATCCCAACGGCAACTTTTGCCATGAAAAACCATTTCGTTTGTCAGCTTAACCGTTGGCTGGTCGAAAATGGCGGTTTAGCAGTACAGGAAACTAAAGTGCATAGAACCATTACCTATAAAGAAGATTATGGCGAATTGAGTGCTGAAGAAAGGCTGTCGCTAATCGGTAACGATTCATTTCATATTGATAAAGATTTTCTTACCGGTAAAACACTTTTATTTCTGGATGATATCAGGATTACCGGGAGCCATGAACGGATGATTTTAAAAATGGCAAAAGAGTATGGCTTAAAAAATGAAATGCACATGCTTTATTTTGCCGAACTGGTGAATAAAAACATCCATCCCAATGTAGAAAACTTCCTCAATTACCATCAGGTCAAATCTATTTTCGATTTGGAAGATATTATTGATGGTGGCAATTTCAGGTTCAATACCCGCATTGTAAAATACATTTTAAACACGACTTCAAGTAGCTTTACCATCTTTTTAGAACGCAGGAGTATTGATTTTATCAACCAGCTTTACGATCTCTCGTTGGGAAATAACTACCATACAATAGAAGCTTATTCAAAGAATTTACATCTTATAAAAGACTATATCAAAAACAACAACTATAAATTAATTTAAAATATGGCTATTAATTTGCAAAAGGGGCAGCGTGAAAATATCGATGCACCTAAATTTACAATAGGTTTAGGTTGGGATACCAACAGCTCTTCAACAGGTTCTGCATTCGATTTGGATGCTTCAATTTTTATATTAAACGATCAGAAAAAATTAATTTCTGATGAAAATTTTGTGTTTTACAACAATTTGGTTTCACCAGACGGAGCAGTAGAACATACCGGTGATAATTTAACCGGTGATGGTGATGGTGATGACGAGCAGATCAAAATTGACCTAACCAAAATTGATTCAAAAGTAAATGAAATCTGCATTGTGGTAACCATCCATGAGGCAGATAGCAGAAGACAGAATTTTGGTCAGGTTAGAAATTCTTTCATCCGCATTTTTGACGCCGTAACCAATGAAGTGATTTTGAAATATGAATTGGAGGAAGATTTCTCCATTGAAACTGCGGTAGAATTCGGAAGGATTTACAAACGTGAGGGCAAATGGAAGTTCGAGGCTGTTGGCGTAGGCATGAAAGGTGGTTTACAGGATTATCTAAACAAATATCAATAATATTATGGCAATCAATCTTCAAAAAGGACAACGCATCAGTCTGGAAAAAAGCAATGGCAGCACACTTCAACAAGCTTGTGTTGGAATAAACTGGGGTGCAATTGAAAAGAAAGGCTTATTTGGCTTTGGATCGTCAAAAGAGGCGGTAGATTTAGACGCAAGCTGTGCCTTGTATAACGAAAATAAACAGCTTTTAGAGGTGGTTTACTTTGGCAACCTCAAATCTAAAAACGGCTCGGTAAAACATAGCGGCGATGATTTAACCGGTGATATGGGTGGCGATGACGGTTTGGATAACGAAATTATCACCATTGATTTTTCACAATTGGATGCCAATGTACATTATGTAGCTTTTGTATTGAACAGCTTTAGAGGTCATGATTTTGGCACGATCCCTTTTGCTTCCATCCGCATTTATGAAGGTACTACCAAACATGTTAACGAGGTTTTTGCCAAGTTTGACATTGCTAACGGCTCCAATTTTGCAGGTCACGTATCAATGGTAATGGGTGTTTTTTACAAGAAGAACGGCGAGTGGAAATTTAATGCCATTGGCGAACCGACCAAAGATAGAAAACTGGAAGATACCGTTAGAACCGTAACTCAAAACTATTTATAAGCTGTAAAGCTGGTTATAAATCAAACTATGGAAACCAACCCAAACATTACTCAAGACCTTACGCCGGTTAAACTGGATAAGGACGGAAATGTTAACCTCGAAAAAATAACAGCTGAAGAAACAGCTAAATATAAGGAGATTGGCAAATCGTTAGAACCATCAGATGTAAATTCGATCCTGAATTATGGAAGCGATGCCCAAAATTCCATGGAGAAATACAGTAACGATTTTTTATCGTCTGTACGTACCTACAACAGCGGTGAAGTTGGCGGTTTAATTAACGAACTGCTAACCGAATTGAATTACATCGATGTATCTGAATTGGAACAGAGTGGCTTTAAGAGTTTCATCTCTAAAATTCCATTCCTGAAAAATTTGGTGGTTGATGTGAAAAAGCTTTTCCAGAAATATGATGTGGTGGTGAATAATATCGATAAAATTACCAACAAAATCAAGGCTGGAAGGTTAAATTCAATTAAAGATAACAGTTCGCTGCAAACCATGTTTGATAGCAATGTTGGTTACATCCACCAGATGGAAGAACTGATTATTGCCGGACAGTTAAAGTACAACGAGCTGAGTATTAAATTGGCCGAAATGGAAGGCCGCCCGGCTGATTACCAGGATTATGAAATTGCCGATTTAAGGGATTTCATCAGTCGTTTGGATAAAAGGCTGGCCGATATGAAGATTGTGCGTTTCATTATGTTGCAATCTTTAGCGCAGATCCGTGTGGTGCAGAACAATAATACCTCAATTGCAGAAAAGGCACAGTCAATTGTTTCTACCACCATTCCGGTATGGAAAAATCAATTGACCATTGCGGTTGCTTTGCAAAGGCAAAAAGCCAATGTAGAGATGCAGAAGAAAATTTCGGATACCACTAATACCATTTTACAGAAAAATGCAGAGATGCTGAAACAGAACAGCATTGATGTAGCCAAGGAGAATGAAAAAACAGTAGTATCTTTGGAAACTTTAAAACGAACCACTTCATCGCTGATTGAAACGCTTAATGAAGTGAAACAGATTCATGAAGCAGGTGCACAGAGCAGAAGAGTACTGGATGGCGAACTTAAAACTTTGGAAGCAGAGTTGAAAAAGAACGTAACGAGGGTGAATTAATTAAAATATGGATGAATACCGTTTAAATATTCTCAAAAAATCAAGCGCAGAGATCAACCGTTTACAGTTGCTCTCTGTGTTTTTTGATGATGAGGTGATTTATAAAATTTACCTGCGGAGCCAGGTTATTCATCAGCTTTTTGCCAATAACGAAGAACTGGAGATCGAAAAATTAGATCTTTTCCATCTTCAATTTACCGATAGTGTAATCGAACTGCTCAGGAAGATTAAAAAGAGCAATGAGAAAAATGTATCGCTCATCTATGATGAAATTCACCTGAATGAAGAACTGATTGATCGAATGTCGGGAACGCTTGTTGATCAGAAAAGTTTCCAGCAGGATAAGCAGAAGCAGTCGCTTAAAATTAATTTATCGCTTCGTAAGCTATTCAGCGTACTATCTGAGTTGAGTTCAGATTTCCCCTTTTCAAAAAACATCAACGTTTTTAGTTCCAAATACGCCAACGATTTTTATTTTGATCTCACTACAGATCAATTTTCAAAACTGATTGATTTTCAGAACAAGCAGGTATACACCAATGTGTATGCCACCATCGAGAAAAAATTGATGGGCAAGCTGTGCAAGAATGATTTCAGGACTGAATTTTATATTGGTTTAAAATCCGGTGAGCTGGTGATCGAAGTTTATAAATTTTTGGATGAAGATTATTATTATCTGTTTTTTCCCAGTAGAAACCTGTTCCTGTTTTGCGATTTAACGATTTTGAAAGACCTGGACATGACCAACAATCTTTCAGAGCGTGAGCGGATTGTACAGGAACTACAGTATAAAAATGATAAGTTGAAAAGCAATGCTGCGGTTTTAAAAACTGCCATTCCGAATGAAGTCGTTCAATTATTGGAAGATAGTTATGGTAAAATATCGGATATCAATTTTCTCAACCATCTTAATAACTTTGATGTTCAATCGAATATTTTGAAAACGATGTTAAAGACGGATTTATTTTAAGGTCTAGAGCAATCGTAATTTAGACTGAAGCTTACCAATTTAAGTATTGGTTTTTTATTTGCTAATGGTATGCTTGCTTGTTCCACAGGTTTCATTGGTAGCGAAATGGAGAAATCTTTGAGCTTAGTTTCGCCATTTTTTTAGAAAATTTCGCTAGTCCTTTGGGTTGTCTGCAACACCAAGTTTTGATGTGATAAAATAATGGATATGTGGCGTCATCTCGACTGAAGCATAGCGAAACGGAGAGATCTATCAAGACAAATAAAATCACTAATCATCCCAATCACTTATAACTTTCGTTAAATCATTCCAATCTTTATTAAAGTTGCTAATCAGCGCATCTTTTTTCGCTCTATTCCACTTTTTTAATTGCTTTTCACGATCAATGGCTTCTTCAATAGAGGTATAAATCTCATAATAGACACAAATACTCAGGTTGTATTTTGCCGTAAATGATTTAGGATAAATTTTGTACTGATGCTCGTAAATACGGCTTCTTAGGTCTGATGTAACACCAATGTACAATGTTGTTCTTAGATAATTGGTCATGATATAGATGCATCCGCCACGTTCCATACCCGTGAATTTAAGAGGAAAGTTCTTTATTTCAATAATAATGGAGCAATCTTTGAGTTTTATTTATTGCAACTTAAAAGATTTCTCGACTTCGTTGCACTTCGCTCGAAATGACGGATATATGAAGCGTCATTTCGACTGAAGCTTACCGATTTAAGTATTGGTTTTTTATTTGCTAATGGTATGCTTGCTTGTTGCACAGGTTTCATAGGTAGCGAAATGGAGAAATCTTTGCACTTAGTTTTGCCATATTTTTAGAAAATTTCGCTTCGTTAGTCCTTTGGGTTGTCTGCAACACTAAGTTTTGCTGTGATAAAATAATGGATATGTGGCGTCATCTCGACTGAAGCATAGCGAAACGGAGAGATCTATCAAGACAAATAAAATCACTAATCATCCCACTCACTTATAACTTTCGTTAAATCATTCCAATCTTTATTAAAGTTGCTAATCAGCGCATCTTTTTTCGCTCTATTCCACTTTTTTAATTGCTTTTCACGATCAATAGCCTCTTCAATAGATGTATAAATCTCATAATAGACACAAATACTCAGGTTGTATTTTGCAGTAAATGATTTAGGGTAAATTTTATACTGATGCTCGTAAATACGGCTTCTTAGGTCTGATGTTACACCAATGTACAACGTTGTTCTTTGATAATTGGTCATGATATAGATGCATCCGCCACGTTCCATACCCATGAATTTAAAAGGAAAGTTCGTTATTTCAATAGTAATGGAGAACTCTTTGAGTTTTATTTATTGCAACTTTAAAAGATTTCTCGACTTCGTTGCACTTCGCTCGAAATGACGGATATATGAAGCGTAATTTCGACTGAAGCTTACCAATTTAAGCATTGGTTTTTTATTCGCTAATGGTATGCTTGCTTGTTCCACAGGTTTCGTTGGTAGCGAAATGGAGAAATCTTCCTGATTTACAAGTAACTTTAAAAGATTCCTCGATTTCGCTGCGCTCCGCTCGAAACGATTGAACTAATGTTGATTAACTTATTATCGTGTCAATACCGCCAATTTATGTTTGAACAAGTCAATGGTTCTGCTCCAGGCCAGTTTTGCTGCGGCTTCGTTATATCGGGTAGGTGAAGTGTTGTTATTGAAAGCATGATTTACGCCATCATAGATATAAATTTTATAATTGATTTTATTGTCTTTTAAAGCCTGTTCATAAGCTGGTATTCCGGCATTTATTCTCTCATCCAAACCAGCGTAATGCAGCATTAAACTTGCTTTAATTTTAGGAACATCAGCCGCATTGGCCTGCGCGCCATAATAAGCGACGGCGGCTTGCAGTTTAGGATCATTAATTGCTAATTTATTGGCCATTCCGCCGCCCCAGCAAAAGCCCACACAGCCTACTTTACCATTGCCGTCTTTTCTATTGCGTAAATAGTCAAGCCCACTTAGATAGTTCTGCACGTTTTTTTCAGGATCCAATTTACCAATCAGCTCGCGTCCTTTATCTTCATCTGCCGGTGTTCCGCCAAATGGTGAAAGGGCATCAACGCCCAAAGCCAGAAAACCTTCAGCGGCAATACGTTTGGTTACATCAATAATATGTGGATTTAAGCCTCTGTTTTCATGAATAACCAATACACAACCCAAATTCTTTTTACCCTTCGGTTTAGCCAAAACTGCTTTGATTTCGCTTTCAACCCCCGTGTAAGTAATATTCTCTACTTCAATGTCATCACTGTTAAATTCTGCTGCAGCGGCATAATTATTCTCCAGCATAGGCAGGATAGTCATGGCTAAAGCTGTACTACCTGCCAGGATGGACAGCTTTCTTATAAAATCTTTTCTGCTTAGCTGACTGTGTGTATACTCATCGTAAAGGTTAATTATTTTCTGGTCCATCTTACTGTTTTTTTTATGACTATACAAGGTAAAGAAGCATGCCGACATTTTAGGTCGCATTGCCTAAAAGTTACAATACATTTCTTCCCATTTTTTGATCAGCGCTACGCGGTGTTTCGTATATCTGGGGGTTAAAAAAATATTAGACCAATCATCGTAATGATCATAAAAGAATTTTAAAAAGAAAATATGAAAGGTAATACCCAAAAACGGAATAGCTCTTAGTTCGTCATCAGTTAAGGGCCTCAATTCCTGATAAGCCGCTAAAAATGTAGCAAAATCCTTGTCAGCCTGTTCTCTTGAGATTAAGTTGCTCTGTTGGTGAAAGAAATAATGGTTAAGGAATGACATCAAATCGTTAACCAGGTAACCTTCTCCCGCAAAATCAAAGTCGAAAAAGGTAATTTTTCCCTGCGCGTTGAAATGGAAATTTTTAGGAAAGAAATCATAATGGCAGTAGCCATAACTGAATGTAGAGGTGTCGAATTCTTCAAACTTTAGAATTACCTTTTCTGCAATGTTCCGTAAGTATGCATATTCGTCTTTCATTTCCGAAAAATGTGGTTCGAGACCTTTTAAGGGTTCGAATAAGGTAGTTTCGAAATTGAATATCGGCCGTGGATGGTTCAGTTTTATTGATGAGGTGCTTTGGTGCAGTTTAGCCATATTATGCCCTAACTGGAGCAAATGCTGATCCTCAAGGTCCAAAATTACTTTACCTTCAGCAAAAGAAAACAATATGCCATTTCTTAAACCCTCAATAGCTTTAAACTGTTGAATCTGTTTTCCTTGCGCGTCTTTAATAGGATAGGAAACCGAATGTCCATTGGCGATTAAAATATTCAGCAATTCTACTTCAGCTTCAATTTCATGGCGTTTACGGTGTGCATCGCGGTAAATTTTGAAGATGTATTTATGGTTCAGATTTTCCAGAACATAGGTGTCACTTACATTTCTGATCAGTAAACGGCAGGTTGTAGACTCGTCTAACTGATAATTTTCAATTAAATAATCTCTTAAAGCAGCGGCTGATAAAGTGGAGTATTGCGCGGGAAAGAAATGTGGCATGTAAATATGGTTTGGCCTTAAATATAAATTTTTAAATCTGGTTTAATTCTCTATATCAAGTAATCGTTTAATTATGCCCCTATAATTTTTACCTACAGGAATATTTTGTCCATTTCTGAGCACAATGGTATTGCCTTCCAGATAGTCGACATATTTTTTATTGAGGATAAAAGATTTATGGATGCGAATAAAATCATTTGACAATTGATCCTCAAAACTGGCCAGCGTTCTTGGGGTAAGAAAAAAAACGCAATCGTTCCACACCTTAACGTAATTACCCAGGCTTTCCAGATATTGTATTTCGTCTATTTTGATGAGGATGTGCTTTTTGTCAACCTTAATAGAAATTTGTCCATTGTTTTTTTGCGCTTTTTTTTCAATTTCATTAGGTGTAGCTATTTGCTTTTTAAGATCATGCAATTCAAGCGCACGGTTAACGGCTTTTAAAAAACGGTCGAGACGGAAAGGCTTTAAAAGGTAATCGCAAACAGCCAGATCAAAACCCGCCAGCGCATATTCCTCGTATGCAGAGGTTATAATTACCAGCGGCTTATTTGTTAAGGTTCTTAAAAATTCCAAACCATTTAGTTTTGGCATCCGGATATCTAAGAAAATGAGATCTACCTGTTGTTCCCTTAAAAAATCCAGTGCCGCTGTAGCACGGTAACAATCGCCAATAATGTTAATAAAAGGAATGTCTTTTGCATACTCCTTAATTACACCATGTGCAAGCGGTTCATCATCTATTATTAAACAACGCAAGCTCATGTTAACCGGAGTTTAAGTTCTGCCTTAAAGATATTATGAATGGAGGTGATATGCAATGTATAGCGGTTAGGATAAAGTAATTCGAGTCTCTTTCTTAAATTATCAATCCCGATTCCCTTATAACTGTTGGTTTCTTCTGGATCAAAGGAATTTTCGCAGGAGAAAATGAGAACCGTATGGTTAGCAGTTAGTGATAGTTTTAAAGAAGCTTCGCCTTCAGCAGGTTCAATACCATGTTTAAATGCATTCTCTACAAATACAATTAGCAGGAGAGGGGCTATCTCGATCCCATCATCTGTAACCTGTTTATCAAATTCAAAATGTAAGTTCCTTTGCAGACGGATTTGTTGTAATTGAATGTAATCATTTATATAATCAACTTCTAGGGAAAGCTTGACCGATTTTTCCTGCCCTTTATAAATGGTGTAGCGCATCAGTTCTGATAATTGTAAAATACTTTCAGGTGTTTTATCCGATTTTTGCAAACTCAAAGCATAAAGGTTGTTCAACGTATTAAAGAAAAAATGAGGATTTAGTTGTTGTTTTAGTAAATCAAGCTCATGTTGTGATTTTTCCTTCTCTAAATAAAGGATTTTATTGTTTTGCTTGCCCCATTGCAAAGCCAAAACTATAGGCAAACTGATGAGCATAATGGCAAATGCACCAAATGCATTTTCAGGTTCGAATGGATTGGTGACGAATATGCTCCGACCGAAAACCGTATTGATGGGGAGTAAAATTAATATTTGGGCCAATAGGGGATATAATACCGCTATGGTGGCAGAGAGTGTTAACAGATAAATCAACAGTCCTTTTTCTTTGAGGATTTTAGATACCAGTAACCGGCTATTGATCAGAAAAAGCAGGTATCCGCATAAGTACATGATCAGAAATTGCGAAAAGAAGCCTAAGAATGTTCCAAAATTAAACCAGAGAGTTTTAATGTTGAATTCGAAACCTACCAAACGGAAACCATTTCGTTGGTAAATCGGGTTGTTTAAACTTGATACCGCCATTATGGAAATGGTTAAAGCAAGTAAAACAATGGTGACAAATAATGCATTCTCCAGGCCAATTTTTTTCACCCATTTAATGTGCAGCACTTTTTTCTGGTAATACTGATTGACGATCAATATCATTTCGAGGGATGTTGCTAACAATGCTGTTGAAATGAAAACAGTATGGTCAAGCTTCGCAATTTGCAGGTAAATTGCAATATCTGTAAAAAGTGGAAGGAGGATAAGAAAGCAGGTGCTCCAGTAAGCAATGTATCTGTTTCGATTCAGGCCGTTTCTTAGCGTTGCTTTAAGAAAAGAAAAAACAAGTACAGGAAGCAAACAAAATCCTAGAGCCAAAATGCAGCTGGCATAGTTTATCCAAATTTTGCTGGTTAGGTTGTACGTATTAAATATGGCTATCCACAACAAAAGGCCAATATTGAGGAAAAAATCCTGGTATTTATAATTTAAATTCTTGGTTTTAAACATTTGGTAACCCTATAATAGGAGTAAAATTGTCATCCTGAGGAATAACTATGATATAAAAATCAATATGATTGACAGATAAAATTTACTTAGGTAATATCCATCAAGAAATCGTCATTCACAACTTGATTGGGAACCACGAAGTGCTCATGAATGCCGCTATATAAAAGCAAACACTGATGAATAATCTTAAAACGTGCATCAAGATTAGCTTCGCTGAGCACTTCGTGGTTCCCGCATGCGCGAAAATGACAACCGACCTAGTGGATTCTGTCAATGGTAGCTTGTCGAAGGATCTTTGTTAAAAGCCTTAAAAAATTTGTTTTGATACCTTTTCAAACTAATTTCTAAAGTTATTAAAGTTTTAAGCCATGCTGAAATTTAGATGATGAAAGGCCTGTTTTTTATGATGAAAGGAATTTTAACCCAGTTCTGCGCTTTCATCATCATTTTGAGTGCGTTAATCACTTAAATTATTTTCTGGTGGTTTGCCAGCTTAATTTGCCGCCGTTTAATTACTTAATATGGTACGGCTTAACATACAGCAACTTACAAAATCTTATCAAAACGGGGTAAAAGCCCTTGATGACGTTACACTAAATGTCGCAAATGGCATGTTTGGTTTATTGGGCCCTAATGGAGCCGGAAAATCTTCACTGATGCGTACGCTTGCCACCTTGCAACTGCCAGACGCCGGGCAGATCTATTTTGATGGTAACGATGTATTACGGAATCCCCAGGAGATGCGAGACAAATTGGGGTATCTACCGCAGGATTTTGGTGTCTATCCAAATATTTCAGCTATAGATTTACTGAATCATCTTGCGATCTTAAAAGGGGTACAAACTAAGAGTGAACGATTGGAGCAGGTGACTTCACTGCTGCAGCAGACCAATTTATTTGAATCCAGGAAGAGATCCGTCAGTACGTTTTCTGGTGGTATGCGGCAGCGTTTCGGGATTGCACAGGCTTTGTTGGGTAACCCGCAATTAATTATTGTCGATGAGCCTACTGCCGGGCTTGATCCTCAGGAGAGAAACAGGTTTCATGACCTCTTGAGTGAAATCGGCACCAACCGTGTAGTAATCCTGTCCACCCATATTGTAGAGGATGTGAATGACCTTTGTGCTGAGATGGCCGTTATGGCAAGTGGCAGGTTGATTTTACAAGGTAAACCTTCGCAGCTGACCGAAAAATTAAGTGGAAAAATATGGCGAAAGGCAATTGATAAGATCAATCTGCCCCACTATTCATCCATTTTTAACGTAATTTCTACCAAGGTCATTTTGGGTAAGTTTTATGTGTTTGTACTGGCAGATCAATTGCCAGCAGCAGGTTTCGAATCTGTTTATCCGGGTTTGGAAGAGGTATATTTTTCTTCCTTATCTGGTGCAGTCAATTTAAACAAGGAGGTAAAGAGATGATTGCAGATTTATTGAAATTTGAGCTGAAATATCATTTCGGGCAGATATCTTTTAAGGTTGCAGCAATGCTGTTTTTGATGCTGGGCTATTTTTGCGCAGTAAAGGGTGGATTTGGCTCAGACGAAGTGCATAAAAATTCACCTTATGTCATCACTAATATCATTGCCCTGCTCTCCTTATGCTCCATTTTTTCGGCCACACTATTTAGTGCCAACGTTGCGCTACGAGATAGCATGCATAAAATGGAAGCCGTTGTTTTTACCACATCAATTAAAAAGCTACCTTATTTTGGCATCAGGTTATCAGGCTTAATCATTGCAGTTTTTAGCTTATTGTTACTGGCAGCCCTGGGCATTTATACAGGTTCTTTTTTTATTGATAAAAATCGGCTGGGTATATTTCACCTGTATGATTATCTGCAGCCTATTCTGATTTTTGCTTTGCCAAATGTGCTGTTTTCGGCAGGAATTTTATTTTGTACGGCCATACAAACCAAGAGTGTAAGGGCCATTTATGTGGTTGGCGTGTTGCTTTACATTTTTTACATGCTCGCTTCTATCTTGGGCGATTCACCATTTTTTGCTACATCGGCAAACAAGGCAGGCAGTGCGGATATTTTGCCTGTACTTTTAGACCCTTTTGCTTTGGCTTCGTTTTTTGGCGAAACCAGGACATGGACTATTCCACAACGCAATTGCCAGTTATTTCCTTTTGAAGGTAAATTTTTACTTAACAGGATCTTGTGGACCAGTTTTACAAGCCTGATCATAGTGATAAGCTATCGTTTGTTTGATTTTAGGTTAGCACAACAGCAACAGTTAAAGGTTAAAGCGGATAAGATAGCATATCCAACTTTAATTTCCTACCGTACTTTAAAAGTTGTACCGGATGGTATTGCTTATCATTTCAGAGCCTTTATCGCCCGGCTTAAATTGGAACTGATCTTTCTGTTTAAAAATATTCCCGTTATGGTGATGCTTTTGCTGTGGGTATTTTTGTTCGGAACAGCGTTAAAAGATCGGCTGTTTAGCGGCGCTTATGGCATTCATAGTTATCCGGCAACCGGCATTATTATAGAAGAAATACGCTCCATGAAATTCGGACTGATTTTAATTATTTTTTATGCTGCTGAAAGCATTTGCAGGGAAAAATCAGTTAATATCCATTCCATCATTTATAGCAGCCCTGCTCCAGATTCAGTATTCTGGATGGCAAAAATCCTGAGCCTTTTCGGACTTGTTTTTGTCCTCGTAACCTTAAACATTGGAATCGGCGTTATTTTGCAACTCGCCCATGGTTATTTCCGGATCGAATTGCCATCCTATTTATCTTTATACTATTACAGCGCGTTTCCTTTGTTGCTTTTTGTAGTGCTCATGGTTTTTATTCAGAATTTAAGTGCAAACAAATATCTCGGCATGTTAATGAATCTGATAATTGTTTTCATGATCACTTATGCAGAACGCTTTGGCCTTGAACATTATCTGTTTCGTTTCGCTACTGTTCCGGATCTCCAACACTCTTATTTTAATGGTTTTGGCTACTATACCCATGCGTTTAACTGGTACATGTTATACTGGTTGGCCTTTGCAACGGTTGTAGCGGTGTTAACCATTGGCTTATGGCAACGTTTAGTTGAGATAAAGATTAAAGCAAGATTCAGATCGATGGGTCTGGCTTTGAAGCAACATATCTGGGTTATCAGCCCGGCATTATTGATCTGGATTTTCTGTGCTGCATTTATTTATCACCAAACCAATTTTATTGGCAAATACAAGAATAAACAGGCCCTATTGAACTGGCGCCTGGCTTATGAACAGAAATATAAATCATTGGCTAATCTTGCCCAACCCGTGATCAAAGCAATTAAAACCAGTGTAGATTTATATCCAGCCGAGGGTAAATATACAGTTAATGGAACGTATATGCTTAAAAATGAGTCAAATGAACCCGTTTATAAGATCTGGGTCTCTGTTGATCCGGCTGTCCGCTCATTCTCGGTAAATATAGGTGGAATCAAGAAAACTGTCAGGGATGAGGTTTTTAATCAACAATTTTTGGAGTTAAAAAAGCCTCTACAGCCCGGTGGAGAAATGTTGATGAAGTTTTCTATTGAAGTCATCAGAAATGGATTTACACCTTTCGATACGGAAAATTCAGTTGTTAATAATGGTACTTATATCGAATTAGAGAAATTTGTACCACAACTGGGATACTGTTATCACATTGAAATTAAAGATAGGCAGGAACGTAAAAAGGCAGGTCTGCCCGAAATTGCCAGTAAGCCGCCATTTAAGCGGGTATATCAGCTAATCGACTTTGAAACGACTATTTCTACCGATATCGATCAGCAGGTAGTAACTGTTGGCGAGTTGCAACACAGCTGGAATATCAATAATCGTAAATACTTTAAATACAAAACTGCCGCTCCCATTAATTTCATGTTCGCACTGATCAGTGCAAAATATGCTTTAAGAAAAGAAAAACACAAAGGGGTTGATTTAAGTATTTATTATCAGCCGGGGCAGGAATATAACTTAAAAAGTATGTTTCAGGCGCTCAAAGATGCATTAGATTATGGCAATGCTCATTTTGCAAAATATCCGGCTAAACAACTAACCATTGCCGAAATTCCGCAATATAAAGGTGCAGCTACAGCTTATCCGGGACTGATTTTCAGCGCAGAGAACATTAATTTTCTGGGTAACTACAGTGAGATGGGCACGATTAACCAAAGTTATGCCATTACTGCACATGAAACTGCTCATCAATGGTGGGCAAATATACTGACTCCTGCTGATGGTGCAGGTTATGCCATGCTCACTGAATCACTTGCTAAATACACTGAAGATGTATTGATTGAAAAGAATTTTGGTAAAATGCACTTGAGAAAGTATATGTCATACGATAATGAACTCTATTTTTTGAACCGGAATTACAATAAGGAAGAATTGCCGCTGGCCAAAACTTTAGATCAACCCTACGTATATTACCAAAAGGGTGGATTGATGATGTATGCCATAAAAGAGAGGATGGGGGAACAGCAATTTAACGGCGCGCTGCATCAGCTAATTGAGGAACACCGATACCCTAAGCCAAAGGCAATAGCTGCTGATCTGGTAAGCATATTGTTAAAGCACGCTCAACCTAAAGATAGAAATTTTATCAACGATTGTTTTAATGATGTAGTGACTTACCAAACTGGTGTAAAAGTACTTAATTGTAATCTTTTGAAAAGTGGGAAATATCAGGTTGATGTGCTGGTAGACGCAGAAAGGCTAAGTGAAAGCAGCAGGCAATTGCCGGATCTGGAAATAGACCTGGCCTGCTTTAGTTCATTGGAAATGGATTGGAAATCAAATACGAAACCGATTTATTTTCAAAAAGTTCATATCAGGAAGCATAAAACAAGGCTCACAATTATCGTTAATCAAAAACCAAAAACAATAGCAATTGATCCGTATCGATACCTATTAGATACCGATAGAAGTGATAATATTTTTATTGTTAAATAATAAGATAAAATGAAGGTGTATTGAAGCATACCTTCTGAATTTATCTGCATAATTTCATTCCTTAGGTCGTAGCGGAGAGAGTCTTCTAGTATAGTCTGAAGATCTCTTCGCTTTCCTTAGGTCAAGATGAGGATTTTATATCGTAATTTTTGAATAATAGCCAGTTTGTGGATTGTCAGCCCGTGAGCTATAACAATCATTTATTCACAATTTTTCTGTATAATTTTTAAAATTATCCAGAATGGCCTGCCAGCCATCGCGCTGCATTTCTGCAGGATGAATAGATTCGGCCTCGAATGTTTCGGTTATCCTGGTTTTTTTGCCTGATGCATTAAAAACAATAATCACAGTTCTGCCATCTTCAATGGTGTATTCGATTTTTTTATGCACATCAACAGTGGTATAGGTACCAACAAAATCGAAGCTCGCGCTGCCATCTTTTGCAGCCATGGTACTCTTAAATTTTCCACCAACTTTTAAATCGTTTTCGGCATAAGGCGTGTGCCAATCGGGAGAAGCAAAACTCCATTTGGTAATGTGATCAGGATTGTTCCAAAATTCCCAAGCTTTTTCAACTGGTGCATGAACTGTAGTTTCTACAGTAATTGATAAACTGTTTTCCATTTTTTAACGGTTTAAATCTATTAAATAAAGTTAAAATAAGTTTTGCTTATCAAAAAGCGTAGGTTAAGAAATGGATGTCTCTTACTGTAAATTGGGATTGCCAGGTGTTTGTGTTTACGATCTGTAAGTACATTTAAATTGATAGGCCTCACATATCTTTGGGAATGCTGTTTTTTAATCTGCCATACAAGCATAAATAATTTGTTAAATTGAGCATTTGGAACCCGAGAAAATTCAATTAACGTATCTCATTGTAAGTGAAGGTAACTGTATCTTTAGAAACTAAACCGCTCATGTTTCCACCTGTATAAACAGCTTTATAGCTCGCTCCCTTTTTTAGGTCGTACGCTTTAAGTAAATCGGCATTTGCCACCAGGCTGTCTCCGGGATTTACTTGTGTATAACTAGAGGCGGGTGGGGGCATAAGCCTTTTGGCCATTGCACCTTTGTATGTTGCTTCTTCTCCTTTTTCGTTGGTAATACTTAAATAACTACTCATTAACGGTTCAAACGGGGTATGCCAGATGCAGAATTTTTTAGCGCTATCGGTGTTGTTAAGTACCACAAATCGCAACAACAAAGGTTCGCCGTTAACTACGTTGCCATTTATTTTTAATTTAACTTCGAGTGAATCGGTGTTTCGGTCAACAATTTGACCGGCATTTTCATTTTTGTTAGTTGCGGTGTTTCTGGTGGCTTCGCCACAGGCAGAAAACATGAGCAGGAGTGCCGGGATAATTATTCTGATATTTTTCATGGGTTGTTTTTTGGTATAAGCAAATAAGATTTGATATTGTTTGCTGAAATTGATTTAACTAAAACGATTAATTGTGGCATAGTAATAATTTTATTCCATAGATTACCATTAATTTGGTAGTTCTGAATGGTAAATTAAGGTCAGCTGTTTTGATATCACTTTTAATTCAACTTTGACATAGCAGGCTTAAACGTTTATTTTATAAATTTAGCATCCTATATTAATGATTAAAAATTAGCCATGAAAAATAGTTTTTTAATGATTGCCTGTCTGTTTTTGTTTAATCAGGTCATCAGTGCTGCAGAGGTAGATACCGCCTTAACCTATAGCAAATCGATGAAAAAAAATATCAAGGCCGTGGTGATTAAACCTGATAGTTATAAAACAGGAAAGGCTTTTCCGGTGGTTTATCTGCTTCATGGAGCAGGTGGAAGTTATGCAGAGTGGGCTAAAAAAGTGCCGGGCATAAAAAATCTGGCTGACCAATATCAATTTATTATAGTATGCCCTGATGGTAATGTAACCAGTTGGTATTTCGATAGTCCGGTAGACCCTGCATGGAAATACGAAACTTATGTAGCTACCGAACTGGTAAGCTATATTGATGGACATTATAAAACTATTGCCACGAAAAAGGGACGCGCGATTACTGGGTTAAGTATGGGCGGACATGGCGCACTTTACCTGGCCATTAAACACCAGGATGTATATGGTGCAGTTGGCAGCATGAGTGGTGGTGTGGATATTAAACCTTTTCCGAACGGTTGGGATATCTCAAAAAGACTGGGCAGCCAGGATGAATTTCCTGAACGTTGGAAACAAAATAGTGTAATCGACATGATTTACCAAATTAAACCAGGGGCACTGGCCATTGCCTTTGAATGTGGTGTTGACGATTTTTTCTATAAAATGAACGTTCGCCTGCACGATGAGCTTTTATATAACAATATTCAGCACGATTTTACCACCAGGCCTGGTGTACACAATTGGGATTACTGGGCAAATGCAATCAAATTTCAAAGTGTTTTTCTAAGTAATTATTTTAATCAGAAGCCCTGAGCGATTCATTCATCGGTGGTTAAGCCGTTTTTTATTTTATCAATCAGGAATATTTACAACAATATTCTATATGAAAGTTTATTGTAAATTCTGATCGTACCTCCCGGATTTAACCGGTACATGCGCAGCTCTAAAAATTAACTTTTAGATTACATACAAACTAAAGAGTTACTCTATTTTTGGTCTTTCTTGAAATCTTATTTATAAACAGGAAACGAAGATTTAAAACCAAAATGAAATACTTAGTCAAAGAAATCACTGAAGGAAATTGCGATATTACATTATTACCTGAGAACCTGAATGATAGAAATCTTTTAGCAGAAACTACAAAGGGTTTGCAGAATGATTACAAGCAAGAAATCCAGGCACATTATGAACACGCGTTGAAAAATGAAGTTCATGGCAATGCCGCGTTTGTTTCGCTAAATAGCGAAGAAAGCAATTATCCGAAAAGAGTAAATGTGAATTACCAGATTATTTTAAGCTAAAAACTTTGTTATTGTAAAAAGGGCTGTAAGTTACGGCTTCACCATTAATTTGTCACGTTGAGCCTGTCGAAATGCCTTTAAAATATTTAAAGAGCTCTTTCGGCAAGTTCAGGATGACAAATTTTTTATTTATAACACAGCCTCCTTTTAATTTACATAAGCACGTCACGCTTGACGGTGTCCCTGTTCATCGTATCAGGTTCTTTTTCTGATCCTATATTTGTTTAGTTTTTATTCCGGTGGTGTATTGTAAATGCTATGCGAAAGTGCCAGAACTGAACCCTGACGGCAACAATAATGACACGCTGTTTTTCATGATGATAGATTTTAAATAATGGACATAGCCAGTTTCGGTAAAGTTTAGTTGAATTAAAGACAGGTTCAATTGATCTTGCTAAAAAGGGTGTTTAATGTCAGATGATTGTTGATACGGATTCTATGTCGCTATGGCCAGGAAACGGACCATTCGTCGAAGCCCATTGAGCCTTTTTTATCATCTTCCTCCTGTTTCCTATCCTTCACTTTTTTGCTGGATTTTTTATAATCTGCTAAAGGGTCAATCTGCCAGCGTTTATTGTCGTCAGTCTGATTGACTTTTGAACTTGTTACATCGGATGTACCTTCTTTTCTTCCATGATATATTAATTCCTGAGTTTGGGACTGAATACTGCCAGTTCAAAGATTATACGCCTTCACAGCAAGCTGTCAACCAAGATTTTTTAGCTGTATTTTTCTGGTTTACAGTATAATACCTCAGCGGTAAATGCGCAGGTATTTTTTTAAACTTTGGCGCGCCTGATAAATATATGTTTTTACTGTTCCCTGGGGGATATTAAGTTCGAGCGCAATCTCGTCATAGCTGTAGCCTTCAAAATATCGCTGAAATGCAGCCCGATAATCTGCCCTTAACGTACTCATTGCCTTTTGTATATCTTCCAGAACCATTTTGGTTTCTGATAGATTTTTAACCGGACTGTTCGTCATTTTCTGATCGTAAAGGCAATCATCACTTTCCCAAATGGCGGTACGTCTTTTTTGTTTAGAACAGTTGTTGTAAAAGGTATTTTTCATGATTACATACAACCAGCCCCTGATGTTGGTTCCCTCTGCGAAGCTACTGCAAGATCCGACTGCTTTGATCAGTGTATCCTGCACGAGATCTTTTGCATCGTCCTCATCAGCGGTGAGTTTAAGTGCCTGAGCCAGTAACGACTGTTTATGATGTTCTGCCGCCAAACAGAAATTCTCTTGTTCCATGATCTGTTTTTTTAACCTGTTTAAAAAATATTCTGTCAATAAACGTTTATTACCTAACAGAACTTCTTTATTTTTTTTTGGTTTTAGACATTGCATAGATGTTCAAATAACGGGTATAAACAACAACTTCAGGGAGTATAAGCCGCATGGTTAGGCCGTATAAATGATATAGAAATATATAGAGGTCAGTCACGAGCGTCGATGTAAGAATGTGAGGGTGACGATACCTTACCCAGATTGGATTTTACAAAAGAAATTACCCTGCCATTGGCAGAATCCACTGGTGCGGTCGTTATTACGATCTCTCAAGGGGTATCAGCTGATAGAATTTATCTGTCGATCCTATCGGTTTTTGCGCGATACCTTATTTCTTAGGATGTCAATTCAGTATATGATAACTCGACGCCCGTGTGATTCGCTTTAAAATGTCTTATTTTTTTAGAACCAAGATTTCTAATAAACTGTGATTTAACCACTAATTCAAGTAGCCATTTACGACTGCGAAACGGATCAGTGACGCCGTATTTTTTGAACCCGTTTTATCAATCAGCGTCTGGCGGTGTCCTTCAATTGTGCGTTTACTTAAGAATAACTTGTCTGCCATCTCCTGGTTGGTATAGCCTTCTGCAACCAGATGCAACACTTCAATCTCCCTCATGGAAAGATCTACTTGTATTTCTTCCTGTTCCGGTTGGGAGGAAGTTTCGTTGATAAAACGGCTAAGCAGTGTTTCCGTTAATTCTACACAGAGGTATTTCGCTCCGCCAGCTACGGTTTTGAGGGCAAAAAGCATTTCGCTTTCATTCACATTTTTCAAAATATAGCCATAGCTTCCTTCCATAAATGCCTGCATCACATATTTTTCATGGTCCAGCATAGAAAGGATCACTACTTTGATATCTGGATGGGTTAATTTCATGGCTTTTATCAAGCTGATGCCATCCATTTCAGGCATATTGATGTCTGCAAGAACAATGTCTGGAATCACGCCCGATTCGATGTGTTTTAACACCTGCTTACCATCGTCGGCTTCGGCAATCACTTCAATATCAGCCTGCGATTCAAGTAACATTTTAATCCCATTCCTTACCAGGTTATGATCCTCTGCAAGGATTATTTTTAATTTGTTCATATTAATTACAGTTGATATAACTTAAAGTGCTTATGATCGTATGCGGAAATATTTAATTGATATGCTTAATTATTTTTACTCCGTTATGTTTCAGGTAATCATTGATCAGGTTTTCTCATAATCAACTTCATTTCCTTCACCATAATTTGATATCTATAGAACTGCTCTATTCGCTCAAAAGTTTTAGCTTATGGCCGGAGCGAATAAACTCGCTGGTTTTGGATGTCGTATCAGGTTTCTGCAAATGATTTTTATCGTTAACTGAAAACATCACAGACTATTTACCTGTTATGTGATAAATAATTATACTCATTATGGAAGAAGAACACAAAAATAAAAATCTTGCGGATCCGAAAGCAGATCAGACCGCAGAAAATTCAAATATGCCCGATAACCAGGTTCCCCGCCACCGTAGCAATGATAGCAGTGAATTAGAGAAAGTGAAAGATGGTGCAGGTATGCTTGGCCGCGAAATGGGAGAAGGCGATTACGGTGCTGAAGAGGCGAGAGCGGATCCGGATAAAGGTAATCCTGGTGAGGCTGGAAATATGCCAAATTCTACCTCAAATAATGATCCTAAAGAAACAGCGTAATCTAAATCGAAGATATTGGTTTGATTATAAGTGAATTATGTTGTCGGATTCAGGCTTTTAAAGAGAAACTTTAGTGATAGCTAAATTTCTGATAAATCCTGGTTAGCTTACCTGTGGCAACAATACTGATTGAATTTGAATTTCCTACAACTGTAGCTTGTAAGGCAGGAAATTCCATCATTATTTTTGTTAATTTGTAAGCTAACCCTATCCTTATGTCTAAAGGAATCTATTATTTGGTCTATACCAGCATAGCCTCACGACTCATGAGCGATGAGGACCTTTTATTGCTATTGCAGCAGTCACGCCGTAATAACACTGTGCTTGGAATGACAGGACTGTTACTCTATATGGAAGGGAGATTTATAACCAAAACCGAAGGGCGGTTTATCCAGTTTCTGGAAGGTGAAAAAGCGCAGGTTTTAGCTATGTACAGCAGTATATGCTCCGATGAACGCCACAGAAGTATCCTTCTGCTCGGTTCAGGTTTCTGGCATAAACGGAGTTTTCCAGCCTGGTCGATGGGCTTTAGTCCGTTAAATGCCAACCAGCACAATGATGTTGCTAATTTTTTCCATCTTGATGATACGTCCGTAACACATTATTTATCTGATGCGAATAAAACAGCCGATTTTCTGCGCTCTTTCTACCTTATAAATTCCGAATCAGCGAATGATAAAGATTCTAGCAGTGGTTAAATGCACTTCAATTTAGTATGGCTGAAGATAAACACGCCATCAATGCTATTAAAACAACAGCTGGCCGTCTAAATATTATTTCGCCTAATTTGTTGCTGCTCTGTGCAATACGTTTTTAACTTTATTAACCAGAGCGGCATAGTCAAAAGGCTTGAACATAATGTCGTCTGCGTCGCAGGCGATATTGCTTACCTGTGATTCCAGCATAGCCGTAATCAACATTACAGGAATGTGACTGGTACTGCGATCTGCTTTAAGATCATTACAGATATCCCGTCCATCATTTGCATCCAAAAGGATATCCATTAAAACCAGATCGGGGCAGAAACTGGTCATTGATGGCTCAAGTTGTATCGACTGGCAAATGCGCTTCACCTGAAAACCTTCACTTTCCAGTACCATCTGCATCACTTCCGCATTGCCTGGATCATCATCTACTACAAGAATTTTGGGCATACGTTTTAGTTTAACTTGTTGTCTAAGTTACCACTATTTATGTAGGATTGCCAGTACAAAACTGTTTCAGGTATTTACCGCAATGCTGTAATTCGATTATCCGAACGAGTTTTGTTTTCCACAGCGAAATTATCGAGTTGTGAACCTTTCAATCTGTTATAGAGCGGGATATTTTCCTGATGAGGTTGCTAATCCAGGCTAGTCTTAGCCTGCAGGTATAAATACGGGTTATCGCATTTAAATACCTGTATTTTATTGAGGTTAAACAAATTAAAAGCGGGCGTTGTATTGTAGCAGATTAGTTAAATAACATAATAATGGGAAAATTCGAATTATCTGACAAGCTGGCTCCGGCTGGCAAACTGGTTGTTATTGGAGGACATGAGAATAAAATGGGCAGTCCCGAAACAGAAATGCAAAAGGAGGGAGATGATCCCCTGGAAGTGTTGGAAGCCGTTATATCACTGACAGAGAAATCTTCTCCCGTGGTTGAAGTAATTACTACCGCTAGTGGAGAACATGAAGAAAGCTTTGCGGATTACTTGCGGATTTTTAAACGCTTGGGGGCAGTAGAAGTGGGCCACATCTTCCACCATAACCGGGGTGAGGTATTAATTGACGATTTAAGGGCACGCATTGAACGTGCAGATGTGTTTTTTTTTACAGGCGGCGATCAACTTAAACTCACCTCAATTTATGGTGGTACAGCCTTACTCTCTCAGATCAAAGATCGCTACATCAGCGAGCCTATTGTTATTGCTGGTACCAGTGCCGGCGCAATGGCATTTTCTACTCCAATGATTATATCCGGAAATAAAGACAACCAGCAATTGGTCGGGGCGGTGAGAATCACAACCGGATTTAGTTTGTTGAAAAACATCTGCGTTGATACCCATTTTGTAGACAGATCGCGTTTTGTACGGATGAGCCAGGTGATTGCTACAAATCCGGGCTGTATTGGCATTGGTATCGAAGAGGATACCGCTTTGATTGTTGAACACGGAAAAACTATACGGGTAATCGGCAGTGGTGTGGTCATCATCATCGACGGTTTTGGTACAAGAGCTTCAAACGTGACGGAATATGATAGTGGAAAATGCATCAGCATTTCAGATCTGAAGGTGAGCATATTAAATGATGGTGCAGTTTGGGAAATTCCGGCGCTTGAACCTCTGTTTATTTAAGTTTCCTTAAATGTTCGAAGGTACCCGTTGAAAAATACGCCTTAATCAATATTACCCATTACGTGAGCCATATTGCATGTTCCACAGGCTATGTAAAGGCAGCGCATCAATTCAATCCTTGCAAAACTAAACTCATTTTAATGATGTTCTCTAATTAAAAAGTTATGATGAACACAAACGTAGATCCGAACGAGGATGAGAACCAAAAAAATGAACACCAGTCAGATGTTAGTCCGAATGAAGAGGAAAAAGCAGATGATAATGATGTACAACGTGGCCTGACTGGCGAAATTGATGACGAGGAAGATGTAAGCGGCGATCTGGCCGGTAACGCAGGTGGCAATAACTAAACCTATCAATGGAGATATCCGTTATTCCTCCCCTCATCATCACGGATAGGGCAGCCGGTTTTTTAAGGTAGGTTGGAACAAAACTATTGTCTCCTGAATTATAATCCTTGGGAGAGATCGTCATTCCGAACTTGATTGGGAATCTTATAACATACATTAAGACTGCTTCAGGCGCGAGAATGACGATCATTCTATTGTAGCCTACCAACGGTAAACTATTAAAGCATAAATTTTTTCTTTGTTTGTTTAGGGTATAAATACGTCTGGCATGGAGCAAACTACCCATTTCCAATAAAAGCGGAACTTTTGACGCTTAAAACAGCTTAATACTGGGTAACCCTTTAATTTAATATAAAATGAAAAAGTACTTATTTATCGCTGTAATGGCTACAGCAGTTTTAATGTCATGTAATTCAGGCGCCAAATCAGAAGGTGCAGATTCGACCGGTAATGATACCTCAATGACTAATGGTGGTTCCCAACAGGAAACTATTGGACAGGAGGATAGTACAATGAGAGATTCGACAACAAGAGATAGTACATCATCTGGAGCTGCAATGCCCCAGTAGTGAATTGTACATTTCTATAAAGGCGCACCGGGATGGATATAGATTTCATCTGCGTGCGTCTTTTATTATAAAATCTATTTGGCGACTTATTGGCATATCAACATTATGAAATTTTATTACTATTGCCCTTCCATCATTTTTTTTATGGTGATGTTTACCAGCTGTGAAAAGCAAGGCAGAGATTATAAGTTGGAAAGGAATGATTTTTTGTATCCATTGGCCGGTATAATCGAATATCAACAGGTTCTGGATACGGAAATATCAAAGATTCAGGATCAGCCAGCATTTGCATCCTTTCTTGCACAGAGAAGAGAAGATATGGCCAGTTATATTACGGAAATAGAATCTATATGTTCACTTCCCAAAGCCGGACTTACGGCAGAGGCTCAAACAAAACTGTCAAATCTGCAGAACAGCCAGGGTGCTGGTTTTAATAAATTGCTTTTGCGGTTGGTTATGGAGGCTGATGAAGATTTGATTGGCCTGCATGTTAAGGCTTCAGGATCAGCCGGATTAAAGGATACTGAGTTACGCCAGTGGACGGCAGAAAAGATACCTATGCTTACAAAGCGACTTGACGCCAGCCAAACTTTGTGGCATATCAAATAATTATTGATTTTAACCAGTTGTGTAATCCCACCTATTCCTTATTAACTGCCTCATTCCTCACTCGGAACCAGGGATTGTTACTGAAGCTGATCGGCTTTGTTAAGCCAGATGTGGATGCTGTATCGCACACCTGGCTACAGAAATTTTATCTTTTTTTCCGTGTCAGATAACTTAATAACACGAGACTGATTACACCTGTCACCAGAATCTTTTTAGTCAATTCTGCACGGTTGTATTTCATTTCTGATTTCCATCCGCGTTCGGCAGGTATATTAGGGATAATGCCGCTTCTGAAGTCATCTATAATTCCTTCCCAGGCGTTTATACGGTCGGCAAGAATTAATGGTATCCAGTGTCGGTAGCGATCTTCGCTATGTTTGAAAGCATAACGGCGTATCATACCACTTAGGCCTGACGGAGGCGATGCATTGCCAAATACCGCACTTACTTCAGGTCGTTCTGTAGATTTCAGGATTTCTACATCAACTGGCTGCTTCGAAGGTTTTTCATAGTCCGAACGTTTGTGGTCATCACCGGTGTAATTTTTCATCGGATAGGTGGGTTCATTCCGCTCATCGATATCCAGGCCCCAGCCGGGAATATTTTTATAATCAAAATTTTTGGTTTCCATGTTTTAAGATTTAGTGGATGGGATAAGTACCACCTTGATACATTCATCAAGCTTAGCTGAAAATATGTGGTAGGCATCTGATATTTCTTCCAATGGGACTTTATGTGTAATAAGTCCTTTAGGATCAAGCCTTCCGGCCTGTACATGTTCAATTAGTTTTGGTAGCAATCGTTTTACCGATGCCTGGTTGGCCCGCAGGGTAATCCCTTTATTCAGTACATTGCCAATGGGTACGTAATTGAACGGCGGGCCATAAACACCCACTACCGAAACAATTCCGCCTTTTTTTACTGAGTTGATGGCCCACTGAAGAGCAGTTGCCGCACCGGCCTGCATCAGTGTTATTTTACCGGTAAAAGTTTGGAGTGCATTTCCTTCCGCTTCACAGCCTACGCAGTCTATGCAAACATCAGCGCCACACCAGTCGGTGATTTTTTTCAGAAATATCACCGGATCTTCCATTGATTTAAAGTTGTAGGCTTCACATTTTGCATAATTTCTGGCAAATTCCAATCTATAATCGATGTGATCGATTACAATTACCCGGGCTGCACCAAAAAACCAGGCACATCTCGCTGCCATAATGCCGATTGGTCCGGCGCCAAAAACAACTACAGTATCTCCTTCTTTAATTCCGCCCATCTCTGCAGCCTGGTATCCGGTAGGTACAACATCGGTTAGCAAAACGGCATCGTCAGGGTCCATATCGGGTGGAATTACGGTAGGACCTACATTGGCATATGGAACACGCACATACTCTGCCTGTCCGCCGTTAAAGCCACCGGCCGTGTGTGAGTATCCAAAAATACCTCCAACTGCAGTAGCCATAGAGTTAGATTCATGACAGTTTCCATAAAGACCCTGTTTGCAGAAGTTACACCTGCCGCAGGCGATATTAAATGGCACCAACACCTGATCGCCAATTTTTACATTAGTTACCAATGGTCCAATCTCTTCTATAACACCGATAAATTCATGTCCAAAGGTTGAGCCAACCCTGGTATCGGGTACCATCCCGTGATACAGGTGTAGGTCGGATCCGCAGATACAGGTACGGGTTACCCTTACAATCGCATCTTCCGGATGCAAGATTTCTGGCATTGGGCGCTGTTCAGTTCTGACCCTGTATGGGCCCCGGTAGTTCATTGCTAGCATATTTTCAGGTTTTGTTTAATGAAATGGTAAGTTCATCTAAGCTTCCAGGCGTAGGTATAAGCCGGAATTTATTTTTTAGTCCCGCCATTTTTTGGCTCACGGCCAATACCAGGTGATGTGCCGATTTTCTTGTTTTTTGCAGGTATTCGGGCTGCATTTTCTTTAAGCCTGTCGAGCTGATCCTGGTTGCCTGCACCGGCAACTATATCTTCTGCAGGTTTTTTTACAGGCGTTTTACCGGCATTTATGATTTCCGGGCCGCTATCGTTATGTTTTGTTTTCATGTACTTATGTTGACTGTTTTAAGACGGGATTTACGCTAAAATCTTAGCGGCGTTATGTAATGACAATGCGAAATGTTGAGATGATTTCCCGTTCCCATCATACTTGTTTTGCCTTCTACTGTTTATAAAACCTAAGCGCTTTTATAAAAGTTTAGGTGTTAATTACGTGTTTTCCCTGTGGTAAATACCTGAACGGATAATTTGATGTTTGGGTAAACAGTAGTTTATCAAAGGTATATTGCATCAACCCTGATCGTGAGTACGCCCTCTTTGAGATTTAGAAACTTTAGCCCGGTTAACCTGGCTTATTTACTAAACATTAATCGGTATGAAAAATTTCAAAAAAAACTTATGTATAAATCCGGCTATATGGCTGTTACTGGTATGTCTGCTGGCCTGTAACAGGGCTGATAAAAAATCCAGCCTCGAAAAAGATAGCGTGGCAGGCGATATGGCTGTAACTAACCGGATTGGCGGTTCTGAAACGTATGAAACCAAGCTTGATGAAGCGGCAGCTGATCACCTAACGCATATCACACAATTGCTGCTTATGGAATACCATCTTCTGGCACCGCACAAAGATAAAAGCAGAGCCGAAACGTCACCTGCGCTGCAACAGCTCCTGAAAATTAATCGCATCAGTTTTAAGCGAATCGAAGCTTATGCTGCGGTGAAGCGGGTAATACTTCCATCAGTACTGCTTGATGAGCAGCAGATCAGCTTAGACTCTTTGAAATCTTTATCAACCGCGAATAGCTTGAAGAGGCGTTTAAATCTTTTGAAAATTAATGGTACAACGCTTTTAAAAAGACTGCAATCGGCTGAAGATAACCGGGAGCAGGGTTTTAGAACCCTGATGAACGAAGAGTTCACTGATCAGCAGGAGAAAAACCTTATGATAAACTCACTTTAAATGTGAGCCTGGGTTATTTTTTCATGTCGCTTATGTTATTTCCACTGATAAAAATACCCGATTAACATCTGTTGATACCTAAATACCGGTAATGGCAAAACCGTTGATCCTTTTTGCTTGTTGCCACCCAAAATAGGATTGTTATGCAAGAAAAATATGCTCCCGTTCCCGGACGTTCTTTCCCGCTTGGTGCGGAATGGGATGGAAAGGGGACCAATTTTGCGCTTTTCGCAGAAAATGCCGAAAGAGTAGAACTTTGTTTATATGCTAATGCTGTAGAGGAGGAGGCCCGTATCGAACTTGTTGAACGTGACCACCATATTTTTCATTGTTATATCAAGGGAATGCACCCAGGACAGCTGTACGGCTACCGGGTATATGGCCCTTATGAACCCGAGAACGGTAAGCGTTTTAATCCGAACAAATTACTGCTAGACCCTTATGCAAAAGCTATATCCGGAGAAATGGTATGGGATGATGCGGTATTTGGATACCAGATAGGTGGAGCTGATGGTGATCTAAGTTTTTCCATGGCCGACAGTGGCCCCTTTGTGCCAAAATCGCTTGTAGCAGATTTAAATTACGATTGGGAAGGCGACACCTCACCGAAAATTCCCTATGGTCAATCGGTGATTTACGAATTGCACGTCAGGGGATTTAGCAATCTCAATCTTCACATACCCGAAAACCTGAGGGGAACCTATGCAGGTCTGTCACATCCTGCAAGTATTGAGTACCTTAAGTCTCTCGGAATTACCGCTATAGAGCTAATGCCCGTACATCATTTTATTTCAGATGGTTACCTGCAGGAAAAAGGCCTGAGTAATTATTGGGGGTATAATACCATTGGTTTTTTCGCACCTGAAGGAAAATATTCATCCTCTGGCACAAATGGTGAACAGATTGTCGAATTCAGGGATATGGTTAAAAACATGCACCGCAATGGAATAGAAGTCATTCTGGATGTGGTGTACAATCACACGGCAGAGGGTAACGAACAAGGTCCAACAGTCTGCTTCAGGGGAATAGATAATGAAACCTATTACCGCTTGGAAGAAACTCAAAAACGTTACTATACTGATTATACTGGAACCGGAAATACATTAGATACACGCCTGCCTGCCGTGCTCAGGCTGATTATGGACAGTTTACGTTTCTGGGTGGAAGAAATGCATGTAGACGGCTTCCGTTTTGATCTGGCTTCGGCACTGGCAAGGGGATCGGATGAGGTACAAACATTAGGAACTTTCTTAAATATTATTCATCAGGACCCGGTAATATCGCAGGTAAAACTCATCGCCGAGCCCTGGGATATTAACGAAGATGGTTACCAGGTTGGTCAATTTCCGGCGGGCTGGGCAGAGTGGAATGGCAAATACAGGGATAGCGTGCGCAGATTCTGGAAAGGAGATAAGCAAATGTTGGGCTGTTTTGCGCAGCGTTTTCTAGGTAGTCCTGACCTTTACATGCAGAGTTTCCGGCGCCCTTCGGCCAGCATCAATTTTATTACGGCCCACGATGGTTTTACGCTTCAAGATCTGGTCAGTTATAACGAGAAGCATAACGAAGCCAATGGGGAGGATAACAATGATGGCGAATCTAATAACGATTCCTGGAACTGTGGGGAAGAGGGGGAAACCAATAATGTAACCATTAACTTGCTGCGCAAAAAACAGAAAATGAATTTTATGGCTACACTGCTATTGTCTCAGGGTGTACCAATGATTGCCGCGGGCGACGAAATTTCGAAAACCCAAAAGGGTAACAACAATGCTTATTGCCAGGATAACGAAATTTCCTGGCTCAACTGGACCGAGGCTGATACCGTAATGCTGGAATTTACAAAAAAGCTGATCTTGCTCCGCCAGAACCATCCCAGCCTTTCGAGAAGGGAGTGGATTATGGATAAGCAGTTTGGGGCAGATGGCCTTCCACATATTGCATGGCTTTCGGCTACTGGCGAGTTAATGGACGATCAGAAATGGGAGTTAGATGACGAAAATACCTTAAGGGTTTTTCTACATGGTGAAGGCATTAGCGGAAAGGATAAAAATGGTACGGATATCATTGACAGCCATTTTCTATTAATTTTTAATGGGGGTGAATGCGAGACCTGCTTTAAACTTCCGGGCATCAGGTTTTCTCAAAAATGGAAAGTTGAGGTTTCTACGGCAGCAAAAGGAGTTGGAAAAGAAAAATTCTTAGCTGGTGAAGCGCTATGCGTAGAAGAAAAAAGCATTATCGTATTGAGGGCAATATTTTAACCACTGTTTAAAATGCAGTGCCTGCGGACTAGTTGTAACGCCATGTTCAATCACCAACGTTTGCAGATTGGAACTGTGTCTCATCAGGCTGTTAAACTGTGTAACATGTACCAGGATAACTGATGGATCTGTAACCATTATCAGAAAATAAAAGGAGTTTATTGGAACGGTAAGGGCATAATAACTGATTGAACAGTATAGCTTATAACACATTTGCCTGAGCATCTGTACCTTATGTCATCCCTGTTTGCGACAAAACAATCTCAACTCAATTTTGTTTTAATTGAATAACGTTAATATAATTTGTGCAGATCTATATCAATATTTTGAATAAAATATTGTTGAATTTATGGCCGATAAAAAAGAATACAAAGAAGCCGGGCAAAGCGCTTGGAAAGAGCGCCAGGCATTTTTGCTGCGGTTTAGTGATACCTTAAGGTCCTATAATAATCAGCACGATATTGGCAAGGCCGCGGTTGAAATGCTGGCTAAAGAACTAGCGCTTGACCGATGTTATTGCGCAATGATTTCGCTTAGCAAAGACCAGGCAGCTATTTTATATCAAAGCGGCAATTCGTTAATTCCGCCTATTCCCTGTACACTTTCGCGGGCGAACTTTCCTGAACCGCTAATGCAATCGATTGATGGTCCGTTCCTCGTCAATGATACGGTTGCAGACGAGCGGTTAACTGCTGTTGATCGGGAATCTTTCGCCGCAATTTCATTTCGCGCGGTAGCAGCCTGTACAATACGCCGTGGTAAAAAAGATCCTGTATGGTCGCTGGTTGCCACCCAGTCGGTACCCAGAAACTGGACGGCAGTTGACATCATGTTGCTTGAAGAAGCGGCCGAACGACTGTATGGTGCCATTGAAAATGCCCGGGCTTTAACGGCTTTAGCTGAAAGTGAAAAAAAGTACCGTACGCTCTTTAATTCTATTGATGAATGTTTTTGTATCATTCAAATGATATTCGACGAAAACGGGAAGCCTGTCGACTATCTCGTTCTGGAAGCCAATCGCGCATTGTATGAGTTGACCGGACTTACAGATGTAATCGGAAAACGGATGCGCGAACTGGCACCTGCGCACGAACAGTTTTGGTACGATAAATACGGTGAAATTGCCCTAACAGGTGAGCCGGCACGTTTCCAGCACGAAGCCGATGCCTTGAACAGGTGGTACGATGTTTATGCGTTTCCTATGGGTAAACCACAAGAGCTGAAGCTTGCCGTCTTATTTAAAGACATCACCGAGCGTAAACATGCAGAAAAGCGGCAGGTTTTTCTCTTGCGTCTTAGTGATGCTTTGCGGCCGTTAGCTGACCCGTTCAGCGTGCAAAACACCGCTATGGAATTGCTGGCTAAATGGTTAGGCGTAATGCATGCCAGTTATTTTGAGATGGAGGGGGATGGGGATTCCTTCCATGTGGCCGGACATTTTAAAGATCAGGCCAAAGACTTGCCTCAGCGTATGCGTTTATCAGATTTCTCCGATTCGTTGGTAGCAGCTTATCAATCCGGACGTACCGTTGCCGTTAACGATACGGGTATAACCGGCGAATGGGTAAAATCGCCTGAAACCTATGCCAGGATAGGAGTAGCTGCCTGGGCGGCTGTTCCGCTTTTGAAGCATGGAAAGCTGGTGGCCTGGATTGGCGTAAATTCAAATAAACCCAGAGTGTGGAGCGAGGTCGATCTTCAAACCCTGAATGATGTTGCCAAACGCACATGGGATGCGTTGGAGCGGACAAGGGCAGAACAGGCCCTGCGCGATGCAGAACTAAAATATCGCACTCAGCTTGAAAACGACGTAAAAAAGCGTACCAGGGAGTTACAGGAAAGTAGGGACAGCCTGCAGACGATTTTCGATGAAAGGCTCAAAGCTGAAGAAGAACGCAATAAAACCTATTTGTTGCTACAGAAATCGGAAGAAACCGCCTCATTGGGTAGTTGGGAATTTAATCGCCTTACAGGTCAGTTAACCTGGTCTGACGGGATGTACCGGCTGTTTGATCTTAACAATACCACGCCCGTCACACCGATTATTTATTTGAAATACACCGTGGAAAAAAGCCTGGCCAAAGCCGAAAAAGTAATTCAATATATTCAAAACAGTGATGCGGATTTTGAAGAAACGTTGGAAGTCTACATTTCCGGTAAGAGCAAAGTGCTGCGCATTAAAGGAACTATAGTGAGGAACGGCCAGGGCGATATTGAGCGTGTGTTAGGGGTGGATCAGGACATTTCGGAGATGCGCGGAGCGGAAGAAAAAATAAAAAAAATGGAGCAGGAGCAGCAATTGCAGATATTTCGGACTTCACTGAGTACTTTGGAAGAAGAACGGCATAGAATATCCGAAAGTTTACATAACGGAATCGGCCAGTTGCTTTATGGTATAAAGATCAATATGTCCAGCTTTCGCCATGGCATTTCCGAGGAGGAGTTTAATCAAAACAAGGCCTATATCAATGAACTGCTAACACAGGCTATCGTAGAAACGAGACGGGTTTCTCATGAACTGATGCCGACTACACTTGAACAATTCGGACTGAAAAGCGCTATTGATGATATTTGCAGACAACTATCGGGCGAAATTGAATTCAATTGCCATATTTCTGTACAGCATAACAGGTTGGAAAAATACATGGAACTGGCTGTTTACCGCACTACGCAGGAATTAATGACTAACGTAGTTAAACATGCAAAGGCGACTGCATGCGAGGTAATGATCATCATCGGTACCGATCAGGTAAAAATAGTTGTGAGCGATAACGGAAGGGGAATGCCACAAGAATCAGAAAAAGCTGACGGGATAGGCATGGCATCCATTCGCAGTAAGATTGAATTACTGGATGGCCGCCTCACCATTGCCTCCGAACCTGGTAAGGGAACACACATAGAAGTAATTATTCCTCATCAGGGGTTAACCCAAAAACCAGGCAGGTGATGATTAAATTAATGATTGTAGAAGACAATGAGGTTGTTCGCCAAGGGCTTTCACACCTGCTTGCTGCAGAGGCTGGCATTGCCATTGTTGCTGATGCCCAAAGCGGGGCGATTGCGCTGGAGAAGTTGGAGAGCGGTATTTGGGTTGATGTGATGCTGATAGACTGGAATATGCCCGGCCTATCAGGTGTTGACTTAACCAGACGTGTAAAACTGCTGATGCCTCACATTAAAGTTATTATTTTAACCATGCATAGCAAAGATGAATATAGGATGCAGGCAATTAATGCCGGAGCCTCTGCCTATGTACTAAAAGATCTTGCAATTGAAGATCTGGCCAAAATTATTCGCGAGGTTTATGCGAAATGCAGCTGATATATATATCGCGGTTTTCGCTATTACAGTTTACCTTTACCTCGTCCTAATCTTGTATAGTCCACAACAGGTCATTTGTCTGGTAGCCAAGATCCTTTGCTTTTTTTAAATAATTTGCTTTTACCCCGTCAGGAATTTGTTTTGTTCGGGATAGTATCCAAAGATAGTCCAGGTTATTTCCGGCGATAAGGGCGTATTGGTAGTCCTTATCAATTTCAATTACATTATAACCAGCATAGAAAGGGCCAAAAAATGAAACTTTTAACCGGGCTTCGTCATTACCTTTCACAAATTTGGCTTTTCCAATGCTCTGCTTCCATTTCTTTTTAACCATATCATACCCTTTATTGTCTACCTTGATAGAGCCATCGTCATTTTTTGAATAGGTTGCGGTTACACTCTTCAGGTTTTTTTCAAATTTAAAATCCATTCTGGCAATTTCGTACCAGGTACCCAGGTATTTATCCTGATCAAATGGCTTAACCGCTGTTGCTCCATTTGGAATTGAAACCTTACAACTGGTATAGGCTGCTGCCAGGATGGCCAATGTGGCGAACAAAAGTGTATTTCTATATGTTTTTTTCATGATGGTCATTTTAAATAAGCCCAACAAATACGAAGCGCAAATGTTTTGACATGCGCAAAGCGGAAATGGATTTACTCCGGTTTTACTGCATTTTTTGAGCGCCTGCATTTTTGACTGCAATAGATTACCTCGTCCCAGTTTTTTGCCCATTTGGCGCGCCACATGAAGGGGCGGTTACAAACCGGACAGTTTTTTTCAGGAAGATGCTGTTTTTTTACACCTTTCATACAGGTTTAAGAGACAATTTTTTTGATCATGCCATTAAAAATAAAATAATGGAAGGGTAGCACGGCATACCAATACAATCGACCGGCTAACCCAAGTGGCCTGAAAGTAGCTGTTTGATAAACACAATCATCCACTATTTTAAATTCCAGCCAGGCTTCACCCGGTAATTTCATTTCAGCATATAACAATAAGCGGCTTTCCTCGGTATTGGAATAAATTACCCTCCAGAAATCCAGCCGTTCACCTGTACTGATGGCTGTTGGATTTTTTCTTCCACGGTTGAGTCCCACGCCACCAAATAATTTATCCAGGAAACCCCGGAAGTTCCAGAGCCAATTTGCATAGTACCATCCCGATCGTCCGCCAATGGCAAATATTCTTGCTGTAGCTAATTTCCGGTCTTTGGTATGAGCTGATTTTCGATCTACAAACACGCCATTTTTTGGCACTGCGAGCAGCTTTTTGATCATCTCTTTCGAATAAGTTTTTCCCATCGCATCGTACCAGCTTGAGAGCACCATATTTTGCTCGATCTTTTGGAAGGCCAGTTCAATAGCTTGCTTGTATGGGATCAATTTGATGTCGAGTTCATCTGCTAAATGATTGGGATCTGCCACGACATCTATATGCATGCTGTCTACAAGGTTCCGGGCAAGACTATAAGAGGTTGATGTGACGAAATACAACCAGTAAGACGAGAGCCTGGGTGTCATAACCGGTACAATGAAAATGCGTCTTTGCAGCTTCCTAACGGCTGCAAACTGTAACAACATCTCTTTGTAGCTTAATATATCGGGGCCATAAATATCATAATGTTTACCAAAGGTGAATTCTTTTAGCAGCACTTTGAAAAGGAATTCTATTACGTTGCGGATGGCAATTGGCTGGCATTTGGTATGTAACCACTTAGGTGCAACCATAACCGGCAACTTTTCTACTAAATCTCGTATAATTTCAAATGACGCACTACCAGAACCCACAATTATTCCGGCCCTCAATGTAGTGAGGGGAACTTTGCTTTCGCCCAGCAATTGTTCCACTTTTTTGCGTGAGGCCAGGTGTTTTGAAAGTTCAGTGCTGTTTACGATCCCGCTCAGGAATATAATTTGCTTTGCCGAAGTTTCGCTAATTGCCTTTGAAAAGTTTCGGGCAGACTTTGCCTCACTATCGCTAAAGTCTTTGTTTCCGCTCATTGAATGGACAAGGTAGTAAGCTGCATCGATGTCTGTTGGAAGTGATCGCAAACTTTCAGGTTTCATGAGGTCAGCTTCGATAACGGTGATCTTAGCATGACGGCTAAATTTGTTCTGGTCGAAGCGTGCTGCATTTCTAACCAGGCAAAAAACAGTATGACCCTGTTCTAAAAGAACTGGAAGCAATCGCTGAGCAATATATCCGGTTGCTCCGGTGAGTAGTATTTTCAAACCGTAATTTTAATGTGAAGAACATTTAACTGCATGTTATGTTTGCCAGATAGCAAGATAACTTAAAAAGGGCTTGATACAAAATTAAGAACTCATGAATATATTTCTGAGAAACATGAATCGACATCGGTTAAAATCATAAATTGTTTATTGTCAATTACTTATTGTGTTGGACATTTCAACCGACCCGGAACATGCATTAAGCGTAATTAGCTGGAATTTTTTGTCGGTCGTACAAATAGCACATGGCCTCTTTCACAACTTGTACCGGCTTTTTAGGGTTGAAACCTAATTCTGTCCGGGCTTTGGAAATATCAAAATCTTGCTGAAGTCCGGAAAACATGGCAATGTCTTTGGTGGTAAGCAAAGGTGTTTTTCCGGTTAGCTTACTTCCAATTTCCATCAGCCATGAAATGATAAAAAGTATGGGTTTTGGAACAGCTGCCGGTAATTTGATTTGCAGTTCCGGGAAAAGTTCCTGGGCAATTTTGGTAGTTTCCTTTATCGACATGCATTTTTCGTTTGCCAGAATATACCGTTCGCCATTCCTGCCTTTTGTAGCGGCAAGGTAGCAGCCTTCGGCTACATCTTTTACATCAACCCAATTCAGGGTAATATTGGTTTCAACTGGAATTTCTTTTTTCAGGATGAGGCTGATGATGTTGTAGGAAACATTTAGTGGCTCAAGTGCTTCGCTGCCTATCATTGCAGAAGGTAACACAGCAACCAATTCGATATGATGTTTTTTAGCCAGCTCAAACGCCAGTTTTTCGCCGTCATTTTTTGAGTTGTAGTACAGATCCCTGCGGTCTGGATTGTAACCATTGCTTTCTTTTGCCGGAAGTGTGGCATAATCCAACGCCGCAATCGAACTTACATACACAATCCGCTTTACACCTGCTTCGGCGGCTGCTTCAACCATATTTTTTGTCCCAAAAAGGTTTACATCGTAGATATCTTTTTTCGGGTTTTTAGCCCATAGCTTAAACATTGCGCCTACCGCATAAAATGTTTCCACATCCCGCAATGCATTGATCAATGACTGTTTGTTGGTAATGTCGGCCTGCACTACTTCGCATGTTAATCCTTTAAATGCTTCTTTATTTTCGATATTGCGGACTGAAGCCCGTACGGGAATGCCCTTTTCAATCAGTAATCTGACCAGGTTATTGCCCAGGTGACCGTTTGCGCCGGTAACCAATGCTAAATTCTTTTTTGCCATCTTTTAGTATTTGAAATGATAGCACAAAATTCGGCATGGTTTTTTCAAATCCGGTTCGCAAATGTTACCTAATGAATTTTTTTCGAATCCTGCTCAGGCTTTTGGGGTTCATTCCAAGAAAGGAGGCAATATACTGCAAAGGGACATTCTTTAAAATATCCGGATAGTCTTGCATCAATTTCTGATAGCGTTCTTCGGCACTTAGGGTTGCCAGTTCTTTTGAGCGGTTGTTGTTATAAGCAAGTGATTTTTGAAAAACCGATATGCTGAAATCCTTGAACAACATGCTTTGTTGTGTTAATGTATCCAGGTTCCTTTTGGTAATTCTCAACAATTCGCAGTCCGTAATGCATTCAAGGTTTTCGTTTGATTTCGTCTGATCGGTAAAGTGGAAGTAAGAAGTAATAAAACCTGGTGGGCAGTTGATATGGGTGGTAACTTCTTCCCCGCGTTCATCATAGTGGAAAAGTCTTAGAAAGCCAGATACCACAAAGTATAGGTAACCTGGAACTTTTCCCTCTTTTTCAAGGATGTGGCCTTTTGTGAAAAGTACAGCTTCAAAATATCGCCTGCATAAGGCCGTATCGTCTGATGTTATATCTGCAGATAGAAGTTTAAATAATTTCTCGTACATGTTACAAAGTTAGAAAATCATTTTCCCGCCGTCATCTGGTTGCAATGGTCATTCGGCTTTTTGAATTTCCATGTTTTTCTTCTGGTCAATCAGCCACTTTCTGCAGGGAAATCACTTTTAACTTTTCTCTGTTAGTTCTAGCTCTTTCTGCGCATGCCTAAGCGTTTATGTTTGCCACGGAAGCACGAAAAACAAGGAAAAATTTTAATCTACTCCGTGATTTCTGTGTTTCCGTGGCTAATTAATTTTTGAACGTGTTTTAAAAGCAATATCCCTGCCACTTTCGGCTGTAGATTAGCATTTAATGATTAAAATTAGGATCTTGTAATAATAATTCAGGCCGAAATCTCCTGTATGTTAATTTTGTTGAATATTCTGAACATATTTTTTAGGCTTCTTGCCGATGTGCTTTTCAAATACCCTGGTAAAGTGACCAAGGTTTTCAAAACCCATTGCATACCCGGCTTCAGAAACCGAAAGTTTCTCTTCGCGCAAAAGACGTGCGGCTTCTTTCATCCGGAGGTGTTGGTAATAATCATAAATACCCATTCCGAATACCTGCTTAAATATTCTGCGGAGTTTAAATTCGTTCATGCCGGCAGTCTGTTTTAATTCAGCTATCGTATTGAAGCTGCTCAAGGAAGATACAATTTTGTCCCTTACATGGTAAACCGCTTTTATTTCTTTTGCATCTAATTTCAGATTTTCAGCGCTTTCCCGTTTCTTTAAACTTTCAAACAGGTAAAATAGCAACTCCATTGCCTTCATTTTATAATAAAAGCTTTTCAGGTTGGCGGGTTCCTCTTTTTTTGATATATCATTAACTGTTCGTAAAATATCATCTGTCATCAGTTCTTCTATCCAAAAACTGTTAGCGCGATCAAACAAATAGTCAAAGTAGTCAGCCTCTTCCTTTAAAAAATCCTTCAAAAATTGGGCACTAATGCTAACGGAAACATGTGATACCTGGGTGTTCTTTTTAAATTGTAACGTTTGGCTGATCGTATACGGAAAGATGCGTACGTAAGGAGGCTCCGTGGTGTTATTCTTTTTGCGATTCTCCGTTTCTTTGTTCCCATGGTTTTCAAGGATATTATGAAATATAATTCCGATGCCTTCAACCAGATCAGACTGGCCGGTTACACGGGTAAAATCTTCTTTCACAACAAATGATCCGAAGTGCATTGCCATGTCAGGCAGAAAAGTTATTCCTTTGAATGAGGTGACCTCAAAATTCTGCAGTACATTTTCCACGACCAATCCGAGCTTGTTGGCGAACTGCTGCATATCGCTGTCAACATATTCATTTTTTGTATCGCTCATATTTTTCGACTAAAAATGATAGTTTATCGATTATTTTACTCGTAAAGATACGATTAGTTTTGTGGTGAATAAAAAGCTACATAAAAATTAATTTTAAAAAAGAGATGAAAAAACAGGTGTTGATATCGGGTGCCAGCTTTGCGGGCTTAACGCTGGCCTATTGGCTAAATAAATTTGATTACGAAGTTACGGTAGTGGAATTAGGGAAAGATCTGAGAACAGGCGGTTCACCAATAGATGTACGTGGTGCCGCTTTGGATATCGCCCGGGAAATGGGCATTTACGAGCAGATCAAAGCCAATGAATTTGTTCATACGGACGAAATCGTTGACGCGGAAGGAAAAACATTGGTACACTTTGCCATTAATACCTTGCCAGAATACCTGGGCGATATCGAGATTCACCGTGGTGATCTGGTTGAGATTATTTACAACGTTATTCCTAAAAACGAAGTAAATATCATGTTCAGCAACAGCATAACTGCATTGGTCCAGCAAGATGATCACGTAAAAGTATCCTTTGAAAAAGGTGACGATAAAATTTACGATCTGGTGTTTGGTGCTGATGGTACGCATTCTATGGTGCGAAAACTTGTTTTTGGTCCGGAAGATGACTTTAAAAAGTTTTTGGGTGTGTATTTTGCATTTGCAACAGCTGACCATATCCAGACGGGACGGCCAAAATCCACTGGTATTGTATATCGCGAGCTGGGAAAACAGGCGGTCATCTTCCAGTTTAAAGCGGCTGCAAATGCTATTCTGGTGTTCCGGGCACCGCAATTAAATTGGGACTACCGTGACCGCGACCGGCCAAAGCAAATCCTGAAAGATTATTTCGGCGGGAATGATCACTGGAAACTTCCGGAAATTTTAGATGCCATGCTGGATGCTGATGACCTTTATTTCGATGAGGCCTGTCAAATCAAAATGCCCTCATGGACAAAAGGTCGGGTAGGTCTGATCGGTGATGCCGCCTATGCCCCAAGTTTTTTTACGGGTATGGGCACCAGTCTGGCTATGCAGGGCGCAAGCATGTTGGCGAAGGAATTACATCACAACCAGGATCATCAAACTGCTTTCGCTAAATATAATAATGGTTTCAAACCTTTTGTAGAAAGCGTTCAGGAAAGGGTTAATGATTCACTCAAAATTCAGCTACCTGCAACCGAAGAGGAATTACAAGCTTCTTTTGCGGCCTGGAAAAATGATCAGTAAACACTTCGTTAAAGCGGTTTTTTACGGTAGAATCAGTGGCTCGTTGTTAATGAAATGCCTGCCAGGTATCAATTGGCAGGCATCTTTAATTATATCATTGGATGAATTGTTTGACAGTAGGTTAGTCTTTACAGAATCATCATTATTTCAATGCTGATTATCTGATTAACTGTGATCTTTTGTAATAATAACGCCGGAATCGAAGCTATAGTGCGCCTGGAAAATTATACCTCAAATCCTGATCTTTTAATGGATTTGGCAGCTATTTTTGGAGAAAGATCAATATTTTCGAACATACAAGTATGGAATTCAATCCGCATAATCACATTATTCAGCTTTGTATGCAGGGCATGCAGAATGAAGAAACAGGTAATTTTGAAGCGGCGGTCCAGCTATTTCTTAAGGCCTGGAGCGAAGCAACAAACAACTTTGAAAGGTTTATTGCCGCTTGGTTCGTTGCCAGGAGGCAGTTAAAAAATGCCGAGAGGTTAAAATGGTATGAAATTGCATTGGAACTGGCCTTCAGTGTGGATGATGAAACAGTCAGGGCCGCCTTTCCGTCGCTGTACCTGAACATCGCCGATTGTTACCAGGCACTGGGTGACATTGATCGGGCAAAGCATCATCAGGCCATGGCATTGGCATCAGTTAGTCAGCCCGCTGATGGTGGTCCTTTTTATCACGGCACCAGAGCAAGCCTGAAGGTAGGTGATCTGCTGACTGCCGGATATTCATCCAATTACCAATCGGATCTCATTATGAACCATATTTATTTTACGGCTTTGGTAAATGGCGCAGGCCTCGCAGCTGCTTTGGCCAAAGATGACGCCCCGGAACGTGTTTATATTGTTGAACCTATGGGCAGTTTTGAGGATGACCCTAATGTTACTAACAAAAAGTTTCCGGGTAACCCGACCCGTTCTTATCGTACTAAAGAACCACTTAAAATAGTTGGCGAAGTAAGTGAATGGTTAAGGCAAACGCCTGAACAGCTACAGCAATGGCGCGAAAAACTGGCTGCCAACAACGGAGAGATTATTAATTAAGGCGAAGCTGGAGGGCAACCGGAAATCTCGTCTGGCAGGTTTGGCTTCGCCGCTTCTCTGGCATGCAAAACAATCTTTCATCCCATGCTGTTAAGGTAAATAACTAACTACTGTTATATCATTATTAATGCGATCAGACAAACTTTATCAGCAACGAGAATCTGAACGTGGCAGTATCAGAATAACTGAAATATGAACCCAAAATATCTCCTTACCGCTATTGTGATTTTTATGATGCCGAAGTTCATTCTGGCACAGACTGCCCAAAAGCCTTACTCTATATTTTCGCCCGTACCGAAAGAAAAACTCCGGGAAATGGAAACAGATCGGCCAGACGTTACCGAATCTGCCATTACGGTGGATGCCGGCCATTTTCAGTATGAAAGCGACCTGTTCGCTCTGGAACGCGAGCGATCGGAATCTTCCTCACAAAAAACGGTAACGATCAATAGGGCTAACCTTAAAATGGGTCTTACCGGCAGCATATCCCTGCAGGTGGGCATTGAAACCTACACCTGGCAAAAAGAAAGAGATAATGAAACAGGAGAAGTTGAGAATAGTAAAGGATTTGGCGATATAAATCTCCGGCTTAAACAAAATCTGATCGGGAATGATAAAGGCAATTTTTCAATGGCATTACTGCCCTATGTTACATTGCCGACAGCAGCATTTGGTAACAGCAAACTTGAAGAGGGGCTTATTGTGCCCATGCAAATTAAATTACCATCAGACTGGAAAGTTGGCACGCAGGTGGAGCTTGATCATTTAAAAGATAATTCTGGCGACCAAAAGCATGTGGAATACCTTCAGTCGCTAACAGTTAGTCACGAGATCAGGAAAAACATTACCGGTATAGCTGAGACTTACTTTACCTACGATTTTAAACAACATCATTATTCAAACTTTTTTAATGCTGCGGTCCAGGTAGAAATCGCACATGATGTAAAAATTGATGGCGGTGTTAATTATGGAATCCAAAAAGATGCGATGAAAAAATACTTTCTTGGCATAGCCGTCCGGATTTAGTAAGCCAAAATAATTAAACAGGAATCTGCGAAAACAGCCACTTCCCGTATATACCCTAACGCAATACCTATTATTCATCGAGTCTTTATATATCTTCCCTTATATGCCACTAAATCCTACCATGAGTACTGACTTGACTATAGGCTTTTCCGTGTTTCGTGTAAAAAAAATAAAAAGATTCATGTAAAGAAAATACAAGGTTCGTGTAATAATTAGATTTATGTATTTGAAGGTTTGAAACCGATAGCTAAGTTCGCACCATCCACTTATGGCGCTCTCACAGGTTTGAAAAAATCATTAAAAATTTATCATGCTTTGTGGTAGCTGTCCGGCTTAAACAAAAACGTAAATCTAAAATGAAAAAACAATCTCAATTAGTTAAGTCATTTGGCTTAATCTTCTCTCTGCTAATTAGCACAGCAGTAATCATTGCATCCTGCAAAAAGAATTATGCTGAAAATGAAATCACCGGTCTGGCTGACCTTAAAAACTGGGAGACAAAAAACTTCAATCACAACGCACTCTTATTTAATAGTTTGAAGCCAGACTGGAATAAGGTTTTTGTCAATGATCAGGGGAAACAGGATGTATATGAAGTAGAGGTGATCAACAAAGAAAAACTATTTTTATCGATGGGATTCGCTAATCCTTCGAAAGTCGATTCAATTGCCGCGCAAAGTAAAATTAAAATGCTTTTCTTTAAGGATAAGCAAAGTGGTAAAATTACAGGCGGTTATTACATGGTTTCCATTTCGGATGAAAACCCGCATTATAAACAATACAGTTCGTTGACCGGCGCCGTATATTACTATGGGGCAAACGGATATTTTATCAATGGATATCTTTATGAACAGGGGAAGGCCATAAGCGCTATCAAAGGCGCGAATGCTGAAGCGTATAGAGCATCATTGAATGAAAGATCTCGCCTGCCAGGGATTGGACGCGGCAAATTACAATTGGCGGCGGCACAGAATTGTTATACTGACGTTTCCCCGGTATATGGAATGAGTTGTATCACCGTTGAAACTTATACCGAATGCACTCCCTATGTGAAGGGATACAACTATACAACGGTTTGTACAGACGTACCGGTAGTTGGTGATGGAGGAGGTGTTGATGGATCAGGATCGGGAGGATCAGGGGGTGGCGGCTCAGGCGGCGGAAGCGGCTCTGGCAGTGGTACTGCACCTAGTTCTTCCGATATTACAAATGAGCTTAAAGCCTATCTTTGTGCTCAGGAACTGGTTGAAAAAATGAAGACATTGAACACTGATATTGCAAACCTTATTAAGAATGCATTCGGAAAAAATGATTTGGTAAATATAAATTTCAAGGCAGACCCTTCTTTAGTGGGCACAACAGTTGATGGAAAGAATTTAAGTGCGGCTATTGCGGGTCCAACTGCCACCTATCAGGTTGGAATAAACCCTGACATATTGAATAAATCGACCAAAGAATACATTCTTGCTACATTGTATCACGAAGCCCTCCACGCTTATTTTGCAGAAAAAAAGAGGGCTTTGGCTAATCAGCCTGGAGAGTTTGAGAGACAATTCCTTGGGATTGAAGTAAATGGCGGAAGGCTTCTACAGGTTGTTGACCAGGATCATTGGCCAATGGGATATGATAAGTTCTTGAGAGGTATTAAGGACGCAATACTTTCCTATAATCCCTCGTTTAACGCGGACAGGGCAATAGCTATTTCCAAGACAGGTATAGTCGGCCTTACTCCGTCTGAGGCCAATATAAATAAACAAGAGAGAGATACTACAGATCCCAACAACCCAGGGGCAACTGGAACAAAATGTGGCTCTGAAAATTAAATATTACCAACTACGATATGAAAAATTATTTTAATACATTACTGCTGGTTATAATCTTAGGCTTAACTCCACTATGCTCCAACGCTCAAAAAACATCTTCAATACCTGATTGGGAAAGAAAAATCCACAAGGTTCTCGCAAATGACAAATCTCATGCTGTAATAAAAGATAGCATCGCGTTATACTGTTTCAATGTTAAACTGGAAATTGTAAAAAATAAAACAGGGAAGCCAGAAATAGGCCGTATGGTCGCCAGCGATAATCTGTTTTACAAGATTTTCCCCAACTATAACGAGCTTAAGACTATTGACTATAGAACTCTTTTGGGAGTTAAAAGACAAGCAACACTGGTCATCCCAGTCATAATATACAATACATCCAAGACTGCATCAAGCAAATATAACAGGCAAGGAGAAGTTGCGCTTATAAGCCTTGAAACTGCCGCAAATACTACCGCCAGGGCCTTCTCGTTTATTGACAACGCATCAGGATCAGGATCGCAGAATTATGTCTTTGCAAATCCCCGCGTGATTCATGTTATCAATAAAAATGATAAAGAACCAATTACATCAAAAAACTAAGTCAGAATTTGTTTGAAGGAATTTCACGATAAATATTATTAAGTAATTAAAATGAAGAAGCTTTACCCAGGGAGGGATGCTGCTTCATACAGTAAAGGATATAGCATTCCAGCTATAAGTTCATATTTGAATTTTCCGCTTTCTTGGCAAGATGCTTTTAATCATTCTAATATTCTTCGTTTCCTTGTTAGGTCAAATGAGATTTTGACAGAAGACGTCCAACGCATAAGAGTTCTCAAGATACCTTAACTAAAACCCGTGCCAATTAATAGTACGGGATAATTTTTCAATTTGTAACCTATTTAAACCGTGCTAACTACTATGTACAGACGCAAAAAAAATATCAGAAGCTCTTTTAACGAGAGAATTCTACTTTAAGATACTTTCTTTCAAATTGCTGATCATGCGCTTAATTTCGTCCAGACCTGTTTCTGGAGCAGGCAATTCTTTAGTATGATAGCTGTGAAACTGCCAAATCTCCAGCACCTCATTAACCTCAACTGCATAGGGCTGGTACGCTTTATTCAAAGATTCTAACAACAGAGTTTTATCTCCCTGCACTGTTACAAGTTTGAAAACAAAATCATTGGTCCCATTGAGGATTACTATGCACGCTGTTTTTGGCTTTATTCCCGTCCAGTCCTCAACGAAACTTGCAATCACATCACTACCCTCCGGTATAGGTAGCATGGAATCTCCTACAATAGGGAACATCCGGTAGCTCTTGCCCGTTGGCAAATTGGGCAAGTTAACCTTGGGCAGTGCAGCAATAAACTCCGGATCATTGTAGCCGGCCATATATCCGACTTTAGCTTTTACCGGTACATACTCCATGTTTTCTTTCTCGGTTTTATCCACTGTGATAGCCAGAACACGCACTTTTCCGCCTTGGAGGTATTTGCTTATGGGTGGGAAAAATATATTTTAAAACAAAAAACCTTTCACTTCTGAAAGGTTTTTATTCGATTTTTTTGTTGTACTCGGGGCGGGAATCGAACCCGCACGCCTTTGAAAGCACAGGATTTTAAGTCCTGCGTGTCTACCAGTTCCACCACCCGAGCATTAGCCGCTGCCGATCTCCATCGGCTTGGTTAACTTAAAAATAAATGCCTTCTGGTAGGAAGGCATTTGGAGCGAAAGACGAGATTCGAACTCGCGACCCCGACCTTGGCAAGGTCGTGCTCTACCAACTGAGCTACTTTCGCAAAATTAACACATATGTTGTGTTCCTTTGGGGTTGCAAATATAGAAATATAAATATCACTGTCAAAAAATAATTTATTTTTTTTGCTTTAATCAGTGTTTCCAGTGGTTTTTTATGGCGTATATCACAGAAATCAGTTGATTCAATTTTGATTTTAATTCTGTAAATTTGAAGATTATCAGCTAGTTGCAAGCGGCATAGTCAGCTCAGACGAAAAAAAATCCCTCAGGTAAAAAAATAAAAAAAATATATGGCTGTTCCTGTTATTGTTGATGTAATTCAATATTAACTTTTTTCAGCAAGGATGAAAATCAAAGAAATTTACTTTTTGTGGTGATAGCTGGAATAACATTGCCCCGGGAATTTAAATATTGATGGCTTGCAGATACAGGTTATTGACGATAAAGCAGCGGTTCACCATCCGGATAAACGGCGATTGAATAGTAAAAACTTTTATTAACTTACTCTGTTTTATGGATTGCGCTGAATGATAGCTTTGTATTTTCGGTTTCGGCTGGATATGTCAGGCTTATTTATTAAAGCACATCAGATTAGTTGCCGAATGAAAAGACGAATAGATGCATTCCTCATGATAGCAGTATGCGGGCTTTTGGCCTGTAATGCTAAAACAGCACAGAAGCAAGATTTGGTAAAGGTGAGCCCGGCGCTGCAAAAGCCGGTTGCCGGACAAAAACGAAATAACCGTGGTGAACACATTGACCGGATGACTTTTGTAGAATATCTGGATGATGGTGATTATTTTCAGATCTTAGCAAAGAAAGGCGATAGTACCATTGTGTTGATCAATGAAGCGGATAACACCAGAAACTTGAATCGTGGAGATAAGATACAGGTTACCTGGAAAGACGGTACGGTTACCGTTCCCGGAGATCAAGAGGCCGAAATGCCTGCCAGGTTGCTGGTCTCTGTAAAGAGAACGGCCGACGGACCGGTAACGGCCTTCAGAAATAACTATGGTAAAAAAATAAAATATACCTGGTCTACCGAAGAGGAATTTACTTCATCATACCTTGACAAGATTTATCGCTTAACAGAATATTACCTCACCCAAACCAAAAACCCTTTACTGCGGGCGGCCATAAAAAAACGGGAGGAACTGACTTATTCTATCGAATCGGCAGAAAGGAACGGTGAGCGCTACAGGGTAATTGGTATTGCACCTATAGGACCAAACGGCAGCAATATTGTTCAGTGGCTTTATGTTGAAGAAGAGAAGGGCAGGGTTTACGAATACGATCTTCCCGGGGATAAACTGGTTGCATTTGATTGACTGAATTTAAACTGATTTACAGAAGTAATGACCAAACTTATTTTAAAATATTGGATCATAGATTTACTGGCAGGCTTTGTTTTATATGTAGCCTACATCATCACCATTATGAATTCATCAGCTTCGGGTAACGGCCTGGAGGCTACTATTCTTTATTTTGCAGATATCGTTTTAAACATTGGTTTTTCGTTGTTGTACCTGGCTGCAGCGGTCATTTGTTCTTTCACGGTTCTTTTAAATTTTATTCGGGAAATCAGGAATAGTTCCTTTTTTTCGTGCCTTAGCTTTTCAGGTGCGCCGGTTTTGCTGATCGGGCTGTTTATTGCCAGTTTATCAATGGATGGTTATCATTATAGCAAAAATGTAATGACCAAACTATGGATCTTTGCACTGCTTTATCCGTGTATCACCACGATTTTATATGTGCGGTTTAGAAAGCAGTACAGAAACTCAATAGCATTTCCGGTAAAGCGCGTCAGCTGAGCGTTAGGATTCAACTACAAAAGTGATTAAAAACAAAAAACCTTTCATTTCTGAAAGGTTTTTATTCGATTTTTTTTGATGTACTCGGGGCGGGAATCGAACCCGCACGCCTTTGAAAGCACAGGATTTTAAGTCCTGCGTGTCTACCAGTTCCACCACCCGAGCATTAGCCGCTGCCGATCTCCATCGGCTTGGTTAACTTTAAAATAAATGCCTTCTGGTAGGAAGGCATTTTGGAGCGAAAGACGAGATTCGAACTCGCGACCCCGACCTTGGCAAGGTCGTGCTCTACCAACTGAGCTACTTTCGCATTTACAAAACTGATGTTGTTGTTTCGTTTTGGTGATGCAAATATAGGCAGATTTATATATCTGTCAAGGGATTTTTTATTAAAAATTTAATATTTAATTTAAATTGCTGGCTTTCAGTACAAGTAAAATTAAATCAGTTTCAAATCCTTTTGCCTGAAGGTAGCTCATCAGCTTATTTTTCCGCTTAAACGGATCACTTTCACCCAAACTTTGTGCTTTTTTTATTGCTAATTTTTCTATCGTCTGTAAATAATCATCTTCATCGATACTGTAAATTGCTTTTTGTAAAATTTTATCGGGAACACCTTTCAATTTCAAACCCTGCTTTATTTTTATCCGGCCCCAATGTTTGATGTTAAATTTGCCCGATGCATAATGTTTGGCAAACCTTTCTTCATTTAAAAAATTGTTGATGATCAGGTCGGTAATAATTTCTTCCAGTTCATCGCCGCGCATGCCCCATTCAACCAATTTATAGCGCACCTCTTTTTGCGAGCGCTCCTGGTAAACACAAAAACTTTCGGCTTTGGCCAAAGCTTGCTTTTTATCTAATATTACTGCTTCTTCTTTACTGCTTTTCATAATTAATTACTGAAATTCGTAAAAATAAAAGCGATTACCTTATTTTTCTGAATATAATAGCATGCAAAATCCCATATATACGGTTTCCAAAATAGCCGAAATTTTAAATGCCAATACCAAATTGTTTGATGGAGAGCTTATTATCCATTACCTGGTTATTGACAGTCGCTCGGTTTTGCTGCCAGAAAGTTCAATGTTTTTTGCGCTTTCTTCACACCGTAACGGACACGAATTTATTAAAGATGCCTATGCAAAGGGAATCAGGAATTTTGTAGTTACTGAAGCAAAATATATTCATGAATATCCGGATGGTAATTTTTTACTCGTAAATGATGCCTTGGCGGCGCTACAAAAATTAAGCGCATATCACCGGAATCAATTTGATTTAAAAACAATCGGTATTACGGGCAGTAACGGGAAAACCATCGTTAAAGAATGGTTATATCAGCTTTTAGCAGCCGACTTTAATATTGTTAAAAGCCCCAAAAGTTATAATTCGCAGATCGGAGTACCGCTTTCTGTATGGCAGATTGAGGCTGAGCATACCCTCGGTATTTTTGAGGCCGGTATTTCTGCGGTGAATGAGATGGAACATTTAGCTGAAATAATCCGTCCTGAAATTGGAATTTTAACCAATATTGGTGAGGCCCATGCTGAAGGATTCAGTTCTAAAAAAGAAAAACTTACCGAAAAACTGAAACTCTTTTCAACATCCGGACTATTGATTTACGCACCGGAATATGTTAGTGAAATAGGTATAAAAAACCTGCCTGGTAAAAAACAGTTTAGCTGGAGCAGTAAACAGGCGGCAGATCTGCAGATCACTACGGTTGAACCTATTGAGGGAAGATGTTATTTAAGGGCCATTTATCAAAACAGGGAGATTGAATGTATTCTTCCCTTTAAAGATAAGGCTTCGATAGAAAATGGCATGATCTGCTGGGCAACATTATTGGCTTTGGGTTATAGCCCGGAGCAGGCTGATCTGCGGTTGGAGAAACTGAGCCCCGTAAGCATGCGTCTGGAATTAAAAAACGGCATCAACCAATGTTCCGTTATTGACGATTCGTATAGTGCTGATATTTCTTCTTTAGCCATCGCACTCGATTTTTTAAACCAGCAAAACCAGCATCCTAAGAAAACCGTTATCCTTTCCGAATTATTCGAAACCGGACGAGATGATCTTGATTTGTATACCGAAATAGCCGGGTTGCTATCGCAAAAAAAGATAAACCGTTTAATCGGCATCGGTGCGAACATAGCCCGTTATGCCAATCTGTTTACGTTCGAAACGCAGTTTTTCGAGGATACCAGTGCTTTTGTTGAAGCTTTTCCGGGTTTACATTTTAACCACGAAACGATACTGGTAAAAGGGGCCAGGCGCTTTGATTTTGGGCGCATCAGTAAATTACTTACCCAAAAAATACACGATACCGTTTTAGAGATCGATCTGAATGCCATGGTGGGAAACCTGCAGTTTTACCGATCTAAAATTAAGCCTGGCGTTAAAATAATGGCAATGGTTAAGGCCTTTTCTTATGGTAGCGGAAGTTTTGAAATTGCCAATTTATTGCAGTTCCACAAAGTAGATTATTTGGCGGTAGCTTATGCCGATGAGGGCATTGCTTTGCGTAAAGCCGGAATTACTTTGCCTATTATGGTGATGAGCCCGGAAGAATCTGCCTTTGAAGCCATTATTAAACACCGGCTGGAGCCTGAAATTTATAGCGTAGAAATCCTGAATAGTTTTTTGAATGCCTTATCTGATTACGATTTTGATTATCCCATTCACCTTAAAATAGATAGTGGCATGCACCGCCTGGGTTTCGATCAGGCTGAAATAGATGCCGTAGCCGTCCTGCTAAAAGATTCGGCCAGGCTAAAAGTACAGAGTATTTTCTCTCACCTGGTGGCTAGCGATGCTGCAGAACATGATGGATTTACCCGGCACCAGATTGATGTATTTAAAATCGTAGCGACTCAATTGGTTAATGTTTTAGGTTATAAGCCATTATTACATATCTCGAATACTTCTGGCATCTCACGCTGGCCTGATGCGCAAATGGATATGGTACGTTTGGGTATAGGTTTGTATGGTTTTGATTCTGCGGTAATCAATAACCGAGGTTTGCAAACGGTAATGGTGCTTAAAACAACCGTTACCCAGGTGAAGCAGTTGGCGCCGGGCGAAACTGTAGGTTATGGAAGGAGGGGAGTTATGCCAAACGGCGGAAAAATAGCAACCGTAAAAATTGGTTACGCAGATGGCTACACCAGGTATTTTGGTAATGGCGTTGGCAAAATGCTCATCAACGGCCATTTAGTGCCTACAATTGGCTCAATTTGTATGGACATGACCATGCTGGATGTGACGGGCATCGAGGTGAAACCCGGAGATGAAGCGATCGTTTTCAATAAGGAGCATACCATTATGCAACTGGCTAAAGATATCGGTACCATTCCTTACGAAATCCTGACCAATATTTCACAGCGGGTTAAACGTGTATATTTCTATGAATAACGCATTGGTTTAGTTGTTCGTCAGTCATTAGTATGGCAAATCGACAATCGGTCCGGATGTTCCCTGGTCGTGAGTACGGCAGATTGCCTAATGGAGATTTACACATTAATCTCTGTTCACTATGCTAAGTAATAGTTTAATAATAGTTCGCAAATTTATACCTGCATCAATGAACTAATGACTAGTGAACAAATGAACTAAAAAAACACTAATTTTACGCCATGAATAGAGTTGGGAAAGCCATATTAAACTATCTGATTAAAGGTTTATTAATTGTGGTACCCATTGCGGTGAGTATTTTTATTGTTGTTTGGGCGGTTACCACAGTTGATAGCTGGTTAAATGTAAAAAATGTGCTTGGTGTAAATCCACTTACCGGCGAAAGCAGGAATATTCCGGGCCTGGGTTTGCTTACCGTTTTGACAATTATTTTGCTGGCCGGCATTTTTGTAACCAATTTGGTTACCGAGCCCATGTACAACTGGTTTCAGCGGATGATGAAACGCCTGCCGCTGTTTAATTTCATCTACTCTTCCATAAAAGATTTAACCGAAGCCTTTGTAGGCGACGAGAAGAAATTTAACCACCCGGTATTGGTTGAGGTAGAAGGCGGTTTAAAAAAAATTGGTTTTTTAACACAAAACGATTTGCATAAACTGGATTTACCCAATGAAGTGGCGGTTTATTTTCCGCTCTCTTATTCCTTTGCTGGTCAGCTGTGTATTGTGCAGCGTGATAAAGTTACTGATTTAAAAATGACAGCAGCTGATGCCATGAAACTGGTGGTTAGTGGCGGAGTAAGCGGACTCTAGATCGCTCTTTTCAAAGCGATTACGATCGTCAAATCCGGTGTCTTTAAGCACAGAATCAAAAAGTGTAAAATCAATATAAATTTGATGGAGTTTCGATTTACGTTTACTTTACCGTATAAAAAACCAAATTGGTTGTGATTGCGTAAGTATGCAAATACGCAATCATTATGGAACATAAGGGAAAATTCATTAAAAGAGCATCACTTGATATCAACCAGCTGGACAGCATTAGAATTGGAGATTTTTTATCAGATGAATACGGCAAATCCGGCAAAGTGTGCGAAATTGAAAAAGTAGAGCGCTATGGTGAATACCACTATTATTTCAAACTATCTAAAACGGGCACGATATTAATTATCCTTTAATTTTTATTGGCATTACGTGATCAGTTTTTGCTGGATGCTTCGTGTCTGCTGTGCGGGAGCGCAAAGAGAACCATTGATCGTTTGTGCCGAGGATGATTATTGTAGAAAATAAGTTGAATGCTTTCAACGTCAACCTATTGATATTCCTGTTGTGTTATTAAAAACATTTAATATCACTTCAAGCTCACCTGCGCTGAGCTTGAAGTGATGGATCTGGATTAGACTTTCTTTAACCCTTTTTCGTTAAAATTTATAAGATAAGGTAGTGGCAAATTGGCGCGGAGCAATGGGATTTACACTATAGTTTTCGTGCACAAAATAATTCAGTGCATTGGTAAGGTTAGAAACTTTTGCAAGCAGCGAGAACTTTTTCCAGCTGTACCCCGCAGAAAGATCGAATGTGGTAAAGGCGCTTAACGGGATTAGCCTTAGTGTTGTCGCATTTTTAGCATCGTTCCAGCCGCCGTTGCGTTTGCCGGTATAAAATGCAGAGGCACCCAATTTTAAACCTTTTATTGCTCCATCCTGGAAAGTATAGAATAAGGTGGCGTTCGCCGTGTTTTTAGTTGTACCCACCAGGCGAACATTTTCAATCATACCGGTAAAATCAGGCGTGTTGGTAAAGCGCATAAAGTTGTAGCTAAATCCTGCCGTGAAATTTAAACCGGTTAAAATGGCGCCCGTTAAATCGATTTCAAGACCGTCACTTACGGTAGTTCCGTTTAATTGTTTGAGGTTGGTATTGGAGTTAAGGTTACCATTTTGATCATACATAGCGGTTTGCGCCGTGTTGTTGTTCCTGATTTTGTAATAAGTTAAATTGGCCGATAACCTACCTCCGAATAGATCATTTTTTATACCGGCCTCATATTGATCTACCAGTGATGGCGGAAGCGCCTCAAGATAAATGTCGGTACCGGTATTGGTAATAAAGTTGCCCGCATAGCTGATGTACAGCGATGTAGTTTTAAGAGGCTGGTATATTAATCCTAATTTAGGAGAAAAAGCATCATCAAACTTTGTTGCGCCCGGTGTAGTTATTCCGGTTTCTAAATTCAAGGCCCTTGAACTGGCATTTTTCTGGTCTGTATAACGTAGGCCTGCCAAAACCTTAAATTGCTCAGTTACTTCGATCAAGTCCTGAACAAAAGCACCATATCTGTATATCGGTGCAAGTGTGCTGGTTATGGCAAAAGCTTCAGGCATTACCCCTGAACCATAATAGGTGGCCGGATCAAATACATTTACATTGCCATAATTTAAGGTTGTGATATTGGCATCCTTCGCATCTTTACCATAAGCGAAGGCATTACTGGTTACTCTGGATTGATCGGCATCTGCACCAAATAAAACGGTATGTTTAATCTTTCCCGTATGGAAACTCCCGTTAACATTAATTTGCTGGTTATAAGTAAATTCTTTACTAAGTGCTCTCGAAAGATTTCTCGCTGCAATACCCGATGTATTGGCTTGGATGCGGTCAGATCCATAATAATTACGATTGTAAGATTGGAAAGAACCAATGGCATTTAACTTCCAGTTGCTGTTAAATTTATGGGTGATATTGGCCTGTGCAGTAGCCGTATTTGTTTTATTGTAAGCCCATGGTGTGTTGATGAATGCACTTCGTCCAAAATCTACAATCTGGTTATTCACCGATCCCACACCAAAATCGGGCGTGAAATCACTTTTCAAATAATCACCCTGGATCAAAACTTCCGTTTGCTCACTTATCTGATATAACATTGATGGATTAACATAAAAACGTTTTGATTTTACATTATCCCGAAAACTTCCTGCATTTTCATAAGTGCTGATTGCCCTAAAGGCTAGTTTCTTGGATATCGGACCATAAAAATCAATCATTGGCTTGTATTGATCATAACTACCTGTCCGCATACTTACCTCACCACCAGTTTCAAATTTAGGCTTTTTAGTCACCATATTTACAACGGCTCCACCGGTTACACCACCATAAAGTAAAGCAGCACTACCTTTTAACACTTCTACTGATTCCAATGTACTCGCCTCCGGGCTGCCGCCGATAGTTGTTCTTGCACCATTTTTAAAAATGTTATTGCTGCCCAGGCTATAACCCCTGGCATAGAAGTTTTCGCCAACGGCCCCGCGATTGGCACCTAAAGCCACGCCATTTACATTTTTCATTACATCACCAAGGGTATTTGCCTGCTGATCTGTAATAACCTGATTTCCAATAATTTGAACAGCCTGTGGAAGGTCAATAGGCGCAATGGCGATTTTACCTAAATTAACCGGTTTTCTATTGGGAGTTTTATAACCATTAACCGCTACTTCATCTAATTGTGAAGATGATTCTGCTATGGTAAAATCGGCATTTACGGTTTGACCGGTAGTTACCACAACTGACTTTTCCTGCGCAGAAATGCCCACCGAAGATATCTTGATGATGTATGTTCCAGACGGAACATTCTTGATTGTGAAATTACCTTTTTCGTCAGTTTGGGTGGTTTTACCCGTGTTTTTTAAACCAACATTGATGTAACCTGCCGGGATGCCATCACTGGTTTTGATAACACCTGCAATTGACCCTGTTTTATCTTGTGCCATGATATTTCCTGTCAAAAACAGAAAAAGGACAATAAAATTTAAAAGAAACGTAAAATTTTTATTCATTTTATTTAGATTGATTCTTATTTGGCGCAAAGAAAACAATTTTGCGGTTCAAAATCAAATTATTTTTATTTATTCTAAATAAGCTTAATTGAAATAGTGAATTCATTTATATCAATTAAAAGCAATGAAAAATTATTAAAATCAACAATTTGGAAGAATAGCCAAACATTTGTGAAGTTAGGCTTGTATCATAACTAGTTCAATTGTTTATTCAACATATTGTCGTAGCCGGTTTTAATTTAAAGTATAAAATGGAAAGATATTCAAAAGTTTTAAGCAATGATCAGCTTTTAGAGGTTCTTTCTTTATCAAAAGATGCAACAGCCATCTACACATCAGCGGATATTGTAATTGAAATGGCTAATGATGCCATGATTGATTTTTGGGGCAAAGACCGTTCGATTATCGGTAAACCACTGGAACATGCCGTGCCCGAATTAAAGGGGCAGCCTTTTATCCATATGCTCAAAAATGTAATGTTAACAGGAGTTACCGATCAAGGTAGTGCAATACCGGCTGAAACGATGAGGGATGGGAGGCTTCAAACTGCCTATTATAGCTACGAATACCGGGCAATAAAGGATGAGTCTGGAATTCCATATTGTATTCTTCATACGGCAAGTGATGTTACCGACATGGTAAAAGCCGAAAACGCCATTAAAGAAACTGAACTACAGCGTGAAGCACTCGATCAGGAACAGATTTTAATCAGTATAAAGGAAGAACAACAAAAAAATGATTTTATCAGCATGGTAAGCCATGAACTGAAAACACCTTTAACATCCATCAGTGCTTACGTACAACTGATGCAGAGTAAAAACCTGGCAGATGTTTTTGTGACAAACACATTGGCGAAGGTTCAGAAGCAGATTCGCAAAATGAGTACCCTGATCAGTTCTTTTTTAAATGTATCGCGTTTGGAATCGGGAGAAATCCAATTGAATTTATCGCATTTTGACCTGGATAAGGTAGCCTTGGATGTGGTAGAAGACTTAAGGTTAATTTATCCTGGTAATCAAATCGATTTTGAAGCAGGGGCATCTAAATTAATTTACGCCGATAAAGATAAAATTGGTTCTGTTATTTCAAATCTGATCAGCAATGCCGTAAAATATTCAGATTTAAACAGCACGGTTTTAGTTAAATCGGTGATCAGCGACAATGATGTTCATGTATCGGTAACTGACTTTGGTATTGGTATTCAGGCCCATGATCTGGAAAAACTTTTTGACCGGTTTTATCGTGTTTCAAGCCAGCAGACCAGAACGATTTCGGGATTTGGGATAGGGTTGTACCTGAGCGCTGAGATTATTAATTCGCATAAAGCTAAAATCTGGGCAGAAAGTGAATATGGCAAAGGTTCTACCTTTCATTTCCGTATTCCACTTGCTTCTTAATCCACTAATCTAAAATAAACAACACAATTAAAATGCTCATTTGTTATCATTAAATGAGCATTTCGTCTATAAACCCTATAAATGGGGAAATCATAAAAAAATACCGGGAAGATACTGATCATTCCATCGGTCAGAAGATAGATCAGGCGCATCAGGCATGGTTAAATTATAAGGAAACTGATTTCGAAACCCGTTCCGGATTACTGTTGCAGGTTTCAAAACTTTTAACCGGGCGCAAGGATGAGTTGGCCGAACTGATGGCCTTAGAAATGGGCAAACCATTAAAGGCCGGTGTGTCCGAAATACTTAAATGTGCCGCCGTTTGCGAATATTATGCTAAAAATGGAGCCGGATTTTTAGCAGATCAGCTCATCGAAACAGATGCGTCCAAAAGTTATGTGAGCTTTCAACCTATCGGTGTGGTACTGGCTATTATGCCCTGGAATTTCCCATTCTGGCAGGTATTTCGCTTTCTTGCTCCCGCCTTAATGGCCGGCAATGCGGGTGTATTGAAACACTCATCGGGTGTTACCGGCTGCGCGCTAGAAATAGAAAGGATAATTGAAGATGCAGGATTTCCGGAGCACGTTTTTAAAACGCTGATCTGCAGCAGTAAGGCCATTCCGAAAGTAATTGAAAATCAATATATCAAGGCGGTAACATTAACGGGTAGTACCGAAGCAGGCAAAAAAGTAGCGGAACAGGCAGGCAAACTGATTAAAAAAACAGTTCTGGAACTTGGAGGTAGCGATCCGTATATTATTTTGGAAGATGCAGATTTGGAAGAGGCAGCAAAAATATGTGCCGAAGCCAGGTTGATCAACAACGGACAAAGCTGTATTGCCGCTAAACGCTTCATTGTACAAGCATCAGTAGCAGAAAAATTTACGCAACTTTTTAAAGCCGAAATGGAAAGCAAAAGAACGGGCGATCCACTATTGGCTGAAACAGATCTTGGGCCAATGGCCAGGGCCGAACTTCGCGATGAGCTGCATCAACAAGTATTAAAAAGCATAGAACAAGGGGCAAAATGTATCCTGGGAGGCGAGATTCCGTCTATTGCAGGTCACCATGCCTATTATCAACCCACTATTTTAACCCAGGTAAAAAAAGGCGTACTGGCATATGATGAGGAGCTGTTTGGTCCGGTAGCTGCCATCATTACAGCAAAAGATGCCGATGACGCCATCTATATTGCTAATGATACCATTTTTGGACTAGGGGCGGCTGTTTTTACTAAAAACAACGCACTGGCAGAAGATATTGCGCGTAATAAACTGGCGGCAGGCTCCTGTTTTGTAAACCAGGGCGTAAAATCAGATGTTGCTTTGCCTTTCGGTGGTATCAATCAGTCTGGCTACGGCCGCGAGTTAAGCATGTTTGGTATCCATGAGTTCGTGAATATTAAAACAGTATATATCAAGTAATAATAATATCCTATATGAAAGCAGTTAGAATCCATGAGTATGGCGGTCCGGAAGTGTTATCAATTGACGAAATTCCAATCCCCCAACCAGCTCCCGACGAAGTATTGATCAAAGTGCATTCAACCAGCGTTAATCCGGTTGATTGGAAAATCAGGGAAGGACAACGTAAAGATAAATTTCCCGCAAAATTACCTTTAACATTGGGCTGGGACGTTTCCGGTACCGTGGAGGAAGTTGGAGAAAAAGTAAGTGCCTTTAAAAAAGGTGATGAAGTATATGGCAGACCTGATCCAACCAAAAATGGGGCCTATGCCGAATACATCGTAGTAAAAGCCAATATCATCAGTTTGAAACCGACGAGTATAGGACATACCGAAGCAGCTGCCGTGCCTTTGGCAGGCTTAACCGCATGGCAGGGTTTATTCGATCATGGTTTGCTGAAATCCGGACAAAAAGTATTGATCCATGCTGCAGCTGGTGGCGTAGGTACGTATGCTGTACAATTTGCAAAATGGAAAGGTGCTTATGTCATCGGTACTGCATCAGATACCAATACCGACTTTTTGAAGCGTTTGGGCGTTGATGAGGTGATAGATTATAAAATGGAAGATTTTGAGTCTGTGGTAAAAGATGTGGATCTTGTTTTGGATACAGTTGGAAAAGAAACCCAGCTCAAATCATTAAATATATTAAAAGAAGGCGGACGCGTAATTACGACTTTAATGCCGGAATTTGTGGCCGAAGCCAAGGTTAAAAAAGTTCGCCTGATTGGTTTTATGGCGCAGTCCATTCCTGCACAACTGACTGAAATAGCCGGTTTGATAGATTCAGGAAAAGTTAAGCCCATTATTGATAAAGTATTGCCTTTTACCAGCGCAAAACAGGCGCAAATGGAAAGTGAACAAGGGCATATAAGAGGAAAAATTGTTTTGCAGGTGATTTAGCGTTAATTATTAAGCAGCGCTGAAGTAAAGAGGGGGGGAGATACTTAAAAGATCTCTCCCTGGCCTGCTAAAACTGACCAGTTCATTTGCTTAGCCAATTTAACTGTGTTATTCGAGATGAATATCAGTACTGAAATCATTTTCTGTTACATCAGCAGACTGCGGCTGGATAATCACAAACTTAACCACATTTAATTCTGCTTTAATTTTAGCTCTCAACCTGTCGATTGCATTGGTCAAATCGGTGGTGTTTAATTCTGCATGGAAGGTAAGAATGAGTACCAGTAAAACTTCCTTTGGAGATTGATATTGTGATAAAACACTGGTTACGGTAATTACATCCGGATCATTTTCAACCATTTTTTTAATTTTCTGCTGTGTTTCTGAAGTTAAACCTTCGCCCATGAGTAGACTGCGGCTCTCTCTTGCCAGTATAAACGATACAAAAATCAGAAGTGTGCCCACTAAAACCGAAGCCAGTCCATCTAAAAATGGCAAATTTAAATTATGACTAAGTACCATGAAAATAAAAACAATTACCAATCCTAAAACTGCGGCACCATCCTCAAAAAGCACTAAAAAGCCAGATGGATCTTTACTTTTAATGATCGCTTTCCACCAGGGTAAACCTTTGCGCGTTTTATTAAATTCTTTTATCGCAATGATTAGTGAGGTGCCTTCGAAAATAAAGGATAAACCCAATACCACGTAATTCCATGTTGGATTGCCCAAAACCTCCGGACGGCGGATGTGTGCAATGCCTTGCGAAATTGAAACGACACCGCCTAAACCAAAAATCATAATGGATACAATGAACGACCAGAAATACAGCTCTTTCCCATAACCAAACGGGCGGGATTTATCTGGCGGTTTTACACTTCTTTTTAGCCCATAGAGCAATAAAAGCTGGTTACTGGTATCAACCGTAGAGTGAATGCCTTCTGCAATCATTGAAGAGCTGTTGGTAAACGCTCCAGCTATAAATTTGGTTACGGCGATTAATAAATTGGCTGCTAAGGCACTATAAATAGAATTATTGGCTCTTGCCATAAATTAAGAAATGTAATAGATTCATTTCTTAAACCCATTTAATCTCATTTGGTTTTAGAACAAATGATGAAATTGGGTTAATCCTTATTTCAATCATTGAATGCTCATCTCAATACAATACGTTTAAGATCAGCTTGGCTGATCCGCTATGTGGTTTTTGCCTGCGAGCGTAATGATTTTTAACGTCAACAGTTTTAAGGCTTATAGATTCCATGATGCTCCATCCGATCGCTATAGCATGAAGCATCATGGCTGTTTACGAATTTTTAAGCTAAAATCTCGTCAATTAATTTGAGTTCGGCTTCGCTAAAGACGATATTATCCAATGCTTTAATTGAATCCGTAATCTGTTCCGGTTTACTTGCACCAATGAGTACCGTCGTGATTCGATTATCTTTCAATATCCACGATAAAGCCATATGCGCCAGTTTTTGTCCACGCGATTGAGCCAGATCATTTAATCTGGAAATTACGGCCAATTTATCTGGCGTAATGTTGCTTTCTTTCAGGAAAATGCCGCTTGTAGCTACCCTTGAGTCAGATGGGATCCCGTGCAAATATTTATCGGTAAGTAAACCTTGCGCCAATGGCGAAAATGGAATACAACCCACACCATTTTGCGATAAAACATCAAGTAAACCATTTTCAACCCAACGTTCAAACATCGAATATTTGGGTTGGTGGATTAAACAGGGCGTACCGTTATCCTTTAAAATCCTGATTGCTTTTTCCGCTTCTTCAGCCTGATAATTTGAAATACCCACATACAATGCTTTTCCCTGCTGCACCAATAGACTCAAAGCACCCATCGTTTCTTCTAATGGTGTTTCGGGATCTGGACGGTGGTGGTAAAAAATATCCACATAGTCCAGCTTCATTCGTTTTAAGCTTTGATCTAAACTGGAAACCAGGTACTTTTTTGAACCCCAGTCGCCGTACGGACCATCCCACATGGTATATCCGGCTTTACTTGAAATAATCATTTCATCACGATAGCCTTTAAAATTTTCGTGCAGTATTTTCCCGAAAACTTCCTCAGCCGATCCAGGGGGCGGACCATAATTATTAGCTAAATCGAAATGCGTAATTCCGTTGTTAAAAGCAGTATAGATAAGGTTTTTGCTGTTTTCAAAAACGTTTACATGTCCGAAATTATGCCATAAGCCTAATGATATGAGCGGTAATTTTAGTCCACTCTTTCCGCAACGGCGATATTGCATTTTGTGATAGCGATCGGTTGAAATAATTTGATTCATGCTTATCATTTGATTGTTGCAATAATAATTAGTTTTGACGGATTTTTGCTGCTGATAGTCAATATATTCTTAGTTTCATACGTAACCATAAGCGAAACAAATAAGTTGTAGCTTGTTTTACCGAAATCCAAAACGATGATCGCTTTAATTACAAGGCGTAAAATCATTATGAACAGAATCCTTTATTGAAATTCCGATCTTCCAATTGTTCTTCTACATTTTGTAATGGGTGTTCTACAAATCGTATCGTTACGTTTTAACAGTGCTAATATTTGTTTTTTAATTCATCTAAATCGTTTTATTTGTAAAATTAAGCGATATATTTATAATAAAAATCTAAACCAAGTATTCCAATTTATGAAATTAAAATCATTAGCAGGCCTGTGCGTAACGGCTGCAATCGGATTAGCTTCCTGCCAATCCGGAACCAAAAAATCTTCTTCAGCAGATACTTTGAAAGGTACCCCTTTAGCAGTTGTAAAGTTAGTTGTCGATTCTTTTAAAAAAGAAATTGATGGTAAACAAACTGCCTTGTACATTCTAAAAAATAAAAACGGTGCAGAGGCCGTTTTTACCAATTACGGTGGTCGCCTGGTTAGTTTAACAGTGCCAGATAAAGATGGGAAGCTGGTAGATGTAGTGGTGGGTTTTAAAAGCATTGGCGATTACGAGAAATCAACCGAACCTTATTTTGGTGCAACCATTGGCCGTTACGGTAACCGTATAGCCAAAGGAAAATTTACACTTGAGGGCAAAAGCTATTCGCTTTTTACCAATAACGGACAGAATACCCTCCACGGCGGCAAAAAAGGCTTTCAATATGTTGTTTGGGATGCCAGTCAACCTGTAGCCAATAGGTTGATACTGCATTATCTGTCAAAAGATGGAGAAGAAAATTTTCCAGGTAATTTAGATGTTAAAGTGACCTATACCCTAACAGACGAAAATGAATTGAAGATGGATTATGAAGCTAAAACCGATCAAACTACGGTCGTAAATTTAACCAATCACGCGTTTTTTAATTTAAATGGGGATGGAAGTGGAGAAATTTTAAACCATGAGGTGAAGATTTATGCGGATGAATATACACCTGTTGATTCTACCCTGATCCCGACCGGGAAAATAGAAAAGGTGAAAGGCACACCGTTTGATTTTACCACTGCAACAACTATCGGTGCACGCATAAATGATAAAAACGAGCAGTTAACTTTTGGTAAAGGTTATGATCACAATTATGTGCTTAATAAAACCAAAGCTATGGGCATGTTTCATGCGGCTACGGTAAAAGGAGACCAGTCGGGCATCATTATGGACATTTATACACAGGAGCCAGGTCTGCAATTCTATAGCGGAAATTTTATGCAAAGCAAAAATACCTTTAAAAGTGGTGCTAAAGATGATTTTAGAACGGCAATTGCCATGGAAACACAACACTTTCCAGATTCACCCAACCAACCTGCTTTTCCGTCAACGGTTTTAAAACCAGGCCAGATTTATAAAACAAGCTCTATATACAAATTCAGTAAATAATCTGTTTGGTGACTGATTTAATGAAAATGATGATGAAACGTGCGGCCTGACTAATTCGGGCCGTATCGTTTTAGAAAAGTTCCTCTAACACAGGGTCAGTATAATCTTCTATAAATGCAATAATGTTATGATAGGCGGAAAACTCTGCTCTGGTGTGCATTGTTGTAAGTACAACACATTTCATTCCGGCATTTTGCGCCGCCTCAACACCTTTCGGTGCATCTTCAAAAACAATACATTGGTTAGCGGCCACACCCAAAATTTCAGCACCTTTGGTAAAGGTTTCAGGATCTGGTTTGCTGTTCGCCACATCTTCGGCACTTACTATTGCTTTAAAATAAGAACGGATATTTAAGTTATCGAGCACAAAGTTGATGTTGAAAGGAATGGCTGCCGAACCGATGGCCATCTGGATACCTGATTGTTGTGCTTTTTCCAAAAAATCGCCCAAACCGGTTATTAATGCCAAATGCGCTCTATACGCGGCCTGATACCTGCGTTCTTTTTCGATGGAAATCTGATCAATTTGTTCCTGGGTGAAATGGCCCACACCAAAAACACGTTCCAGCAAATCCTGGTTTTTGCCATACATCTGTTTCTTAACAGCGTCAAAACTGATGTTGGCACCTAAATCGTGTGTAAGAATATCGTGCCAGGCTTTGTTGTGGAAAGCCATATCATTAATCATGGTACCATTGAGGTCAAAAAGGAAAGCTTTGGGTTTATCGTTCATCATAGCGGCAAAATTATTATAATTTTTATCATTAAGTTAAAAGATACTTTGTCAAAACAAATAACCAAAATATAAATGCCTGAAGCTGTGTCATAATCAATAGATAAGACCATATATTCCTAAATATAATTTTTAACAGTCAGGCGCGTTTTTATCCTTTGGAAATCCTGTGTTCAAATAATAACTTGCACATGTTATAAAACCATGATCGATATGATGACCGATGCCTATGATGAGGGCGATGCTTTTATCCAGTATTTAAATGAGCTGCAGCCATTAAGAAAAGAAATAATTGATCGGGTAAAGAAAGAGACATTTAAAATAGTGGTGCGGAAGAATGAGATTTTACCTGAGTTAAACCACATTAACGGAGATTGTTTGTTCTTTATCCTTAAAGGATTGGTACGCGCTTTTATATTAGATGAAGGAAAGGACATTACCGCATGGTTAACAGCTGAAAATCAAATGATCGGGAAGATTAGAAATCCCGGGACACTCGTGCCAACCTACCCGGAACAATATCAGGCATTGGAAGATTCTGAACTGCTTATACTTCCTTACCGTTTTATCGACGATCTGTATGTTAAATTTCCTGAAACCAATATTTTGGCCAGAAAATTATTGGCTATACATTATCATACTTCGCAAGAACGGTCTGTTTTATCACGAATTCCTTCGGCTGAAATCAGGTATAAACAATTTCAAACAGGTTTTCCTGCGATAAAATCCAGAGTTCCATTAAAATTTCTGGCGAGCTATTTAGGCATGCGGATTGAAACTTTAAGCAGGGTAAGGAAGAAAGAAAAACTGCAGGCAAAAGCTTAATCGCTATCCTTTTTTAAAATAGAAGTAGCAAAGCGGGAAAAGGCAGATTAAGCCTAACAGAAAACCACCTACCGTATCTGTAAGCCAATGTGCCCCCAGGTAAATTCTGGATGGTGCAATGCCGATCATCAAAAAGGCTGAAATGTAGGTTACGATATTCCGGGTTAGCTTCGGCACATCTTTCAGCGTATTCATCAAAATGATTAAAAACCCAAAAAAGAGTGTGTAAGAAAGTACATGGCCGCTGGGATAACTTTGAAATCGGTTCACTTCAACCAGTCGCACGTAAAATGCAGTAGGACGTGGACGGTTGATTATATTTTTTATACCCAGAATAATTAGTCCCGATAGTAAAACAGTCGAAATGAATATTCCTTCCCGTTTATATTGCTGTTGATAAAATACGATTGCCACGATAACTACAGATAGTAATGAGTAGGGGAGTTCGCCAAAAAAGCTGATGGCCAGCATTAATTGATCTAACCAGTCGGCATGGTACTGTTGAATAAACAAAGAGGTTTTAATGTCCAAATCAAGTATGGGATGTTTTGCAATAAAGAAGCTTAAACAGGCAAAAGCAGCAATTAACAGGACAAGTATAAAAATTAGCGTATTTCGTTTTAATGGCATAGGTATAAATTGATCAGGGCCAAAACTATGGATTTTATGCTGATAGCTGCAAAATTTACGGCTTTTAAAATGCTATAATTTAAAAGTAAGGGTTGTGAAAATTCGGTTTCTGTACTTAATAAAATAAAAACCTTAAAATATTCATCAAGAAAATCAGACTATTCATCAAGGAAATACACCTATCTGTATAACAAGTTGGGAGGTGTTGAAATGATTTCCAATCTTCGGGTCAGATAATAAGGATATCTATGCTTATGAGGTTGGCAGGATTATTTTCTGCCAACTGAAAAAGCTCACTTTTCGACAATTTACTCAAATTATACTTTTTGTATTAACGCTTCGGCCCAAGTGCACCTCCTTTAAAAGAGGAGGTGCTTAGGTTGTTCCCGTTTATTCCATTTACCGCCATTTTTAAACAATTCACCGTACTTTGGGTTAACTTAATTATGGAGCCCAAACCATATAAAGAAGAAGATATTAAAGTTCCGCGCTTTGAAGAAAGTGCTGGTTTTTACACCACCACACAGCGAAGCCAGAACATGTCTAAAATTAAGGCAAAAAATAGTTTGCCGGAGTTAAAACTTCGGAAAGCGCTTTGGGTAAGAAATGTGAGGTTTAGGATTCATCCGAAGAAAATTCCCGGCAAACCAGATATCGTGATTAATAAATATAGGCTGGCCATATTCGTTGATGGTGATTTTTGGCATGGTTACAAATGGGATGAAAGGAAAGCCTCCATAAAAACAAATTCGCGTTTTTGGATTCCGAAGATTGAACGAAATATACAACGCGACCGAAATGTAAATCAGCAGCTCAACGCCAGAGGTTATACCGTAATGCGGTTTTGGGAACATGAGGTTAACGAACATTTAACTGCTTGTGTTAACCAGGTTATGCTTTATATCGAGGCTGCTAAAGTGGCAGCCATACCACAAGCTGACGATTGATTATTTTACGACAATCTGTTTCGGATCGGTAACTACAATCTGTTTTTTGCCTTTAAAATCTGAAACCACTCCGGTGACACAAACATTATTTCCAATAAACATGCTTGCAGGTTCTGAAGGGAATTTACGCTCATCCTCTTTATTGATCACTATAGTGATCAGCTCTTTTGGATAGGCACCTCCCAAGTTAATTAAGGTTAATTTATCTAAAGCTTTTGTGCTGTACACCGAATCGCAGATGGAAACGTTTTTTCCGACATATTGAGCTACATCTTTGGCTAGTATCATCGTTTGGCTTTTTGCATAAAATGCTACCGCAGTTAGCGAAAGAAGGAGAGACAATTTTTTCATAGGTGGGATGATTTAATGGACAATCAAATGTAATAAGACATTAAATTGACCACCCAAAGGTAAGGTTGCGTTTGCTAAATATCAATAACTAATGCCAAACAAGCATAAATATTACAGTAATATATTTTTACGCTGATGAAGAAAATCGCTAAGCAAATATGCCTGACGAAGCATTTTATATGAGTATAGCTTACACTAAATGATCTATCCCGTTTTCCAAATTGCCCAAGAGAATATAGGTTTGGATCCTGCTGCGTTAATTTCGTGTGGAGTTTCATTAGAACCGAAAGTATGGCAAATTAGATTCGTGTATTTTAGGCCGCTTTCTGGTGCTTTGTTGGTCCTGTTTTGAAATTACTGGTTGGTTATCTGGTAATTTTTATGACGATCCACTTAATATCCGTAATTTGGTTTTTAAATTTGCAAAAGGCAAATCCCGGCATTGATGAAGACTAAGTTATTTTCTTTTATATTTTTTCTCGTATTCATAATTCAGTTATATGCAGAATATACCAATGATATGCTGCTGCGCAATTTTACCAAGCCGTTAATAGTAGTGGTGCTCTTAGTGTGGCTTTATGTTGGCTCGAATTTAAAAGGACGTTTCCACAAGCGGATTTTTGCAGGATTGATTTTTGCCTGGCTTGGCGATGTGCTGCTGATTTTTCAAAAAGATAAACCTAGTTTTTTTATCTATGGATTAATCGCCTTTGTATTTTGCCACATTTTTTACATCAGGGCATTTACACTTGATCATAAATCTAACCCTAATCACAAAACGCCATATTTTTTATGGGTTGTAGGCGCTTTTGCCATCTTTTGTTCAGGGTTGTTCTTCTACCTGCAGCCTAAACTGGGGCCCATGCAATTCCCCGTTTTAATGTATGCTATCATTGCCACGGTTATGGCCATTATGGCCTTCAATCGATATGGTAAAGTAAACATTTTCAGCTTTAAGCTCATTTTTTATGCGGCATTGTTTTTCTTGCTTTCTGATAGCATTTTGGCGGTTAACAAGTTTAGTCAGCCCATTCCACAAAGCGGAGCATTAATTATGGCAACTTATATGATTGCGCAGTATTTAATGGTGTATGGTACAATTTCGCGTCAGTTGGTAGTTACCAGAACGGAAGTGTAGCAAGCAGGGATTTGGTATTTTTTAAGGCAACTCATTTGCTGTTTTCCGATTTTTTGGATCTGTTTTGGTTATCTCAGAGACGATTTATGCATTTGAAGCGAAAAACCTGTACTCAACACCATTTTTGTTCCTGTTTTCTGCCTGTACGCTTCGCTGCCTCGTAGCTCGTTGCTGCAGGGTACCGCTGCAACCGGGGCTAAATGGCTAAAACAGTATTTTATTTGTGGGGTTGCAGGGTGCAGAAACCTTTGTTGCTAAACCGGATAAAGCGGAATAGCCCGGATCCCGAACATTCCGTCGGGAGAGGACTATAAGCGATAGCGGGACTGCGGGCCGCCAAGAACCAATCACGTTCATTTTTTAAAGCCTAAACCATTAAAAGATTAAATTTTTCGTCTAGAGCCCACAACCTGTACTGAACACCAAGTCCGTCCCCGTTTTCCGCTTATACGCTTCGCTGCCTCGTACCTCGTTGCTGTAGGGTACCGCTGCAACCGGGGCTAAATGGCTAAAGCAGTATTTCATTTGTGGGGTTGCAGGGTGCAGAACCCCTTGTTCTTAAATCCGATAGAGCGGAATAGCCCGGATCCCGAACATTCCGTCGGGAGAGGACTATAAGCGATAGCGGGACTGCAGGCCGCCAAGAACCATTTAACATTAATTTCCTGAAGAACCTAAATCATTAATACATTAAATTTATTATTCGGAGCGCAAAACCTGTTCTCAACACCATGTTTGTTCCCGTTTTCCGCTTATACGCTTCGCTGCCTCGTACCTCGTTGCTGTAGGGTACCGCTGCAACCGGGGCTAAATGGCTAAAGCAGTATTTTATTTGTAGGGTTGCAGGGTGCAGAAACCTTTGTTGCTAAACCCGATAAAGCGGAATAGCCCGGATCCCGAACATTCCGTCGGGAGAGGACTATAAGCGATAGCGGGACTGCAAGCTGCCACGAACCACTTAACGCTCATTTCCTAATAAACATTCAAACCCTAAATCATTAATACATTAATTTATTATTCGGAAAACAAGACTTGTAAAAATTTTACTTCTTTTCTTTATCTAAAATTGTAAAAATTTGCACAAGCCGTTCGCCATTCTCATCCACCAATGTCAAGGTATGTTTACCGGGCGGCGGATTAATGGCCAATTGATGAAAATTAGTGGTGGTGCTTATATATTCATGATCAATGTGCCAGTATATTTTAGCAACTGGATTTCTGTGCGCTGCATTAATTACGATTTTACCTCTGGTTCCGTCTAGTTCCAATGGGATGTAAACAATTGCATTGTTTTTAGGATAAATAACTTCCATTACATTGTTTCCACCTGAAAGATCACAACCAGCTTTAAAAGGAGGTAGCGATTTGTAGCCGCTATTTTTTATTTTGTAATAGTATTCCATAGCCGGTGGTAAAATGAACCAGCTTTTGTGCTGCATCTGAGTGATACTTTCACAATTGTCAGTAACCCTAAAAGTACCTGTTTGATCTAAATGAACCAATTTGTGAAAAGGACAAACGCCTGTCTTTTCTCCGGCAACAGGAACAAGTTCTTGAATCACATCAGTACAATATTCTCCTGCTTTATAACCGCTTTGTTTACATATGTTAAGTTTTTTGAGTTTGGTTACCGGTGTTTCGAACCATTTACCATTGGGTAATAATCTAAAAATATCAAAGAGCACTGGTGCAGCTGCTTCTATGCCCACCAATCCTGGCCTTCCTTCACCATCGGCATTACCCACCCAAACGCATACGACGTAATTTGGCGTCAAGCCTACGGCCCAGGCATCGCGGAAACCAAAACTTGTACCAGTTTTCCAGGCTACCCGTTGCGAAGATGAAAACTGTTCCCATAAGCCTTCATCACCAGGGCGCATTACTTCTTCCATAGCATTAAAAGTTGCCCATATGGCGCCATGATCTAAAAACGAGTTGCGCTGATAGTCTTTTTCCTCTTTAGTTTTATGATTAAAATAAGTGGCCTGTTTATAATCTTCAGGATTGTAAAGGCCTTTATAGGTATTAAAATGGTTCAGTGTTCGCACCATGCCCATATAGGTGTTGGCCAGATCCCACATGGTAACTTCGCTGCCACCTAAAATTAGCGACAATCCATAATGATCTGCCGGCTGGTTCAAGGTGCCTATCCCCAATTTTTTTAATTTATCATAAAAGCGTTCATATTTATACTGCTGCAACATTTTCACAGCGGGGATGTTTAAAGAGCGGCTCAGTGCTTTATCTGCAGCAATGGCGCCATCATAACCCAGATCGTAATTTTGTGGCGAATAACCGGCTATTTGAGTAGGAATATCGGGAATTATGGTATGCGGTAATATAAAGCCATCATTAAGCATGCTGGCATATAGCAATGGTTTTAAAGTACTACCCGGGCTCCGAGGTGCCTTAATCATGTCTACATGGCTTTGCAACTCGGTATTTTCTGGTTGATATATATTACCTACATAACTCACCACCTGGCCGGTTCTGGCGTCAAGTACCAAGGCAGAAATATTATTGATATCGTTTGCCCTATAGCGGTTGTTATATCGTTTTAATATGGCATTAACTTTTAGCTGTATGTTTTCATCCAGGGTAGAAGTAATTCTGGTATTTGGGATGTTAAGGTTAACACGTTCTGCTTTAAAGCGGTTTAATAGGTGCGGCGCATTTTGGGGCAGGGGCATAGGTTTGCCCGGAACTGGCTCTAATTTAGATAAATTAGCTGTAGCCTGATCGATATATTTTAAGCGGGCAAGCTTATCCAGCAGATCATTCCTTTTTTTGACAAGTCTGGTTGAGTTTTTACCGGGATGGACCAATGAGGGACTGTTGGGAAGAACGGCTAAGGTGGCCATCTCACCCCAGGAAAGTGTTTTAGCATCGCGGCCGTAATACCGCCAGCTGGCAGCTTCTAAACCTACAACATTACTCCCGAAAGGGGCGTTAGCGGCATACAGGCCTATAATTTCTTCTTTTGAATATCTCATTTCCAAACGGAAAGCTAAAATGACCTCCAATAATTTTTGCCAAATGGTCCGGTCTTGTTTACGCGATAACCGGATAACCTGCATGGTTAGCGTACTGCCACCACTTACCACACTTTTTGCCCGCAGGTTTTGCCGCATGGCCCTGCTCATGGCCAATACATCTACCCCAAAATGGCTATAAAATCGTTTATCTTCAAAAGCAATAATGCAGTCCTTAAATTTTACAGGAACACGATCTGCTACCGGAAAACGCCACTGCCCGTCGCTGGCGATTGCAGCACTTAATAAATGCCCATTGCTGGCCTCGATAACATAGGAGGTAGGTGTTTTGAAAAGTTTTGACGGCAAGGAAAAAAGGAAAGCCAAAAGCAGTGTAAAGCAGATGAGATCGGAAATGAGGAAAGCTTTTTGGATTTTGTTCATTTTGTGTAAAAAACCTATCAGGTTTTTAAAACCTGACAGGTTTGAAATTTATTTGTTAATTTAGTTTACAACTTATTTTACCACCTTTTTGCCATGGTTCGTGTCATCACGAACCATTTACTGATTCCGGTCGTAACGTCTCGCTACGACACCGTAACGTTTTTTTAATATTTCTATTCAATAATTAATCCAAGCCATGGTTCGTGTCATCACGAACCATTTTCTATTTTAAAATTCTAATCTCAAGTCTTTCAAAAAAGTATACTATTCTAGTTGTAGCGTCTCGCTACGACATTGTTTAGTTTGTTAAATATTTTTTAATCGATAATTATAATCTCAACTTGCCCTTTTCTAATTTGATGATAATCGCCGGCACTACTATTAACCCAATCTTCTTCATTTTCTACATATCCAGCTTTGACAGGATTTTGGTGGATATAATTTAAACGTTGATCTAAAAGTTTATTATTATCAAGTTCTATTGGATGATTATGTTGTTGCCAAAATTGAAAGTCTTTATTTTTTTCATTTTGACTTCCTAATTTTTTCATAATTTCCAGCATCCATGACTTCCGACTTTCAGTATTGCTATTTTCTATGGCTTTTCTTATGTGTCTAGAAGTGAAACTCTTGAAATCTCTTACAATATCTATTAGCAATCCATTTTCAGTTCCAATAATTAAATGAATGTGATTTGTCATGATGCAATAAGCATATAAGTCTAATCCTTTTTCTTTTTGGCAAAAATTCAAACTATCATAAATAATATCTGAGTATTCTTGCCTTGTAAACACGTCTATCCAGTCTACAACCGTGAATGTTACAAAGTAGAGTTTAGAATTGTCATGAAATCTATACTTTCGTCCCATTTGATACAGCTATTAATAGACCTTAGCGGGACGCTAAAGCCAGTATTTATAATATAGGTCGTAGCGAGACGCTACGACCAGTTTAGAGAGAGACCTTAGCGAGACGCTAAAGCCAGTATTTATAATATGGGTCGTAGCGAGACGCTACGACCAGTTTAGAGAGAGGCTTATTAAAAATAAGCCTATTTTACCACCTGTACCCATTTGCCAGGCTCAGTAGCCGAAATATCATTGTTATACATCGCTTCACATTGAACGGCCGATAAATAGTATTTACCCAGGTAAGAAGCATTAAGCAGTACCTTATAAACCAAACTTTCGCCTTCCCTTACATTGAAATAAGTGAAAACACGATCATCCCTAATGTCCTGATAGGTGAAAGGAGATGATGCCAGGATACTTTGGTTATCATTTACACGGGTATTGATGATTTCCCATCCAGAAGGAAAAATCTGCGTTAATGCCATCTGTTCGTAATAACCCATTCTGCCAGGGTTTTTGATGGTTACTTCGGCATAAAAATCTGTTCCTTGTTTCAGGGTCGTAGGGTCTAAAACTTTTCCGTTTAAACGTTTGTAGTTCACGCTCATGTCTAAAACATCAGGACGGTTAGGTAAAAAGTTATTCTGACCAGCAACTGGTTGTCCTTCTAAAACCAAACGTACAAATAGTACATTATTTCCATTATTGGTAACCGAAGCCGTATTTCCTTTAAAGGTTACTGGTGTACTATTGATATATTGCGTAGAGTTTACAGGTGCAGACTTACCATCCAATACATATTGATATTGCAGCTTACTAGCCGACTGGTTGGATCCGCAGAATTTAGCAATAGCCAATAAACTATAAGCAGTTGTTTGTGTGCTATACCAGGTGTTTTCACCCAGTTTGGCTGCTAAAGGTTGCAATAAACCTGCTGCTTTTGCTTTCTGACCAAGTAGTGTCAACGTTTCTAAAATCATAGCTTCGTCACGCACATCAGAGCCATAAGTTCCTCCCAATTGTTTATAGGGCTGAATGGATGTATCCAGGCCTTTGATCATATTTTGAGCCACCTCATTTTGCCCGGCTAGTTTATAGGCCGCTGCCAAACGCCACTTCGCAGCTACAGATAAATATTGGAAAGCTTTCAAACGGTTCATAGCTGCCATCTCTGGTCTTTTAGCCAGTGCCAGCACATATAAACGATATGCTTGCGATAAATCGCCGCCATAAAAATTATTGCTGTTTGGCGCCCAGTTTGTAGCCTTTGATTTTTGAAAGCGCAATAACTCATCTAAAAGACCAACGGGTAGGGTATAACCGGCATTTTGTGCTTCAATTAAAAAATGACCAGCATAATTACTTCCCCATTCATCCGATGTACCTTCGCCAGGCCAGTAAGATAAACCGCCGTCAGTCGTTTGGAAACCTTTAAGCCTATTTATTCCAGCTTTGATGTTTTTTTCCGTTTTAGCTTTCTGCTGTTGGTTCAATGGGCTTAATCGATCTAAGAATAACTGAGGGAATATACCCGAAGTTGTCTGCTCGATACAGCCATGTGGGTATTGAATGAGGTAACTCAATCTTTTGCCCAGGTTAATTGCCGGGATAGAAGATACTTCCAGCGAACCTGAATTGGTACCCGTCATTCCGATTGGTAAATAATTTACAGCCCATTTGGTATGTGGCTGAACGGTTGCAGAAACTACATTGGTTACATATGGGTTTGGATTTCTGATATCCATTTCCACATCATAAACTGTTTTTTCGGCTCCGCTTTGTGCAATTACTTTCACTTTGGCAATACCCACGGTATTTGGTGCTTTTACCTCAAAATAGGCCATTTGTTCACCTGTTTGTTTGTAGTAAAGTTGTTGCTTGTTGCTGCCCTGAACAATTAAATTATTGGCCTGCAGTTGTACCGATACATTTTTGAGGTTTTTCTCTGTGGCAAATACGGTTACCGGTAAAGTGAAACTTTCTCCAGGGCCAATAACCCTTGGCAGGGTGGCCAAAACCATTAAAGGTTTTTTAACCTGAACTGATTTTTCTGCAAAACCATATGCAGCATCCTGTCCGGCAACTACCATAGCCCTTACGGCGCCAATATATTGTGGCAATTTAAACTTGTGGGTTTTACTTTCGCCTTTTCCAATCGTAAATGGACCCATAAATTTAACCACTGCTTTAAAACGGTTGGCTTTTGCCGGGTTTAAATTTTTGTTGATGCTTCCATCACCGCCGATACTTAAAATTCGTTCTAAATTCCCACCCCAGGCGCCAAGCACATAGTCGAATAAATCCCATGTTTTAACGCCTAAACCTTCGCGGGCATAAAACACACTATGTGGATCAGGCGTTTTGAACCGGGTTAAGTCAAGCAAACCTTCATCAACCAGTGCAATGGTATAGGTCATGGCTTTGCCATTCTGTTCGCCCACAGTAATGGTATTTTCGGTTTCCGGTTTAATCTTATCGGCCATTTTAATGGTCGGTTTTAAAATCGTTTGCGGATCTTCTATAGCAAGTGGAATAGCGCCATACATTCTGATCGGTAAATCGTTAACCGTTTGTGCGTGCGGTTGCAATAAAGTAATGTTGGCAAAAACGTTAGGCGCCATTTCTTTTTCTGCCTTAAATTTAAATTGTGTTTGGCCGGCTTTGGTATCTACCCAGAACGTTTTTACCACATGGCTGCCATTTTCAATTGAAATGAGCGCTCTTCCATTTTTACCTGTTGGTATGGTTAAAGTAATATCCTCTCCAACGGTGAATTTTTCTTTATCAGCGGTGAACGATAACATGGAGGCTTCTGTTGGATTACTGCCTTGTTCTCGCTGTGCCCAACCCGGCCAATCAATATAAACTGATTTTCCGGTAACATGTCCGCCGTTTACATCGCGTACCAGAATCAGATAACGGCCCCATTCCGGTTCATCAACGCGTAAATTCCAGCTTCCTCTGCCGTTAAACAGGTTTACCTGGTGACTTTCAACTAATTTATTGTATTGATTTTGGGTAAAGTTGGCGTAAGTATACTGGTCATCCTGTTCCCACCACCAGCGCCATTGGGTTTTATATAATTCTACGGTAACTGTTTTGGTTCCGGTCAATAATTTTCCATCGGTATTTACATTAACAATTTCCACTTTATGATCTTTACCTGTAACCAACATACCACTTAGGCGGTCGCCTTTTTCGGTACGGATACCTAAGTAACTGTTGTACACATGATAAGGAATGCTAAAATTATCGATGCTGAAATTACCGCCGGGTTCGAAAATTTTTGTGGTAAAATTTGCCCTTAACACACCAGGCGCGGTGTTATTCTCATTCAGGTTGGTGTTGACCTGAGCAGTACCGTTTTGATTCAAAGTGCCTTCGAAAATGGTTTTTACCTGCGATTCGAAGTTAACCGTTGGATTATCAAAGCTAAAACCATCAAAACCTTTAAATTTGGTTTCGGTAGTATTTAAGTTTACATCAACCTTTGCTCTTAAGTTTTGTGCAACAGCACCAAAAAGCCACTTGGCCGATAGGGTAGCGGCTGACGTTCCTGCACTTAAATATGTTCTGTTGCCAATATTGAAATCAATTTTCAAGCGGTTTGGCATTATGGTTTCAATTTTTAAAGTTTTGGTGAATGTAGCGCCGCCCGCTTTTACCTTGGCCATCCAGTTTCCTGTTGGTGCAGTACTTTCTGTAGCAGTTTTAAAGGTATAAAACCCGTTTAATGGCTTGCCATTAATCAACCTTTTGTAAAGCTGACCTTTAGGGTTGTAAAATTCCATGGTCACCGGATAATTAGCGGGAAGTTTTTTGAGTTTATCTTCCAGAACAAAGGAGATAAATAAACTATCGCCTGGTCGCCAGACTCCGCGTTCTCCATAAATGAAACCCTTTAATCCGCTTTGAACAACATCACCACCCACATCGAATCTGCTTAGAGGCAGCGAACTGCCATCGTCTAATTTAAGGTAGCCACGTTCCGAACCATTTTTGGCAATCAATAAAAAAGGCTGGCGTTTCAGGTCAAACCTGGCAAAACCATCACCATCGGTTTTGGTGGTGAAAATAATCTGTTTCTGGTAGTCCATTAATTCAAGATTTACACCACTTAATGGTTTGGCTGTTAATAAATCGGTTGCTACAATCAGCATGCTGTTATCATTACCACGTTTGGCCACCAAACCTATATTTGAAGCAATTAAGTTTCTGCTCGCCCAGCGCTGGCTGGTATAAAATGATGGTGTACATGGATTATCTTTATCATTCCACCGGTAATCAGACGGGTAATAATTGTTGTAACGCTGCCAGAAATCATCATCCTCATCAATTTTTTCACCGTAGCCTTCATAATCACCGTATTCGCTTTCTTCATCGCTACCATCGGATTTATCTTCCCCGGCTTTACAATTGTAGGCATTATACTCCTGTCTGAACGCAATGGTAACCCTGTACATAGCTCCGGGCTCCGTACGGATCATTTTATCCAGATCAAGTGTAAAACGGTTCTTTTTATGAAGGTTAAGTGCCTTGTCTTCATCTAAACGCACCGTTTTCTGCAGGATGGGTTTAGCCACCCGTCGCAATTCGTTACCATCCTTATAACTATTGGTCTGGAAAAACTGGGGGATATTATTTTCATAAATCTTAATCACCGTAACATCAACGGCTTTTAGATTAATCGCTTCAAAAGGTAAAACCAGCTTTCCGGAGTTCGGCAAAATGGTACCGGCACCCGCAATGGTCACCGCTGGCAATTTATCTTCAAAAACAAGACTCGCCATTTTGCCATCAGACAATTTTTTCCCGTTGATGTTTTCAATCCCGGCGTTTACGTTAAGTGCATAATTGCCTTTCAGCTCTTCTGCAGCATAGACTTTAACCTGACTGGCATCAATGGTATACCTCAAATCACCCAAATTGCCCAGGGTAATCATACCGGTTAAATCCTGACCAACCCCAATTGGTTCAGAAAACTGAACCAGGGCATAATCCTCTTCACCCTGGATAGCCTTCATGTCCAGGATTTCGAATTTGTTGATTGCCGGAACGCGAACTTCTACTTCACCTTTTTGATCTGCATCAATGGCATCACCATCCCATTCTATTTTTAATGTTTGGTCGTTACCTATCTTTTTAATGCTATCAATGGTGAATTTCGAACTATTTTTAGCTGGATCATGTTGCCATTTAATTTTTAATTTCTGATCAAAATCCAGTGAGAGTGTTTTTTCTATTTTACTGGTTTCTTCCACATCAGCAGTGGCCACTTCACCGGTGAGTTTCATGTAATCCAGAGAAGTATTATTCTGAGAAACCAATCCGTTTTGAGAAAGGATTAGCCCTGGAGTAATGACTTTGAATTCGAAATCGAAATCTTCCAGACCTTTTTCTGTATCAGAAACTTCTGAAAGTTTAAAGGTAGCTTCGTAGTTTTTGCCTGGTTTAAGGTTTTCATCAGGTCTGAACTCAACGGTTTGAGGGTCTATCCAATAGGTCTTTCCAGAGATGGATGGTGAGAAGTCGAAAAGCTCCCTTGTGTCTGCTTTTCCCAGATCCTGCATACCCGTTGCAGCATTTGCCAGGTGTACGCGGATGAAACTCTTTTTAGAGATGGTACCGGAAGTGTAGGCTTCGATGTATTTTGCGTAAGCCTGGTTTTCTTCGTTGCTTTTCTTTTTTTTATTGAAATAAATAAATACAATTGACGCTATCGAAACAGCAAGCAAGCCAATAAAAATAAATTTCTTTTTTGAGGACGATTGGTAGGTAGATGGTTGTTCCATAAATCAAATTCGTTAAGATACATGAGATATAATCTTGCGGTTGGAGCAATTGCTATGCCGTAATTAATCTATTTTGACCGTTAAAACCATATTTCATCAGAAAATTAACTAAATTCAACGTTAAACAGAATAATGTGGAAAATTATAACGAATATGTTGCTCGTGTAAAGGCTTTTGGATATGTTTACAACTTCAACTTTAAATGACCAAGGTATGATCAAAAAACTCTTTATTTTTTCGTGTTTACTAATTTCTACAACTTTTTGTTTTGCGCAGAAGACAAATGCAGAAAAGGAAGTTAACAAAGCGGTAGATCAACTTATAGACTTAATGATTCATCCGGATAGCTTAGGCTTAGATAAGTTATTACTTAATAATTTAAGTTATGGTCATTCAAGCGGAAAAGTACAAACTAAGCAAGAGTTTATGCATTCGCTGCTTTCCGGTGAATCTGATTTTTTAGATGATATTGTTCTGGGCGATCCTAAAACAATTATCCAGGGAAATACAGCATTGGTAAGACATAAATTAATGGCTCAAACCAATGATAAGGGCATAAGAGGGAACGTAAATTTGTACATCCTCCTTATCTGGAGCAAGGAAAAGGCTGGATGGAAGCTGCTTGGAAGGCAGGCGGTTAAGGTGCCCTAGGATAGTTTGGAAGTATTTAGTCAATAGTCTTAAGACCTAAGTCATTTACGAGCGACTTACGCGTGTATAAGACTAATTTTTTAAACTGAATTTGACTGGGGAGTCGAAACTCCAAACCCCAAACTATTTAATCATCACTCCAGGTTTATTCACTAAAGGTATTTTGATCAGATTAGAATCAATAATGCTTTCAGGCAGAAATATAAATTTTTTATCGTAAATGGTACTGCCGATGTAATAACTTAACCAATATTCGTTGGTTAAGCCAAAAACTTCCGGATCAATGGCTTCTACTCCTGCAAAAGAATTGGCTTCCATATCACCAATAAAGTGTCTTAACACGGAAGTTTTTACCTGCTTGCCATCTTTTTCACCATAACCTTTAGAGCTGATCAATACATTGGTTAAGGGCTCGTTTTTAAGATTAACAAGATAAACCGTCCAGTTTTTTACTTCGGGTGTTTCACCCATCAAAACAACGGCCATGGCAATATCTTCAACTATATTTTCAGGTAAATCTGCTTTCATAATCAATGTTTGCGTCACGCTGATCCGACAGCTATCGGATTCATTTCATTCTCTGATATTAAAAGATGCTGAAACAAGTTCAGCATGACGAATTTACTTTTTCTTTGCAACTGCCTTTTTTGCCGGTGCCGCTTTTTTCTTTGCCGGTGCTTTTTTCTTCGTTTCGAAAGCGTTTGGCACTTGCTCCACAATCATTTTCTTAACGGTTTCCAAATCGATGTCGGCCAGTTCTTCCGGCGTGTATTTTTGCTTGGTGGCCTCATTATTCCGTAATTTCAGCATCTGTTTACCAAAACGGATAAAGGGACCCCAACGGCCATTTTCAATAGAAATTTTTTCGGCATCCCAGGTTTTGATGTACCTATTGGCCTCTTTTTCTACTTTTTTGCTAATTAAGGTATTGATATCCTCCTGGGTTAAATTATCGAAATCATATCCTTTTGCAGGGATATTGATAAAGAGATCGTTCCATTTAATAAAGGGACCAAAGCGGCCTTTTCCTTTTGTTACGCCTAAACCTTCGTAAAAAGCAATGGGTGCATCGGCATCCATTTTTTCTTTGATAATTTCAACTGCGCGTTCATAAGTTACCGATAAGGGTTCTTCGTTTTTAGGAAGAGAAATAAAGCTTTCGCCCCATTTAACGTATGGACCAAAACGGCCAACCCCAACCATTACCTCTTTGCCTTCAAAATCAGGGAGCTGGAAAGGAAGTTTAAACAGTTCCAGGGCTTCCTTTAAAGTAATGGTTGCGACAGACTGCGTGCGCATTAAACTGGCATATCGAGGCTTTTCCTCATCATCTAATTCTCCGATCTGAACCAAAGGGCCAAATTTTCCAACCTTGGTATATACATTTTTACCACTTGCCGGATCTACCCCCAACAATCGCTCGCCGGTGGCACGTTCTGCAGTTTCGAGTGTTGTTTCTACCTCAGTATGAAATGGGTTGTAAAATGAGTGCAACATTTTGGTCCATTCCTGTAACCCCTGTGCAATCTCATCAAATTCTTTCTCCACCTTTGCTGTGAAGTTGAAGTCGACGATTCCTTTAAAATGTTCCACTAAAAAATCGTTTACTACTTCACCAATATCAGTTGGGAAGAGTTTCGATTTCTCAGCACCGGTAATTTCTGATTTAATTTCTTTTTTTACTTTTCCATCTGCTAAAACAATAGCTGTAAAATTGCGCTTTTTGCCATCTCTATCTTCTTTTACTACATAACCACGGTTTTGTACCGTAGAAATAGTTGGAGCGTAGGTAGATGGACGGCCAATGCCCAGTTCTTCCAGTTTTTTAACCAAGCTGGCCTCAGTATATCTGGCTGGCGGGCGGGAATAACGCTCGGTGGCCTGCATTTCTTTTAAAAATAATTCCTGCCCTTTTGCTAAAGGAGGTAAAATGGCACCACCTTCTTTTTCTTCGTTTTCATCATCGTCCGTAGATTCCAGGTAAACTTTTAAAAAGCCGTCGAACTTTAATACTTCACCTTCAGCTACCAGGTGTTCTTTTCTGGTTGATGCAGTAATCTGGGCTGTGGTTTTTTCGAATAATGCTTCGCTCATCTGCGATGCAATAGAACGTTTCCAGATCAGATCGTACAAACGCTTTTCTGAAATATCACCATCTACCGTATGTCTGTCAAAATAAGTAGGGCGGATGGCTTCGTGCGCTTCCTGTGCACCTGCAGATTTGGTTTTATATACCCTTGGCTGATGATATTTTTCGCCATAAGCTGATTTAATTTCGGCGGCAGCGGCATTAACAGCAGTTTCTGATAAGTTGACCGAATCTGTTCTCATGTAGGTAATCTTACCGGCCTCATATAATCTTTGCGCTACCTGCATGGTTCGTGCTACCGAAAAACCTAATTTTCTGGAGGCCTCTTGCTGTAGGGTAGAAGTGGTAAATGGAGCTGCAGGATTGCGTTTGGCAGGCCTTGTTTCCAAACTGGTGATATCGAATTTAGCATTTACACAGTCCTGAAGAAATTTTTCTGCCTCAGCCTCATTTTCAAAACGCTGTGGAAGTTCTGCCTTTACGATTTCTTTTCCTTTTCCGGTTGAGAACTGAGCGGTAATTTTATAGGCAGCAGTAGCATTAAAGTTTAAAACTTCACGCTCTCTATCTACTATTAAACGTACAGCTACCGATTGTACACGACCTGCAGAAAGTGATGGTTTTACTTTTTTCCATAACACCGGAGAAAGTTCGAAACCCACTAAACGATCTAACACACGGCGTGCCTGTTGAGCGTTTACCAGGTTATAATCAATTCCCCTCGGACTATCAATTGCTTTTAAAATGGCCGGTTTGGTAATTTCATGAAAAACGATACGTTTTGTTTTCTCCACTTTCAGACCTAAAGTTTCAAATAAGTGCCACGAAATGGCCTCTCCCTCGCGGTCCTCATCGGATGCTAGCCATACCATTTCGGCTTCTTTAGCTAGCTTTTTTAATTCAGAAACCACGTTTTTCTTATCGGCAGGTACCTCGTAGGTTTGGGCAAAATTATTCTTGATATCAATCGCCATATCACCTTTAACTAAATCACGGATATGGCCATAGCTAGATTTCACCAGGAAATCTTTACCTAGATAGCCTTCAATAGTTTTAGCTTTTGCGGGTGACTCGACGATTAATAAATTTTTGGCCATGAAATACGTTTTTGTGCAAATAAAGCTATAATTAGGGCACAAATCCAAACCCGATGAGAATTTAATACAAAAAAAATCTTAAATGTTGGTAAAATATATAGGATTATCAGTTGGTTTTAATCTGGTTTTAATTCTTTTTGAAAAGTAGTTTCGGTGGTGGGTAGCTAAGGTCTGCTCCCGCCTGTTGCTTCAAATCCGCAACCGCCATTCCTTGGTCTCCGGGTTTCCGCCTCATTGAGGTTTAGGTGGCCTGGCTTTTACTAATATTGCGGTTTTATCAGCTTTATGCCGAACTGGGGTTACAAAGATCAATAGCCTGTTATTAGCTAGTCTGACAATAGCGGAATAGCCCTAAGCGCAGCGGGGAAATAAGCGGTAGCAAAACCAATTACCACACAGAACACCCGCACTTTCATTTCCACACTATTAATAATGTTCGATAATAAAATAGCTCGATAGTGGCAGGAATTTGACATAATTGGTAGCGGATATATTTAATTTACATGCAAATCACACTTGTAAAAACTATTTGTGGCTATATTCGTATATAAAATTAAAAAAAAAACGATGATCAGCACTATCCTAATCCTATTAAACTTATTGGTGTCGCCACCAAAAAATGTTTACGATTTCAGCTTCAAAACCATTGATGGCAAGGAAATTAAACTTTCTAAATTTAAAGGCAAAAAAATCTTGATTGTTAATACTGCATCTAAATGTGGTTTCACACCGCAGTATGAAGATTTAGAAAAACTTCAGAAACAATATGGTAAAAAAGTAGTACTAATCGGTTTCCCTGCAGGTAACTTTGGCGGTCAGGAATTTTCTACCAATGCAGAAATTAAAGAATTTTGTACAGGAAAGTACAATGTTTCCTTTTTGCTGGCCGAAAAAAGCAGCGTTAAAGGCAATGATATCAGTCCATTATTTAAATATTTAACATCTCAGACCAATACCGAAGAGCAGGGCGATATTAAATGGAATTTTGAGAAGTTCTTAATCAACGAAAAAGGTGAGTTGGTACACCGTTTCCGTTCAAAAACAAAACCTACTGATGAAGCCATTACCCAATACCTGTAAAGGATGGAAAATGGATGATGTAAAAGGGAAAGATTGATTTGATCTTTCGCTCAACAAATAATTAAAAGGTAAAGTGGTAAATAGCCATTTTGCCTTTTTTGTTTATTAACCGAAGTTCAATTAGTATTTGCAGCTTCTAGGTGAATATTTGCTTAAGCTGGTGGTCACCCTGATTCGATAACTGTCAGATTTATTTCAGGGTCTTAGCTACGATCAAAATGCTGACCGCGAGGTAGCTACAACGTAATTGAAAACACTATTTATATTTGTAAAATAAACTCAGCATCAAACCATGGCTAGCCTGGAATGTGACCGGTAAAAAAAAAGAAAGGGGCTTAAATCCATAAGCCCCAAATAAACCAAACAAACTATTTATGAAGTATATATATAACGCCTGTCCGGATAAAAAGTTTTTGAAAAAAATAAATTTATTGACGGTTTATTGGTGTTTTATTATTGAATAGTGGTTGACTATCTCAGATAGTCGAAACCCTCTAATCATTTATAAAAAAGTGCAGTTGTTGTTGACTCGAGATGCTAAAACAGGTTGAGCTGTGCCGGCTGGTACAGACTTGGATCGAACGAATAAGGTTCCGGCGTGTTTTGGCTATTGCTAACGTAATAAAGCTCCGTTTCTTCATGTCTTGAAGCTACCTTGATAAAAGTATCGCCTGCTACATTTTTGAAAAGTTTTTCCACAAGGGCTGCATCGTTATTGTCTTTTGATAAATGGCTCAATAATAAGTGGCTCATGTACGGCGCTTTATGATTGATGAACAGTTCTAAAGCCTGCGTATTGCTGAGGTGGCCGTGGCCGTTTGTAATCCTTCTCTTCAAAAAATAAGGATAGCTGCCGTTTTCCAGCATTTGTGCATCATAATTAGCCTCTAAAAAAGCGGCATGGCAATTTTTAAAATGTGCAATCAGTCGATCGCATACTGAGCCTATATCTGTAAAAACACCAACACGTACTTCGTTACATTCAACCGTAAAGCTGTAGGGATCGGCTGCATCGTGGAATTTAGAAAAAGCAGCAACCTTTAAACTGCCGATCTGAATATGTTGCTGGTGACTAAGGGAAAAGGTGTTGTTCGCGTCGAGCAGAAGCCTGCTGTTTCTTAATGTTAGTGTACTAATGTAAACGGGGAGTTTGTATTTTTTAGCAAAAACGGCTAAGCCCTTGATGTGATCGCTGTGCTCGTGCGAGATAAAGATTGCTTTTACTTTACTTATAGACAGCCCCAAACGGTTCATGCGGATTTCAACCTCTTTGCAGGTCAGGCCAATATCAACCAAAACAGCCTCGTGATCATTACCGATATAGTAACAATTGCCATTGCTGCCCGAATTAATTGAGGTGAAATACAGTGCCATTTAAGGTTGCAAGATAAGGCTTATTTAGCGAACGGAAAAAGAAAAACTATGTCTTTGCATCATTGTGTTCTACCAGTCGCGAAAGTAATGGCAAGAAAGCCTGTATCAAATTGATTTCTTCTGAAGAAAAGATTTTTTCCATGGTTTGAACCAGCCACTCTTCTTTTATCTTTCGGGTGGCAATAAGATGTTTTTCTCCAAGTTCGGTTAATCCGATAAAAACTTTTCGCTTATCTTCCTCGCTGGGGAATCGTGCTACACATTTGGCATCGAAAAGTCGGTTGATGATCTGAGAAACGGCCTGTTTAGATACCCTTTCCATGTCAGCCAGCTCAGTAGACAGCAATTTGCCATGTTGCTCCAATAGCGACATGGTTAATATTTCTGCATTGCTAAATTCTGAACTTACGTTCTGTTTGCGCAACGCCCTGGTTAAGCGGGTAACCGTGCTTCTTAACTTTGCAGCAATTTCTTGTGTTTGAGTTGGCATTCTATTGGTAAATATACTTTACAAAGATAGCGCTTTATTTTTAATCATAAATGGCGGTGGCTTTTTGTAATACTCAATTTTTGATTTTAAAATGATAAAAATTGTATTTTTTAGCTTCAGTATTGTTTTCATGTTTTGTAACTTTGTAAAGTTACTTTACTATTTTAATCATGAGTATTTTTCGTTCGTTAAGGCATTATAATTACAGGCTGTTTTTTACAGGTCAGGCCATTTCATTAATTGGTACATGGATGCAGCGTGTTGCCATTAGCTGGCTGGTTTACCGTTTAACAGGGTCAGCTTTTTTATTGGGATTGATTACTTTTTTAAGTTTAATTCCTTCTCTGGTGTTGGCGCCCTATGCAGGAAGTTATGTAGACAGGCACAATAAATATAAAATATTGGTGATTACCCAAGTAATTCTGATGTTGCAGGCTGGCGCCCTGGCGTTAATGATCTGGTTTAAAGTGTATGATATGTTCTGGATTGCAGCACTTTCACTGGTTCAGGGCCTGGTAAATGCTTTTGATGTGACGGCACGCCAATCGTTAATGGTAAATTTAATTGATGATAAAGAAGATTTGCCTAATGCCATTGCGCTCAACTCTTCAATGTTTAATGCGGCCAGGCTAATTGGTCCGGCGCTGGCAGGAGTGATTTTAAGTACTTTAGGAGAGGATATCTGTTTTATCATCAATTTTATCAGTTTTATCGCGGTATTAGCTTGCATGGTGATGATGAAGCTTAAACTTACCGAACATCAAAAGTCGCCGGAAAATATCTGGGTTGACCTTAAAAAAGGATATGATTACCTTAAATCATCGCCAGACCTGGCTGCCATGGTATTGACAATGGCTGCATCAAGTTTACTGGTTATCCCCTTTACCACTTTGTTACCCGTTTTTGCAAAAGATATTTTCAGCGGAAATGCTACAACATTTGGCTGGTTCGAAAGTGCTGCCGGATTTGGGGCGTTCTTTGGGGCCATTTATATGGCTACTTTAAAAGCAGGTCAGAATCTGCAGAAAATCGTCATGTTGTCGGGTGTTTTGCTGGCTGTTTCCGTTGTGGCACTCGCTATATCGCCATCACTTATTCTCGCATTAGTTTGTACCAGTTTAGCTGCTCTGGGTTTAATGGCTCAAAATTCATCTATTAACACTTACTTGCAAACCCATGCCGATGATACCATGAGGGGAAGGACCATGAGTTACTATATTATGGCTTATCAGGGTGTGTTGCCAATTGGCAGTTTGTTGATGGGATATCTGGCGCATCTTTTCGGTACGCAGGTGGTGGTTGCTTTTGAAGGAATTGCAGGGCTATTAATTGTTGCAGCATTTGTGTATAACGAGCGGCACAGAAGTCAAGTGAATAGCAGTGCAGTTTCGTTGAATTAGTATGGTTAAGTGGTGTAAGATGTTTCCATCTTACACTGTATAAATAGATCAGGCGTAAAAGAAAGCAAAAAAACCAGTCAGATGGTAACATCTGACTGCACAGAAAGCACAGAAGCTGCGAACAAAACGCCGAATGCCTTTTACCAAACGCTTACCCGTGTACCACTAACTTACAGTCCACCATCACCTTCTGATGGTTTTTCATATCGATTTCCTTGTTGATTAACCGGAGCAGGAGTTTAATGGCATTTTCACCTACCGATTCGGGATTCTCTTCAATCGAGGCGATAGGGGGCGAATCGAGGTAATTGATAAATGCATTGTTTCCAAAACCTATGCTTTCGATTTTATCAAAGTTAGGATGGTTTGATGATTTCAGGTATTTTATGGCATCAAAAAGAATAGGTTCTTTAAAAGCCACAAGTGCAGTGGGCATATGGTCTGGATCGGCAAATAAATTCTTAATTGCAGCAATGGTATTTTCCCTGTCAAAATCAGTATAAGCAACAAATTTTGCTGAAAAAGGGACATCATTATCTTTTAAGGCATGAATATAGCCGTTAAAACGGTCGTGTGTAAAATTGGTCATTTTTGGACCGCCCAGGTAAGCAATTTTGGTATGCCCCCTGTCGATCAAAAATTTGGTGGCCTCATAGCAACCCTGAAAAGTGTTGCCCAAAACCTTGTGGCAGCTTAAATTAAAACTCGGGTTGCGTGTGTAATAAACTACCGGAATGCCCATATGTTCAAACTGATTAAGGTGTGCAAAATCCTGTGTTTGTTTCGAAATGGCCACAATCAAACCGTCAACACGACTCCTTAACAGCATATTTGCCGATTGTATCTCCTTTGCCAGCTCATCATGCGATTGACTGATGATCACATTGTATCCATTTTGTGTTGCTACTTGCTCTATGCCATCAATACTTCTGGTGAAAAAGTGGTCTAAAAGGTTGGGCAGGACTACTCCAATAATACGTGATTTCTTTTCCTTTAAGTTGATGGCAGATTTATTGGGCGTAAAATGTAGCTCGCGGGCCATTTCCTGAACACGCTGCTTCGTGTATGCATTTATGGTGGGGTAATTATTAAGGGCTTTTGATACTGTAGAAACTGACATCTTTAACTTTTCAGCCAAGAATTTCAGGGTTATGGGTGTATTGTTCATCATCTTTTCCGATCGCTATGCATAATTAAGAAAAAATGCCATTATTTCAAACGTTTGAAATAGGGTTTCAATCTGTTTTTAGCCTGTTTTGGTTCACTTGAAGTCAATTAATCTCTTTAGCTTTTCTAAATTCGTTAGTGCAATACAACCAGGCAAAAACATAATAATGCTCAAATTTAGGCCAGCGGAAGCGAAACCGTCCGCAATTAATTGTTAGTTTTGAAACGATCAATTAATCATATTAAAATTTAAGTTATGCTAAAAACAACCTATAGCGTATTTTTAATCTGCTTTTCGCTTCTTTCATCATTCAGTTACGGTCAGGTTACGGCTATACAGAACATTAAGGGCCGTAAAATACAGAGTCTTAATGGGAAATGGAGTTATATTATAGATCCATACGAAAATGGTTATTACGATTATCGTCATGATCCTTTTGATCAGTCTAAAAGTGGATCCGGAGGTTTTTATGATGATAAAGTGCAAAAAGACAAATCAGAACTGATTGAATATGATTTTGACCATTCGCCACAAATGAATGTTCCCGGCGATTGGAATTCGCAGTCAGAAAAATTAGAACTTTACGAAGGTAATATCTGGCTGCGCAGAAAGTTTGAGGCAAAACCCGAAAAAGGAAAAAAATATTTCGTCTACTTTGGAGCGGTAAACTACGAAGCACATGTTTACCTTAACGGGAAAAAACTTGGCGTGCACAAAGGCGGTTTTACGCCGTTCCAGTTTGATGTGACCAATACTTTAAAAACTGGCGAAAACTCCATTGTACTTAAGGTCGATAACATCCGCAGGCAGGATGAAATCCCAACGGTAAATACCGATTGGTGGAATTATGGTGGCATTACTCGCGATGTTTTTTTAGCTGAATTTCCGGAGCATTTTATCAGTGATTACAAACTGCAGTTGGTAAAGGGAAATAATAACCTGTTAAATTTCTCGGCAAAACTGGCTGATGCAACCGCCGGTCAGGAAATTACACTGTCCATCCCCGAACTTAAGCTTGAAAGGAAATATAAAACGGATAGCGAAGGTAAAATAGCTGACGAATTTATCTGGAACAATTTAAGTTTATGGTCGCCGGAAACACCGAAATTATATGAGGTAAATATTAAAAGTGATAAAGAAAATATCAATGATAAAATTGGTTTCAGAACCATTCAGGTCAACGGCGATAGCATCCTGCTGAACGGTAAATCTGTTTTTTTAAGAGGGATATCACTCCATGATGAGAATCCGCTTTTAGCCGGGCGTTTGCGCTCAGAAGGAGATATGCGTATGATGTTGCAATGGGCTAAAGACCTGAATTGTAATTACGTGCGATTAGCGCATTATCCGCATAATGAAGAGATGATCCGCCTTGCTGATGAAATGGGCCTACTGGTTTGGGCCGAAGTGCCTGTTTACTGGACCATCAGCTGGACCAATCCCGCAACCTATGCTAACGCCAAAAAGCAACTGACTGATTTAATTGTACGCGATAAAAACAGGGCAAGTGTAATTGTCTGGTCGATCGGGAATGAAACGCCGCTAAGCGATGCCCGTTTGAGTTTTATGAGCAATTTGGCTGAAGCTGCCCGGGCATTGGATGATACCCGTTTGATTGCCGCTGCTTTAGAGGTACACCGCGAAGGAAATAATATGATATTAAATGATCCTCTGGGCGAAAAAATAGATCTGGTTAGTTTTAATGAATATGCTGGCTGGTACTCTGGCGGTAACCCATCCGAAATTGTTAAATACAATTTCGATATCAAATATAAAAAGCCGGTTGTGATTTCAGAATTCGGTGGTGGCGCTTTGGCTGGTTTCCATGCCGATGAAAATACCCGCTGGAGTGAAGAATACCAGGAGGCCTTATATAAAAACCAGATAACAATGTTGAGCAAAATCGGTGCCTTGCGCGGCATGACGCCATGGATCTTAACCGATTTCAGGTCGCCACGGAGACAGCACCCGATTTATCAGAATTTTTGGAACCGAAAAGGGTTGATTAGTGAAACAGGTCAGAAAAAGAAAGCATTTTTTGTGCTGAAGGATTTTTATGATCAGATGCAGGTAAAATACAAATAGTAACATAAATAAATTGTGTCAGGCCGTTTTAAAAAGTTATGGGGGGTAAAATGAGATCAAAGCATACCAATGGAAGCAGTAGGCAGCCCTTTACTATCCTTAAGTTATTAATCTGGTTGTAACATGAAGATGAAATTAATAACAATCGCATTAAGTATGCTGTCTTTCAGTGTAGTAAAGGCTCAGCAATTAAATGTAGCAAAGGCCTTTGCAGCTGCTGCCAGACAAACCGATGTATTGATCAAAAATGTAGATTCGGCACGGAAAGTGAAGCCTAACCTGGTTTCGCCACGTACGGTAGAAAACGGAAAGTTTAAAATGGTTGGATCCGGAGACTGGACCAGCGGATTTTTCCCGGCTGAACTCTGGTATTTCTATCAATATACAAAGGATAAAAGATGGCTGCAATTGGCCAAAAAGTATACTGAAGACATCAAGCCGGAGCAGTTTAACAAAGGAACACACGATCTGGGTTTCATGATCTATTGCCCGTTTGGTAATGGCTACCGCTTAACAGGAGATCCGGCTTACAGGGCGGTAATTATCCAGGCCGCAAAATCCTTATCAACCAGGTATAATGCTACCGCAGGCGTGATCAAATCCTGGGATCATAATGGCGATAAATGGAAATATCCGGTAATTATCGATAATATGATGAACCTTGAACTCTTGTTCGAAGCCACCAGGTTAACGGGCGATTCATCTTTTTACAAAATTGCGGTAACGCATGCCAATACCACTTTAAAAAACCATTTCAGAACTGATTTTAGTTCTTACCACGTTATCGATTATGATACCCTGACAGGTAAAGTGCTTCAGAAAGTAACGGCACAGGGTTATGCAAACGAATCCGCCTGGGCCAGGGGACAGGCATGGGCGTTATATGGTTATACCATGTGTTATCGCGAAACTAAAAATAGGGTTTATTTAATTCAGGCTGATGGGATTGCAGATTTTATCCTGAACAATAAAATTACCCCTGTTGACGGAATTCCTTATTGGGATTACAATGATCCGAAAATCCCTGAAACATCAAGAGATGCATCTGCTGCTTCCATTACCGCTTCTGCACTTTATGAGCTGGCAAAGTACAGTGCCCACGCTAAAAAGTATAAAGCGGCAGCCGATAAGATCTTAAACTCACTCACAACAAAATATACGGGTAAAATTGGTTCAAACTATGGTTTCATTTTAACCCATAGTACGGGGCATCGTCCGGCCAAATCCGAAATAGATGTACCGATCAATTATGCCGATTACTATTATCTGGAAGCTTTGCTTAGAAGTAAAAAATAAAAGCCAATCCCGGCGGTGGTTGTTTGAAAGAATGGTATATGCTTTTGCAGTATTGAAGAGATAGATCAGAATTGAATATAATATTATAAGACATTAAAGATGATAAAAGAAATTGGAGGCTTGTTCTCACTGGAAAATAAGGTAGTAGTTGTTACCGGGGCTACAGGTGTTTTGGGTGAGGCATTTGTTAATGGTTTGTGCGCAGCCGGAGCCACCATCGTGGTGATCGGAAGAAACGAAGAGGTGGCTAAACAAAGGGTAGCAGAGGTAATTGATACAGGCGGTAAAGCGATTTATATTATTGCCGATGTGCTGGATGAACAGCAACTGATAGATGCGAATACAACAATCATCAAAACATACGGGCGGATAGATGCATTGGTGAATGCAGCAGGTGGTAATATTGCCGAGGCAGTAATCCAGCCCGGAAGCGATATTTTTGACCTTAATATTTCAGCCCTGAAACAGGCATTTGACCTCAATTTATTCGGAACCATTTTGCCTACGCAGATTTTCGGAAGAGAAATCGCAAAAAATGGAGGAAGTATCGTCAATATTTCATCGGTTTCTGCTAATCAGGCCGTTACGCGCGTATTGGGTTACTCACTGGCCAAAACTTCAATAGATTGTTTTACCAAATGGATGGCTGTTGAGCTGGCCAACCGTTACCAGGATAAAATCAGGATAAATTCCATTGTGCCTGGCTTTTTTATCACCAACCAGAACAGGGCATTATTAACCAATAACGATGGTTCTTTAACCGCAAGGGGGCAGGCCATTATTGCAAAAACCCCATTTAAACGCTTTGGTGCACCCGAAGAGTTAATCGGAGCATTGGTATACCTGCTGAGTGACGCCGCTAAATTTGTAAACGGTGAAAATATTAAAGTGGATGGTGGATTTACCGCATTCTCCGGCGTTTAAGAATGGATTTAACCGTAAAAATTTTTAAAATCAGCTCATCAGTGCAATTATATAAATCAGTGTAATCATATATCATGAAAAAATTAGAACAAACCTGGCGTTGGTATGGCCCTAATGATCCGGTTAGCCTGCAAGATGTTAAACAGGCTGGCGCTACAGGAATTGTAACAGCATTACATCATATTCCGCATGGCGAAGTTTGGCCTTTGGAAGATATCCTGGAAAGAAAAGCTATTATCGAGGCTGCAGGTTTAACCTGGTCAGTAGTAGAAAGCGTTCCCGTACACGAAGCCATTAAAACCCGAAGGGCCGATGCCGGGCACTATATCGAAAATTATAAAAGTTCTTTGCGCAACCTGTCGGCCTGCGGTATTAAGATCGTTTGTTATAATTTCATGCCGGTATTAGATTGGACACGTACACAGCTCGATCTCGAAATGACCGATGGATCAAAGGCACTTTATTTCAACTGGATCGATCTGGCTATTTTTGATCTCTATATCTTAAAGCGCGAAGGGGCGGAGGCAGATTATTCAAAATCTGTTTTAGATCGGGCTGCCGCTAAATTTGCCAGCTTGACCGAACAGGAGCTGGTTGATCTCCGCATCAATGTGTTAATGGGCATCCCGAACGAAAAAGAAATTGAACTGGAAACCCTGCGCAACAGCATTAATGAGTATAAAGCGATTGGAACACAGGGTTTGAAAGAGAATCTGAAGTTTTTCTTATCATCTATTGCCGGGGTTTGTACCGAAGAAGGCATCAAAATGACCATCCATCCGGATGATCCACCTTATGCCATTTTAGGCTTACCAAGAATAGCAAGTACACTCGAAGATTTTAATTACATTATTAAGGAAGTGGACCAGGCTTTTAACGGTGTTTGTTTTTGTACAGGTTCCTTAGGTGCCGGTATGGGGAATAATACCTTGGAAATTTTTAATGCGGTTAAAGAAAGGGTATATTTTGCACATTTGCGTAACGTCAAAAAAGATGAAGACGGTAGTTTTTACGAAGCCGACCATTTAGGTGGCGATGTAAATATGTACGAGATCATGAAAGCGCTCACCGCAGAAAACGCAATACGCGATCAGGCCATCCCTTTCCGCCCAGATCATGGTCACCAGATGTTGGATGACCTGGCCAAAGTAAGCAATCCGGGTTATTCGGCCATAGGGCGATTAAGAGGTCTTGCTGAACTCAGGGGATTAGAGATTGGTGTTACAGGAAACTATTAATTGAGATCATTGTCGGGGCAGGAACAAAAGCTTGCCCCCTACTTTTTAGCAAAACAATTTCACTGGGTTGTTTATTTTCTTGTCATTCTGATAAGTGGAGTCGAAAGAATCTTTTTGTTTGCGCGCGTTTCCAAACGCGTGCGTAATAGCTAAACGATTGTATCGTTGATGGTTTTTCTTCAATAGAATTTCTATATTTAAACTCATGATCCATTTCAAAGCAGAAGTAGAGCGTTTCGAAACCATGGGCGAAAAAACGGGCTGGAGTTATGTATTTATCCCGGCTGCTTTAGCCAACGGAATTAAACCCAACTGTAAAAAGAGTTTCAGGGTAAAGGGAAAGATAGATCAGTTGGAGATTAACGGTATGGCAGTTTTGCCAATGGGAGAGGGCGATTTTATTATAGCTTTAAAAAGCGATGTGCGAAAAAAACTTAAAAAAGAAGCCGGGGCAGTTGTAGAATTATCTTTGGAAGAAGATAAAGATTTTAAAATTGAAATGCCTGAAGATCTTGAAATCTGCCTTTCAGAAAGCGCATTTAATCCAAAACTTTTTAAAACAGCCTAAATCGCACCAAAACTATTATATAAATTGGATTAACCAGGCTAAAACAGAAGCTACGCGTACCAAGAGAATAGTAATGACTGTTAAGGCAATGGATAAAGGACAGGATTTTGGTACAATGATACGGGAGTCTAAAGGAAAGCCCTGAGTTTAGTGCTAAACTTCAAACTTCCAGCTTCAAACTTAAGCTTTCCTGCTATAGTTCCTGAACCAACTCGAAACTTTCATCTGGATTACACCTAAAAAAGCCTCTCTAAAAATGCGGGTACTCATTTTTGATGTTCCTTCAGTACGATCGGTAAAGATGATCGGAACTTCAACTACCTTGAAGCCAAATTTAATGGCGGTGAATTTCATTTCGATCTGGAAGGCATAACCTACAAACTTAATCTTGTTTAGCGGGATAGTTTCGAGCACAATCCTGCGGTAACATTTGAAACCGGCAGTAGCATCCTGAATGTTGATCCGGGTAATGATACGTACGTACATGGAAGCAAAATAAGACATTAAAACCCTGCCCATTGGCCAGTTAACTACATTTACACCTTTAACATACCTCGAGCCAATGGCTACATCTGCGCCGTTTACACAGGCTTCGCGTAAACGCAGTAAATCTTCAGGGTTATGAGAAAAATCGGCGTCCATTTCAAAAATATAGGCATAAGCATGTTGCAATGCCCAATTGAAGCCATAAATATATGCGGTGCCTAAACCTTGTTTGCCTGCCCGTTCTTCAATAAATAAGTGCCCCTCGTATTCCCTTTGTAATGATTTTACAATTTCAGCAGTTCCATCAGGAGAACCGTCATCAATAATTAAAACATGAAAAGGCTGTGTTAAAGAAAAAACCTTTCTAATGATTTTTTCGATGTTTTCCTTTTCGTTGTAGGTGGGAATGATGACTAAACTATCTGACACGTGTGTTGTGGTTTTTAAATAAAATAAGCTTTGGCCTTTGTTTGGTTTACCGTTTTTTAGCTTTTAACGTGCGAAAGTAAATATTTAATATGAAATCATCATGAATTTTCATGAATTCAGGTGATTTGTACCTCTCGATCGTTATTCTGAACTTGTCTCAGGATTTATTTTAATACCATTATTTCCCGTATATTTTAGCCTCTATGGTTTCCCGCTAATTTCAGCGCTCTGGCACAGATTAGATTTTATTCGCTAAGCCATTGTTTCTAAACCCGATCGGCGTGTAAAGCCCGGAGGCCGAAGTATGAGGACGAGGACTTTAAACAAAGAGCGGGGCATCAGGCCTCCAGGAAATACTGTCCCTTCATTTTCAAATCTCCACATATCTCAATAGACAATCATTTATCAAATAAATTTCTCCACTCTGTTCGAAATGATGTCCTTTTTACCTCACCTCCTGCATTAACTTTTTAACCAGTTGCGAAAAGATAATCAATGCCAAACCCGCAATTAAAGAATATAATGCCAGGGTTTTATAACCTTCAGTATAAGCCATCAATTTAGTGGTTAATGTTGCATTCTCAATACTCGACATTTCTGCACCGAGTTTACCGGCAGCCAATTGCCCGAAAGCACTTGATAAAAACCAAAGTCCCATCATCATGCCGAACATCTTCTTTGGCGATAATTTGGTAATGATCGACATTCCTATCGGTCCCAAACAGAGTTCGCCTAGTGTCAATAATAAATAAGCGAAGGTAAATACGTTAAGGGAGCTAATCCCCTGGGCGTTAGCAAAGAATCTGGTAGCGTAAAAGACATAAAAACTTAAAGCCAACAGGAGGAAGCCCAATCCAAATTTCACTACCGTATTGGGTTCAATTTTACGCTTATACAGACCGAGCCATAAAATACCTACAACCGGACTGAAAACGATCACAAAAAATGAGTTAACGCTATTGTTTACCACATTAGGATCAATATTAAAGAAGAGGATTTTATGATCCAGGTTATCCTTTGCAAATAACGAAAGCGAACCACCGCTCTGCTCAGATATGGCCATAAAAATGAAGTAACAGAAGATGAATACAAAAGCGGCCAACAATTTATACTGGGCTTTTTTATCTTTTATTTTAAAGGTTTCGTATAAGAAATATACCAGGGCAATAATGCCGATCGTGTACATAAAATAATCAGTAAAATCGGTATTTTTCACCATGATGTAAATCAATGGAATACACAATACCGAACCTACATAAACGGCTGTTTCATACAGCTGCTGTTTTGATTTTTTAAGATGCAGCAATGGAGAGCTACCGATTGGTCCGAGGTGTTTTTTAGTAAAAATGAATGTGCCTAAACCAAACATCATTACCAATGCGGCCGATAAGAAACACAAATGCCAGTTGTAATATTTACCAAGGTAGATACACATGGCACCACCCAGTAAGCCACCAACATTAATACCGGCATAAAAAAGTCCATAGCCCGCGTCTCTTCGATTGTCTGTCTCATGGTACAATTCGCCAACCATTGATGAAACGTTAGGCTTGAAAAAACCGGTTCCTATAATAGATAAGGTAATGCCTGCATAAAACAGATCGTGTGGAGAGAAAGCCAGGATCAGGTTCCCGATAATCATTAAAGTACCGCCCCAAAACAACGATTTTTTAAAACCTAAAATCTTATCGGCGAAAATGCCACCTATAAAGGTAAATGCATAAACAAAAGCTTGTATAGCGCCGTACTGCAGGTTAGATTTCTGATCGCTTAAGCCCAGTTGCTCTACCATGAAGAAAGCCAATACGCCACGCATTCCATAAAAGCAGAAACGCTCCCACATTTCAACTAATGACAAGTGCCAGAGCTGTTTTGGATATTTGCCTTTAAAATTTTGAATTTCTTCTATTGAAACTATTTTTTCCATTAAATAGGTTTAAAAATGAAAAGCCCGACAAATATCGGGCTTTTGAGTAAAAGTATTTTTTAAATTAGTGAACTCCATGCATCCATTTGCGCAACAATGGACTTATGGCGAACATGATAAAGCCTGCTACAATAGGAATGATGGTGAAGATTAAAAAGAAGGTTGAGATGGAATAAGCCGAACTGATTTTATCAATCAGCGATCCGGTGGCACCTGCAAGGTAATTACCGATGGCGGTACAGGTGAAAAACACACCAAACATTAAACCTACTAAATTGGATGGTGCAAGTTTACTTACGTAAGATAAACCAACCGGAGAAATGCAAAGTTCGCCAACAGTATGAAAGAAATAAGCGAATACAAGCCAGAACAGACTTACTTGCGCCGATGTAGCTCCCTGTGGAATAGCAGAACCTCCGTAAGCCAATCCTGCGAAACCAATACCTACGAATATAAGACCAAAACCAAATTTTACAGGACCGCTTGGGTTAAATTTAGTTTCCCAGATTTTAGAAACAATTGGCGCTAAAGAAACGATAAAGAATGAGTTAAGGACGCTGAACCATGACGCAGGTACTTCGGTGCTTACCGAACCCAGTTCCCGACTTACTTTCCAGATGGCTAATACCCAGATAATGGCAAAGCTTAATAAGGTAAATAAAATGGTTGCCGGATATTTTTTAAATATTTTTCTGGCTAATGAGAATAATACAAAAGTTACGGCTACCAGTGGGAATATCGTAAGAACGCTGTCTACCCACTTAAAAGTGGTTGCCGCACCGCCGGTTAAATTTCTAAGCGTATAATCTTTAGCGAAAATAGTCATCGAGCCGCCAGCCTGTTCGAATACCATCCAGAAGAAAATGGTAAAGACAGATAAGATGGCAATAACCCATAAACGCTGACTCCTTACTTTTTTCGGAATTTCTTCTACTGTTGGGTCTGCTTTTTCAACTTCTTTTGCTCTATCTACCGAAGCGCCTATTACGCCGAAAATTTTTTGTCCAAAGTAAAATTGCAACATACCGAAGAGCATAAAAATACCGGCAAGACCGAAACCGTAATGCCAGCCAACTTTTTCGCCAATGTAACCACACATTAACATCCCGATGAAGGCTCCAGAGTTAATACCCATGTAGAAAATGGCATAGGCGCTGTCTTTTTTATCGCTGATAGGGGGATAAAGCTTGCCTACAATGGAAGAGATATTTGGTTTAAAAAATCCGTTTCCTATAATCAATAATAGCAAGCCGGCATAGAAAAAGTTATTGCTGAAACCTTCAAGTGCCATAGCTGCATGGCCGAGCGTCATAACAAAAGCGCCGATGATAACAGCTTTTCTATAACCTGTAAATCTATCGGCAATTAAACCACCCAATATTGGGGTAAAATATACTAAACCTGTGTAAATGGCATAAAGCTGTAAAGCTTCTGGCCGTGGCCAGCCCCAACCGTTTTTACTTAGGTCACTAATCAGGAAAAGAACCAATATGGCCCGCATACCGTAATAGCTAAATCTTTCCCACATCTCGGTGAAAAAGAGCACAAAAAGGCCAACAGGGTGGCTAAATAGTTTTTCTCTGGATACGCCCTGACTTTCTAAATGAAGGTCGAGTTCCTTATCATGGTCTATACTAATGGTTTCATTAGATGTTTGCATAAAACATTTGTTGGTTTTAGTTTATGAATTCAGAATTTGTGTGTTGTTTAAGTTAGTTTAGCAGGGCGCAATATAGTGAGCGATTGGCAAACTCACAAGTTTTTGAGTGAGGAGTAAGGTAAATGATTTGTTAAAAATCAAAACTTCCTGATCGGTTTAATATTTTTCTTTGGGTCTGCATAAAGTGCATCATTCTCGTCCGGATCATTATTGAGCAAGATATCTTCCTGCAGCTTTAGTCTTCCGCCTATAATTTTGAAGCCATCAAAAGTACCATCCGACCCATAATACTCAAATTTTCCCTTAATTTCCGGATCAAATGAAGCCAGATGATCAAAAACAATCAGGCCGGCTTTCATATCTGTTTTTAAGGTCATGGCGTTAGATTTGGCATACTCAAATATGACCCTGTTTTTTCCTTTAAGCGCTTTGCCATCGAAAACAGGCGCCCCAAAGCTGAGCTTGTCTTTGTCAAAAGCAAGAATTTCGATTACTTTCTTTGTAGTCATCTGCGTATTGCCTTTCCATCCCAAAAGCACATAATAAGGCAAACGGCTCCCGCTGGTTACCGGAATAATTTCATAATACCTGGCGCCGAACCATTTCTGGTTGTTGGTAACGCCATTAGGGTCGTTAATATTATCGGTTTGATCAATCAAAGGATAAAGTTTCAACGGTCCGCTCTTGGTGTTCATCTGCACAGCACCATAATAGCGGTACGTACCGTTTTCGAGCAGCACATACCAACTTAAAATCCTAAAAGCCTGATCGGGTGATTGAATTACCGATACATTTTTAAGTGAGTCGAAAGGATAAGAAAAAGAATGGGGCATTTTTAAAGCTTCCACCAGTGTTTTTACAAAACGGCCATTTGTCTCTAGTTTTTGGGCATCGCTTTGCGCAGCAGTAACCCTTGCCGATATTTTAATCAGGCTATCCTGAAACACATTTAATGCGCCCGGGGTTTGCTGCGCCTTTAAGCCCAGGCTTAGCGTTCCGCAGATAAAAAGAATACAAAACCTGATCACTTTCATATCATTAAATGCACAAAAACGCTGCAAAATTATAGTTTCTCAATAACGATTGCGCTTGCGCCCCCACCACCGTTACAGATTCCTGCCACACCGATTTTGCCGCTATTTTGTGCCAATACCGAAAGTAAGGTAACTACAATCCGAGTACCCGATGCTCCCAGCGGATGACCCAATGAAACCGCACCTCCATTAACATTAACCTGGTTATCGTTCAATTCTAATAGTTGGTTATTCGCAATGGAAACTACCGAGAAAGCTTCATTGATTTCAAAATAATCTACATCTTTTACATTTACATTGGCTTTGTGTAAAGCTAAGGGAATTGCTTTTGAAGGCGCCGTTGTAAACCATTCTGGTGCTTGTTGTGCATCAGCATAACCTAAAATTTTAGCTAACGGATTTAAGCCCAGTTCCTTTGCTTTGTCCGCGCTCATCAAAACCAATGCTGCTGCACCATCGTTTAAAGTAGAGGCATTTGCAGCAGTTACCGTTCCATCTTTTTTGAAAACAGGTTTCAGTGAAGGTATTTTATCAAATTTAACCGCTGTAGGTTCATCGTCTGTATCCACCAGGGTAATTTCTCCTTTACGGTCTTTAACCTCAATGGCCACAATTTCATCTGTAAATTTACCCGAACGCTGTGCGGCTTGCGCCCTTTTGTACGATTCGATGGCAAAATTATCCTGCGCTTCGCGACTGATTTGGCATTCAGTAGCACAAAGTTCGGCTGCAGAGCCCATGTGGTAGTCATTGTATACATCCCAAAGGCCGTCTTTTACCAAACCATCTGTAATCTGTCCGTGGCCCAGGCGATAGCCATTTCTTGCCTTGTCCATATAATAGGGAACATTACTCATGCTTTCCATGCCACCTGCTACAATAATTTCATTGTCGCCGTTTGCAATACTTTGTGCGGCCAGCATAATGGCTTTGGTGCCGGAAGCACATACTTTATTGATAGTGGTGGAAGGTAAATCTGGTAAGCCGGCAAATTTTGCGGCTTGTGTAGCAGGTGCCTGTCCTAAATTGGCCGACAAAACGTTGCCCATGTATATTTCCTGAATCTGTTCGGGTTTTAACCCCGCTTTTTCAATAGCAGCCTTAATAGCGAAGCCTCCGAGCTGGGTAGCAGAGAATTGAGCCAATGAGCCTCCAAAACTGCCAATAGGTGTACGTACAGCTGATACAATTACAACTTCTTTCATGTATAGTAAATTTTATGAATTTTTGGTTAGGCCGCTAAGTTAGTCAAACCTTACAGGTTTCCAAAACCTGTATATCTTAAAATAACGTTTGATAGGTGGTTTTAGCATGTGGGTTACTGTAAGATTTGGTGCCATTATGATGTTGGTTTCATCAATCAGGTTTTTTTGGAGATCTTCATTCCAGAAGTGGTTTACTCCCTCCTTAGTAAGGAGGGGTGCCCGTAGGGCGGGGTGGTTGATTTGTTTATTATAAATAAGTTGGCTTAATACTCAAACGTCATGATGTTGGGTTCATCAATTAAGGTTTTTGGTGGCTTCATTCCGGTGTCGGTTTACTCCCCTCCTTAGTAAGGAGGGGTGCCCTTAGGGCGGGGTGGTTGATTAGTTTGTATAAAGAGGTTGGTTTAATACTTAAATGTCGTGATGTTGGTTCATCAATTAAGGTTTTTGGAAATGAACGTTTAGTGCGTTTCGCTTGCTGTAGTCCTGCTGTGCGCTGTAGCCCTCATACTTCGGGGCTGCCGCTTCCATCAGGTTTAATAACAAAGGCTGGTGCTACTAGGGGGCTTCATTCCATAAGCGATTTACTCCCCTCCTTAATAAGGAGGGGTGCCCGTAAGGCGGGGTGGTTGATTAGTTCGTTATAAATAAGTTGGCTTAATACTCAAACGTCATGATGTTTGGTTCATCAATCAGTTCTTTTGGGGACTTCGTTCCGGTGTCGATTTACTCACCTCCTTAGTAAGGAGGGGTGCCCGTAGGGCGGGGTGGTTGATTAGTTTGTTATAAAGAAGTTGACTTAATAGTTAAATGTCGTGATGTTGGTTCATCAATTAAGGTTTTTGGAAATGAAAGTTTAATGCGTTTCGCTTGCTGTAGTCCTGCTGTGCGCTGTAGCCCTCATACTTCGAGGCTGCCGCTTCCATCAGGTTTAGTGACCCAAGCTGCTGCTGCTTGGGTAGCTTCAATCCGGAAGCGATTTATTCCCCTCCTTAGTAAGGAGGGGTGCCCGTAGGGCGGGGTGGTTGATTAGTTTGTTATAGAGAAGTTGACTTAATAGTTAAATGTCGTGATGTTGGTTCATCAATTAAGGTTTTTGGAAATGAACGTTTAGTGCGTTTCGCTTGCTGTAGTCCTGCTGTTCGCTGTAGCCCTCATACTTCGAGGCTGCCGCTTCCATCAGGTTTAATGACCCAAGCTGGTGCTGCTTGGGTAGCTTCAATCCGGAAGCGATTTACTCCTGATGGGCAGAGTGGTTGATTAATTTATTTAAAAATCCTATGTTAAATGATCCAAAAGGGGCGACTACAAATTGCCAATAATAGCGGCAAATAGCAACCACCAATTGAGTCAACGCCTGATGGCTTAGTAAAAGCAAAGCAGTGTCTTTTTTGTCCGTCACCACACAATCTTAACCTTTAGTTTGGAATTTCAAACAATTTTATATTTTTGGTATATCTATGATCAACTTTCTAAGGCAAGTACACCGGGTATGGTTTCTATTCTGGATACTGTTTTTCTTCGCGCTTTTTTATCCTTTATATTACGTTACCTCTCGTAATGAGAAATATTATGGCATTCTGAATTTTTTTAGAAAAGCCAACAGCTTTTTATGCAGTCTGTTTTCAGGTGTTTTTTTTCGTTATCAATATCAGGAAAAACTCGACCGCACAAAAACATATATATATTGTGCCAACCATACTTCTAATCTGGATATCATGATTTTTTGCATCATGGGACATGGTAAATTCCATTTTATGGGTAAAGATGAACTATTAAACAATCCTGTTTTAAGCATTTTCTTTAAAACCATTGATATATCGGTTAACCGGGAGAGTAAGATTTCTGCTTTTAGGGCTTTTAAAAAAGCTGGTGAAAACCTGGAGAAAGGGATGAGCCTGGTTATTTTTCCCGAAGGAAAAATTGATGACCATTATCCACCAAAGTTAGCCGAGTTTAAAAATGGTCCTTTCCGTTTAGCTATCGATAAAAATATCCCCTTGGTACCTGTAAGTATTATCGATGTGTGGAAAATAAACTGGGATGACGGTTCAAAATATGGAAGTAAGCCAGGAATTTGCGATATTTACGTCCACAAACCTATCAATACATCAACCCTGGCTGATGTTGATGCAGATGTATTGAAAGAAAAGGTTTACAGATTGATAGATAGTAAGTTGAAATAAATATGAATTTAGACGCAAAAACCATTCATAAAATAGCCGATCTGGCCCGAATTCATATTGATGAAAAGCAGGTGGATACATTGATTCCGGAAATGAATAAAATTTTATCGTTCATGGAAAAGTTAAATGAATTAGATACTGCTAACGTAAAACCTTTGGTTTACATGAACGAATCTGTAAATGTTTGGAGAGAGGATATAGTCAAGCAGGAAATTACTACTGCCGATGGTTTGAAAAATGCCGCTAAGCATACCGATCAGTTTTTTATGGTGCCAAAAATTATTGAAAAATCATAATTTTCATCATGCTGTTCTAATAATCAATATGATTATTAGGTATCCCTAAAGATTAAGATTATGCTTAATTTTTAAGCTCTTGTAACATCTTGCCTGCTATGCTTGTCTAAAAAAGAAAAAACATGGAGAAACCACTCATCACGATAAAAGAAATTGGCCGTAAATATGTGATTGGATCTGAAGTGATTCACGCTTTAAAATCAGTTTCTTTAGATATTTACAAAGGTGAATTTGTTGCATTGATGGGGCCATCTGGTTCTGGAAAATCAACCCTGATGAATATTTTAGGTTGTTTGGACACGCCATCAAGCGGAACATATGTTTTAAACGGAACTAATGTAAGCCAGATGAGTGATGATGCCTTAGCAGAAGTGCGCAACAAGGAAATCGGTTTCGTTTTCCAGACTTTTAATTTATTGCCGCGTTCTACATCTTTAGACAACGTTGCTTTACCTTTGATTTATGCCGGAACCAGTAAAAAGGACCGCGATTCAAGGGCTGCCATAGCATTGGAAAATGTGGGACTGGGTAACCGTATGGACCATAAACCCAATGAACTTTCGGGCGGTCAACGTCAGCGTGTAGCTGTAGCCAGGGCTTTAATCAATAACCCTTCCATCATCTTGGCCGATGAGCCCACTGGTAACTTAGATACCAAAACTTCCATTGAAATTATGGGGCTTTTAGAAGAAATCCATAGTAAAGGCAATACCATTATTTTGGTTACACACGAGGAAGATATTGCGCAGCATGCCCACCGTATCGTGCGTATGCGTGATGGTTTGATCGAAAATGATTATTTAAATACAGATATAAAAAATGTATCCCCGCGTTTGCAGGCACTGAAAGAAGCGGGCAGCGATTGGGAAAAAATTAATTAACCCCTAATTCCCCTAAAGGGGGCTTTTAGGATTAACCATATTATTACCCCTTAAGGGGTTAGGGGATATGAAAATCTACACTAAAACAGGCGATAAGGGCCAGACCTCACTAATTGGTGGTACCCGTGTTCCCAAATATCACTTGCGCATAGAAGTTTATGGAACTGTTGATGAATTAAATTCATACATCGGTTTAATTATGTGTCAGGATATTGACAACTATGATCAGCAATTACTAAAGGAAATTCAGGACAGGCTATTTACCATCGGAGCTTCCTTGGCGGCAGACCCTGACAAATCTAAAATGAAGATTCCAGATCTGCATGATGCTGATATTGCCTTATTGGAAAAGGAGATGGATCTGATGAACGAAAATCTGCCTGACTTAAAACACTTTGTTTTGCCGGGTGGAAACACGGTAATTTCTTACTGCCATATTGCACGTTGTATTTGCAGACGAGCTGAACGTTTGGCAGTAGCCCTTGCAGAAAATAGCTTTGTAGATGAGCATGTAACCATTTATTTAAATCGTTTAAGTGACTATTTATTCGTTTTGGCACGAAAACTGACCGTATATTTTAACGCCGAAGAAAATATTTGGATTCCGAGGGGTTAATAGTGGAAAAATAAGTTTGTTTTGCTCAAAAATTTTAATATAATTTGCGCAATAATAAGAATAGGAATTTAATTGAATTGACGATATGTATTGGACATTAGAACTAGCATCGCACCTGGAAGACGCACCATGGCCTGCAACTAAAGATGAATTAATTGATTATGGTATCCGCTCTGGTGCCCCGGTAGAAGTGATAGAAAATTTACAGGCATTAGAAGACGATGGAGAACCTTACGAAACCATTGAGGAAATTTGGCCGGATTACCCAACTAAAGAGGATTTTTTCTTTAATGAGGATGAATACTAAAGCTTAATAAAACATAAAAAACCTTTCAGAAATACTGAAAGGTTTTTTTATACAGGTTGTTTTTTGATATTGTAAATCAATACAGTAGCCAAATATTTTACATTTTCTAAACAAAAGCTTCAATAGGGGTGTTAATAAAGCAAAAATATAAACATTGCTAAAAAATTAACACTATGGGAAATTTATTGTACTTAGTCGCAGTAGTATTAGTTATACTATGGGTGATCGGATTTGTATTTCACGGCTTCGGCGACGTTGGTGGTATAATCCACGTTTTACTGGTAATCGCAGTTATTGCTATCTTATTAAAGGTAATTGGTAGGGCAGCGTAAAATAAAGTTGTCACCAAATTCATTCATTCAAGAAGTAAGAAAAACACTTTAAAATAGATGGATTAAAAAAAGGAGTTTCATTTTTGGAATTCCTTTTTTTAATATAAGCTTTCGCTAAAATTTAACCCAATTAAAGGAATTTGATGAGGTAAGGCCTATTTTCGAATCAGAATCCAGCCGCTAGTTTTTTAGCAACAATTCGGCAAGTTCAAGATCAATGGGGTAGGTGATTTTAATATTAGCTCTTTCTCCTTCAATAATATTGATTTCGTGCCCAATACCTTCTACTACACTTGCATCATCGGTAAAATGAGGGTTGAATTCCTGATTGTAAGCCTCTTTAAGGATGTCAAGGCTGAAAGTTTGCGGGGTTTGCACTAAAAAGATCTCATCACGTTTTAAAGCTGATGTTTTTTTGTTTTTAACCAAACGTACGCTATCGCTTGATTGTACTGCCGCAATAACATTGCCTTGTTTTGCAGCTTCTGCATAGCAGCTATCAATCAGTCCCTTTGAAACCAGCGGACGAACAGCGTCATGAATGGCAACGTAGGCCTCTTCTTCAATGCTATAAATGGCATTTTTAACCGAATAAAAGCGCTCTGTGCCGCCGTCAACAATCTGGTGTGGTATATGGAAATTAAATTCGTTGCAGAGTCTGCCCCAGTAAGCCTGCTGATCTTTATTTAAAACCAATAAGATCTTGGGTTGAGTATTGCTGGCTGCGAAAGCTTTTATGGTATGCATCAAAACCGGTAGGTTTTTAAGCAGTAGAAATTGTTTTGGGGTTTCTGTTTGCATCCGATTGCCAGAACCGCCTGCTACAATTATAGCGTAGTATTTCATAGTTGAGCGTTTAGGGAAAGGCGTTTAGCGCTAAACCGCCAAACGCCAACCGCGAAACTTATATAATTAGCATGGCATCGCCATAGCTGTAAAATTTATATTTTTCTTTTACTGCAACTTCGTATGCATTCATTACATTTTCATACCCGCCAAATGCGCTAACCATCATCAATAAAGTAGATTCTGGCGTATGGAAATTGGTGATCATAGCGTTTGCAATGCTGAAATCGTAAGGAGGGAAGATAAACTTACTGGTCCAATCGTTTGCCGCCTTTAATGTTCTGTTGGCAGAAACAGCAGATTCGATTGCACGCATGGAAGTTGTTCCAACTGCACAGATTTTTTTTCTGTCTTCGATCGCTTTGTTTACAATGTTTGCATCTTTTTGTTCGATGATAAACTGCTCCGAATCCATTTTGTGTTTAGTCAAATCCTCAACCTCAACCGTTCTGAAAGTTCCTAAACCTACGTGTAGCGTTACTTCTGCAAATTCTACTCCTTTAAGTTCAAGACGTTTCATCAGTTCACGGCTGAAGTGTAAACCTGCAGTTGGAGCTGCTACTGCGCCTTCGTGTTTAGCGAAAATAGTTTGGTAACGCTCTTTATCTTCAGCAGTAGCTTTACGTTTAATATATTTAGGAAGTGGGGTTTCGCCTAAAATTTCAACATTTTTTCTGAATTCTTCATCTGTCCCTTCAAATAAGAAACGGATGGTACGCCCACGTGATGTAGTATTATCTACAACCTCGGCAACCAACAGATCATCGTCTCCAAAATATAATTTATTGCCTACACGGATTTTACGTGCCGGATCTACCAGAACATCCCATAAACGTAATTCCTTATTTAATTCACGGAGCAAGAAAACCTCAATAGTAGCACCGGTTTTTTCTTTATTTCCATATAAACGGGCAGGAAAAACCTTTGTGTTGTTTAATATCATGACGTCTTTGTCATCGAAATAACCTAAAACGTCTTTGAAAATTTTATGCTCAATTTTACCACTGTCTTTATGTAAAACCATTAAGCGGGCTTCATCGCGTTGTTCTGCCGGATTATTGGCTACTAAAGATTCAGGTAAGTTGAATTTGAATTGTGATAATTTCATTCTTGATGAATTTTTTGAGGTGCAAAAATACGAATTTAATTTTTCTTTTTCGTATTTTATCAAACGCAATTTATGTATATTATGTTTTGATCATTTTAAATCAAAATATACAATGCTATCCGCGTATTAATAGACATAAAATTAATTAGTTTTGACCATAATCTGTAACCTTTTCAAAGGCTTTGCATCTAACCTGTAATTATGATAATCTTTAGGCTAATAGGCGAGAGTTTCCGTTTTGCATTTGATGCATTGCGCCAGAATAAATTACGCACCATGTTATCGCTTCTGGCTATAACGATCGGTATTTTTACCATTATAGCTGTATTTTCTGCGGTAGATACCTTTCGTGGAAAATTGCAGGCCAGTGTAGATAAATTAGGCTCTAATACCATTTATATTCAAAAATGGCCATGGAGTTTTGGTGATAATTATCCTTGGTGGAAATATATGAACCGCCCTCAGCCTTCATTGCGTGATTTCGAAGCGCTCCGCGAGCGGATTGAAAATGCTCAAGGCGTTACATTCGAAATATCGGCTAGCGATAGGGTTATCAAATATAGAAGTAGCTCGGTTGAAGGAATTTCGGTTTGGGCGGCATCGCACGATTTTAATAAAACCTGGAATTTCGAGCTTCAGGATGGACGTTATTTTACTGAAAATGAAAGTAAAAATGGATCTCCTGTCTGTATTTTAGGTTCTGACATAGCCGATGGACTTTTTAATGGAGATGCAGCAGTGGGTAAGCAGGTACAGATTTTAGGGAGAAGGTTAACGGTTATTGGTGTTTTTAAAAAAGAAGGGGAGGATATGTTAGGTACTTCGCTCGATAAAAATGTAAATATTCCCATTACTTTTGCAAAGGGTGTTTTAGACATCCAAAATGAACGTTATGGCCCGCAAATTACTGTTCGCGGTAATGATAATGTAAGCCTTGAAGAGGTAGAGAGCGAATTGAGGGGGTTAATGCGCTCCATCCATAGAATCAAGCCCGGCAAGGAAGAAGATTTTGCGCTAAATAAAACCACTATTATTTCTAATCAGTTGGACTCGATGTTTAAGATGGTTAATATTGCAGGTTGGGTAATTGGCGGATTTTCGATTTTGGTTGGTGGTTTTAGTATTGCCAATATCATGTTTGTGTCGGTTAAAGAACGTACCAATATTATTGGTATCCAGAAATCGTTAGGTGCAAAAAACTATTTTATATTGCTTCAATTTATTTTTGAGTCTATTTCGCTTTGTATTTTAGGTGGTTTACTGGGGTTGTTACTCGTCTTTCTGCTCGCTCTGGCCATCGGTGCCGCGACAGATTTTCATATTATATTAGGACTGAATAATATTGCTTTAGGCATTGGTATATCCATTATTATTGGCACTATATCCGGTTTTTGGCCAGCCTATTCAGCGTCAAGGCTGGATCCCGTTGAGGCAATCAGAAGCTAGAACAGTTATCATTTGCCGGTTTTCAGTTGAAGTGTCTTATTATTCATAAATCTTATTGCGGTGGATTGACCGGAGCAAGGCACGAGCGGGGACCAGCAAAGAAAGAAAGACAAACAGCTCCCTGAAGAAATACTGGCGATCATTTTAAAAAATAGATTAAATCGTCACGTGGTCAGTTTGATAAGAAACACTTAAAAAAATGCTCATTTTTATTGGTGTTATATGCTTAACTATTTGTTTTACAAGTGTTTTTTTAGCACGTAAGTCAAATCATCTTTATCAATCGATACCGTTTTTGGATGATCTCAAATAATCAATGTTTATGCCTCGTTAATTCTAAATGGGGCAAGATTAAATCAAATTAAAACTCTTTTTTGAATTATTATTTTTAACAAGTCTAAATAATGTTAGATTTGCCGAAATTTCTATAATTCCATGAGGCCACTATATCTAAAATTTTTTGTCACAGCATTTATTTTACTTTTTATTACCTTGTTTGCGCAAGCACAGCAAGGAACCATCAAAGGAAAAATTGTAGATTCGTTAAGGAACGGTATCCCTTTCGCCAATGTACAGGTTAAGAAACAAAACCTTAAAACTACTTCTGATAAAACAGGCGTATTTAAATTGAATGCTGTTTCTACAGGTAATCAGCAGGTTAAAGTATCAATTACAGGTTACGATCTGTTCGAACAGGTAGTGTCGGTTACTGCGAATGATACGGTTTCTGTTACATTTGTTTTAAAAGAACAAGCTGAAGGGCTAAATGATGTAATTGTTTCGGCAAGCAGAAGGCCAGAGTCATTATCACAAACGCCATCATCGGTAACGGTGCTTACAGCAAAAGAACTGAATACACAATCAACAATTAGCCCAAACTTAGCCAATATACTCTCTTATAGTGTACCTGGATTGGGTTTTTCAACCAATCAAACCGGTAACTCTGGTCAGACTTTGCGTGGTAGAAATGTGTTAGTTTTAATTGATGGTATCCCACAATCAACGCCACTAAGGGCAGGTGGAAGGGATATCCGCAGCATAGATCCATCTGTTATTGAGCGCGTTGAAGTGATTAAAGGTGCTACCGCGATTTACGGCAATGGTGCAGAAGGTGGTTTGATCAATTATATCACCAAAAAGGCCGACCAGGGAAAATCATTCGGAGGTTATTCTCAGGCCGGAATCACAGGAAACCTAAAAGGTGATAGTACTATTGGTTACCGTTTTTCGCAGCAGCTATATGGTAAAACAGGTAAATTTGATTACATAGTAAGCGGCATGTTCGAAAAAACCGGTGTTTTCCGTGATGCTGATGGTTTGGTGATTTCGCCGGAATATGGTTTAGGCGAAACCAGATCTTACAATGGTTTTGTAAAATTAGGTTATAACTTCACACCAAAGCAGCGTTTGCAGCTCATGTATAATTATTTCAGTTCCAGACAACGTTCTAAATACATCACCAAAGAAGGCATTTACGGACAGTCGCCCGCTATTGGGATCTATGGTACAAGGTTAGGTGAAGATGAAGGTACAAGATTTAACCATAATGCCAATTTACAATACACCAATCAACAGATTTTTGGTAAAACTGATTTAACAGCCAACGTATATTACCAGGATTTTTATACCATTTATTCTAATTCGGCATCATTTTTCGGTGGCGGCCAATCGGCTATTACCTCTACCAAAAAAGGGGCAAGGGTAAACCTGAATACACCATTTAATTTAACAGCTCAGGTACCGATGCAGTTAAACTATGGTTTGGATTTAATGAACGATAAAACCGCGCAAAGCTTAACTGATGGTCGGTTATGGGTGCCTGATATGAATATGGTAAATTTTGCGCCTTATCTGCAGGCTTCAGCAACATTAATTAATGATTTAACCATAAAAGGAGGCTTAAGGGTAGAAAATATCAACATTGATGTAGACGACTTTAATACCTTGGCTACCGGTGCAAACGGTGCCGGAAGTATAGCGGTACAGGGCGGTAAGTTAAATTACAATGCTTTGGTATTTAATGCCGGCGCACGTTACTCTAAATTCAAGTTTTTTAACCCTTTTATCAGTTATGCACAGTCGTTTTCAGTATTTGAGTTGGGCAGGGTACTAAGGGCTGCAAAAAGCAATACGTTAGCACAATTAGAAACCAAACCTATCATTGTAAACAATTATGAAGCGGGTTTTAGCAGCAGTATAGATAAACTGAATTTTAGTGCAGCTTATTATTACAGCACTTCTAAACTGGGTGCAAATCTTTTAGAGGTAAATGGTACTTATATTTCTCAACGGATCCCCGAGCGGGTATATGGATTTGAAGTCCAGGCTGATTATCAGTTATTACGGGAGTTGAGTATAGGCGGTAACTATGCGCAGGTAGAAGGAAAAGGAGATGTAGATAATGACGGTAACTTTAATGGGGAGAAAGATGTGTATTTAAATACAACGCGCATCCCGCCATCAAAAACTACTGTTTATTTGAAATATTCGGGTATCAAAAACTTAAGTTTGGATGTGAACTGGATGCGTGTAGGAAACCGCGACCGTTTTAAAACGAACGCTGCAGGAAAGTATTTAATTGGTGAGGGACCTGTAAAAGCTTTCAACTTATTTAACGTTGCAGCAGTATACCAGGTTACGCAACCGTTGAAACTATCTTTAGGCATAGAAAACCTGTTGAATAAAGTTTATTATCCTGCTATTTCTCAGTTTTATGGCAGCAATGTTAATTATGTGCGTGGTAACGGGCGTAGGTTTAACTTATCACTGGGTTACGCTTTTTAAGCAATGAAGAACAGAACATTTAAAAATGCCATCAGGAACATTCACCTCTGGCTCGGTCTGGCAACTGGCCTGGTGGTATTTATTATTAGTGTTACCGGTGCGCTGTATATTTTTGAAGAAGAGATCAGGAATTTCACGCAAAAAGATTTTCGGTACGTAAGGATTCAGGATAAGCCTTTCGTCGGGCTGGATAAAGTGATTTCAGCATTTGAAAAACTTTCACCCAGAGATGAACTCAGGCTGGTAAGGGTAGAAGATGCACAGCCAAATGCGACAGTGGAAATGACCAGTAAAAAGGGTAAGGTTTACTATTTCAACCCTTATGATGCTACTCTAATAAAAAAAGGAGGTGAAGACTGGCTACAGGTAGTAGAGCATATCCATATTTCGTTGTTATTGGGTAAAACAGGCAAGTTCATCATCCAGTGGTCGGTAGTTATTTTTGTAGTGATGCTCATTACCGGACTGATCCTTTGGTTTCCTGGCCAAATGCGTTTGTTAAAACAATCGTTAACGATTAAAAGAAAAGCTTCATTTAAACGGCTCAATTATGATTTGCATAATGTATTGGGTTTTTATGCATCGTTTGTGCTGTTGATTACTGCCTTAACAGGCTTGTACTTTGCCTTTAAAGAAGTAAAAAATGCAGCAAGTTTTTTTACCGGCAGTAAACTGGGGCAGGGGAAAGCTATCGTTTCTGCCAAACCCGCAACGATAGATCCTATACCTGTGCGCTACAATAAAATATATACCGAAGCAAAAATTAAATATCCCGGTGCGATATCTACCAGTCTTTCGCTTCGGGGTAAAGGCGAACTGCGGTTGAGGATGATTTATCCTTATCGTTGGGCACGTAAACAGAACACCTTTTTTTATGAGGAGGCTACAGGCAGAATGATCAGGGCCAAACTGTTCAAAGATTATAATGGGGCCGATTTAATAGACGCCACCAATTACGATCTGCATACGGGAAGGCTTTTTGGTCTTCCGAACAAAATTCTTTCGCTTTTAGCGGCGTTGGTTGCAGCCAGTTTACCAATAACGGGATTTATGATCTGGTGGCAAAAACAGAAAAAGCGTAAAAGAAAATAACAACAGCTCGTTGCTAATTCATTGTCAATTTTTCTTAAACTTCTGATGTCTGGCTCTTCATTTTCAGACTTTTCCCATTTATAATTAAGAAAAATAATCTTTTGTATAATTCTTAAAGATAGGGTTTATTTGTGGCCGATGGATGATTAATTGCCATCATTTCCGTTTTTGACATCATTCGTTGAAAAATAAATCTGGAAGATTTGTGAAAAAACTGTATTTTTCTTTCTGTATTAAACACCATTTAAATGTGCATATACATTAAAAAATAAAAACGCGATCATGATCTCTAAATCAGGCTTCACCAAACTTAGTATTTCCGAATTTGAACAATGGATTGCCAATTTAAAAGTGGCCAAAACCATTTTATACATTCAACAACATCATACCTGGAATCCGAGTTACATCTCGTTTAAAAATGATAATCATTTTGAGCTGCAACAGGCCATGAAAGATTATCATGTGAATAATAATGGCTGGATGGAAATCGGACAACATTTTACCACGTTTCCTGATGGAAGCATATTAACCGGAAGGAGCTTGGAGCAAACGCCGGCCTGTATTTTTGGTTTTAATGCCAATGCCATCTGTATAGAAAATCTGGGTAATTTTGATTCAGGTAAAGATACCATGACAGCTGCCCATAAGGAAACCATTATAAGAGTGACGGCTGCTTTATGTAAAAAATTCACTATCCCAGTTAACAGCAATAAAATTGTCTACCATCATTGGTTTAACCTCTCAACAGGTGAGCGCAATAACGGTACTAAAAACAATAAAACCTGCCCGGGTACAAACTTTTTTGGAGGCAATAAAGTAGCCGATTGTGAAAAGAGCTTTTTGCCGCTTGTTTCTAAAATATTAAATACTCCAGTGCCCTCAACAAATGTTCCCATATTAAAATATGTTTACGTTACTGCTGACAGTTTAAATATAAGAGAAGATGCTGACACTAAAAGCAATAAAGTAAAAGGTAGGGATGCAGCTATATTAGGTGCTATATTAAGGGTTTACGAAATTAAAAACGGCTGGTATAAAATATCCTCCTCCGAAAGTCATTGGGTAAATGCTGCTTATACAAAAGAAGTAAAACGCTATATAATCAATGCCAATGCGCTGAATGTACGCAGTGGCCCTGGCACCAACTATCCCAAACTAGGCTCCTTATCAAAAAATCAGGAAGTATTTGTAATTGAAGAAAAAAATGACTGGTTTAAAATTGCAGCGGATAATAAATGGGTTAAAAAAGAGTTTTTAACTATAATGAAGTAGCGTAAAAATTTAACATAAGACTTCCTACCTGTGCAGCTAGGATACGGTTTTATTAGCTATTTTTGCCGCTTTACTGTGTTTTAAAATGTAATTAATCATACAGTTTAGCTTTGTTGTAAGTTGGTTTAAAACTTGCAATTTTTTTACCATTTGGTTTTTTGAAATTAGTCGTCAATATCATGAACAGTGATGTTTATCTGTGGTCTAACCTCTGGGTAGTGTGATCTGTGCGCTATTTTATAACCAATTTTTTAGAAGATACACACATAAATGAACACCCATAATTGATCACACACTATGCGCTCTACACAAACCCCTGCTCAAAAACTGATTATTTCCAACAGTGATTACATCCATGTTGTACAGTTTGACGAAATTATTTTCTGCCAGTCGGATGGATGTTATACCCACATTAACCTCCATAATGGACAGAAACATACACTGGCTAAATCCTTATCCAAAATATGCGCGCAGCTTTCATCCAGCCAGTTTATCCGGATTAGCCAAACTTATCTTATTAACAAAACCTTTGTAAACAAGATCGACAGGAAAAAGAAAAACCTTTACCTGTTAGATCGTACCATTGTTCCATTTACCATTTCCCTTAAAAATTTGATGGAACTCATCAGCGATTCCATTCATCCCAAAATTACTTTAACTGATGCGGATAATGTCTAGAAATAGATCAATACTTAACGGTTAGCCCTGAATACTTAAACCTTGCTTTTTGCATTTCGGTTTGGGTACATTTCGGTCTATTTTTAACTATTAAATTAAGCGAAAAAGCTTAAAAATGTAAAGTTAATCCAGAAACCGATGTCTGATCATTTTTGCCTGTATGGACCTCCTTTTACCTTAAATGGTGAAGAATATTTTAGCGACAATAATGTTGGTTTTCAGGTTGCTTTCAGTTCGTCCGAAGATCAACAGCTTGTTTTAGCCTACCAATGGTATCTTAATGGAACCCTGATAATCAACGAAAAAGGTGCCAGTTTAGCCGGAAAAATCTATTGCGGTAACCATACCGTAGGGGTAAGGGTGTTGAGCAGTGAGGGCTGGTCTGGTGTGAAGAGCCGGAGCTTTTATACCTGCAAAGTACCCACAGGTTTGGAACTTTACGGACCAGATACGATCAATGAGGGCGATTCCGCAACCTATCAGGTTTTGCGTCGCTTTTCTGACGGTACCGTAGAAGATTTGACCGCCCAATATATCTTTACAATTACTGGCGATGCCAGTTTTAACGGCAATGTGCTGACTACCATTAAGGATGATAGTAGCTTTGGTGATAAGGTGCTTAATATTCTGGGTACAACCGTAAGTGGCGATACAATTGCCAAAGACATTGTGGTAAAAAATACCACATTGTTTAAGTCGGCTGTGCTTGTTGTAGATTTATTTAACGATACCAGCCTGAATGTAATTGGCTTGATTGATAATCCTGAAGTAACAGTTAACCATCAGGCTGTTTATACCGGCAATAATTTTTTGCCTGCTTCGGTAGTAGCTGAAAACGCTTATATGTTGGCATCCGATCTGATGAACGGAGCGACCTGGCGTTTTGAATTTAACCTGGCCAGGCTGATGACCGAATACCCGGGAACGACAGATTTTGTGTTTCATATTAAAGGCCGTAGTGCATTAGATCAAGGCTTAAATGGGGCTTTCAGCGTAAAAACCAAAAAAGCTAAAATGGTGATGACGGGTAATGCCAGTAGTTATGTGCCAAGTGTAACGGGAGGTGGCACAGTTGGTTATAACTCCTTTAGCTCATATAGTGTTGCTGGTGCCAATGGCAGTTACAATGAAGCAGATTTGTTTGCCATTATCCGTTTCAATTATCATGTACAAACCGATACACTTACTTATACCATCCCACCACGTATCTATCTTTCTAATCCGATTATTGAGCAAACCCAAAAGAATAATTGCGGTGCTGGCTTTATAGGATCAAATGTATTATACACTTTGCCTGTCGGTGCTTTTACTTCAACCATCAGTCAGGCTGATGCCGATGCACAAGCAAGGAGTTTTTACGATGGCAACAAACAACAGTATGCCAATGATCATGGTACCTGCGAATTAAAACCAAACTATCATTTTAAATCGAGCACCAATGGTTCATACCCGGTAACCATGACAACCGATTATTCATCTGGAGATTGCGCGATGAAGGTTGCATTTTATGCTACCATGAATAACCAGTCGGTGATAATAGATCATACTGATGGAACCACTAATTTAATGCCTTGGGGTGCCAATACCCGAATGTTCAAGGTGCCCGCTACTGGAGTATACCGGGTAAAGGCACGCCTGGTTGGTAACATTGTATGTAATTCGGTAGGAGGCGATGCCGATCATCAACAAACGATTAGCTTCTTGTTTACTCGTACAGGAGGGGCTGAAACTAATTTAATTGCACCAGGGCAAAATAGTGCTGGTGATTTTAGTGCAGCTGAATTTTGCTTGCCCGGACAGTATGTAATTTCTAAAGGAATGACAGTCCCTATTGATATCAACTTTAGTATGGACTTCAATATGGTTGCAAACGAAGAAGCCAATTTTAGAACCAGAATTAACCTTTTTACTTATTTCAACCAGCAACAGGGCGCAAAGGAAACCAATACTACCAATTTTAATTTTTCTCTATTGGAGTTGGAAATCGAAAAACTTTAATAAAACATTTATCAAAGATACTTAAGCATGACTCCATTTGTTCCGAAATCGCATTTTTTTACCGATCCTGCCACCATTAACCAATCTACTGCCCATGCTTTTGGGCCGGTTTCTGAAAATGAATTTAACCTTACGGCCAAGTTTACCAGTAGCGGTGCACAGGCTTTTGCCATTTGTAAAGGTGTGGTATTGGTACAACCACAGGCAGGTGATGTGGTAAACGTAATATTACGCCCTTATGAGCAGCCCATTAACGGTCTAAATATCCGGTATTTTATTTACCGCGGTTTGCAGAAAGGCGATTTCTTTAACGGCAACCAGGTACTGGCCGATGGTGATGAAGTATCGGGATTTATCAAAAAAATCAATAAAAGCTTTGCGGGTTTTTATAAAAACGAAAATGTGCCGCCCTTTTTGGCAAAATACATCGGTTTCGATCCTGCTGCACAAGCGCCTACTTTACCGCTCGATCAGTTTTTCTTTAAAGAAACTGAATATGTAGATAGTGCAGGCCAGTTTGTAGAAAAGTATGAGACTGCTTTCGAACTGCCCATGGTGGCCAAAGGTACCTCTTTAGGTCATTTTATAAACGGCGAATGCGGTGTAGATGTGGTACTCAACTACGGCGATTACCAGTTGCCTTTGCCAAATGCCGAATTTAAATTCGACCTGAATTATGCCAGGGCCGCATCGGCAAATATTAGCCTGGTAGGCATTACCGACGAATTCCAAAAGAAATTGGTTAGGGAGCAGATCACTCAATTTTTGGATATAGCGGCCTTTTATGGTTTTCATGCCGCTAACGGATCGGTAAATATTAATGGTACCGAAACCAAAGGCGAGGCCATATATACTACGGCAGTAAGTAAGTTTAATACCAAAAACAAGCTTTATCTCTATATCCAAAGCGATAGGTGCCGATCTTATAATTTTTATGGCAACTACTTACTCAATAACACCGGTAGTGAAAGTTTAAAACTGGGCACGGTAGAAAACACTTTAACAGAAAAGATTTATAGTACCAATGGCTGGCCTTTACTCATAGATGAAGCACCGCGCACATCGCCAGCTACTACCAATCCACTTTTTTTACAATTGGTAACCGATAATGGAGCCAACAGCATGTTTTATGGGCAAGTGGCCACAGTAGTTGGAGCAAAAGAAAACTTTTTAAACGCAGAAGCCTTAAAAGCGCCTAACGTTACTGATGGTACACCTGGTTTATTCACCAAAACGATTAATTTGCTTAATCCGGCGGTAGCCAACGGTAATAACAGCTTAAATATAGCCAGTTTTAATATCCTTATTTACCAGGGATATACTTACCCTTATATTTTAGGGCAGGAAACCGACGACAATAACGTAACCGCCAATGTATTGGGTTTACCCAATTTCTTTGATGATGTATTCGACCTGCTCAATGCCACCCCTTTGCTACAAGCCAGTGCAAATACCGATTATTCAGTGCTTTCTTCTCAAAAAGTAAAACTCATTAGTCATTACCATGATAAGACACAACTGGGTATTTCTGCAGTACAAACCTTAAACATTAATGATGTGATTGAAACGGATGATCCGGATACCCCATTATTGAAACGTGTAACCTACATTACCGAAGCGGTTGATGTATTAAACTCGGCACTCTCGGTAACCGGAACACTTACGCCCTATACGAAATCCAATCCATCAGTATCAGGTGCGGTAAGCGATAACAAAACCTACCAATTGCCCGATGCCTTTTATTATCGTTTACAGCTATTTACAGATAGTACAGAAACCATTACCGGGCTGCAGTTACTTGCCAAAGATGGCAGTACACCGAATAAAATTATTTTGGGGCTTACCCAGGCAGAAAACGATTTGCTTAAAGCACTCATTACTACGAACAATTTAATTAATGCTGGGCTTTTCCTGATCGATCTTTTTGGAGATGGTAGTGAGTTGATTTCTGCCGAAAATATTACTTATCAGAAGTATAAAGCGGGTATAGTAGGGGAAACCGGAGTGAGTGAATTAAAATTATATTTACCAACAACTGATTTAATGGTATACTCAATAGATCAGAAGTATCATTTTACGGATGGGTATAGTAAGTATGTGAAGGAGGATAATACTGAAGTTTATTTTACAATTAATAAAGTTTCATAATGGAAGTGGTAATTTTAAAAACCGATGGAACAGCTGTTGCTCTAGATTCCTCTTTCACAGATAAGGCGTTTGATATAGAAGGTTTTCTCCTTGAATTTAATTTTACAAATAATGTTAGCAGGCGTTTTAAATATTATCAAAAAAATGATTTTAAATTGGCTGATAGAGAAAAATATACTTCTCTAAGTGGTTATTATGTTGAAGGGAAATATTTATCTTATATGCAGGGATTGGAATCTGATTCACCTAACATTGAAGATCTAAAATCTAAATTTTTATTTCAATTTGATAAGTATAAATCCAAAGCTGGAAATCCTATAAAGGTTAGTGTAGTTGACCTTGGAGAACCCTATAGTCGTTACTATAATAATGTTGATTATACTTTCAGTATAGAAAATTTAGAAAGTAGTAACACTCCAAGAAAGTACCTGAAATCGATTTATGAAGGTGTGGTTAAAATAGGATATGAAATAGATATTCCATCGAATGCCGTAAAAAATGTAATAGAGAGAACACCCTTAAAACTGGCAACTAGGTATTTTTACAATAATAATTATACCCGATATTTGGGCGTTTGGAATAGTGATGTAACAAAGCATAACATTAAAAAAATTGCTACATTAATTTCATTTCGGATAGCAGAAATAGAAAGAGAAATTTTTCCCAAATTAGCTAATTCTTCAACTTGGGGCATGTTAGAGGCAATTGCGGATTCTCCAAATGGAAGTATAGATAGCCTGAATGATTTTCAAAAAATGCTATTTATCCTCAAAAAGACCTGGGGATATTATCATGATCCTTCCGCAGATGAATCTTATGTTCATAAACATGACTTTGAACCGGTCTTTTCCGTTGTTCCGGGTTATGAAGATTATGTTAACTACTATAATAATTTAACTGGTTTCTATTATTCACTTTATAAAATACAGGATAAGTTATTAAACGTTAGTGAAGACCTTAGGTTAAGGTATTTACTGCAAACTTTGCCGGTTTCTGCTTTAACTATTGTTCCCTACAGTATTATTAAGAATCAATTATCTGGTTACTCACAAATAAAAGAACTACCAGAGAATTCTCAACGCTTTATTGTCCATTTGGTAATATCAATAACAAAGAGGCTGGAGTATGCAGACGATTTTTTAGATTTCCTTTTGAAAAAAGAAGACGGTGTTGTAACTATTTTCGAGGTTTTATATCATCTTTTGAACGATGCTAGACTAGAGCGGCTATCTATAGTAAACTGGTTTGTTGATGAACAAACAAATCGAAAATATTATGCATATGCGATATTCGAACTGTGGAAAGTTTCCAAGTACAATTGGGAATACTTTCCTTCAACAAACACTTCAAATCTGGATTCAGTAAATTTAAGTTCGTACTTCTTTTCTAATGCTAAGGAGCTAAATAAAGATAATATTTTAGAGTTTGACGCTATCTATAAGTCTGTATTAAATACATCAACATCTTCGGTTTCCAATAAGACGGTAAAATATTATACTTCGATTGACGGAAAAAGTATCTCAATATCAAATCTTATTCTATCTATCGTTAAAGATAAATTTGGGATAAGAGATGGAGGTTATAGTACGCCGAAATTTGGTGATTTTCACTTGTATCATCCCATATCACTGATAGGATATCAATCAAATTTAGACTTGACAATTCCCCAAAAAACGCTTATTCCAGCATTTTTATTCCATTTTGCTGAAGAGTACGATCGTTTAGCTGACTTTGATGCACAATTATCACTTGGAATTGATGTCGCTGTAGATATCGCATTATTTTTTGCAACAGGCGGAGTAGGCGTTTTGCGAGATTTAAAATATCTAAAGTATGTAACTAAATTAGGTCAAGCACTTCGGGGAAAATTAGCTGCAACAGAAGCTGTTGTGGTTTGGAGAGCATCTGAAATTAGTGCTGAAATTATCACATTTACAGCCTCTACAATCGCAAATTATAATCAATATCTTATCACTACTGAGAATGATCCTGAAAAGAGAAAACATCATCAAAAAATTCAATGGATTATTTTAGGATTATTATTTGTAAGCGCAGTGGGTACAGCTTATTCCAGGATAAAGGCAGTTAAAGAAGCCAACGAAGTACTAGAGCTAATGTCCAAATTTCCAGGTGCTACACATGGGGTGCCGCCAGGTTTGGTGGAGCTTCTTGAAACACTAGCTGGTAAAAGGGCCGTTTTAACCTCTAAAATGGGTAGTAAACTGCAAACACTAAAAAATGAAGGTATTGCGGTAGATAATGTTATTGCGAAGTATAATGGCCTTACTGACAAACAAAAATATAGGTTCTTTGAGCATTTTGGTGAAATTAATGATAGATCTATCTGGAGAGAATTAAACTTTTTTCAGGGGCAACCAATAGATAATTGGTTAATACTTAGTGAGAAAAATATAATGGAAGCTAAAATAATAGCTTTTATTACAAAACCTAAAAGGGTCAATGCAATTTTAAAGTATTACGACGAACCAAGTTTACGAAAGATTTTAGAAAGTTTTGATTATCAGAGTAGGTTAAAAATTTTAGATGAGTTTGGAAAACCAAATTGGATGAATGATGCTGTTCTTTTTGAAAGAATTATTGAGAAACCGAGTAGCTTAAACTTGATTAGGATATTTCAAAATAGTGCAAAAACAGGTTTAGACGTTTTTTCTTTTGAGGATGTGATTGCTATTGTTAAAACAGAATTTAAGAATGTAACAATCGATTACTTATCAATAAAAAGTACTATGATACTTAAAGACGTAGTAAAAAGGTATGGTAACGGTAGCGAAATTGTGAAAGAAACTATGGAATTAGGTAGATTAAGATCTCTGTATGACGGTACTGCTACAGATTTCAATAATATTTTTTCCGCTATAACTCCTGATTTTTTAAGTGATTTTTATTCTTCTAATAAACTTGTGGCAAAAACTGAAGTATATAAAAACAATAGTCTAATCAAATTTGTTACTGAAAAATTCATTTCAGGAAAAGAATCTCAAGTTTTACAAATGTTTGGTGGCAATTTACCTGTAAGTTTGACTGAGCCTCTTTATTCTAAATTCAATGTTTTTAATAAAAAGGCAATTGATTTTATACCTAAGAATAGGAGAAACGATACAGAAATAAAATATATCTTTAACTTTCTAGAAAATCATTGGGATGATGGTGATCGATTTGTAATTCAATTGGAATCTACATTTTATGCCTGCCAAAGCTGCCAGGGCTATTTAGTTTATCTTAAAGAATTGGCGAGAAAAGCCGGAAAAACAGTAGATATTAAAGTTATCGCTGTCGAAGCTATCTCTGGTACAAGTGATCTTATTGACAAATTAAACTAAAAAAAGTGGAAATAAAATATTTAACCTTATTAAGGGATAATCCAATAAGAGTTGGATTTGGTGAAGATAAAAGCATTAGGCCAATGTCACTTCAAGAAATAGGAAATTTGGAACATTTGTATAACAATAATAATCCTTTTCCTTTGGCTTTAAAAGAGCTACTTTTTCTAGCTGGAAACTACTGTTATGTTTTGGATTATGGAATTTTTCCTACACGTCAAGAGATGCAGGAATTTGTAAGAGTTAGAATATCAAGAAATAACAGGCAAATAATCCGCCCTTTTTTTGCTGTAGATATTTATAATGGAGGTGAACAATTTATATTTGTGTATTTAGACGAAGGAGATAATCCACCTACTTATGAAGGGCACTATTATTTTGATCCATCAACGGATGACGGTTCAGATTGGATTACTCCTGTTACTTCAACCCTGTCGGGTTTGATAGATCATGGAATTAATAGAGTAAAACAGGGGCAAAATCCGTTCTAAATAAAAAAGTGAAAATATGGCCAGTTACGCCCCTTGCTGGCGCACGGCTGCCTCGTGTGCAAGATAAGCCGCGATGTAATTTAAATGTTAGGTCGTAGTCTTTAGTTATAACAATACTAGCGCAAGTCTTAGTGCCTAGGCTAATGGGGTTAGATGACTTGTGCTTTCATTATTGATCTTAATATACTGCCAAAGCGCAGATAAGAACAATACTTAAATCAATGGATACTAGGAAAATGAAGAAATTCTTGTACAATCTTCAATTGTCTCTACTTTCTCAATCCGAAAATAATCAGCAATACGTTTAAGCCAAACTCCATACTATAACCTCTAAACTATTAATTGCAACGTTTGAACTATCGACCGTAACGTTTGAACTATCGACTGCAACGTCTGAACTATCAACTGCAAGATGAAACCACTCTAATTTATGCCTTATTTGAGCAACAATATTTTGTAGATTGATTTATTGTGTCTATCTTGCCTATGCAGATTAATAAATAACATATTTTTTCACCTAAAAAGAGAAATCAATTTCAACAATTAAATTTTAAAAATATTCCTGGACGAGCGTTTTAGAAACGCATTTTCTAATTTCTCTGAAAAGAGTTATTTGTTAGTCTGCAGCGTCCAGGAACTTTAAATTAATGTTATGCAGACTAACAATTGTAAAAACCCAAACACACAGTTCCCAAATCAGGTAGCAGCTGTAACCGAATTCCGGACACTCATTGAAGCCTATTTCGATATGGTTAGTTTATCGGATGTGAATCAATTCCTTACTGAAATGCTTAGCGCAGCTATCGGGCCCGATCCACGCTCTGGCAAACACAAACCCATTACCATTGCCAATGCCCTTTATGATGTAAACAATATCATCAGCCTGCTTAACAAAACAAAACTTTTGGCCAATGAAGAAATCTTTCAGCTTTATGCCATAAACCTGGATTATAACCTACAGGCTGTTGGCCAATTTGATGTAGCGCATCTTTCTGAACTATTATATGTTGGATTAAATGCCTACATCTTTCAGGAGGATGATTTTGAAGGCGCAACCTTAAAATTTTCAGCCGAAATTACTGCAGCATATAAAATGATTTATGATTGGCTGTCAGACTGCGATGCCTGGTATAATGCTGCTGAGTGTTACGAATATAATGAAACTATCGGTTTAGCAGCTACGCTATAACCGTTCAAATTTTAATTGTCCATTTAACGTATACAGCTATGAGGGAAAACGCCCCTCCTAATTTAGGAGGGGTGCCCAAAGGGCTTATTGGTTATATCACTTAATTTCGGTAGGTGAGACACCAACCAATAGATAAAATATTAAGATGCCCAGTAAAGCTGAGCATGACGACACCGCCAAATTAACTCTTTTGCCGTACGGCATCATTCCCGTGAAAACCTACCGTGTGGACACATCTTTTAGTTTGTTTTTTTATACGCTTTGCTAGCTTGCTTTAATAGATTACAGGTTTTACCGAAGAACGCCGTCAATCCCAAGAGCCGGAGCTATCAAAAAAACAGTTGCAGGAAAGAACAAATAGCATTACCAAACCTTAAACGCAGTGGTTTATAATACTAATTTAATTGCTAAAGAGAATTGAACACAAACCCCGTAGGGCTCAATCAGACCAAAGAAAACATAAACAATAACTGATTAAACGAAGTGCCGCTGTTTTTTTGATGTGAGCGTGGTTGTGTGAAAGGCTCCTAGCTGGATTGACAAAGCGCTTTGGGTACTTTGGCGCTCCAAAGTGCCATGCCCCCGCGGCATAGAGCGGAAAAAACAACATTTTTGTTGAAAAATAATTCTTCTTAATCAACGGCATTAATAGCATTAAAGATGCTGACACGAAGTAGCTACAAGGCAATTGAAAACCATATTTCTACTTGTAAAATAAATTCAGCATGACGATCGCCTTAGAACAAAGTGCTAAGAACAAATAAAGGCTAACAGAGATGTGTCCACAAGATAGGTGAAAATGGGAATCTTAATGCTATTGCAAAGCGCTTTAAGATTCCCGCCTGCGCGAGAATGACGAAAACAAAATAAAATTTTGGGCTTAAATGCTAGATTTTACTTTTGATACATCCTCGCCCAACCAGCTTATTTCTTAAACCCGCATGATCGACGCTAGGCTTATGGCTGAGGGTTTCTTCACTGCGTTCAGAACGACAGAAGGCATTTGGTGTTTCTATTTCTTATACCCGTATAATCGGCTTTAGACTAAGGAGTCTGGACTTAAGACTTCGAACTAAATTTCAATAAAATCCCTAGTACTAAGTATTTCATAAGCATTAACAATAACGTAACTTAGGTTTGCTAATTTGCAGTAAACCAAATGCTTGATCATTACACCTAAATAAGCCCTCATCATGAGTACAGATCTGGTTAAAACCTACATTCTGAACAGGAGTTCGGAAGAAATTAAATTAAGCCTCATTATTGGTGGTATAGAACAAACGGGTACCAGTTTGATCACCCTGAATGATGACATGGTTTTAAAAGATTACCAGGGCGACCTGCACCAAAAGGTAATCGGGCAGAATGATAACCTGCACCAGAAAGTATTAAATATTATCACCGTAATTACCGATACCGCTCCAAACCATAACCACACCGATTTATATGTGCTGTTAGAAGGCGGTTTTGTAACAAAAGGTTATAAAATGGAAGAAGAAGTACAGCCTGGTGCCTCTACAGTTTATACCGCAGAAATTACGTTTTACCAATTTTAGCTATTATGAAATATCTGATGTTAATTGCCCTCTCGATGTTCGGTATTACAGCCCTTGCACAACAAGCGGCTAAAAACGACGAAAAAGACATTAAACAGGTTAAACTCGACCTGCTCAAAGCACCAAGTTCGCCAGCTTCGGCATTATTGGGTTTCGCCGTATCGGATATCGAAAAACCAACCGACTTAAGTGATTTTATGCTCTCTGTACAATCGGCCAGTTCATCATATACCAAACTTCCTTCCAGTTACGCGGTTGATATTGCGCCTTTTTACCTGTTCCGCAATAAAGGTGCAGATTTTAGCACCACAGGAGAAAACGGTTTACAATCAACCCGGTTAAAAGATTATTTCAGGCAGAGTTTTGTGGTGTCGCTGGCGTTGCGCAATCCCGATTCGGCTTTTAATAATTTTAAACCAACCAGTACCTATGGGGCATTGGGTTTAAAATTTTCCATTATCAGGCCACAGTACAATATTGAGACTAAACAGAAATTAAATTCCATATATGAGAAACAGCGTGCACTGCTGATGATTTATAAAATTGGTCTGGAAGAAAAAAGAAAATCGGCACGTTACGAATATTTGGGCATCAGGAACATTTACCTGCTCGATTCGATTTCGAGACTACCATACCTCACCGTAGCAGAAAAACAAGCGCATGCGATTACCATGATGGAAGATACCACCAGCGAGTATGCCAAAAATGAGAAAGAAAAGAGTGTGTTAAATACTGGTTTCAAAAAAGAAATACAGGCTGAACTGGCCAAACAATCGAAACTGGAAGCCGATTTGCAGGCAGAAGCTAAAACTTTTACAGGCCACCGCGAAGGTTTATCGGTTGATATTGCAGGTGGCTTAAGCACCGAGTTTAGAGAGAAAAGATTCGATAATTCTAAGATATTCAACTCAGGCGTTTGGAGTACTTTTGGTTACAACTGGGCCAATGGCAGTTCTATTTTAGGGTTGGCCCGTTACCTCTATAACCCAGATGAAGTATTTGCATTGGATAATATGAAGAATGAAGTGGCCAACCTGTCTACTTTTGATACGGGTTTGCGATATATTTTTACCAAAGGCAAATTTGGTGGAGGTGCAGAGGCGCTTTACCGTAGCATACTCACTTCAGGAACAATAAAACCTTCATGGCGGGTGGTGGCTAATGCCGATTATGCATTGAATGATAATCAAAAAATTATCTTCTCATTCGGTCGTAATTTCGACGGCACCGTAACCAAAGATGGAAACCTTGTGGCAGCTTTAACCTTACTCTTTGGTTTTGGCACCAACAGATAAAGAACTGTTGTTGGTACTGCCAACTGCAAATTGAAAACTGTCAATTGTTCATTAGTCATTTGTTCATTTGTGCTGCCAACTGCCAGCTAATCGTCATTGCGAACCGAAGCGGAGGGCATGAGTGAAAAGGAATGAAGCAATCTGCTAAGGAGAAATGGTTCATTGGTACTGCAGACTGCAAATTGAAAACTGTCAATTGTTCATAGGTCATTTGTTCATTTGTGCTGCCAACTGCCAGCTAATCGTCATTGCGAACCGAAGCGGAGGGCATGAGTGAAAAGGAATGAAGCAATCTGCTAAGGAGAAATGGTTCATTGGTACTGCAGACTGCAAATTGAAAACTGTCAATTGTTCATAGGTCATTTGTTCATTGGTGCTGCCAACTGCCAGCTAATCGTCATTGCGAACCGAAGCGGAGGGCATGAGTGAAAAGGGTTGAAGCAGCAATCTGCAACGGAAAAATAGTTCATTGCTACTGCAAATTGCCAATTGAAAACTGTCAATTGTTCATTAGAGAATTGGTATTTGTTTAATCCACGCTGGATTTCAGCCTCTGGACTAAAGACTAAACCCAAATAATGGCTCAAAATATGCCAATACTTAACGGTTGCTTGCAAATACTTAAACGATGCTTTGCAGCCTTTCTTTTGGGTGGTATTCGCTGTATTTTTAGTTGTTGCTTTTGTTAATAACGGGTCTTGGTAATCCATTTTGGAATAGGCTAAATTACAGGGCATGCCTATTTTTTAAGAACCGAAGCATAAATTAATTACATGCCAGCCAATCAAGTTGTAACCAGAAGATTTTATCCAGCCCTATCGGAAGTGATCACGGTAGATGACCTGCCGGAATTTTTACACTTTGCAGAAAATGGGTTGAACCAGTTGCTTGATAAAATCCATTATAAAAATCTTCAATATTCAAAAAGTCAGCGTGGCGATTCGGCATTTTATAGTTTAGATATCGTAAGCAATAACATTGGGCTTGATTTACCTTTTGGTTTGCGTTTGGTACTTAATCCAGATGAGGATGGCGATTCGAATATATCGTCTTTTCCGATTTCTATACAGTACCAATGGGAAATGCTGGCTTTTTTACGTTCTTTCAAGGTTCAGAATTTTGCTTTTACCCCCGAGGCTTTTTATGAATTGGGTCTTCAGATTTTTAGAATTACCGAAGATGAGGTCATCGCACACATCCTGAATTATTTTGTTGAGGATACAGAGACCGAAACCAAATTTGAGCAATTGCTCGATGCGGTAAATCGTGTTTACGGAACCAGCTTAAGCCTTCCGCCAGGTGAAGAGCCAACGGTTGATAAGGTGGTTATCTTGATTAATAACGAGGTAAGTATTCCTAAAAGTGTTTCAGCAGTGATGTTTGGGATCTATATTTCACAGGCCGGAGAGGAGGAAACACGTGGACGGCTTCAGCAGTTTTACAACCGGTTGGTACCGAATGGAATAGAAGATTATATTAAACAGCTGATTACACCAAAACTACGTGCTACTTTAAAATTATCGGCTGCTATCGAATTCCCCGATACTATTTTAAAACCTGTAGAGGAAAATGGTACTTTGATTCCTGGGCGTAAATCGATGTTTACTTTCGGTGAGGCCACTTTTTATGCTGATACCGAAGCGGGTATAGGTGCAGATGTTGAGTTTGTGGGTAATCTGGTGCCCGAATATGCCCAGATAGGCAACACAAACCTGTTTATCGGGATTAAAAAAGCCAAGCTCGACCTGAGCAGAAAAAGGAATATTGCCGAAGCAGATGCAGCAGGGTATGGTCCTGATTTTACCGGCTTATACATAGAGAGGGCTACCATTGGTTTAAGTCGTTTTGGCAAACAAAGTACCACAAAAACCAGCGTAGCTTTAATTGGAGAAGATATGCTGATTGGTACCGGTGGAGTTTCGGGTAAAATCTCTCTCGGATCTAACGGAGCCCTATACCGGGATTTTGGTTTGTTTGAGGCAGAATTAAACCTGTTTTCGCTTACTTTTAAAAAAGGGGCGATTGTAGCGTCTGATATTGCCGGTAAACTTACCATCCCTGGTTTTAATGATACTACCGGGCAGCAGGCTGTAATCGATATCCGTGTACACATTCACGATAATGGTAATTTTGAGCTTACCGCCCAATCGCAGCAGGGCTTAATGCCGGTTACCCTTCCGAACGTATTTGTCTTAAACATCAGAAGTTTTAACCTCGGCAAAGAAGCGCGTGGTTTTTATATCCAGATTGCCGGAACCCTTGATTTTATAGCCGATATACCGGGCTTAGGACAGGTACTGCCTAAAGATATTGAGATTCAGAAATTAAGGATCTGGGATAATGGTGATATTGAATTTGATGGCGGAAGCTTTGTAATACCTAAGGCCTTTAAACTTAAAGTGGGGCCGGTTAATCTGGAGGTGAGCCAGATTGCTTTTGGTGCTTACACCAAAGAGTTAAACGGGATAGAACGTAAATACCGGTTCTTTGGTTTTGATGGGATGATCAATACCGGTAATGCAGGCGTAAATGCCACCGGTAACGGTATAAAATATTATTTTACGGTTGATAGTAACGATACCGATAAGCCTTTCGATAGTTTTACGAGTATAGATGGTATTGGTATCGACCTGACTATTCCGGGCAATGTAAGTAAAGAAGAAGCTGTTTTTATCTTGAACGGCTATTTGAGCATTAGCAATCCCGATCCTGCTATTGTTGGCTCTAATGCCGGATCTGAATATACCGGTTCAGTAAGTTTTGCGATGCCTAAACTCCGCTTAAACGGTTCGGCAGCCATGCGCTTAAAACCAAGTGTTCCATCTTTTATTGTCGATATTGGTATGGAGTTGCCAGGCCCGGTTCCACTTGGTGCAACCGGTTTAGGAATATATGGTTTCAGGGGAATCATTGGCAGGCATTATATTGCGTCCAAATCGGCCACCACACCTCCATTACCAGATACGGCCAGTTGGTGGGAATACTACAAAGCTAAAAGTAATATTACCCACAGAGAAGGGATAGAGTTGGATAAATTTGCAGATAAACCCGGCTATTCAGTCGGTGCAGGTGTTTCTATCGCAACCTCATTTGATAAAGGTTTTACCTTTTCTACCAAGCTTTTTTTATACTTAGGTTTGCCAAACTTGTTCTTGTTACAGGGACAGGCAGGCGTACTGCGCTCTCGTATTGGATTAAATAAAGATGTAGACCCGCCATTTAGTGCGCTAATTGCCATAGATGATAAGTCTTTTATATCCAGTTTGGGCGTAAACTACCGTTTGCCTGAAGGCGGTTCTTTTGATGGTGCAATATTTAGCCTTACAGGTAAGCTGGAGCTGGCTTTCTTTTTTAATAACGCTTCGGGCTGGTACCTTAACGTGGGTAAAGATCAACCCGAAAGTGAAAGGATCAGGGCCAGGATACTTACGCTCTTCCAGGGATATGCTTACCTCATGATTTCCTCACGTGGTATAAAAGCTGGCGCAGGCGCTAGGTTTGATTTTAAAGCCAATTTCGCTATTGTCGAATTTGGTTTTGGTGCTTTTGTTGATCTGGGGGGCTCCATTAGTTTTAAACCGATACAGATTGGCGGTTACATCCGCATGGGCGGTTATGCCTATATCAGGATTCTGAGATTTAAGTTTAATATTTCAATTACTGTTACCTTAGGTTTTGAGGCACCAAACCCATTTACAATTTATGGTTCACTGGAGCTCGATTTAGGCTTGCCATGGCCGGTCAGAAAACTCGGACGTATCAAAATAAAGCTAAGCTGGAACTTTAACAACAATAAAGGACCACTGCTTGCCCCGATACAGATATTAAGCCTGCCCGATCCGGCAACTGGCTATATGCCTGCTGCGGCAACCAATATGCTGTCGAACGAAACTTTCCCGATCAACTATGTAAATTACGACATTACGGGTGGCTCTGTAAATATCCCCGCGCCAGGCGCCGGAGGTTGGCAGTATAACTTTAATGATGAAAATGCGCTAACCCATGTAACTATTCCATTGGATAGTTTTATCGATATCGATTTACTTAAACCGGTAAAACCAATGGCAGCGCTTATTGGTGGCGCGGGCAATCAGGTGCCTGATGGTTATATAGAAATGCTGCCACCACAAAAAGGGATCAGTAGTCAGGTGAGTCACGAACTGCAATTGCTGGGTTTGGAAATTTATGCCTGGAACGAGAACGGAAGCTGGCAGCCTTATCATATTTATGAGGCAGTTACTGTTATCCGTGCGGATAATAATGGCGCGGGAGCCATCGATCTTAGTAAACTGAATAATGCTTACTGGCAGTTTAATGAGCCGAATCGCTATAACAAAATCAGGATCATGTCGCAGAACATGTTCAGCTTCAGTAATGGAATGAGCAATTCAGCAGCCGATCTTGATGCTTTAAATTTTCAAAGGAAAGACCTTTTCTGTTACGAAAAAGTAGCTAAGCAGCATATCGTGAACTGGATCGGTCAGCCTGTGGATAAAGTATACAAGCCGGAAGAAATTTTTTACATTAAAAACGTTGGTTTTAAACTTATAGGGATAGAAGGACGCTTGCAGAATGATGCAAGCTTTGGGAATGCCGTATTGCAGATAGCACAAAACGGCGGTTCGCTGAGTGTGATTTTACCAGAAGCAGTAACTACACTTTCGCTCGATTTTGGAGCCAATTCTAATGCCATACACGTTGATTATATAAAGCACCAGTACCGCATAGGTTATGACACAAAGCTCTTACAACTTTGGGGTTATAACTTGGGTAATTTAATGGTGCCTAAAACGGTCAAATATAATGTTCAGGTATTAACGCAGCACTTAGACCATACCGAAAGCAACACCACGTTAGCCTATAATAACTTGGTACAGCCCATTAATGAAGTGCTTATCCATTTCGAAAGAGAGTATCCCTTAAGTTTTGAAGGTGATATTGTATTAGGTGGTTATTTTAAATTACCATCAAGTTATATTTCAACTGCTGCTTTCCCAAATGGACATGAGTTTGATGCCGATAAATCATTGCTTTATGCAACTATTTACAATAAGGCTTTTACGGCATCAGAAGTGTTAGCTAAATCAGATGATAATTCAACTGGTGCTATAGGCCAATGGCCAATGGATAACCGCGTACCTAGCATAGGTAACCAAAATGTTTTAGTGGCTGGTAATCCTGGCATGATAAATGGTTTTTACGGAAAAACAGGCAATAACGAGTGGCAGTTGCACCAAACTTATGATTATGCTGCTAATGGCGATGGGCTTTTAATTCCTTTTGAACCTGAGTTAAGGGTAGAGGAAGGAAATTTTGCTTTCGAAATTACCGCTGTTTTCAATCCTTTCGAAGCTGGTGTGAGCACCCTTTTCTCGAGGGTTATGCAAGATCCTGCAACAGGAAAAATGAAAGGTTATGCCCTGCACCTCTATCAAGATAGTGCTGGAGACGCCGATATTATTTATGGTACTGAACAAGCTATTCCATCTTTCAAAATATGGTTTACGACCTATCAGGATTTCAGTCACTCCGGAATAGTTGCTTCAGAAAAATATACTTTAAACTGTAACACTGGTAAACTTAGCGAAAAACAGTATAAACAGATCCTGATCTCCGTAAATCGAAGTACAGGAACGATTGATATTTTTATTGATAAAATACTAAAGGCCAGTAATGCCATTCCAGCTGAATTGGATTTTGTTGTTCCGGTATTTAAAATAACCAATTTAAATCAATTGAGTTATTTAACCGAAGTATTGCAGCGCCGGTTGGAAGAAAATAACATTACACCTAGCGGTTTTATTGATGAGGCAGAATTATTAAGCAATAATTTAAATAAAACCATCCAGCCGGTTTGGCGACCGGATACTACTTATGCCATTGTGGTTAAAACCCGCGATGTGGTAGAAGGAAACTTAGGTGCATCCGTACAAAAGAATCATATTTATGGTTTTAAAACCATCGGGCCGATTGGGCATTTCCAAAAGAAAAATGCCATTTATAAAGCACTGGAAGCACAGGATAAAGCAGCTGCATTTAAACTGGCTGATCTAAAGCATTACATCGATTATGAACGTTCTTTCCCCGATGCGCAAAGCCGTTACGACTTAAGTAAACCTGTGTTTTGCCGTGATCCGAAAATAAGCCTTTTGTTTGTTAAACCTTATCTAAATGCCATGTTTGCTGATTGGGATGATTATTTGGGGCTGCCATCGGTTAAGAGTAGCTTGCAGTTGCAGCTGTTGGATCCTTATGGTGCAATTTTAAGCCCCGAGTTAATCTGGGAGCAATTGCCTGATGAGGAAATTACGAATGCGAATTTCATGAAACTACCTCCAGACCAGCAGATTTTATATTTCATGAACAAGGCTGCGCTCGAAGATTCTTGCAATGTAAAGCCGGTAAGCATTAAAAAGCGCAAAAAACAGGGGGCATACCATTTCCCTAACCTTGAACCGAACCGTTTATATACTGCACTATTTACTGCAATTTACCGACCACAGGGTGAGGCAGAACAAAGGGCAGAAATTTATCGTTTTAACTTTAAAACATCCCGTTTCAGCACCTTTGCAGAACAGGCTGGAAGTTATGTGTTAAACAGTACAGCTGGGTCTGAGAAATATGCGGTTTATCCGTTAAATGTGAGTTTTACACAGGCAGAAATTGATGGACGGATTAAAAATCTGATGGATAATAATCCTGAAAACGATGCTGCTGATGTAATGAGGTATGCAGCAAAGTATGATCGTTTAGTGTATGGTGGTTTAGAGATTCAAAACCTTGAAACTATTGATCATACTGTGATTCATCTGGTTATTAATATTGATCCGGTTAGCACAGCAAAACGATTATTGGGAATAATTGTACGCAATCCTGAGCCATTTAACAATCCCAAATTACCTCAGGTTTCGTTAAGTGATACCATAGGCTTGTCATTAACACCGTCAGCACAGGCTACGCTTGCACCATCATCATTTACTTATGTTCATGCACAGGATACATCGGCAGCATTTATCAGCAATGCAGAACTAGATATGCCAATAGGCGATCTACAGTTGCACTTTAAATACAAAAAATTTAACGGTAGCGATTATGAGAGGGATTTTGATAGCTATAACGGACCAATAATACCGATAATGCTATAACAATCTGTAATTAAAATTGAATAATCACTTAATAAAATACTTTCAAAAATGGCATCTGCAAACAATAATAATGCTTACTCATCTGATTATACACATATAGCAGAATGTCTTTTAGCTATACATGCCTTACAAACGGGCGGGAGCTTAAATAACCAGACAGAATTGCTACGCTTGCTGCGCCTGTTTGAGCAGGATGTATTAAAAAAATTATATTTAATAACCATTAGGGTACTAAAAGTTGTAACCAGCCCTGATGGCAGCATTTACATAGGAGGAGATTTTAGCGAAAAGGATTTTTCAGAAGAAGATTTTAATGTTGGTGCGCTGGTAATTAATCCACCAAAGCATGAAGATTACTTTTATGGAAAGGATTTTCTGTTTGATGATTTTTATGTAGGTTACCTCGATACCAATGGTACGGATTACAGTTCCATCTTTACGAGCATTTCAAACATGCTCAAAGAAATCAATAGCTACAGCGAGGATACTCTTAGTGAAGAAGACCGTTACGCTTTAAACGAAGCGCTGGAAGCATTTTTGGAAGCCTTTAAAGAAATAAAGAATTTATTGGCACAAGCTGGTTTGAACCCTTGTGGCCCGGCTGAAACTTACTTTAATAATACCGGAGGGATATACCTCCAGGCAGCGGGTTCTGATGGGAGCAATGGCATTGCTGAAGGTATTCACTTAAGATGGAGTTTAACAGGCGAAATAGGTGATAACCATTTACCTAAAGGCGAATATTATAATGCTCAGCATAACCAGTTATCAGATTTTAACCGGAAGGATGATTATGTAAAGGTATTTCGTTCGCCAAATATAAATGCGCCAACCATATCTATTGATTTAGAATTTAACCGTCCGTTAGTCAACTTTAAAACCAGACAATGGATTTACACCATTAATAATACCATTAATGGAAAAAAAATAACCAACCGCGTAAAACTCAAATTTGACAATGCCAATTCCTATAAGCAACTGGCCAGAACAATAGATCCCTTATTAGATTATTATCGGTTTTTATCTTCATATAATGATATCGTCACGTTAGAAATAGAAGATAAAACCAGCTATTCAGTAGGATTTCATCTTAATAATTCCAGCAATGAAAAGGCCGTACTTAAGGTGAAGATACTTTCACAAATAGCTGATGACACTGATAATTCCGCCGAAGTACGCAAAACAATGGTGCTGGATAGCTCCGGAAATAGTTTGGAATTCATAAAAGCAGATAATATTGCTAAAATATCAATCAAAAAATCAGCAAATGCGATCATTAAAAACTTTTATTTCTCCACTTACCATGATTTTCTAACTACCCGTCAAGCAACCGATTGGACAGAGGTAGGAAATGGTTTTGGCCTTTCCCTAGATGATGCCGTGGTTTTCAATCGTTTAGAAAATGAAACCTATCCTATTGATCATCTCTGGCCACATTATAATGATGGCGCGACCGTAAAAGTGGCCAATTATCAGGATAAATGGTTAACCTCCAGAGCTGATAGTCCTTCAGTAAAGGAAGTGCTGAGTAAATACCTTCAATTAAGCAATACCAATACAAGAGCAGAAGAGCTGGTTTCCAATGTGAATCAGGAACAGCAACATGAAGGTTTTATAATCAGTTACCTGGATATCGTGAATATGCAGGCACTTGATTATCATTTCGCCAGAATGTTAGGTTTAGGACATATCGATACCATAGATGGAGATGGAGAATATTTTTATCAGGTTCGTTATACCAATAAAATCAGTTTAAACTCTTCCAGTGCATCAGATTTTGTGTATACCAGTTTGCCTGTTACCAAAACAAATTACCTGTTGCCCGAAAAGCCTAAAATGAGGCCCGTGGCTTATCAGTTTTTAGGAGATAACGACAGCATGAACGATATGCTTAATGACGGTGGTTATGCAAAGTTTGATAATGCACGTGTAGTTAATATAGGTAGAATGCCTTTCGCCGACGAACTGGTTGGACATGATTTCTTTAAGGATCTTAATACCATTGAAAACCAGAATATTTTCGAAAAGCCCAAACCGGTTTTTTATGGATTAGAATACCGTGCAGAAAACCAGTCTAACTATGTAAAACCCGAAATTACCAGTGGAAGTTTCCAGAATGAGCATCAATATTATGCTTATGATTATGCCAATCCACAAGGGGTCTTGGAACCTGAACCTTTAAAGGATGATGTATTAAGTTTATTCATCCATTTCGAAAAACAATCAGGAATACACTTTTATGCCGTTTATGGTATCAACTGGTTTTCGAGGGTTTCTGAACGGAGTGATGAGGTCAGCACTGATCCAACTGCATTTCCAATGTTAAATACACTATTGCCGCCAAGTGATGTTGCAGTACAGTATATTCAAAAGGAAGATCCCTTATTGTTTACCACCACTGCTGAGCAAAGTTGGCTGGCCGGACGTAAGCAAACTTTTGGCAAACAGGATATTGGTTTTACACGCGTAACTTTTAACTGGCTCGAAATATTGGATGTCACTAACCTGATCGATCAATCTGCAGAACAGCTTAATAAACTGATCAAAGCAGACCATGTTAAGGCTTACTTTAAACCAAAATTGTTTTTAACAGTTACGGGGCAGATTAATGATATATTGCCTGTAAGGAACAACGATAAATTTGTTAAACTTGTAATTGGTAGCTATAAACAGATAGACGGAACTGAAATTGTCCCTATAATTGCACCTGAGGATTTTCCAAGGTTTCATAATAGTATGCTAACTACCCCTGGTGGAAAATTCCGCGTAGAAACTTTCTTCGTTAACGGCTCGGATTTCCAGATCGTGGTAGAGATTATTTCTGAGCGAAAGGTAGTAGATGATGAAGATAATCCAGGTACTTACAGTACACAAGACTTTACTATTTTTCCTGAAATTGGAAGTAGGTTTACACTAATCGAAAATTTAAGCCTTTCAGGAAATTGGGAGTCGCTTCAGGAAACTGTTGAATTAAAAAGTTTTGCAGATGTAAATAAGCCGCACATCGAGCGCATTACTGATTCCGAAGGTAAAGAAACGATTTATTGGGTTGGAGGGCTTCATAACCAGGCAACTGTAACCCCCTTGTTCGGATCTGAGTATCCTGATGGCTTGTTAGGTTATTATAAAATCAAATTTGACAGCAGTGGGAATTTAAATGAACACCCTCAAATAAATTTACCTTTTAATGCCAGTGATCCAAATAAAAATTCGCCCGATCAGTTAAGGCAGGCGCATGTAGAATGGTACAAAGGATTGATCAGGATACCAACCGTAAGTGGTGAGGCTGAACCGAAACTTTTGGAAGTAATCAGGATAGAAGAAACACATCCAATAGAATTATATGTTTACGATCCAGGTTATGCAGATGATCCGATTAAGGTTTCGGTACCTGCTGCTTTAACTGTTCCTGTAAACTTCCATCCAGGTTACCGGGTTTATTTTTTCCCGGAGCCTGATCATAAATTTAATGGTTCCAATATACTCCCGGTTGGTAATGATAACGACAAACGCACATTGTTGGGTTTACAAACAATAGATAGCCGGCCGGAAAGTGATGAAAGTGCGTCAGAGGTTTCAGTACCTGCCATACTGCTTGCCCGTAAAATAGAAGAACCCATACAATTTGAAGCGCCCATTACTTTTGGCTTAAAAGTACGGCCTGATGCCACAGGGAAAGCTTCATTTACTTTTGATGTTAAAATAGCACCAACAGTTAATGGTATAAAACGTAATCCATTTGGTTTTATGTTCTACAGAACAACCAATGAGGATGTATTAGAAGCGCTGTACAAACCAAGTACCGTAATGCAGATTTTAAAAGCATTGGCAGATCTTGAAGAAGATTTATTTTATAGCCAAAGGTATCTGGAATTGGTTAATTTAACTTTTGATCCTACTAACACAGATTCATTTAAGATATTTCCTGCAACCCCAAATCCTTATGGCTTTCCTAAACCTGATAAGTTGGGGCTTATTGAGCCAAGTGATAGTTTAGAAATTAAGAAATTAAAATATTTTGCTTCCATACAGGAAACCTTATTGCCTTTAACCGAACAGCCCCCAATTTTGGAATTTATTAAACAAGGTCTGCAAACTGAAAATGCTTTGCCGGTGATCCGCGATTTGGATGGTAATTTACTTGATGCTACTGATACGGCCTTTAATCCTTTTCCTATGATCAGGCAGTATAATAAACCATCGCAGCCCAATACCACCTATATCCGCTTTACTGATTATTTTTTAAGCGGGGCTTCGCGAAAGTTATATTTCTTTGCCGGGGTAGAAGTAACCAATCAATTGGACCCCGGTTTATTAAGTCCTTTTGCCGGGCCGGTAACTATTTTACAAACACTACCTTCAGCAGCACCCTTAGTTACCAGGTTCGCTATCAATCTCGATTCCTTTTCTGCGGAAAGCGGCGCCTCAGTTGTTTTTAATATTGCCCCGATCTCGCCTGAAGACCGGATTTCGAAAATCAGGATTTATCGCTCAAAAGATAAAGATAAGACTGTTACGCTTCGAGGTATAGAATACTATACAGACCATGATATTGTACCAGGGAATATTGAAGGTTATGAAATTATCGACGATTTCAGCGATTTAACAACTGCACCACTTGGCGATACGATTTATTATCGTCTGGCCGGTATACGGACTATTGTCAATGAAAAAGAAGAGCAAGAAGAAGTTTTGTCATTAGGTACAGATGTTATAGATATTAACCTACCAGATTACTTAAATCCTGAAGCTCCAGAATTAAAATACGATGAGGCGGGAAACAAAATAACCTGGACCGCTACGGCAAATAAAGCGCATTACCATGTATATCAGCAAAACAACCGTGGTAATTGGGAAAAAGTACATACAGTAGATGGTGCAAATTTATCAGTTCCAATGGAATATGTGCTTCCGGCCCCATTATTAACTGTAGATGAAGATGGCGATAAACTTTATTACCGTTTTAAAGTACAGGTACACAATACCTCAGGTCTTGTTAATCTAAATGAGAAAGAATTAACTGTATAATATTATTTAAAAATTAAACTGATGGCACAAACACCTCCAATTACCGATGCTTATATAGATGAAATTATTAAAGCACCAGACGCTTACAATCCTACCTTAAATAAAACACAGGGGGTAAAACTGAGGGAACTCATCAAACTGATGCGCGATAAAATGGATCAATCCAGCGGTGGGGGTGGTAACTTGCTTACATCGGTAACTTATTCACAATTGGTCAATTTAGTTTTAACCGATTCATTGGTCCCGGGCGCACAGTACCTGCTTACTGATTACAAAATGTATTGGAAGCCCTTTGTGCAAGATAGTGGGTTAAGGGCGTCGGATAATGTAGAACCTTTGATCTTATATGCAGTGGCGGTAAATAAAATTTCATCGTCTGCAAAATCAACAATCTATCCTAATGATGTTATCTATTATACAATAGGTAGATTCAACTATGATGGAAACGTAATTCCTTATGATGAGAATGAGCCTACTGATACTTCTTATAAAGGTGTTGTACCAGTAAAAGGTATGATTTACAGAAGGATAGATGAGAACAGGAAATTGGATATTAATTTTGATTATAAGGGCTTTTGGGTTGAAAAAGGAGACTATAATTTACCTATAGAATCCAAATTGAAAGACAATGTTTCTATTATCCAAAATGGTTTGGATAGTGAGTACTCCCAATACCCGATTATTATTCCATTTGCAACGCTAAAGAATACTAAAATTACAATAGGTTTTAACGCGGCCTATGCTGGGAATGCTGATCAGCTTTGTCCTACAGTTTTTGAAGATCTGAAACTCGAGGCATATAATAGTGAAATTGACTTTTTATTTATTCAGGATGATTATGAAGATCACCTAAAACCGAGGCTGGTAGTAAAAGATTCTAAATTAACTAAACTTTTTTGGATATCATCTACACCACCAAATTGGAACAAGGTTTTAAATTTTAACTATAAAGCAATTAACTATCAGCCATATCCTAGACAATCTCATTATATCTACCAACAAGATGCGTTGTCAATTTTGGCGAATAACAATATTAAACTTAATGTAACTTATGATTGGGATTACTCCGAATATTTAGTGGTTGAGGTTAAAAATGCCCATGAAAACGTTTTCTTATTGCCCTCTGGTGAAAATTTAGTTCAAACTGACCTAACAGGTTTATTATCACTTGTACTTAAAGCTAGGATTTAAATATGATCTGATACTCAACACCTAAACCTAATTATGGAAATAGCGCAGATTTAACAAGATTTTATCAGGCAAATGTCACAAAGATTCGACGTAAATAATTGTGGGATTAGGATTGAATAATTGCGTTCATTCAATTAAATGGGGCGGGGTAATTATTAACTGAAATAGTTCTGTAGCCCTTTTATTAAGAGAAAACTAAGGTTGACTGATTACATTTGATTGCAGGGTTAGATGATACAACTATTACTCGATATGTAACCATTTACGATGCCATAAGATATAGTGTTGGAACTCGTCTTTTAAAAGATGATAAAACTTTGCATTTAAGTGAAGGCAACTTACTAGTCATGTTGTAAGAAATATTGAATGAGGCAGTAGTATAACTATAGAATTCTTTTGCCAGGATGATCTTGGTCGGGTGGGTTACAATAGCATTTATATGTATCAAGAGGTAGAATGGTATCTAACAAATGGAGAGTGCATACCAGCTTTGGAAAAACGGAGTATACACGAGGTTCATGTACGGTTTTTAAATATATTAACAATTCTATATTGATCTCTAAAATAACGGTTAAACACACATGAAAAACTTTATTAGAGTAGTTTTAGGCAGTTTTGTTCCCGCTTTTGAAAAAGGAATATTTGAAATTAGTTTCAGCTTTAAACGTTTAACGGTAAGAACATTGGTTCACGATTTTATTTCAGTAGCTGCTACCATTGGTTTTGTTATTTTGCCTGCGTTTTTAATTGGGTTTATTTTTCTATTACTACCTCAGGGTAGAGATACACTTTTACTCGTGGTAGAAAACTTATCTACCTTCAATTTTTGGCCAATCTTCTTTTTACTATTAGGCATTACAGCCTGGAGCATGGTATCGGAAATTAGTGTGCGCTATGCGATTTATATTTCTGATAATTCGGGCAAAAACCTAAGTGATGATCGGGTAGCCTGGCGGAAAACTGTTCAAAAATTACTTGCAGCCGCTTTTTTACTGTGGCCATCGTTTATTGTTTTTGTGAGCATGTTTTGGTGCATGCTCAGTGCCACTTATATGGAGAAAGTACCACGGTTTTTATGTTTTGGTATCTGTTTTATTCTGATTTATTGGTTGATGTCCTTTTTATCAAATCAATACTTCCGAAAATCGGGTAAGGCAAGCGCCGGGGTCTATTTAAAAACAAAGTGGGGAGAACGATCTTTACCAGACCGGGAACAGAAATACCTGCGGAAACTATATGGCATCTATGAGGATTATGTTTATACTTTACCAAAAGCATCCAGTTTTCAAAACGGCTACAAAGAAGAATTGCAGCATTTTTCAGATCATTTTACAAAATCAACCCGGGATTTTACACAGGGTTTTCCTCAAAATCCAAAGGTACTTATTGAAACACGCATTGTACCTGCCGAATTTAACCTAATTGACAGAGAGAAACTATTAAAAGGAAGAGGTGAACTCTATAAGTGGACTTATCAGATTCCTGCATCATTTTACAACGGCTTACATCGTCAAATTAAATTGTTTGCCGGAGTTTCATTTATGTTGTTCATGTTAATTTCATTTATTCCTGGCTGGTGGCCTGTATTTTCGTGGATAGGAGCCCCGGCCTTAATTTGTTTCGCTTTTGCATGTTACACGGGTATGTACACAGGACTCCTTTATCTTGATAAATCTCTTCTAAGAAAGTGGAAAATATCTGTACGTTTTCTGCTGGTTATTATTCTGGTTGTTTGTTCTTACTATAATCAAGATCATCCTGTAAGAATGTCCGATCATAAAACTAATCAGCGTGAAACTGTTGTCAATCAGTTCAACAGGTGGTTTGTAAATTACAAAGCCAATATTGATAAGCAAAAAGATAAGGGAGGTCAGCAAAAAAAATATCCTGTTGTTTTTATTTGTGCCGAAGGAGGTGCGCTACGTACAGGGGCATATACCAGTTTGTTCTTATCCAGTTTAAGTGCAAAATTGGAAAAAGAACAAAATATCGATTTTAAAAAATCAATATTCGCCATGTCAGGCGTATCAGGTGGTGCCGTTGGTTTAGGCTTGTACAATGCTTTAAATTTCGAAAATAATGTTCAGATTACCTCTAACACATCAATTGAATTATCGAAAAGATTTTTTCAGCATGATACTTTGTCACCCATAGTGGGAAAAATGCTTTTTGGAGATTTTCTTAACTTATTCTTGCCTATACATATTAACCTACTTGACCGCTCGATTGCACTAGAAAAATCGTGGGAAGAATCTTATCAATCTTTAATCGATAAAAATCAGGAGAATATATTTTCCAGAAGTTTTGCCTGTGGAAAAATAAAGCCCAGTCAACCATTGTTCATCATTAATACAACAGAGGTTGAAACTGGATTACAATGTTGGATGAGCAACCTTATGCCTGATAGCCTGTTTTTTAACGATCATCGCGATTTATTGGCAAAAAATGTAAATGATTTAAATTATAGCACAGCAATAAATTTTAGCACCCGTTTTCCTTTATTTTCTCCCGCTGCGAAAGTTGGTGGGGTAAATGGCAATCCCCGCTTGCATTATCTTGACGGAGGTTATGTTGAAAATACAGGCAGTGCTTCCATGTTAGAAGTACTTCAACTATTAAAAAGTAAGTCAACCAATTTTAATCAGATTACCCCAATAGTAATCACACTGCTTTTTAGCGAAGAAGATAAAACTGCACCTAATATCAGATTTGGTAATGAGTTAATAGAAATTTTTAATGCATTAACCCATATAAGATCAGGAAATAGTAGAACAAGCAGGTTTCGCCTCAAGCAGTTTTTACAAGAAAATAGTGTTGTTGGTCCTATTGATGAACCCTTAACCGCTAAAGAAAAAAATGTACCGATGAATTGGGTTTTATCAGCCCAGAGTATGAACAATATTACAGGCGATATAGACGATAAGTTAAACAATACTTCAGGTAACGGTATAATTACCAAACTGCTTAAAAATGATTTGAGTTTTCCACAAATAAAATAGCAACACAATTAGCTGGCGGTTGGTCTATTTTTTGTAACCTTGCAAAAATGGAAAAACCGCTAGTTGATATCACCTATTGCCCTAAATGTGGCTGGATGTTGCGTTCGGCATACATGGCACAAGAAATTTTAAGCACTTTTGTAGATGATGTAAAGGGTGTAACCTTAATTCCGAGTGAAACATCAGGCGTTTTTACCGTTCAAGTTGGCGGAAAGTTGATTTTTGATAGAAAACAAAAACAACGTTTCCCTGAAATAAAAGAATTAAAACAACTCATTCGTGATGAGGTTAATCCCACGAAAAGCCTTGGTCATTCTGATTTGAGGTAATTTACGGCGTAATCTTTAAAAGCCCCAGATGCCTGATTGTTCATCGAACATAGAAAACACAGGGTTAGCCTAAGTATTCCTGTATTAATGTATTAAAAATCTTGCGCTTTAAGCTATTTAATACTAAATCATAGCTGCTGACAGTGTGTGAAGAAAATACGTATATTCGTTCCATACCAAATAATACCACAGTACTGTTTTCTCTATGTTCCTTCTAAATAAAAAAACTGCCTGCTATATACTTATTTTGTGGATGGCTGCAGGTATTTGTTTTGCCCAGTCTTCAGCTATTCCTTTAACTTACCTAGGGGTAGAAAACGGCTTGTCTAACAATGTGGTAAATTCTTTGTATTTAGATCATTATGGTTTTATGTGGATGGGTACCTATGATGGATTGAACCGTTATGATGGCTATCACTTTAAAGTTTTCAGAAATGGATGGGAAGATGAACATTCGCTGATCAATAACCATATTACGGTATTAACAGGAGATAGGAAAAACAGGGTATGGGTGGGTACGCAAAAGGGAGTCTCCTATTATGATTATGCCGATTCCAAATTTCATCACCTCGTTTATCAGGATAGGGGCAGAAAAAACGAGGTAACTTATGCCGTCAATTCCATTGCCATAAGTGAGGCTTCAACAGTTTATGTAGCCACCGAGGAAAAGGGGCTGTTTATGCTTGAAAAGAACAGTGGTGCAGCGGAGAGGATCCCGTTTGCTAAAAATTTTGATTTTACGGTAAAAGCGTTGTATCTCGATAAAAATCAAACCCTTTGGCTTTTTATAAAGGATGTTGGCCTTTGTAGATATGATCATGGTCAAAACACCATCCGTTTAGTAACCAATGCCATACGTTCCGTAACTTGTATTACAAAAGGAACCGACCAGATGCTCTGGGTTGGTACCGAACGTGGCCTCTTTCAGTTAGATAAAGCCGAAGGTAGCCTTACCAGGTTTAGCGGGCATTTAAGTGACGAAAATATCATGAGTTTATTGTTGGATGAAAAACAAAAGCTCTGGATTTCAACTGATGGCGGAGGAATTACTATTTACGATGCAAAAACCCATAAAACGGATTACCTGACTGCAGGAAAAGAAAAAGGTTTGCTCAGCAGTAATTCGGTCGCCCAGGTTTACGAAGACGGGGAATCCAGAAAATGGATTGCAACCTTACGCGGTGGTGTTAATGTTATCGATCCTGAAAATGAACAGTTTACCACGATTAAAAATGATCCGTTAAATAGAAATTCATTAATTAACAACTTTGTACTTTCCTTTAGTGAAGACGAGCATAAAAACATATGGATCGGTACCGATGGAGGTGGACTGAGCATTTGGGACCAAAAGCAAAATAGATTTATCAATTATACTAAAACGAGCGATCCAAATTCCTTAACCAGTAATTTTATTACCAGTATTTTAAACGACGCGGACCATAATGTATGGGTAGCCAGTTTTAGCGGAGGAATAGACCGTTTTAATAAAGCAACGCAAAAGTTTGTTCATTATAATTGTTTTAATACATATACATGCGTTGATGACATCAACATCTGGAAGCTTTATCAGGACAAGCAACACAATATCTGGGCAGGTACAACGAAGGGCGGTGCATTGTACCGTTACAACAAAAACATAGATAAATTTGAACTTTTTGATCACAAATTAAAGGATATCCATACCTTGTTCCAGGATTCGAAAGGCAGGCTTTGGGCAGGAAACTATACAGAACTGATCGAAATTGACCCGATCCACAAAAAACACCGTTATACCAAGATCAACTATGCCATCAGGGCTATTCAGGAAGGATTGAACAATCAGCTATGGATCGGCACAGAAGGTGGAGGGTTATTGCTTTTTGATCCGGAAACGAAAAATATAAAGCGATACCTTCAGCATGATGGATTGCCAGGAAATTCCGTGCTTAATATCCTTCAGGATAATCAAGGCAACTTATGGTGCAGTACTTACAATGGTCTATCCAAATTTGAGATTAAACGCCATAATTTTAAAAATTACTATGCCACTGATGGTTTGCAGAGCAACCAGTTCAACTACAATGCAGCATTAAAGCTCACCAATGGTGATTTGTTATTTGGTGGGATTGGTGGTTTCAATCTTTTTTCTCCCGATAAAATCAAGAAAAGAAGAAGGATACCTAAAATGGTGCTGACAGATTTTAGGATCAATAATATTTCCCTTGATCAGGATTCTGTCTATAACGATATCTCTATCGTTAATTTAGAAAGTATAGAAATCCCATTTAGTGCTGCTGTCATTTCTGTTGATTATGCAGCCATAGAATTCTCCTTTCAGGATCAGATTTCTTATGCCTACTACCTGGAGGGCTGGGATAGAGACTGGAATTATGTAAATAAATTGAGCACAGCTTATTATTCAAGGTTAAACGAGGGTGAATATAAACTGCATATTAAAAGCACTGATACAGAAGGGGCCTGGAGCAACAATGAAAAAGTTGTGTTAATTAAAATTTTACCGCCTTGGTACCGTACCTGGTGGGCATATACCATTTACCTCATCATAGGCTCCTCGTTATTTTATCTTTTTCAAACCTATCGCAACCGGCAAAGGAGGTTAAAACATGAAGTAGAACTCACCAACTTTAAAATGGAGCGTGAAAAGGATCTGAATGAGAAAAAGTTAAATTTCTTTACCAATATTTCACACGAGCTACGAACACCTTTAACTTTAATTGTTAATCCGATTAAAGATATTATTAATAAAAAAGAACCGGGACAGGAGCGTAACGACTTAAGCGTAGTTTATCGAAATTCGAGGCGTTTACTAAGCCTGGTAGATCAGTTATTACTTTTTAGAAAGACGGAAAGTGAAAATGATACTTTAAAAATTGTGAAGATTAACCTGGCCAAATTTACAAAGGAGATTTTCCTTTGTTTCAATTATCTGGCCAAGCAGAACCAAATTGAATATAGTTTTGATTGCGAAGAAGAGGAACTGGATATTTATGGGGATAAAGACAAGCTCGAAATTGTTTTTTTTAACTTACTCTCTAATGCATTAAAATTTACGCCTAAAGGTGGATTTGTGAAATTCAGTGTTAAAACTGTTGGCATGCGTGTGCATATCGAAGTAAGCGATAGCGGCCCTGGGATACCTAAACACGTGGGTGAAAAACTGTTCGACAAATTTTATAAGGTAATGTCGAACGAATCATTGAAAATGGGTTTTGGCATCGGGCTTTACCTCGCCAAAAACTTTGTGGAACTGCATAAAGGTAAAATTTCGTTCCGTTCCAACCAGGGTTTTGGCACCATATTTTTGATCGATATCCCGTTTGGAGAACCAGACGCGCAGCATGGTGGCGTTTTGCAAAACGAATTAACTTATGTAAATGAACTGATTGCACAAGAAGAAGAGGCAGAAATAAACGATGCCGAGAGCGTTGGTAACCTCGAATTGCTCATTTCAGATCTGCACTCCATTTTGGTTGTTGATGACAATCCTGAAATTATCGATTACATCAAACAGATTTTTCAGGATACTTTTAAAATTTACAAAGCCGAAAACGGTACCGAAGGTTTAAAAATTTGTAAAGAGTTTCTGCCAGACATCGTGATATCTGATGTAAACATGAGTGGCCTCAACGGGATTGAACTTTGTAAAGCGATCAAAGAAGATTCAGCACTTAGCCACATTCCGGTGATTCTGCTCACCGGCGATCCGAGTCCTGAAGTAAAACTTAAAGGAATCGAAGTGGGTGCCTACGATTTTATCGGTAAACCGTTCGATAAAGAGCTTTTTACGGCTAAAATTAAAAGCATCATTAAAAACAGGACTAATCTTCAGTCTTATTTCTATAATGAAATAACCTTAAAAAGTGATGCCCATAAAGTGTCTCAGGAAGATAAAGGTTTTCTTCAAAAGTGCATCATGATCATAGAGGAAAATTTAATGGAAGACAGCTTCAATGTAAAAACGCTGGCATCTGATCTTGGAATGAGCCATTCAAATCTCTATAAAAAGATCAAAGCTACTTCAGGTCAATCAATAAATGGTTTTATCCGCTTCATAAGGCTAAGAAAGGCTGCTGAATTATTAATCAATACCAATCTAAATATTAACGAAGCGGCCTTTAGAGTGGGTATAAATGATAGCAAATATTTCAGAGAACAGTTTCAGAAACTGTTTAAACTAACACCATCTGAGTTTATAAAGAAACACCGTAAAAGTTTTCATAAATATTATAATATTAATGGAACAACATAAAAGTTACGCTTTTTTGTGCTTTAAAGGGTATTTAGCTTAAAACGCCCCCTGCAAAGTGTGATTTAGCCCCCTATGTAAAGCCTAAAAATTTCGGTACTTCGGGTTTGCCAAACGATAAAAAACCGAGCAGTTTTAACCTAATAATGTATCAGTCCCTAATTAAAAGCACGTTTCTAATTTATGCGTTCATCAGCATCTCAATGGTGGGCGCTGCGCAGGAAACAGAATGGAGTACCATTGCTGGTAACGGCTGGGCAAATAATTCGGTAAATACGGTTATTTTTCGTAAAAATGCTTTGGTCAGCTTTAAGGGCAGCCAGTATGCTGCTTATTATGATCATGAACAAAACGTGGTATTGGCCAAACGCAAAATCGGCTCACCCCAGTGGACGGTAGTTACCACGCCTTATAAAGGCGATGCCACCGACGCGCATAAGTCGATTAGTATTATGGTAGATGGTGACGGTTTTCTTCACATGGCCTGGGGCCAGCATAACAATAACTTAAACTACGCCAAATCTATTTCAGCAGGTTCGCTAACGCTAGGTAATATGGAGCAAATGCTTTCCGTAAAGGAAAATAAAGTCAGTTATCCTGAGTTCTATAAACTGGCTAATGGTGATTTGTTATTTTTTTACCGCGATGGAGGTTCCGGAAACGGAAATTTGATGATTAATCGTTATCACTTAAAGACCAAAAAATGGACACGCGTACAGGACGGAATGATTGATGGAGAAGGACAACGAAATGCCTATTGGCAGGTTGCGGTGGATCAGGCTGGAACCATCCATTTATCATGGGTATGGCGCGAAAGCCCGGATGTGGCCAGTAACCACGATTTATGTTATGCTAAATCAACCGATGGTGGTAAAACCTGGTTAAAATCCACAGGCGAGAAATACACGCTTCCCATTACAGCAACAAATGCAGAGTATACGGTCAAGATTCCACAGAAAAGCGAGCTGATTAACCAAACATCGATGTTTGCTGATGCAAAAGGTAAAGTGTTTATCGCTGGTTACTGGCGCGGACCGAACGAAACCGGTCCCCAATATCATCTTGTTTTTAAAACAGCTGCCAACTGGAAAGTAAGCAACCTGAATTTCAGAAAAACAACTTTTAGCCTTAGTGGTACCGGTACCAAGCAGATTCCAATTTCGAGACCGCAGATTGTGGTGTGGGGCAAGGGAAAACATTATGCGGCGGGTTTACTGTTTAGAGATGCCGAACGCCAGAATGTGGCATCTATCGCTTTAAATAATAACCTGGGAGTAGATGACTGGACAATCAAAGACCTTACTCAAACTTCTTTGGGCGATTGGGAGCCTACTTATGACACCGAACTTTGGAAAAACAAAAAGATATTGAGCCTATTTTTACAAAATGTTGTCCAGATAGATGGAGAAGGAAAGGCAGATCAGTTGCCAACCCCGGTGCAGGTATTGGATTGGAAACCTGGAAAATAAGTTAATTACAAGACATGAAGTATTCAACAAAATATCGTATTTTTTTATTGCTGATTTTTTTATCAGGCAAAATCATCGCACAACCAAAAAAAAATGCCGGAGAAAAAGAAAATATAGCTTACTTATTCACTTATTTTACTGGTAATGCGAAAGGAGAGGAAGCCATTCGTTTCGCAGTAAGCTCAGATGGTTATCACTATAAGGCGTTAAATAACAATAATCCAGTCATTTCTTCAGAAAAGATCAGCAGCACCGGTGGCGTGCGCGATCCGCATATTTTGCGTGGTGAGGATGGCAAAACCTTTTATATGGTAGCCACTGATATGGTTTCTGCCAATGGCTGGGATTCGAACAGGGCAATGGTTTTATTGAAATCAAACGATTTGATCCATTGGACATCCGCAGTTGTTAATATTCAAAAGCGTTTTCCAAACAATGAAAATTTGCTACGCGTTTGGGCACCGCAAACTATTTACGATAAAACGGCTAAAAAATACATGGTATATTGGTCAATTAAACATGGCAACGAACCTGATAAAATTTATTACGCTTATGCCAATGCTGACTTTACCGACCTGGAAACTGCTCCGAAGCAGCTGTTTTTTAGTCCTACCAATGGCTCTTGTATTGATGGCGATATTATTTACGATAAAGGGAAATATAACCTGTTCTTTAAAACCGAAGGCAATGGTAATGGCATCAAAAAGGCAGTATCTGATAAACTGACAGAAGGTTACGTATTACATGACAAATACTTGCAGCAAACTAAAGAAGCCGTAGAAGGTGCCGGTGTTTTTAAGCTAAACCACAGTGATGAATATATCCTGATGTATGATGTTTATATGAAAGGCCATTATCAATTTACCAAGAGTAAAGATTTGACCCATTTTACTGTAATAGACCAGGATGTAAAAATGGATTTTCACCCTAGGCATGGAACGGTTTTACCAATTAATAAACAAGAGTTAAACCGTCTGCTTAAACAGTGGTATACCGTTGAGTCTGTTCTTCAAACCGCAAGAAATCAGGCAATCAATCAAAACAACATTGTTGTTGATCGTGTAAACCAAACGCTTTACCTACCTGTAAATTATAATACAGATTTAAAGGCTTTTGATCCGCAGTTTGATACCTTCAACCAGATCAATATCATGCCAAAAGGCAGACTCGATTTTTCTAAAGGCCCTGTAAACGTTAAGGTAAGCATTCCAGGTCAGCAACCTAAAACCTATTCGGTAAGGGTTGCCATAGCAAATAACCCTGTATTAAAAGGATATTATGCCGATCCGGAAATTTTATATTCCAATAAGGCGGCTAAGTATTACCTCTATCCAACCAGTGATGGCTTTAATAACTGGAGCGGCACTTATTTTAAATGTTTCTCTTCAACCGATCTGGTTAACTGGAAAGATGAAGGCAAGATATTAGACCTTGAAAAAGATGTATCATGGGCGAAAAGGAACGCCTGGGCACCAACCATTATTGAAAAGAAAGTAAATGGAGAATACAAGTATTTCTATTACTTTTCTGCCGCACAGAAGATTGGCGTTGCGGTGGCCGATAATCCCGCCGGTCCGTTTAAGGATAGTGGAAAAGCGCTAATTGCCAGCAGACCAAAGGAGGTTAAAGGTGGCCAGGAGATTGATCCAGATGTGTTTAACGATCCTAAAACCAACAAAAGTTATTTATATTGGGGAAACGGTTATATGGCTGTTGCCCCTTTAAATGATGATATGATCTCGATTGACACCAGTGCCATCAAAGTTATCACGCCAGATAATAGTTTCAGAGAAGGTACTGAAGTGTTTTATCGAAACGGGAAATATTACTTTTTATGGTCTGAAGATGATACCCGAAGTGAGAATTACAGAGTAAGATATGGCTTTTCTGATTCGCCTGCAGGAAAAATAACTATCCCTGAAAACAATCTGATTTTGGTAAAAGATGCTGCTCAGCAGATTTATGGCACCGGACACAATAGTGTAATCAAGGTAAACGGCAAAGACGAATGGTATATGGTTTACCACCGTTTTACCCGTCCAAAGGGGATCTCAATGGGTGACGCTGCCGGTTATAACCGTGAAGTTTGCATCGATAAAATGGACTTCAATGCTGACGGAACCATTATACCTGTTAAACCGACAGTAGGCGGCATTAAACCAATACGTTAACGTTATGAAATTACATCAAGTTTTTTTCTTTACCTTTTTCTTGATCAGTCTGACGGTAAATGCCCAAAATCAACTTTCAAAAGATGAAGTGCTGGAAGTGATTAACCGCGCAAATACTTATTGGCAACATCACAATAAACCAGAAGTGAGAGCCTTTTGGGATCACGCGGCTTATCATACCGGTAACATGGCGGCCTATGAGGTGACGAAAAATGAAGCCTATCAAAAATATTCGGAAGACTGGGCTAAGTACAACAAATGGATGGGCGCAAAATCGACAGATAAATCCAATTGGAAATATAAATATGGCGAAACAGATGAGTATGTATTATTTGGCGACTGGCAGATCTGCTTTCAAACTTATATTGATTTATACCGGTTAAAACCCGAGGAATATAAAATTGCAAGGGCAAAAGAGGTGATGGAATACGAAATGGGTACGCCCAACAAAGATTATTGGTGGTGGGCAGATGGTTTGTATATGGTGATGCCGGTGATGACTAAACTTTACAAGGTAACCGGTGATCAAAAATACCTGGATAAACTGTATGAATATTTTATGTATGCCAACAGCATTATGTATGATAAGAAGGAAAAGCTTTATTATCGCGATGCCAAATATGTTTATCCCAAACATAAAACTGTCAATGGTAAAAAAGACTTTTGGGCAAGAGGAGATGGTTGGGTATTTGCAGGTTTGGCAAAAGTGCTGAAAGACCTGCCACTTACAGATCCGCATCGGAATGAATACCTAACCAAATACCGGAGTATGGCAAAGGCAATTGCCAACAGCCAGCAAACAAGCGGCTATTGGACAAGAAGTATTCTTGATCCGTTACATGCGCCAGGACCCGAAACCAGTGGTACCGCATTTTTTACCTATGGTTTATTATGGGGCATAAATAATGGGTATTTAAAAGAGAAAACCTATTTACCTGTTGCGCAGAAAGCCTGGTCATATTTAACTAAAACCGCATTGCAACCTGATGGAAAAGTGGGTTATGTACAGCCAATAGGAGAAAAGGCTATCCCAGGCCAGGTGGTTGATTTAAATTCTACGGCAAATTTTGGCGTAGGGGCATTTTTGTTGGCCGGTAGTGAAATGTACCGCTATTTATCAAACAAACAATAAATTTTATTGCTAAAAATGAGAATTAAGAATATTTTAATTATTGCTTTAATAATGATTTGGGCTGGTGGCGCTGTTTTTGCCCAGAAAAAAACCAGAAATAATAAAGGCACGGCATTAACGGATAGACAATTTTGGTTGCAACAGATGGATAAGATGGTAAGACCCGTTTTATATAATCTGGCTGAAGATAGTTTGAGGATCGCCATGCCTAAAATTACATCTGTCCATATTGATAATAGAGATCACCGCATTAAAGTACAATATGTGGAGGTTTTAGGTAGGGTTTTAAGCGGTATAGCACCATGGTTGCAGTTAGAGGGAGGTTCAGTAGAAGAGGTGGCTTTAAGAAAGCAATACCGGGAGTGGGCCATTAAAGGCTTAAAAAATGCATTGGATTCTAATGCCAGAGATTTCATGGATTTTGATATCGGCGGGCAGCAATTGGTCGATGCTTCTTACATAGCGCTTGCTTTGGTTCGTGCGCCTTGGTTATGGGAAAACCTGGATAAGAAAAATCAGGAACTGATGATGCAATCTATTGTAACCACCAGAAGATTTAAACCTGTTTTTTCAAACTGGCTGTTGTTTTCAGCGATGAATGAGGCTTTTTTAGCCAGATTTGGATACAATTGGGATCCTATGCGTGTCGATTACGCGCTGCAGCAAATGGAACAATGGTATACTGGCGATGGCATGTATACCGACGGCACCTCATTCGCCTTCGATTACTACAATAGTTATGTTATCCATCCGTATCTGGCTATGTTGGCCAATATCATCGGGACCAAAACGAACAGTTATAAAGACATGTTCGAAAAAGTTAAAAAGCGCAATGAGCGCTATGCCATCATTCAGGAAAGATTAATTAATGCCGACGGTACTTATCCGGCTACTGGTCGCTCCATCATTTACAGGGGAGCTGCATTTCACCACCTGGCCGACATGGCCTGGCGTAAAGCCTTGCCTAAACAGTTAAGTCCGGCGCAGGTACGTTGTGCGCTAACAGCTGTAATCAGAAAAACTTTGGAAAGCCCTTCAACCTATAAAAATGGCTGGTTAACCATAGGTTTGTACGGTGATCAACCCAATCTCGGTGATTTTTATAACAATCAGGGCAGTCCGTATATCGCATCAAATATCTTTTTGCCTTTAGGTTTACCGGCATCAGATCCCTTTTGGGCGAATCCGGCAGAGAAATGGAGCGCGCAAAAGATCTGGAGCGGCGAAAATTTCGAGAATGATCATAGTGCAAGTTTAAAATAGATAAAAATTTGATTCACAATTGAAATTGATAAGGGGAAACACCTTTTTTAGAATGTTAAAAATTAGTTTATAAAGTAATGAATAAGAAAATCAGTTTTGTTATAGGATTTATCGCCCTAAGTTTGGGATTAAGCGGTTATGTTTCTGCGCAGCAAGCCTATACCTCTTTTACTCCTGGTAAAATTTGGAAAGATGACAAAGGCGTGCATATCAATGCCCATGGCGGTGGAATTGTAGAGTTTAAAGGTGTTTACTACTGGTTCGGAGAGCATAAAATCGAAGGAGAAATTGGAAATACGGCACAGGTAGGCGTACATTGCTATTCATCGAAAGATTTGTACAACTGGAAAGATGAAGGTATAGCACTGCCGGTTTCTAAAGATTTAACGAGTGATATTGCCAAAGGCTGTATTCTCGAACGACCGAAAGTGGTTTACAACAAGAAAACCAAAAAGTTTGTGATGTGGTTTCACTTGGAACTTTTGGGTAAAGGTTATGCAGCAGCCAGATCTGGCGTAGCTGTAGCAGATCGTCCGACCGGACCATATACGTTTATCAAGAGTTACCGGCCAAATCCTGAAAAAATGCCTTTTTATGCAGCAGGCACAGATGTAAAAGATATGGTAAACTGCCAGCAACCAGCCAATGAAAGCGATCGCTTTTTCTGCAGGGATTTTCCTGGCGGACAAATGGCCAGAGATATGACTGTTTTCGTGGACGATGATGGAAAGGCTTATCATGTATTTTCTTCTGAAGAGAACTTAACGCTGCATCTGGCTGAATTAACGCCTGATTATTTGGGTCATACCGGAAAATTTATCAGAATTTATGTTGGCCATCAAACTGAAGCACCAGCTTTATTCAAGAAAAACGGAACTTATTATATGATTGGTTCAGGCTGTACAGGTTGGGCACCAAATGCAGCGAGATGGTTCAAAGCAAGCAGTATCTGGGGACCATGGAATTATATGGGAAATCCTTGCCAGGGAGAAGGCGCTAATATAACCTTTGGCGGACAGAGTACACACGTATTACCGGCACCAGGAAAAAAGGGAGAATTTATTTTCATGGCAGATAAATGGGCACCCAAAAATGCAATTGACGGGCGTTATTTATGGTTGCCGGTTAAATTTGAAAATGATAAGATTTCGATAAACTGGGCGGATGAGTGGGATCTGAGCGTGTTTAAAAAGTAAAAAAAACAAATTTATTATATAAACCAGATGACCGGATTGCACAGAAATGTGTAAAATAGAACTTTTTTGCCTAAAATTCCGGTCATCTCTAAACAAACTTTAACAAAAAAATGAAAGCAAAATTACTATGGCTGGTGGCGCTATGTTGCTCCTTATCGGCTTTTGCGCAGGAAGCTAAACATACGTTTAAGCTGGGAGAAAAAGAGTTTTTATTGGATGGAAAACCTTTTCAGATAATATCTGGTGAGATGCACTACCCTCGTGTGCCGAAAGAAGCATGGCGGGCACGTATGAAAATGGCCAAAGCCATGGGCCTAAATACCATTGGAACCTATGTGTTCTGGAATTTGCACGAACCACAAAAAGGCAAGTTTGATTTTTCAGGCAACAACAATATTGCAGAGTTTGTGAAAATTGCGCAACAGGAAGGTTTGTACGTTATTTTAAGACCAAGTCCTTATGTATGTGCAGAATGGGAGTTTGGTGGTTATCCTTATTGGTTGCAAACTGAAAAAGGTCTTGTGGTAAGAAGTACTGAAAAACAATATCTTGATGAATATAAAAAGTATATTATTGAAGTAGGTAAACAATTGGCACCATTGCAAATTAACCACGGCGGTAACATCATCATGGTACAGGTAGAGAATGAATATGGTTCTTATGCTGCCGATAAAAACTATTTAGATATCAACCGGAAAATGTTTATAGAAGCAGGCTTTGATGGCTTACTTTATACCTGCGATCCTGCTGCAGATGTAAAGGATGGACATTTAGATGGATTACTGCCTGCACTGAACGGAATTGATAATCCGTCGAAAATCAGACAGCTGGTAAATGAAAATCACGGTGGCAAAGGTCCGTATTTTATTGCTGAATGGTATCCTGCATGGTTCGATTGGTGGGGAACTCCTCATCATACCGTTCCGGCTGAACAATATACCCAAAAGTTAGATTCTGTTTTAGCAGCAGGTATTTCGATCAATATGTATATGTTTCACGGAGGTACCACCCGGGATTTTATGAATGGTGCCAATTATAAAGATACCTCACCTTATGAGCCACAAATCAGCAGTTATGATTACGATGCACCTTTAAATGAAGCGGGAAATGTAACCGAAAAATTTAAGGCGTTTAGAAGTGTGATCGAGAAACACCTTCCCGCAGGACAAAGTTTACCTCCGGTTCCAACGGCAAAACCTAGCATGGCCATTGCACCTTTTAAATTGGCGACTAAAGTAGCGTTATTTAACACGCTGCCTAAAGCTGTAAAAAATAATACCCCTTTAACTTTCGAAGATCTGAGTCAGGATTATGGTTATGTGTTGTATCGTACTACCATTAAAGGAGGTAGAAAAGGTGAGTTGCAGCTTAAACAGTTGCGAGATTATGCACTCGTTTTTATTAATCAAAAAAGAGTGGGTATTTTAGACCGCAGGCTAAATCAGAACACCTTATCATTGGATCTTCCAGCGGGAGAGGTACAACTTGATATTTTTGTGGAGAATATGGGTCGTATAAATTTCGGGAAATATCTGCTTGAAAATAAAAAAGGAATTACAGAGCAGGTAACTTTCGATGGTACTGAGATTAAAGGCTGGGCTATGTATGGTTTTCCTTTTAGCAACGACCGGGTAGCTGCAAACCGTCAATCAAAAGCAAACGGATATGGTCCAACATTACAAAAAGGATCTTTCCAGATTTCAACGGTAGCCGATACTTATTTAGATATGAGCGATTGGGGCAAAGGAGTGGTTTGGGTTAACGGCCACAACTTAGGAAAGTACTGGGCAATTGGTCCGCAACAAACACTTTATGTCCCACAGGAATGGTTGAAAAAAGGCAAAAATGAGATCTCTGTTCTCGAACTGCTTAAACCAGATCAAAATACTTTAAAGGCGATTGATCATCCGATTTTAAACACGCTTAAAAATTAAATGTTGATTAAACATTTAAAATTGTAAAATAGGGGTTGAAGCGTTAAATTAAAGTAAGAAATAACGATTTAACCCCTATTTATTACCGTATTACCCCCGCGCTGTGCCGTAATTTTATGATTACTTTGTTGTAATCAATTCATCCTTTTTCATGCATAACTCCTACATGTCGTCTGATTAAATATTTGACAGAAATATTTACGATAAGCTACTCTTTTGAATTCCTTCGTGGTTCAATTATTAATTAACCAAATAATCTTAAAAAATGAAAAAAAAACTACTGGCCACAACTAAGTGTGCGGTAATGTTTTTGTTTGCTTTAATCCTATTCTTGGGTAAATCAAACGATTTAGTTGCACAGACAAACACGCAAATCTCAATTTCTGGAAAAGTAAAAGATAATAAAGGTAACCCCATTCCAGGTGCTTCCGTTAGTATTAAGGGAACTGCTCAGGTGGTGGCCAGCGATGCCAATGGGAATTTCAAAATATCAGCTCATAACGGAGAAAGTTTAGTGGTTACTTTTATCGGTTATGTTACCCAAACTATTTTGATTAATAATCAAACACAATTTAATGTTACCCTGGCAGAAGATGCAGGTAAAAGTTTAAATGATGTTGTAGTAATTGGTTACGGTACTCAGAAAAGATCAGATGTTACCGGTTCAATTGTTTCTGTACCTAAAGCAAGGCTATCGCAACTTCCCGTAACTAATGTTCTTCAATCAATTGAAGGTGCAGTGGCTGGGGTAAATATCACCACTACATCATCTGTTCCCGGTAAAGAACCTAGTGCTTTAATCAGGGGACAGAATTCTATTACAGCTGCAGCTGGGCCTTACGTAGTGGTAGATGGAGTGCCTTTAAGTAAAACAGGCGGATCTTTAAATGACATTAACCCGAATGATATTGCATCGGTTGAGGTGTTAAAAGATGCCAGCGCTACAGCTATCTATGGTACAAACGGTTCAAACGGGGTTATTTTAATCACCACAAAGAGAGGTACTTCTGGCAAGCCGGTTATCCGTTACGGCGGATATTATGGCGTCGAAAATCTTACAAATATTCTGGAGCCGCGCAATGGTGCTGAATATGTACAGAAATACGCAGATTACATGAAGCAAACGGGGCAAACACAAACCAAACCGGTGCCAAACAATGGTGAACTAGCCGCTTATAATGCTGGTACAACTACCGATTGGGTAGCTGAAGCTACTCAAACAGGAAAAATTCAGGATCATAACGTAAGCATTTCTGGGGGAAGCCCTGATGTGAAATATTTTATTTCAGGTGATTACCTTGACCAGAAAGGGGTAGTTAAAGGTTATCAATTCAAGCGAATTGGTTTACGCTCAAACCTAGACGTAAATGTAACCAGCTTTTTAACTGTCGGAACATCGCTATTCTTATCCAGTAACAATTATGACGGAGGAAGGGCTAATCTTTTGCTTGCAACAGCCATGAGTCCATATGGGAAAGAGTATAATGCCAACGGAACCTACAATATTTATCCAATGGATCCTGAGCAACTCTATGTAAACCCGCTGTTGGGCTTAACCACAACTCAGATAAGTAGAACCACTAATATCAATGGTAATGGGTACGCCGAGATTAAATTTCCTGGGTTACTAACCGGATTAAAATATAGGCTAAATGCAGGCTATACTTATTTTCCGAAACGCGAAGGTAGCTATACTGGTCGTTTAGCCAATGATATGCTTGGCACTGCCAGAAGTTTCAATTCATCAACAAATAGCTATACGTTAGAGAATATTTTAACTTACACGAAGGACATTAAAAAACATCATTTCGACGTTACTGCGTTGTATAGTGCTCAGGAACGTAAATACAATGAGACTACCGCTGGTGCTACCGGTTTTGTTAATGACGAACTTGGTTTAGACAATCTCGGCGCAGGCGCAACACAAACCAGCGCCTCTTATCGCGACAGATACGGTCTTAACTCTCAGATGGCACGTGTTTTTTATTCGTATGATAGCCGTTATTTATTAACCCTAACTGCCCGTAGAGACGGTTCCTCGGTATTTGGTGCAAGCACAACAAAATATGGTGTTTTCCCATCAGCAGCTATCGGTTGGAATATTATAAACGAAAATTTCATGAAAAATGTTGAACTAATTAACAATCTGAAATTAAGACTATCCTATGGTAAAACTGGTAACGAAGCGGTTACTGTTTACCGAACCATTACTACTGAAAGTTCTTCGCGGTCGCCATTTAATGGAATCAGTACAATAGGAGTTATTGCAGCTAACCTGGGTAATACCTCGCTGCAGTGGGAAACGACTAAAACAGCAAATATAGGTTTAGATTTTGGCATATTGAACAACCGGATTTCTGGTAGTGTAGAAGCTTATCAGAATAAAACCAGTGGTTTATTGTTAAATAGGAGTTTACCTATAATAACGGGCTATGCAAACGTACTTGAAAACATAGGTAAAACATCAAATAAAGGTTTGGAAATTACTTTAAATACTCAAAATTTTAAAGGAGAAGGATTCCGTTGGGAAACCAGCGTTGTTTTTGCCACTAACAAAAATAAAATTGTTGATTTGTATGGCGATGGTAAATCAGATCTTGGAAACAGGTGGTTTATTGGTAGCCCGATTGGTGTGGTTTACGACTACCGAATGACAGGAGTTTGGCAAACGGGTGAAGATGTATCTAAACAAGATCCAACAGCTAAGCCAGGTAGTTTAAAATTTGCCGATCTAAACGGTGATGGTAAAATTACAGCAGATGATAGGACAATTCTTGGACAAACAGCACCAAAATGGACAGGTGGTTTAACTAACACTTTCCATTATAAAAACTTTAACCTGAGTATTTTCGTTCAAACAGCTCAAGGCATGACGAAAAACAACCCTGATTTAACATATGGAGATGAGACAGGTAGAAGAAATACACCGGCGGAGATTGGTTACTGGACCCCTGAAAACCAAAGCCAGACCAGACCTGCACTTTCTTACAATAATACCTTAGGCTATGGATATGCATCGGATGCCAGTTATACTCGTATTAAGGATGTTACGCTAAGTTATGTTTTTGCACAAAACCTGTTGGATAAACTTCATTTGGGCGGTTTAACCGTTTATGCTAGCGGTCGTAACCTGCATACATTTACCAATTGGGTGGGCTGGGATCCTGAGAATAACTATTCTACTAGAGGTTCGGGAGATTGGACAAACAACTATCCTTTAACCAAAACGTTTGTACTAGGTTTAAATGTTTCATTACGTTAATCTTAATTATCATGAAAAAATACAGCATCATCATAGCATCATCAATCGTATTGTTTTTTACAATTTCATCATGTAAAAAAGCATTTCTGGATGAGAAACCATTTTCTTCGTACACACCATTAACGCTTACTGACTCCCTTGGGTTTGAAGCATCACTGATCGGTTTGTACAACCATACCAGTACTATATTTTCCTGGTCCGATCAGCAAGGTTGGCCAAGCGTTTGGCAGGTGGGTACAGATGTGGCAAATGCCACTAACAACCAGCAAGGTGTTGAAATTCCCTATTATAATTATGCAACTTTAACACCTACTGATATAGGCTCTGCCCGTACCTGGAACAGAAATTATATTATGGTTAACCTTACCAACATCATCATTGACGGGATCGAAAATCCAAGAGTAACCAGTATAAGTACAAAAGGTAAGAGTTTAGTTAGTGCAGAAGCAAAATTTTTCAGAGCATATGCTTATAATAACCTTGCAACATGCTATGGTGGAGTTCCTTTAATTTTACATGCGTTATCAGGTCCGAAAACCGATTTTGTTCGTGCTCCGCTAATCGATGTAAACAACCAGATCGTGAACGATCTGATCTATGCTTCAAGCAATTTGCCTGATATTGAAGCGGTGAAAACCAATACCAAGGGAAAAATGTATGGAAGAGCGAACAAATTTATGGCCATGCAACTTCTTGCTGAAGTTTATCTTCGAATCGGAAAACCAGATTTGGCCGAACAACAGGCACAAGCCATTATTTCGAGTGGTAAATTTAGCTTGATAAAAGCGCGGTATGGTGTTAAAACCAGTCAGGCTGGTGATTACTATTCAGACATGTTCCAATATGGTAACCAGAGAAGGTCGCAGGGAAATACCGAAGCTATTTGGGTATTGGAGCAGGAGAATCCGACCAGTGTAGTTGGTGGAATAACAGATAACCCGCAACAGCGCCGGGTATGGGGTGCAGCTTATTATAACATTGCAGGCATGGTTTTGGCCGATTCTTTAGGTGGGCGTTCAATTGGTAGGTTGCGTCTAAGTAACTGGGTACTTTATGGCTTGTATAAAGGTAACGACATCAGAAATTCAAAATACAATATTCGCAGAAGATATTATTATAATAATCCTGCTGCTCAATATGCAAGTATTTATGGCAAACAGGTCCCTTTTACCGGCCCTGATACATTGATTAATATTTGTCCAAGCACAACCAAATGGGGAGCTTTTGATCCTAATGATACATTTGGGTATGCCATGATCAAAGACTTTATACTAATGCGATTAGGAGAAACATATTTGTTATTGGCCGAAGCACAGGTGGCACAAGGTAAAACAGCAGATGCCGCTACATCCATTAATGTATTGAGAACCAGGGCTGGTGCCGATCAGGTTACGGCTGCTCAAATGACCAAAGATTTTATTCTTGACGAAAGAGCTAGAGAGTTGATTGGCGAAGAAAATAGAAGAATGACGCTAATGAGGACAGGAACTTTAGTAGAACGTGCGATTCGGTTAAATTCGAATGATGCATCTAAACCAATCACAGGTTTAACCACAAAAAACTTACTATTACCTATCCCATTAACAGAAATACAGCTAAATAAAGATGCAGTATTGACTCAAAACCCCGGTTATTGAGGTATTTCGGTAATATAGCACTCCCCAGGTCTTAATTGATCTGGGGAGTTTTTGTTTAGTTTTCAATTTTCCACTGGTAATTAATCAATTTAAACGACTAACCAATTGTAATAAGCTTAACCTGTTTAACAAATAACCGAACGCAATCAGCTGGATTATTTGCCTGTGTATATTTAGAGTGCTATCGTGTTTTTTTTAATATATTAAAGATGAAGGTATTGGACTAAGAAGATGAAGTAAGGGATCCAGAGACCTAGCGAAGTTAATCAATTTGTATGGATCTCTACATTTCTCGCTGCTTCGGAAACGATGATTAGTTTATTGAATTCTGTTATTTGAAGCAATTCAAAGGACGGAAACAAATTAACCTAACGAATGCATAAAAAAAAAGCCTGTCTCAAAGTAACAGATTCAGTAATAGCAAAAGAATTAAATTTGACGATGTCGTCATGCCCAGCTTGACTGGGCATCTTAATGCTTTGGTATGGACTTATTTAGTCGCCGTTCTATCCCTTCCTGTCCGTAGTGTTCCGAAGGGCACTACGGATTAAAGAATGGAAAAGAGTCTCTGACCCGCTTTGATTATCTAATTAATATAACTTATAAGTTAGGAAATCCATAGAGACACTATGCTTAACTCTCCGGGCAGTAATCAGAAAAAAGTTCGTGAAAATGACTGCCTGTAAATAGAAAAGGGCCATGGAAACTTAACCATGGCCCTTTTCTATTTGATGTTTAATAACTATTTCTGAACCTTTATTTCAGTTCTTCTGTTCAGTATCCTGCCTTCTTCGCTGTTATTGCTGCTGATGGGATTTTTTTCGCCATGGCCAACAACAGTAAAGTTATTTCCATTTAAACCAGCATTTATAAAGTACGATTTTACGGCATTTGCACGGTCTACAGAAAGCTGCATATTATGTTCGGGTGTACCTTCAGCAGATGAATAGCCATTGAGGATAAATTTCGTATCCGGCGATTTTTTCATCTCTGTAACCGCTTTATCCAAAATAGGGAATGATGATGTTTTAAGTACGAATGAGTTAAACTCGAATTGAATGTTATCTAAGTTGAAATTTGGTTTTTCAACCGGTTCCGGAGTTTCTTCTTTCTCGGGAGCAGGCGCTGGTTTTTCCGCTTCCACTGGTGGCGCTGCTTTTTCAACGGGTTTCGGAGCAGGCTTTGCAACCAGTTTCTTTGTTTTACAAGAATACATAGTAAGCGTAAACAACGCCAAAAGCGTGGTAAATAAAAGGTTTTTGGTAATGTTCATGTTTTAAGATTAATTTATGTTTATTGTGTGTTTGTTGCCCAAACATACTAATAAATGATTATAGCTATAACGATGTTTTTCCAAAGAGCTTATATTTCATCTGTTAATCATATTAATTTACTTCCATTTTACGCAAACATATTTATCGCTAATTCCTTTATTTATTATAACCTGTTATTATGGACCGTTTTAAAAACAAAATCGCTTTGATTACCGGAAGCAGCCAGGGAATTGGCGCTGCATGTGCCTTAAGATTGGCCAAAGATGGCTGTGATATTATATTGAACGGACATAAGTTTGATGAAAGGGGTGAGAAGCTTATTGCAGATATAAAGGATTTAGGCAGAAGGGTAACTTTTTTAGAAGCTGATTTAAGTAAAGCAAATGCAGCCATTAAGTTGATCAACGATGCTGTAGAAGTATTTGGCCATTTAGATATTTTGGTCAATAACGCGGGCGTAGAAAAAAATGCCTGTTTTTGGGAGGTTACAGAAGAGGATTATGATCTGATCATGAATACAAATTTAAAAGGTGTTTTTTTTAGTATCCAGTCATTTGTAAACTACTGTAGAAAAAACAAATTACCAGGAACGGTAATCAACATGAGTTCTGTACACGAAGAAATCGCATTTCCAAATTTTGCTGCCTATTGTGCCAGTAAAGGTGGTTTAATGATGCTCACCAGAAATCTTGCTTCAGAATTAGCACAGTTTAATATCAGGATCAATAATGTGGCGCCCGGCGCGGTTGCAACACCAATTAACCGGGATTTATTAGACAATAAGGAACAACTTGAAAAAGTGCTTCAAAATATTCCATTAAAACGAATGGGTAAACCAGAGGAGGTGGCAGCCGTGGTTGCTTTCCTTGCTTCTGATGATGCCGCTTACGTAACCGGCTCAACTTATTATGTCGATGGTGGATTGACCTATCATTACGAAGAGCAATAAGCTAACCCTTTTTGCGGCTCAGTTGTTTATTAAGCTCTACAGCTGCGCTGATTAAAGCCAGGTGTGTAAAGGCCTGTGGAAAATTACCCAGGTGTTCGCCTTTTTGCCCCAATTCTTCGCTAAAGAGGAAAAGATGGTTGGAATAACCGATCATCTTTTCAAAATTTTCAACCGCACGTTCCAATTCTCCACTTTTGGCCAATGCTTCAATAAACCAGAAAGAACACATGTTAAAAGTGCCTTCTTCTCCCTGTAATCCATCTATTTTAGTCATGCCATTTTTATATCGGTAAACCAACACATCCAGCAGTAATTCTTTATCAATTGCTTTCATGGTCGAAAGCCAGCGGGGTTCCAACGGTGAAATGAAATGTGTTAACGGCATCAATAAGGCACTGGCATCTACGTGGGTAGCGCCTTTATACTGAACCCATGCCCCTAACTTTTCATTCCAGAAATTATGATAAATATCTTTATAAATTTCGCTGCGGATACCTTGCCATTCCTGCTCCGGGTAAGGAAACGATCGGTTTTCGGCAATTTTAATTGCCCTATCCATCGCTACCCAGCACATTAAACGGGTGTGAAGGAACTCCTTTTTTTCATTTCTGATTTCCCAGATGCCGTGATCAGGTTTTTTCCATTGCTTGATTACACACTGAACCTGTTTTTCGATCAATTTCCAGAATTCGTAGGTAATTGGTTTATGTGATTTATTGTAAATGTAAACCGTATCAATCAGTTCTCCATAAATATCAATCTGTAACTGACTGGCTGCTTCATTACCAATGCGTACGGGCTTCGACGAGCGGTAACCTTCAAACTGATCGGCTTCTATTTCTTTTATTTTCGTATTGCCATCAATCTTATATACCAGTTGCAGGTCTATCTTCTGACAAAGGTTAAATATCCAGTCTATAAACGCGGTAGCCTCATCAAAAAAGCCCAGCCTTAAAAATGCATACATGGTAAAAGCGGCATCCCTGATCCAGGTAAAACGGTAATCCCAGTTACGGTTTCCACCAATCGTTTCAGGCAGTCCAAAAGTAGGCGCGGCCACTACCGAACCAAATTCTGCCGATGTAAGCAACTTTAGTGTAATTGCCGATCTTTTTATAATTTCATCATAACGGCCTTGATAGGTGGTTTGACTGATCCATTCACGCCAGTAATCTACGGTTTTGCGATAACCATGTGCTTTATAATGGGCTAAATCAGCGGCAATTTTATCATCCTGAATAATTTCCATAATGATGTGCGCCGTTTCCGATTCCTTTAAGGTAAATTCAGCATAGCCAGTACCTTTTTTGATGTGTAACGGCACATCCGCTTTTAGTTTTAAGGTTAGTTTTTCAGTTTCTGAAAAAAATACCAGTTCATCATTTTCATGCCAAACCGTATGCTCACTCTTCATGTAGCCAAAAGCCGGTACACAGAAAACCTTAAACGTTATATTGCCCCTGATGGATTTGATCTGCCGTACAATAGCGCTGGGAAAATCAGTTTCCTTCGATACCGGCATGTAATCGCTAAGCTCTGCGATGCCTTGTTCAGCGAAAAAACGGGTAAGCAGCACTGCTGTTCCCGGTAAATAAAGTTGTTTGCTGGTAAAATTTTCAAGCTGTGGTTCAACCGAGAAATAACCTCCTTTTTCCGAATCGAGCATTGAGGCAAAAACGGTGGGAGAATCGAATTTTGGTGCGCACAAAAAATCTATTGAGCCATTTAGCGAAACCAGCGCTATAGTTTTAAGGTTGCCGATAACGCCATAGTTTTCTATTGGCTGGAAAGGTCGTTTTCTGTGCTTTGCCATATTTAAGGTATAATTTACCTAAGCAAAGGAATAAGGGTTGGTTTTTGTTTTATCGCCCTGATAATAGGTGTTACAAAATGCAAAAATAAGCTACACCTTTAAGTTTGGTACCAGGCTTAAGAAGGCCTGTGCATTGGCGGCATATTTTTTCTTATCTAATTTGAAATAGAATGCGCCTTTTTTGGAACCCGTTCTATCTTTCTCTGCCAGCTTGATCAATAATCCCGTAGAAGTAATTTTCCGGCTGAAATTCCTCGTATCTATTTTAGTATCATTTACTTCTTCAAAAAGGATGTGTAGCTGTGGAATGGTAAATTTTTTAGGCAGCATTTCGAACAGTATAGGGTGTAGGGCCGCTTTGTACCTTAATTTTTTACGGGCATCAGCAACCATTTTGTCATGGTCGAAAATAAGTTTGGGCCTATCGTTGATCAAAAACCATTCGGCCTCATAATCGTCGTTTAATTGCGCCTCATATTTGTGGATGTCAATAAGGGCAAAATAGCCGACAGAAAGTGTTCTTTCAATCGGGTCACGATGAGGTTCCCCGTAAATCTGCATCTGCTCCAGGTAAACACCTTCTAAACCTGTCATTTTTTTAAGTACCCGGTTTGCTGCATCATCCGGGCTTTCACTAGGCCCCACGAAACCACCCATCAAACTCCACTTGTTGATCTCGGGTTCTAGACCACGTTTTACCAACAAAATCTTAAGGTGTTCGCCATCAAATCCAAACACGATGCAATCAACAGCTACAAGATAATGCGGCTGCCTGGAATATTCAATCATTTTTTATTAAGGTTTAAAGGGCTTAATATGTTCAAATTTTTACGAAAATAAAAATTATTATTAATTGTCGTTTTGACAATTAATAATAATTTTATAATTTGGCACCTTGGATAAGAAGGCCATGTGGCCTTCTTTTTTCTAACCAGTTGAAAATATAAAATGAACCAAACATTCGAACTTGACAATAATCCGCATACCCGGCTTAACATATTAACCGGTGAGTGGGTTCTGGTATCACCGCATCGCACTAAGAGGCCATGGCAAGGTAAAGTTGAAGACATTACCCCAGATAACCGCCCGGAATATGATCCAAAATGTTATCTATGCCCTGGAAACGGAAGAGCAGACGGAGATAGTAACCCATCCTATACAGATAGCTTTGTTTTTAACAATGATTTTGCTGCTCTGCTGGAAGATACACCAGCCGGAGAGATGAACGAAGACGATTTGTTGGTAGCCAACAACCAACGCGGGCTGTGCAGGGTAATCAGCTTTAGCCCTAAGCATAATCTAACTCTTCCCGAGATGAGTGTAGAAGCCATAACCGCTGTAGTTAATGTTTGGCAGCAGGAGTTTAACAGCCTGGCTGGCAACGAGTGGATTAAATACATTCAGATTTTTGAGAATAAGGGTGAAATAATGGGCTGTAGTAATCCACATCCCCATGGTCAGATCTGGTCGCTGGGTGATGTGCCGATGGAAATTGCCAAGGAAACCGATCGTCAGAAAACTTATTATGCCATCCATAGAAGAAGTTTACTTGCTGATTATTTAAAGCTGGAGCAAAACAAAAATGAACGCATCATATTTGAGAATGATCATTTTGCAGTATTGGTGCCTTTCTGGGCAGTATGGCCTTATGAAACCATGATCATCAGCAAAAGGCATGTAGGAAGCATTAAACTTTTCTCTGCTGCAGAAAAGAAATCGTTAGCCGAGGCCATCAAAATCCTTACAACCAAATACGATAACCTTTTCGAAACTTCTTTCCCTTACTCGGCAGGTATGCACCAGGCGCCTGTAAATCTTGGAGATTATCCGGAATGGCATTGGCATATGCATTTTTATCCACCTTTGTTGCGCTCAGCATCGGTTAAAAAATTTATGGTAGGTTATGAGATGCTTGCCAACCCTCAGCGCGATATTACGCCAGAGTTTGCAGCAAACCGGCTTAAAGAAATGTCTACTATACACTATAAAACCAGCAAGGCTGAAGATTAAAATTTTAATAAATGAATGCACAAGATTTAAGAAGTACATTTAAAAGACTTTTCAATGCCGAACCCATTTTGGTTCGCTCGCCGGGAAGGATTAACATTATTGGCGAACATACCGATTATAATGGTGGTTTTGTAATGCCTGCTGCTATTGATAAGGCTATCTATGTCGGCATATCGAAACGAGAGGATGACGAAATTCATTTATTTTCAGAAAGTTACCAGCAGTTTGATATATCATCTATACAGAATTTACAGAAATCAGAAAATAGCTGGGCAAACTATATTTTAGGTGTAGCCGATCAGCTAAAAGAAAGAGGGTATGCGTTAGGAGGTTTTAATTTTTATATTGATGGTGATGTACCGTTGGGTGCAGGCTTATCGTCATCAGCAGCTGTTGAGTGTGCAACAGGTTTTGCGCTTGATCAGCTTTTTTCGCTTGAGGTTCCAAAACTGGATATCGCTTTGGTTGCACAAAAAGCCGAACAGACTTTTGCTGGTGTTAACTGTGGGATTATGGATCAATTTGCCTCTGTATTTGGCCAAAAAGATCAGGCCATCATGCTCGATTGCCGGTCAATGCAACACAGCTACATTCCGCTGAAGTTAGATGGTTATAAACTTTTACTTTTAAATACCAATGTAAAACATGCGCTTGCCGATTCAGCCTACAACAAAAGAAGGGCACAATGCGAGCAAGGTGTAGCCTGGATAAAAGAGCACTACCCTAACGTAAATACGTTGCGGGACGTAACGCTTGAAATGCTGGAAGCACATGTTAAGCCAAAAGATGAGGAAGTGTTTACAAAATGCAGTTTTGTAGTTAAAGAAATCGGACGTTTACTTACCGCGGCTGAGCAACTTGTAAATGGCAATCTGCACGGTTTGGGGCATCTGATGTTCGAAACTCACGAAGGTTTAAGCAAAGATTATGAAGTAAGCTGCAAGGAATTGGATTTTTTAGTGGAGGAGGTTAAACCGCTGGATGAAGTGTTAGGTGCCAGAATGATGGGCGGTGGCTTTGGTGGTTGTACCATTAATATCGTTAAAGAAGAGAAAATAGCAGATTTGATCGAAGAACTGTCTTCTAAATATTTATTACAATTCGGCCTCAAGCTGGATGCTTATATCGTTCAAACCGATAATGGAACTAGTTTATTCAATTAAAAACTAAATAACCTAACTGGGATATTAACCCAATAAATCAATGAAAAACAATTTATTAGATACGAAGGATTACATTATCTTTGCAATTTACTTCGTTATTGTGGCTGCTTACGGGCTTTATATCTACAACAAGAAAAAGTCAGAATCTACCGGTTCTAAAGATTATTTTCTTGCTGAAGGTTCTTTAACCTGGTGGGCAATTGGCGCTTCCTTAATTGCATCGAACATTTCCGCAGAGCAGTTTATCGGGATGAGTGGCTCAGGTTTTAAAATGGGATTGGCCATTGCCACCTACGAATGGATGGGTGCGCTAACCCTGGTGGTTGTAGCTGTATTTTTTATACCGGTTTATTTGAAAAATAAGATAGCCACCATGCCGCAGTTTTTGCACCAACGCTATAATGGTACCGTTGCGATGATTATGGCTGTTTTCTGGTTATTGCTGTATGTGGTGGTAAACTTAACTTCTATTCTCTACCTGGGCGCGCTGGCCGTAAGCAGTATTTCTGGTTTCGACCTTAGGTTCTGTATGTATGCCATTGCCGTTTTTGCTATCATCATTACCCTCGGCGGGATGAAAGTAATCGGTTACACGGATGTAATTCAGGTATTTTTCCTGATTTTAGGTGGTTTGGCAACAACGTATCTGGCATTGAACCTGGTTTCCACACATTATGGTACAAGCGGCGTATTTGAAGGTTATAGCTTAATGACGACTAAGGCTTCTGAGCATTTTCACATGATTTTTAAGCCAGATAACGAAAATTACATCAACTTGCCAGGGTTAAGTGTATTGATTGGGGGTATGTGGATCGTAAACCTGAATTATTGGGGCTGCAACCAGTACATCACACAGCGTGCATTGGGTGCCAATTTAGAAACTGCCCGCGGCGGTCTTCTTTTTGCCGCTTTCTTAAAATTGCTTATGCCCATCATTGTGGTATTGCCTGGTATAGCCGCCTATGTGCTGTATAAAGACGGCGTGTTCCAATCTGAAATGATTCAAGGTGGTTCTGTTGTTCCTGATCGTGCTTATCCGGTATTACTGAACTTATTACCTGCGGGATTAAAAGGACTGTCTTTTGCTGCGCTAACCGCTGCGGTTGTAGCCTCACTGGCAGGAAAAGCAAATAGTATTGCCACCATTTTTACTTTAGATATCTACAAAAAAGTATTAAAAACAGATGCCTCTGAGAAAAATTTAGTTACAACAGGCAAGATTTCTATCATTGTAGCCATGATTCTCGGTGTATTGATTGCGCCTCATTTGGGAATAGATAAGAAAGGTGGTTTTGAATATATCCAGGAATATACCGGGTTTGTATCACCGGGTATTTTTGCCATGTTTATTTTAGGCTTCTTTTGGAAAAGGACTACATCAGCAGCCGCATTATTTGCTACAATAGGCGGTTTCGGTTTATCAGTTTTACTTAAATTCTTACCAATAGTAACCGATCTGTCCTGGTTAGCTGGAATGGGTTTTTCTGTCAAAAACGCAGATGGTGTATACGAAATTCCGTTTTTAGACCGGATGGGCTTTGTGTTTGTATTCTGTATCATCGGTATGGTGATCATTAGTTTGGTAAGCAATAAAGCTAAGGCCGAAGCTAAAGGATTGGCCATTGATGCTAAAATGTTTAAAACAAGCCGAGGTTTTGCGGTTGGTGCTTTAATCATTATCGGGCTATTGGTTGCGCTGTATAGCGTATACTGGTAGCAATTAGTTATTGACCTTGACAATTTTAATGTGCATAATGCCTTAATATTGTCAAGGTTTATCCACTTATCAGGACATCTTGTTCTGGTAAATCTCCTGCTAAATTGATCAGGATCTTTCCTCTAAGTCCGCCCGGTTGAAGCTAATGATTTGATCGTTATATTTTCGCTTCCTGTTTAAAAAAGCTTTTGAAGTTTTATTGGAATAGATATAAAATAAACAACGAGATCATTAACGTTGTAACCTGGGTCTTTTACTCTTAAAATTGGGGTTTGGGTGTGGATTTGTTTTTGGCTTTGGTGTTTTAGCACCACTTTCATCTTCAGATATTTTAACTGTAATTACATTACCTTTAAAAGTTTCTCCATTTAAGGTAGATACGATATTTTTGGCGTCAGGAAGACTGTAAATTTCCAGAAATGCATAGCCTTTACATTTTCCCGTAGCCCTGTCACGAACTACTTTAATTGTTTCAACCCTACCATGAAGGCTAACCCAAATTGCCAAATCCATTTCTTGGATATTGTCAGGAAGGCCACCTATGAAAATCTTAACCATTAATCTCTTATTTTAGGGAACACTTAAGGCTTTACTATTAAAAGCTACATTGTTCTTTTAGGCTTGCAAAATAGGTAAAATGATGCGCTTACCCAAACTAAATTTTACCAAAATTGCCCAATTTTATGATAACTTTTTGGTGAAGAGTGACTAAAAATATTGATGTTAACTTAGATAAAACGTACATTAGCTTTCTAATGACCAAAAAACAGTTCAAAATATGAGCACCCGCAAGCTAAGCATCCTAATTCTCATTTCATCACTACTTTTCATATCACCATTTACACAAGCAAAAATATCATTGCCTTCGGTTTTTAGTGATAATATGGTTTTACAGCAGAAAACAAATGCCGCAATTTGGGGCAAAGCAGATGCAGGTAAAGCCGTTAAAGTAATGGTTTCATGGAACAAAATTAATTATGGCGCTATTGCCGATTCCAATGGAAATTGGAAACTTAAAGTAGCAACACCAAGTTATGGTGGTCCGTATACCATCACCATATCAGATGGAGAGTTATTGGTACTCAATAATGTATTAATTGGCGACGTGTGGATCTGCTCCGGGCAATCGAACATGGAAATGCCGCTGGCAGGTTGGGGCAAAATCCTCAATAGCGAAAAAGAAATTTCAGCAGCGAACTATCCCAACATCAGGTTATTACAGGTAGAACATGTTACCAGTAATTTTCCGCTTAACGATGCTAAAGTGGCTTTCGGCGGCTGGCAGGAATGTAGCCCCAAATATATTGCCGGATTTTCTTCTACCGCATACTTTTTCGCCCGCGAAGTGTATCAAAAAACTAAAATTCCCATCGGCCTGATCCATACTTCATGGGGAGGAACAGTGGCAGAGGCCTGGACGAGTGCTGAATCGCTAAAAAAGATGTCAGATTTTTCGGCAGCAGTTGATCAGATACAGAAAATGGCTAAAAACACATCGTCAACTTCTTACGAAGATAAATTGTTGAAATGGGTGAAAATTACTAGTGATAAAGATTCAGGTAATCAAAATGGGACGATGAAATGGGCATTACCAGAGAGTGATAGCTGGAAAAATATGTCGTTGCCAACCTTATGGGAAGATGCCGCACTTAAAGATTTCGATGGAGTAGTATGGTTTACGAAAAAGGTTACCATCCCCGAAAACTGGAAAACAAAAGGAGCAAAACTTAATTTGGGCACGGTTGATGATAATGATGTTACCTTTATTAACGGTGTGAAAATTGGCGAAACTGCAGGATATAACGTTGAAAGAACTTATGTTATACCTGCTGATTTGCTCAAAGCTGGTGAAAACATCATTACAGTGAGGGTTTTTGATAGTGGCGGCGGTGGCGGATTATATGGTAATGCCAAGGACTTAAATTTAACAAATGGAACGGAAAAGATTTCGTTGGCCGGCGAATGGAAATATAAAATAGGTTTGAACTTTAAAAATATTGAGCCAAAGCCATATGAAGAGAATGGTCCTAACCGACCAACTGTTTTGTATAACGCCATGATCCATCCTTACCTACAATTTTCCATCAAAGGAGCGATCTGGTATCAGGGCGAATCAAACGCCGATAGAGCTTACCAATACCGCACGTTATTTCCGACGATGATTAAAGATTGGAGACAGAAATGGGGACAGGGCGATTTTCCTTTCTATTTCGTACAGCTGGCCAATTATATGCAGATTGATCAAAAGCCAACAGCTTCTGCATGGGCCGAATTAAGGGAGGCGCAGCAAAAAACACTGTCTTTGCCAAATACAGGCATGGCCACGATTATTGACATCGGCGATGCAAAAGATATCCACCCTAAAAATAAACAGGAGGTAGGCAGGAGGCTGGCTTTAATTGCCCTTGCTAAAACATATGGACAAAAAATAAATTATTCTGGCCCTATTTACCAGTCAAATAAAATTGAAGGAAAACAGATCATATTATCGTTTGGCAATAGCCAAAATGGATTAAAAACAGCAGATGGAGCAGCGCCAACCGGTTTTGCAATTGCTGGCGCAGATCAGAAATTTTACTGGGCCAAAGCAAGTATTAAAGGGAACCAGATTATCGTCAGTAACGATCAGGTAGCAAATCCCGTTGCCGTTCGTTATGCATGGGGAAACAATCCCGTATGTAACCTGGTGAGTAATGATGGTTTACCCGCATCGCCATTTAGAACAGATACCTGGCCTGGGATTACCTTTGGTAAAAAATAGATTAAAAAAGCGTTTTTAAATAACCCCAACAATTTATCTCATATAAGTTGTCGGGGTTAATTTATCGGATTACCTGCGATATGCAGTTCCTGATATTTTATACTAAATCGTTTTATTAGTTATGCAGTTTTGTTAGTTTTACCTTATAAATTTCTAACCAATATACCTTTTATGACTAAAATAATATTCCCGTTATGTGTACTGCTGGCCGGTTTATCAATTAAATACACAAGGGCACAAAGCTTAACTGAATTTAATAAAGCACCATTAAAACAACAGGTTTATGTGCAATTACCCTTAGGCAGTATCAAGGCGAAGGGTTGGTTGTTAAAGCAGCTGGAGCAACAAAGAGATGGGGCAACAGGCATGGCCGAAGAGCTGTATCCGGAAAAAGACAATCTGGGCAAAAATACCGATTGGTTAGGCGGGGAGGGTAGCAGCTGGGAGCGCGTACCTTATTACGTTAAAGGCCTGGTTGCGCTGGCCTATACTTTAGATGATCCCATGCTAAAAGCGAAAGCGCAAAAGTATATCGATTGGACATTGAACAACCAACAGGCTAATGGATTATTTGGTCCTCCTAAAATGAAAGACTGGTGGCCACGTATGCCAATGATGTATGCATTGCAAAGTTATTATGAGGCTACCAATGATAAAAGGGTTATTCCTTTCCTTTCAAAGTACTTTCGATATGAACTGGATCACCTCGATGCCAATCCTTTAAGTGAGTGGGCTAAAGCAAGAGCGGGTGATAACATGGAAATTGCCATTTGGCTTTACAATAAAACCGGCGAAAATTATTTGTTAAAGCTTGTAGAAAAGTTAAAACAACAGGCCTATCCGTGGATCGATATTTACACCAACAACGGATTTTACTTTTTTGGTGACGATTTTCAGCCAAAACATATGGTTAATGTGGCTCAGGCTTTAAAATTTCCCGTAGTTTACGCCCAGCTTCAAGATTCTCCGGGTAACCTTCAGGCATTTACGAAGGGCATCAGCCACATTATGCACGACCATGGACAGCCAGAAGGTTTAGGTTCTGGAACAGAATTTCTTGCCGGTAACAGCAGCATAGAAGGTGTAGAAACCTGTACGGTAGTAGAATGGATGCAGAGTTTAGAAACGGCTGCCAGGGTTGTTCATGAGGTGCAAGTTGGCGATCAGCTGGAAAAAGTTGCTTTTAATGCTTTACCTGCTCAGTTTAGCCGTGATTTTAAAAACCATTCTTATTACACCTTACCCAACCAGGTACAGAGTATATATGGTGAGCACGGCTTTAATCAGGATTATGCCTCCGGAATTGTTTCCAGCCCATACTCGGGCTTTGGTTGCTGTCGCTATAATATGCACATGGGATGGCCATATTATGTTAAAAATAGTATTGTGGCCACACCAGAGAAAGGTTTGGCATTCAGTACCTATGGCCCTATGGAGATAGAAACGATGGTTGCCGGAAACAAAAAGATAAAAATTACAGAAGAAACCAATTATCCATTTGAAGAGCAGATCAGACTAAAAGTAGGCCTTGTCGATCCTGAATTTTTTCCCTTGATTTTGAGAATTCCGGCCTGGAGTGTTAAGCCAAGCGTTAAGTTGAACGGTGTTATCTTAGGGGGAGTAAAGGCCGGAGAAATGTTTACCATAAAACGGAAATGGGAAAATAAAGATCAATTGGAACTTAACTTTCCAATGGAAATCATTACCAGCAAACAGGTCAATAATTCTGTGAGTGTGGAACGTGGCCCGATTGTTTATGCCTTGGAAATTAAGGCCGAAAACAGGGTGACAAAAACGCACGCAGTTGCAGGCTTTACCGATTACGAAATCCATCCACAATCGGCATGGAATTATGGCTTAATGATTGATAAATATAGTCTAAACCAGGCGAATTTGTTCAGGTCAAAAATGCCGGAAAATCCTTTTATAGCAGCCTATGCACCGCTTAAAATAAAGGTTTTGGCTAAAAAGATTCCTTCATGGGGCCTAGATTACAATAAGGTTGCTGCTTTTGATGTGCCCTATAGTCCGATTGCGTCTGTAGAAAAGCCTGAGGAAATTGTATTGGTGCCTTACGGATCTGAAAATATCCGTTTAAGTTGTTTTCCGGTAATCGGTCAACCTAAAATGATAAATAGAGCCTTAGTTGAGAATTTTGATCAGGGGATGGCCAGCAATTGGGTTTTTTATGGCGGTGGCTGGTTTTGGAAAGATGGTAAAATGAACGTTTCTTCCAATCCTGGTTCTGGTGGTTTTGGTATAAACGGGTCTAAATACGTAGCCAATGATACAGACTTCAGGAATTTTATTTACCAGGCTGAGGTTAAGATCGATACCAAAGGCGACGCCGGGTTAATGTTCAGGGTGGCTAAACCTGCCATTGGTCCGGATGCTTACCAGGGCTATTACGTAGGTTTAGATCAGGTTAATGGAACCATAGTGTTCGGAAAAGCCGACGGGCACAAATGGACGGTAATAGGTTCAAAAAAATACCCGGTTGAGACGAATAAAGTGTATATCTTAAAGATAAGGGCTAAGGGTGCTAAATTCGATGTTTTTGTAGACGGATCTGCCAGTCCTGTACTTTCGGCATCAGACAGCCAATATCAGTCTGGAAGTATAGGATTAAGAACATATAAGGCATTGGCAAGCTTTGATTCGGTAAAAATTAACATCATTTAACGTCAGTTCATGATCACTTAAAACATTACGGCAAGAAATTTGCTGATGCAGTAATAATAAATAAAGTAATATTATGAAATTATACAAATCAATTCCCATAATGCTCTTTACCCTGGCACTTGCTGCAGGTTGTGTGAGCAATAAAAAATATGCCGAGCTTCAGGATACCTATTCGAAGTTAAGAGAAAGAAATCAGGAACTTAGCAATAAATACCAGGATAGTCAGCGCGAACTTAGCGGAAGTACAAGCAGGGTTAGAAGTTTGGAAGAGCAGATTGCATCAGAAAAGGCTAACGTAGCGGCATTACAGGAGGCACTGAACAAATGTTTAAATTCCAGCAGCCAAGGGAATGTAAATATTTCAAAACTGGTTGATGAAATTAATAGTTCGAACAAATACATCAAACAACTGGTAAACGCCAAAAATAAAAGCGATTCCCTTAATATGGTATTAACCAATAACCTGACGCGTTCGCTGAGTCGTGAAGAATTGGGAGATGTTGATGTACAGGTGCTTAAAGGTGTGGTATATATATCTTTGGCTGACAATATGTTATATAAATCTGGTAGCTATGAAGTATCAGATAAAGCCGGCGAAACATTGAGTAAAATTGCCAAGATCATTAAAGATTACGACACTTATGATGTACTGATAGAAGGTAATACAGATAATGTGCCTATTTCTCAGCCGAATATACGAAACAACTGGGATTTGAGTGCTTTACGTGCTTCATCTGTAGTGCAGGTATTACAGAACAAATATGCGGTAGACCCCAAGCGTTTAACTGCGGGCGGACGTGGAGAGTTTAACCCAATTGCAGATAATGCAACCGCTGGTGGAAAAGCAAAAAACAGACGTACACAGATTATCATCACGCCTAAACTGGACCAGTTTATGGATCTGATCGGGAAAGCGCCTGAGCAATCTCAAAAATAGTGCATAACTAATCGAAATTACAGAGGGTTGAAATTAAATTTTCAGCCCTTTTTTGGTTTCAAGGTTTTTCTTCCCTTTTTGATGTTCTTTTGTGCTTATAAGTGCCAGAATTTACTAGTTGGTTCAACAATAGCTGTTAAGTACTTATAATACCTTTGAAAATGTTTTTGATATTGAATGGCAAGAGCATGTTTTGGAGTGATCAACTAAAGAAATAGAGATTAACATATTCAATCATATCTTCAGAAAGGTGTGAGTTCATTGCTCAGTTGAAAAAGGTAAACTGAAATAAAATATAGAGCCTTTTCCTACTTTACTTTCTACCCATATTTTTCCATTGTGCCTTTCAATTACTTCAGCACAAATATATAAGCCTACCCCAAAGCCTGCAATGGTTTTGGTATCAGGACTTTCTACGCGATAAAAACGATCAAAAAGCCGCGGTAGATCATTTTCTCTAATGCCCATTCCCTCATCTTCTACACTTACAACTGCATAATCGTCTTGTATTTCACATTTTATTGCAATCAGCGATTCTTTTCTGGAATATTTTAGCGCGTTGCCAATCAGGTTGTTCACAACACTTCCGATTTTTTCCATATCGGCATGTACAATCAATTCTTCCGGGCCAAGTACCTGGATAAAATGGCTAGGCGAAACCATCCTGGTTTCTTCAGCAATGGTCTTAACCAGCGCAGTAAGGTTAAAATTTGTTTTGTTCAATAATATTTTACCGGATTCTAGTAAGGAAACATTCAGAAAACCATCAATCATTATCGACATTTTTTTCATTTGAATATTTATCTTATCAAGTATTTGAGCAGAGAAAACATTATCTGTTTGTTTAGATTTATATTGTAAAAGCTGTACGTACGCGCTTAAAGAAGTTAAAGGTGTTTTAAGCTCATGACTAACCATACTGATAAAGTCATTTTTTCTTATTTCATCCTGTTTGTGTTCTGTAATATCCAGAATTGCCCCCGCGATATAAATAGCCGTTCCATCTTCGTTGTAATAAGCCTTTCCCGCAGTTCGTATCCATTTGCGCTTTTCATTAACGCCTTTAAGGTTAATCTGATATTCAATGTTAAAGGCATCGCGGTTGTGTAGTGCGCGTATGATACCCCGGGTTAGATGCCCCATATCTTCCTGGCAGATCATGGATTTGGCCTCCTCGATATCTAACCTGTTATGCTCAATTTCATAGATCTGTTGCGCCCTTTCAGATAATAGCACCTGCTTGTTTGATAGGTCGATATTCCATGATCCCATTTCGGAGGCATCCATGGCTATTTTTAAAATGTCTTTCGCTTTAAGAAGTTCTTTTTTAAAATTTACCTGTTCGGTAATATCTTTAATAATCAACAGGATGCTGGTTACTTCGTTTTTATCATTCTTTAAGGGTTCATAAAGCGCAATAAAATACCCATCCGAAACCGGAGTAGAGAGTTTCAATTCATTGATTGTTAGCGTTTGCTTGTTTTTGAAAATGTCTTTTACACGTTTTACCAGCGCCTGTTGTGTTTGAAATTCCGGTCTTGCATCTTCCAAAGATATTCCGATAACCTCTTTTCTACTCTTGCCCCAGAGTTTTAATATATTGTCATTCGCATATTCGGTAATGAGTTCGGGTCCCTTCAAAACACACATGCCTAAGGGCGCTTGCTCAAAAAAGCCCCTAAAACGCATTTCACTTTCCGAAAGCTCAAGTAAAATGTGCTCCAGGTCGTTCTCGTTCAGCGGGATTTCCTTTAATGAGCAAATGAGGTATTCAACAGGGCGGTTGCTTTGTAATACCGGCGAGAATTCGAGCTCCCATTTTACATGCGGGGAGTTTGAATAGATAGGATGAACCGTCAGGCTTTGCCTGGTTTTGAGCTCACTTACGTTTTGAACTGTTTTAATCAGCGTCCTTCTTTCATCATCAGATAGGAGGTCAGGGATAATATCGATATTATAGGATTCTGACTTCCCGCCAACACACGTTATTAAAGCCTGATAAGCATCATTATGTTCTACCACTACTAATACCGGCTTAATTTTAAAAATGACTACGGGGTTTGTAGCATGTTTTAATAATGCCTTTAAAAATGGCGAAGCTAAATCTATCATAAATCTGAGATGACACTTTCTCAAATATAACCGTTAAACACTAAATTCCAATCGATTCACAGATCTTTATCATATTTTATACGATATAACCTATACGGGGAATTATACTACGGTAGTTTACACTGGATTAAAGAAAACCCCAGTAACTCAAGTTTTGAAAGGGTCAGCTTATTGAGATTTGATCGGTAGCAGGTTAGGTCAACATCAAAAAAATGTAAATTTAAGAATAGAAAATCTTCTTACTCATTATTTCTTGAAACACTAATGATTGTAATTGTATATTTTATTCTACAAAATAATTGTCAATTTTAATAAAAAAAGTGTCTTTTTAAGTTGTTAAAAAGTTTTTAAGTAAATTTATTTAAAATTATTATGCTGTAAATCAGTTGTTTGTGATTAAATTTAAAACTAATTGGCTGAATTAAACGATTTCGCGTTTCTTGTTTATATTTTTTTAAAAAATTATATATATTTGTTCTTACCCTTTCGAGGGTATGTTTTTCATAGGTAGATGTAGGGTCAGAACATTGTTCTGGCCCTTTTTTGTTTTAATCAATTTAGATAAACTACTTTTGTGGTTATGATGAAAAAGAAAGTAATTGTTGCCGTTACGGGCGCCAGCGGTTCGATATACGCAAAGGTCTTGTTTGATCAGTTGCTGAAATTAAGAGACCAGATAGAGGCAGTAGGCATAGTGATGACTGATAATGCAAAAGCAGTTTGGCAATTCGAGCTGGGAAATCAGGATTATAACCAGTTTACAGCGTTTAACTTTTATAACAAAAATGATTTTAATGCACCTTTTGCCTCAGGATCGGCTAAATATGATACCATGATAATTGTCCCTTGCTCAATGGGTACCTTGGGCAGGATAGCGCATGGAATATCTAACGACTTAATTTCCAGAGCGGCAGATGTGGTGTTAAAAGAACGCAGAAAATTAATAGCTGTAGTAAGAGATACCCCATTTAGCCTGATTCACATCAACAATATGAAAATGGTTACTGAAGCTGGAGGCATTATTTGTCCGGCTAACCCATCATTTTACAGTTTACCTCAAACGATAGAAGAGGTTGCCGGAACGGTAGTGAGTAGGGTATTGGATTTGGCGGGTTTCGAGCAGGAAAGCTACCGGTGGCAGGAGAAATAGTTTTCAGTTTGCAATTCTCAGTTTGCAATTCTCAGTTTGTAGTCAACTGAAAATTTAAAATTGCCAACTCCTTTGTTAATAGACTGTAATTTACCCTTAATCTCTAATTCCATATCTCCATACTCAAATCTATTTTCCTATCTTTGCAGCTTCAATGAAAAAGGTCGCATTTTATACATTAGGTTGTAAACTCAATTTCTCTGAGACTTCAACCATCGGTCGCTTGTTTACCGATGCCGGTTATGCTGTGGTAGAATTTCAGGACCAGGCTGATGTTTATGTAATCAATACCTGTTCTGTAACTGAACATGCGGATAAAAAATGCCGTAAAGTTGTTAAAGAGGCTTTAAAGTATTCGCCAAATGCCTTTGTAACCATTGTAGGTTGTTATGCCCAGTTAAAACCTCAGGAAATTGCCGAAATAGAAGGCGTTGACATGGTTTTAGGTGCGGCCGAAAAATTCAGAATTGTTGAATACATTACTGATTTAACAAAACAGCCAAAAGCGCTTGTTCATCAGCAAAATATAGAGAAAGTTAACCATAACTTTATTGCATCCTATTCAATTGGCGATAGAACGCGTACCTTTTTAAAAGTGCAGGATGGCTGCGATTATCCATGTACTTATTGTACTATTCCTTTAGCACGCGGTGCAAGCCGTAGCGATACCATTGAAAATGTGGTAAACCGTGCTAAAATGATTGCCGAAAGCGGTGTTAAAGAAATTGTATTAACGGGTGTAAATCTTGGCGATTTCGGAATCAGAGACGGGAAACGCGAAGACAAGTTTTTCGACCTGGTTAAGGCCCTGGATGAAGTGGAAGGAATTGAAAGAATTAGGATATCCTCTATTGAACCAAATTTATTAAGCAACGAAATTATAGAATTTGTAGCCACTTCAAAAAGGTTTGTTCCTCATTTTCATATTCCTTTACAGTCTGGCTCTGATAAAATTTTGGGATTAATGCGCCGCCGTTATCGGAGTGATCTGTATGTAGAACGTGTTGCTAAAATTAAGGAGGTAATGCCAGACTGTTGTATTGGTGTGGATGTAATTGTAGGATTCCCCGGCGAAACGAAAGAAGATTTTTTGGATACCTATCAATTTTTAAATCAACTGGATATTTCTTATCTGCATGTATTCACTTATTCTGAACGTGAGCTGACAGCAGCGGCCGAAATGAAAGGTGTTGTAGCCGGAAGTGAACGGAATGAACGCAGTAAAATGCTTCATATCTTATCTGATAAAAAACGTAGGGCTTTCTACGAATCGCAGATTGGTAATGAAGGAGAAGTACTTTTTGAAGCAGATCAGAAATCTGGTTATATGCACGGTTTTACCAAAAATTATGTAAAAGTGCGGGCAAAATACGATCCGGTTATGGTAAACGAATTGAAAGCGGTTAAGCTTTTAGGGATTACTGCCGACGGAGAAGTGGAAGTAGCCGAATTGGAAACTACGCTGGCACATCATTAGTTTAGTCCTCAGTCCTTAGTCTGAAGTTTCTGTCAAATATCTTTTACTGTCATTCTGAAGGCAGTGAAGAATCTTTTGACGTTAAGGTGTAAAATGGACGATGTAAAAAATGGACGATGGGATAGAAATACCGTGTTCCATTAATTATTAGTCTTTTAGCCTTCGTCTTTGAACATCAGTCTTTCCACTTTGGTCTTTACTCTTTCTTTCCTATCTTCGCAACAAAATATTTCTATGTTTCCTACCGTTTCACATTTTTTAGAATACCTTTTCGGCATTAATTTACCGCTTCCATTTAATACATTCGGTGTTTTTGTGGCGCTCGCGTTTGTTGCCGGCTACTGGGCTTTTACCAAAGAGCTTAAACGTAAAGAAGCATTAGGCATACTCCATCCAATTAAAAAGACCATTATAGTGGGTAAGCCCGCAACCACGTCAGAATTGATTATGAATGGCCTTTTTGGCTTTGTTATCGGTTACAAGCTGGTTTACGCATTACTGAACTATAAACTTTTTGTAAATGATGCCCAGTCGGTTTTAATGTCGACCCGGGGAAATATAATTGGTGGTTTGTTTTTTGCTGGCTTATTTGCTTACTGGGATTATACCGAAAAGAATAAGCATAAATTAGATAAACCAAAAGAAACGCAGGTAATCATTCACCCATATCAGATCATGAGTAACCTGATTGTATGGGCGGCTATCTGGGGATTTTTAGGAGCGAAATTCTTTGATAATCTGGAATATTGGGATGATTTTGTTCAACATCCTATAGAACGCTTATTATCGTTTAGCGGTTTAACCTTTTATGGTGGCTTAATCTGCGGTGGTGCAGCGGTATTGATCATTGCAAAGCGAAACGGCATTAAACCCTTACATATGTTGGACGTAGGTGGACCCGGCATGATGCTGGCTTATGCAGTTGGTCGTATTGGCTGCCATATGGCGGGTGATGGCGACTGGGGCATTGTAAATCCTAACCCGAAACCGTTCTCCTGGCTGCCGGATTGGTTATGGTCTTACAAATATCCAAACAATGTGGTAGGCGAGGGTATTCCCATTCCAGGCTGTACCGGCAAGTTTTGTAACGAATTGGCGCAAGGCGTGTATCCGACACCGCTTTACGAAGTGATTATATGTTTAATCCTTTTCGCCTTTCTGTGGAGTATAAGGGATAAAATAAAAGCGCCTGGTTTAATGTTTGGTATTTACATGATCTTGAACGGTGTTGAACGTTTTTGTATTGAGTTGATTCGCGTAAACTCCAAGTACCATGTTTTTGGCTTACCGCCATTTACGCAGGCAGAAATGATTTCAACTTTTCTTGTTGTGGGGGGCATTGCACTAAGTGCTTATGCTTTGCGGAACAAGAACCAATTAGCCCAATAAGAACCTGATAAATTCAATTAAAATACAACAACAGCATTGTTCTGTTGTTAAATAATTATGAATTACGAATTACTGTGTAATAAAGTGATCTCGATTGTTAAGCTTACCGGAAATTTTATCCGCAAAGAAGCCATGCAGTTTGATGTTCAGAAAATAGAATATAAAGGATTAAATGATATGGTTTCTTATGTTGATAAAACAGCAGAGCAGAAACTTGTTCAAAATCTGGAAAAATTAATTCCTGATGCAGGTTTTATCACCGAAGAAAAAACCATTAACCGCATCGGTAAAACCTATACCTGGATCATTGATCCCTTAGATGGTACAACGAACTTTATTCATGGCATCCCGGCCTATGGCATTAGTGTAGCGCTTTATGAAGATGGGCTACCTGCAATAGGCGTGGTTTACGAGTTAAATCGGGGAGAGATGTTTTATTCGTATAAAGGTGGTCCTGCTCTGATGAATAAAAAGGAAATTAGGGTTTCCGGCAATCCAGATTTAAAGTCAAGCCTGCTGGCTACGGGTTTCCCATATTATCAGTTTGATAAACAAGAAAAATACTTAAAATTATTAGCTGAAATGATGCAGAAAAGCCACGGAGTGCGTAGGATTGGTGCGGCAGCTATAGACCTGGTATATACTGCCTGCGGACGTTTCGATGCCTTTTTTGAATATAACCTGCAGCAATGGGATTTTGCAGCCGGGTGTTTCATTGTTCAGCAAGCTGGCGGAGAAGTGTACGATTTCTCGGGAGGCAATGAATACTTTGAGAAAAGAGAAATTTTAGCCACCAATGGAAAATTAACTGCTGAAATGCTGGAAGCGATAAAAAGATATTTTTAAATCGGCCGTAGCCTTGATTGAAAAGTTATCGAATTTTTACTGTAAATACCCTTAGGTTCGCCTCACGATCAATATTGAAAGTTAAACGATGAACGGTTTTTAAAAACTGAAAGATAAATGCCTGTCCATACTTCGGTGCTAAACCATTAATCAGGTATGTGGGGCTGGTATTCCTGAAAGAATAAAGTCGATATAACTACTGACATTTTTGAAATGTACCTTGATCAAATCCAGTAAGATATAAAGCATTTTTCGAAACAAAAATAAGGAAATTGGTTCAGTAAAAACTTTATTAATGTGGTGTTAATTATCTGATAATTAATAGTATATGATCTTTATTTAGCGTGCTTATTCAGTCCAAAGAATTTTATTAAAAATCCTAATGATGACGAAGTGTTGATGTCGTAATGATCGGAACGATGCAGGCGATCAGAATAAAGAGCTGCCTGTTGTAAACCTGTTTAATAAATAAACCCGCAATCATCAGTAATTTATTATCAGTATCTGAAGATATAACCCCACTATTGTTACTACACGTATACATAATGTGTTCATCCTGATAATTACTTACGGTCCATTGTGATTTCCAGATGCCAGTTGATTTCCATTCATACTGTTTTCCGTTTGTCAGGCTGATTAATGCTTTTGATTTCCAGCTATCATACGTAATAACAGCGATCACTTCACTCGTTTTCCGGTCGATTACCTTCGTGCTTGATTGCCAGAATCCCTCACTTACAAACTGATAATTTTGATCTTCAAACACACTTTCAGCACTGCTCGTCCAAACTCCAAAAGTTATGGCCCCTTTCTGAAGCCCATCTGCAAAGAGTTTAAAATTTCCATTAAACCAATCGCTCTTCCAGTTGATCAATTTTGACATTTTAATTATGTTTTATTTTAGATGCAGGAGGTTTAGAGTTGTTACATAAAAAAAGTGCCTATTGTTGGTAAGCACTTTTCAGTTGGCAGTTTTCAGTTTTCAATTGGCAATTAACCAATTGTAACGGTTAACCGATAAATTAGAAATTCGGTTTAAGCACATATTTATCGTAAAAACGGAAAATATGTTCTGCAGCCTCTTCGGCAGTATCAACCAGTCTGAACAGGTTTAAATCCTCTTCATGGATATTATGCTCTTTTTGTAACATGGTTCCCTTAATCCAGTCGATTAGTCCGCCCCAATAATCAACGCCTACCAGTACAATCGGGAAACGGGCGATTTTGCCGGTCTGGATGAGGGTTAGGGCTTCAAATAACTCATCCATAGTTCCAAAACCACCTGGTAATACCACAAAACCCTGGCTATATTTCATAAACATTACTTTGCGGACAAAGAAATAATCAAACTCCAGCAATTTATTATGATCAATATATTTATTATGGAATTGCTCAAATGGTAACTCAATGTTCAAACCTACCGATTTACCGCCATTGGTATGGGCACCCTTGTTACCAGCTTCCATAATGCCAGGCCCACCGCCCGTAATTACGCCATAACCTCTATCAGTTAACAATTTACCACACTGTTCTGCCAGTTGATAGTATCGGTTTGTTTGAGCCGTACGCGCAGAGCCATAAATGGTAACGCATGGACCAATTTTAGCTAGTTTTTCAAAGCCGTCTACAAATTCGGCCATGATTTTAAAAATTTGCCAGGAATCGGTTACTTTGATTTCCTGCCAGTCTTTGTTCTCAAAAGCACTTCTAATTTTTTCTTCACTCGTCATATACTGTTATTCTAATATTAAAATCTGGTCTGTGCATCAGTTTTTTTGCTGATGAATAACAAACCTATAAATGTGATTAAACCGTTGATTAAAATCAGTTCAACACTAAAAACATATCCTCCTAATATTTCAGCAGAATTGCTTGCAAGCAAGTAACATAAAAAAGGTGATAATAAGCAAACTATTGGCACTAATTTATCATGCAGACCGCGTTTTTTTACAAAAAGCCCAAAACTATATAAGCCCAAAAGCGGTCCGTAGGTATAAGAAGCAATGGTGAAAATTAAGCTCACAACTGATGAACTGTTCAAAGCATTGATTACAATAATCACCAGGAACATCAAAACAGAAAAAACAATGTGTACCGTATGGCGTTTTTTTACAGCATTTTCTGCATTTACATTTTCTGCTTTAGCCATGCCCAGAAAGTCTACGCAGAACGAAGTGGTTAAAGCCGTTAGCGCCGAATCTGTTGTGGCAAAGGTGGCTGCGGTTAAGCCCAGCATAAAAATAATGGCCGGAACGGAGCCTAAGTTGTTCAATGCGATTTCGGGGAACAATAAATCCGTACGAGGTTTACCTGTAACGTGATCTAAAGGAATATCAATACCATTTTTACTCGCATAGATGTATAATAATGCACCGACACTTAAGAAGAAAATATTTAAGATGACAAACACGCCGGTAAAGGTGAACATATTTTTTTTCGCTTCCTGGATGGTTCCCATACTCAGGTTTTTTTGCATCAGGTCCTGATCAAGGCCTGTCATGGCAATGGTTACAAAAATACCTCCGATAAACTGTTTGCTGAAATAGAACTTATTGATGAGGAAATCATCGAAGAAGAATATTTTAGAATAGCTGCTGTTTTTTACAGTTTCAAATGCCTGTGGAATATTGAAATCAAGACTGTTGCAAATAAAATAAATGGTGAGAAAAACCGAAAGCACAAGAAAGAAGGTCTGCAATGTATCAGTAATAATAATGGTTTTTAATCCACCTTTAAATGTGTAAGACCATATCAACGCCAACGAAATGAGTACCGTTAACCAAAATGGAACACCATAGCTGTCGAAAATAAAACGTTGCAATACGATTACGACGAGGTATAGTCGGGTTGCTGATCCTAAAGTTCGGCTCAATAGAAATATTGAGGCAGCTGTTTTGTAGCTATAATGGCCTAATCTCTTCTCAATGTAACCATAAATAGAGGTTAAGTTCATCCGATAGTAAAGTGGCAGTAAAACGGTAGCTATAATGATAAAACCAACCGCGTTACCCAGCACAAACTGAAAATATTGAAACTGGTTTCCGCTAGGTGCACCAACTTCTCCGGGTACCGAAATAAAGGTAACACCAGATAGTGCTGTTCCAATCATGCCGAATGCCACCAGGTACCATTTAGAATTTCTGTTGGCAACAAAGAAGGTGCTGTTGTCTGAGGATTTTTGAGAGGTTACAAACGAAATGATAATCAGTAGCAGAAAGTAGCCAATTAGAAAACACAAGAGAATGGTTGGTGACATATTTTTGATTTAAGCTGATAAATGTAAAGAAAACTATCAAATCAAGCAATATGTTATTAGTCCGGAGTCGGAAGTCAGAAGTCCGAAGTCAAAGTGCATGATAGCCATTTGCAGTTTTCAGTTGGCAATTTGCAGTTACCATTTACTATTGACCAATGAACCAATATCCAGTTTTAAGTTGGCAATTTGCAGTTACCATTTACTATTGACCAATGAACCAATATCCAGTTTTAAGTTGGCAATTTGCAGTTACCATTTACTATGGACTATTGATCAATAAACTATTGACCAATGACCATTCACTATTGAACCAATGAACCTTTTTATCTATTTTTGCACTATGAATTTTTCATCCAAACTGCTAGAAGATGCGGTAAACGAATTCTCAAAACTTCCTGGTGTAGGGCAAAAGACAGCTTTACGTTTGGTGTTACATCTTTTAAATAAGGAGCAGGAGGAGGTAAATCAGTTCGGTAATACGTTTATAAAACTTAAACAACAGATTAAACACTGCAGTACCTGCCATAATATTTCGGATTACTCAATTTGTGAAATCTGTACATCGCATAAACGAGATAAAGAAACCATTTGTGTGGTAGAAGATACGCGTGATGTGATGGCTATTGAAAATACGGGACAATATTTTGGGGTTTACCATGTTTTAGGTGGTTTAATTTCGCCAATGGATGGAGTAGGGCCTTCTGATCTGTTTATTGATGGTTTGGTAGCCAGGATGGCGGCAGGAGGGATCAAAGAAGTGATTTTGGCGCTCAGTCCGAATATGGAAGGAGATACCACCTTGTTCTATCTCTATAAAAGGCTGAAAGAATTTAATGTACCGGTAACCACCATTGCACGTGGAATTGCTTTCGGAGGCGAACTAGAATATGCCGATGAAATTACCCTGGGCCGATCGATCATTACCCGCGTACCTTACGAAACTGCAATGATGAAATAATTAGCATTAGGTATAAAGTAGCAGGCATCAGGCATAACATCACAGATTGGGGCTTATCATTTACCTGTTTCTTGATACTCGATACTTAATACCCGATACTAACTACTCTTACTCAATACTTACTACTTAATACTCACTACTACAAATGAACCTGAAAAATAAAGTAATTATCATTACCGGAGCATCAAGCGGAATTGGAAAAGCCTGCGCGGAAGAATTTGCCAGGCGTGGGGCCAATCTGGTTTTAGCTGCCCGTCAATACGTTACCCTTTGCGAAATTACTGCTGATTTAGAGAGAAAATATGGCATCAGAGCGGTTGCGGTACAAGCCGATGTGAGTAAAGAGGATGATTGCGAACTCATCATAAAACAAACCCTGGTTTCTTTTCAGAGAATTGATATTCTGATAAATAATGCCGGATTATCGATGCGAGCCCTGTTTAACGATCTGGATTTATCAGTGCTTAAAAACCTGATGGATGTAAACTTTTGGGGAACAGTATATTGTACTAAATACGCACTTCCTGAAATTTTAAAAACAAAGGGAACAGTGGTGGGCGTATCGTCTATTGCGGGTTACCGTGGTTTGCCGGGCCGTACAGGTTATTCGGCTTCCAAGTTCGCCATGAATGGTTTTATGGAGTCTTTACGTACCGAATTGCTCAGAACCGGAGTAAATGTGATGGTGGCTTGTCCAGGGTTTACGGCTTCGAATATCCGGGTAACGGCCTTATCTAAAGATGGCGCAGCACACGGCGAAACCAGTATGGATGAAGGTAAAATGATGACGTCGGAAGAAGTGGCCGGCATAATTGCCGATGGCATTGAACAGCGCAAACGCACTTTGGTGATGACCAGACAAGGCAAACTGGCCGTATGGATGAACAAACTGTTTCCGGCTTTTGTAGATAAAAAGGTATTTGATTTGTTTGCGAAAGAAAAGAATCCGTTGATAAAGGCTTAAGGTAGACGGTTTAAGGCGTAAGGTTTAAGTGCACAAGTTGATTATGTCTTGATACTAAATACTCGATACCTGATACTCAATACCTGATACTATCAATAAATCCACACTAACAACAATTTCGTTTATTAACTGTTGAGTTGGAAAACCTTTATGATGTACAAATACGTTGTTTTATTAATGCTCTTGTTTCAAACGTTACTTTCTGCTGCACAAGTTAAAAAGGTAAAAAATATCAATTATGCTGGCAACACCGATGAAGCCAATACGCTGAATATTTTTTATAAAAGCGATAGTATCAAAAATAAACCCGTTTTAGTTTTTATTCATGGTGGCTCGTGGAGCAGTGGTAAAAAAGAAACGTATTGGTGGCTAGGCAGGAATTTTGCACGCAAAGGTGTGGTTACGGTCATTATTAATTATCCTTTGGCACCGAATGTTCAGTATGGAGAGATGGGCAATGATTGTGCTTTAGCTGTAAAATGGGTTAAAGAACATATTGCTGATTTTACCGGAAGTGCAGAGCAGATTTTTGTAATGGGACATTCTGCAGGGGCGCATCTGGCTGAATTGATCAATGCAGATCAAAAATATTTTAATAAGGCTGGGATATCTAATCCAATTAAAGGTGTAATCCTGAATGATCCCTTCGGACTCGATATGGAAGAATATTTAACCACAGCCGAAAAAGACCATTTTTATTTCGATTTCATCCGGACCTTTACGGAACTACCTGCGGTTTGGAAAAGTGCCTCACCCTTAGCTTATGTAAACAATATTAAAAATCCACATTTACTCTTTTATGGTAGTAAAACATATGGTGCAATTAAATTACAAACGCCGAGGTTATATGAAAAGCTTAAGGCGAACCATGTGCCTGTAGAGATAAAAGAAATTAAGGGCAAAAGCCATGTACCGATGATCAGTCAGATGATTTTTGGTGGAAATCAGTTGTATAAGGTTATTTTGGATTTTATACAAAAGACATCTTCGTAAGATTTGTGAATTTTCTTGCCTCTTTGCTGTTAAAGTTGACACTTCTAGATCATTTTTTAATTCCCCTCCTTTGGAGGAGTGCCTATAAGGCGGGGTGGTCTATTTATTGTACCAACCCAACCCACCTAAACCTGACAGCAGCGGAAATCCTTTTTGTTGGCAGCAAACCCGAATATCCTGCCGTCTGCAGCCTATGCAACAGACTCGTGCCTGAAAATGATGGTAGCACAACAAAAAGATTGCAGCGTATGGCGGGGCTATCATAACCGACTGGCACCGTACCCTGCTTTCCTAAAAAGAAAAGAATCTTTTAAACGAAAGAGACCTTTACACCGTTCGCGTAATCTTATCCAGCTTACTATAATCCATGACTATTTTACCTTCTTCATTATGGTAATGCATTTTTTCAAACTTTGCATCCATTTCTATATCTTCATCCTGATAGCTCGTGCGCGTATGAATGGTTTGGGAAAATGTATCATCAAATGCCTTAAGCATAATGAAAACTTCTACCTCTGCCTGTTGCAGTTCCGTTAACGATTTTTCGTATAAAGGACTGTCTTCTGTAATAGGGTGTACTAGAGTCCAGTTTAATGACAGGATGCCGATTTTATCACGTTCCAGCACCAAAGGGTAAAACCTTCTTATTTGTTTGCCATCAACGGTTTCATTGTACGACATCACCATTTGTACCTCCACCTCAATAAGCTGATTACGGCGTAAGTTAACCAAACGGCACATTAAACCATGGCCTTTTTCATAAGGTGCAATTACCATTTTTTTACTGAAGTTCACTTTTGATGTAGGTCTGCTAAAACGGCCATACAACAAACCTGTTGCCAATGCAAAAGCGAGCAGGCCCAGCATACTCTCGAAAGCAGCCAGAATACTCGTAATAAACCCCTGTGGAGAAATATGGCCATAACCCACCGTAGAAATGGTTTGAGCAGAGAAGAAAAAGGCATCAAAAAACTGATCGCGCAACGTTAAACCTTTAGCGCCTTCTAAATTCTCGATTCCAACAACATTATATAATACTGCAAATAAGGTATTCACAATAAGGTAGGCAATCAGAATAACGAAGAAAAACCTTGGCCAGCTCATGGTGACCAGGCGGGTGTAGGTATCATCGAACTTAAACCAGGGCAGGCCCGTACGCTCAATATTTGCAGAACCATCCGGGTTTAGCATGCGTTGATTTTTCGTTACCGGATTGGATCCGAAACCCAGATCATCATTAAACTGTACTTTTCTTTTAAAGAAAACCATATATTTTAGAAAGATTTTGGAATATTAAAAAACTATGTCAATATTTGCTTTATACAAACATGATCATTAAAAACTTAAATAACAATTGGTGGTGGCCTAACGAAATTCGTTAGGCAGATTCTATTGTTATATATTTTAAATATTTTAAACACAACGAAGAGGATTGCCTGAAAAGCAATCCTTTTTTTTTGCAATTTTTTTAAACGTCGCCATGGTTCATGTCCCATGAACCATAATAAACATAAATGGTTTGTGGAGACACAACCAGCGGAATACAAAACATGAAAAAGATATTAAACCATTTATTTGAGAACAAGAACTTTAGCAGGGAAGAGGCAAAGAACATTTTAATTTCCATTTCAGAAGGTGCATTTAATTCTTCGCAAATTGCTGCTTTTATTACGGCTTATGCCATGCGGAACATTACTGTGCAGGAACTGCAGGGCTTTAGAGATGCCATGCTGGATATGTGCCTAAAGGTAGATCTTTCCGGTTATAACCTCATTGATCTTTGTGGTACAGGAGGTGATGGCAAAGACACTTTCAATATTTCCACCTTATCATCATTTGTAGTAGCGGGGGCGGGGCATCATGTAGCCAAGCATGGCAACTATGGGGTGTCTTCGGGCTGCGGATCGTCAAATGTAATGGAATACCTGGGCTATAGCTTTACCAATGATGAAGCTACTTTAAAGCGCAACCTTGATGCCGCGGGCATTTGCTTTTTGCACGCACCGCTGTTTAACCCAGCCATGAAAATTGTAGCACCGATCCGTAAAGAGCTTGGGGTAAAAACATTTTTTAATATGTTGGGGCCTATGGTTAATCCCGGGCAGCCTAAATACCAGATGGTAGGTGTTTTTAGTTTAGAACTGGCCCGTTTATATGCTTATTTATACCAGGATACCGATAAAAGTTATACCATTGTGCATGCGCTGGAGGGCTATGATGAGGTTTCGCTTACCTGCGATGTGAAAACCTTTTCGAATAAGGGAGAGCAGATTTTAACACTCAACGATATGGGATTTGAAAAAGTAGATGTAAATGCCATTAAAGGAGGTGATACCGTAGCATCATCGGCTAAAATATTTATGGATGTGCTTAATGGCGAGGCGACTGACGTGCAGACCAATGTAGTATTGTGCAATGCCGCATTAGCCATCCGGACCATCAAACCAGAAATGTCTTTCGCCGATTGTTTTTATGAAGCAGAAGAATCGCTCATGAACAAAAAAGCTTTGCACAGTTTTAAACAATTACTGGCATGCTAAGGTTAAAAATCTGTGGAATGCGTTTGGCCGCGAATATTGCTGCGGTAGCTGAGTTGCAGCCAGATTACATGGGCTTTATCTTTTATGAAAAATCACCAAGATTGATCAGTGAGGTTTCGGCAGAACTGATCAGATACATTCCTGCTCAAATTAAAACTGTTGGAGTTTTTGTGAACGAGGATTTAGAAACGGTAAAAGAAAAAATAAACACACTGAACTTAAAGGCTGTTCAGTTACATGGAGGCGAATCTTCTGAATATTGTGATGCATTAAAATTAAGTTTTCCCACTGTAGAAGTGATTAAGGCTTTTGGGGTAGACGAAGATTTCGATTTTTCAGCTTTGGAAGCTTATTTAGGTACAATTGATTATTTCTTGTTCGACACCAAAACAAAATTACATGGTGGATCCGGAAAAACATTTAATTGGTCTGTTTTGGACCGATACACTTATACAAAACCCTATTTTTTAAGCGGTGGAATTGATTTGGAACATACCGATGCCATTAAAAAACTAAACGATGATCGTTTATATGCGTTAGACATTAACAGCCGTTTCGAAACAGAACCAGGTATGAAAGATGCAGAAAAGATTAAAGAATTTATAAAAGAAATGAATAAGTAGAATATTATGTTACGATTTTAGCTGGAGATAGATCGTCATTTCGAGCGCAGCCGAGAAATCTACAATGTAAAATATAGATCTCTCTCCCAAACGTTCGGGATTGCACTTCAGTCAAGATGACGACTACCTTAACGGCTATAAGTATCACATCCAGTTGATAAATATTATGAAATACAAAGTAAACGAAAAAGGATATTACGGAGATTTTGGAGGTGCGTACATTCCCGAAATGCTTTATCCGAATGTAGAAGAACTGCGTCAGAATTATTTAAAGATCATTGCTGATCCTGATTTCCAGAAGGAATTTCATCAGCTGTTGAAAGACTACGTTGGCCGTCCTTCGCCATTGTATCTGGCTAAAAGGTATTCGGAAAGGTATGGAGTCAATATCTTCTTAAAAAGGGAAGACTTAAACCATACCGGTGCCCATAAAATAAACAATACCATCGGGCAGATTTTACTTGCTGAAAAATTAGGTAAAAAACGGATTATTGCCGAAACAGGTGCCGGCCAGCATGGGGTAGCCACAGCAACGGTGTGTGCACTGCGTAACCTGGAGTGCGTGATTTATATGGGTGAAGTGGATATTGAGCGGCAGGCGCCAAATGTGGCCCGTATGAAAATGTTGGGTGCAAAGGTAGTTCCAGCAAGTTCGGGCAGCAAAACTTTGAAAGATGCGACCAATGAAGCCATGCGCGACTGGATCAATAATCCTGTGGATACACATTACATTATCGGTTCAGTTGTTGGTCCGCACCCATATCCAGATATGGTGGCGATTTTCCAGTCGATCATCTCTGAAGAGACCAAAAAACAACTGTTGGAGCAAACGGGTAATGATCAGCCTGATTATGTTTTAGCCTGTGTGGGCGGAGGCAGTAATGCCATGGGCATGTTCTACCATTTTATGGATGATGAAAATGTAAAGCTGATCGCTGTTGAAGCAGCAGGTAAAGGTGTATCAAGCGGATTTTCGGCAGCCACAACCTACTTAGGCAACGAAGGCGTTTTACACGGCAGTAGAAGTATTTTAATGCAAACACCAGACGGTCAGGTAGTAGAGCCTCATTCGGTTTCAGCAGGATTGGATTATCCGGGCATTGGCCCACAACACGCACATTTATTTAAAACCGGTCGGGGGCAATATGTTTCCATTACTGACGAGGAAAGTCTGGAAGCAGGTTTATTGTGTACCAAACTGGAGGGCATTATTCCGGCGATAGAAAGTGCGCATGCGCTGGCTTATTTAGAAAAAATGCAATTCAAAGGTGGCGAAAATGTGGTGGTTTGCCTTTCAGGTCGCGGCGATAAGGATCTGGATACTTATATTAAATATTTTAATTTATAGATAGGTTTGAGATGTGAGATATGAGACAATAGGATTTCCTTGCCCTGTCATCATCTCACATCTCCAATCTCACATCTCAAAAGAAAATGAACAGAATTAAACAACTCTTCCGGGAGAAGAAAAATATATTATCAATTTATTATACTGCCGGTTATCCTAATACTGGTGATACCATTCAGATTGCGGAAGCACTGCAAAAATCAGGCGCAGATATTCTGGAAATTGGTTTTCCTTATTCGGACCCTGTTGCCGATGGACCGGTAATCCAGGCGAGTAGCAAGCAATCTTTAGATCAGGGTATGACACTTAAACTGCTTTTCGAACAGCTGAAAGAATTACGTAAAAACGTAACCATCCCGGTTTTATTAATGGGCTACGTAAATCCGGTTTTGCAGTTTGGCGTAGAAAAATTTTGCGAGGCCTGTGCTGAAGTAGGCGTAGATGGCTGTATCGTGCCAGATTTGCCGATGGTGGAGTATGAAGAGTTTTATAAAGATTGTTTCGAAAAACATAACTTGGCCAATGTATTTTTAATTACCCCTCAAACTGCTGAAGAGCGTATTCGTAAAATAGATGGTTTAACCAATGGATTTATTTATCTGTTATCGTCGTCGGCTACGACAGGTAAAAACTTAGAAGTGGGTAATACTACTGAAGCTTATTTTAGCCGTATCAAAGCAATGGACCTTAAAAATCCAACCATGATCGGCTTCGGGATCAGCGATAAACAAACTTTTGATAAGGCTTGTTCTTATGCCAACGGTGCCATTATCGGTACAGCTTTCGTTAAAGCCATATCCGAAGGAAATTTAGAAGAAAACATCAGTAGTTTTATGAAAAAATTTAAGGATTAAGTTTTTATTCCATTAATGAACGTCATCTGATCGAGCATATGCAGTTTAAAAATCGAATATGGATTTTTACCTGACAATATTCCAAAGCTGACGATCATTTTAATGGGCACCATTGTTTACTTCAGATTAAGCTAATCGTTTTTAGCCAATGGAGTAAGATTTTCTGTTCCATTATTCAATATCAGTTGATCAATAATCCCTGAGATCTGCTTCGCATTTTGATAAACCATGAAGTGAGTTCCGTTGTTGATCATGAAATCTGGTTTCGCTATTTTAGCATACAGAATTTTATCTTGTGTACCGTGGATATGGTAAATCCTTTCTGGTACGGTTTTGTTTCTCCAACTTAAAATGCTTCCAATTGCCCATTTTAGAAAATGAGGATCAGTATCTTCTATAATCCTGTTCAGTAATATTTTCTCATTTGACGATTTCGTACCGAAAAAATAGTGTTGTGTAAGTTTGTTCGATGCTTTTAGAAATTTAGCTGGAATAAATTTTAGTAGTTTAAGTTTTCCGGCAAAGCGGTATAATCCGGGCAGATGGCTGCTTAACATCGTGCTTGAAATAATAATTGTTGCTACAGGTTTTAATCGTTTGGCCATTTCCACTGCAATCATTCCACCAAAAGATACACCTACCAAAGCAAATGGCCGGCTGGTATCGATAATTCGGCTAAGGCGTTCAGCATAAGCTTCAAGTGACTCATTTTTATGAGGATCTATCCAGTCAATATGGATAACTGTGATCTTTTCACTCAGCTTTAATCGGGAAAAAATCCTTTGATCAGCACCGAGGCCGCTAATGAAATAGGTATTCATTAGGCTGGTAAATTCCAGTCAATTGGTTTAAGGTTGTTTTGCACCAACAACTGATTTGCCTTCGAAAAATGTTTCGATCCGAAGAAGCCATTGTATGCAGAAAATGGTGATGGGTGAGCTGCAGTCAGAATATAATGTTTTTTCTGATCGATTAAAGCCGCTTTTTGCTGCGCATATTTACCCCACAATAAAAATACAATATGTTCTCGCTTTTGAGATAAAGCCTTAATAATTTCATCCGTAAAAATTTCCCATCCCTGGTTCTGGTGTGAGCCGGCTTCTGAAGCACGAACGGTTAAAGTGGCATTTAATAGCAGAACACCTTGTTCTGCCCAGTGCGTTAAGTAACCGTGATTTGGCGTTTTAAAACCTTCAATATCAGTTTCCAGTTCTTTGTATATATTTTTTAATGAGGGCGGGACTGCAACACCGCGTTGCACAGAAAAAGAAAGGCCATGTGCCTGGCCAACCCCATGATAAGGATCCTGACCTAAAATCACCACTTTAACCTCATCAAATGGAGTAGTATTCAATGCATTAAATATGTCTGCACCCTTTGGATAAATAGTTGCACCTCTTTGCTTCTCCTCCTGTAAAAAAGCTTTCAGTTTTATCATATAGTCTTTCTCAAATTCTTCTTCTAAAACGGCTAACCATCCTGGTTCTAATGCTGCTGACATAATGCTGATGTATATATTAATGTAAGATGTATGATGTAAAATGGATTTGGGGTAATGTCTGTAAATGAATTTTAGTCAATGGTTTGATAGATTATCGTCAATCATCAGTGCTGATAAAAATAAGCCAACAGGTTATCGATTATCAAACATTTGGGCAATCATGAATATCAGACTATGAACCTCGAACTAAAAAAAATGCTTTAAAAGTTTATGACTTTTTCTGGTATATCGCCAACAAATCTCCTTCGAGTGTAGTTTTAGGTCCTTCGGTAATCCGCCCCAATTCTTTACCTTTTTTATCAAAAATAATGAAAGTTGGCACTCTTACAATATCCAAGCCATTCAGTATGCCATTTTCAGCCTTTTTGTTTCCATCAACTGCTATAATTTCTACATTTTTATCTTTGAACTGCAGGGCGTCTAAAATTTTAAGAAAGTTTGGTACATTAGCCTTGCTGTCGCCACACCATGTTCCTAAAACAATCTTGATTTTTTCATTCTTGATCAGCTTTTTCAGTTCGATCGTTGTTGCTGCATCTGGCACATATGCCTCATAAAGCGGATCGTACATTTCCTTAAATTCAGGGAAAGTGGTAACGCCCTCGCGCGTGCAGGCATTGATTAATATATCCTTGTTGTGTACTTCGTCGTGTATTTTCTTGTTCAGGTCTTGTGCAGAAACATTCATTGCAAATATGATTAGGGTTATGGAGAAGAAGATTTTCATAGTTAGTAGATTTTTTTTGAGCTTTTAAATTTTTATTGAAATTATTGTTTTAAAATCTAATTTGTGCCATTTAAACACGATATTTGCAAAAAAAAATAATTAGGATAAAATTTATGCCAAATATCATCAGATTAATTGCGGGGTTTGCTTTACTGGGTGGCGCAGTAGCTTTATTTATTTTCGGTTTCTGGCCATGGGGTATTATTGCCATTTTATTGGGGATAATTGTACTGATAACTTATTTCTTTAATGAAAACATGCTTTTAGCACAATGGTTTCTTAGAAAAGATAACATGCCCAAAGCAAAAATGTTTTTAGACCGTATTACCAATTATGAAACGCAGTTGATTAAAGTTCAGCACGGTTATTATAATTTGTTGATTGGATTAATTGAAAGTAGAACAGCGCCTATGCAGAGTGAGAAGTATTTTAAGAAATCGCTTGCATTGGGTATGCAGATGGATCATAATATTGCTTTGGCAAAATTAAGTTTAGCAGGTATTGCAATGGCTAAACGTAATAAACGCGAAGCAACGATGTACCTGGCAGAAGCTAAAAAAGCAGATAAGAATAAATTGCTGGCCGATCAGATTAAACAAATGAAAGACCAGATGGGTATGATGGACAAACAGCAGCAAGTTCGTTACAGATAGTACTGATCACATTTATTATAAAGCCATTTCAAATTGAGATGGCTTTTTTATTGGGTTAAATCTTAATGTACTTGGTTTTTTGCATAGGTTTTCTACGCTATGATAACAATGTTGTTTTTAGGAAATGAGCATTCAATTATCGATTACCATATAAGACACGGAAGTGCATATAGTTATATGCTGCTTATATTTCTTATATGGTTTAATATCTCGGGAGATGAGCATCTGTACTTTTTTACAAAGGATCATCCTTGCGCATAAAATCAAAACTAAATTCTACTTTCCATTGTAGTTTATATAAAATTAAAATACTATGGCAACATCACAAGAAGGGAGTACCAACAATACTCAGGAAGAAAATAATATCCAGGATCTGGGCGGTAAAGAAGCTATCGAAAAGCTGAGAACATTGGCTGAAAAAGCTGAAAGTTGCTTTTTCTGTACCAATATTAAAACAGGCGTGCCGCTATCAGTCAGGCCAATGGCCATTCAGCAAGTTGATGATGAAGGTAATATCTGGTTTATGAGCATGAAAGACAGTCATAAAAATGAAGAAATTTCGGCTGATCCTTTTACACACTTGTTGTTTCAGGCCGGAGCACATTCCGGTTTCGTAAATATTTATGGCATTTCAGAAATCAGCAGGGACCAGGCTAAAATCGATGAGCTTTGGAGTCCGTTTATTAAAACCTGGTTTCAGGGAGGGAAAGACGACCCGAATATCACATTGATCAAAGTGATTCCGTCAGAAGGATATTACTGGGATACCAAACACGGTACAGCTGTAGCATTTTTGAAAATGGCCGCGTCCGTGATCACCGGTAAAACGATGGATGACTCGGTAGAAGGATCTTTGGATGTTGACTAGAAAGGTTAATTGTCCAAACTGGTTAACCGGTTAACTGTTTAAAATAGTTAATCGGTTAGCCCAATCGTAAAGCTGAATTCATTTCAGCATCTAGCTAACAGACCTTGAAATAAATCCGATTGCTATCGGATCCGGGTGACGTATAGACTGTTATTTGTCTCCTAAATAGTCAAAACCTTCAAAGTCTCCCCGTTGGGCTCTTTTACTTAAGATATCATCTTCTTCAACCTCTTTTCTGGAGAAGAACAGTGCTTCGGCCTGGATTCTTTTTATCAATTGGCGGACCAGGGTTAAATCGAAAGCATCTTTACTCAATTTAATGCAGTATTCTCTTTCGTTGATTTCTAAACTTGAAGTATTCATATCGCAATGACTTTAATGATCAATTGCTGTAAATATAGAAAAGGCTTGCTAAACAATTGTTAGCAAGCCTTTTAAGTTTGTGTTATGTTTTTGTTAAAAATCAGGCTAATGTTTTACCTGAAAGTTAACAAATTCATTATTTATGGGATAGAAATAAGCCGTCATCTGTTTTGGTAACTTTCAAAATGCCTTTTCCGGTTAAAGCTTTTAGCGTAGTATCCCATTTTTTATTGCTCCATTCAGTCAACTTTGACTTCACGTCAGTTAACAGGTGCTGCTCGTTTTCTTTTACTAATGCATACAATTCACTTTCTTCAGCGCTCATTTCAATTTTCTTTTTCTCCGGGCGCATCTGTGGGAAGAAAAGAACTTCCTGGATAGTACTTTGGTTAGTCATTAACATCACCAAACGGTCTATACCAATACCCAAACCAGAAGTAGGAGGCATACCATACTCTAAAGCACGTACAAAATCATCATCCATCGCCATAGCTTCATCATCGCCTCGTGCAGCCAACTTTAACTGGTCTTCCAAACGTTCCTTCTGATCAATCGGATCGTTTAATTCCGAGTAAGCATTGGCAATCTCTTTACCATTTACAAACAGCTCGAAACGTTCCACCAAACCTGCTGCAGTACGGTGTTTTTTAGCCAGAGGTGTCATTTCTATCGGGTAATCGGTAATGTAGGTAGGCTGTATTAAATTTGCTTCCACTTTGGCGCCGAAAATTTCATCGATTAATTTACCTCTGCCCATGGTATCATCAATTTCTATATCCAGATCTCTACAGGTTTGTGCAATCTCATGCTCCGTCATTGCAGAGACATCAATTCCTGTATATTTCTGGATGGATTCGTACATGGTTAGTTTTTCGTAAGGTCCTTCGAAATTAATTTCGTTTGCACCAACTTTTACCACTGCAGATCCTGTTGTTGCAATTGCCACTTGCTCTAAACATTCCTCTACCATCGCCATCATCCAGATATAATCTTTATAGGCCACATAAATTTCCATTGAGGTAAATTCAGGGTTATGGGTACGGTCCATTCCTTCATTACGGAACATTTTTCCAAACTCATACACACCATCGAAACCGGCAACAATTAATCTTTTTAGATAGAGTTCATTTGCAATACGCAGATAAAGCGGCATATCTAAAGTATTATGATGCGTAGCAAACGGACGCGCTGCCGCACCACCATGGATAGGCTGCAGGATAGGGGTTTCCACTTCCATCCAGCCCTGGTTATCAAAATAATTGCGCATGGTATTAATTACCTTGCTCCGTCTAATAAAGATCTGTTTGTAGTCAGGGTTTACCGTTAAATCCACATAACGCATGCGGTAACGTAGTTCCGGATTGGTAAATCCATCATATACGTTTCCTTCATCATCACGCTTTACAATTGGCAATGGGCGTAGTGACTTTGAAAGTACCTTAAATTCAGTTACATGTACGGAAATCTCGCCTGTCTGGGTAGTGAAAACATAACCTTTAACGCCAATGAAATCGCCGATATCCAAAAGTTTTTTAAATACGGTGTTATATAGGGTTTTATCTTCTCCAGGACAAAGTTCATCACGCTTCAGGTAGATCTGAATCCTGCCGGTAGAATCCTGTAATTCAGTAAAAGATGCAGCACCCATAATATTCCGGCTCATAATTCTACCGGCTAATACTACTGTCTTGTATGCTGTCTTATCTGATTCATAATTAGCTAATATATCTGCTGCATAAGTATTTACTTCATAAGCTTCTGCAGGATAAGGTTCAATGCCTAATGCACGTAGTTGTTTTAGCGACTCACGTCGTAATTGCTCTTGTTCTGATAATCCTATACTCATTTCGGGTATTTTTTGCAAAAGTAAGAATTTGCAATGTGTTTATTAATGTAATGGATATCATTTCCAACATCATTTTTTTGAAAAGACACCTTTGGGCAAAGATAAGAAAGGTATTGCAATTAATAAATGCTTAATTTCATATAAAAATGCCTTTTAGGACGTGAAAAAACAACGGGATAAAAATGTGAAATTTAAGATAAACAGGGTATTTATTCTACGATGATAGAGTGGAAGCAAGAATGCTTTTAGGGTAAACCAGTGCAATTTTATGGGTAAGCGATATGAATTTAGTGTTTTATGGATGTTATATTTGCCTGAATGATTAGCCCTTAAAAAACTATGCCCGATATAAAACAAATACCGCTTTCTAGTTTTGAGTTTTTAAGATTGTTAAAAAATAACAATGAACGCAATTGGTTTAATGATCATAAAACGGCCTATCAGAAGGAGCTAGGCTACATAGAATCTTTTGCGCAGCAGTTGTTGGATTTAATGAATACCCATGATGTAATTGAAACAGCATCCGGAAAGAAAAGTTTATACCGGATTTATCGGGATACGCGTTTTTCAAATGATAAAACGCCTTACAAAACACATTGGAGCGGAAGTTTTAAACGTGCTGGCAAACAAAGGAGAGGTGGCTATTATTTCCATATCGAACCAGGCAATAGCTTTGTGGCAGGTGGCTTTTTCGGGCCTTCGCCGCAAGATCTAAAACTGATAAGGGAGCAAATCAGTTTTGATGCCGCGCCTTTGAGGGAAATACTAAGTGTAGGATCTTTTGCCTCTTTTTTCGGGGCATTGAAAGGAGAACAATTGAAAACAGCTCCAAAAGGCTTTGATGCAGATCATCAGGACGTCGATTTGCTACGCTACAAACAATTTTTGTTGATTCATCAATTTACCGATGAGGAGGTTTTAAGTACGGACTTCCTCGGCTACTGCAATCAGGGATTTAAAAATATGCGTCCCTTTTTTGACTACATGAGCGAAATATTAACAACTGATGCAAATGGCATGGATCTGTAACTGATGCTTTATAAATAAAGGGCCACAATTAAAATTTATAATGATGGCCCTTTTAATTATGATTCCGCTTCTATACCTTCTTCATACATTTCATCAATTGCTTCGGCATATTTTTTTTCTACAATGCGGCGTTTAACCTTCAGGGTTGGAGTGATTTCCCCTTCATCGATATTGAAAGGATTGCGCTTGATCTTAAAGTTCTTAATGCGCTCAAATTTGGCCAGTTCGTTAGATATTTTCTTAATGTCCTGCTCCATCCAATCGATAATTTCAGGATTGCTGATAAAAGGATCGGCCTCTTCAAAAAATGAAGGTTTAAGTTTAAAGGTTTCTTCGAGCGTTTCGCGGTTTGGAATAATGATGGCCGTAATAAATTCACGTTTATCGCCGATCAAAAACAATTGATCAATCTTCGGGCTTTTTAGGTAAATGTTTTCTACAGGGGTAGGATACACATTTTTACCGTAGGCATTTACGATCATGTTTTTTAAACGATCGGTGATCTGAAGATTACCCTTGTAAAAACGGCCAATATCACCCGTGTGGAACCACATATCTTTATCAATCGCCTCGGCAGTTTCCGCAGGCTTGTTGAAATAACCTTTCATTACGCAATGGCCACGTACAATTACTTCACCTTCTGCACATTCAAAATCTTCGCTAAAAGTATTATGTGTTTGAATGCTGATCATTTCTTTACTCTCCACATCTTGTATCGCTACTTCAATGCCGGGAATAATCCGACCAACGGTGCCATAAACCTGTCTGTGGTATTCGGTAACCGACATTACCGGTGAAGTTTCGGTTAATCCAAAACCTTCCAATATTTTAATGCCAAGATCGCCAAAAAATTCCCCTACATTTTTAGGTAGAGCAGCGCCGCCAGAAATCATGAATTTTAATCTTCCACCGGTTTTTTCCTTAATCTTGCTGAATACCAGTTTCTCTGCAATGCCTTTTTTTGCCGATAGGATCAAACCTGGGTTTTCACCGGCCTCTTTTGCTAGCCTATACTTATTGCCAATTTCCAGTGCCCAGGTAAATATTTTCGCTTTTGTGCCGCCGCCTGCAGTACCACCTTTAATTGCTTTGTCATGTATGCGTTCCAGTAATCGTGGCACACAACTCATTACGGTAGGACGAACTTCGCCCATGTTTTTGGCCAGTAATTCTAAACTTTGTGCAAAAGCTATTTTACAGCCCTGGGCGCAGCAAACATGGTAAGTTGCGGTGCGTTCGAAAACGTGCGATAACGGTAAGAAAGAAAGGAAAGTTTCAGTTTGATCGATTACCGGAATTTGCTGCAAACACACCTCTACATTTTTTACAAAATTATAGTGGGTAAGCATCACACCCTTCGGAGTTCCTGTTGTTCCTGAAGTATAAATTAATGAGGAAACATCCTGCGGAAGTACAAGGCTCCTGCATTGGTCAATTTCGGCCCTTTCGGCTGCTGTAATTTGATGTTTAAGCGCTAAGATATCAGAAAAAGCAATTACTTCTACATTTACATCTGCCGGTATCGGAACCTTTTCAAAATCTTTGAAAGCAGGAATGATATATTTTAATTCTTTACAATTTGCCGCAACTTTTAAAACCTTGCGGTAAAGAAAATTATTCCCAACCAGAATAGCTTTTATACCTGAATCGTTAATAATATAGGCTACTTCCTGTTCGGAAAGTGTAGGATAAATAGAGACATTAATTACACCAATTTGCTGAATACCCTGGTCATAATATACATATTCCGGAGAATTCTCAATCATTAAACCCAAACGATCGCCTTTTTCGATCCCTTTTTCCAGAAAAAATGCAGAAACTGCATCCGCTCGTTTTAAAGTATCTTCATAAGAAATTTCTGTCCATTCTGCTCCCTGTTTGTGGATTAAGAAGGTTTCCTGAGGTTTATGGATATTTTTAACAACATTCCGTAATAAGGTTGGAACAGTTGAAAATTCGTTTATTAATGGCATGCTCGTAATTGGTTCGCTGATAATAATTAACAATTATAAGGCTTTTTGGTTTAATAATGGCAACTGTATCATCAACCTGTTCCAAAATTTTTTTAAAAATAAAATTTGATAGCCTGTAAAATATCGTCAGAAAAACGAACACTGGCTTCGTTGAAAAACTGATGTAAATACCTGATTTTAGGTAGATCGATATAGTGGTTTTCCGTTATTTTTAATCCAGGGTTGCCAAATTATTGGTTATGGCATTACAGTTGCAAATCTGCATTTCAGTACTTAAAAATTAAAAATTGTATGATGAAAAAACCAATAACAAGATTAACTATGGTAGTTAAAGGATGTGCATTTGCTTTGATAGTAGGTTTGGTGTTGCAACTGACGGCTTGCTCTAAAAATAACGATATCAATCCGAGCGATGAAGAGATCTTAAGCAAAAAAATCGAGGATATTATCCCTCAAAAGTATGTGGATAGCTTGACCAAATTAGGTTTTACCATAAATAATGGTACTACGCCCCCAAATATTAATGGTGCATACTTATTTAAGCCCTTTACCATAAAGAGCAGTAATATACCCAACGATCCCTATCAGCCTGGTTATGTGCTTAATGATGGGGTAATTAAACTTTATGAGCAAAGTACTACTGATTTCAGCATTAAAATGTTGGGGAAAAACTTTATTGGTGCAGCAGATACCAGTGTGGTAACCGCCATTAGTGGAGGTGGGAATAAATTTACCGTTTACGGCAAGGTAAAAGCTTACAGAAACGGTGGATATAGTTTTTACGCTTTTTTAATGTCAGGAGAAAAAGATGGCAATAACATTAAAAACGGAATTGCGGGGATTATAAACATCGACGATTCTCATGCCGGATTTGGTACCATCGCAGAGGGACAAGGCAGGGTTGCATTTGATGGCGATTATACTTCTGAGCCTACAGATTTCAATAGCAAAATGGCCGTGATTACCGAAAGAGGTATCATGAGCAATAAACCATTCCAACTCAAATAACAAAAAAAAGCGGCTCGGAAAATATCCAAAGCCGCTTTCTTTTTAATTCTGTCTAGTCCTAATATAGCGATACAAAAAATTAGTATCCTTATGGAGGAAAAAACAAATTATTCGAAACGTAGTCAGAAAGATTACACCTTAAGCTTTAAACTGCAAGTAGTTAGCGAAGTTGAAAATGGGACATTGAGTTTATCTCAAGCTAAAGTTAAATACGGTATACAGGGTGACAGCACCGTTCGTAAATGGTTGCAAAAATATGGTAACTTTGATTGGGAGCATAAATCTCCTTTTCATATGCCCAAGACACCTGAACAGAAAATCCTGGAGTTGGAAGCTAAACTCAAACTCCTGGAGAAACAAAATGCTTTCCTGGCTGCCCAGAACAGTAGAGCGGACAAAAAAGCTATCATCTTCGATATGATGATTGATCTTGCAGAGAAGGAGTATAATATCGATATCCGAAAAAACTCCTCACCCGAACAGTTGAACACTATCAAAAAACCTACAAAGAAAGCTTAATTTCTACCTGTGGATTGTTTGGGGTTAGCAGACAGGTCTATTACCGAAGTAAAAAAAGAAGAATTGACAAACAGGATTTATCAGCAAAGGTTATTGAACTGGTAACTGAAATACGCATTAAAAAGCCACGTTTAGGAACCAGAAAGCTTTAACACATGCTGAAAGCATCTCTTGAGCCCTTATCAGTAGGAAGGGATAAACTCTTTCGGATATTGAAAGCAAATCATTTATTAATCAAACCAAAACGTAGTTATCATATTACCACGGATTCACATCACAGATTTCGTAAACACAAAGATCTTACAATTGATATGAAAGTTGACAGACCGGAACAACTTTGGGTTTCTGATATTACCTACCTGGGAAATCGTAAGCAGCCCTGTTATCTGGCGCTGGTTACAGATGCATACTCTAAGAAAATTATTGGTTATGATGTTTCAGATAGCTTGGGTATGGAGGGAAGCTTAAGAGCTTTGAGAATGGCTATTTCAAAAAGAGAATATAAAATGGAAATGTTGATACATCATTCAGACAGAGGCTTGCAGTATTGCTGTGATCAATATCAGCACTTGCTAAATAAAAATGGTATCAAGTGCAGCATGACGGAAAGTTACGATCCTTATAGCAATGCAATAGCCGAACGTGTAAACGGAATTTTAAAACAAGAATTTATCCCTATTAGAGAAGGAATAACAATTTCAAAAATGAAGAAAATAGTTTCTGAAAGCGTTAATATTTATAACAATTTCAGGCCGCATCACGCATGCTTTATGAATACACCCAAATTTATGCATAGGCAAAGCAAAATTAAAATCAGAACTTATGGACAAAAAAATAGCAGCCAGAATGAACTAGCTGCTACTTAAAATTGTAACTTTATTTATTATTAATCCTGTATCAAAATTTCAGGACTAGTCATTTTAATTTTATACAGAGAAACTCTCTCCACAACCGCAGGTACGACTTGCATTTGGATTTACAAAATTGAAACCCTTTCCGTTCAAACCATCGGTAAAATCTAATTCAGTTCCGGCCAGGTAGAGGAAAGATTTCATATCTAAAGCAATTTTAATTCCTTTATCTTCAAAAAACTGATCCCCTTTTTGTTCCTCGTTATCGAAATCTAAATTGTATGATAAACCAGAGCAACCGCCACCTTTTACTGAAACACGTAAAAAGTAATCAGAACCCATTTCCGAATCCTGCATTAAGTGCTCAATTTTGTCTTTTGCTTTATCTGTTATCGTAATCATAGTAATAAAGATTTGTGATTTGAGAGATGAGATTTGAGAAGTATTTGCGCCTAAGTTAGGTGCCTCACATCTCAAATCTATTGTCTCATATCTAGTCTAGTGGTGTGATTTTTCCAGCGCAATCGCTTCTAAACCATTTTTAACACGGTAATCGTTAATGGCAGATTTAATTGCATCTTCTGCCAATACTGAGCAGTGGATTTTTACTGGTGGTAAAGCCAATTCTTCCACAATGTCCATGTTATCAATAGCCAATGCCTCATCAATTGTTTTTCCTTTTAACCATTCTGTTGCTAAAGATGAAGAAGCAATAGCCGAACCGCAACCGAATGTTTTAAATTTAGCATCGGTAATGACGTTGTCTTCTCCAACCTCAATTTGCAAGCGCATTACGTCGCCACACTCAGGTGCACCAACTAACCCGGTTCCTACAAATTTACTGTCTTTATTTAAAGTACCTACATTACGCGGGTTATTGTAATGATCAATTACTTTTTCTGAATATGCCATGATTTTATTTTTTTAATCTCCTTACGGAGCAATTTTTTAATTAGTTTTCAATGATAAGTTTTCAATTGCCAGTTCGCGTTCTCCAAACTGTTAACTGCCAACTCCAAACTGACTTAGTGTTCTGCCCACTCAATTTTGCTCAAATCGATTCCTTCCTTGAACATTTCCCAAAGTGGAGAAAGTTCTCTCAGGTGATTAACCGCTTTTTGAGTGACTTCAATGGCCTGGTCTATCTCTTCTTCAGTAGTAAACCTTCCTAAACCGTAACGGATAGAAGAGTGTGCCAGATCATCAGATAAACCTAAGCTTTTCAACACATATGATGGTTCTAAAGATGCTGAAGTACAAGCTGATCCTGAAGATACTGCCAAATCACTCATTGCCATCATTAAACCTTCACCCTCAACATATTTGAAAGAAATATTAGCTACATGTGGCAAACGGTGTTGTGTGTTACCATTAACATAGCTTTCTTCCATTTGGCTTAAAGTAGATTCTAATTTATCGCGTAAAGCTGATAAACGGATGGCTTCGCTTTCCATTTCTAACCGGCAAAGTTCACAAGCTTTACCTAAACCTACAATACCTGGAACGTTTAAGGTACCTGAACGCATACCACGCTCGTGGCCACCGCCATCCATTTGTGCAGTAACCTTAACCCTTGGGTTTTTACGGCGAACATAAAGTGCACCAACACCTTTCGGACCGTACATTTTGTGTGCAGAGAAAGCCATTAAATCAATGCCATCAGCATTTACATCAACCGGAATTTTACCGACTGCCTGTGTAGCATCAGTCATAAATAGAGCGCCATGTTTGTGAGCAATGGCTGCAATTTCTTTAACGGGCTGAATTACGCCAATTTCATTATTGCCATACATAATTGAAACTAAAATCGTTTCAGGAGTCATGGCCGCTTCAAGTTCAGCCAGATCAATTAAACCGTCTTCTTTAACACCTAGATAAGTAACGCGTGCGCCATTTTTTTCTAAATGTTTACAGGTATCTAAAACTGCTTTATGTTCAGTAACCGCAGTAATAATGTGGTTACCTTTTTCTTTATACATTTCAAATACACCTTTAATCGCCAGGTTATCGGCTTCAGTAGCACCTGATGTAAAAATAATTTCTTTTTCAGTACAGCCGATTAATTTGGCTACCTCCTCGCGGGCATAATCTACGCCCTCTTCAGCCACCCATCCAAAAGCATGGTTACGGCTTGCGGCGTTTCCAAATTTTTCAGTAAAGTAAGGTAGCATGGCTTCCAGCACACGTGGATCTAACGGTGTTGTAGCATTATTATCTAAATATATCGGCTGTTTCATCTCTATTCTGTTAATTATAATACAAAGATACGAAAAAACTTATTTAACAATTATAAATAATAGCTATGAGCTTATAGAGAAAAGCTGCATTTTTACATTAACATAACCTTATACCCTATGAAAAAGATAGAACACATCGGTATCGCGGTAAAAGACCTTAACCGTTCCATAGCCATATACGAGAAACTGCTCAATACCGATTGTTATAAAACCGAACAGGTGGCATCCGAACTGGTCAATACCGCTTTCTTTAAAACCGGCGAGAATAAGGTAGAGTTGCTTCAAGCTACTGTACCAGATAGCGCTATCGCTAAATTTATAGAGAAAAAGGGGGAGGGGATTCATCATATCGCTTTCCTGGTTGATGATATCCTGGCAGAAATGGAAAGACTGCATAAAGAAGGTTTTGTGTTGCTCAATGATTCTCCAAAAAAAGGTGCAGACAATAAAATGGTGTGTTTTGTTCATCCAAAAGATACCAGTGGTGTGTTGATTGAAATTTGCCAGGAAATTAAGTGGATTTAATTCGTGCGTCACCCTGAATTTATTTCAGGGTCTTTGAAAACGAACGGTCTCTTGTTCCGTAGCATCTAAAGTCCTGCTAACCGTAATAGACCCGCCGAAACCTGTGAAACAAGCAAGCACACCATAAGTATAAGGCAATAGTGCTTAAATCAAGAGTTGCCGCTTTTACCAAATTTATTTAATTTTCGACTGTGCTTCTTCGGGCAGTGTAAATTGCCTAAGCCCAATATGAACAACTTCTATGCTAACAAACTTTAATCTTGAAATCCTGAAATCTTAAAATCCTGTTCCATGTCACTCATTAACATCATCAGCAAAGATTTCGATATCCCAGATCAACTTGCTGAAAATCAACTGCGCGTGCTTCTTATTGACGCTTTTGCCTATCTGATTGATAACGATTTTCCTAAACTGATCCAGATTTTATATAAAGCCGATGTAGACCAGTATAAATTAAAGGAGCTGTTGGAGACGGTGGAAGGTTCAAGTTCAGCTGAAGTAATTGCTGATGCCTATATCGCCCGGCAGATTGCCAAAATAGAAACCTGGAAAAAATATAGTCCGAAGAAAGATTAGGTGGCTTCTTCCTGTACAGGATTAAAGCGGTTATACATATCCATATCAAAAAACGAAACTGAGTTGATCTTATCTGCTTTCAGCACGAGATCGGTTTTCAGCTCATTGGTATTTGCTACAGAGCCATCCTCAATATAGCTGGCATAAACGGTTAAATACTGCGTGGTGAAAACCAGTTCCTTGTCATCAGTTCTGCGGTAACCACTAAATGCAGGGGTAATGCGTATATAACTGGTGGTAAAGGGCTTTGGTAATTCTTTTACCCATCCGATGTAGAATTTCCCGCTGTCCATAGTGAACTGTAAAAGATGGGCATCGAAAAAAGATGAACTTAATAGTAATTCAAATTCATTTCCTGAAGTAGCTATTGCCCTTTTTATGGCTTTAAGGCGATTAATGAAGAGGTTAGCAATTTCTGTTGCCACAACCGCAACAAATAATGAGAGGCTGGTCGTGCCGAAATAAGGAGTGTGTATCGGAAGTGATTTGCTGAGGTATTCAATCATTTCGGGCCAGATGGCAATGAAGATTGCCCTTAGTATAAAACATGCACCAAGCAGTAAAATACCTGCAAAGGCGGCATTCAGTAATATTCGTTGGCTTTCCAGCCGGTATTGTACATACCGCAGGTATCTGAACCGGATTAATATATAGTAGCCGCCTACCAGAGGGAATAAAAGTAGGTTAAATGGCATTTATAAGGTTATTTTTTGCTTTTATCCTTTTCTATTTTTTTAAAGATATTTGATTGCATCAACGCGCTTACCATTTCAATCACCCTTGGTTGTGCAAAAAAATCAGGACTTTTAATATAGAGCTTCCCGCTGCTGTTGGCATGGATAATGCCATCTAATTCGCCGTGTTTTCTCATATATCAAACTTACATAAAATTTTAAATATCTGGAAAACAATATTCAGCTTAAAAAGTTTAATTTTGCAAGACCGGGCCATCGGTATGTTTTCACACTTCCGCAAGCAGAAGAAAGATATAATTTAAAATTCTTTATTTAGGCTTGTAAATCAAAAATAAAATTAGGATATTTGCATCCTCTAAAATAGAGGTAGAAAGACTAATAGGAAATGTCATAAGCGTTGTTGCCAGCAAATTGCAAGAATGTTCTTGATGCTTTCACACAAATAACTAAAAATAATATTCAAATGAAAAAAGATTTGCACCCAACAAGCTACAGACCAGTTGTTTTTAAAGATATGTCTAACGAATATGCTTTCTTAACAAAATCTTGTGTAGATACTAAAGAAACAATTAAATGGGAAGATGGTAATGAGTATCCGCTTTATAAATTAGAGATTTCTCACACTTCACACCCTTTTTATACTGGTAAAATGAAATTGGTTGATACAGCAGGACGTATCGATAAATTTAAAAACCGTTACGCTAAGAAATAATTCTAGCAACAAAAAGCATTTTTTGAAGTCCCTTTGCCAAAAGCATCGGGACTTTTTTTATTTTTGTTGCTTATGACAATCAATCTATTTGATGATGCTTCCTGGATGTTCTTGCGTCCACTTACGTTTACCAGGCCTGTGGCCGATTTACGCATTGGCATTTTAACCATTGCCGAGAAATGGGCAAAACATTTAAAAGCTGATTTTGGCTTTCACACCCAGGATTACCTTTCTGTAAAATTTGCACCAAAGCCTAATGCCGATTTATGTATAAATGGTTCTGTTTGTCCTGACGAAGCCTTGCTTGATGCTATATCCAGCCTTAAAGCGGGAGAAGCACTTTATCAAAACGATGTTGTTATAGCCTACATTGCTGATCAGCACGCTCTTGAAAGGATTAAGTCGCTCAAGCAAATTGAATACTCCGGAGATTTTACACGTATCGTTTATCCGGAGCATATTTTTGGAAATAACCCCTCAGAGATCAGAAAAGATTTTAAATTGTTAACCGAAGGACGCAGCTCTGCAAAACTAAGTAGTACCAACCAGTTACTGGGCGATGATATTTTCCTGGAGGAAGGTGCAAAAGCAGAGTGCAGCGTGTTTAATACTACTTATGGACCAATTTACATCGGTAAAAATGCCGAGGTTTGGGAAGGCTCTTTAATCAGGGGATCTTTTGCACTTTGTGAAAATTCATCCATAAAAATGGGCGCGAAGATCTATTCGGGTACCACAATTGGTCCCAATAGCCGTGCAGGTGGCGAAATTAACAATGCCGTAATCTGGGGTAATTCGGCCAAAGGCCATGAAGGATATCTGGGCAATTCGGTAATGGGCGAGTGGTGTAATATCGGCGCAGATACCAATAATTCGAATTTAAAAAATAATTATGCAGAGGTAAAACTTTATGATTACGAAACCCGGAAAATGCGCAACACCAGCCTCCAGTTTTGTGGACTGATCATGGCCGACCACGCCAAAGCAGGTATTAATACCATGTTCAATACCGGTAGTGTGGTAGGGGTTGGAGCCAATGTTTTTGGAGGTGGTTTTCCGCCAAATCACATACCCGATTTTAGTTGGGGCGGTGCGGCTGGTTTCGACATTTATAAGCTGCATAAAATGTTCGAAACTACCGAAAAGGTATTTGCAAGAAAAAATATGGCCTTTAATGAGGTAGAAAAAAACATGCTCACCCGGATATTTGAATTAACCGAATCGTATAGGCGATTTTAATATAAAACCTGATCTTAAAAAGGTCAACCAACCATTAAATAATATAAAATGAGAAAAAAGATTGTTGCCGGTAACTGGAAAATGAACCTGGATTATAACGAAGGCGTTTCGTTGTTCAGCGAAATCGTAAATATGGTTAAAGATGAGCGAAAAGGCGATCAGTTGGCTATTATTTGCTCACCATTTATCCATTTAAACAGCCTGGCAAAATTGGGTGGTAACGATGTTAAAATTGGCGCTCAAAATATCAGCGATAAAGAAAGTGGAGCCTATACGGGTGAAACTTCGGCCAAAATGGTGAAATCTGTAGGTGCAGAATATGTGATTTTGGGTCACTCAGAACGCAGACAATATTTTGCTGAAAGCGATGCTTTACTGGCAGAAAAAACTAAAATTGCTTTAGCCAACGGCTTAACGCCGATTTTCTGCATTGGCGAAACTTTGGATGAGCGTAACAATGGTAGTTATTATGAAGTATTGAAAAAGCAACTGGTAGAGGGGCTTTTTAGTTTAACCGAAGAAGATTTCAAAAAAATCGTGATTGCTTACGAACCTGTTTGGGCTATCGGAACGGGGTTGACTGCATCACCAGAACAGGCACAGGATATCCACGCTTTTATCCGTAGTGAGATTGAAGCGAATTATGGTTTTAATATAGCCGATGATACCACTATCTTATATGGTGGCAGTTGTAATCCGGGTAATGCCGCGAGCTTATTTGCGCAAAAAGATATTGATGGTGGCCTGATTGGTGGCGCATCGTTAAAATCACGCGATTTTACAGATATTATTAAAGCATTAAATAGCTAGATGCAATACATAAAAGCAATATTTACTTTCAAAAGTATCGAAGATTATCAACAGGATCTGCTTATCAGTGATCTTGCTGACCTGGGCTTCGATACTTTTGAAGATAGTGAGGCTGGTTTTACGGCTTTCGTTATTAAAGATAATTTTAACGAGCAGGAATTAAAAGATCTATTGGGCAATTACAGTGAGGAATTTGCAGCGGAATACACTTTAGAAGATGTTGCCGACGAAAACTGGAATGCAGAATGGGAGAAGAATTTTAGCCCGCTGATTATTGATGATGTGTGTTACGTGAGAGCAACGTTTCATGAGCCACAACCTTCATACCCTTATGAAATCGTAATTGATCCTAAAATGGCTTTCGGCACCGGCCATCATCAAACTACCACCATGATGATGCAGTATATCCTGGCTGCCGATTTAAAGGATAAACACATTCTGGATATGGGGTGCGGAACCGGAATTTTAGCTGTTCTGGCTGCAAAATTAGGGGCTAAAAGTTTAATGGCCATCGATTACGATGATATCTGTTATGAGAGTACGGTAGAAAATGCTGCGCTTAATGATGTAAATAATTTACAGGCACTTTGTGGTAGTAAAGAAGTCATTCCGGATGATGAATATGATGTTATTTTTGCCAACATTAACAGGAATATATTATTAGATCAAATCCACCGTTATGCTGAGGTTTTAAATCCTGAAGGCAAAATTTTCTTCAGTGGTTTTTATCTGGATCCTGATTTGGCGATGATTACTGCCGAATGTGCTAAATATGGCATTAAATACGTTGATCATAAACAAAACGGTGATTGGGTAGCGGCACAGTTTGAGAAGAAGGTCGAAAGGTAGAAGGTGGAAGGTAGAAGGTAGAAGGTGGAAGGTGGAAGTCCGAGCGGTTAAGGTATTTAAGTGCTTGTTCTTCATTTTGTATCTCACATCTTTTGTCTCATATCTCATTTTTTGTCTCACATCTCATATCTAGCGTCTCAAATCTCACATTTAGCATCTCAGATCTAAAACAAAAAATATGCGTATACATTTTATAGCGATTGGTGGGAGTGCCATGCACAACCTGGCCATTGCCCTACATAAAAAAGGTTATCAGATTTCAGGTTCAGACGATGTGATTTTCGAACCTGCAAAATCGCGTTTGGATAAATATGGTTTACTGCCAGCTGAAATGGGATGGAATGAAAATCGCATTTCCAATGAGCTGGATGCGGTAATATTGGGTATGCATGCCCGTATTGATAATCCGGAATTATTGAAGGCACAGGAATTGGGTGTTAAAATCTATTCTTATCCTGAATATATTTACGAGCAGAGCAAGAATAAACTGCGTGTAGTAATTGGTGGCAGTCATGGTAAAACAACCATCACCAGTATGATTTTACATGTACTAAATTACTATAAGCGTGATTTTGATTATCTGGTCGGCGCGCAGCTTGCCGGTTTTGAAACCATGGTTAAAGTAACGGAAGAAGCTCCGGTAATGATTATTGAAGGCGATGAATACTTATCTTCGCCGATCGATAGACGACCAAAATTTCACCTGTATAAAGCAAATGTTGCGGTAATTAGCGGAATTGCCTGGGATCACATTAATGTTTTTCCAACCTATGCCGATTATACGTTGCAATTTGAAAAGTTTATTGATTCAATAGAAACAAAGGGCACGTTGATTTATTGTAAGGCAGATGCAGATTTGAATGAGATCGTGTTAAAATCAAAAGCTGATGTGGGCAGGATCGGTTATGCTATCCCTGAACATGAAATCAGGAACGGAATCACTTACCTGCTTCCGGAAGAAACGGCATTGAAGATTTTTGGTGATCACAACCTCATGAACCTGAATGCCGCCAAATTGGTGTGTAAACAGTTAGCTATCAGTGAAAACGATTTTGATACAGCCATTGCATCATTTACTGGGGCTGCTAAACGTTTAGAGGTCATTTCGGCTGATGTATCAACCAATGTTTATAAAGACTTTGCACATTCACCGTCAAAACTGAAAGCGACTATTGATGCTGTTAAAGCCCAATTTAACAGTCGTAAATTAGTAGCTTGTATAGAATTGCATACTTTTAGCAGTTTAAACAAAGATTTCCTGAAAGAATATAAAGGTGCGATGGATAAAGCCGATGAGGCCATTGTATTTATTGACATTAAATCTTTCGAACAAAAGCGAATGGAGCCTTTTTCTGAAGACGATGTGCAGAAGGCCTTCGCCAATCCAAAATTGAAGTTTTTTAACGACGCATCAAAGCTTAAAGATTATTTGTTGAGCTTAAATTATCAAGATGCCAATTTATTAATGATGAGCTCTGGCAATTATGCAGGTTTCGATTTGCCGGAACTTGCGGCCGCTATAAAGAAGTGAGATTCTAGACATGAGATTTGAGAGGGATATTTTATCAAATCTCACTTCTCAAATCCCATATCTAATTAAATTATGAAAAGTATTGGAGATCACATCAAACAAAGTAGATTGTTACTGGGGCTAAGCCAGGGCGATGCGGCTAAAAAATTGAACATTTCCACGCCTGCTTTTTGTAAAATCGAAACGGGCCAGACCGATCTCAATATCTCGCGTTTACTCCAGATTTCGAAAATATTCAAAGTTCCGGTAATACAATTGATTACCGGGCAATCAGCATCATCAGCATCCGACTCCTCAAAAGAACTCATTGCGCTTAAAAAAGAACTGATCGAAAAAGAAGAGGAAATTAATAAACTCCGCAAAAAGGTGATTGATTTATACGATAAGCTTGGGATTTAAATATCGCTTAATTACCATGATGATGTTTGGCAAAATAAAATATAGTTCTCTTTTGCAGTGAGGATTAGAGAATATGCATTTATAATTCGAATAAAATGGCTTAATGCTAACGGCGATACAATCGCCATTCTCTATCATCCGCGTTACAAACGCGGACGATGGAATGAATGAGTATCAATTATAAAAAAGGCTCGTGGCGACACGAACCTTGTCAGGTATCGAATCTGTTAAGGTTAAAATATCTTCCGCATTGTTAAGTGCTTTTTGCCAAATGTTGCGCCTGTAGCTTTATGGATGGCAATCATCTGTTCGTTAAAATCGCCTACCCAACTCAATTCAAGCTCTTTGTACTGGTTTTTAGGTAATACATATTCGCCTAAACGGATAAAAAGTACCGATTCTAAACCGTGTTTCTGGAATTTAGGTTTAGTGCCCATTACAATTGCCCTCATGCGCGTAACGCCCACCCAACGACGGTAAGCAAACTTTAGTTTTTCAATTAAACCCAGCTTCCCGTTAAAACCTTTGATCATTTGATTTGCATCAGGAATCAACACGACAAATGATGCCGGTTCGCCGTTGAAGTAAGCAAACTGAATCAGGTGTTCATCCATAATGGGTTCCATACTTTTAAAACTCTCCTCAAGGGTTTCTCTTTTGATGGGAACAAAGTTTTCAAAATTCTGCCAGCCATCATTGTAAATTTCCATTAAATCATTAATGTATTTGCTTGAATTGGATTTGCTGAAATATTCGAAGGTGTAACCTGGTTTATTTCTTACCCAGTTGGCAATTTTTGTAAAACGTTCCGGAAAGGGTATGGTCAGATTAATATGATTGGTCAATTGCTCATATTCGGTAACAAAACCATATTTCTCGAAAAATTTATGATAATAGGGGAAATTATAGTTCATGCCGAAAGATGGGGGGGTAAAGCCTTCAACCAATAGTCCCCAGAAACTATCGTTTTCACCAAAATTAATCGGACCATCCATCGCTTTCATCCCATTTTCTGTTAACCAGTTTTTGGCGGTATCGAATAAAAGAAAGGCAGCTTTTTCATCATCAATACATTCGAAAAAACCCATTCCACCTGTTGGCTGGTCATAATGGTATGCTTTCTTCTCATTTATAAAAGCTGCTACACGCCCAATCAGTTTTCCTGCATCATCTTTTAATACCCAACGTGTACATTTTCCATGTGCAAAAAAAGTGTTTTTTTCAGGGTTAAAAACATTTTCAACTTCGCTATCCAGGGGACAGATCCAGTTTTTATCGTTTTTATATAAGATTTTAGGTGTGTTTAGAAAGTCTTTTTTTAATGATGAATTGCTTACGGATATAACTTGCATGGGCAGATTTTAAAATTAAAAAGCATCCTACCAAGCGGGCGGATGCTTTTTCAAATATATGTTTTTTAAATATTAATAATCGTCGTCGTCATCGTCAAAATTGTCGAAGTTGTCCAGATCATCTAATGGCAAGTCGAAATCATCATCGTCATCATCCTGAGGCTTCTTTTTTGTTGTTTGAATATCGTCATCTTCAAAATCATCATCTTCGTCTGCCTGTTTTTTGGCAGTCGGTTTAGTTGGGAGTTTCTTTGGCGCTGTCATAACACAAAAATAAAAATTGCTTTTATAGTTTAAAAATACAAAAAAACTTTTTTTAATAACAATCTGTGAATAAATAAATTAATTTATTTGCTCTACATTTTCTCCTACAGAATTTTCCTCTTTAACGATATCTTTTAACTGTGGAAGCTGGTTTAAGCTGCTTAAGCCAAAGTAATCCATAAACAATGTACTGGTACGGTATAGAATAGGTCGGCCAGGGGTTTCCGCTTTTCCATCAATACTGATCATTTCTTTCTCAAGCAGGCGTTGTACAGAATAATCAGAGTTTACGCCTCTTATCTGTTCAATTTCCAACTTGGTTATGGGCTGCCGGTAGGCAATAATGGCTAGTGTTTCCATCGCAGCCTGACTTAATTTTTTCTTGGAGCGATGCAACTGCAGTTGATTTACCGTTTCATGATAATCTTTTTTGGTTAAAAACTGGTAGCCATTGTTTAAAAATACCAATTCGATTGCCAAATCATCCTGGCTATACTTTTCCTTAATCTGCTCTATGCTTTCGAAAACCTGTTCTTCAACAAACTCTTCATTAAAAACTGCATTTAAGGCAAGTATGATTTCTTGCGTACTGATGCTTTGGCTGGAAGAAAATATAAGCGCTTCAATGTGTCTGGTGATATTATGATTGGGCATATACAAAAATAAAATTTTCGACATAAAAAAAGCGGTCTCGCTTTTAAAAACAAGACCGCTTTCAACACACAAATGAAACCTGAATTAAGATATAGTTTTAGGTTAGGTTATTAAATATCTATATCAATTCTATAAGAACGTCTTTGATAAACACTATCGTTTATTTCTAACACAAGTTTAAGGCTAAACCAGGTTCGATCAAGATTCTATTTAGTAAGTGGTATTAATAATTGAGTAAACGGTAAATTGTCTATTTTAACGGTATAGAAATGGAGACGGTTGTACCATTTGTGGTATTTTGTCGTACGTTTAGGTGTATAGGTTTTGCTCCAATCTGACCTAAAAGATGTAACCTTTCTTTGGTAAGCTGCATACCTTTACTAATATGTGTATCCTTTTTGTCTTTTAAGGAGTTTTCAATCCCAATGCCATCGTCTATAATTTCAATATTAAGATAGAATTCATCCATCAGTTTAATATTGATCATGATTTTACCACCAGTTTGTTTTGGCATAATGCCATGCCATATGGCATTTTCTACATATGGTTGCAACAACATAGACGGAATAAACGTTTCCTCCCTGTCTATATCATCATCCACATTAAAAATATAGTCTAATTTGTTACCAAACCGGTTCTTCTCCAATTTCAGGTAGAGGTTTAAGTATTCTAATTCTTCTTCCAGAGAGATATAACTTTTGGTACAGATCTCCAGGTTTTTTCTGATCAGTCTGGCAAATCCCGTTAAAACCTTATTGGCAGACGCTGTGTTCTGCGTGTTAATATAATGCTGGATGGAGTTCATTACATTAAATACAAAATGGGGATTCATCATTGCCTGCAGTGCCTGTTGTTCTAACATCAGCACTTTGTTTTTCAACAACAATTGGGCTTGTTCCTTATCCTTTTGCTTGCGGGTGATATAAACAGCCACTTTATAAAAAATATAAGCCACAAGCAATATTAAAATGGATAAAAACCATAGGCTTTGCCAGAAGTGACTTTTAATGGTAAAGGCAATTTTGGCAGATTCACCCCAACTGCCGTTCTGGCTTTTTGCACTTACTTCAAACACATAATCCCCTGATTGCAGTGATGAAAAATCCAAACGCCTCGTTCGGGTTTCTATCCAGGCCGAATTTTCATTTAAACGGTACCGGTAGGTAATATCACTGGTGGTAAAATCAACGGCGCTAAAGGTAAAGAGTATGGTATTATTACCCGTTTCGAAAGTAAAATTATCCTGATCAACAGGTAGACGTTCGTTATCTTTAATGATAGAAGTAACATATACCTTAGGGAGGTTTTTAATAATGTTTTTATTGTTGTATTTAAAAAGAATCAGCCCTTTGTTTGTAGCAAAATAAGCCGTGCTGTCATCAATATATAAACTGTTTATATCATCACTTAAAAGGTCTTTTCCATAGTCGAAATTGGCTACATTAAGTTCATTCGGGTAATTGGCTATTTTGTTAACGCCTTTGTTGGTTAATACCCATATTTCATTGTTTTTGATGAATATTTTTGTGCAGATATTATTGGTTAAACCGTCTTTTTGAGTAATTTGTCTGGTAATCTGTTTATTCTTATAAAAAATTAAGCCATAACCATCGGTAGCCAGAATCAATGTTCCATCGGCAAGCTGCTGGATATCATTGATCCTTTTGGTTAGCAGGGGATGGTTCTCATAGTGTTTAACCAGTTTTCCTTTCGAAAATTGAGAAAGTCCGTTAACATTTGAAAACCACAAATTTCCCTCACGATCATAAAAAACGTGATAGGACCTATCTTTAAAAAAATCCTCCTTTTCGCGATATTTTGCAGCATTAAACTCAAGTTTACTGGTTCTGTCTGATAGGAAAACAACACCTGATGATAGCGCCAGGGCAAGATGATTATTGTTTTCAGCAACGCTAAAGTGTTTGATCACAAACATCGAATTATTTGATTCCTTCAAATAACTTACATCGTTACTACTGTTGTAAATATTTTTGAAAACACCCATTCCATAATCAGAAGCGAAATAGATGGCTTGATCTTTAGGGTCGAAAGTTAGCTGTTTAATGGTTTTGTATTTTTTAAAATCATCTAACCCAATTTCATCAACCTGATAATTGTTGATGCTCAGTACGTCGATTACCGCATCATCAGTACCCAACCACAGTCTGTTTTTCCCGTCTTTGGTGATGCTTTTAATTACATTGCTGCTCAGGCCAGATTCTGCATCAATAATCGATAAGCGGTTATTCATGTTCGGCAGCATGTATATGCCCTGATTGGTAGCAAACCACATGTTCTGGTTATTATCTTTAATCACCTGGTTAACCGGAATATCCTGCAGGTACTGCACCGTTTTTCCGCTTTTATCAAGCGCAAAAGCGCCGTTAGCGTTTGATAGCCAAACCTCTTTGCTGCTAACATCGTAATAAAAATATCCCGACATGTTTTTGATCAGGTTTTGCGGGATGGAGATAAGCTCGTTGATGATTCCGTGCCTGTATTGTTTTAATCCACCATTATCAAGATAAAATAAAGATCTGTTGCTGCTATTGGCAGCCGTCATATAAGAAATGGGTTGTACTTTTGACTTGGTCAGGGTAAATGTTCGTCCATTAAATTGTTGTACACTTAAATCGCTATATGCAAATATGTTACCTTGTTCATCTTCATGGATAAAAGCATTGATAAATTTGTCCTTTTGATTTGGAGAGATATATTTTCTAATGGTTTTACCATCCCAGCATACAATCAGGTTGGCGTTTGTTCCGAGCCAGATCCGCCCTGATTGATCAATTAAAAAGGAAACAATTACGGTATTAAAGTTGAGTTTTTTAAGGAGTTCATCGTTGCTCTGGTTGTAAAACTTTCCTTCTTTTAAGTAGCTGAGCTGACCGTTAAGTGCAAAAAACCATAAACGGCCTTCTTTATCTTCTTTCATCTGCAGGATCTGCGTATCTGGCAAACCATCTTCAATAGTGAAATTCTGAAAGTTTGTTCCGTCAAAACGGCTCAATCCATTATCGGTGGCAATCCATATAAAACCTTTTTTATCCTGTAAAATGTAATAACAGTTATTGCTGGCAAGACCGTTTTTAGTGTTATAATGGGGGAGATAAGTAGTTTGCGAAAAAAGTTTTTGAGGTACGATAAAACCCAGGATCAGAAATAAAAAAGCAATAAAAAAACTGCTGAAGCTAAACTTCAGAGTAGCTTTTTGAGCCAGTTGTTTTCTTTTTATATGCGGACTAATGATCACTATTTGCTTTGGTAAATAACTTTATTTTTTCAAAAAAATCGCTCGCTCTTCTCCTCGAAATGTTAATGCTTTCACCGTTTTTTAGGAAAACCTGCAGTCCGTTTTTAGAATTATATTCCTTTAAGTGATTAAGGTTGATAATGCTTGATTTGTGTATCCTGACAAACTGATCAGTTGGCAATAATTCTTCGAACTCCCTTAAAACCTTAGAAACAGTGATTTTTTCGTGGTTGTTTAGGTGTACAATAGAATAGTTACTGTCGGCTTCAATATAAATGATATCATCAATATCAATCATCTTAAAACCCTGTCCGTAAGGAAGGGTAAGTTTCCTGATCTCTGATCTCGAACTTAAACTGGAAGCCAGATTGTTTATTCGTTCATCATTCTCGTTCTGGCTTTTAAATAATTTGATGTGTTGTGAAACTTTGTCTACCGCTGTTTTAAGTTCATCAATATCAATTGGTTTTAACAGGTAATCGAGCGCATTTGCCTTTATTGCTTTTAATGCATATTGATCGTAGGCGGTAGTAAATATTATGGCAGCATTGTGTTTTTGTGCATCGGCCACCAATTCAAAACCATTTCCGCCAGGCATGGCAATATCCAAAAAGATCAGGTCAATAGGGTGATGGTCCAAAATGTCTTTTGCCTCGTTTACAGATCTTGCTATACCGGTAATTTCTACCTGCTGACAATTCTGTTGCAGTAAAAAAAATAATGACGATCGTGCAAACTCCTCATCATCAACAATAATGGCCTTTAGTGTAGTCATAGCTATAGGTTGGTGAATGTATTAAAATGGTCTTATAAAAAAAAATGCAAATCGAAAAAACCAGTATCCAAATTGTCACGTATGTATCATCAAACGTATTCAAAACCACTAAAACATAGATGACTATGAAAAACAATGAACTAGAAACAAAAAGCGAGCTTCAGGAGAAAAGTTTGTTTGACAAAGCTGTGGGCAGAAGATCTTTTCTGCAGTATGCAGGTGCAGGTGCTGCCGGTATTGCTTTAGTAGCTGCTGGCTGTAGTAAAGATCGCGGTTATGATAACCCAACGATGAATGGTGCAACACTGGATTTTAAAACTGATATAGGTGTATTAAATTATGCTTATGCTTTGGAACAATTAGAAGCTGCGTTTTACATTAAAGTTGCTTCTGCACCACCTGCGGCATTTACAGCTGCGCAGAAGGCATATTTTCAAGATGTTCAGTTTCATGAAATTGCCCACAGAGAATTCTTTAAAAAAGCATTAAGTACTGCAGCAATCGGCAGTTTGGAGGTAGATTTTTCAAGTATTGATTTTACAAGTGCTTCAGGTGTTTTAGCTGCTGCTCAATCATTTGAAGATTTAGGCGTGTCCGCTTATAATGGTGCTGGTGTACGTATTACTACTACTGATTATCTTGTTTTAGCAGGTAAAATCGTCTCAGTAGAAGCGCGCCATGCGGCATGGGTTAGAGATCAGATTTCTAATGGAAGTTTTGCTGATTTAAACAGTTTAACAGCATTAGGTGCGAACAACTCAGCTGGTTTGGATGGAGCCTTAACGCCAGATAAAGTTTTGGCAATTGCCGGAAAATATGTGAAAACCAAAATTAATGTAATCAACCTTTAATCTTTAAAACTCGACAATCATGAATATCTTAAATATATTAGACGAAATAGAAAAAGTGGACGGTGAGATCTATGAAAGATTAAGTCCGCGTAGATCAGCAATGAAAGATTTTTTCAATGTTGGTAAAAAAATATCGATGGCAGCATTGCCGCTTGCTTTGGGTTCAATGTTCCAAAAAGCTTATGGACAAACTAACCCAAGTACAGTTAATGACGTATTAAACTTTGCATTGGCGTTAGAGTATCTGGAATATAATTATTACAATCACGCTTTAACAAATTCAACCATCACTTTCCCTACTACGGCTTCAAATGCAGCGATCACTACGATTAGAGCACATGAAAGAGCTCACGTTGATTTATTAAAAAGTGCTTTACAGATTAGTGGTGCTGATGGTTACGTGGATGCTGATTTTGATTTTACAGCTGGAGGAGCATTTGGCGATGTTTTTAGCAACTATCAAACTTTCTTAAAAGTTGCTTTAGCTTTTGAAGATACTGGTGTACGTGCCTATAAAGGACAAGCGCCGATTTTAAAAGGAAATGCAGTTTTAACCACTGCTTTACAGATACATTCAGTAGAAGCCCGTCATGCATCACATATCCGTCAAATGGTTGCTGCTTCTTTGGGTGTTGCTTTAAAACCCTGGATAAGTTATGCAGCTAATGGTAACGATACAGGAATTTCAGCAGTTGATGCCGTTTATGCAGGGGAGCAAAATACTGTACAAGCTGGTGTTGAGATTAATGGATTGGGTGGCGCTTCGCAAACTCAGGCAGCTGAAAGTTTTGACGAATTTTTAACCGGCGCGGCTGTTAAAACAATTGCAAACCAATTTATTAAGACTGGTAAAAAATTAGCTTAAAAATATTGACATTATTAATTAGGTAATGTTTCGTTTAAGGTAGGGGAGGTAGCGTTTAGGCTGCTTCCCTTTTTTATTGATTAAAAAAGTATTTTTAGTTTTTATTTGATTGTATTATTTAAAACTTTTAGTTGTATTTTTTATATGTATTTCTTTCCGTGTTTGTGACTATTGTTGTTATTTTACTGAAATGAATCATTCAATTCAATATCATGAAAAATAAAATCTTATTAACGTTATCCATTATCGTGTTTGCGCTGACGTTCTCCTGTAAAAAACAAAATAATATAGAAAGTGCTACCGAAAACAGAATTGATAAGAAATCAAATGTTCCAGACAGTTTACAATATCTTGTTCGTTTTCTAAGTGCAACAAGAGGTGTTAAAGAATCAGACATTACATTTTCAGATACATCATTTGTTATACAAAACGATGTATTTATTTATAAAGCAGATGTGAAACTTGCCTTGGAAATTGAATCAGGAAAAAAAGCCTTAAATCAAAACCATTTAACTTTAGCAGAATTATTTTCATCCAGAAAGATGTTGGGTAGACCAGATTTAATTCAACAACGTCAATACATAGACATTCAGAATCAAAACCCATGGATTGTCGATAATCAATTTATAACTAATTTAAAGGTAAAAATTAATGCGACATCACCAGAATGGATTAATGCTGCTCAGGAGGCTGTACGCAACTTTAACATTAACAGTTTAACCACTATTAGCAAAATACAAATAAAAGTTGTAACAGAAGGTCAAAATATCACGATTAGTGAAACAGGTACAACTAATCCGAATTCATCCGTAGTTGCTGATGCTCAAATCCCACGTTATGCATTTATGCCTCCGGGGAATTTTGTAGTTGTGCCTGGTCCGCAGATCAGGATTTATAATAATCACGGTAGTTTGCCGCTTGCTCAAAAAGTTGTGGCAATTACTCATGAATTGGCTCATACTATAGGAATAGCTCATACAGATGGTACTGATTCGGATGAAATACAAATCGCAGGCACCGCAGCCTTTGATGCAGCATCTTATATGAACGGCAGCTTATCTTTAAATTCTTTTGAAGGCTTTACAAATAATGACCTAATTGCTCTTAGGACAATGTATCCTAAGTCAGTTGGAACTTGGGAAGTTATGTCGAGCGTAAGTGCCGAATCATTTTCTGCAGGCGGATCTGAAAGTATTTTTTACTTTGTTTCATTTGGTGAAGGCCTAAATGGTTATTTAGTTTGGTACAACTCTTACTATAATACTTCAACCTCTTATAATTATTTTGGGACAAAAATTGCTAACTCAACTGATGGTCTTTTTTATATCAATGCTGATCATGAAATTTTTAGAGGTTATACTAATGGAAGTACTCCTGTACAATTACCTGGGAACGCTTTGGAAATTGCGCAAAGTAATGCTGGAGTTTTTATCTTAAGTACCACGCCTGCTACATCTGGTGGTAACCTAATAAAGAGATGGAACGGTACAAATTGGATTGATGAGACTTTTATTGGAGCAGTTAAATTTGGTATGGGCAAAGACTATAATATGGCTATTATTGATAATACTGGAAATTTTAAAATTCGTAGGAATGGCAATACCTATTTTGATACACCTTCACAAAATATCGTTTTCAAAGAATTGGCAATTGGACATTTAAATAATGTTGATAATATATTTTTACTTGGTGGTGCAGCAGATGCAGATGGAAACTACCAACTATTTCGCTGGACTGGATATGATTTTTATGATATGGGCTATAGAGGTTATAAGGTTGGTGTGGACGGAATAGGTCATCCATGGGTAGCAAAAAAGAATGGGGCTATCTATAGAAATTTATCTCTATAAAGCAATGCAGTTAAGGTAGGGGAGGTAGAACTTTGGTTTTACTTCCCTTTGTTGTTTAGATTTTTAGGATTGTTATATTTTAAGATGGATAAAGCGGGGACCATCTTGTGTTTCTACCGAATTATGAACTGGAAATTTACCAGACCTCTTGTCACTATTGATTATTGAAAATTAGCACTGCTCCTCCATTATTCATCCCCATCTTACCGCTTACACTTTTTTAATAGGTAATCACCTGCTCTTCCAAATGCTCTGGCAAATCCCTGTAATTATACTTTTGACCACGTAATTGTGGTTCGAAACCTGCAGCCTTAATGGATTGTTGGATGCCATTTGCTGTAAAACGATGTGGTGCACCGGCTGCCGATACTACGTTTTCTTCAATCATGATCGATCCAAAATCATTTGCTCCTGCATGAAGGCATAATTGGGCAGTCGTTTTTCCAACGGTTAACCAGCTGGCCTGGATGTTTTTAATATTTGGCAGCATAATACGGCTCAGGGCAATCATCCGGATATATTCATCGGCAGTTACTGTATTGCTGATACCACGCAGTCGTTTTAATAAAGTGCCGTCATCCTGAAAAGGCCATGGAATAAAGGCCAGAAATCCATTGGCATCGGCTGGTTTTTCACTTTGTACCTGACGGATCCATACCAAATGTTCGAAACGCTCTTCGATGGTTTCTACATGGCCGAACATCATGGTTGCTGAAGTGGTGATATCCAACTGGTGACAGGCACGCATTACATCGAGCCATTCTTGCCCACCGCATTTACCTTTGGAAATTAACCGTCTTACCCGATCGTTTAAAATTTCGGCACCGGCCCCCGGTAGTGAATCCATCCCTGCTTCTTTAAGTGTTTTCAATACTTCAGTATGCGTGATGCCCTCCAGCTTGGCCACGTGGGCAATTTCTGGCGGACCTAAGGCGTGAAGTTTTAAATCGGGGTATAACTCCTTTAACTTTTTGAATAGATCGGCATAAAAAGCCAAGCCCAGATCAGGGTGATGACCGCCCTGCAATAATAACTGATCTCCGCCTAAACGGAAAGTTTCTTCAATTTTAACCTTATAGGTCTCAATGTCGGTAATATAACTTTCTTCGTGGCCAGGCCTGCGGAAGAAATTGCAAAATTTACAGTTTGCAATACAAACATTGGTGGTATTTACATTACGGTCGATCTGCCAGGTTACTTTACCGCTAGGGACTTGAATTTTTCTTAGCTCATTAGCTACAAACATCAATGATGCAGTATCGGCATGGTGGTATAGGTATACACCTTCTTCTTGCGTTAAAAAATCAAAATGTAGCGCCCGCTGCAGTAAATCGGCTGTATTCATAAAGCAAAAATACTCGAAATAAGCATCACTATAATCACAGTTTTATAAAAAAACAGTGCATTGTTAATTATTTTTAGTGGTATCAGCCTTACGTTTAAACAGGTTTAGCAAATCATTTCCCTGTTTTTTTATTTCCTCTAAACGCTTTTTAGTACTGTCATTAACCTTTTTTAAGTCTTCGTTAGCTTTTACAACATTATTTTTAACTGTAGTTTGACCAACCGCAACTGCATCTGAAACTTGTTTAACCTTACTTTCACCAGTTGCAATGGCGCCTATTACCTGTTTCACCTTTTTATCAGCATTTACCCTGGTACTATCTATAAACTTTCCGGCCGTAGTGGCCACAGTGGTTGTGTCATTAACGGGTTTACCTAAAGAAGTATTTGCTTTGGCAAGCAGTTGATCATCTTCTGCTTTTACAATGCCCCCATTTGCAGTATAATAGGTTTTACTGTTTAAATAATTTGTTTTGGCGGTTTCCAACTGTATTTTTGCAGCTGCTATTCTTGCGGTATCCTTACTTGCTACTGCCGCATCATAATTCAATTGTGCATCGGTTAATGCGAGCGCTGCTGTTTCATATGATTTAGTAAAATCAATTTTTTCTTCCTTTTTTGTAGCTGTGTTGCAGGCAGCTAAACCCAAGGTTAACAAACAGATTATAATGATATTTTTCATATTATTTCGACGTAGTAAATTGGTCAACTATTTTCTTTAAAGAAGTGGTTTCCTGTTCTTCAGTAATGTTCCCACCGAGCCTTTCAACTTCTAAATTGTTAATACTTTTAGCAAATTCTAAATATTTTAAATACCGGTTAAGAATCTCAATTTTCGTTCCATTGTTGTTCTGTTCGGTATTGCTTAGGTTTTTAACAAAGGTTTCCATATTGTCGATACAAACAATATAAGCTTGAAAAGCATTTGGTGTAAAGTAGTCGTTAACCAAACTATTTGTTGCGAGTTGGGGATATAACTTAGGTAGTTCAACAGGCGTTTTCTTTAGGGTTTCGGTTAGATTCAGTCCGGCATTGGAAGTATTTAAATACATTCCTTTCGTTTTCATCTGGCAGTTTTCTATTGCCAGATTAGTGGTGTTCAACAATTTAATTAGGTTGTTTTTTTTGTCGATGTTATCCAGAAAAGTATTAACCGCCAGGGCAATAAACAATCCTGTAAAGGTGGATATTAGTGAGATAACAAAACTAAACGTATCATTATTGTTTTTGCGCCAATTGCTTTCCCTCCTAAAATTGAGTAAAAAAAGACTTGTTGCCACTAAAACGAGCGCGATTATAGCATAGGTGAGCATATTTCTTCTGGTTTTATTTTTGTAAAATTATATAATTACAGGTAATAAAAAAATTACAAATTTGTTTGCAGAATTTTAAGAAAAAAATTATGTCGTGTTTGCCAGATTAATTGATTAAACAATTTAGCAATTCAACAATTCGATTATCTTTGTCACCTATGGTAGATTTTAATCGTTTTACACTGGCCAATGGGTTAAAAGTTTTGGTGCATGAAGATGCAACAACGCCAATGGCAGTTTTAAATATTTTATATGATGTTGGTGCCCGGGATGAGGACCCCGAAAAAACGGGTTTTGCTCATCTGTTCGAGCACCTCATGTTTGGTGGATCGATAAACATTCCCAGTTATGACGAACCTTTACAACGGGTAGGGGGAGAGAACAACGCTTTTACGAGTAACGATATTACCAATTATTACATCACTTTGCCAGCAGAAAATATCGAAACTGCTTTTTGGTTAGAAAGCGATCGGATGCTGAGCCTGGCTTTCTCTGAAAAGAGCCTGGATACCCAGCGAAATGTGGTAAGTGAGGAATTTAAACAGCGTTATCTTAACCAGCCTTATGGCGATGTTTGGTTAAAATTACGTCCGCTGGCTTATCAGAAGCATGCTTACCGTTGGGCAACGATAGGTAAAGAGCTTTCGCACATCGAAAATGCCACAATGGATGATGTAAAATCATTTTTTAAGAAACATTATACGCCGCAAAACGCAATTTTAGTTGTTGGCGGAAATGTGAAAACAGCCGATGTAAAAAAACTGGCCGAAAAATGGTTCGAACCGATCCCTGCGGGTGAGAAATATAACCGGAATTTAGTTCAGGAAGATCCGCAAACCGAAGCCAGAAAAGAAACAGTTAAGGCTAACGTCCCTTTAAATGCGATTTACATGGCTTTTAAAATGCCCGGACGATTAAGCGGGGATTATTACGCTTTTGATTTATTGTCAGATATTTTATCGCGTGGCCAGTCTTCGCGGTTATACAATAGCCTGTTAAAGGAACAGCAACTTTTTAGTGATATCAATGCTTATATTTCAAGCAGTTTGGATCCGGGACTTTTCATTATAGAGGGTAAACTGGTGAAAGGTATAACAGTCGAAGCGGCAGAAAAAGCCATCTGGGCTGAACTTGAGAAGTTAAAAACTGAACTTGTTTCAGAAACGGAGTTAACTAAAGTGAAAAATAAGGTAGAATCGGTACTTGTTTTTTCTGAGATGAACCTGCTGGATAAAGCAATGAATCTGGCTTACTATGAGCTGTTGGGCGATGCCGCCATATTGAACAGTGAAACCGAAGAGTTCCTAAAAGTAAACGCAGAAGATATCAAAAGGATATCTAACGAAACTTTTAATCCTAAATCATCATCTACTTTATATTATTTAACCGAAGAAAATGCTTAACAGACAACAAGCACCTGATTTTAAGCAGGTGTCTAACATAACATTTATCCATCCGCAAAAACAGGTATTGGATAATGGTGTACCCGTTTATACCATTTATTCCGGAGAACAGGATCTGGTACGGATTGAGTTTATTTTTGATAATGTAAACTGGAACCTGGAAAAACCATTGCAGGCCATTGCGGTAAGCGCATTAATCAACAATGGAACAAATCAATTATCCGCAAGGGAAATAGCCGAAAAAATTGATTTTTACGGTGCATTTTTTCAAACAGAATATGTACAGGATCAATCTTCGGTAACATTGTACACGTTGAATAAACATTTACATTCGGTATTACCGGTTGTGAAAGATGTTTTATCAGAAAGCCAGTTTCCACAGCATGAACTTGATATTTATATCCAGAACCAGAAGCAGAAGTTACAGGTTAACCTGAAAAAGAATGATATTCTTTCCAGAAAGGAATTTGCCAATGCTTTGTTTGGCGATACCGCTTATGGCGTCAATATTAAAGCAGCCCATTACGATGCCTTACAACGTGAAGATCTGCTTGATTATTTTAAGGCTGCTTATGCTCCGAACAACTGCACCATAGTGATATCAGGTAAGTTCGATGATGCGGGATTTAAGCTTTTAAATGATTTTTTTGGCCGCGATTGGGAAAAAAGTGATGCCATAAAAAATAACTTTAGTTTTACGCCCACTGAAAAAAAAGTACTTTATACCGAAAAGCCAGATGCATTACAATCGGCTATCCGAATAGGCCAGTTGGCTATAAACCGCAAACATGAGGATTTTTGCGGGCTTCAGGTGTTAAACACAATTTTAGGCGGGTATTTTGGTTCGCGTTTAATGAACAACATCCGCGAAGATAAAGGTTATACTTACGGAATCGGTTCTGGTATTTCTTCATTACAGCAGGCAGGTTATCTGTTTATTGCAACCGAAGTGGGTGCAGATGTATGTTCAGCCGCACTAACAGAAATTTACAAAGAGATCGAATTATTGAAAAATGAACCCGTTGGAGCAGCAGAACTGGATCTGGTTCGGAACTACATGCTGGGATCAATGTTGGGCAGCCTGGAGAACGTTTTTTCACATGCCGACAAATTCAAAAATATTTATTTTGCAGGACTGGATTATGATTATTATACCAAATACATCGAAAAAGTGAAGACAATCACTGCTGAAGAGCTCTTGGTAATGGCTAATAGATACCTTACTACAGAAAATTTTATAGAAGTTGTGATCGGGAAGAAGTAAGTGGAATTAAGCCTATGGAGGCCGTCATTTCGAGCGAAGTGCAACGAAGTCGAGAACCACGAAGTGCTCAGCGAAGCTAAATCTATCGATATAGATCTTTCAAATCCACTGCGTTTCGGTCGAGATGACGGCTTTTTTAAATTTATCTATATTGGCACAGATAAGCGGTTTGCACAGCCGCTTTTACTTTAAATGATGAATTTGCAGGGACCTCGAATTGGTTTCCCGCATCAATATTTATCCATTCGGTGGCATCTGGTAATAGCGCCTGCAGTTGGCCATCTATCACATGCATCACTTCTTTTTGGGTAGTACCAAAGGTATATTCTCCTGGATTGATCACACCAATGGTCGATTTTCCTTCCGTAGTTTCATAGCCTAACGATTTAACGTTGCCATTAAAATATTGGTTTTCAGTAATCATTGCAATTTATAAAGTTTTAGTCAAAATAGCTTTTTGTTTATCAGCCTGGTAAATCTTTTTATAAAAATCTACGTATTCGCCATATTTTTCTGGCGGATACTTTTTATTGTTCATGGTTTGCGTGCGGCTGTAAACGATCATGTTATCCTTGATACTAAATTTCGCAGTGTACGATCCAAATTCAGAGTTGATCGTGATGTCTTTCGGAATAAATTCTACCTGGTATCCTTTTGGTAAGATGTAGTTAATTTCGTCATCATCATGATAACTGAATGGAACAGCGAAGTATGTTTTTCTCCCTTCTACTTTAAGTGGAACGCTTTCGCGGCGGTTAATCTGGTTAACCAACAAAAACAACTTATCTCCACCTTTGGTTAATAAGGGGTTGGTTTTAAAGTTAATTTCTTCAGTAAGTACCGGAACCGTTTTATCTGGCTGCATATATTTGTAGCTAATAAGTTCTGCTACCGGAATAGAACTGTTTTCAATTATTTTTTTGCGGAGATCAACAGGTTCCATCAATGTCATCGAAAAATTTTCTTCAAACTGTGCGTTACCATAGGTAGCCTTAATTTCGGAGGTAGCTGTACCGTCTTCTGCCAGCGTAATTTTGGTTTTTCGGTTCTGATAATTTTCTTTGGCATGGTAAGCCGGGGTATGCACAATCTTTCCTCCATCCTCAGTCACCATCAGTACATTCCTGTCAGAGTTGCCATAACCGATAAATCCCATGGGTTTAAATTGACTGGTGCATTCTAAAAATGTCGTGTCTTTTTCAAGTGGAACGCATAAGATCATATGGTTTGCCTGCCCCATGCTGGAGTAATTCAGATTTAAACTAGGCATATCGTTTCCGATCACAATTAAATTCGAGGCGATTCCTGCTTCGTTTAACAAAGCCTTCATATAATTGGAAAGCGCTTTACAATCGCCGTAATTTACCTGCGCAACCTTTTCGGCTAAAATTGGTCTGAATCCACCGATTCCTAATTGCACACTAACATAACGGGTGTTTTGCTGCAGGTGGTTGTATAAAATTTTGATCTTTTCTTTTGGCGTTTTGGCATCTTTGATCAGGTTCTGCACCATCAATCTGGTCGCTTCGGGAAGTTTATTTCCTCCCTGATTTAAATTGAAAATCCATGAACCAAAATTTTTCCAGTTATCAAAATTTCCCGTTGAGCCATCGAATTCAAACTCATTAGGGGAAGCTTTAACCCATGAAGAAACATTATCAAGGCCCGTACTCAGAGGCTCTTCAGTAACTGCAGCAACATTGGCACTTTTCCATCTGTACTGTAATTTTTCGCCGTTAATTACCGAGTCTGTCGGTAAATTTGAGCTGGTAATGTACTTCATCTTGTAATTTTTTGCCCTTTGAATCGTGTAGGCAGATTTTTCAACCGATATGCCAAAACCTTTAAGGTCGCGCCATGACGGAAAAGAAAGCAATCCGTTATAGTCCTGGCTGAAGCTATATTCTATAGTATAAGGATAGGTTATACTGACAAATTTTAAAAGCTTAAGCCTGTTGTCTTCGAAAATCGAAAAGTTCGAAATCAGGCTTTGGTCTTTAATGTCTGAACTTCTATAGTCTTTTACTTTTTTTCCTGCAGCATCGTAAAGCGCAGCCTTAATGTTATATATGTTGCTGAATTTATCGTAAACTTCAGCCATTTCACCATATGGTTCACCGGCTTTATTCAAAATGGTTATGGCTACTTTATAATCCATTCTTGCCGCGCCCAGTCCTTTAACATCGAAAAAGGATTCTTCGTTTCTTACTACGGCTACAGCATCATGTTTCAGGCTTTCAGAAATTTTCGCCACATCGTAATCCGTCTGCGCAAATGTGGTATTAATAGACGCAACAGCGAATAGCAAACTAAAATAATACTTCATTATACTTTCTTTTTAAATACGATTTGTTCGGCCTGCTTTTCAACCACGGCTTTAAATAATGCTTGCAGATCGAAATATTCTTCTGATGTGTAAAGCGATTTATTCAGGCTAATGGCACTTTTTACCATCAGTGTTTTACCTTCTATTACATAGTTAATGGCAAAGGTACCCTTGTCTTCCTGAAGTTTATAAATGCCTCCTTTAGGAAGTTTATCTATTTCATAATCATCAGGGAATTTTACCGTAATGCGGTAGTTTTCTTTAAATGGGTAGGCAAAATCAACCGGAAATTTGCGTTGCTCCAGCTTAAATAAATTCTCTTTTGTTCTTTCAAACAGCAGGGGGGTAAAATATACCAGATTGCCAGCTTCTTCAACATTATCTTCAATCACAACGTCCATGCTTTCGGTTAATAATTCATCCAAATTATCCAGATTATCAATCTTATATGCCGATATTTCGAGTCCGGTTTTATCTTTTTTGAAGTCTTTAATAAACTCAGCCTCGTTATTTGTTTTTCTATATCTATTTCGAAGACTTAGTGCTGCATAGCCTTTTGAATATTGGCTGATCTGTCCGGTTAACTTATGGTCTTTGTCTAAAACCATACTGTATACAAATATTTTTTCGCTAGAAACACTTGGCTCGGTGGAAAGCCAATTGCCTGATGTATTTTTTAAATCGATATAAAATCCCTGGTGACTCAAATTTTCGTAGTCTAACATCCCAGCGGGCAGATCCTTGTCTGTCGCATCCAGAAAATACAGGCTATTCTGTATCTGCGTAACCGCTATTACGTTATTGAATGCCGATACCAATGGATAACCCGGATGTTCGCCGTTTTCTCTTGTACTGAGGAGGACAGGGAAGGCCTCAATCCTGGCTTCTTTTAATAAACTTAACAGGGCAAGGTTGATATCTGCAGATGAGCCCGTTTTCTTTTCGAAAATACTTTTTGGGTTGGTTTCGCTGGCATATTTTGAGTATTGCTTATCCCATTTTAAATTATTTTTAACATAATTCAGAATGAGTTTAACTGCGGTAAGGGTATCTTTTTCACCTTTCAGGATACCCGGCAGTACTGATTTGGCATAACCGTTTTTGTTAATAAAGCCACCAAAATTTTCATCTTCAGCTAAGCCTTTAATGATTTTTGGCCAGGAGCCGTTAAAATCCTGATACATTTGACCCGGAAATTGGGTACCACGAAGTTCAAACTCTATTTTGGGTGTATAATCATCCATTGTGGTTACATATGGTTCCTCTTTTAGGGCCGGTACATTTGCAGCACAATATTTATCGTAAGCGGCATTCGAAGTTAAACCCGGGATATAGGAGGTGTTTATGGTTTCATGCACCGGATGATCGATTTGGTAGTATCCGCTCACATTGTTTTTGTATACAAAGTATTCTGGTATTCTAACATTGTACTCAGACCACAGTGTAGGAACAGTGGATTGGAATTTCCATCCGCGTAAAGTAAATGTGAAGTCGGATTTGATTTTATACTTGAACTCAATAATCGATCCTTCCTTGACATTGGGCAACGCAAATTTTTTGATTATATAGTTTTTGTTGAATGCCTCGGTAAACTTGGCATCTTTATTTAGTTTGCTGGTCATTATTTTGCCGTCAACCATATTATAGGTCGCAGCATCCATAAAACTGAGGTCTTCTTTTGCAGAATTACTGCTTTTATAAAGTTCAACATTGAAGTTAGCCAGATCATAGCCGTTTTTATTTAAAATTTTATAACGGATGTGTCGTTCAAAAACATAAATAAAACCGCCGTTATTGCTATATTCGAAATAGCAATCGCCAACATCAAACAGCTTTATTGCGGAGGCTGAAGAGTCCTGCCCCGAAGCTTTTACTTCGAATTCTGCCGGTGCAATTTTACCAAACCTGAATTCTCTTTTTACGGGTGGATTGTTTTGAGCATAAAGGGTACTCACTCCAAAGCATAGCATTAGAGTCAGAAATCTGAGAGCATTTTTCTGCATGTATAAAATTAGTTTTTTGGTTTGTGCAATTATATCATAATTATCCGAATTATTTAAAATTTTTTCGGTGCCAATAAGACTAAATCAGCCGCATCATTCTCGCTAATCTGATTGATGGTAATTGTCAGAAGAACTCAATATTTAAGCATTTTTAACTTTACGCTTTAATTTCCGTTCGATTTTCGTATCTTTGCCTGGCAAATAATAAATCCTAATTTATTTGCTATGCAACTCGATTCCACAAAGTTTATTGCCACAGGTTTAACGTATGATGATGTACTATTAGTACCCGCATACTCTGAAATTCTGCCCCGTGAAGTAAATACAACCACTTTTCTAACAAAAAAAATCAAACTTAATGTTCCATTGATTTCTGCTGCGATGGATACCGTAACCGAAGCTGAACTGGCGATTGCCATTGCGCAGAATGGCGGGATAGGCATGTTACACAAAAACATGACGATCGATAGACAGGCTGCCGAAGTACGCAAGGTTAAGCGTTCGGAAAGCGGTATGATCAAAGATCCCGTAACTTTATTGGAAACAGCTGTGGTTGCTGATGCCTTCAAGATTATGAAGGAGCATAAAATAGGTGGTATTCCGGTGGTAAGTAGCGATAATAAACTGGTTGGCATTATCACAAACAGGGACTTACGTTTCCAAAAGGATATGAAGCGGCCAATTTCTGAAGTAATGACTAAAGAAAATTTAATCATTGCTCCGGAAGGAACTACCTTGGTTCAGGCAGAGGAAATTCTTCAGAACCATAAAATTGAGAAACTTCCAGTTGTGAGCAAAGATGGTTACTTAAGCGGGTTAATTACCTTTAAAGATATTTCTAAAGTTAAAAATTACCCGGTAGCCTGTAAAGATGAGCATGGCCGTTTGAGAGTAGGCGCTGCGGTAGGGGTAACTGCTGATACTTTACAACGGGTTGATGCTTTGGTGCATGCTGGTGTTGATGTCATTACGATCGATACAGCTCATGGCCATACCAAAGGAGTTGTAGATAAATTAAAAGAAGTTAAAGCAAAGTATCCTGACTTACAGGTGATTGTTGGTAATATTGCTACAGGTGCAGCTGCCAAGTTTTTAGCAGATGCCGGTGCAGATGCCGTTAAGGTTGGTATTGGTCCCGGTTCTATCTGTACCACCAGGATCATTGCCGGAGTTGGTGTTCCTCAATTATATGCTGTTTACGAATGTGCCAAAGCACTAAAAGGCACAGGAGTACCTGTTATTGCAGATGGTGGGATTAAACATACAGGAGATATTGCAAAAGCGATTGCTTCAGGTGCAAGTACCGTAATGGCTGGTTCTTTATTTGCAGGGGTAGAAGAATCGCCAGGTGAAACCATTATTTACGAAGGACGTAAATTTAAATCATATCGTGGAATGGGTTCGATTGAAGCGATGGAGCAAGGTTCTAAAGACCGTTATTTCCAGGATGTGGAAGATGACATTAAAAAACTGGTTCCTGAAGGTATTGTTGGTCGCGTGCCGTTTAAAGGTACCCTTGCTGAAGTAATGTACCAATATATTGGTGGTTTACGGGCAAGTATGGGCTATTGTGGAGCAGCCAATATTGAAGCCTTACAGGAAGCGCAGTTTGTACAGATTACCGCTGCAGGTATGCGCGAAAGTCACCCGCATGATATCACCATTACCAAAGAAGCACCTAATTATACTAGATAAGGTTTGGGGTATGGGGCTTAGGGTATAAGGTAAATAAATACTCAAATATTTTAAGAAATAAAAAAACGGGGAATCGGTTACGATCGCCCCGTTTTTTTTTGTGCTAATCGTCATCCTGATCCGATAGCTATCGGATTTATTTCAGGATCTTTCATGATAAACCTATAGGTCTATTTTATAAAATCACGAAATAAAATTTGGCAGTTGATATTTTTTAATATATTTGCCTACTAAATCTATAGATTTTATATAATAATATGGAAATCAATCAAAAAACGTGTTCGCATAGCTGTTGTAGCCTTCTGGAATTAGTAGTCGCACATTCGCATGTACCTCATTAATCAATAATGCTTAAACCAACCATTCACACCATTATGAACAAAACTTTACTTTTTTTATTTTCATTTTTAATCTCCGTGGGATTTGCTTTTGCTCAAAGTCCGGTTACCGGAATTATTAAAACAACCAACGGTACTACTATCGCCAACGCAACGATAAAGGTAAGGGGAACCAACCAGGCTGTGGTAGCCGATGAAAACGGCGCTTTTAGCATCAATGTAAAACAGGAAACACCTTTCTACCTTCAGGTCAGCGCTGTAGGTTATAAACCACAGGATTTTCAGATACTAAAAGTTGACAATACGCCAATAGAATTGGTTTTGGTAGAAAATGCATTGCTTGATGATATTGTGGTAACTTCCAGAAGGCGTTCGGAGGTTTTACAGGATGTACCGATCCCAATTACCGTTATTGGTGGACGTTCAGCCGAAAATGCAGGTGCTTTTAACGTGAACCGTTTAAAGGAATTGGTGCCTTCGGTACAGTTGTACGCCTCGAATGCGAGGAACACTACCTTGAACATCAGAGGTTTAGGTTCTACCTTTGGTTTAACCAATGATGGTATCGATCCTGGCGTAGGTTTTTATGTAGACGGCGTTTATCATGCCCGCCCGGCCGCTACTTCTACCGATTTTCTTGATATTGATCAGATCGAAATTTTACGTGGTCCTCAAGGTACCTTATTTGGCAAAAATACCACGGCTGGTGCTTTTAACATCACCACGAGCAAACCCACATTAACACCGAGCGCAAAAATAGAATTGAGTGTGGGGAATTATAATTTTATTCAGGCCAAAACATCAGTTTCTGGCGCACTGGCAAAAGATCTTGCTGCAAAGATTTCAATTTCGGGTACGCAACGTGATGGTACCATCTGGAATACCAGGGAAGAACGCAGGTATAGCGGACAGAACAACCTCGGACTGAAAAGTCAGTTATATTATACCCCTTCCGAAAAATTGCAGGTGTTGTTAAGTGGCGATGTAAGCATTCAGCATCCGGCAGGTTACCCATTGGTAATTGCCGGCGTTACTACAACCGAAAGAAGTGCGTACCGCCAATATGCCAGAATTATTTCTGATTTAGGCTATCAACAACCTAAAATAGATCCTTTTTCAAGAGAAATCAATACCAATACGCCCTGGAGACATAACCAATCCATCGGCGGGATCTCGTTAAATGTTGATTATAAAATTGGGAATGGAACACTTACATCAACTACGGCCTGGCGATTCTGGAACTGGGATCCCACCAACGACAGGGATTTTTCTGAGGTGGCAGCATTGACCAAATCGCAGGGCAATTCCCGCCACGATCAATACTCTCAGGAAGTCAGGTACGCAGGCAATATTACCGAGAAATTAAGTGGGGTAGTGGGCGTTTATTTTCTGGGTCAGAATTTAAAAGGTTTGGCACAAACAGAAGAAGTAGGTAAAGATCAATGGCGTTTTGTACAAACCAGCAATACCGGTAGTCAGGCTTTATACTCCACACCGGGTTTATTGGACGGTTTTGGTATTAAAACCAACTCTGTTATTAAATCGTTAAGTGCGGCAGTTTTTGCGCAGGTTGACTGGGAAGTTTTAAAAAGCCTGCATGTATTGCCAGGTTTAAGGTATACCTATGATAAAAAAGATGTTGATTATGATCGGGTAACGTATGGCGGTTTACAAACCACTGATGCGACATTATCAGCACTCAAAGCAGCCGTATATGCCAATCAGCAGTTCTCTACTAAGGTAGATAACAACAACTTATCTGGTAACTTCACCGTTTCTTATCGCCCAAGCCATAACTTAAATGTTTACGGAACTTTTTCTACCGCTTACAAACCGGTGGGTGTTAACGTAGGCGGTTTGCCAACTACCTCAACAGGAGCAGCAGATTTATCTGTAGCTGTTGTTAAACCGGAATACGTTCAGCATTATGAGCTCGGTGCGAAAACGAAGCCGCTCAAAGGTGCCATTGTCAATATCAGTTTATTTAATACGGACATTAAAGATTATCAGACCAATGTGCAATCGCCACAGCTGGGCGTAAACAGAGGTTATTTATCAAATGCCGAAAAGGTGAGGGTAAAGGGCCTCGAAATAGACGGCACTTATCAATTGGAACGTTTTTTAACTTTAAATGCTGCCCTGGCCTATCTTGATGGTAAATACGTAAGATTTACCAATGCACCGCTACCATTAGAAGAAACCGGACATACCGAGGTGATCAACGGCGTGGCTACCCAGGTTGCCTTTAAAGATGCTTCCGGCGGTAGGTTGCCTGGTATCTCTAAATGGAATATCTCAGGCGGTTCAGAGCTGAGTACACCTGGTAATCTGTCCACCAGAGCGGGACGCTATTTCATCGCCGGTGATGCGAGTTACCGTTCAGAATATTCTTCAAATCCTACCCCATCAAGCGTACTGGTTGTTAAAGGTTACGCTCTATTTAATGCCAGGCTGGGGTTCAAATCCGATAAGTTTTCTTTGTTTGTTTGGAGCAGAAACATCGCCAATAAAAATTATTATGAGCAGTTACAGGCTGCAGCAGGAAACTCCGGTTTATACGCCGGTGTATTGGGCGATCCGAGAACCTACGGTGGAACAATCCGTTATGCATTCTAATTAATTTTTTCTCTCTTATATTTGGTTAGCAGGGAGTGGTATAATGCCACTCCTTTTTTATTGGAATAAATAACTGCTTAACTATTTGAGTGCCCAATGTGGTTTGAAAAGCGATGGCAGTATTTCATGTTAAAGTCGGTCCTGTTTCCTATTTAAGTTTTCGCTGCGTGGGTTTTCTCTCCAATCAGCTTTATGTAGCAAAACCAATGGTCTTTAGGAAAAAAATCTGATAGCGACTTAATATTTTACATGCTGCTAAAAGTTTGTGCAGAATAAAAATTTATGGAAAGCAGATAAAATCTTAACTTCGGTAAATTTTTTAATGAATGAATAAGCTTAATTCCGTTTGTGTGTACTGTGGCTCAAACTTTAATGGCGATGCAACTTTGCGTGATGCAATAAAGCAGTTGGCAGAAACACTGGTAAAACAACAGATCAGATTGGTTTATGGAGGAGGAAGTGTTGGTGTAATGGGACTAATAGCCAATGATGTGCTGGAATTGGGCGGCCTGGTTACAGGGGTAATTCCTCAATTTTTAATGGATAAGGAAGTTGGACACCAGGGTTTGACAGAAATGCTGGTGACCGAAAATATGCATCAGCGAAAACAAAAGATGGCTGATTTGAGCGATGGTTTTATAATATTACCTGGCGGATTTGGTACATTGGAGGAGTTTTTCGAAGTATTAACCTGGTTACAGCTCGGGCTACACCATAAACCGATCGGTGTATTGAATGTGGATGGTTTTTACGATCCCTTGTTTGCCCAAATGGATATGATGGTGAAAAGTAAATTTCTGAAGCCAGCCAATCGGGATTTAGTATTTAATGAAGCCGACGCCGAAACTTTACTTAATAAAATGGATGATTTTTCAGCTATTCCAGACGAGGTTTGGTTCAGGGAAAGAAATTTGAGTTAGGAGAAGTATCAAGTAGGGAGCATCAAGTAAGACTAAGAAATTATCAATCTGCCATACGCAAAACGCCTGGCGCCAAACATACATAACAAATGCAAATTATCACCTCGCACGCAGAATTTGAACAATACCTGGGAAAAGAATTAGGAGTTTCTTCGTGGCATACCATTACGCAAGATCAGATTAACAAATTTGCAGATGCCACATTAGATCATCAGTGGATTCATGTTGATGAAGAAAGAGCACAAAATGAAGGCCCCTTTAAGGCAGCTATAGCGCATGGTTATTTAACGCTTTCGTTAATCCCGTATCTCTGGAAAGAAATTGTTGATATCCAGAACTTAAAAATGGAGATCAATTATGGGATAGAAAGTTTAAGGTTTGCACAGGCCGTAACCGTAAACAGTAAGGTAAGATTAAAAGCTAAACTGGCTTCAATTATCAATCTCCGTGGTGTAACCAAAGTTAATATGGCTATCGAAATGGAAATTGAAGACCAGAAAAAACCTGCATTTAGCGGAGAGGTCGTTTTCTTGTATCATTTTATAAGCTAATTATTGATTGCGGAGCGTATTGTTTATATTTAATGGTTAAATAAGAAACAGATTCGCTTATGATCCAAAGCAAGAAATCCCTGGGCTACATTTTTATTAGCCTGATTATCCTGTCCTGTCAAACCAATAAAGAGCAGCAATTGGCAGTTGATTCCTATTTACCGATGCAGATTGGCAATTTATGGTACATGAATGCGCAATCCTATACCGAAATAAAGGATACCGTTCGGATTAATAACAAGCTTTTTTATAAGTTCTATTCTTTGGTAGGAGGGGATGCAGTCAGCACCGTCTACTTAAGGATAGATGAGCATAACAGATTGATCGAGGGCAATCCCGATAGTCCTTTGAAAACATACACCAGAGCAGATTTTTCTGCAAAGAAAGGCGATAAGTTTTTCACCACAGGTGAAAAAGATGAAAATGATAACGAAGTAACTGTGGTTCAAAAATCAGATCATGAAATCACGTTCTCATTTGATCCGATTTATCATCCGAAATTAAAAGGCCACCCCACACAAGTAAAATATATAAAAGGTAAAGGCTGGGCCGAACAATACCAGAAAATAAAGATAAATGGCGTGGTTTATCAAGAATAAACAAGACAATTTACCACAGAGCACACGGAGTTTTACACAAAGTGGTCCGAGCCATAATAGCTTTTTTATTCTTAGGGGTCTTTTCTAGTAATCTCTGTGATTAAAACTTAGCTTTTCAAAATATACATATATACCCTTTTGCTCTCTGTGTTAAAACACTTAACGCACTTTGCGGTTAAAAAAGCCACGGAAGTACGGAAAACACGGAGATGCTAAACTCAACTTTGTGACCTCTGTGCTTTTTCTTTGTGATCTCTGTGTTAAAACACTAATGTATTTTGCGGTTAAAAAGCGACCAAAGCACAGAAAATACTAAGATGCTAAACTCAACTCTGTTTCCTCTGTACTTTTATCTCTTTGATCTTTGTGTTTAAAACACTTCACGTATTCTTTGCAGTTAAAAAAATGGCGTCCTTTGTAGTTAAACCAGGTGCTAGACCAGAAACCATTTTGGTCAATACCATTTTTCTAAAATTAAATTTAAATTGCCTCCATGAATATCGAATTCAATAAAAATGAGGATGTAAATAAGCAGTTGGTTTACGAACTGAAAACCAGACTTAAAAAGGTATACCAGGGCGGTGGCGAAAAAAATGCTGCAAAACAAAAAGAAAAGGGTAAGCTGCTGGCGCGTGAGCGGATTGCCTATTTGATAGATAAAGATTCTGATTTTTTAGAAGTCGGAGCCTTTACTGCTGATGGTATGTACGCCGAGCATGGAGGATGCCCTTCGGCTGGCGTGGTGTGTGGCATTGGTTATGTGAGTGGCCGGCAATGTATGATTGTGGCTAATGATGCGACCGTAAAAGCAGGTGCCTGGTTCCCGATGACAGCCAAGAAGAACCTTCGTGCACAAGAAATTGCCATGGAAAACCGCTTGCCGGTAATTTATTTGGTTGACAGTGCTGGTGTTTACCTGCCCATGCAAGATGAAATTTTTCCCGATAAAGAGCATTTCGGCAGGATGTTCCGCAACAATGCCATCATGTCTTCAGAGGGAATAGTACAGATTTCGGCCATTATGGGCGCTTGTGTTGCAGGAGGTGCCTATTTACCCATTATGAGCGATGAAGCCATGATTGTAGATAAAACTGGTTCTGTGTTTTTAGCGGGATCTTATCTCGTTAAATCGGCCATAGGCGAGGAAGTAGATAACGAAACGTTAGGCGGTGCAACTACACATTGCGAAATTTCAGGTGTTACCGATTACAAACATCCTAATGATCAGGCCTGTTTAGATAGCATTAAAAACATCATGAGTATGCTGGGTGCTCCTCAAATTGCTGGTTTCGATCGTATTATCCCATTTAAACCAAAAGAAAAAGAAGAGGAATTGTACGGCATTTTCCCCGAAAACCGAGATAAACCTTACGAAATGATGGATATTATTAACCGCTTGGTTGATGGATCCGAATTCGAAGAATATAAGAAAGGCTACGGACAAAGTATTGTTTGTGGTTTAGGCCGTATTGACGGCTGGGCCGTAGGTATTGTGGCCAATCAGCGTAAAGTGGTGAAATCGAAAAAAGGGGAGATGCAGTTCGGCGGGGTAATCTATTCGGATAGTGCCGATAAGGCAAGCCGTTTTATCATGAATTGTAACCAGAAAAAAATCCCTTTGGTTTTTCTGCAGGATGTGACTGGTTTTATGGTAGGCAGTCGCTCTGAACATAGCGGTATCATTAAAGACGGGGCCAAAATGGTTAATGCCGTTGCCAATTCGGTAGTGCCTAAATTTACAATCGTGTTGGGCAATTCTTATGGTGCCGGTAACTATGCCATGTGCGGTAAAGCCTATGATCCGCGTTTAATTTACGCATGGCCTACCGCAAAAATTGCCGTGATGGGAGGCTCACAGGCCGCTAAAACCCTTTTGCAAATTCAGGAAGCATCTTTAAAAGCCAAAGGTGAATTGATTACGCCAGAAAAACAAGCCGAGCTGTTGAAAGAGATAACCGATAAATATGATAGCCAGACTACGCCTTACTATGCTGCATCGCGACTTTGGGTTGACGGCATTATCGATCCACTTGAAACCAGAAAGGTCATTTCGATGGGCATTGAGGCAGCCAATCAATCACCGATTACCAAAAAATTTAGTGTCGGAGTAATTCAGACTTAAAATGCGATAACTTCTTTGAAGATGATAGCGGTAAGAAGAATCAATGCTATAAGTATGATTAGAATTTTATTAGTATCTTTGTACACACCATTTTAATGAAGAATATTAAAAATGAATTACAAAATATCATTATTGGAGATGGATCAATTGGCTCAACAAGCCAACTCAAAAAAGTGCAAAATTTCCTTAGAAGAAATGAGAAAACAGGCCTCAGATCTAAAGAACAAAAGCATTTCAAAAGTGAAGAAAAAGTCAATCTGATTAACTTTGCCCTAAAAGAAGATCTATTTTATTCGGCCGAAATTTCTGAAGATAAATTTATTAGCGCCGGAGCAGAGCAAAGAGTCTAATTATTATGATGATTTTCATGTAATTAAAATTAATGATTCAATATTTTATGAATCTTGGTTTGATTACTTTAATAGTTTGCTTATTCATAATTATTTTTTTAAATCTTCCGCTTACGAATTATTGGGTTTTAAAGTTATTAACGAAATACTCTATGCCGTAATTAAGCAAGAATTTATTAAATCAACAGAAGTTGCTGATTTGAATGCAGTTAAACAGTTTATATCTTATAATTTATTCGAGAATAACCGAAATCATGACTATGTAAACCGGAGTTTGGGTATTCTTTTAGAAGATTTACATGATGAAAACGTATTGTCAAAAGATGGAATTTTATATTTTATTGATACTATATTTTATTTAACTCCAGAATTTTTTGCTGAAAGCAATTAGTCTAACAACAGCACGTGGAATTATTTAAATGTTTAGATCTTATTTAACAACTTATTATTTGGTTTAAAGCCGTTGGCTTTGCCTATCGAACAACATGTTAATAAGTAAACTATGTTGACAATGTGTGCTTGTTAACAATTATTTAAAGCATTAAATTTGCGCTACGATTAATGAATTTCAAACATATTATATAATGTCACAAGAAAACGAGCACGTTCAGTGTTTAATTATAGGTTCAGGTCCTGCAGGTTATACTGCTGCAATTTATGCTGCCAGAGCTGATTTAAAACCAATCATGTATACTGGTATGCAAGCTGGCGGACAGCTTACTCAAACTACAGATGTAGAAAATTTCCCTGGCTACCCGCAAGGAATTATGGGGCCCGAAATGATGGAAGATTTCCGTAAGCAAGCCGAACGTTTCGGAACCGATATCCGTTTCGGTTATGTAAGTTCGGTAGATTTCTCTTCAACCCCTCATAAAGTGGTAGTTGACGAAATTAAAACCATTACTGCTGATACTGTAATTATTGCAACAGGTGCTACCGCAAAATGGTTGGGTTTACCGAGCGAGCAACAATACAATGGCTTCGGTGTTTCTGCCTGTGCCGTTTGCGATGGTTTCTTCTTCAAAGGTCAGGATGTAGCCATTGTAGGTGCCGGCGATACCGCTGCAGAAGAAGCAACTTACTTAGCCAAACTTTGTAAAACAGTGCATTTGCTGGTTCGCCGCGATGAATTCAGGGCATCAAAAGCAATGGTTAGCCGCGTGTTAGCTACTCCTAACATTATTGTACACTACAATACCGAAACGCAGGAAATTTTGGGTAACGGTAAAAATGTAACAGCAGTAAAAGTAATCAATAACAAAACAGGTGTTGAATCTGATATTGCTGTTGAAGGTTTCTTTGTGGCTATTGGCCATAAACCGAACACAGATATTTTTAAAGGACAACTTGATATGGATGAGACGGGTTATTTAACCACTAAACCAGGTTCTACTTTAACCAATATCGAAGGTGTGTTTGCTTGTGGTGATGTGCAGGACATGTATTACAGACAAGCAGTAACCGCTGCAGGTTCTGGTTGTATGGCTGCACTTGATGCCGAAAGGTATTTGGCTGCTAAAGAGCATCCCGTAGAAGCTTAAGCGTAATTTCAAAATATTTTAATAAAGAGAAATCAGTAATGGTTTCTCTTTTTTTATAATGGCTGCCTCAAAATAGTTCAGCTGGCCATATTACCTAAACCTAAGATAGAATCGTCATCTAGACTGGAACGCAGTGAAATGGAGAGACCTATCGGTAAAGTTATCTTTTTTAATGTTTTTGGAAAGCAATTGCAGTAGTGCTTTTTAAAGTTCGTCCTGCTTTTTATTACAAGTCCGCACTCGTACCTCGTTTGCGTGCTTCCATTACATCCGATAGCGATCGGATCAGGTTTAAGTACTAAGGTTCCTGCTGCTATTCATTTTTAATAGCGAGGTTTTTAATTAGTTCTCCTACGTTTGACAAAAAAGTAGTCATTATCTACGAAAATTCAGCGAAATGAAGAGATCTGTCCCTTGGCAATATCACTACATAAATTTGGCTTTGCTAAGCAATCCAGGTTCCCGGCTTTCTTAAAATCCATATAACAACTTCTTCATGCTAAGAATTTATGTTCTTTTGCAGTGCAGTCAAACGGTTGATCTGTATTGTAACAAGAATGTGGGATTTGTAATTTCTCCATAATCTCTATCTTGGTTCAAATAATTAGTTTAAGCTATAAATCAATACAAAAAATGAACAAAGCATTATCGGTTTTTATTGGAGTATTAATCAGTACAGGTGCATTTGCGCAGCGCGATCCTAATATGGGCATTATACCTGCACCGGTAACCATTACGAGGGCAAGTGGAAGTTTTGAATTGGATAAAACCACAGTTTTAGTCAATCAAAGCATTGATGGAGCAAAGATGGCTGATTTATTAAATGCTTTTGTGGTGAACAAGGCAGGCTTCGCCCTGCGCGAAACTAAAATTACCCAACCTAACCAAAAGGCCATTATTTTAACATCTGTAGGTGCGGATCAATTGCCAGCTGAAGGGTATACCATTAAAGTTACCCCGAAACAGATTGTTTTAACCGGAAAAGGTGCGGGGTTGTTTTATGCCGTTCAATCGGCTATGCAGATGATGCCAGATAAAGCTGCCGATAAAATTACCATTCCTGCGGTTAGTATCAATGACTATCCACGTTTTGCCTATCGTGGAACAATGCTCGACGTAAGTCGTCATTTTTTTCCGGTTTCTTTTATCAAAAAATATATTGATCAGCTGGCTTATTATAAAATCAATACTTTTCACTGGCATTTAACTGATGATCAGGGCTGGAGATTGGAAATAAAAAAATACCCTAAACTCACCGAAATCGGTTCATCGCGTAATGGTACCATCATTGGCAATTATCCGGGTAATGGAAATTACCTGACGCCGGTTAAAGGTTTCTACACACAGGAAGAAGCCAAAGAAATTGTTAAATACGCTGCTGCTAAATACATCACCGTAATCCCCGAAATTGAATTGCCCGGTCACGCATCTGCCGCTATTGCTTCATACCCGGAATTGAGCTGTTTCCCTGATCGCGATACTTTTATCAGCGATAAAACGCCTTGGGCAGGTAGTCGAAAAGGCAAGCAAGTACAGCAAACCTGGGGTATTTTTGATGATATTTTCGTCCCATCGGCCAATACTTTCGCCATGCTGAATAATATCCTTGATGAAGTAATCGATATTTTTCCTTCAAAATATATCCATATCGGTGGCGATGAAGCGCCAAAAACCTATTGGAAAGAATCGCCGTTTTGCCAGGCTTTAATGAAAGAAAAAGGCTTGAAGGACGAGCATGAATTACAAAGCTATTTTATTCAGACAATAGAGAAACATGTAAATGGCAGAGGCCGTTCTATTATTGGCTGGGATGAGATTTTAGAAGGAGGTTTGGCGCCAAATGCTACAGTAATGAGCTGGAGGGGTGAAGACGGCGGTATTGCTGCGGCACAACAAAACCATGATGTAATCATGACACCGGGTTCAATGGGTTTGTATATCGATCACAAACAATCTAATTCTCCTGATGAGCCGGTTACCATTGGTGGTTTTGCGCCGTACCAAAAAATATATGCTTATGATCCGATTCCAAAAGTGCTTACTGCCGATCAGCGAAAATATATTAAAGGCGTACAGGCCAATATGTGGACAGAGTATATTAAAACTACTGCAAAAGCTGAAAATCATGCTTTCCCACGCCTATTGGCTTTAGCAGAAATTGCGTGGTCGCCGCTTGAGCGCAAAGATTTAAAAAACTTTAGCGAAGAGCGCTTACCGGTGCATTTGGCCCGCCTGGATAAAATGGGGATCAACTTTTGGGTACCAACTCCAATTGGCCTAAGTGATCAACCTTTAACGGGCGGTGAATTTACCATTGATTTAAAAGCACCGGTTTTAGGAAGCAAGATTTATTATTCAATTGATCTATCGCGCCCTTCGGAAAACGCTTTTTTATACAACGGTCCTGTAAAAATTACGGTTCCGAAAGGCGAGAAGAGGGTTTTAAAAACCATTGTTATTGCCCCAAGCGGTAGAAGAAGTGTAACTACCGAAACGGTTTTAAATAACGGTGCCCCTGAAGTTAAAGCAGAGGCGAAGAAATAAAAATAAATTGCTTTGATAGGCTAAAATCCTTAATTTGGGACAACCAAAATATCCCAAACTAAAATGAAATTACAGAAATATACATTACAGCATCTCCTGTGCATTACGGGGATGCTGTTTTGTTTAGCATGCAGCGAAGAGAAGCCTAAAGAAATCAGAACTGAAACCGTAAAAGTGCAAAATCCTTTTCGTTTTTATAAGGATATTGAAGTAAAACCCGGATTAAATTTCGAAATCTTAAGCTGGGGTAAAGGTGTCGATTCTATTGGCGGTTACCAGATGTTAATGTCTGATTCGATCCATAATCATTACCGGTCGGCAGCTGTTGATCGCAAAGGTATTATTACCGACGCCTGGAATATGGATTTGGATAATGATGGAAATCCGGAATTATATATACAGCTGTTGAGTAAAAAAACAGTTTCCGATCTCAATGTATTTGAATATGCGGGCGGCGATTTTAATAAAATCAGTTTTCCTTCTTTAAACGCAAATCAAAAGAAAGGTTATAGAGGTGATGATAAATTTTTTATCAAAAATGGCGATCTTTTTCGTTCGTTTCCTGTAAAGGATAGCGGAGATAGTACTAAAACCATTACCAAAACTTACCAGTACAGGTTAAGCGGTAACAGTTTTTCGACAAGCGAGGTGAAGTAAGGGTATCGATGTATCCGTCATTTTGAGCGAAGTGCAACGTAGTCGGGAAATCTTCCTTGACTTAGATCTCTCCACTCCGCTATGCTAAGGAGATGACACATCATGTACTATATCCTCTTGAAGAATAATTTATTGTATAAAATCAATGTGATTGACAGATAAATTTTAAGTAGATAGTGTCCCTTTAGAGATCGTCATTCCCAACTTGATTGGGAATCTTAATGCAAGTGTTTTTAAGATTCCCACATGCGCTAGATCGGATAGCTATCGAATGACGAACACTATAATAATTGTCATGCTGAACTTGTTTCAGCATCTATTATATCATCGGATCCTGAACTGAATTCAGGATGACGGATTTTAATAAAAAATGAACAACGAAAAATTTTCCATTATCAATCGACTTAAAAGTTTTAAATATGCTTTTCAGGGCTTAAAACTCTTTTTTATTAATGATCATAATGGGAGAATTCATCTTTTTGCAGCAGTTATTGCTATTGGCCTTTCTTTTTACCTTAAACTTTCTGCTTTAGAATGGATATCCATTTTGGGGGTTATCTCGGCCGTTATTGTTGCCGAAATTTTAAATGCTGCCATTGAAAAGCTTGCTGATGTGGTTTCGCCGGGTTTTCATCCTAAAATTAAAATCGTAAAAGACCTGGCCGCTGCTGCGGTTTTGGTTGCTGCATGTTTAGCTTTAGCCGTTGGGGCCATTATATTTATCCCGAAATTATTATTTCTGCAGCGCTAATGTAGCCGTTCTCGATTCCTCCATTTTATCCTCAATAATCCGGTCCCAGCGGGCCTGCATTTTATGGTTGCTGCCATGTTCGGTTTCCTCATCGTAATTACGTTGCATGGTATCGAAATAACTGCTGATCTGGTTGGCCAGTTCGGCTATCTGGGCTTTATAGTTGTTAACGGAATAATTCCGGTTTTTTAGCACCCTTTCAGCTTCAGAAAGCAAAATGTATTGAATATTTACGTGTCCCTGTTCGTGGTGCAATAAGCTCGCCCTTACTTCAGGATCTTTAATCTTATCCCACTTTACCCAGGAACGGTTTTTATCAATCCGCACTTCATTTTTAAGCTTAATCACTACACGGTTTCGATATAGAGTACTGTTGTAACTATATTCCCAGGTCATCGCCGTTAAGGCAATAAATGGCGAACGTTCATCAGCTTTGCCTTTAAAATAAGTTTCCCAGTTCAGTTGTACGGGCTGGGTAAAATCCTGTTTAAAAGCAAAAGAGAAAGGCAGCAACAGCAATAATAATATCGGAATGATCAGTTTTTTCAATGCCATAATTTTTTCAACGGTATCACAGCCTGATTTTTCATTGCCATTCAGGCCGGTCAAAACATCAGGATTTGTGTGTCAAATTTTACTGCGAAAAAACCGTGCCTAAAATTATTCGGGAGTAGAAATCTGGCCGCTAATACGCTCGAATTTTTCGATTAGCAAGGCAATCCGCTCTTTTTCTCTTTTTATTACAGCTTTGCGTAAAATGGTTGAGCAGAAAATAATCCACAATGCTGTTAAACCAATGGCAACCACTTTCTGTATGGTGCTAAAGTATGCCAGTATTTCTACAAAATAAAATATTAAACCTAAGGAAAGGGCTATGGCATAAAACCAATAAAGTGAGTTGTAGAGTTTGTAACGGTTTAACTGATAGGTTTTTAAGGTGTTTAAAAATTCATTCGGATGGGCGGTGAAATCATTTTTGGCAATTAAACGGTAATCCCGGTAAAGGATTAATGTATACACACCAATGGCAATAATGGTAATGCTGATCCCTACGTGCGTGGTCCACGATTCGAAATGGAAAAATATCCATAGGGCAGCAATGGCGATGAAAGACAGCAGCATACCTCCAATATTTAAGGCCGATTTCAGCTTTAATCCATTTACTTCTTTCTTCGCTTGTTGCAACATTTCGTCAGCAGAAACCTTAACTTCTACCTCATGTTTTTGCCACAACTCCTGTATTTGATCAAACGCTTGCATACTGGCTATATAATTCTGTTAATTTTTGTTTAATACGATGAATTTTTACCCTTAAGTTGCCTTCACTAATACCTGAAATGTCGGCAATTTCGTGATATGGCAGTTCATCCAGTACCATGGTAATAATTAAACGGTCATTCTCCTCAAGTTTAGAAATACATTTATAAAGCAAGGCTACCTGTTCGTTTTTCTCCGAAAATTCTTCCACTTTATTTTCGATAATGTTATCCGTTAACTCATCTTTTGCCTGTCTCTTTTCCGATCTCAGGTAAGTTAAACAGGTATTTACCGCGATACGATAAATCCACGTTGAAATCAAAGATTTATTGCGGAATTTATCGAGATTTTGCCAGACCTTTAAAAAAGTTTCCTGTAGAAGATCATTTGCGGCGTCAGTATCGCCGGTATAACCATAACATAAATGGAATATTTTTTTGGAATTCGAATCGAAGATCTGCTTGAATAACTTGTCTTTTTGTTCCATTTAGGGGCTGTCGTTGCGTTTTAGATGTTGATACACATTTTTTGTTACACAGGAATTCCAAAATAATATATTTTTGAAGCCTCCAGATATCAAAATTGGTTACAAGCCGTAAATATCGTAGTTTTACCGAATTAAGTTGCCACAAACTTTTTTATTCATGAAGAAAAACAGACTCACGCTTTTTATTTTTATAGCGCTGATTGCAGGAATTGCATTGGGGTATTTTTTAAACGTAAATGCTATTAATGTTTACAACCAGAACATCCTGAATGCTGACGCCAGGGTTAAAAGCATAGAAGTTAATATTGCAAAATCAACTGATACCACGAGCGCGGTTTATACCCAGCTTAAAGCAGATAAAAAGGCTGCCGCTAAAATCAAAAAAGAAAACGAGACCATCAGGGAGAAAAAACTGGAGTTTTTTACCCTATTAAGTGACATTTTTCTACGCCTCATTAAAATGATTGTTGCCCCGTTAGTATTTACTACACTGGTTGTTGGAGTAGCAAAAGTAGGCGATATCAAAGCTGTTGGCCGTATAGGAGGTAAAACATTGGGTTGGTTTTTAACCATGTCGTTAATGTCGCTTGTGTTAGGGATGATCCTGGTAAATTTGTTTGAACCTGGTAAGCACATGAAGCTATCATTGCCTGATCATCTGGTTGATACCGGGATCCAGAAGGCAGCCATGAGTGTTAAGGATTTTATAGCGCATGTATTTCCTAAAAGTATTGCCGAATCAATGGCTACCAATGAGATTTTACAGATTGTAGTATTCTCTTTGTTTTTTGGGGTGGCTACAGCAGCTATTGGTGATATGGGACAGATTGTAATCAAAGCGTTTGATGCCATTGCGCACGTGATCCTGAAGATGACTGGCTATGTAATGAACTTTGCCCCGCTTGCCGTATTTGGAGCCATGACGGCTATCATTGCCAAACAGGGTTTAAGTGTGCTGAATACTTATGCCATTTTTATTGGCGAATTTTACTTTGGTTTAATCATTTTGTGGGGAGTATTGATCTTTCTGGGGTTCCTGATATTGAAAAAACGGATTTTTCGTTTGGTAAACGATATGAAAGAGCCTGCACTTTTAGCTTTTAGCACGGCTAGCAGCGAAGCAGCCTATCCCAAAACTATGATGCTTTTGGAGCGTTTCGGCTGCAAGGATAAGATTGTAAGTTTCGTGCTGCCTTTGGGTTATTCATTCAATTTAGATGGATCGATGATGTATATGACCTTTGCTTCGTTATTTATAGCCCAGGCTTATGGCATTCATTTAAGTTTTGAGCAACAAATTTCGATGCTGTTGATTTTGATGTTAACCAGTAAAGGAATTGCAGGCGTACCAAGAGCATCACTGGTTGTAATCGCTGGTACCATTGCCAGTTTTAATATTCCTGAAGCAGGTTTGGCATTGTTAATCGGTATTGATCCGCTATTGGATATGGGCCGTTCGGCAACCAATGTGGTGGGGAACAGTATTGCAACGGCTGTAGTAAGTAAATGGGAAGGGGAGTTGAAGGAGTAGGTAGTCTTTAGTCCAGAGTCTTTTTAAGCTTTCAATTATTTAATAATGCGCTAATTCAAAATTCAATCATTCAAAATTCAATAAAAAGTGTCAAGTAGAGGAAAAAAAATATTCTTAGCCATTACGATTATCGTTCCGATGATCATTTATTGTTACATTTATTATAAACCGATTATCCAGAATGCACCCTTCCGGAAAAAGGATTTTGTATCAATGGAATACAAATGGGGCATTAAAGATACCTTAGAAAACCACTATAACTCAGCCACTGGCGAGTATCAGTATGTAACCGGGGCCGATTCGGTAGTTAGGAAAAAAATCTTTTTAAAAAACGACGATATTCTTTACATGCACAGTAAAGCTAATGAAATCGGACTTTGGAATTTTCCGGATACCATAGGTAGGAAAAGTGAAAAATCCATGGCAGTGCCACGTTACGATATTTTGTTCAAATACAAGGAAAAAACAAAACATGTAGTGATTTACGGCGATTTTGATGGTAATCCTAAATTATTGGATGCTGCCGTACAAATGCGAAAAGTTATAGATCAAACATTGTTACAGGCCGAAAAAAGAAGCGCTAAGTAATCTTTAGTCGGGAGTCAGAATTCCTGAGTCGGAAGTCCTAAGTCGAAAGGCGAAGAAGAAAAAATATTCACTCGTTATCATAAATAAAGACCTTGATCTAAGCAGATTAAGGTCTTTATTATTTAAGATGTTTTCGTATATTTACGATATATTCGTAAGTATGGAAAAATTAACATTGCAGGAAGAAGAAGCGATGCTGGCTGTTTGGCAGGTTGGAAAAGGCTTTATTAAAGATTTTATGGATGTGCTGCCCGAACCTAAACCACCATATACCACTTTGGCATCGACTATCAAAAATCTTGAACGTAAAGGATATCTGGTAAGCGAACGGTTTGCAAATGCGAACCGCTACAGTGCAAAGGTTAAGGAAATAGAGTATAAAAAGCGTTTTATGAGCGGTTTTGTTAATAATTATTTTCAAAGTTCGTACAAAGAGCTGGTTGCTTTTTTTGCTAAGGATAAAAAGATCAGTGCCGAAGAACTTAAAGAGATCATCAATTTAATTGAGCACCCTGAAAAGTAGAGGCTATGCCACATTTCTTTCTCATTTTGTTTAAGATTAACCTCGTGCTGATTTTGTTTTCGGCCACTTATTACCTGGTGTTGCGGAGGTTAACATTCTATTCTCTCAACAGGACATTTCTTTTGTTTGGGATTATTTTTTCTTCTGCTTATCCTTTTATTAACCTGACTGATTTTTTGGCCGGACATCAATCTGTGCCTGCCTTTGTTCCCGGGCTGAACCAACAGGTAAGCCAGCTGGTAAAACAGGATGCCGTTCCTCTATTGTGGCAGGTGCTTACGATATGCTTTTATGTTGGCCTGTTGCTTATGGCATTGCGGTTAACGGTGCAGTTTATTTCGCTGTACCGCATGCATCAAAATTCTTCGCCCGATAAGTTAAATCAGTATCAGGTAAGGATTTTAGCGGATGAGGTAAGTCCTTTTAGTTTCTGGCAAACCATTTATATCAATCCGGGACTTCATAAGGAGGAAGATATTCCCAATATATTGGCCCACGAGAAAATCCATGTGGAGCAATGGCATACAGTTGATATTATTCTGGCCGAAATTTGCGTGGTTTTTTACTGGTTCAATCCCGGCGTTTGGCTGATGAAAAAGGCCGTGCGCGAAAACCTTGAGTTTATTACCGATGCCCGCATTCTAAAAAAAGGAATAGATAAAAAAGCTTATCAGTATAGTTTGCTGGATGTAGGTAACTTACAGGCTTCAGTTGCCATTGTGAATAATTTCAGCTTGTCTGATCTTAAAAAGAGGATCATGATGATGAATGCCAAACGGTCATCAAAATTAAATTTAACACGCTATATGCTTGCTTTACCGGTTTTGCTGTGCATTTCACTTGCCTTTACCATTGATAAAAAAGCGGTAGAGAAAAGTTTATCCCCTTTAACCAAAGCAGTAGTTAATGTGATACCGCGTCAGCAGCCTGAAGCTGTTGTGGAAGCCGGAATAACATCAAAAATTAATAAAAAAAGGCAGGTTATGTCGCGGGTGGTGCCTAAAACAGATACCGCTGCCAGATTTACCTTTGTTCTGAAACAGAATAGTAATGGTGTGGATTCCTTACAGCAAGATGTAGTGGCCGCGATTCAAAAAAAGGTTGACAATTTTAAATTCCATTTTAAAACAGACGGTAGCTCAAACAAACGAATTTTGGTCAAACAGTTCAACTTTACAGACTCAGTTCCAGTTAATGAAAGAATTGAACAGATTATGCTCGCTGAACAGGCAAAAGGTGGCTTTGGAAATGTTGCAGGTACCAAAGGAAAAAAAGTTACGGCCATTTTTATCATGAAATCTACTGTTAATACCAAAGAGAACAGCGAAGCATTAAAAGATAAACCTGGTGCAAAAGAATCTTCGGTCACCAGTATGGGTTATTACCTGAACGGAAATAAAGTGGGCAAAGAAGCGATTGATCAATTAAATCCCGATATGATTATGGATCTGAAAATGGATCAGAAAGGGCAGTTTATCCAGATTAATACGAAGCATTAGTCGATTTTTTTTCGCGGATCAAACGGATAAAGACAGTTCGTAAACAAAGATATGTGTTAATCATCTCAAATCAGCGGGAGATCATGCGCTGCAGCAAAAAAGCATTCGTAACAGTTATTTTCCCGCAGATCAAACGGATTTTGCAGATCAGGAAAGTTCTTACAACAATCTTTGTTAGTCATCCTAAATCAGCGGGAAGTCATGCGTTGCAGCAAAAAAGCATTCGTAACGGTTATTTTTCCCGCAAATCAAACGGATTTTGCAGATCGGAAAAGTTATTACAATAATTTGTGTTAATCATCTCAACTCAGCGGGAGATCAGGTGCTGCAGCAAAAAAGCATTCGTAGCAGTTATTTTCCCGCAGATCAAAGGGAGTTTGCAGATCAGAAAAGTTATCACAACAATCTGCGTAAATCATCTCAAATCAGCGGGAGATCATGCGCAGCAGCAAAAAAGCATTCGTAACAGGTACTTTTCCCGCAGATCAAACGGATTTTGCAGATCAGAAAAGTTATTAGAACAATCTGCGTTAATCATCTCAAATCAGCGGGAGATCAGGCGCTGCAGCAAAAAAGCATTCGTAGCAGGTATTTTTCCCGCAGATCAAACGGATTTTGCAGATCAGGAAAGTTCTTACAATAACAGTCTGCGTTAGTCATCTTAACCAGCGGGAGATCATACGCTGAAGCAAAAGAGCATTCGTAGCAGGTATTTTTCCCGCAGATCAAACGGATTTTGCAGATCAGGAAAGTTCTTACAATAACAGTCTGCGTTAGTCATCTTAACCAGCGGGAGATCATACGCTGAAGCAAAAGAGCATTCGTAACAGGTATTTTTTCCGCAGATCAAAGGGAGTGCAGTTCAGGAAAGTTCTTACAACAACATTCTGTGTTAATCATCTCAAATCAGCGGGAGATCAGGCGCTGCAGCAAAAAAGCATTCGTAGCAGGTATTTTTCCCGCAGATCAAACGGATTTTGCAGATCAGGAAAGTTCTTACAATAACAGTCTGCGTTAGTCATCTTAACCAGCGGGAGATCATACGCTGAAGCAAAAGAGCATTCGTAACAGGTATTTTTTCCGCAGATCAAAGGGAGTGCAGTTCAGGAAAGTTCTTACAACAACATTCTGTGTTAATCATCTCAAATCAGCGGGAGATCATGCGCTGCATTACTTCCCGCTAATTAAATCTTAAAAATTAAACGTCGCCTTGAGCATGGCTACCCGCCCGGGGATAATATAAGTTCCGGTAGTTAAGGAGTTGGCCGAAAGGTAAATGGCGTCAAACCTTTTAATATTGGTGAGGTTGGTGATCCCAAATTCAATATCAGTCTTCATTTTTAACCATTTGTAGCGCAGGTTTGCATCCGCAAAAATATATTTCAAATCAGGTTGTGAAGATTGCCTGGTGAAAAGGTGTTCAGCAGATAGGTTTACGTACAGATTTTTAAGTGTGGTAATCGCTAAAGCAGACTGTTGCCTCAATTGTTTAAAATTCGTTTTTATCCCGTTAGCTACTATCGCCTTATTATCGGTAATGGCATAATTGGCTGCGTAAGACCAGTTAATGAAGTTGTTCAGCTTGGCTTCAATCCCAACTTTGTAAGCTATGGTTTGCGTGTTAAACGGTAAAAGTGCATTGTTCTGTAGCTGACTGTATCTGCTTTGCGAATAACTGACGCCGGCATTTACGGTGCTTTTTAGGGTAAACAGGTATTTGCTGGCGTTTGCTGCAAGGTAGAAGTTACGGATATGGTTATTTAACGGCAGTACAATTTTCTGCTGAATGTTGTTGCTCAGGTTGAAGGCCGAAATGGTGTTCAACTCAGTGTCGCTATAATTGGCCGTTAAATTCGCGAACAACATTTGCATGGCCTTTCTAAAGTTGAAACCGGCGCCTATGTTATGTGTTTGGGATTCGGTAATTGGTGCATCGTTTGAAAATAATGAACGATAGTTCTTTAAAATCGTACCACGGTATACGTCGCTAATATTTCCCAGGTCGTTTCTGAAGCTATAGTTTGCCGTTACATAATTTTCGGTACTGGTTTCGTATTTTAGGTTAAACGAAGGGTTTATGAATAGCTTATTCAGGCTATTATGCAATTGGTTAGCGGTATCGCTGTAGTCAATGTCGTTGTAGCTTAATGGTAAGCTTAAACCAGCCTTTAATTTATCATTGGTATACTCGTAAGTGGCTTCAGTGTAAAGTTTGGTTTTAAACCAGTCAAGTTCATTTACCGTATTTCCTGTAACGGGTTCCGTTTGCTGATTATTTTGCGTGCGGTATAGCGCTGAATTAAGCTGCTGTTGCTGCACATTAAAGCCTGCTTTGTAGGTTTGTACGAAGTTGTTTTTTACAAAAGCGAATGACACATAGTTATTGGTGTACCAGGTTGGTAGTTTGATCTGTTGTGTTAAATCAAGATAACCGTTTCCATTATTTAAAATATCAGGGTTTAGCCCGGGTGTAATACTTAAGGTTTCGGGTTGAGCAGTGTGGTTTAAATAGGAGTAGAGATTGATTACATCCTCTGATTTTAACTTTTTTCGGTAATTAAATTCGTTCGATAAATCGAAAGTTTTCTGTTTAAGGATCTGGTTGGCTGCTACGTTATTAATTATTAAATCCGATGTGGTTTTGAAAGGGGTATATTCCAATATCAAATTGTTATTCAGATAGTATTTTTCCGCATTGCCATTCAGGGTAAACTGCGCCCTGAGTTTTTGTGGATTAATGGCATTGTTTTGTGTTTCGGCATAACGTATGGTTTGACCGGGAAGGTAAGTCTCCGAAAATTTATTGTATTCCTGATGTCTATGGTCGTATAGATAGGAGATATTGGCCCTTAACTGGAGATCTGGATTGAACTTGTATAAATTGTTAAGGTTAATCAGGCCAGCTTTGTTAAACAGATATCTGCTCTGTGGCAGGGATGGTACCCCGGCAGCACCGGTGGATAACAGTCCGTTTGGTTTATCGTTATCTAGTTTTTTTGCATAATCAGAAAAATTATGTGCAATAAGGTCGCTACCCGGATCAATGCCGATATTGTTTCCTTTTATGTTATTGATAAATTTTAACTTTTTATTAAACAACATGGCGGTTAGGTTTTCATCAAATCGATTGGGGACGCCGGCACCAACAGTGGCATCTCCCATCATTTTAAGCTTAGCTTCATCTTTGATCACCAGGTTTAAAGCAACATCATCACTCATATTATTTTTGCGCATCATTTTAACAGGTTGATCGTTCTGAATAACCTGGACCTTATCAACTGCCCCATGCGGAATGCTTTTGGTGCCTATATTGTACTTGTCATCTAGTAGATTATCCCCATCCACATATAGGTTAGATATTGATTTTCCGTTGTAGGTGATCTTGCCATCCTCGGCCACCTCAACACCGGGCATTTTTTTTAATACATCGCCAATACTTCTGTCTTGCTTATCGGCAAAGTCAGCCGTGCGGTAATTTAAAGTATCGCCCCTGGATGTCAATGATGGTCTGTTTTTAACAGTTACCGTTTCCAGTGTGGTTTCGCTGGGTTGTAAAATCACCTCATAATTTTTAGCAACGTCGGTTACGGTGGTCACCATCTTTTTAAAACCAATGCTCGAAGCTTCAAGGTGGTAACCTGCAATGGCTTCGTTTTTGAGTTCAATGGTAAAGGCGCCATTTTTATTCGTTCTGGTAAAATTGATGATATTACCGCCGGCATCTTTTAAGGTAACGTTAACGGATTCAATACCTTTGCCACTGGTGTCTTTTACCAATCCTTTAAGTGGCCTTTGTGCAGCAACAGAAAGCGTTGCCAGCAAGAGCCAGCAGCTGAAAATGAACTTTCTCATTTTTTATCTTCAATTTCTATCGGATTATTGATTTCAGCTTTATTTGCGGTCTTGCTTGCAGGACGTGGCGCCTGATTGGTTTTGAATGAACCTTGCATTCCATTTGCAGCCATTTGGGCCTGCATAAAACCTTGCGGATCTTTATCGCGTGCTGTTTTAAGCTTATCGAGTTCTTTTCTTGTGGTTTTTATTGCATTTGTTGGTAGTTTAATTTCAGATCCAAGGTAACTGGTGCTAATATCCATGCCCATAATCTTTACCGAACTCACTCCGCCACTTGGGGCTGCAATTTTAACCTCTCCATCGGTATTGTCTGTAGCATTTGTTTCCTTTACATTTTCAAGTCCGGCAAATTCAAATTTCACTTCTTTTTTATCATCGTAAGCTTCTATAATTAAACCAGGTAAACCATTTAATTTCCATGGACCGCTTTGAAACGGAATATCGGTTGCAAACCAGGCTATCCAGTTGCGGCCTTTAAAATGTGTAGTTGCTTTTTGACAGGCAATTCCCGAAAAGCTCATCGTATCTTTTAATATCTTCCAGCTAATGGCTGGAGCAGGTTCTTCAATTAGGTAATTGTTAAATACGCGCTCTTTGGTAATCATTTTATGTTCATTTGCAAAAAAGAAATAGTCTTCCTGGGTAAGTGGTGCTTTCGTTTCACTTTTTACTTCAATTTTCACGTTTCCATTACCTGCCTGGTTTTTCATTTGCTCCATGATCTGCATTTGCATGTTCTTTGCCTGGTTCATTTTATCGTAACTGGTAAATACAGATGCATTTTTACCGGTTACAAGCAGCATATTTTCTACTTTGGGTTTATCTTTCTGTGTCGTATCGGTTACGTGTGTAAAAGTGTAGCGCACCCTGGCCAAAGCTTTGTCTGGTTCCTGGGCCTTTGCTGATAGTAAAATGGCTGTAGCCAGGCAAGTAGTAAAAATTCGTTTCATGATATGGTTATTTAGTTAGCTATTTAATTTTCGTAAATCTACGAATTTTTCGTAATTAGAAAAATGTTTTAACATTTTTTAACGGGGAGGAGGTGTAAAATGGGAGACGGATGACGGAAAATGGAAGATGGAAGAAAGGAAGATGGAAAATTAAAAAGGAGAGGGGACGTGTTTATTTGCAGAGATGCATAGACACCTAGATTTTTGATATGTCATTTGAGTGGAGTTGCGACCGACAGAAATCATATTTGGAAATGAGCGTTCGGTGTTTCTTGGCGGCTTGCGGCCCCGCTTTCGCTTATAGTCCTCGCTACGCTCCGGGCTATTCCGCTCTATCGGGTTTAGAAACAAAGCTTGTGCGCCCTGGAACTCTACAAACGAGAGTATTCCCATTATAAACGATAAGCATCGCTGAAAAGGCGGAGGCCTTTCATTGCTATTGTATTTGTAGACAGCGCGTGTGCAGGATGCGAGAAAGGAACTAAAATGCGTATATTGGCGCTTTAAAAAAACATAACCGGATGGTTAAAGGGATCAGAAAGTTTTGGTTGAAATGAGGGGAATGTTTTAACGAAAAATATTTTCGATATCTGTTTGTGTGTTAATTGAATTTATTCTATATTTGCACCTCGTTAAATAAAAATTAAAAAACTAATATTTAAACAATGTACGCAATAGTAAATATAGCAGGGCAGCAATTTAAAGTTGCTAAAGACCAGCACCTTTTTGTACACAGATTACAAGGAGATGAAGGCGCTAGTATTGAATTTGATAATGTATTGTTGGTTGATAACGGTGGTGCAATTACTGTAGGTGCTCCTGCAGTTAAAGGTGCTAAAGTTTCAGCTAAGATCGTATCTCATTTAAAAGGTGATAAAGTAATCGTTTTCCACAAAAAACGTAGAAAAGGTTACAAAAAGAAAAATGGTCACCGCCAGTTTTTCACTAAGATTCAGATCTCTGACATCACGTTATAATTAATTGTTAACCCAATAATCCGCTTTTAGCGGGTTACAAAATATAAAATCATGGCACACAAAAAAGGAGCCGGTAGTTCGAAAAACGGACGTGAATCGCACAGTAAGCGTTTAGGTATTAAAGTTTTCGGTGGTCAGTTAGCTGTTGCAGGAAACATTTTGGTACGTCAACGCGGCACAAAACACCATCCTGATAAAGGCGTCGGTATTGGTAAAGACCATACTTTATTTGCTTTAGTTGATGGTACTGTTGTTTTCAAAAAGAAACAAGATAACAAATCATATGTTTCTATTCTTCCTATCACTGATGCGGAGATCGAAGCAGCAATTGCTAAGCCAGCTGCTAAAAAAGCAACTGCAGAAAATGAAGTTGTAGCTGAAGCTGCACCAGCAAAAAAAGCACCTGCGAAAAAAGCAGCTAAAAAAGACGAAGCTACTGAAGAAGCTGCAGCTGCAGAATAATTAGTACGAAACGAATATAAAAAAGGGTTCTGATGCAAATCAGGACCCTTTTTTGTTATAGCTGAAACTACAGTTGCGAACTGGCTTTCTCAGTCAGCACAGCAACTGCCAGCTGATTGATTAACCTTATCCTAAAATTACTGGATCAAGATTGCTCTGTCGTTCCTCCTTGCAATGACGGGATTTTCTTTTGCTGATTTATCCTTCGTTTACCTGACGTCAAACCTCGGACTGCCGACTCCGCTGAATTGTTAAACCCTGTTAAATAACAAAAATTAACATTTCAGACTTTTAGATTTGGGTAGTGATTTAAAACCAAACCCATGAATCTGAAGCAGATATCCTTATTAATTCCATTACTTATTTCAAGCAGTTTCCTGTATGCGCAAGATGTAGAAGAAAATATGCGCATGGTAAAACCTTTTAAGGCCGACGGTATATCGAACGAATGGAATGAACCACTTAACCAGTATAACGATGCTACACGGCTGGCTTTTGCGCTCGCTAATGATGATCAGAATCTTTACATCATTATCGAATCTCTGGATCCGCAAACTACGTTCAGCGTATTGAGCGGAGGCATTACCTTAAACATTAATACAGCAGGCAAAAAGAAGGATGGGATTCAATTGACCTTTCCGCTGATGGAAAGACCACATGAGGTTAAAGATGTAAATATATCCCCAAATCATATAGCGCAACCTAACGGAGATATGGGAGTGTCGCACGACCCTTCAACAATGAATAAAAGCATTCGTGTTTCTGGATTCAAAAACATTGTCGATGGTGATTTATCTGCAGAGAACCAGAGTGGGATTGAAACTGGTATGAGTATACAAGCCAATAAAGACCTGATTTACGAACTCCGTATTCCGCTGGCACAACTTGGCGTAAATGTAGAGGCAAAAAAGCCATTGGTTTATCACATTAAAATTAACCAGCCCGATATAACTGCTATGCATCAATCAGGCAGGCAGGAAAATGGGGGCAGAGCAGGCGGTTTTTCGGGTGGAAAAGGCATGGGTGGAATGGGCAGTGGCCGCGGTGGTATGGGTGGAGGAAGATCAGGAGGAGGGAGGAACCGTAGCCGTGGCCAAGGGCTGCAGGAAAGCGGTGGAATTGCCGCTAAACAGTCTGATTTTTGGATTAAGTATAAGTTGGTTAAAGCTTAAGCACAAAGCCATCTTAATGCGAACCCTGGCGAAAGCTGCCGTTTTAAGATGGCTTTATATTTGGATCTTTTATCGGTATCGGCTTCGATGCGATCTGGGGCAACGAAGCCGGGAGTTTGAACGGGAAAGATCTTTCCCGACCTTGCGACAGTAGCGTGCTTCAGTCTATATGACGCTTTTTCAAACCAATTAAGCCCGCTTTTTTAATATTCCCTGGCCATTAACTGGTGGGTAAGGGTTAACAGGCTGGCCTTTCTTTCATCGCTCACATTGATCTGTGCAAAAAAGGCCAGGGCTTTATCCCGGTAATGGTTCATGTGTTCTTTGGCTATTTGCTGTATATCCAGGGTATCGTAAACTGCCCTAACGGTTTCTACCTTTTCTTGTGCATTAAATGCTTTAGCATTGGTCCAGGTATTCAATGTAGCTTTGTGGTCGCCTTCAGCAAGTTCAAGAGCTTTTAGCAATAAAAAAGTTTTTTTATTGGCAATAATATCGCCACCAACCTGTTTGCCAAACTTTTCAGGATCAGCATAAACATCTAAAATATCATCCTGCAGTTGAAAGGCAATGCCTATGTTTTCACCAAATTGTTCAATGAGGTCGGCATCTTTTGCAGGTGCACCGGCAATTATTGCTCCTAATTTAAGTGCGCCTCCCAGAAGTACGGCTGTTTTAAGTCTGATCATGTTGATATACTCCGCAATACTTACATCATCACGTCCTTCAAATTCCATATCGAGCTGTTGTCCCTCGCAAACGCCTTGTGCAGTACTATTAAAAGTATCAAGGGAATCTTTCAAAAAAACTGGATTTACTTTCGCCAGGTTTTTATTGGCTTCTACCATCATCACGTCACCGCTTAAGATAGCCACATTGGTACTCCACTTTTCGTGTACGGTTGCCTGTCCTCTGCGTAATGGTGCATTATCCATGATATCATCATGTACCAGGGTGAAATTATGGAAAATTTCGATGGCCATGGCAGCATGGACAGATTCATTGGCATCTGTACCAAACAATTCCGTAGCCATAAGTACTAACAGGGGCCTTACGCGTTTGCCGCCGAGGTTAATAATGTAACTGATTGGATCGTAAAGTTGTTTCGGGTAACCTGGTAAATTTAAATTTTGTATTGCGGTATCTAAAATCTGCTGTAATTGTTCTGTCGTATGCATGTTCTGTTTCAACATTGTGTTTCGGGCACAAATGTCTTAATTTTTTAATCAGGAATTAGGGTGAAATCGATCTGACGTTTAGAAAGGTCAACTTTTTTTACACGGATCATTACTTCATCTCCCAGTTGATATTTTTTCTTTTTTCTTTGGCCAACAATACAATAGTTTTTTTCGTCTAGCACATAAAAATCATCAGATATATCACGTAAACGGATCATACCTTCGCATTTATTCTCTTCAATTTCTACATACATGCCCCATTCGGTAACGCCAGAAATAACACCCTTGTATTCGGTACCGATATTGTTTTCTAAAAATTCGGCCTGTTTATACTTAATTGATGCTCTTTCAGCTTCAGCCGCCCGTTTTTCCATTGCCGAAGAATGTACAGAAGCAACTTCATAAAATTCCATATCGGCCGATTTGCCCCCATCTAAATAGGTTTGCAGTAAACGGTGGGCCATTACGTCAGGATAACGGCGGATTGGCGAGGTAAAATGTGTATAATAATCAAAAGCCAAACCATAATGACTTGTTTTTTTTGTGGTATAAATGGCTTTGGCCATAGAACGGATGGCCAGTGAGGTTAAAATATTCTGCTCTTTTTTGCCTTCAACGTCGGCCATCAAATGGTTGAGTGATTTGGCAATTTCCTTATCAGATTTGGTGTTGATTCTGTAACCAAAACGGGAAGCAAAGTTGGCAAAAGTTTCAAGGGTTTCCATATTTGGCGAATCGTGTACCCGGTAAACAAAAGTTAATTTTTGCTTACCCTTACTTTTTTTGGCAATAAATTCAGCTACTTTGCGGTTGGCCAAAAGCATGTAATCCTCAATCAATTTGTGGGCATCTTTGCGTTCTTTAACGTAAACGCCTATAGGTTTACCCGCCTCGTCGAGTTTAAATTTAACTTCGGTGCTTTCAAAGCTGATGGCACCATTTTTAAACTTGCGGTCGCGCAGGATGTAAGCCAGCTCGTTCAGTTTTTGTATTTCGGTTGCGTAATCGCCGGTTTTATTTTCAATTACTTCCTGTGCTTCCTCGTAGGTAAATCTGCGATCGGAGTGGATTACGGTGCGGCCATACCATTCGTTTTGGATGTTTGCCTGCTCATCGAGTTCAAAAACTGCAGCAAAACATAATTTATCTTCATGCGGACGAAGCGAGCATACGCCGTTACTTAAACGCTCAGGAAGCATTGGGATTACACGATCAACCAGGTAAACCGAAGTCGCGCGGCTGTAAGCTTCTTTATCAAGTTCAGTTCCCTGGAGCACATAATGTGAAACATCGGCAATGTGGATTCCGATTTCATGGTTTCCATTTGGTAGTTTCTGGTAAGAAATGGCATCATCAAAATCCTTTGCGTCAGCCGGGTCAATAGTGAAGGTTAACACCTTTCTAAAATCTTTGCGTTTAGCAATCTCAGCAGCAGAAATTTCTTCCGGAATGGCATTGGCTTCTTTTTCTACCTGTGCAGGAAACTCGAGCGGAAAGCCATATTGAGCCAGAATGGCGTTCATTTCGGTGTTGTTTTCACCTTGGTTGCCCAGCACATGTTTTACAATACCTACCGGATTTTTAGCGCTTTCTGGCCAGTCGGATAATGTTACCAATACCCGTTGACCGCTTTTTGCGCCATGCGTATCAGCCAGTGGCACAAAAATATCATGCATCATTTTTTTATCATCGGCAATGACGAAGGCAAAGTGATCTGATATTTTAATCACGCCTGTAAAGTCTGATTTTGCTCTCTTAATGATTTCGACAACCTCGCCATCATTTTTCCGGCCACGCTTTTTGGCAAAAACATAAGCTTTTACCGTATCGCCATGCAGGGCATTTTTAAGCTTGCGGGGAGCGACAAAAATATCTTTTTCAAACTCGTCTTCCGGAACGATATAAGCTGAACCATCAGCCGTCATATCTACGGTGCCAATAATAAAGTTCTGCAGTTCTTTAAGTTTAAATTTACCTTTTTGCGGTTCCAGGAAAATGCCGTCATTTTTTCCTTCTTTTAATATCTCTAAAATCGTTTCTCTTGATTCCTGATCATTTAGGTTCAATTTGGCCGAAACCTGTTTATAATTGAGCAACTGATTATTGTTTTTTTCAAAAATATCACTAACCAATTGATTCAGAACCAATTTTATATTTGCCGATTTTTTCTTTGCCATACGCTAAACTGAATTTATCGAAGATACAGAAAAGATAGGGAAGTGGCAGGATTTGCCGTGTAAAATGTAGGTAAGGGGTTTGAGATTTGAGATCCGAGATATGAGATATGAGATATGAGATATGAGATGTGAGATGAAGATTCCAACTATGATTTTGTTATTTTAAGTTCAATATAGGTAACGTTTTTACGCTCAGCTGTATAACTGATATGGATGTTTCCATTTTGATCCTGAATAATGGCTGGGTAGCTATATTCGCCTTTTAAATGGTTTTCGAGGGTGTAAATATCTTTCCAGTTTTTACCATCGGTTGATATGGCCAGCTTTAATACCGAGCGGCCTTCCCACCAGTTTTTACCCGCGGTTAACGGATTATAAACCAGCAATTGATGGCCGTCTTTCAACGTTACCGCATCGCTGCCCGAATTTGGGTTAGGCAATTGGGTAGGTTTTAATTTTGACCAGGTTTCGCCATGATCTGCAGACCAGCTTTCTATAATCACATTTTGGCGACTCCTGCACAGTAATTGTAGTTCTCCATTGGGGTATGTAAGAATAGAGGGCTGGATAACGCCAAAGGTATCGCAGTTGATCTGAATTTTTTTCCAGTTTTTGCCATTTGCATCCGATTTTTCGATATGGATATGCCACGTTTTTTCGTCCTGACTTTCGGTGCTTGACGGATAGAGGATGGTTCCGTTTGCCAGCTGGATGGGTTTGTTTTTGATAGGTCCCAGGAAATTTTCCGGTAATTTTTTAGCTTCAGACCAGCTTTTACCATTGTTGGCAGATGTTTTATATTCGGCCCACCAGGTACGGGGATTTAAGCCTACTTTGTAATGTAAAAATAAGATGCCGTTTTTTGCTTTAAAAAGGACCGGATTCCAGCAGGCTAAACGGCTGGTATCATTTTGTATTCCGTTGGCAATTTCAATAGGCTGGCTCCATTCGGTGCCGTCTTTTACTGCCGACCAAATAACCACGTCTTTGCTTCCTTCATGTTTGCCTCCAAACCAGGCAGCCATAATTTTTCCGTTTCCGAGATCAACCAGTGTTGAAGCATGGCAGGCTTCGAAAGGCACCTGCTTAAAAATAGGGCCTGATTGTATTATTTCTACTTTTTGCGCGTAGGTTGCAATGTAAAGCAGCAGTATAACAGTAATAGAAAAAAATCTTTGCATAATTTATGGCTGGCCGGGAATAGCGGCGATAAGTTTCCGGGTATATTGGGCCTTAGGGGCATTAAACAATTCTTCAGGGAAGCCTTCTTCTTCAATTTTACCTTTATTCATCACTAAAATCCGGTCAGAAATATGCTTGATCACCGCCAGGTCATGTGAAATGAAAATGTAAGTGAGGCCAAACTCTTCTTGTAAGGACCTGATGAGGTTGAGTACCTGCGCCTGAACAGATACATCAAGCGCTGATACAGATTCATCGCAAATGATAAATTTAGGCTGTAATGCCAAAGCCCTGGCAATAACCACGCGTTGCCGCTGGCCTCCGCTAAACTCGTGTGGGTAGCGGTTAAAATGGCCGGCCTTTAAACCAACTTTGTCTAAAAGTTCTATTACTTTTTGTTTGCGTCCGGTATCATTTTGATAAAGCCCATGTACCTGCAAGGGTTCCATTATAGATTGTCCGACGCTTAATTTAGGGTTTAACGACGCGTAGGGATCCTGAAAAATAATCTGGATATCCTTTCTGAGTTTTCGCAATTCATTTTTGCCCAGGTGTGTTATGTCTTCTCCGTTAAATATAACGGAACCCGAAGTTGGCTGGATTAGCCTGAGGATAGTGCGCCCAAGCGTAGTTTTCCCGCAACCCGATTCGCCTACAAGGCCCAGGGTTTCTCCAGGAAAGACATCAAAATTCACACCATCTACCGCTTTAACATAATCATTAATTTTACCGAATAAACCATTGCTGACAGGATACCAGGTGCAGAGATCCTTAATTTGCAGCAATGGTTTTTGCTGATACAAGGTTTGCCTTCTTGTTGCTATTTCTGTTGCTGTTAACTGGTTTGAAGCCAGCAGATACGCAGGTATGTCTCTGGTTTCGCTGTTCAAAAAATCAGCTACGACCGGTAATTTTTTTAATTGTAAATTCGGCGAGGGCCTGCAGGCCAATAAACCTTTGGTATAAGGGTGTTGCGGATTTTCGAACACCGATTTTGCTGGTCCCTGTTCCACAATTTCGCCCTTATACATCACGGCCACTTGGTCGGCAATTTCATTTACTACACCTAGATCGTGCGAAATAAAGATCATGGCCATGTTGCGCTCCGTTTTGAGCTTAAGGAGCAATTGTAAAATCGTTTTCTGAACGGTTACATCCAAGGCAGTAGTAGGCTCGTCGGCAATGAGGAGTTTCGGGTTGCAGCTCAGGGCCATGGCAATCATCACCCGCTGCTTCTGTCCGCCTGAGATCTGGTGCGGATAACTGTGAAATAGTTTTTCCGGCCGCGGAAGCTGCACTTCGTTAAACAGGGCAATGGTCTGTTTTTTTGCTTCGGCCTTATCTACCTTTTGGTGCAGGATAATGGCTTCGGCCACCTGATCGCCGCAAGTAAAAACAGGATTAAGTGAGGTCATGGGTTCCTGAAAAATCATCGAAATCTGATTCCCCCTGATTTGCCTGATCTCGTTAGCATTTAAGTTAAGCAGGCTGATGTCTTCAAATTCGATATCACCCGTGATTTTTGCCAGACCCTCATCATGTAAACGCATAATGGAAAATGACGTAACCGATTTGCCGGAGCCCGATTCGCCTACTATACCCAAAACAGTACCTTTTTTAACATTAAAACTTATGGTTTTAACGGCATTGAACCAGCTTTTATCTTCCTGGTTGTAGAAATTGATATTTAAATTTTTAACGTTTAGCATTAAATCTTACTGATTACAATTTCTTTTGAACCTGACTCTAAACTATTGTGTTCATCTAAATGATAATGGCAACCGGGGGAAGTTTCGGCATGTGCCAGAAAAAGCAGCTGTTTTGCTAAAGAAATTAAGCCGGCATGGTTGGCTGAGATCATAATCTGATCATTCAGAACTTCGCTTTTAATTATAAATCCATCTTCCCAGATCGAAACAGCACCCTTTTCTTTAGCGTATTCGGGAATGTTTATTTTTAATTCTGCCATCAGGTTACAATGGTAATATTTTCTTCCGGAATTATATCCATTCCTTTAAATTTTAACAGTACTTGTGCGGTAGTAATTACATCTTTCTGGCAATAGGTCACAATCCGGGGCAGGTTTTTTTCTTCATAATATACCTGTTTTACCTGACTGCCGTTAATGTCATCTTTTGGCGTTGGGATATCGAGAATGGCAGCAAGCAGGTTAAGCGAGGTGAAATGTTTGTAGTCGCCAAATTTCCAGAGTTCCATGGTATCAATATGATTAACTTCCCAGGGTCTTCTGCCCGATAATTCCAGCTGTGCAGGAATTTCTATCTGGTTGATTAAAAGCCTGCGGCACAGGTATGGAAAATCAAATTCCTTTCCGTTATGGGCGCAGAACATCAGGTTAGGTGTTTGCTTATAAAGCAGCGCTGCAAATTCAGAAAGTATTAGATGTTCATCATGCCCCGAAAAGGATTTGATGCGCAGTTTGTGCGTGTTTTCCTCAAGGTAGAAAATGCCCAGGCTGATGCAGATAATTTTACCAAATTCAGCCATGATACCTGCACGGTCGTAAAAGTCTTCAGCACTTTGATCGCCATTGCGTTGATAATGCGTTTTTTGTTCCCAAAGTTCTTGAAAATGGGGTGGTACTTCCTGAAAAGAAGCATATTGCGGAACGGTTTCAATATCAAGCACCATTACCTGGCTCAGATCTAGCGTTTTTAACATATAAACAGTTTTCAGTTAACAATTTACAGTTTTCTGTTTATAATTAACGCAGGTGGAAAATATTTTATCAGATTTCGATAGGTTGAATAACAAAATCCAACAATTTTAACAGATATTTTGATGCTGCGATAAAAAAAATAGCATGCTGTAAGAAAGGTGATGGCACATTATTCGAATAATCTCAAACTCACTTGATGGCCAAAAATTGTATAATACGTTTATAAATAAAGGCCGTACAATCAGTTTTTATCGTACGGCCTTTATGGTTTTAACTAAAATCTATGGTGAATTAGGCTAATTTACCTAAAGCTTCCTTAATTCTCCTCAAAGCTTCAACCAAACTTTCGTCTGAAGCGGCATAAGATAAACGGATGTAATTATTGTTTCCGAAAGAATCGCCGCCTACGGTTGCCACGTGACCAACGTTTAATAAATATAAAGCTAAGTCTGAAGAATCTTTGATGACATTTCCGTCAGCATCTTTTTTACCAAAAAAAGAACTGATTTCAGGAAAAAAGTAAAAAGCCCCATCGGGAAGATTAGTTTTTACACCTGGAATATCATTTAACAGGTTGTAAACCAATTCTCTGCGACGCAAAAATGCTTCTTTCATTTCTAGCACACTCGCTAAGCCTTGCTCGTAAGCTACAATCCCGGCCCTTTGTGCAATGGAACATGTCCCCGAAGTAGTTTGTCCCTGTAATTTATCATTCGCAGCAGCAATCTCTTTATTTGCTGCAATATAGCCTAACCTCCAGCCCGTCATGGCAAAAGCTTTAGAGAAACCATTAACGATAATTACGCGGTCTTTAATGCTGTCGAACTGCGCAATAGACTCGTGTTTATCTACAAAGTTGATATGCTCGTAAATCTCATCGGAAAGGATATAGATGTTGGGATGTTTTTCGAAAACAGCTACCAATGCCGCTAATTCTTCTTTGCTGTAAACCGATCCTGTTGGATTACATGGCGAAGAAAACATAAATAATTTCGATTTCGGTGTAATTGCCGCTTCCAGTTGTGCAGGCGTAATTTTAAAATCACTCTCTATATCTGTATCTATGAAAACAGATTTTCCTTCTGCCAGGGTAACCATTTCCGAATAAGAAACCCAGTAAGGCGTTGGGATAATGACTTCATCGTCAGGATCGATCAAGGTGAGAATAACATTTGATAAAGATTGTTTTGCACCTGTTGAAACAACGATCTGCGAAATATCATAATCCAGGTTGTTTTCTGTTTTCAGCTTGTTAACAATGGCCTGGCGTAGTTCCGGATAACCTGGTACTGGCGAATAACGGGTATAATTTTCGTCCAATGCTTGTTTAGCAGCATTTTTTACGTGCTCTGGCGTGTTAAAATCGGGTTCACCAACACTTAAACTGATTATATTAATTCCCTTTGACGCTAGTTCGCGACCAAGTTTGGTCATTTTAAGGGTTGCAGATTCTGATAGACTGTTGATTCTTTTAGATAAGGTGCTCATGGTTAATTACTTTGACCGCAAATATATAAACCAAATATTATTCTGCACTAAAAAAGACGCAGTTTTTCTCATTTAATTTATCCGATAAGCGTATTTTTGAAAAAAATATTCGTGTGTCGGTAAAAAAGAAAGCAATAATAATCTCCCTTGTTGTGAGCGTGGTGCTAATGTTGGCTAAGTTTCTTGCGTATTTTATCACAGGTTCAAATGCGATTTTAACCGATGCTGCAGAGAGTATTGTAAATGTAATTGCCGGTAGTTTCGCCTTTTATAGCATTTACCTAAGTACGCGGCCGCGCGACGAAAACCATCCTTACGGACATGGAAAAGTGGAATTTTTTTCTGCTTTTGTTGAAGGAATCCTCATTCTGATCGCGGGAATAGTAATTATTTTTAAATCATCGTACAACCTTATTTATCCTCATGTAGTGGGGGAACTGTTAACAGGAACGTTGATAATTGGAATTACCGGGGTAATTAATTTGATTGTAGGCCTATACCTGATCAATGTAGGTAAAGATCAGCATTCAATTACTTTGCAGGCTGATGGACGACATTTATTAACTGATACTTATACCAGTGTAGGGATTGTACTGGGCTTGATTTTAATTCAGCTGACAAATATAATTTGGCTGGATAGCTTCCTTTCTGTTTTGGTAGGCTTTTATATCATTTATTCGGGTTATATGCTTACCCGCGGTTCGGTAGGGGGCTTAATGGATGAAAGTGATTTTAAACTGGTTGAAGAAGTAGTGGAAGTGCTGCAAAAAAACAGGCATAATCCATGGATTGATGTGCACAACCTGCGCACACAGCAATATGGGCCTGAATTCCATATCGATTGCCACGTAACATTGCCTTATTATTTCGATTTAAACCAGGTTCACCGGGAAATTTCTCAGATTGATGAATTGATTAATTCTAACGGCGTACGTAAAGCTGAACTGTTTATCCATGCCGACCCTTGTTTGCCTGAATGTTGCCATTACTGCCACATGAGCGAATGCCCGGTAAGGGCAGAGGCTTTCAAAAAAGAAATTGTTTGGACACCTGAAATCGTAATCAAAAACAAAAAACATTTCGATAATGAGCTACTTTAATGTCCGTGTTTACGGGCTCTTGATTAACCACCATAACGAGGTTTTAGTAAGTGACGAAGAGGAATATGGGATCCGTTTCAGTAAATTCCCAGGTGGCGGTTTAGAATTGGGTGAAGGTTTGATTGATGGATTAAAGCGCGAATTTATGGAAGAATGCCAGGCCGAAATAGAGGTGTTATCACATTTTTACACGACAGATTTTTACGAAAAATCATCGTTTAACGATAGCCAGGTGATCAGTGTATACTATCTGGTTAAGGAAAAAGCACCCCTGCAGTTAGCATTTAAACAAACCATTTACGATTTCGATGGAGAGGGGGAGATCCTTCAGGCTTTTAGATGGGTAAAAATTGATGATTTAAATCTCGATGACATCACCTTTAAAACAGATAAAACTGTAGCTCAACTTCTAAAAAATCAATATAAATCATAAATTCTGATGTCCGATATCTCCAAACCCCAAACTCCAAACTCCGAACTTAATTTAACTGAGCGCGATAAAAAGGTTATCTGGCACCCTTATACCCAAATGAAAAACGCCTTACCGCATATTCCGATTGTGCGGGGAGAGGGCGTTTATGTTTTTGATGAAAACGGCAAAAGGTATATTGATGCGGTTTCATCATGGTGGGTGAATATCCATGGCCATGCACACCCTCATATTGCAAAAAAGGTAGCCGAACAGCTTACGGTACTTGAGCATGTAATTTTTGCAGGCTTTACGCACGAACCTGCCGTATTGCTCGCGGAAAGGCTATTGCCCATATTGCCAGGTAAACAGGAAAAAGTTTTTTATACTGATAACGGTTCAACAGCGGTTGAGGTAGCTTTGAAAATGTGTTTGCAGTATTGGGACAATAAGGGTAAGCCTAAAACCCGGATTCTGGCTTTTAAAAATGCCTATCACGGAGACACTTTTGGCGCCATGTCTGTAAGTGGGCGCAGTATTTTTACAGATGCTTTTAATAGTTTGTTGTTTGATGTAGATTTCATCGATCTGCCTGGTGAAGATAATATCTCATATTTAACCGCTTACATCTCACATCTTACCGATACAGCATGTTTCATTTTTGAACCCTTAATTTTAGGTTCTGGCGGTATGCTGATGTATGAAGCAAAATATCTTGATGAACTAATTGCTGCCTGTAAGCAAGCAGGTATTTTGATCATTGCTGACGAGGTCATGACTGGTTTCGGCCGAACTGGAAGCTACTTTGCCTGCGATAAACTGAGTAATAAACCCGATATTGTTTGTTTAAGTAAAGGTTTAACCGGTGGAACTATGCCGTTGGGGATCACAACCTGTACCAATGAAATATATGAAGCTTTTTTAAGTGATGATAAATTAAAAACGCTTTATCACGGACACTCTTTTACTGCAAACCCGATTGCTTGTGTTGCTTCTTTAGCAAGTTTAGATATTCTGCTGCAAGATGAAACAATGGCTAACATTAAAAGGGTAGAGGCTAAACATGCCCTGTTCTTACAAGATATAAAGGCGCATCCTAAAGTTAAAGCGGTGAGGCAAACGGGAACAATTATTGCTATTGAATGGGAAACCGGAAATGAAACTTCTTATTTAAGTAATCTTCGTAACCTGTTGTATACGTACTTTTTAGACAGAGGAATTATATTGAGGCCTCTAGGGAATATTATTTATATTCTTGCCCCTTATATCATTAGTGATGAAGATCTTGATTATATCTATGCAAATATAAAAACAGCCTTAGAAGAAGTATAAATATTCTAGTCGTAGCGAGACGCTACGACCAGTGATCAGACACTATAACAACTTGTCAGTTTTCTACGAAAAGAAAACTAACCCAAAGGCATTTTGCTCATGTCCATGTAAAGAATATTCCATCTTTGACCATCCAGATCAACAAAACCACAACCGTACATCCAGCCATCTTTGTAACCAGGTTCTCCATAGAGTGTGCCACCGGCATCCACCACTTTTTGAGCAAGGCTATCTACCTCTTCCGGACTTTCTGCATCGAAAGAAAATAATACTTCGCCTCCATTACGTCTATCGGCAATGTTCATACCTATAAAACTCTCATACAGATTTTCTTCGAAAAGCATGATTGCGAAGTTGCTTTCTCCTACTAAAAGGCAGGCCGAATCCGCTCGGGCGCCATATTGCAGGTTAAGGCTGAAGCCTAAAGCTGTAAAAAACGCCTTAGATTTATTGATGTCCTTTACCGGAAGGTTGATCCATAGTGATTTTGTCATAACGTTTATATTTTGTTTCAGGTAAAGATAGGTGCTGGTGGCAGAATTACTGTTGCCAAAAGCGAAAAGTTAAAGGGGGATTTGAGACAATTACTAATTAAATGTTTCTCTAAAAGGCTATGGTGCAAAGGAATCGTCATTCCTGACTGAATCCGATAAGCATCGGATGGGAATCGCCATGTAAAAATTTATTATGGTGAGCTGCCTTGTGTACCCGTTTTTTGGTCTTTGAATCTCCATGATTGATAGTGTTTAATCAGCGGCTATGGTATTTAAATAGGATGGACCAGTTGAATAATTATGTTTCTGAACTTATACTTGAAAGGGATGACTTCCCTTCAGGACGTTTAGGGAATTTCTTATAGTTTATACAATTTCTGCGGGTTTTGCTCTGCGTAATTTAGAATTAAGTTTAAAATGTAACTATTGGATTGATAGGTTGCTAAATCATTTTTAATTGGCGCTAATCCATCTGATAAATAATTTTGATCCGTAAAGTAACCCATGCCATAAAATTTCCCGTTTTCTACTACCAAACAACTGAATTCATCTTCCTTTCTTCCGTCATCTACCAATGCAAAGCTGGGTTGCTGGTTTTGAACATCCATTAAGGCCGCATTTAGTTTTTTGTTGTAAACACTTACCGTTTCTATTCCACTGCATGCACCAAAACATTGTCCATTCTCATGCGCGTAACATTTTGTTGCTGTTTTCTGCAGATAGCAGAGCTTGGCACAAAGCTGGTATTTATCAATCAAATTATTTAAAAAGTTATAACCTTCCAGTAAACTGTTAAAACTTTGCAGGGCATTATTGTTCTTTTTGTGTTTATCAATTGCTAAGCGCAAATAGCCGTTTTGGTCTTCGAAAACGTATAAGTCATATTTATGTTCATAACGTTTCATTGCCCGGTTGTTTTCAGGCCAGAGACGTTTAATTTCATTGGCTTCTAAAATCAGGGCCATCAGTTCGGTTCCACACGTTACATAATCTACATGATGGATGTTACGTAAGAATTCCTGACGCTGACGATTGGGTGTATTACCGGTAAAGTGACTGGTTACCCGTTTCTTAAGATTTTTTGCCTTTCCAACATAAATAATTTTGCCTTTATTATCCTTGAAATAATAAACGCCAGGCTGTTGGGGCAGTTTCAGGATAGACGCTTTATCTAAATGAGGAGGTAAAACCTGCTCTTTCGATGTTTTTTTAAGCATTTCTGCGATGATGCCCTCCTGGTCGTACTCCAGCAACAAATTGAACAGGATACTGGTTGCGTCTGCATCTCCTGCAGCGCGATGCCGGTTTTGAATGGGGATCTGTAAGGCTGTACAAAGCTTTCCAAGGCTATAAGACGATTTCCCCGGAATTAATTTTCTGCTTAATCTTACGGTACATAGCTTTTTGCATTGTAAATCATATCCTGAGGCTGCCAGATGATGCTTTAAAAAGGAATAGTCGAAATTTACATTGTGCGCCACAAAAACCTTATTATTTAAGAGTTGATAAATCTGTAGTGCAACTTCGTCAAATGTCGGGGCATCCATCAACATGTCATCATCAATTCCGGTAAGTGCCGTAATGTGCGCAGGTATTGGCTGCCTGGGATTAATCAGCGTAGTATAAGATTCAACGATTTCGTTACCATCATGAATGTTAATGGCAACTTCGGTAATGCCATTTGCCGAGGCATGACCACCAGTGGTTTCAATATCTACTATTGCGTATAACATTAAAATAATTTGAATTACAAATTTATGCTAAAATAATTAGTATGAAAAATATTTTGATTATTTCTTTAGCACAAAAAAGCGGTTACCTATCTAACGTAACCGCTCTGAAATTTGTATATCACTATTATTTAAGTTTATTAAGCAATTTGCTTAAGTTAGGTTTAATACCCACAGAGATGGGTACAGTATTAAAGGTTCTGTCCTGTATTTTACTAAAACCATACATGTAACCGGCTTCAACAAACAAGTTGGCACCTCCAATATTGTATTCTATACCGGCACCACCTTCAGCAATCCCTAAACCATTAGATTTATTATTTTGTATAACCTGTAAGCTTGATGAATTAACTGTCGCCTGAGGAGTTAGGATAAACCCGCCACCTGCACCGGCAAAACCATAAAATGCCCATTTGTTAACGATTTTACGATAACCCAAGGCTACGTTTAACAGATAGGTAGTTGCTCTTCCTTTCTGTAAGGTATAATTGTAACCTTCGTCTGGCGTAATCTGATTAAAAGTGAAAGCATGTAAGCTTACTTTTGGATAAAGGAACAAACCATGATTACCCAAACCTAAATTCAGGCCTAACGAAGTTGAGAATTTTGGTTTAAAATAATCTGACGTCTCGCCCACAGGGAATGCAAATCCGATCCCGCTCATGGAATAAAGTTTATCTGGCCTGCTTTGTGCCATGATCCTGGGTGAAGCCATGATCAATAGTAGTAGAAAGGTTGGAAGTGGTTTTAAGCTCATACTTTAATTTTTTTAATTTTCCATTAATGCACCTACTTTTCGAAGTAAATCTGTGATGTTGAAGGGTTTTTCCAAATAATCATCGGGATGGTATTTTTGTGATGCAATATAATTTTCATCATACCTGGCCGATGCCATAATAATAGGTATGCCAGCTGTTTCAGGGTTTAACCTTAATTCTTTAAACACAGCCCGGCCATCCATTCCATTCAACATGATGTCCAGAATAATCAGATCGGGTCTGAAATCTTTAATGGTTTTAAAAATATATCTTGGAGAAAGTAATGGGTAAACCTTATAATGTTCAGTCTCTAATACCTCCTGGAAAACTTCTAATACATCTGGATCATCATCCACAACCAACACTCTTTTCAAAACAGATAAAATCAATTAAATAATAAAATAGTTTATCCTAATACAAAGTTTTGAACGTAATGTTTCAATCCTGCATCAAAATGTGTTGCAGGTGTTGATAGCAGACGTTTGAATGCTACATCAGGGTGTTTGGATGAGCACCTTTCTGTAAAGAGTTCTGTTCGATAAATTTCGAAAAAAGTTCTATATAAGTTTGTGAAACAGTGAAAGATGTCTCACCCGAAAGGAGTATTTTGTCGTCAAGAACACTTTTAATGTATTGCTTTGCAATCACTACCGTTGGGGTGATCTGAATAAAAGCTGGATTCTCCTTTAGCATCTTAAGCGTTTTCGTGAAGTTATATTTCGAACTCAGGAAAGTATTTTTTGTGGTTTTAAATTGAATGTCTTCACCTATTTCTTCAATAGCAATCAGCTCATTCAAATCTATCCTTACCAGGTCGCCATTTTCTCCCTTTAGCGGTATATAGAAAAAATGTTCATCTAAAATAGAAAAAGGATGTCTGGTTCTTGTCCCGGTGGGATAAAGGTTGTTTATCGTTTTGGCCAGATGTATAATAGAGTAGGGCTTAAGCAAATAAGCATCTGCCTGTACCTTAAAGGCATCGAGTGCATACCTGGTATGTGCTGTGGTAAAAACCAGATAATTTGTTTTTTGCCTTAATAAGCCGGCCAGTTCGATTCCGGAAAGCGAAGGCATTTCAACATCCATAAAAATTATGTCGACCGGGTTGGACGCCGTTATTTCTGAAAGGGCTTGAAGCGGTTCGGTAAAAGTTTTGATGAGCTTTAAGTCAGGAAGTTTTTCCATATATGTCACCAAGCTCTCCAAGGAATGAGGGTCATCATCAATCGCAATGCAACTTATCGACATTTTTTATAGGTTAGTTGGTGCAAATTACAATTTCATTAAATAAAACAAAAGAAAAACACGTTGCGGAAGTATTTTTTTATGTATTTGAAAAGTTGATGTTCTTTTAAATCGTATATACCTATTATAGGGACTCATGACTTGCCATTATCTAGCATTCAGTTTTACTTTTGAATTTCATCAACTTTTTAATTCGATCTTCTCGCTATGATTTCTTCAGGTTACAAATGGTACCGCCAGGTATACAACAGATATTAAGCTTACTTATTAACGTATCAAATGCCAGAATTCAGGATGCTGCAAATGTAATTTTTTAAATAGGTCATCTGCGGGACCTTAAGTTTAAGGCTAATTTACTGTACATTTAATCAAAAACTTTTTTACCCGCTTTTTGTTTAAGTTTTTATTGTATATATTTAAACAAAAATGACCTACTCTATAGCAGATCTTGAACAGCTGTCCGGCATCCATTCTCATACCATCAGGATCTGGGAGCAACGTTACCATGCACTGAGTCCGTTGAGATCTCAAGGCAATACGCGTTTATACGATGATCAGCAGCTTCGGAAACTGTTAAATATTGTAAGTTTAAATAAAAGCGGTTTAAAAATTTCAAAAATATGCAGCCTTTCGGATAGCGAAATGGATAAACTGCTTGATGAACAGTTCAATTATTCTCTTGGCGATAAACAAGACGATTATTATGTTGCACAATTGATTAAATATGGACTGGCTTTTGATGAACACGCTTTTAATGAGCTAATGGACCAAAGCATTAATCAATTTGGACTTTCTAACTGCTACCGGAAAATAATCTATCCTTTATTGTTACGCTTAGGGTTGATGTGGCGAAAAGATGATATCTGCCCGGCACATGAACACTTTTTATCCAATATTATCCGCCAAAAAATATTTACCCATATTAACAATCTTCCTTTAACGGAAAATTCCGGGCAAAGCTGGTTGCTTTTTTTACCTGAAGATGAGGACCATGATATCGGACTGCTTTTTGCCAGCTACATGCTGAGGATGCAACATCATCACGTAATTTATTTAGGTAGCAGAGTTCCGCTGGATTCGATTAAGCGCATATTTTCTACGTTAAATGTAGGTCATGTTATGCTTTTTATGATCAAATCGAGGTTAGCGCCTGCGGCACAACAATACATCGATCAACTGTCTGAAATTTGCTCGGACACAAAAATCCATCTCGCCGGGAATAGTGAGATGATTGGTAAGCTTGAACATATCGATCACATCAATTGGATTAAAACGCTTGATGAATTTGAAAAAACAATAGAATTACCCTCACATACATGAAAGAAATCTTCGATCAATTATCTGGCAATTGCAGCCGGCTTACCACTAAGTTATACAGCACAAGCTTTTCTTATGGTATTTATTTTCTCGGCAAAGAAATTCGCCAACCCATACATGCTATCTACGGCTTCGTACGTTTGGCAGATGAAATTGTAGACAGCTTTCATCAATATGACAAGAAATTTTTACTGGAAAAATTTAAGGAAGATACTTTTGAAGCCATTAACCTCGGCATAAGCTTAAATCCTATCCTGAATTCATTTCAAAAGGTTGTCAATCAGTATCAGATAGATGAAGAGCTGATTATCCTTTTTCTCAGAAGTATGGAGATGGACCTGTCCACACAAAAATATACGCCCGAACTTTACAACGATTACATTTTAGGTTCAGCAGAGGTAGTTGGGTTGATGTGCTTAAAAGTTTTTACGTATGGAAGTGATGTCGATTACGAATATCTTAAACCGTATGCTATGAAGCTGGGTTCTGCATTTCAAAAAGTTAATTTTTTGAGGGATGTTAAGGCTGATCATCAAACACTTAGCCGAAATTATTTTCCCAATGTGAACTTAGCTGTATTCTGCGATCAACAAAAACAGGAAATTGAAGAAGATATTGAAAAGGAATTTGCTATTGCGCTAACTGGTATCAAACTGCTGCCTGCCTCTTCCAGAAACGGGGTCTATTTATCTTATATCTACTATAAAAAGTTATTCGCAAAGATAAAGCGCTTAAGTGCAGAGAAGATTATGACCGAACGGATCAGGATTTCGAATACCCGTAAGGTTGGGTTGATGTTTGATTCGCTGATCCGCAATAAGCTAAATGTAATTTAAATGGAAGAACAAGTTATTCTCGTAGATGAGGAGGATGTGCCGAAAGGGCAGATGGATAAAATGGAAGCCCACGAAAAAGGTTTGTTGCACCGTGCCTTTTCCGTTTTCATTTTTAATTCCAAACTCGAGTTGTTACTGCAACAAAGAGCGATGAGTAAATATCATTCGAGGGGCTTGTGGACGAATACCTGTTGCAGCCATCCGAGAATTGGAGAGAGTAATATGCAGGCCGCTAAAAGGAGGTTAATGGAAGAAATGGGGATGGATTGCGAATTAAATTACCTGTTTAAATTTGCCTATAGAGCGACATTCGAAAACGGCTTAACTGAACATGAGATCGATCATGTGTTTTTTGGTATGAGCGACAAATTACCGGTGATCAATCGTGAGGAAGTAGAAGCATTTAAATATGTTGATCTGGATACCTTAGCGCAGGATATTGCGCTTAATCCCGATGCTTACACCCCCTGGCTGAGGATCTGTTTGAACGACGTAATCGCACACGCATCAACGGCACAAATAAAAAACGGGCATACAGCCTAAGCCATATACCCGTATCTAAATTAACGCTCTCGAGGACAAATATAAGGCTAGTTTGGAAAACTCCAAAAATTATTTTAAATAAAACATTTCTTTTACTTTAAGATTATAATTATTGTTATGAGTGGGCGCCTGCTGAATTTAATTCACTGATATTTAGTATTTTAATTTTTGTTGCGTAAAAACAGAATATTTATAGTTTTTTGTATTAACTATAAATTTTTTGACATTTTTCGCAAAAGTAAGTCTGGCGGTGTGTTTTGCCCAACTCTTTTTTATCGATCTTATGTTTAAGAGGACACACTTTCTGGTTATATACCTCCCAGTGTTTACTTAACGTGTTTTCCTTTTTCCATTTTAAAAAATCAAAACTATAATTCCTAGCCTCGGTAACCAATGCCTTTAATTTTACAGGCGACAGGTCTTCAACATTATTTAATGGATGTATGCGGGTACGGTATAAAACTTCATTTTTTATAATGTTGCCCACTCCGCTGAAAATTTGCTGGTCGAGCAATACGTCGCAAACCATTGCCTGAGGTTTGTCTTTCAGTTTTTTAATCGCTGCCTTGCTGTTCCATTCATCAGCCATTACGTCGTTTTCCCAGGAGTAATGTTCTTTGACGTTTCCTTCCAAAAGGTCAACTTTGCAGGTATAAAAGTTTAATTCATCTTTTTTAAAAACAATGCCGAGTTTTAAAGGTGTTTTTTTTCGGGCATTAATAAGATAGCTGCCAAAAAGCATGAAATGGATCCGGATGGTAAAATCTTTGAAACAGATCAAAAAGTGTTTTCCCCAGCTTTTAAAATCCTCAACCTTTTGACGGAGTAATTTATCCTTATCAAAATTGTTTACATTACCCGTTACTTCAAGCACCTCGGGCTTGCCCAAATGTAACTCTTGTATTAAATCTTTTAAAATTACGATTGATGGACCTTCGGGCATATTACATTTCTTCTATTTTTTGAAATTTAAATTTATCTTTAATATTGCTATTAAAATATCGCCCTTTTGATCCTGACGCCTTTAACATCTTGTAAATATTTTCAGGAACATTTTTGTATAGATAAACCATGTCGGTCACAAAAATGATTTTTAAGGTTTTTGTAACTTCATCATAACTGAAATACTTAATTACTGATGATGGCATAACAATAGGTTATGATTTCAAAACATCAGTAATTAGAATTGGTTTCAGTCATTTTTTAGTGTTGATTCCTCTTTCTGAACTTTTATTTTTTCTTTCTTCAGATCGATGCGGATAATGTTATACAAGCTCATGTAAACATTTGCTATCCATACGATGGAGAAAAACGCGATGATATAACCACGCCAGTCTGGATAAATTAAGGTAAACCTGGTAATGAAAAGCAAGATCAAAGTTACATAGTGGCTAAAACAGTATTCACAGGTAAATACATAAAAAAACTTCCTTTTTAACAGTTTATTACAGTTTTTAGAACGGTCTACACAAAATTCACGGGCTTCTCTGAAAATCTCCTCCTTTGTAACTGTCCAAGCGATGCAGGCTACGGGCAAAGCCATAAAAAAAAGATAATACAGGTGTGTTTCCATAGTAATTAAATCAAGATATAGATACAACCTTAATCCCTCGAAAATGTTTAATTAAGCAGTAAACATTTTAATTGCCCGTATGTTAATTAAATATAACTAATTAACAATGTTATGGAAAGATCAGAAATCATATCTCTACTTGAGGTAATCAATCAACAGGTTAGTTCTTCGGTTTTGGGGGGGATGGAAGAAGAATATGAAGAATTGGAAAGTATGGGGCTAATTAAGATTAATCGCGAATCGGTACAATGGTCATCTGCTATAACGCCTGCAGGCATAGCCTATTTAGGGCATGATTGATGCGCTTATTTAATACCGAAAATCGTTTGTCAGTCTGATTATAGCCGAAGGCATTTTAAGCTAAATTCTTGACCATATAAAAGAGATAAAGTCTTTAAGCCTTTTATTATTATATACTTAAAGTGGTCTGGAATCCGTTTAATCTGATGTTAATAACATTCTGATTGTAATTGCTACTATTGCCGAATGTCCTCAACGTTGATCAATAGCATTGAGATTCAACAAAATTTTTTTATTTTAACAATTGATCTGCAGGCCTGCTACCAAGATCTTGCCTGTTAAACTTTAAACGATTAATTGTGGAAATTCTAGTAGTTTTGCGGTAAGTTTAGATTGTGCCGCAAAAAATCATAACGGCTTTTCTAGCTGAAGATATGAACGATTTACAACTTAGAACGGTAAATGTAACCAGATACGTTACGCCATTGCGAGAAGGTGGGTCCCTGCCTGCCATTGCAGAGGCTGATGATCATTTTTTATATGTACTGAAATTTAGAGGGGCAGGACAGGGCCCGCGGGCTTTAATTGCCGAATTGATTGGTGGTGAAATTGCCCGCTATTTAGGATTGCGCGTACCTGAGTTGGTTTTTGCCAATTTAGACGAAGCTTTTGGGAGAACTGAGCCCGACGAGGAAATTCAGGATCTGCTTAAGGCCAGTGTAGGGTTAAATCTGGCGTTGCATTATTTATCGGGAGCGATAACATTCGATCCAACCGTAACTACGGTGGATGCCAAACTTGCCTCGCAAATTGTGTGGCTCGATTGTTTTTTAACCAATATGGACCGCACCTGCCGAAATACCAATATGTTACTTTGGCACAAAGAACTGTGGTTAATAGATCATGGTGCCGCATTATATTTTCATCATTCATGGCAAAATTGGGAAGAACAGGCAATTAAGCCTTTCTTTTTGGTAAAAGATCATGTATTGTTGCCATGGGCATCTGAATTGGAAAGTGTAAATAAAGAATTCAGCGAATTACTTAATCCCGAAAAGATAGCATCAGTGATTAATCTGATCCCTGATGACTGGCTGGAAGGTGAAACCAGCTTTGACAGCAAAATAGCCCATCGCGAGGCCTATAAAAATTTTCTTACAAACAGATTGGCACATTCTGATATATTTTTAAAAGAAGCACAGCATGCAAGAGAAATTTTTATTTGAGTACGCTGTGATTCGCGTAATGCCAAGGGTAGAACGTGAGGAATTTATCAATGTGGGTATTATTTTGTTTTGTGCCAGGCAAAAGTTTCTGAAAAGTATTTTTTCTCTGGATGAGAAAAAAATAAAGGCTTTTTCTGCAGAAACAGATTTAAACGAACTTAGCTTAAACTTGTGTGCATTCGAAAGAATAAGTTTGGCCGCGGAGGGTTCTGGTCCGATTGGTCAATATGATCAGGCTTCCCGTTTTAGATGGCTTACGGCAACCAGAAGTACAGTGGTGCAGTGCTCAAAAGTGCACCCTGGTTTTTGCGATGATCCCGAAGAGACCTTGTTAAGGTTACACCAGGAGCTGGTTTTATAGCGTTATGCGCGTGGCCCCTGGCACATAGCGTTAAATTTACTTTAAACAATCCATCATTTTAGCAATCGCATAATACAACAATTAACTCTTTAACCCACTTTCTCCTTGCCGAAAGAATATTTTAAAAATCTTCAGGATCTGCTTGATACCGAACGTAAAGAAGATTTACAATCGTATTTAAAACTTACCGAAAACACTTCGCCTGCCGACAGGCGGGCGTTAGGCTTAACCTGGTACCCGATTGCCATCAGAAATACGGAAGTAGGCCGTGGTGATTATTTAACGGTTGAACTGGAAAGAACTACCCATCAGGATTTTTCTCATCAGTTCCGTTTTGGTGCTGCTGTGGTATTATTTTCAAATCATGATGCCAAAGAAAATCGGCTGGAAGGGATTATTAATCATCAAAGTAGCAGCAGGATGAAAATCAGCTTCCGTGTTGATGAACTGCCCGATTGGACGAGAGATGGCAAATTGGGTGTGGATCTGCTTTTTGATAACAACAGCTATGATGAGATGCAGCGTGCACTTAAGCAAGCTTCAAACTTAGCCGAAAATGATGCAGAAAATAAACTGATCCGTATTTTAACAGCAGGAGATAAACCGTCCTTTCGGGGAGAAGAGAAGTTTGTTATTCCCAATACGCTAAACGATTCACAGCAATTGGCCGTGAATAAAATCATTGCAGCTGATCATCTGGCTATAGTTCATGGCCCTCCAGGTACTGGAAAAACAACTACGCTGGTGCATGCTATAAAATCATTAGTGAAGCATCACGATCAAAAAATGCTCGTGGTAGCACCAAGTAATACCGCTGTTGATTTACTTACAGAGAAGTTGGCTGCCGAAGGACTAAAAGTAATCCGGGTAGGAAATCCTGCAAGGGTTTCAGAGAAGTTAATGGCAGCTACGCTTGATCATCAGATGGCCGATCATCCGGAGATGAAAACCATTAAAGCCTTAAAGAAACAGGCGAGTGAGTACAAAAATATGGCGCACAAATATAAGCGGAGTTTTGGTAAAGCAGAACGCGATCAACGTAAAGCCTTGTTTGATGAAGCACATAAAATCGGAAGAGAAGTAGAAAAAACGGAGCAATATATGATGGATAATCTGTTTAGCAAAGCGCAGATTATTACCGCTACTTTAGTAGGTGCTAACCATTATACCGTCCGGAATTTAAAGTATAATACCATCGTAATTGATGAGGCCGGGCAGGCTTTGGAACCGGCTTGCTGGATACCGATTTTAAAGGCGCAAAAAATTATTTTGGCTGGAGATCATTTTCAGCTTTCGCCAACGATTAAATCAAATGAAGCTGCCAGAAACGGCTTAAGCAATACTTTATTGGAAAAGGTAGTAAATCTTCATCCAGAAGCCGTTGTATTATTGAATACACAATACAGAATGAATACTGCTATTATGGGTTATTCATCGCAGGTGTTTTACAAAAATGCGCTAAAGGCTCATCAGTCTGTTGCAGACCGCATATTATTTTCGGGCGATGAACCGATCCAGTTTATTGATACGGCAGGTTGTAGCTACGATGAAAAATCAGACGGAACCAGCACGACCAATCCTGATGAAGCTGGATTTTTGGTTAAACATCTCACACATCTTGTTGCTGATTTAGGTAGCAAAAATGAAAGCTTTCCTTCTATTGCCATTATATCACCTTATAAACAACAGGTTCAGCTATTGAACGCCCTGATTGAAGAAAGTGAAGCATTGATTCCCTATCGCGACAAAATTGCGGTAAATACCATTGACAGTTTTCAGGGACAGGAGCGGGACGTAGTTTATATAAGCCTGACCAGAAGTAACAGCGATGGAAATATTGGCTTCTTATCGGATACACGTAGAATGAATGTGGCCATGACCAGGGCGAGGAAAAAACTGGTTGTAATTGGCGATAGCGCTACCTTATCGAAATCTGCTTTTTATGCTGAATTTATCCGCTACACAGAAGAATTGAATGCCTACCATAGTGCATGGGAGTTTATGGACTTGTAGGTTAAACTTTTTCCAGTTGCTTTTCTTCTTCGAGCTTGCCCGATATGCTGGCGCCTGCAATTAACAGTTCATGTGTAATGGTTTTGGTGTATTCAGTAATTTCAGATTTAAAATCTTTTACTGATGAACCTGAACGGATTTCTTCCAGTCTCTTTTCCCATTGTCCTGTAAGTTCTGCCTGTGCAATTTGTTTATCTTTTACTACTTCGTAAACCGCCAGGCCTTTATTGGTGGGTACAAGATTCCTTTTTTCCCTGGTAATGTATTCTCTGGTAATTAAAGTTTCTATGATAGATGCACGTGTTGCCGGTGTACCTAAACCACTATCTTTCATGGCATAACGCAATTCTTCATCTTCAATTTCTTTGCCGCACGTTTCCAGCGCTTTTAATAACGAAGCCTCATTATACATGGGCTTAGGTTTGGTTTGTTTTTCCAAAAGAGATTTTTCAGTGATAGGCAATTGTTCGCCAACCGCCACCTTTGGCAATGCGGCATTGTCTTCATCCTTTTTATCATCTTCAGGGTCGTTAAAAACGGCACGCCAGCCTGCAGAACGGATTACCGTTCCATTAGCCACAAAAGTAACGCCTGATTGAATGGTTATCTTGGTTAATTCCTTCATGCATTCCTGATGAAATGACTCAATCATACGGCCAACAACCATATCGTATATCGCCTGTTTATCCGAACTCAATCCGTAGGCCTGTTCGCCGGTCGGCAGAATTGCATGGTGATCGGTTACTTTTTTGGCGTTCACACTCCGCTTATTAAGGGTTACCGTTTGTAAAAACTGGGCTTGTTTTCCAAAATCAGGATGACTGGTAAATTTTGCAATCAGATCCGGAACGCCGGAAAAAATATCATCACCGATATAGCGCGATCCGGTACGGGGGTAAGAAACCAGTTTACTCTCATATAGGTTCTGTAAAATACTAAGGGTCTGATCGGCGGTATATCCTTTTTTCTTATTGGCTTCTTGCTGCAAACTGCTTAAGTCATGCAGTAGTGGAGGAGGTTCTTTCCTTGGTTTCGCTTCTACAGCCGTAATATTTCCACCAGTTGGAAAGCCGGAAGCCACATCTTCTACCAGGGCAAATAATTTTTCAGCCTCTTCCTTTTCCTTGTAGTTAGCGGTTGATATGGCTTTAAAAACCTGTTCATCTTTGGCCAGCAAAATACTGATCTGATAATAGGTTTGCGGAACGAAATTTTTAATCTCTAAAAAACGCGCACAGATCATCGCCAGGGTAGGTGTTTGTACCCTTCCTAAGGAAAGAACTGTTCTGTTGCCTGCAGATATGCTGAGTGCCTGCGTGGCATTCATGCCCACCAGCCAGTCAGACTCCGAACGGCAATGGGCCGAATTAAACAAGGTATCGTAATCGGTTCCGGGTTTTAAATTCCTGAATCCATCTTTTATGGCTTCATCGGTTTGTGAAGAGATCCAGAGGCGTTTAAATGGTTTTTTGCATTTGAGGTAGTAATAAATGTACCTGAAAATCAATTCACCCTCGCGCCCCGCATCCGTTGCTACGATAATTTCACTTGCTTCATCAAAAAGTTTTTTGATCGTGTCCAATTGTTTGCGTACCGCAGGATCTTCCACAAAACCATCTTTTGTTTTAATCTTTCTGACAGCGAGTTTAAACTTCTGCGGAAGCATGGGCAAATGTTGCTTTCGCCAGCCAATAAAACCATAATCCTGAGGAGGAGCCAATTGCAATAAATGCCCGAATGCCCAGGTAAAAGAATATCCTTTACCTTCAATGTATCCATCTTTTCTGGTGGTTGCTCCGAAAACTTTAGCAAGTTCACGACCAACAGAAGGCTTTTCTGCAATTACAATCTTCATGAATGGGCTTATCTTTTCAAACCCCAAAGATGATTAAAATATTGGCAATAGCTTAAAAAAATTACTCACAATGCCTTTTAATAAACTTTTTTGTAAACAATTACCAGATAAGTTTGTCCATCAGTTGGGTCGGCGGTTTTTATATCGGATTGATTAACAATTCGGTAATATGTCTATCTAACCTTCACAATTATTTTAATGAATGGATAAAATTTACCGACTGAAAGAAAAACAAATTAAAGTGGGACTTGAGCCCAAACTAATCCGTGTGTACAGTAATGCACAACTCTGGTCTTATCTTGAAGGAACAGCAGTGGTCAGGCTAGAACGGTTTGAAGTTCTGGTCAATACCATTAAGGATGATTATGAACAACATTTTGGAAAGAAACTCGCAATATCAAATGCCTCGCTTATTGTAGAGATCCTTGTACATGTATATTGCGACTATTTGGGATTACACTTTAACCGGATTGTAGGGATAAAATGGATTCAGGCGATTGTTAAAAAATTACTCAAACGCGCTGAGGTTGTAGATTGCGGCGAAAAAGGTGTTGATGGGAACCGTTGGGTTTGGGATTTGCTTGCAGGCAGCCAATCACTTTTTATCAAAATTTTTCCAAAAAAGCTAAACGCCAAAAACATTAAACCTCATTAATCTGTCTTTGAGGCAAAAACCTGTGGTTGGTTTAAAGCCACACTTGCCGCAAGCGTTTCGTTTAAAAAAGAAGAATAATATAATTGGTTTGAGTTATGGATATAAAGCACTGTATGGTCTGAAATGGTGTTAATGATGTCATCTGCCAGTTTAGCCGGAACAGCAGGACAACCCTGACTTCTGCCCAGTCTTCCCAATTCGTCTATGCTTTTCTGACTCACATAACTGGCACCGTGCACCACAATCGATCTTTCCCTGGCATTGTTGTTAAAATCTTGATCCATACCGTCTAATTTAAGCGAACGGCCATGTTTACCATAATATATCTCACCTGTTAAATAGAAACCCAGGCTGCTTTGATTTGAATTTATCTTATTTGAGAATGATGAAGGTTTATCGCCACCGCTGTTTTGCCCGTGTGCAACCCAGGTATTTAGAATCAACTTTCTATCAGCTAAATCAATAATATATAGGCGCTTTCTGGTACTTTCCTGATCAAAATCGGCAATGGTTAAAATGGATTTGGCATTTACCAGGCCGGAATATTTCATGTTGTAAAAACCGGTTAATGCTTTTTCAAAAACCTGCTGTGTTAATCCCACAGCATCTAAATGAATTTCATGGTATATACTGGAAACGAGTTGGCTGTACAGACTATCTGCCGCTATATTTTTAATTACATCGTGTTGTGTTTGTTGGCGATCTATTGCTTTCCAGCTTGTTCCGATAATGCTCATGACCATTAAAAAAGCCGTAGCAAAGCGCATGACATACTTCTTCATTCAGTTTGGTTTATTTTAATTCAGCATTATTTATACGATGTTATTATATAAATATTGCCTGCATTTAGTTTGTAATGCTAATATACATGATGTTTTGAAAAATACTGGCCATATCCCAATAGCTTTTTTGAATATTTTGAATTTTTTATGGTTTTAAAAGGAGCTTTTGAGATAGCGAGAAACTAAATATATCTTTTGTTCTAAATCTATTTGCCTATTTTTACAGCACAAAATAAATAAGCATGCCAAACAACGAAAATGATTATTCTTTCTGGACGAAGTATAAGAAATTTGCCACGACAGAGATTTTGATGTACCTGATCATGATCATCGGTATTGGACTCGGAATTATTTTTTTAAGCTAATGGCTAATTTTAGATAATCGGCAGCATTTACGTCATTTATAAATTTCGAAAATTCAGCATACCGTTCTGCTGGAAATGTCCCATCATTTAAAATAAATTTTCGGTAATAGGTTAACTTATTTCCTTCTACACTCGCTTTGCAGGTGTACTCGCCAAATGCATTTTTAAAGGTTTTATTTTGCCCGGTTATTAATTCTGAATCTACATTATCAGGCAGCGTATAAACAATAGTGTCCTCATCGGTATAACCACGGTTGATATAAACAGGTAATGTCCTGTTTTTTACTTCGGGGACTGATCGTTTTACGTTGAAGGCATTAAGCTGTAAAAACATCTTTTTCCCGTTTACAGGTGCATAATTTCTGATACTGATGGTTATATCTTCCACCAGTTTAGGCTTAATGTCCTTTTTTTGAACGAATGAAACCGTTTCAAAATCGATATTATCAATATTATAAGTCTCTTTTAATAATTTATGCTGTTCTGTTATCGGTTTATCGATCAGGCGTTCCTGGTTTTCATATTGTGAGCCAGTGTAAGCGGTATGCATTTTGCCGGCTATGCTTCCATCTGGCTGTAGTGTCAACTCAGCCTTGCGTATCTGCAGGTTTTCATCTGTAGTCAGTTTTGGGGTACGCAATAATTTTCCGCCATCTGCTGTGCAGGCCAATACCAGTCTGTCATCAGTAAAATCACTTAAATAACCAAATGGAATTTTTTGGCTGGTGCATTCCAACCAAGTGGTATCACCATTTAACGGTATACACAAGATAGCATGATTAGCCTGCTCCATACTGGCATATGATGGGTCCATGCTCTTCTTTTCAGAACCAGCTGATACCAGACAGTAATAAGATGTTATGTTTACAGCCTGGAGTAAACTTTGCATGTAATTGACCAGGGCTTTACAATCGCCATACCCCAGTCGGTCTACCTCGCTTGCTGCAGCGGGCTGAAAACCACCAATACCAATCTGGACGCTGATATACCTGGTTTTATCCTGTAAATACTGATAAATTTTACGCGCTTTATCTTTGTCTGTTTTTTCATTTTTTACCAGGTCTTTGATCATCTCAATGGTGGATGCGGGCAAAGCTTTACGGGCTACCAGTAAATCGTCATAAATCCATTTGCCCAGCTCTTTCCAATCGGTATAAATGCCTTTATGATTGTAATAATAAAACGCTTTCGGGGCAATCTGTATGTTGGTAAAATAGGTATCCCTTGCCGGACTGTAGGGTTCGGGTTTAACAGCTAAAATGTTATTCACTTTCCAAACAGATTTTCGCTGTTTTTCATCTGTTATAACTTCTGGTTTTCCGGTATAATTTTGCGTTTTTATTCTAACGTCGTCCGTTGGCTTGCAGATAAAGGTATAAGTACTTTTTTCCACCGAAACGTCATCTGCGGGTTTAGGTGTCCAATCAGGGATGATTAGATTTTGCTTATTTCTAATCTCATAATTATATACAAGTGTATAAGGATACTCAGTTACCGATGGTAGATAGTGTTTAACACGGCTATCAACAAAAAGCGAAAAACCATCTGCGGCGCTCATGTCCGCAAAATCATTTTGAGAGAATTTATGCGTCAGTTTGCCAACACTGTTGTAAACTTCTCCCTTGATGCTTTTAATTGAAATATTTTTATCGTAGAAGATTACTAAACGTGCCTGCGCCTCACCATTTTGGTTAAAAACAGTAATGGCCTTTTTCACATTTAGTAAAACGTTATCAGGCGAACGCATGTCGACAGTTGTTTCCTCATTACGGATACAGGCGTTGGCTCGGTTACGGAGATTTGATGGGATTAAATCAACATCGTAGTTATCTTGTGCAAAACTTGCAACAGAAACCAAAAATAAGGCAAGAATGGTAAATAGTAACCTCATTTTAATTTGTCTTTTTTAATAAACACTCTGTTTTTTGGTTTTGAATAATTTTGCTGTAAAATTCTTTTAGGAAAAGATATTCTTCGGGCTGATAAATAGCGTTGTTGAACTGCAAAATCTGGTTCATTGAAATGGTATTATCATCCAGAGCGGTTTGCAACAAATACTTTCCGCCCGCATTAGGTAAAGCGATGGCCATATCTTTTGGTTTTTCCAGTAACACGTATTTTTCGGGTAAAAGCACGTTAATGGTAATGCGCTCATCAGACGCTGCACCTAAATCAACAGGATAGGTACGCTCGTTCAAATTAAATGGATTTTTCGAGATGGTATGGATAAAAAAAGGACTAAAATAGAACTGATTTTTATTTGTGCCATCGTTTATGGTGAGTTCTACCTCATATTTCTCTTCCAGAGAATTCTCAACACTATCCAGATTTGAAATTTGATGATCCAATATTTTTATTCTCGTTAATCGCTCATCAAGTTTCTCTACATATTCATCGGGAGAACTGTGTTGAAGGATTTCTTTCCGCTTTCCATATGCCGCATAACCCGTTGTGTAGGTGGATAAAGTACCAATAATTTTTCCATCAACGGTCATCTTTCCGGTCATGATGTAACTGGTTGTCGATTTTTGACTCGCAATTAAATCGATCCAATAAGATGGTTTTTTTAAGTTGATCACACGTCCCTGGTCATTTATGCAGCGTAGCGGTAGTAAACCGAAAGGCAGTAGTGGTTCTGTAGCATCCAGTAAATAACTTTTATCGGCAATATTTACTTTGGCAATCAAATAGTTAAAATCGCTCATTACCGGGTAAAGCTTGTTTACCGTTCCATTATCACGGGTGGATAGAATTACGGCTTCAGCATCCAAACCGGCAGCAGAAAGCGCTGCAATTAAGCTCAGGTTAACATCTGCTACATTGCCCGATCTGCTATCCAGTGCTTTTTTGATGTTATCTTCTGAGTACTTTCCGTAGTAATTATTCCACTTGATCTGCTTTTTGATATAATTATAAACGGACTTCGCTTTATCTAAATCCGATGAACTTCCTTTTGTGATTTCCGGGATAAGATCTTTAAAAACATCTTTTCTTTTCATCTGGCTGCCCAGTGTTTTATAAGATGACAGCTCGAAATCAATATCTTTCCAGGTTTTGGTATAGGACGTTTTACTGCCGTTTAAGTTCTGAACATCAGAAAGTTCAAAATAAATCGCCGATTTGAAGTTACTGGGCGCGGTCATATTATCTTCTTCGATAAAAGCCGGAATATTCTTCATCGTGTAATTGATTTTAGAACAATCAATCGGTACGCCCGATAGCCTTAAACATTCCCTGCTGATTTCAGCTTTTTGATCCGTCAGCTTCTGAAAACCACGTAACGATACATTGTAATTATAAATGCCGGGAATATAAACCAGATACTCACTTATGACCTTCGGAATATCGCTCTGAAATTCCCATGTTCTGAAATTAAATAAGTTGGGCGATTTTAATTTATAACTGTATTCAATAACCGATCCTTCTTTAAGATTTGGAAGTGTAAACTTGGTCAGTCTGGTATATTTAGACCTGTTCTCGACGAAAATGGCTTTTTTATCCATAATTGTTTCGGTAAAATCATTACCGATATGATTAAAAGTAGATGCCTTTATTTCACTGATCGTTTCCTCGCGGGATTCATCTTTATAGGTTGGAATAACAATATTGGCCTCTTTAAAGCCTTCCTTGTTAAAGATTTTGATTTTTACATGGTGTTCAAAAACCAGTTCTAAACTTCCTGTAGCATCATCCTGCTGGATTGAGGCGGTGCCGAATTCTTTTAAAACGATGGCATTGGCATTACTGTCTAATTTCTTTTTGTCGAATTCGTAATCGTCGTAGGTAATAGAACCGAAGGTAAAGTTTTGTGCCTGAGTAGTTAGTGATAGAAAAAAAAGGGGTAACAGGGCGAAGATTTTATTCATTTGAGCGTGTGTAAATTGCCGCAAGTTAAAATTAGTAACGAATATTCTAAAATAATTTGACAATTAAATTTATAAATTAATAAAGGTGTTTTACAGAACTAATGAAACCTTTTTAGCACTTTTGAAAAAAAAGAATTTTGACATTCCGATCCAAATCTAATGTCGCTAATCTCACATCTTAAGAAATGAAATTAAATTTAAAGCGCCCTTTAGCATTTTTTGATTTAGAAGCTACTGGAGTTAATGTTGGAGCTGATAGAATCGTTGAAATAGCGGTTTTAAAAGCCATGCCAGATGGTTCTGAAATTGTTAAAACCTGGCGCGTCAATCCAGAAATGCCCATTCCTTTGCAAACTTCATTAATACACGGTATTTATGATGAAGACGTTGCAGACAAACCTACCTTTAAAACCCTGGCAGCAGAAATTGCAGCATTTATTGGTGATAGTGACCTGGCCGGATACAATTCAAATAAATTTGATATCCCCATGCTTTTGGAGGAATTTTTAAGGGCGGAAATAGATTTCGACATGAGCAACCGTAAATTTGTTGATGTACAGAATATTTTCCACCAGATGGAGCAACGGACTTTAAAAGCAGCCTATAAATTTTATTGCCAGGAAGATTTAATTAATGCACATGCGGCTGAAGCTGATGTGATTGCCACCTACAAAGTTCTGCTTGGCCAGCTTGAAATGTATAAAGAAACTGAGTTTGAGAATAAACAAGGTGTAAAATGCATCCCGGTGGTAAACGACGTAGATGCACTACATATTTTTACCAATATTAATAAACCTGTAGATTTTGCCGGTCGTTTGGTTTACAATGATAAGGATGAAGTTTGTTTTAACTTTGGTAAACACAAGGGTAAAACCACTGCGCAGGTATTTTCAGTAGAACCTAGTTATTATGCCTGGATGAAAAATGGCGATTTCCCTTTATATACAAAGAAGAAATTAGACGAGGAGTGGGCAAAATTCAATGCAAAGAAAAATGAGAACAGGCCGGCAAAACCCCAGCATAACGCGCCCGCAAATAAACCGCAATATCAACAGAAACCTCAGCCAAAGCCCGAAAAACCTGCTCAACCAATCAATTCGGATATGCTGGAGCAGTTAAAAATGAAGTTCGGCAAGTAATTAACCACAGATAAAAAGGATAAACACGGATAGTTGAGTAATTGGAAGAACTTAATGCCATAACAGAGAAAATTATTGGAGCCGCTTATGCGGTTTCTAATACGCTAGGTTGTGGTTTCCTGGAAAAGATTTATGAGAATGCAATGTTCCTAGAAGTTTCTAAATCTAATTTATCTGTGGTAAAACAAAAACCTTTGCATGTTTTTTATGATGATCAAATTGTGGGCGAGTATTTTGCTGATTTAATAGTTGAGGGAGAGATTATAGTTGAAATTAAAGCTATAAAAGAATTAAATCAAATTCATCAGGCGCAGCTGATGAATTATCTGGTCGCGTGCAATAAAAGGTGTGGGCTATTAATTAATTTTGGTAAGCCAAGGGTAGAAATAAAAAGAATGTTAAATGGTTATTAGACACCTGTATTAAATCTGTGTTTATCTGTGTCCATCTGTGGTTAAAAAATACGTCATGAAATCTATAAAAATATTTGGCCTTTTATTCTGTACTGCAATCTATGTCAGTGCGCAGACTACCTTACCGATAGCGTCCGTTTTTCAAAAGGCCTATCAGAAAGAAACCAGAAATGTAAATGGCAGGCCTGGCAAAAATTACTGGCAAAATACCGCCAGATACGATTTAAATATAAATTTTAATCCAGCCAGCAGGTTGTTGAAAGGAAAGGTTCAGGTAACGTATACTAACAATAGTCCGGATACGCTGAAAGAGATCTGGTTTAAATTATATCCAAATTTATATAAAAAGGGAACGCCAAGAAAATCTAAACTGGCAGCCTCTGATCTTGGCGAGGGTGTGGCAATAGAAAAAATGTTAGCAAACGGAAAAACCGTTACTGATTTTACGATAGATGGAACAAATATGACCGTTAATGTTCCTGCTGTTCTACCAGGCAAAACCGTTAGTTTCGCAATTGATTATAGTTATTTTCTAAATAAAGGATCACATGTTCGTACAGGTCAGGTAGATGATGGTTCATATTTTATTGCCTATTTTTTCCCCCGTATTGCAGTTTACGATGATATTGATGGCTGGAATAAATTTCCGTATACGGGTGCTGAGGAATTTTATAACGACTTTGATCAGTTTAATGCTTCTATTACTGTTCCGGGAACTTATGGGGTATGGGCAACCGGTGATCTGAAAAATCCTTCAGAAGTTTTTCAGAAAGATATCGTTTCGAGGATGTTAACTGCAGAAAAAAGTGATGCTGTAATTGATGTGATTACCGATAAGGATCTGGCAGATAAAAGAGTGACCAAACCCAATGCGTTTAATACCTTTAAGTTTGAAGCTAAACATGTAACTGATTTTGTATTTGCTTTGAGCGACCATTACTTATGGAAATCGAGCAGTTTGGTGGTTGATCCTAAAACAAAAAGGAGAACACGGGTAGATGCGGTTTTTAACCCCAGACATAAGGATTATTATGAGGTGATAGATTTTGCGCGTAAGACGGTAGAGGCCATGAGTTATACTTTTCCTAAATGGCCTTTTCCCTACAACCATGAAACGATATTTGATGGTTTGGACCAGATGGAATATCCGATGATGGTAAATGACAATCCCGTAGATAACAGGGTTGATGCCATTACCTTAACTGATCATGAAATCTTCCATACCATGTTTCCGTTTTATATGGGCATAAACGAAACCAAGTATGGTTGGATGGATGAGGGCTGGGCAACTATTGGTGAATGGTTGATATCACCAATGATTGATTCTACCATTGTGGATGAATACGGCGTGCAGCCTACCGCTTCATCTTCTGGTGGTAAAGATGATACACCAATTATGACTTTAACACCCGACTTAAAAGGATCGGGATCTTTCACCAATTCGTATCCAAAACCGGGTTTAGCTTATTTATATATTAAAGATTATCTGGGTGATGAACTGTTTACCAAAGCTTTGCACACTTATATCCAAAACTGGAACGGCAAACACCCAATGCCATACGATTTCTTTAACAGCATAAATACAGGCAGCGGGAAAAATTTAAACTGGTTTTGGAAGGCCTGGTTTTTTGAGGATGGTGTAACCGATATGGCCATTAAAGCGGTAGATAAAACTTCAGCCGGATATACAGTAACTGTTGAAAATAAAAGTGTTAAGCCATTGCCTGTCGATTTAGCGCTGACCTTTGAAGATGGTACTACGGAAAAAAGTCACAGCACGATTGGTGTATGGGAAAAAGGCGACCGACTGGTAAAAATTGAAGTGAAGACTAACAAAAAATTATCGAAAGTAGTGATGGGAAATCCACACACACCGGATAAAGTTAAAAGTGACAATAGTTTTTCGGTACGTTAGTTTGATGGAGTGAATTATATTTAATAAGTTTTTTAATGCACATATTTGAAACCTTTAAGCCAGAAAATAAGCTGATAAGAAAATATGTAAGCTATTATTACCTACACGTTTCCGATGAGCAAAGTGAGAAAAACGAGTATATTTGCTATCCTCATTATAACAATACCATTTCGCTTTATAAGAGTCATCGTTTTAAATACGAACAAGACCATTCTATTGTACAGTTCGATGTGGAGTCAAAACCAGTTCAGATTTATACCCCAATCAGAGAACGTCCATTGAAGGTTACACAAGCCGGTGCTGTTTTTAAAATTGCAATTGTTTTTACCCCCTTTGGAATCAATCAATTCTCAGGCGCTTCATCGCTATTGCCATTTAATGCAAATTTTTCTTTTTTTGAAGAGCAAGAAATAATGCTCTTATTTCAAACGGCTGAAATTCAGAAACTTGTGGGTTTGTTTGACTCAATGCTTATTAAGAGGTATGTTAAAGTGGAGAACATCTACATTGAAGCAGCATTAGACTTATTTCGTGATAACGTTACTGATATTTCAATCGATTCTTTAGCGGAGCATAAACTGGGCATCAGTAGAAAGCATTTAAACAGGTTATTTCATAAATATCTTGACATCAGTCCACAGAAATACAGATCTATTGTGCGTTTTAGAGAACTAATGGCGAACAAGTTAAGTAGTAACAGTGATCAGAGCCTTTCGGCTCTTTCTCATCAGGCAAATTATACCGATCAATCTCATTTTGTTAAAGTTTGCAAATTACTTACGGGTGCTTCTCCGGCTAAGTTTTTTAATGATGGAAAGGTTATAGGTAAAGAAGATACTTTCTGGAAGTTTAGCCAATAACCAAATGTCCCAATTTTACAATTACGGCATCTGATCCTCTTTTAAATTTGAGCATCTGATTCAAAAGTTATGACGAAAAATGTGATGTTGCTTTTATTTTTAAGTATTGTTTTAAAACTAAATGCGCAAACCTTTAAGGAGCTAACCGATAGCGCATTATATCTGAGGTCAAATGCAAAGGATACTGTCGATTCCAGAAAATCTCTAAACTTATATAAAAAGGCATTTACATTATTTCCAAAAGAGTTAGATGTGCAATCACTCTACAAAGCATCTGTTCTTGCTTCAGAACTTAAAGATAATAATGATGCATTTAAATATCTAAATCATCTTCTGGCATTGAATAGCGATGAAAGAACTACTTGGGATTATTTAACTTTTAAACATCCTCAAAATGAATATAAAAATCTTTTCAACGATAGCAGATGGCGTATTGTGTCGGCTAAAGCTCAAAAGATGAAGTCGGTTTTTTTTAAAAAGTTGCACGATCGGCAGATTGAGTTCCAGGCAGGCCATTTAAAACAGAATACATATATTAAAGCTAAGGACGGGCAACAAGCCTACCAACAGATTAAATCGTTCGATAGATATCAACCAAAAAAGTACACTGGTTATTCCATTGAATTTAAAGTGACAGATAGTTTAATTACCTCATATTATATTAGTTTACCATCACACTATAATCCTAAAAAAAGGTATCCTTTATTATTTTTTCTTCATGGTGCGGTAAGCAGTAATGGCTTGTCTAAATTTCAAAAGGCATCCTGGGTTATGGGGGGCTGGAACAGATACTATACTAAATATGCTGCAGTAGATGAGGTGATAATGGTTTATCCAAAAGGATCAAAGAAATATAACTGGATGTATCCTGATAATGGCTTTTTTATGGTACCCGCAATGTTAAGGGAAATTAAAAAATCTGTTAATGTGGATGATGATAAAGTTTTTATTACGGGCCATTCAAACGGAGCGACAGGTTCTTTTTCTTATCTGATGAAGCAACAAAGTCCTTTTGCCGGCTTTTACGGGTTTAATACACAACCAAAAGTGAGAACAGGAGGTACATTTGTACAAAATATTTTAAACAGATCGTTTTTTAACGTTTCTACGGATGAAGATTACTATTTTCCACCAGATGCAAATGACTCTTTAAATGTAATAATGAAAAAAATAGGTGCGGATTATCAGGATCACCGATTCAACGGATGGCCGCATTGGTTCCCCCAGTTTGATGAATCTGAACCTGCTTACCAGTTGTTATTTAGGGATTTAAAAAACAGAACCAGAAAACCATTTCAAAAATCCATCTATTGGGAATTTGATGATGTCAAATATGGTAAAGCAGACTGGATCGAAATTACGGCATTGGATACAGTCAGTAAAAAGGCCGACTGGCACGAAAAAATAAATTTCGATGTGTATAAATTGGTTGAATATGATCAATTGAAAGATACAGTAATCACAACAGATACTTTATTCAAAGCATTCAACTTCCCGAGAAAGTCAGGTGCGGTTAGGGCTACCTTTAGCAATAATGAATTTCATATAGAAACATCAAGCATTAAATCGTTGACTATTTTTCTATCGCCGGAAATGATTGATGTAAGTAAAAAGGTTTCCGTTTTTATAAATGGAATTAAACGAGCAGAAAAAATGGCTATTTATGATAGAAATTTTATGTTAGATAATTTTTATAAAACTTACGATCGCAAGGCAGTATGGATTGATCGGATAGAACTTTTAATATTAAACTAATTCTCTGGTAAGAAAATCGATATGTTTTTTACTCCGGTAGATTTTGGTATATAACAAATTGTCAGTTAATTAGTTATGTTTATTATAGGCCGGGAAATAATTATCATTACTGACCAGATGGAGATTTTCAATAATCGACTGAGATGTAACCAATCGATCAAAAAGATCCAGTCAGAAGATTAAATATAAAAAAGATTTACAACTATTTACTCCTCAAAAAATCGATATTTCTTTTCAAACCTGTAAACTTGGTACGCTTAACTGGCGAGCCTTTAAAAACCTTTTTAAAAACATCCTCTGTAATTTCCATCAGGTCTTTGTGATTCAAATCCAGTAATCCATTCTCTGGCTTAAAGGCATCTTCATTGTGCGCTTTAGAAAAACGGTTCCATGGGCAAACATCCTGGCAAATATCACAGCCAAACATCCAGTTGCTCATTTTATCTTTAAACTCATTTGGGATTTCGTTTTTAAGCTCAATGGTAAGATAAGAAATGCACTTAGATCCATCTACCACCTGTGGAGCAATAATGGCATCAGTAGGGCAGGCATCTAAACAGCGTGTACAGCTCCCACAATAATCAGCCTGGTAAGGATGATCATAACCCAATTCGAGGTCGACTATCAATTCTGCCAAAAAGAAAAAAGAACCATCTGTTTTACTTATGAGGTTAGAATTTTTACCGATCCAGCCAATGCCCGATTTTTTTGCCCAGGCACGGTCTAAAACCGGAGCAGAATCTACAAATGCCCTTCCTGAAACTTCTCCGATATTTTCTTCAATAAAATGGGTGAGTTCCTTTAATTTTTCTTTGATAACCGTGTGGTAATCCTGTCCGTAAGCATATTTAGAAATTTTTGGTGCGTTCGGGTCAGACTGTTTTTCTTCCGTATAATAGTTTAATGATAAGGAAATTACAGACTTAGCGCCGTCAACCAGCAATCTGGGGTCAAGGCGTTTATCGAAATAATTTTCCATATATTTCATTTCACCGTGGTGGTTCTGATTAAGCCATTTTTCCAGTCTCGGCGCTTCCTCTTCAAGAAATTCGGCTTTGGCAATACCACAAGATAGAAAGCCCAAACGGAGGGCTTCTGCTTTAATCAGCTGGCTATATTTTGCTTCATTGTTATACACCGATTTGCAAAGATAAGGCTTAGGATTTAAAACATTTTCAATAATCGCTTGTTCTACATGCAGAAACTAAATTAATTAATTATGGTTCATCCTTGGCAGGTAAAAACCAGAAAAGGAGAGCTTTCAGGAAATTAACTATGGAAAATATAGATCCACAACATACGGAATCAGGAGCAGCTCCCAAACCGATAGAAAAAGATTACGAAAATCACAAAGAAGATCCAGGACCAGCACAACCCGCGGTTACCGAAAGAGACGAAAATGGTGCCGGCCAGGCATTAAAATGGGTGATACCAATAGCGGTAATTATTGGCCTGATCATATGGTTTGTGATGAGAAAATAATTAGCTTTAGATTAAAAACAGAAATGCCGGTACATTAATTTGACCGGCATTTTTTATAATGGTTGTTATTGTATAGTATCTACTTCAAAAGTTTTACCTGGTAAAGGTCTTTTCGTCTGTCTTTCAGCACTTTCACCGTGCCATAATGGTGCAGTTCATCTAGTAAATGCAAGTCAACGTCTACCACCAGCACCATCTCTGTATTTTGTGTGGCTTCTGCTTTGATGGCATTGGTTGGAAAAGCGAAATCAGACGGGGTGAAAACTGCAGATTGGGCAAACTGGATATCCATATTGTTTACTTTGGGTAAATTGCCCACGCAACCTGCAATCGCCACGTAACACTCATTTTCTATTGCCCTGGCCTGCGCACAATGTCTAACACGCGTATAACCATTTTGGGTATCGGTTAAAAATGGCACAAATAAAATCTGCATGCCCTGTTCGGCATAAATGCGGCTTAATTCCGGAAATTCTACATCATAACAGATCAAAATACCCACTTTACCGCAATCGGTATCAAAAACCTGCACTTTATCGCCGCCAATCATGCCGTAATACTTTTGCTCATTCGGGGTAATATGAATTTTTCTGTATTCATCTATTTTACCTGTACGATGGCAGAGGTAAGTGGCATTGTATAGCTTGCCGTCTTCAATAAGCGGCATACTGCCCGTAATAATATTGGTATTATAGCTCAATGAATATTCATGCATTTTCTGTACAATCTCTTCCGTTTTTTCGGCAAGTTTGCGCATGGCCTCAATTTCAGGTAAATGATTGTAGGGTTGGAGCAGGGGGGTGTTAAATAGCTCAGGGAACATCACGAAATCCGATTTGTACCCGCTCAAAGCATCCACGAAAAACTCTACCTGTTCGTAAAACGCTTCCATATTAGGGAATAAACGCATTTCCCATTGTACCAAACCTAAACGAATGGTCATAGCCGAACGGGCTGAAGCATCAACACCCTGATAATAAATATTATTCCACTCAATCAGGGTGGCATATTCTTTCGATTCTTTGTCTCCGGGTAAATAGTTCTTTAATACTTTTCTAACGTGAAAATCATTGGAAATCTGAAACGTAAGTGTTGGATCATAAATTTCTTTGGACTTAACCTTGTCTATGTATTGCCTCGGACTTAACTTTTCTGCATATTGATGGTAACCAGGGATCCGCCCGCCGGCAATGATACTTTTAAGATTAAGGCTTTCGCAGAGTTCTTTTCTTGCCTCATATAATCTTCTTCCTAAACGCAATCCCCGGTATTCCGGGTGTACAAAAATTTCGATGCCATAAAGTGTATCACCATTTGGATCGTGTGTGGTAAAAGAATAATCACCGGTAATCAGTTTATAGGTATGCCGGTCTCCATATTCATCATAATTTACAATAATGGCCAATGAACAGGCTACAACTTTATCATCAACAGCAATACAGAGCTGCCCTTCAGGGAAAATATTTAAAAGTTTTGCGATGCTTGATTTTGGCCAGATAGAGCCGCCCATACTGTCGTAAGCCTGTACCATTGATTCTTTAAGGTCGGCATAGTCTTCGAGCGTTATTTTGCGTAATTCAATATTCATACAGTTTGATTTGTATTAATGAACACAGAAAAGGCTTAAATGTTCATATTGATTTTGTTTTCTCAAATTGCGGCGGAAAGAATTCCTGAAAAATTCTACATCAAGCCTTTTTAACGAAAAACTAAATAATGACTATATTTGGCACATATTAACCATCGCTAGTGCGGTGTCAGCTGTAAAACTTTGGTTATAACTTATCATATTAAGAAGCTTTAGATGCCTTTACAAGAAACAAGCCCCCAAACTGCTTTCGAACTCGTTTCTGGATTAGAAATCCACGTTCAGTTGAATACAAACACCAAAATATTTTCTGCTGACAGTGCATCTTTCGGGGCTTCACCTAATCAAAACATATCTGCAGTTTCGCTGGCATTACCCGGGGCCTTACCCAAGTTGAACAAAGAGGTTGTGGCAAAAGCGATCCGTATTGGCTTAGCTTTAAATTGTACCATCAACCAGATCAACCATTTCGACAGAAAAAACTATTTCTATGCCGATTTGCCAAAAGGATACCAGATTACTCAAGATAATCAACCGATCTGCGTAAATGGCTTTTTAGAACTTGAATTGAGTAATGGTACCAGGAAAAAAGTAGGGATCAATCGAATCCACCTCGAAGAAGACGCCGGCAAGAGCATTCACGATCAGGATGATAACTATTCTTTGGTTGATCTGAACCGGGCAGGGGTACCGCTGATCGAGATTGTGACTGAACCCGATATCCGGAGTTCAGAAGAAGCTTCCGTTTTGTTGAGTGAAATCAGGAAACTGGTCAGGCATTTAGATGTAAGCGACGGCAATATGGAGGAAGGTAGTTTGCGTTGCGATGCCAATATTTCGATACGCCCAAAAGGTACCATTGAATTTGGAACACGCTGTGAGGTTAAGAACTTAAACTCCATGCGCAACGTGCGGAGAGCAATGGATTTTGAATTTGGCCGCCAGGTAGAAGTGATCAGTAACGGAGGAATAATTATCCAGAGCACTTTAAATTTTGATGCCGACAAAGGAACCACCGCCCCGATGCGAACCAAAGAAGAAGCCAATGATTACCGTTATTTTTCAGATCCCGATCTCCAGCCCATTTATGTTTCTGATGATTGGCTGGCCGAAATTAAATCTTTGATGCCGCCGTTACCCAATGAAATTTCACAACAGATGGTTGCCGATTTTGGGATCAGTAAAGCCGATGCGGCACTTTTTGCAGAAGATTTAGATCTGTTAAATTACTTTAACCAAGCTCAATCAACCGTTGAAAACAAAAAAAGTTTAATAAACTGGTTAACCGGCCCAATTAGAGCGGTTTTAAATGAAAAAGGGATTACGATAGCTGATTTCAGGGTGAATCCCGCTCAGCTGGCAGAAGCGATCAACCTGGTAGATGATAAAAAAATAACGCAGCAAATTGTGATACAACAATTATTGCCAGCTGTTGAATTAGCTGATGATGCAAAAGTGATTGATCTGGCACAATCACTAAACCTGTTGATTTCTGAAAACGGAGATGAGTTGAATACATTTATTGATGAAGTGTTAAATAAATATCCACAACAGGTGGAAGCGTACAAGAAAGGAAAAAAAGGCGTTTTAGGTTTATTCGTGGGCGATGTGATGAAACTGGCCAAAGGAAAAGCTGATGCTAAAAAATTAAATGAATTAATACTTGAAAAACTGAAATAATGAGAATAAAACAATTGAGCCTGCTCATGCTGATCGCGATTGCTTTCATGGCATGCAAATCTAAAGATAGCTTTACAATTGACGGGAAGTTCCAGAATCCGGGCACAGAGAAGAAGGTATTTTTGTACGGTATGCAAAATAGCAATATGGTTGCAATCGATTCAACCAATCTATCAGAGAAAGGTGAATTTAAATTCATTCGCAAAACACCATCTGTTGATTTCTTCAGGGTGTCTGTAGGTAACCATGAGTTCATGTTAATTGCAAAAAACGGCGATGAAATTAAGTTAGAAGCTGATTTGGCTGATAAAAATATGGCTTATAAAATCTCAGGGGCAAATGAGGTAGAAAAATTGTCGGAACTAAATGCCATTAGAAATAATTTTGCCAAACAGGTTGAAAAGTTACAGGCAGATTTCGAAGCAAAAGTAGCAACACAACCTCAAAATAGGGCAGCCGTGTTGGAATCGATGAAACCACAATACGAATCTTACATTAATCAATTGAATACACAGATCATAAAATTTGCAAAAGATAATAAAGGTACGCTAGCCAGTTTTTATGCCATGAATACCTTGAGTCCGCAGGAGTTTGAAGCTGAATTGGTGCAATTTGCCGATGAGGTAAAAGATGAGATTAAAGGTAATGCTACAGTAGATGCTTTTGTAAAACAGATGGCACTTTTAAAATCCGTTCAGGTAGGGCAGGTTGCACCTGCATTTACCATCAATACCGCAGATAATAAGGCGGTAAGCTTATCAGATTACAAAGGGAAATACGTATTGATCGATTTTTGGGCATCATGGTGCCAGCCTTGCCGCCAGGAGAACCCAAATGTAGTTAAGGTTTACAATAAGTATAAAAATAAGAACTTTGATATCATTGGTATCTCACTTGATACCGACAAAGCTGCATGGTTAGGTGCGGTAAAAGCAGATGGATTAACCTGGACGCACGTTTCGGAACTAAAAGATTTTAATGGCGAAACGGTAAAAAAATACCAGGTGCAGGCCATACCAACTTCCTACCTGGTTGATCCTGCAGGAAAAATAGTGGCCAAAAACCTGCGTGGAGAGGAATTGGATGCATTTTTAGCCAAAACGTTACGTTAAAACTAATTCCATGTTAAACTAATTTAAGTAATTAACAATTTCTTAACTTAGGCTTAACTAAATATTGCATCATGGATACTACTTTCGTAACAAATATTTAACTATGAACAACGCAGGTCAGAAAATATTAATTGTTGATGATGAACCAGATATTCTGGAGCTTATTGAATATAATCTTAAAAAAGAAGGTTATCAGGTTTTCACAGCTACCAATGGCCAGGAAGGAATTACTGTTGCGAAGAAAGTACATCCGGATTTGATTATTCTGGATATCATGATGCCTAAAATGGATGGCATTGAGGCTTGCCGTTTAATGCGCGCCATACCTGAATTTAAAAACACATTTATGGTTTTTTTAACAGCCAGAAGTGAGGAATATTCAGAAATTGCCGGTTTTAATGTGGGCGCCGATGATTACATCGCAAAACCGATTAAACCACGTGCTTTAGTTAGCCGGATCAACGCGATTTTAAGAAGAAATGCCGGCACAGAAGAAGTGTCTGAAAACAAACTGGAAATTGGCGATTTAGTAATCGACCGCGAAGCTTATCTGGTTTTTCAGGGTGGTAACAAAGTGATATTGGCCAAAAAAGAGTTTGAACTTTTATACTTATTGGCCTCAAAACCTGGCAAGGTTTATACCCGTGAATCGATTCTAAAAAATATATGGGAAGACTCTGTCGTGGTAACCAACAGGACAATTGATGTGCATATCCGTAAGTTGAGGGAGAAGTTAGGTGAAACTTATGTTTCAACTGTAAAAGGTGTAGGTTATAAGTTTGAGCTTTCTTAAATTATTAAAGTTAAAGATATTAAGCCGTTCTGATCAACATTCAGGGCGGCTTTTTTTATCTACTTGAACGCTTCAATCAGATCCTGAAACAAGTTTAGGATGAAGGTAAAAAATCGTCATGTTAAATTCATTTCAGCAACTTTGTTCATAAAGACCCTGAAATAAATTCAGGGTGACGAGCGCCTTAAAAAATAAATCGTATTTTTGCGCTTCATTAAATTACTGCACAGTTTGAAGTTTCCAAATTTTAAAGACCTTATTCTTTTTGAAGACAACGATTTTATCGTGATCAATAAACCTCCTTTTTTAGCCTCGCTTGATGAACGGGGTGGATCTGGAGAGACTAATGTGTTGCGTTTAGCCAAACAATACAGCGATGACGCACAGGTTTGTCACCGTTTGGATAAAGAAACGTCTGGTGCATTGATTATTGCCAAAAATCCGGAAGGTTACCGCCATGTTTCTATGCAATTCGAAAGAAGAAAGGTAAATAAAACTTACCATGCGGTGGTAGACGGACATGTTATTTTCGATCAGTTAATGGTTGATCTGCCAATCCTGAACGATGGCAATAAAAATGTGACCATTGATAGGGCGGAAGGTAAACGAGCTGAAACTATTTTCGACTCGTTAAAATACTATAAACACTATACGTTGGTAGAATGTAAACCCATTACCGGTCGTATGCACCAGATCCGTATCCACCTGGCCACTCAGAGAGCAGCCATTGTAGGTGATGAGATGTACAAAGGTAAACCTGTTTTTCTTTCATCTATTAAGAGAGGTTATAAATTAACCAAAGGTGAAGAGGAACAACCCATTATGAAACGTTTCGCGTTACATGCCAGGCATTTGGTTTTTAAAGGATTAGATGACCAAGACATTGTTATAGATGCTCCTTATCCAAAAGATTTTGCAACCTTAATTAAGTTATTGGATAAATTTGATGCGTAAAAGCAGTCTTTAAATTGACTTCTGTCTTTGTTTTTCTTACTTTTGGGCATCCGCCCTCTATCTAAAAAACAATAGAATGTACATCAGATTCGTAAATTACCTTGATAAGATAAACCAGTACCGGAAATCTAAAATATCAAACCGTAATTTCTTAGTTATTCTCGCCATAATTGTTGGAATTTTAGCCGGACTGGCTGCCGCTGTTCTAAAAAGTTTAACCCACCATATCGAAGAATTTCTGCAATCGGATTGGCACTGGAAATATAAATATTACCTGTATTTTATATTTCCGATGATCGGTATTTTCTTTACAGTTTTATACATCAAATACTTTATCCGGAAATCGAAATTTGAAACCGGGTTAACGCCTTTGCTTTATTCCATTTCCAAAAAGTCAAGTAAGGTAGAGGCCCACAATATTTATTCGCAGATTATTACTGCAGCAGTTACAGTTGGTTTTGGCGGTTCAACAGGCCTCGAAGCCCCTATTGTAACCAGCGGATCAGCAATTGGCTCTAATATTGGTCGCATATTAGGCTTGTCTTACCGCGAAATTACCATGCTGGTAGCCTGTGGTGCTGCAGCGGGTATTGCAGGTGCCTTTAATAGCCCGGTGGCGGGCATTGTTTTTGCAATCGAAATTTTATTGCCAGAGTTTACTATTCCTGCATTTATACCACTGCTATTATCAGCGGCAACTGCAGCGGTAGTGGCGAGGTTATTTTACACTCAACAACTTTTCTTTTTGGTTACCGAAGGATGGAAGGTTGATGCCTTGTTTTATTACGTCATATTGGCCTGCTTTATTGGTTTGTTTTCTATTTATTTTACAAAAGCAAACTATGCCGTAAAGGGCCTGTTTTACAAAATCAAACATCCTTATACAAAAGTAATTGTAGGCGGTTTAATGTTGGGCGCGCTGGTTTTTCTGTTCCCAACATTATATGGTGAGGGATATATCACTATAAAAGGATTGTTAAAAGGCGACTATCAGACCGTTATTAATAATAGTATTTTTGCCGATTATAGTTCGATTTCGGCTGTGGTTGTACTGTTCACGATCGTAACCATTTTCATGAAATCAATTGCTACGCTGGTTACCCTGGGTGCTGGTGGTAACGGTGGTACATTTGCGCCCAGTTTAATTATGGGTGGTTTAATCGGTTTTATATTTGCTTACGTGGTTAACCTTTCAGGGATAGCACAGCTAAACGTATCTAACTTTATTGTAGCTGGTATGGCCGCCGCCCTGGGTTCTATTATGCATGCTCCTTTGACAGGTATTTTTCTGATTGCAGAAATTACAGGAGGATACGTGCTAATGGTACCATTGATGATTACCACTGCTATTTCTTATGCCATCAACCGTAGTTCGCAAAAACACTCCATTTACACCAAAGCACTGGCTGATAAAGGAGAGTTACTGTCTCATGAAGATAAGGATACCACTGTTCTGAACCAGATGAAGTTAAAATACCTGATTGAGAAAAGTTATCCTCAGTTGCAGATGAACGATCTGATTTCAGTGAAGATGAACGAAATTATGCAATCGCACAAAAATGTGATTGCTGTTACGGATGAGGTAGGAGATTTTAAAGGGATCATTTATATTGAAGAACTTTTTAACGAAATGGTTAATCATCCCGAAAAGGAAAATCTGAAAGCATCTCATCTGGTACAAACTGCACCAAATACCATTACCGAAAATGACGGCCTGAAAACAGTTTTGGAAAAAATGGAGCAGGAAAATGTATGGATTTTGCCTGTGTTAACCATAAAGAACCAATATTTAGGCTTTGTTTCTAAAACAGCAATCTTTAATAAATACAGGGCTTTGCTGATGAGACAAAATGATTATATGGGCTAGATGTTGTTTTAATGTTTGAAGGTTGAAACGTTGTAAAGTTGATCAGTTGTATAAAGATGAGTACCTTGATTAATCTTTAAATTACTTTTGAAACCTTGGACCTGAAAACAAACGTTGGAATGCTGTCCGGGATAACCTTCAAACATTCCAACTTTTAAACTTTTCAACATAATTAGTGCTATTCGGCTCTTTTCAAACCAAACTTTTCTATTTTACTATATAAATGGCTCCTTTGAATATCAATTTCATCAGCTGTTTTTGATACATTCCAGTTGTTTTTTTCCAATTTGAACTTGATGAATTCGCGTTCTGCATAATCTTTATAATCCTGGAAATTATTGAACGAATCGAAAGAAGAAGCAAGGCCGTTACCTCCTGCAGCCGCAATCTGCGTACTGGTTGCAGCACCAATGTTTGTACCACCCCCCGGATTAGCAAAGGCACGGACATCATTTTCTGTAATAACCTTGTCGCTCAAAATAATCAGGCGTTCAATCATATTGTGCAGCTCGCGTACGTTACCTGTCCAAGGTAAAGCTTGCAAGGCCAGCATACCGCCTTCATTTATTTTCTTAACAGGCATTCCATAATCGCTACAAATGCTTTCTAAAAAGCTTTGGGCAATAACGGGGATATCATCCGTACGTTCAGTTAAATGCGGCACATGGATATTGATTACATTTAAGCGGTGATACAAGTCCATACGGAAGTTACCATCCTCAATTTCTTTCAGTAAGTCTTTATTGGTTGCAGCTAAAACACGAACGTTTACATCAATTTCTTTTTCACCACCCACACGTGTAATTTTATGCTCCTGTAAAGCACGTAAAACTTTTGCCTGGGCAGAGAGGCTCATATCGCCAATCTCATCTAAGAATAACGTTCCACCGTTGGCCAGTTCAAATTTACCGATGCGTTGCTTAACTGCAGAAGTAAAAGAACCTTTTTCATGTCCAAACAGCTCACTTTCTATCAGTTCTGAGGGGATAGCCGCACAGTTTACCTCAATTAAAGGGCTATCGGCACGATTGGATTTTTCGTGCAGCCAACGGGCTACCAACTCTTTACCACTACCATTAGCACCGGTAATCAATACCCGGGCTTCGGTTGGCGCAACACGCTCAATGGTCTCCTTAATTTTAGAAATACTTTCCGATTCACCTAAAATTTCCCGCGTTTTACTGGCTTTACGTTTTAGGACCTTGGTTTCGGTAACCAAATTTCCACGGTCTAAACCGTTGCGTACGGTAATTAATAAGCGATTTAAATCAGGTGGTTTCGAAATAAAATCGAAAGCGCCTTTTTTGCTGGCTTCAATGGCAGTTTCAACTGTGCCGTGACCGGATATCATAATAAAAGGCAGATCTGGTTTAATGATCTGTGCCTGCTCCAGCACTTCCATACCATCCATCTTATTCATTTTGATATCGCAAAGAACCAAATCGAAATTTCCTTTTTTGATCATTTCGAGGCCGTCGATACCATTATCTATATCTTCAACATCGTAATTTTCATACTCCAGAATTTCACGTAAGGTACTCCTTATTGCCCGCTCATCGTCAATTATTAATAATTTAGCCATTAGAGATGTATTCTTTAATTTTTAAAATGCGAATATATTGTTTTTTAATTAATGTATAGTTTTTTATACAATAATAGGCTATAAAACCTAAATTGAGCTGAAAAGTTTTAATCTCATCAGAAATAATCTTCTAAATATTTATTCCGGTCGGTAATGCGTATTTCCTGAACATTAATTCAGCTTCTAAAAACGACTTTTCATTCAGCAAACACAGGGATCATTGTTAGTTAAAATAGTATTTATACATCCATTTTGCATATTGGTTAATTTTATTACTTTTGCGGCGCTTTTGGTTCCCGGTCTTACACCCGGGATTAAAAGGGAATACAGTGTAAATCTGTAACTGTCCCGCAGCTGTAAGCTCCTTAACGGATTTTCAATCAATTTGCCACTGTCCCGATATGTAGGGATGGGAAGGCCGGAAAACCGGGAGTAAGTCAGAAGACCTGCCTTTAGCGATTAATTTCATAGCTTTCGGGGATTGAAGCTAGGATTGAGATATCAACGTTGTTCGTATTTTCATTTCCTTTTCTGATCTGTTGGCTGTGGGCAAAACTCACAATCAAATGAACAAAAAATGTATGCTAACTGTAGCTGGGCTAGGGCTCGCACAGTTAATGATCGGCCAGGTGGCCAATGCGCAAACTCAAGATAGTTTGCAGCTCAAAGATGTTGTCATTTCTGCAACAAAAAACGACCAGAAACAATCACAGACCGGAAAAGTGGTCACCATTATCAGTCGGGAAATGTTGGAACGCATTAATGGCAAATCATTGCCGGAGCTGATTAGCGAACAGGCCGGAATTATTGTGGCGGGAGCAAGCAGTAACCCAGGATTAAACAAATCGATTTTTTTTAGGGGTGCAGGAAGTGCTTATTCGATAGTTTTAATTGATGGTATCGTGCAGAACGATCCTTCAGGAAACGGAGGTGCTTTCGATTTAAGGTTGATTTCTATTGATCAGATCGATCACATTGAAATTTTAAGAGGCGGTCAGTCTACCATTTATGGTTCTGATGCTGTTGCAGGGGTAATCAATATCATTACCAAAAAAGGTGGCCCAAAAGGAAATACCATTTATGGTGTGGCTAGTGCAGGCAGTTATGAAACCTATAAAGGAACCATTGGGTTGAACGGTGGCGTGGAAGGCTTTTCTTACAATATTAACTATACCCATCATAAAACGGATGGAATTTCTGAAGCAGCTAATCCAAATGGAAATACATCCGTATTTGATAAAGATGGTTTTAAAACCGACGCCTTGAATGCAAACTTCGGAATCAAATTGGATAATCATTTTTCTATAAATCCATTTGTACGTTACTATTATGGCAATTATCAGTTCGATGGTGGTGCCTTTACGGATGCGAACAATTATTCTATTCTGAAAAACTTTGCTACAGGTACCAATGCTAAATATGAGTTTGCTACCGGTAAAGTAACGTTAAACTACAGCTTTGAAAGCACCAGAAATGATGCGCACAGCCAGTATCCAAGCCTAAATGAAGGCAGGGCATCGTTATTGGATTTATTCTACAACCAGAAATTGGGCAGTAAACTGGATTTATTGTTGGGTATAGATAACCGGGTGATGAAATTATCATCAGCCACGAATAAACCCGAAACCAACATTTTTGCTGCTTATGGATCGTTATTCTTACACGATCTAAGTGTATTTAACCTGGAAGTTGGCGGACGTTATAACAAACACGAACAATATGGCGAAAACTATACTTATTCAGTTACCCCAAGCATCAATATCATCAAGGAAATAAAACTATTCGGAACGGTTTCAACAGCATTTAAAGTACCTACCTTAAACATGCTTTTTGGTCAGTTTGGTGCTAATCTGGCTTTAAAACCAGAAAAATCGCAGAATTATGAAGCTGGAGTTAACCTTAGCTTTGCAGATGATCAGTTCAGCTTGCGCCTGGCTGCTTATAAACGTGATTTAACCGATGCAATCATTTATGCTTACCCTAACGGATATATAAACCAGGTAAGTCAGAAAACTAAAGGCTTTGAGATTGAACCGTCTGCTAAATTCAGTGTGTTTAATATCAACGGTTATTATGCTTATGTAGAAGGTAACGAGTTCAACTTTGTGGATAATGCCATTGCCGACTATCTTTTCCGCAGGCCAAAGCATACATTTGGTATCACGGCAGGTGCACAGGCTACCCGTAATTTATATGTGAGCGCTAATTTCCGCTATTTCGGTAAACGTACTGACGGTAATTTTGCGACTTATACTGTTGATAATCTACCTGCTTATCAATTGTTAAATGCCTATGCAGAATATGCATTGGCTAAAAAACGTGTAAAACTGTTTTTCGATGCAAAAAATATCCTGAATAAAAAATACAACGAGATTATTGGTTACAATAGTTTAGGTTTCAACTTTAATACAGGGGTAATTTTTAATATACACTAATAAAATTTACCTTTGCACCTTAAATAATAACCAAAATAAAATGGCTCATTTAAAATTTAATCCCCGCACTTTAATATTGCTGTTGATGATCCTTGCCATAACGGCTTTCCGTTTGCTGGTAACATTCAACTCTGATGAATTACAGTTTGCCAATTTTTCATCAATCGGAGCGGTGGCTTTGTTTGGAGGCGCCTATTTTAAAGATCACCTAAAAGCTTTCGCATTTCCTATACTGAGTTTGTTTTTAAGCGATTTCATTTTATCAATCACTATTTTTAGTAAATACAGTAACGGTTTTCTTTACGAAAGCTGGTACTGGACATACATTGCATTTGCTTTAATGGTGTTGGTAGGCAGAATGCTGCTTAAGAACATAAATGTAGTAAATTTATTGGCTTCAACATTGAGCATTGTGCTAATTCACTGGTTGGTTACCGACTTAGGTGTTTGGATTAACAATCCTGCATATACTCAGGATTTAGCTGGTTACTGGAGCTGCCTGGTAAAAGCTATTCCATTCGAAATAAGGTTTTTAGAAGGGACTGTAATTTATGGTGCTTTACTTTTCGGAGCTTTTGAGATCTTAAAGGCAAAATATCCGGTATTAAAATTGCAAATGCAAAAGTCATAGTAATTGATTTGGTAGCTCAGCAACCAATCGAAAAATAAACAGAAATCCTCTTTTGATTTAGTTCAGAAGGGGATTTTTTTTATCTTTATAAATCCCGTCATGCTGAATTTAGTTCAGCACCTAATAGAAAGATCCTGAAACAAGTTCAGGATGACGATAAAAAATAATATGAAAGTTGTTTCCTTTTTACCCGCTGCTACGAAAATGATTTATGATATGGGTCTTCAGGATTACCTGTATGGGGTAACCTTTGAATGCCCGAAAGAGGCGGCCGAACAACCGAAAATCGTAAGGTGTATTTTGGAAGGTAAAAATTATTCCAGTATAGAAATCGACAGGATTTTTTCGGCATCCAAAGCGCAGGGGAAAAGTCTTTATTGGGTAGACGATGCCCTTTTAGAAAGCATAGCACCCGATGTGGTTTTTACACAGGACATCTGCGAAGTTTGTAACATCGACACGGTTTGTACCGAAACGGCTGTAATGAAACTGACTAAGCAGCCAACGCTGGTTCCGCTTTCGCCAAATAATCTGCAGGATGTTTTCGAATGCGCGGTTACCATTGCCAGGGCTTTGGGAAAGGAAGAAGTTGCTTTTAGTTATCTGGCAGGTTTACAGCAGAAAACTGATCAGATTCTGGATCGACTACGTGCAAATAAATCACCATTAAAACGGGTAATGCTAATGGAATGGATCGAACCGATCTATAATTGCGGACATTGGATTCCTTTTCAGATTGCTGCAGCTGGTGGTGTTGATATGCTTTCGAACCCTGCGGGAGACTCAATTGTTACGCCATGGGAAAAAATATTAAAATACAATCCCGAGGTTCTGGTAATTGCACCATGTGGTTTCGACCAAAAAAGAAGCCTGGAAGAAATGCCGCTCCTTACTTCAAAACCGGGTTGGGATCATCTTGCAGCAGTAAAAAGCAATCAGGTTTATATTGCCGATTTTGACATGTTCACTCAGCCAAGTATTGGTACTTTGGTTGAGGGTATTGAGGCGCTAGCTTGTATGTTTCATCCTGAAATTTTTAAGGCTGATAAAAATATTGCAGATAAATTTATTAATTACGCCCGACTTGTTCGATCGCCACAATCTGTTTAATCATTATATGAGGTTAGTCGTATTAACAGGCGCAGGAATCAGTGCCGAAAGTGGATTAAAAACCTTTAGGGATGCCGACGGTTTATGGGAAGGTTATAATATATATGATGTAGCAACGCCCGAGGCCTGGGAAAGGAATCCGGAATTGGTGCAGGAATTTTATAACGAAAGAAGAAAACAGGTTTTAGCGGCAAAGCCCAACCGTGCGCACCAGTTGCTGGCCGAACTCGAAAACGAATTTGATGTTGAAATCATTACCCAGAATATCGACGATCTGCATGAAAGAGCGGGTTCAACCAAGGTTACTCATCTCCATGGCGTGATTACCCGGTCGCAGTCCGACCTTAAACCTCATTTAACCTATCCCGTTACAGGTTCAGAAATAAAAATGGGCGAATTATGCGAATTCGGGTCACAATTGCGGCCCCATGTGGTGTGGTTTGGTGAAGCTGTACCGATGATTGAGGTTGCAGCTAAAATTTGCGGGAAGGCTGATTTATTTGTGCTGATCGGCACTTCATTGGCGGTTTATCCTGCAGCCGGACTTATCGATTTCGTACCGCGTAAAGTCAAAAAATATATCATCGATCCCAAAACTCCGGACGTTAAGCGCTATCAAAACGTAATAACCGTTGAACAAAATGCAGTGAATGGAATGGAGCAGCTAAAAAGCATTTTAAAAAATGGATAAAAAAATCTGCATTTTTAACTGGAGTGGTGGTAAAGATAGTACGCTGGCATTACATTACGCTCTCCAAGATCCAACGCTCGAAATCCGTTATCTGGTTACCACCGTCACAGCGCAATATAATCGAGTTTCAATGCATGGAGTAAGGGAAAATTTGCTCATTAAGCAGGCTGAAAGTATTGGCATTCCTTTATATCAGATCCGTTTGGGTGAAATGCCGGATATGGAAACTTACGACAATACCATGCGTATTCATCTGGACAAATTTAAATCAGAAGGAATTTCATATGCTATTTTCGGAGATATTTTTCTCGAAGATCTGCGTAAATACCGGGAAAGCAGGCTGTCTGAAATTGGGATGAATGCCATATTTCCACTTTGGCATAAAGATACCAGAGCTTTGATCAGTGAATTTATCAATCTGAACTATAAAACCATCATTGTCTGTACCCAGCATAATCTAAAAGACCTATGTGGGAAAATAATTACTGAAGACTTAATCGATCGGCTCCCGCCAGAAATTGATCCCTGTGGGGAAAACGGCGAGTTTCATACTTTTGCCTTTGAGGGCCCAATCTTTAAAGCAAAAGTTGATTTTTCAGTTGGTGAACAGGTATTCAGGACTTACAATTCACCTGCAAAAACTACGTCAGTGGATAATGATTCTTGTGCCAAACCTGCACTTTCAGGCTTTTGGTATGTCGATCTGGTTGACTAATTTTTTGATTTGCAAAACATTTTGGCATCATTTTTTCTTTAGTAGTGATAATTAACTAAATCATATATCACAAATGAAACTCGTTTTAGTGAGGTTAGGTAGCTAAATGAGCGTCATGCTAAAATTAAAAATTATGAAAAGGATATTGGTAGTAATCGCATTAAGTTCTGTTATGTTTGCTTGTAATAACAAAGCAAAAGAAGAAGCTGCATTGAAACAGCAGGAAGCAGAAAAACAATTAGCCATTAAAGCCGTAAAAGATAGCTTACGCCTGGACAGCTTTAAAAAAGCTGAAGTGGCCAGGGTAGAAAAAGAGAAGGAAGCCCAACACCAGGCGGAATTGGCAGCTGCAAGAAGATCGGGTACAAGTGCCAGGAGATCATATGCCAGTTCTGGCGGAAGTTCAACCAGTGCTTATGGCGGTACACAGCCAACTGCAAAGAAAAAAGGCTGGAGTGATGCAGCTAAGGGCGCTGTAATTGGAGGTGCTGCTGGTGCAGTTGGTGGTGCTTTAATTGATAAGAAAAAAGGAAGAGGTGCTATTATCGGTGGTTTGGTTGGTGCTGGCGGTGGTTACCTGATCGGTAGAGGTGAAGATAAAAAATCCGGACGAGTACAAAACTAAGAAGGTTTCAATCATATTTGAAAGCGTTTCGATTCAAAACCGTAACGCTTTTTTTGTACACCAAAAAATCATTTCTATATTGCAAAAAATAAAATTCGTTATGACAGATCATACTACTGCAGATAAAGGTCAGATTCAGCATTTTGTGATGTTTTGGTTAAAACCACAATTAACCAAAAACGAAATTGCCGATTTTGCCAATTTTTTCGAAAGCTTAAAGCCAATCAAATACATTAAAACATTAAGTTATGGACTGGCGGCCAATACACCGGTACGTCCGGTTACAGACAACTCTTTTACTTATTCACTTACCATTACCTTTGCGAACATTGCAGATCATAATGCCTACCAGGAGGATAAAATACATTTAGATGCGGTAGAAAAATTTTCTAAAAACTGGTACAGGGTAGTGGTGCATGATACGGTAGTTTCTGTTTAAACCCATTTTTTATTTCTGTTCCAACCGATAAATCTGCTGTTTAACCACAGATGTATACAGGTAATCACAGATTTATTGATCTACAACCTGGCGATACCGTGAAGTCAGGTTTAGAAAAACAAAAAAATCTAATGAGACAAGTACAGATGGATTGTCATTTCGACTGAAACGCATCGAAACGGCTGCCCATGCATGCTGCAGGCACTGCGGTCGAAAGGACGATCGGTGCTGTAGGATAATCCCAACGGTCGTCAATCCTGAACTTGTTTCAGGATCTTTAGACTAAAATATTTGTGGTATCAAATGTCGCCATCTGACGCTCAGAAAATTCTAGTTTTAACTGTCGGATGATAACATCCAACAGCACGGTAATTTCCCCTGGAATCGTCATACTGAACTCGTTTCAGGATTTTTGAACTGAAGTAACCGATTACCGATCGTGATAGAGGAGAGGCTGGATTAAGGCATGCTTCGGTTACTTTCATTTCACAATTCGAGATTTTGACGGCAGCGGAAAATTATCAATTAAATTTCTCCGTTCCATTGCGTTCCAATCGATGAACTATACATAAGTTTTTTTGAACGATTTAATGCTTGTTTCAACCCAAAATCGCTAAACCTCCCATTTATTTGGTTAAATCACATACCAAATTATATTTTTTGTAGAGATTCAAAATTCTATATATCAATTATTTATATGTATTTATCTTAATAAAGACTGTCGATAACAACTCCGTTTAACTCAAAAAATATACAAAAATTCAGAATATTATTTTGAATGTTTAAATAATGCGCTGTATATCAGGATATTGAAGTGATTATTTTAATATTGATGCCTGTTGTAAGCTGCAGTAAAATCAGAACGCATCAATTTGAAGCGGGCAATAACGGTCTGGATAAATTCTTCATCAATAATTTCAAAAACATCATTTACGCCACCGCCACTCAGGTCTAGTTCAGCAAGTTTATAACTTTGCTCAAAAGTACCTTGTTCAAATTTTACAATGTATTTTTGGTTCATTGAAAAAATGGTGATCTTACATTCCGGATGCGGAAGTTCTGCTACAACTCTCATTTAGGATATATTTTATTATAATTCAACTGATGTTCCGTTAAGTGTTCCCCAGCTATCAATAATGGAGAAACGGGCAAAAAGTTCTTCTTTGTACCATTCTCTCGCTCTGGTAAGCTTAATCACATCGGCATGGTCGAAAGTTTTATAGGCATAGTTTTTTACACTCTCAGCATCGTCCCATATCGAGAAAGTGGCCTGGTCAAAAAATGGATTTTCTCCCATACCTGCAGATAGGACAAATCCTGGTGCCGTATGCATCGCATCTGCCGCCCTTTTAATATTATGCCTGAATTCTTTTAGTCGGTTAAATTTAATTGCAGCCCTGGTAATTACTGCAATTTTCCCAGAGGAAACTTTGTTTGTCTTATCAACTTTAAAAGGTTGTGCTTTTGACCATAAGCCATGACTTGTTAAAGGATTTAGTAAGATGGTGAAACTTTCTATTGCGAAAAAATTAAACCATTTCATCACCATAGAATTGTGGTTAAAATGATCATAATCTTTACGGTCATTCCAGGTCGTTAATACAGCCCAATGTTTGTAATCCGGAGATAAGTCAACCCTTGCATCTTTGCCACTCCCCATTAATTTCCAAAAACTACACTTTTTATTTAGCCATAAGGGTAACCTTAAAACCGCCATTCCTATAAATGCGAAGGGGATAGTTGGGCCACGAAATTTAGTAATGGTTAAGGCTACGATCATAATAAGCGGTTAAGGGATCAAAACTAAGCATTTTAAGGATAGGTTCTCATTCAAATTTTTGTCATTAAAAACCATGCTGTCTTACAACTCGCGTTTCATTATTAACTTTGAATTTATAAATAAAACAAATGGCAGAAGATTTAGTTATTACAAGAGATACTTCTAAAGAAGCACAGTATCAATCCATCATCCCTCAAATTAAAGCGCTATTATATGGCGAAACAGATTTTGTTGCCAATATGGCAAATGTTGCCGCTGCACTTAAAGAGCAGTTTGGTTGGTTTTGGGTTGGCTTTTACCAGGTAAAAAACGATGAGCTTGTTCTTGGACCTTTTCAGGGGCCTGTTGCTTGCACAAGAATAAAAAAGGATAAGGGCGTTTGTGGTACTTCCTGGGCTGAAGCTCAAACCATTATCGTACCAAATGTAGAAGAATTTCCTGGCCACATCGCCTGTGCATCAGCCTCAAAATCTGAAATCGTTCTGCCGCTTATTGTTAACGGTGAAGTAATCGGAGTGCTAGATATCGATAGTGAAGTATTGAATAAGTTTGATGAAACAGATCAACTTTATTTAGAGCAGGTTATTGATATTTTATTAAACAGATAATTTAGATTAAAAATTGAAATTAAGTCCTGAATATTATCAGAATGAGGATGTGGTAAGCCTCGCGAAAGATTTACTGGGTAAGGTACTCTATACCAAAATTGGTGAAGAAATTACTGCCGGTATCATTGTAGAAACAGAGGCTTATTTTGGAGTAAAAGATAAAGCATCTCATGCATATGGCGGTCGCCGTACCCACCGCACTGAAACCATGTATGGTGAAGGCGGTATTGCTTACGTATATCTCTGTTATGGTATGCATCATCTTTTCAATGTGGTTACATCGGTTAAAGACGACCCGCATGCGGTTTTGATCAGGGGGATAGAACCAATGCTGGGATTAGAAATTATAGAACAGCGAAGGAATATGTCTCATTTAAAAGGTGCTATTTCCGCCGGACCCGGTTCGGCGGCAAAGGCATTGGGGATCGATAAGACTTTTAATGCCAAAAATCTTTCCGATGAGGAAATCTGGATTGAGGACCAGGGTATCCGGTATGCAGAAGAAGATATTGCAGCAACACCACGTGTTGGTATCGCTTATGCCAAAGAGCATGCGTTACTACCATGGCGATTTTTTGTAAAAGGCAATAAATATGTAAGTAAACCGAATAAGGTTTAATTTATAGAAACCTTTTAAGGCGCTTGCTGTTTTTCTCTATAAACAATCAAAAACATGAAAAACGAGAAAAATATAGCCATCTTAAAAGAGATGGCAGAAAGTGTAAGAACCTGTATGTTTACTACCTTTTCTTCAAACGATGAATTTGGAAGCAGGCCAATGGGTACTGCGAAAATTGAAGACGATGGCACCCTGTGGTTTTACACTAACGAGTACTCCTTGAAATCGAAAGAAATTTCAAAAGAAAATAATGTATTGCTGGCTTATAGCGATCCTTCTAAAAATACTTATTTAACGGTAAAAGGTAAAGCTGAACTTGTAGACGATAAAGTACGCAAAGAGGCTTATTTTTCCCCATTTGTAAAAGCCTGGTTTCCTGATGGCGTCGACGACCCGAGATTAATTCTGATAAAGGTTACCCCTGAAGAAGCAGAATACTGGGATTCATCTTCATCAAAAATTGTGGTGTTATTTAGTATTTTGAAAGCGGTAGTTACCGGAGATACGCCAGATTTGGGTAAACATGATACAATGAAATTCTAATAAATTTAAAAGAATTGAAAGGCAGGATTGGAAACAATACCTGCTTTTTTGTAATATTGGCTGATGAATTTCGAAAACACACTATCATTTGCCCAATTACAGGATGAGGCTGATCAGCTTCGTCACTTCAGGTCTCAGTTCTTATTTCCAAAACATAATGATAAAGATTTTATCTACCTGTGTGGCAATTCATTAGGTCTTCAGCCTAAAGTGGCTGAAGAAGTCCTGAAGGGACAACTTAACAATTGGGCCAACTACGCTGTTGAAGGTTGGTTTGATGGAAACGAGCCCTGGATGTTCTACCACAAGGCGCTTAAAAAGTTAATGGCTCCGATTGTTGGTGCGTTACCCTCTGAGGTTTGTCCGATGAATACCCTGACCGTAAACCTTCATTTGTTAATGGTTAGCTTTTATCAGCCCAAAGGCAAACGCTTTAAAATCATTATGGAGGGAGGTGCTTTTCCATCCGATCAATATGCAATAGAAAGCCAGGTGAGGTTTCATGGTTTTGACCCTAAAGAAGCGATTATAGAGGTTTTTCCTAAAGAAGGTGAGGAAATACTCCATACCGAAGATATCATAGCCAAAATCAAAGAAAATGCTGATGAGATTGCTTTGGTCTTGTTTGGCGGAATAAATTACTACACCGGACAATGGTATGATATGGAAGCCATTACAAAAGCAGGACATGAAATAGGCGCTGTAGTAGGATGGGATCTGGCGCATGCTGCAGGTAACGTTCCTGTAAAATTGCACGACTGGGATGTTGATTTTGCATGCTGGTGTTCGTACAAATACCAGAATTCAGGTCCGGGTGGAATAAGCGGAATTTTTGTTCATGAAAAACATTTCGGAAACGCCGAACTAAACCGGTTTGCGGGATGGTGGGGCTATCAGGAAAGTAAGCGTTTTAAAATGGAAAAAGGCTTTGTTCCTGAAGCTGGGGCAGACGGGTGGCAGGTAAGCTGTACGCAGGTAATGCCGATGGCATTATATCACGCTTCACTTCAGATTTTTGAAAAAGCAGGATTCATTGAGCCTTTGAGAGAAAAGAGTATTACTTTAACTAAATATTTGGAATTTATTATAAATGAGGTGAATAAAGAACTAGGATTTGAGCAGTACAAAATTATTACGCCAAAGAATCCTGTAGATAGAGGCGCGCAGTTATCCATTATTGCTCAGCGCCGTGGTAAAGCGATTTTTGATGGCTTAATGGCGAATCACGTCCTTGGCGATTGGCGCGAACCTGATGTAATCCGTTTAAGTGCCGTACCGCTTTATAATTCCTATGAAGATGTTTATTTGGCAGGGCAAGCGTTATTAAAAGTTAGTAAAGATATTTTAACGTAGAAAAGAAAAACAATGATTAACTATAACCCTAAAGACTGGAGTACGTTCATTTTTCATATCGATAAAAGTGACACCTTTAGAAAACTTTGGCCTTTAATGCTTGGTGTAGCTGTATTTTCGGGGCTGGTTGCCTATGCCGAATTGAATTACTTTCAGCTTTCTAAAACGAGCAATGTAACCAATATTGGCATGATGCATAGTTTATTGGGTTTTGTATTGTCGCTTTTACTGGTTTTCAGAACAAATACGGCTTACGACAGATGGTGGGAAGGCCGGAAATTGCTTGGGTCATTAACCAATGTAAGCCGTAACCTGGCTATAAAGATTAAGGCACTTAAACTGACAGATGAGGATGTTCGCTTTTTTGAATACGGCATCCCTAAATATGCTTTTGCATTAAAAGAACATTTAAGAGAAAAGATGTATTTTGGTAAGAATAGCTTGCTGATCGAAGTTGAAGAAGGTAAACACATTCCAAACCAGATAGCAGGCAGTTTAACCAACAGATTCTATGGACTGCTGGAAAAGGGGGCGATTTCGCAGGAACAGTTTATTGTTCTTTCCAGTGACTTTAATCAGTTCACTGATATCTGTGGTGCCTGCGAAAGAATTAAAAATACGCCAATCCCGTTTTCTTATAGTGCATTTATTAAAAAGTTTATTTTTGTTTATGTGATTACTTTGCCGTTTGGCTGGGTGTTCAGTTTGGGTTATTTTGTGGTGCCAATTGTTCCTTTTATCCTCTATGTATTAGCGAGTTTAGAGCTGATAGCTGAAGAAATAGAGAACCCCTTTGGTTACGATGCGAATGATCTTCCGGTGGATCAGATCTGTACCAATATCGAAAAACACATAGGAGAAATTTTAGGCTAATGATCAGAATTGCCTGGCATCCGCTCTACGCCCATCCTTTGCCTGAGGGGCACCGTTTTCCGATGCTGAAATATGAACTGATACCGGGGCAGCTTTTACATGAGGGAACTATAACGTCTCAGAATTTATTTAGTCCAGAACCCGTTTCGGAAGAGATTATTCTTCTCTCTCATGAAAAAGCATATTGGGAACAACTGAGGAACTTAACACTTTCTGCTAAAGATCAGAGACGGATTGGATTCCCGTTAAATGTGCAGCTTTTAGAGCGGGAGCTAAGGATTACACAGGGCACAATTGACGGAGTTCATTTCGCTATAGATAATGGTATTGCTTTTAATGTTGCAGGTGGCACCCATCATGCAGGAAGCAATTGGGGTGAGGGTTTTTGTTTGTTAAACGATCAGGCTATCGCTGCTAATTATCTGTTAAACAAAAAATTAATTAATCGCATATTAATAATTGATTTAGATGTACATCAGGGAAATGGTACGGCCGAGATTCTCCAACAGGAGCCGAGGGCATTTACTTTCTCTATGCATGGCGAAAAGAATTTCCCGTTTAAAAAAGAAGTTTCAAATCTTGATGTTCCTTTAGATGATGGAATAGCTGATGATGAATACCTGTCCATATTAAATGTCAATCTGAAGAAGGCTTTTGAGATGGCCAAACCTGATTTCGTATTTTATTTATCGGGAGTAGATGTGCTTTCATCAGATAAGTTGGGTAAACTGGCTTTAAGCAAAGCAGCATGCAAAGAACGTGACAGGATGGTGCTTCAGGCCTGTAAAAATAAAAATCTGCCTTTGCAGGTAAGCATGGGCGGAGGCTACTCGGCAGATATCAAGGATATTGTAGATGCACATTGTAATACCTATCGTCTTGCTTTTGATTTATTTGGATGAGCGCTTTTGCAAAGCCATAATATCATTATCTTCGCGCCTATATGTTGGAGATTATTTATCAGGACGAAAATCTAATTGCGATTAACAAACCTCATGGATTGTTGGTGCACCAGTCTTCCATCGCCAGAGACGCGACAGAATTTGCCCTGCAATTGTTAAGAGATCAGGTAGGGAAGCATGTTAGTCCCGTACATAGGCTAGACAGAAAAACCAGCGGTATATTGTTGTTTGCTTTTGATAAGGAGTCTGAAATTGCTATGCATCAGCAATTTATGAATGCTGAAACCGATAAGAAATATTTGGCCATTCTGCGTGGTTTTGCACCTGATCAGATGGAAATTGATTATCCTTTAGCCAAAGAAAACGGAACCATGCAGGAAGCTTTAACTTCGTTTCTTACACTTCAGAAAGTGGAGGTAGCGGTGGCTTTTGGTAAACATCCAACCTCCCGGTATTCACTGGTAGAAGCCACACCTAAAACCGGACGGATGCATCAATTGAGGAGACATTTTAGCCATATTTTACATCCGATTATCGGCGACAGGACACACGGCTGTAACAAACAGAATAAATTTTTTAAAGAACAGTGGGATATGACAACCATGTTGTTACATGCATCAGAGTTAACCTTCGTTCATCCAGCTACAAAAGAAAAAATCCATTTAAAAGCCGGTTTACATGACGAGTTTAAAAGAGTGATGGATTTCATGAAAATGGAACTTTAGCACAATTTTTAACGCCAAAATCTGTTTATATAAACATCTATGATCAAATACCTACGTTTTACACTCCCAGTTTTAGTGCTTTTTGCAGCCAGTTGTTCTTCCGTATATATGCCGAACGTTCCGAATACGCCCATGTTAAGTAAACAGGGTGAATTTAGTGGTGGTGCGCACATCTCTTTAAAAGGCAATGCCAGCGTTAATGGTGCTTATGCCGTTTCTGATCATATAGGCTTGCTTTTTAGCGGCTCAAGGATGAACAGTGAAAGAAAAACCAAAGATTTCGGGCACAAACTGATTGAAATCGGAGGAGGTTATTTTGATACTTTTGGTCCGGATGATAACCGCATTATCGAAATTTATGCGGGTGTAGGAAAAGGTTGGAGCGACATTACATTCCGTGATTATAAAAATGATATCCTCATTAGTTCTGAACTGCAGGAAGTAGATTACAGAAAAACCTTCTTACAGGTAAACTACAGCTCGAAGAAGAAAAATAATTTGCGCTTGTTCGGAACCGATTTCCCCATTAATTATGGTACCGCTTTGAGGATTAGTCATATTAAAATGGATAGGTTCTTTTTAAATGGTGCAGTGCAGCCTAAAGAAGATAATATTTTCTTTGAGCCGGTTTTTTTTACGCGGATGGCGCTCAGCAAAACCTTTCAGCTTCAATATACCACAAGCAGCAATATAGGCTTAAAGAACCGCAAATATATGTCTGCTGGTAACTCCATTTTTACCATAGGGGTTGTGGTGAATGTTGGGGGAAAATAATTTAGTTGTTCCTTTTTTCTAAAGTCACTTGGTATGACATCAAATAAACGTCGTTATTGCACGCCACAATTACCGTCATTTCGAGTGAAGTGCAACGGAGTCGAGAACCCGAAGGCTCCGAGAAGCTAAATCGATCTCTAGGTTATCTTTGATTATAAGATCTCTCCATTGCGCTGCGCTTCAGTCGAGATGACGATCGTTTAATTCAAACTCCTCGTCTTATTCTGAAACCTTAAAAACAACAGGATAGAGGCCGTTAATAAGCCCAATGTTAATCCATACCAGATTCCATTAACGCCTAAGTTGAAATGAAATCCCAAAACATAGCCAATCGGGATCCCAACTACCCAATAGGCTAAAAAAGTAATTAAGGTTGGCATGTTTACGTCGCCCATACCGCGTAAAACCCCCAATCCAACCACCTGTGTGCCATCAAAAAGCTGAAAGAAGCCTGCGATGATTAATAGTTGTGCCGCAATTGGAATTACTGTGGCATCTTCGGTATAGATAAAAGGCATCAAATCATTAGCAACTACAAAAATGACCGCGGTACACGACATGAAAAGCAATATTACATGATAGCTGGCGATTGCCGATTTACGAAGGTCATCGAAATTATTTTTACCAAAGTTATTTCCGGTTTTAATGGTTGCTGCCGAGGCCACGCCACTGGCGATCATATACGTCATCGCCGCTAAACTAATGGCAATCTGGTGTGCGGCCTGTTCAATCGCACCAATGGTACCGATTAATAGTGCAGCACCACTAAAAGCACTGATTTCAAAAGAATATTGCATCGCTACCGGCATTCCGATTTTTGCGATTTTAACCGCCCTCATCTTATCAAAAAAAGTTGCCTTAAAGCCGGTCAGATACTTTTTAAAATGCTTCGAGCGTAATACATAAAAGCACATCACAGCAGCCATCAAAATCCTGTCTATCAGCGTGCTTAAACCCACACCGCTAACGCCCATAGATTGGATGCCAAACATGCCTTTCACGAAGATAATTCCTAAAATAATATTGATGGCATTTCCCCAGATGGAAACAAACATGGCTTGTTTGGTAAAGCCTAAACCTTCGGCAAATTGCTTAAATGTCTGGAAAATCAACAATGGGATAATCGAAACAGATAAAAGATTGAGATAAGGTTTTGCATAGCGTACTACCTCGGGTGTTTGGTCCAGGCGATCGATAACAAAAAATATACCCAGTTGCACCAGTACATATAATAATACGCCAACACAGATGTTAATGATCAAACTGTTTGACAAAAGCTTCCCGCATTCATCATAATGTTGCCGGCCGTTTTCCTGTGCAATAAGCGGGGTTAAACCATAAGAGATGCCCAGACCAATTACGAGAATGAGCATAAAGATACTGTTCACCAGCGAAACAGCAGCTAACTGAATGGTATCGGTAAAATGACCCACAATGATGCTATCGGCCATATGCACCAAAGTATGGCCAACCTGCGAGCCCACAATTGGCAATGCCAAATGAAGATTTTCTTTATAATAGGGCTTATACCGGTTGTAAATTTTCGAAAACATGAGTTTGCAAAGATCGGTTTTTTAAACCTCATAAAATAGGGATGTAGAAAAGTTAATATATTATGGCCGACCTGGTGACTGAAGTACTTTGAATTTGGAAATTTAGAGAGATAGATTTTTCTTCCGAATTTTCTGGATTGTGCTCAGTTAGAATACTTAACAAGCGGAATCGTCATTCCCAACTTGATTGGGAATCTTAATGCAATAAGCCTAAAGATTAAGATTCCCGCCTGCGCGGGAATGACGACTAACCTAATTAAATCAACTTATAAAGATACTTAACTACCTCACGGCCGTAAAATACTCTTCCTTTTCGGTGGTATGCGATTTGATTACGTTAGTTAAAATTAAATTAACCAGTACTTTCTGGGCCTTGCGGTACGAACTCCGCAAAAGTTTGCTAAATTCTTTCAGGGTAATCTTTTCATTTTGCTCGAGGTATTCGAGCAATTTTTTTTCATTATCAGAATAGGAGATGAGTACACCATTGTTTTTATCCTCATGTTTAAGCACTTCGAGAATAATCCGGCTGGCTAAAACGCTTTTATCATCAATGCGGATATATGCCCACCATTTTTTTTGATGATCAAGTGCATAGTGCGGTTTGGTATCACTTTCAGGAATTTCAACCACCAAAACCAACTTATCATCTACGTAAATCTCTTCAAAATGAGGTTCAATAGCCGGTTTGCAGAACTGATGTGCAGCAGTTAAAATCATGTATTTCTCTTCCTCTTCAGATTTCACTCCCTTAATGGATCCATTATCTGCAATGCCAATTAATAATTTGCCACCTTTATTATTGGCGAAAGCAACCAAACTCTTAGCTATTTTTTCGGTACTCGTAATGGTTTTTTTGAAATCCAGCATCACGCCCTCACCCTGCAAAATTAAATTCTTAATACTCGGCATAATCTAAAAATTAGTAAGCAACTCTTGGTGTTTCGCCCTGGTGCAGGTTTCTGATGTATACTTCATTCATTACGGTTGCACACAATTCGCCTTTTTTATTGGTGATCTCCATAGGGTAGGCTTTTACGAACTTTCCAATGGTTCTTAAAGCATGCTCAGCTTCATTAAGCATGTCATCAGTTACTGTAATGGTGAAATATAAAGTAGAACGTCCGGGTTTTAGATATTGTATAGAAGCACTCTTAAGCCAAACCCGGACTTTAAATCCCCGACGCTGCATCAGCTGATCAAATAAAAGCGCGTAAAATGGATCTGTAGCTGCGTAAATAGTTCCTCCAAAAATAGAACCGTTGTAATTTTTATTCAAAAAACTCTTGCTCAGTTTAACCGTACAGCTTCTAAAGTCATTGTCAAATTTCTGAACCCAAATGCGTTGAAAAAATAGGGGTGGGTAAAAACGCATTACCCATTTAAGGGTGTTTTGAGAAATAATCATATTTACTAATATCAGAAAGTTTTATCACCTTTTAAAGTTTTACCGATCTTGTTTTGGTCATATTTTTCTGAAATGACAGATTGCCTGTTTATGCTATCTCGATCAAGACTTTTGGTTATATAGTTGTTTTTGTAGCAGCTTAGCTTATGGTTAAACAGTATTTAGGGAAATAATATACTGGAATGTCTGATGATATTATCTCGAAAATTAAAAATGACAACAAATACCGTTTGATCTTCTTCGTTAACGCTCAATAGCTGGTGTTTATTTGCGAAAATATTATCCTTTATCGGATAATATTTAAAACCAAATGATTGTAAGGTTGTTTTGGATGATAGATAACATTAAAAACTATGAAAAAGATAATTTTAAGTCTTGCTTTTGCTGGTTCTCTTATGATAGCCACATCAGCATGCAATTCGTCAAAAAACATGGCTGGTTCTTCAGACAGCACAACAACGGATTCGACAACAACGGCGCCAATGGATACAACATCCAAATCAATGCCAGACACGACAACAAAAATGCCACCTGACACGACAAAACAAAATCCTCCTATGTAGGATCTTAAAAGCCACCCACACAGGGGTGGCTTTTATTTTAGAAATCTATTTTAAATATTTGTGTTAATGCGTACTTTCAGCCGATTAAACCAAATAGTTAAATGGATCATCAAGCTAAAACCAACAGCCGCAATGTAATTTTTTTAGTTATTGTAGCTGCTCTGGGCTATTTCGTCGATATTTACGACCTCGTTCTGTTTTCCGTAGTGCGCTTAAAGAGTTTTACCGATATAGGGGTTTCTGCAGCACATATGCGTACCGAAGGGGAATACGTCATCAATATGCAGATGTTTGGCCTGTTGCTTGGAGGCTTACTCTGGGGAATCATAGGCGATAAATTCGGGCGGATCAAAGTATTATTCGGATCAATTTTGATGTATTCATTGGCAAATATAGCCAATGGTTTTGCTACTGATGTGCATACCTATGCCATAATCAGGTTTATAGCAGGCATTGGCTTAGCGGGCGAATTGGGTGCGGGCATTACCCTTGTTACGGAAACCATGGATAAAGAAAAACGCGGTTACGGTACCATGATGGTGGCTGGCATCGGTTTACTGGGCGCCGCGGCAGCAGCTACCATTGGAAAGCATTTTACCTGGCAAACGTCTTATTTTGTAGGTGGCGGTATGGGCTTGCTGTTATTGCTTTTGCGTGTAGGCACTTTCGAATCGGGTATGTTTAAACATGCTGAGCAGGATAAACAGGTTTCAAAAGGTAATTTCTTTATGCTATTTTCCGATCGGAAAAGATTCTTAAAGTACCTCGCCTGTATCTGTCTGGGCCTTCCGCTCTGGTTTATTGTCGGAATTTTAGTTACCCAGTCACCAGAAATAGGTAAAGCATTGGGCGCTAAGGAAGCCTTGAATGCAGGAACCGGCATTATGTATACCTATTTTGGTATTGCCATTGGCGATGTGGTTTGTGGGGTTTTAGCACAGGTTTTAAGATCGCGTAAAAAAACAGTACTTATTTTTCAAAGTTTATCGGTAATCACCGTCCTGGTTTATTTAAATAGTACTGGTTTAACAGAAAGTAATTTTATCTTGATCTGCCTTTTTATGGGTTTTGCAGTTGGTTATTGGGCAACGTTTGTGACGATTGCTGCCGAACAGTTTGGTACAAACATCCGCTCAACAGTTACCACTACAGCGCCCAACTTTGTGCGTGGCGCTTTGATTCCGATCACGTTTGTTTTCGAATTCTTTGTGCATCGCTACAACATTGTATCTGCCGGTTTTATTGTGATGGGGATTGTAACTGTCATTGCCATGATTTCTGTTGCTTATTTAAAAGAAAGCTTTAATAAAGACCTTAATTACCTGGAACATTAGCCGCAGGATTCCGGACAGCGGAGATGAAAGACTTCTGGCTAAAAAGCAATGTCAACGCAATGTACTATATAAACATAAATCAATATAGCTGCCTTATTAGCTTTAAATTTGTATGGAAATAGAAAAAATCATCATGTTCAAAGAAGAAGTAGCAGTAAGATATAAGCAAATACAGGATGAAATTTGCAGGGGACTGGAAATTGCAGATGGCAAAGGAAAATTTGAGGAAGAGCTCTGGGAAAGAAATGGCGGGGGAGGCGGGCGTACCCGGATTATGCAAAATGGCGCAATCATCGAAAAGGGTGGCGTGAATTTTTCTGCTGTACATGGTAAGCTGCCGGAAGCGGTAAAAAAAGCCTTCAAGGTCAACGAGGATGATTTTTTTGCTACAGGCGTTTCCATCGTAATCCATCCAAATCATCCACTGGTACCGATCATTCATATGAATATCCGTTATTTTGAACTCAATGAGGAAACGCGTTGGTTTGGTGGTGGTATCGATTTAACCCCGCATTATGTTTTCGAGAACGATGCACGTTTCTTTCATCATAAATTGAAGCAGGCATGCGACGATTTCAGCACTGAATTTTATCCAAAATTTAAAACACATGCTGATGATTATTTCTTTATTAAACACCGTGAAGAAACACGGGGTATTGGAGGCATTTTTTACGATCGCTTAAAACCTGAAAACACCAATCTGTCATGGGAACAGATTCTAGATTTCTCTATCAACATTGGCGAAACATTTTTACCGATTTATACAGAATTGATCGACCGCAATCGGGACAAAGAATTTACCGAAGCACATAAAGAGTGGCAATACCAACGCCGTAGCCGTTACGTAGAATTTAATTTGGTATATGATTCCGGAACCAAATTCGGACTGGAAACCAACGGTCGGATCGAATCGATTTTAATGAGTTTACCGCCACAGGCCAACTGGGGCTACAATGTGCAGCCAGCAGTAGATTCAGAAGAATACAAAACGCTGCAATTGCTTAAAAAAGGGATTAACTGGATTTAGGTTGATCGTGTCGTCACCCTGATCCGATAGCTATTGTATTTTTCAGGGGCTTTCATGCAGAAGATGTTGAACAAGTTCCGCATACTGGCTTTGAGTTAAAATAGGGTTAAGGGTGCCGATACTTCATGGAAACCAGCTTTCAGTTTACCGGTTCTGAAATCATTTACAATATTGTGCGCCATACGTGTTGGCTCAGGGATTCGGTAATTCCCCACGCAGTTTTTTAAAATTTCCAAGCTTTGATCAGCGGTAATTAAATGACCGGCAGATACGTAAACCGGCGCACACTTGATCTTTGTGCGTAAAGCGAAACCTAAGGTTTCGCCATGACTGATAATTTCTGTAGTGCTTAATTTTTTATTTTCAGGAACATGGTTTTCACCGTATAAAAGGCTCTTGGCACAACCTATAGTTGCTTGATTGGCCAAAATCCCAAAATGTGAAGCAACGCCCATTCGCCTCGGGTGTAAAATTCCATTTCCATCCAATACCACAACATCTGGTTTATTTCTAATCAATTCCCAAACTTTTAATAATGCAGGCACTTCTTTAAAACCTAAAAAACCAGGCTTATAAGGGAAACTGGTTTCATAAGTTGCTAACGAGAAAGATTTCAAAACCATATCCGGATAGGTTACTATTACGATTCCCGCATACATGGTATCGCTGTTTTTGTTAAAAGAAATATCAGCCCCCGCAATCGTTTTAATATTTTGGAGCTGCTGAAACTTTAATTCTTTGGCGAGTTCGGTCTGATAAGCGGTAGCTTCCTCGAAGCTGTAATGGTCGTACATAATTTTAGTACAAGTTGAGGCCATAATTGTTTGCATTAACCTAAAGACAATGAAATTGGGAAGAACTCAAAACAATTTTAATGGCTGATAATCAGCTAAATTAACAGCGTGCGTTCTGGGTGAATTTCTCCAGCTTATTGACCGGTTTTTCTTTGATCCTTCACAATATTGACCATCTACCTGTTCGCTTAAAAAGGAAAATAGGAAAAGATGATGCTTCGGAAAAACGACTTCCTCATCTTTGATCAGAGGAATTTCATTTAACTGTTTACTGATTTGGCCGATCAAATAAATTGGCTCAGCGCTAAAAATTGGTATATCCTGAAAATGGAGCAGTTTTGCGCGATCATCAGCAAAAATTTCCACCAAATGATCTGTTTTGTACTCCAGGGATATTCCTGATCCCCAGAATGTGGTGGAAATATCGTCCCGCTCATTGCCAATAGTTTCCTCTAATGCCTGAATTGCGATTTTTAAATCTTCTTCACTGAAAAATTGGCTGAATTGTTTAACTGTATCCTGTAAATCCTGTTTTCGTTGTTCCAGGTTCTCGTGTTCTTCTGCTATGATTTTACCCAAGATTTTATCATGTAACTGTACATCTGTTTTCTCCGAGAGAAACTGTATAGGTCCTAAGCCTTTTAGTGGCAATAATTCCCAAAACGACTGTAAATCTAATTGATCCATAATTTAAATGTAGTTAATTAGCGGCGTATGGATTTTTATTTTTTTAAAAAGCTTAAATAAATGTATAATAACTATTAAAGTAGTATTAAATTTCATTACTTTAACTATTTTAGGAATATGTACCAGAATTAAACCTGAAAATGAACAATATAGCCTTCTTTGATATAGAGCTAAATTCCTCGGGCAAACAATTGCTTGATATTGGCTGTGTGTTGTCAGATGGGCAGGGCTTTCATAAAAATCACCCGGAAGAATTTGTAGATTTTATCAGGAAGTGCGACTTTATTTGTGGACATAATATTGTAAAACATGATCTGGCTTACCTGCAAAAGTATTTTGGTCATGCTGAATGGGGCTTCGATAAAGCTATTGACACCTTATTATTATCGCCTTTATTGTTTCCGAAACTACCTTATCACCATTTGTTAAAAGACGACAAAGTTCAAACCGAAGAGCGCAATAATCCTTTTAACGATGCGAAAAAAGCAAAAGACTTATTTTACGATGAATTAAGGGCTTTTACAACGCTTGATGAGCGCTTTAAGTTGATCTTGTATGGTCTGTTGCATGATCAAACCGGTTTTGATAATTTCTTCAGATATTTTAATTATTCCGCACCAGTTAATAAAGAACAGCTTAATACTAATATCAGTATTTTATTTCAAGGTAAGGTTTGCAAAGAATTTGAACTTAATCATTTTATCGATACAACTCCTGTTGCTTTGGCTTATACGCTGGCTTTGCTCCATTGCGATGATCGTTTTTCGATTACACCACCCTGGGTATTAAAAAACTATCCAGATGTAGAGCGCCTGCTTTTCCTGATGCGGAACAATCCGTGCTTGCGTGGATGTGATTACTGCAGACTTGCCCACGATCCGATATTGGCATTGAATAAGCATTTTAGTTTTTCCGGGTTTCGTAAGTATGGCGATGAGCCGCTCCAAGAGGATGCCGTTAGGGCTGCTATCCAGGGCGAATCTATTCTGGCAGTATTTCCAACGGGTGGAGGTAAGTCTATTACCTTCCAGGTACCTGCATTAATGAGCGGCGAAAATGCAAAGGCCTTAACCGTAGTAATTGCTCCCTTACAATCTTTGATGAAAGATCAGGTAGATAACCTGGAAAAGAAAGGGATTACAGAAGCAGTTACCATCAACGGACTGTTAGATCCGATAGATCGTGGCAAAGCGATAGAACGTATAGAAAATGGCTATGCAAGCTTACTTTACATTTCGCCTGAATCGCTTCGTTCAATTACTATCGAAAGGCTGCTGCTTAAAAGGAAGATTGCCAGATTTGTGATTGACGAAGCACATTGTTTCTCATCCTGGGGGCAGGATTTCCGGGTAGACTACCTATATATTGGCGATTTTATCAAAAATCTGCAGCAAAAGAAAGGACTTGATCATACCATTCCGGTGTCGTGCTTCACGGCCACAGCAAAGCAGAAAGTAATTGAAGATATCAGGTCTTATTTTAAAGAGAAATTACAACTTGATTTAAAAGTATTCAGGGCTGATGCTTCACGCACAAACTTACACTACCGTGTTTATCAACGGGATAATGAGGATGAAAAGTATAATCAGCTTAGAGATATCATCGAGGAAAAGAATTGTCCTACAATTGTTTACGTATCCCGTACAAAAAGGGCCAGGAATTTGGCCCACAAGCTAACCAAAGATGGATTTGTTGCCAAGGCCTACCATGGCAAAATGGAAAAAGACGAAAAGTCTCAAAATCAAAATGCTTTTATGCGCGGTGAAGTCAACATTATGGTGGCCACTTCTGCATTTGGTATGGGGGTAGACAAAAGTGATGTTGGCGCCGTTATCCATTACGACATTTCCGACTCGCTGGAGAATTATGTACAGGAGGCCGGCAGGGCAGGGCGTGATGAGCAGCTACAGGCCGATTGTTTTGTACTTTTTAGTGAAGAAGACCTGGATAAACATTTCATCCTGCTCAACCAAACCAAAATTAGCAGCAAGGAGATAAACCAGATATGGAAAGCCATAAAGGAGTTAACCAGATCAAGGGATAAAGCTTCTAATTCAGCACTGGAGATAGCAAGGAAAGCCGGCTGGGACGATGGCATCAGTGAGGTTGAAACCAGGGTAACCACCGCTATTGCAGCATTGGAAGATGCCGGTTATTTAAAGCGAGGACAAAATATGCCTAGGGTTTTTGCGACCAGCATATTAAGTAAAAATGCACAAGAAGCAATAGAGCGGATTTATGAATCAGAAAAATTTTCCGAAGGTCAGCAGAAACAAGCGGTGCGGATTATTAAAAAACTTTTTTCGAGCAAAAGCAAAAGATTATCAACAGATGAGGTTGCTGAGTCGAGAGTAGATTATATATCCGATCAATTGGGTATGTGCAAAGAAGATGTAATTAGGGCAATTGAATTGATGCGCGAGGAAAAAATACTGGCCCATACCAAAGACCTTACAGCTTTTATTAAAAAGACAGAGTCTGCCAGCAGATCATTGGCCATTGTAGAAAGTTTTAGGAAACAGGAAGAACTCTTGCTGTCACAATTAAAAAACGGGGAAGGAGCTTACTATTTAAAGGAAATCATTGAGGTATTTTTTAATTCCGGTATCAAAGATAGTTCGCTTAACCAGTTAAAGACGATCATTAACTTCTGGGCGATAAAAAAATGGATCAATCGCCGCAATTTAGAACACACGAAAAACCATATGCAGATCGCTTTACTGGTGGATAAAGCAATCTTTAGCGGAAAGCAGGAAAAGCGGCATCTTCTTGCAAGGATGATTACAGAATATCTGCACAGAAAAGCATTGGCACTTGTTAAATCTGATAACAATGAAGAAGAAGAGGTCTTGATTGAATTTTCTGTACAGGAACTTAAAGAGATGGTAAAGAAGGAGCAAGGCATGTTTTCTCTACAAGCTGATATCGATGATATTGAAGACAGTCTTTTTTACCTGTCGCGCATAGGCGCCATAAAGATAGAAGGCGGATTCATGGTTGTACATAATAAGCTTACCATTGAGCGGATTGAAAAGAACAACCGTATACAATATAAAGAAAGTGATTACGACAAACTGAAACTGTTTTATCAGCAAAAAGTGCAGCAGATCCATATCGTTGGGGAATATGCCCAGAAAATGATCCGTAACTATAATGAAGCGCTAAAATTTGTCGACGATTATTTCAAACTAAACTATCCTTCTTTTCTCTCGAAATATTTTCCCGGCAGCAGGCAGGATGAAATAAAACGCAGCCTTACGCCTGCAAAATTTATGAAGTTATTTGGTGCGCTTTCACCAACACAGCTAAAGATCATTAATGATACAAGCAGCCAGTACATCGTTGTAGCTGCCGGACCCGGAAGTGGCAAAACAAAGTTATTGGTACATAAGTTAGCCTCTTTACTAATGGCTGAGGATGTAAAACATGAACAGTTGTTAATGCTTACATTCTCGCGTGCAGCGGCAACAGAATTCAAGAAACGGTTGATGGAACTCATTGGCAACGCTGCCCATTATACTGAAATCAAGACTTTCCATTCGTACTGCTTTGATCTGTTAGGTAGGGTAGGAAGCCTTACGGCTTCTGAAAACATTATCCAAGCGGCGGTTGACAAAATTAAGGCTGGGGAGATGGAGCCTTTCAGGATTACAAAATCCGTATTGGTGGTGGATGAGGCTCAGGACATGAATAAAGAAGAATATGAACTGGTACAAGCCCTGATGCAGCAAAATGAAGATATGCGGGTAATATTGGTTGGCGATGATGACCAGAATATATATGGTTTTCGCGGAGCAGATGCCGCCTACATGCAAGCCTTTATTACTGAAAAAGATGCTGTTAAATATGAGCTTACGCTAAATTACCGTAGCAAAAACAATATCGTATCGTTAGCCAACCAGTGGGCAGAAACCATCAACGGCAGGCTCAAAACTGAACCTTGTTTTGCAAGCCAACATCAAAACGGACTGATCCATATTATTGAGTATGCCAAAAGCCCAATTATCGTTTCCCTGGTTGATAATTTAAGCGCAGCGGAACTTTCCGGATCTACCTGTGTGCTTACACATACCAATGAAGAAGCCATGTTACTCTGTGGCCTGCTTTTGCAAAAAGGAGTAAAGGCTCAGCTAATACAGTCAAACGATGGCTTTAACTTGCAAAATCTTTACGAGCTACGCCTTTTCTCTGATATGATCAATGCCTTTTCAGACAGTCCACTGGTAGCAGATGAAGAATGGAGTGAGGCCAGTCGGCGTTTAATGGGTTATATTGAAACCAGTGCCCAGAAAAACATTGCTATTTCTGCAATACGTAAGTTTGAGGAGGTGAATAATGCTAAAAAATATAAAAGTGACTGGAAAGCTTTTCTTTTTGAATCTAAAGTAGAAGATTTCGTGGATATTGATGCAGTAGTAGTATATGTTTCTACGATCCATAAAGCCAAAGGTAAAGAATTTGACAATTTATATCTGTTATTACAGCATTTTAAACCCCTTAATGATGAGTATAAGCGACAATTTTATGTAGCCGTTACCAGAGCTAAAACCAATCTTAATATATACTATCAAGGCAGTTATCTCCGGCATTTTGTCGCAAACGGACTTATATATGCCAAAGATGATAACCAATACCCTGAGCCGCAACAAATAACCATGCATCTTACGCTTAGAGATGTACAGCTTGGCTATTTCGAATATATACAGAATCGCATCAATTCAATCTTTAGCGGTTCACGTTTGCAGCCATCAGATGATGGATTAAAAAATGGTCATGGTGAACTCATCGTTAAATATTCACAAAAATTCAAAAACATTCTACAGGAGCGTTTTGACCAGGGATTTAAAATAGCTGCTGCGAAAATAAATTTTATAGTGTACTGGAAAGACGAGGAGAAACAAAAAGAATCAAAGATTGTGTTGCCATCATTATTGCTGAAAAAAGGATGAGGATGATATATTTAATTTTGTGGAGATCAAAAACGATTTACTTTCTTACAATTGATCTGTCTTATAATTAATATTATGTTAAGTTAAATATTGCAATAGTACCCTACCGGCTTAAATTTCAAACTCTTCTATAATTCCTGAAGTCTGCGGTTAAGTTCCTGTACTTTATTTGTTGCTCCTTTTTTATTATAGATATCAATCAGCAACTGCACGGTTTTTCTATCGTTCGGATTAATTTCATTTGCGCGCTGCAAAGCAAACTGGGCACGGTTAATTAAACCTTTATATTTTTCGGTTTTGTCTGCGTCGCTTTTACGCAGCGTTTCATTTGCAGTATTGATGTAGGCCAGACTTAATTGGTACAAGGCGTCAAAATAATTCTGATCGGTAGACAATGCTTTATCATATGCTAAAATTGCCGTAGCGTTATTGCCGCCAATCTGCTGCAGGTATCCATAAAGGAAATAAAGTAACTTATTGCCTTTTTCTACCTTTAAATTGCTTTCGATCAGTCCCTGTGCTTTACTATAATTTTCGGTATCCAGTAACAGGTTGATATAGTCGTTGGTTAAAAAACGGTTAAAAGGATTAAGTGCCAATCCTTCTTCAAGGGTTTTAATGGCGGTTTCAGTTTCCGATTTAACAACATACATCTGTGCCATTTTCTGAAAAACTGATGGATTTTTGATTCCGTTTTCTTTCGCACGTTTAAAATAAGTTAAAGCTTCATCGTAGGCCTGGATGTTTAAGGCGCAAATGGCGGCATTCAGTGCCAAGGTGGTATCAGCAGGGAAATTATCGCCTACATCCTTCAAATCTGCAAATGCCTCCTTAAAATCGTTGTTGAAAAAAGCTTCATTGCCCTTTTCTTGTTTTTTGATCAGGATATTGTGGTTGGAAGCCTTAATTAAGCCTGAATTGTCATCGTAGCGGTCGAGCGATTTTGCCTTTGCAACAGCATCAATCGCATTATCATAATACTTATTGGCATTATTCGGATCAGTATCTATTAAGCTCGCGAAAGACATCAGATAAGATTTGATCGACCAGGTTTCTGCCCATTTTTTTGTTTTATTATCTTTTTCTGCAGATTCAATAGCTTTTAAACCTTCGTTTATAATAGCCAATTGCTTTTTTTCATTTTCTTTATTGGCGATAGATGCCTGCAATTTACCTACTGCGTTTCGGGCAATCAAGATCTGACTTTTTTGGGCAACAGCATTAAAAGAGACGAAAATTAAGGCAATCAATGATATTTTAAAGCAATTTTGCATAAGCTAGATTATGTAGTAAACCGTAATAAACCATAAAAATAAACATAAAAAAAAGAGCCCCGAAATTTCAGGGCTCTTTTTTTAGATCGGTATCAGAATTATTCTTTAGGCAAAGCGTCTAAACGTTTTTTGATATCTTCGTAATTTTTAGTATCGTTTCTGAAAGCATAGATCGTTTTCAACGTTTCCAAAGCCCCTTGATTTTTAGCATCAATTTCTAAAGCTTTTTTGTAGAAAGGAAGAGATTTATCCAACAAGGCATTCATTTTACCCGTTACTTCGTTAAATTCTTTCACTTTTTTGGAGTCGATTTTATTTCTGTCGGCTTGTAATTTTAATGCCTGACTGAAATAGATATTACCTAATAAAACCTGATAACTGGCATTGTTTGGCTCCTTAGCGGCCAATGCTGTTAACATCTGCTCAGATTTTGCTGCGTCACCCCTATCAATATAAATCTGGGTTTCAGTTTTGATCCAGTCAGTATTTTCAGGAAATTTTGCAGTAGCTTCCTTAATTAGCGCTAATGCGGCCGTAGTATCTTTTTGCTTACTTAAAGTAGCATTCAGTATCTCAGAATATAAATCTTTAGATTGAGGTGAATTTAGAGAGATCACTTTTTTAAACTGAGTAATCATCGCCGGATAATCCTCTATATTTCTCGCTGCAATACCAGCGTTCAGATACATCGCAGTATCTTGTGGGTTAATCACAGTTGCAGCCACAAATTTCTCGTAAGCAGTTTTGTAATCTTTTTTATTATAGGCAATTACACCAGCATTTCTTACAGCGTTGCTAACATTGGTTTCTGCTAAGCTGATGTTATCTTTTTCATTCCCCTTGGTGTCTAATTTCTTTGCTTCAACAATTGCATCCTGGGCAATTTTTAAATTCGCATCAGCATTTGCAGCACTGGTAGAATCCAAAATTGCTGCAGAGGAAGCAAATAGTGCACGGTATGACCATGCTTCAGGCATTACTTTAGATTTCTCATCAGCAATAGCTTTATCTGTATGGGCTAAACCTTTTGCCAAAGCTTCAAGTTTCTTCGCTAGTGGAGTTGTTGCACTGGAATTGGTGATCTGGAACAAGTTCCAATCGTTTTTTGCGGCATTAACTTCACTTTTCTGAGCAAATGCAGCGCTTACCGCACCTGCTAAAACTATACTTAGAAATACTTTTTTCATAATTTTTATGCTAATCTTATTTTTAGTTTAATTTTCTTCTTCTTCCGCTTCATTATCTGATTCCCCCTCTTCTTCTTCAGTCTCAGTATCATCAGTGTCAGGTGAAGTATCCGCTTCCAGCTCTTCGCCGTCTGTAACTACCACATCAGTTAAATCTACTGTTTCTTCTTCATCTTCCTCATGGTCGATTTTTGTTACTGAAGCAATCTCGTCATCGCCTTTTAATGAGATTAAACGAACCCCTTGTGTGGCGCGTCCCATTACCCTCAATGCTGAAACCGGAATTCTGATGACAATTCCTGAGCGGTTAATGATCATCAGATCTTCGCTATCAGTAACGTCTTTTATAGAAACCAATTGTCCGGTTTTTTCAGTAACGTTAATCGTTTTTACCCCTTTACCACCACGGTTGGTTACACGGTAATCTTCAATATCGGTACGTTTACCATATCCTTTTTCTGATACTACTAACACCGTAACCTCAGGATTGTTTACAGCAATCATGCCAACAACTTCATCCTGATCGTGCGCAAGCCTTACACCACGTACACCTGTAGCGGTTCTACCCATCGGACGAACGGTTTTTTCGTTGAAACGGATGGCCCTGCCTGAACGCAATGCCATTACAATTTCGCTTTCGCCATTGGTTAAACAAGCCTCTAACAAGATATCGCCTTCGTTAATGTTAATGGCATTGATACCATTGACACGCGGACGTGAATATGCTTCAAGAGAAGTTTTCTTAATGGTACCTTTTTTAGTACACATAATGATGAAATTGTTCTCTAAATATTCCTGGTCTTTAAGGTTTTTAACTTTGATATAAGCTTTGATTTTCTCTTCTTTCGGAATATTAATGATATTCTGTATCGCTCTTCCCTTACTGGTTCTTGAACCTTCCGGAATTTCGTATACCCTCAGCCAGAAACACCTTCCGGCTTCGGTAAAGAATAACATATAATTGTGGTTGGTGGCCACCAGCATGTGCTCAATAAAATCTTCATTCCTTGAGGTACTGCCTTTAGAACCTTTTCCGCCCCTGCCCTGTGCTTTAAATTCGCTTGCCGGCGTGCGTTTAACATAACCTTCATGAGATATGGTAATCACCACTTCTTCATCATCGATGAAATCTTCCATGCTCATATCTTCAGCCGAGTGAACGATGGTGGTTTTACGCTCATCGCCAAACTTCTGTTTTACTTCTTCCAGCTCGTCTTTAATGATTTTCATCCTTAAACCTTCATCTGCCAGGATAGATTTCAAATATTCGATGGTTTTCATCAGTTCGGCATATTCTTCTTTGATCTTATCACGCTCTAGTCCGGTTAAACGGCGTAAAGTCATATCAAGAATAGCACGTGCCTGAAGGTCGCTCAGCCCGAATTTCTCCATCAGGCCTAAACGGGCCTCATCTGGTGTTTCGGAAGCACGGATTAATTTAATTACTTCATCTAAATGATCCAAAGCAATTAAATAACCCTCCAAGATATGTGCCCGTTTTTCAGCCTCAGCAAGTTCGTATTTGGTACGGCGAACGATTACATCATGGCGGTGATCCACAAAATGTACAATCAAATCCTTAAGATTCAACATTTGTGGACGTCCCTTTACCAGTGCAATATTATTTACGCTGAAAGAGGTTTGTAAGGCCGTATATTTATATAGGTTGTTTAAAACGATTGAGGCATTGGCATCGCGTTTAATTTCGTACACGATACGGATACCATCTTTGTTCGATTCGTCTTTAATGTTGGCAATGCCCTCCAGTTTTTTCTCGCCTACCAATTCAGCAGTACGCTCAATCATCTGGGCTTTGTTTACCTGGTAAGGAATTTCCGTAACTATAATCACCTCGCGGTCTTTAATGCTTTCTATTTCGGCTTTTGCACGCATTACAATACGTCCACGGCCGGTTTCGAACGCTTCTTTAACGCCGGTATATCCATAAATGATACCGCCGGTAGGGAAATCAGGAGCTTTTACAAACTTCATTAATTCCTCTATGGTAATATCCCTGTTGTCAATATAATTTACCACCCCATCAATTACTTCTGTTAAATTGTGTGGTGCCATATTAGTGGCCATACCTACTGCAATACCAGAAGATCCGTTAACCAATAAGTTAGGGATTTTTGCAGGTAAAACGGTTGGTTCTTGTAGCGTATCATCAAAGTTTAACTGAAAATCTACCGTATCTTTGTTAATATCGGCAAGCATTTCTTCAGCGATTTTCGAAAAACGCGCCTCCGTATAACGCATTGCCGCCGGAGAATCGCCGTCAATGTGGCCAAAGTTTCCCTGACCATCTACCATAGGGTAGCGCAAGCTCCAATCCTGGGCCATACGTACCATGGTAAAATATACTGATGCATCACCATGTGGGTGATACTTACCTAAAACCTCCCCTACAATACGGGCAGATTTTTTATGTGGTTTATTGCTGGTTACACCAAGATCAAGCATACCATATAAAACACGGCGGTGTACCGGTTTTAATCCATCGCGTACATCAGGCAATGCCCTCGATACGATAACCGACATTGAATAATCAATGTAGGCCGATTTCATCTGCTCTTCTATGTTAATTGGAATGATTTTGTCGTTCTGCTGATTCTCTAAATCTTCTGCCATAAATTATTATTCTCGCTACTTGAAACGATATTAAAAAAGGGTGTTATTATAACCTTGCGAATTTAGCAAAATTTAGCCGGATTAAGGCATTGTGGAAAATTTTTGACCGTTGCCATAGGTTTTTTACTCTCGGCCGGATTTTAAGTTATTGAAGGCCAGTTTAAGGGTTTTTAATCTAAAAGCTGTCAGGTTTTTGAAATCTGACAGGTTTGCCTGTTTGGATTGATGATTTTTTTTGAAAATGTAGGGTACTGTTTTAATGGCGGTCTGCAGCCCTGCTACCGCTCCAAGTCCTCGCTCGTACCTCGCTGTGGGCTATCCGCTATATCAGTATCTATGTAATAAAGTGATCTTAGTTCAAGTGGTCTTAAGCAAGCCACAAATGTTTAAATTTAAACAAAGAATAGAACTAAGATCATGACAAATTTAGCAGAAAAATTAGATTTTAGCGGT